>Ga0157369_10000007_pt1 | contig 402562 bp, 319 predicted proteins | sample C25metaG_FD_113461 | JGI IMG/M metagenome (GOLD analysis project Ga0157369, IMG submission 113461) | Corn rhizosphere microbial communities from Kellogg Biological Station, Michigan, USA - C2-5 metaG | ecosystem: Host-associated > Plants > Roots > Rhizosphere > Soil | place: USA: Michigan... | reverse complement strand
TATTCGCGAATAGTCTCCAAATTCTGTGTTCTTCAAATTTTCCTCGATTATTTTTTTTGCGATGTCAAAGTCCACAACTATACAGCCTGCTTCCATTGTTCCGCTTCCAATACTACCACCATCCAACATATCCAAGCCCAGTTCAGCCTAAAAGATCGCTTAAGTGATTTTCCAGTCTATGGCGTTTATCAAGGTCTTCATCTGTTCCGAAGCCGTCGATAATATATTCAACTTCCAAGAAAGCCATTTTATCATCATCAAATTCGGCATAGCCTTCTTTTAGTTTAGCATCAATTTCCTTTTGCACTTTTTTACGGAAATTTGAAAAAAAGCCCACCTATAATTTTATTTTGCTGGCCTGGTTCTCCAACAATGCCCGAATGTATTGTTGCTGTTTTTCCGTCATCCCAAGTCTCCCAAAAATATCGATCCCCCATTTGGTTATGCCTAATAGCTAATTATAAATAACCTAAGCATCTCCAGCCAATTTTCCGTCTGGTAAGAAAGTTATCGTCCAGTTTACCCATTGCTAAAAAATCAATCGATATTTGCATTCCTGAGGCGCAGGGAATTGAGGATAACAGAAACTGAACTCAAACTCATTGCAAGGGCTGCGATCATTGGTGAGAGCAGGATCCCAAAAAAAGGATAGAGCAGGCCGGCAGCAACCGGGATACCCACAATATTATATCCAAGTGCAAAAAAGAGATTGCCCTTGATGTTTGCCATTACTTTGTGGCTCAATAACCTTGCTTTTGCGATCCCGTTCAAATCTCCTTTTACAAGGGTAATCCCTGCGCTTTGTATGGCCACATCGGTTCCTGTTCCCATGGCTATGCCAATATCGGCCTGGGAAAGTGCGGGGGCGTCGTTAATGCCATCTCCCGCCATCGCTACTTTCTTGCCTTCAGCCTGGAGTCTTTTTATTTCCTTTAATTTATCTTCAGGAAGCATCTGGGCTTTATAGCCGTCTAATTTCAGCGTTTCGCTAACTGCTTTAGCTGTGTCGTCATTATCGCCGGTAAGCATCATAACCTTTATACCCTCATCCTGGAGTTTTTGAATTGCAGATGCACTCGAAGGCTTAATCTGATCAGAAATCACAACATACCCGACAACTTTTTCTCCTACAGACAGATATGAGACCGTCTTACCCTCTTTTTGAGCAGCCTTAACCTGCTCTTTTAATTCAGGATTGATTACCGCTTTAACCTGCTCCATTAATTTCTGGTTGCCTAAAGCCAGTATTTCCGATCCCAAATTGCCTGTTACGCCCATTCCTGTGATTGCCTCAAAGCTTGTCAGGGGCTTAACCTCTATTTTGTTTTCTTCGCCATAGCGTAAAGTTGCCTGTGCCAGCGGATGTTCACTGCTACTATTCAAAGCCACAATTCTTTCTAGAATATCCATTCCGGTAAAGCTTGAATTTACGCTAACCACTTTTTCGACCGAAGGTTTACCTTCTGTTACCGTTCCGGTTTTGTCAATCACAACTACCTCAATCGTATTCATTTTCTCCAGCGATTCGGCATTCTTTATCAGGATACCCGAATGAGCACCCTTGCCAATACCCACCATTACAGACATTGGTGTTGCAAGACCCAGGGCGCATGGACATGCAATAATCAATACCGCTATTGCATTTACAAAGGCATAAACATATGCCGGATCGGGACCGTATAATGCCCATAATAAAAATGTTATAATGGATATGAGCACCACAACCGGCACGAAATACCCGGAGATCTTATCGGCCATCTTTTGGATGGGTGCTTTAGAGCGGCTGGCAGAATTTACCATTTCGATGATCTGGGATAAGAGGGTCTCCGAGCCTACCTTTTCGGCTACCATTACAAAAGTCTTATTGCCGTTAATTGTTCCCGAAGTTACCTTTTCACCTGTTTTTTTCTCTACAGGAACCGGGTCTCCTGAAATCATCGATTCATCAATTACTGCTTCTCCGGTCTCAATGCTGCCGTCTACCGGAATACTTTCTCCGGGCTTTACCCTCAGAAGATCTCCTTTCTGGATGTCTTCAATGGGTACCGATACTTCCTTATCCCCAACCACTTTAGTAGCGGTGTTTGGGGCTAGTTTCAATAGCTCCTTGATGGCACTATTGGTTTTTCCATGCGCCTTGGCCTCTAAAAGTTGTCCGAGCAGTACCAATGTCAGGATAACCGTTGCCGCTTCAAAATAAACAAAGACCGTCCCGTGGTGCGTTTTAAACTGGGCAGGAAAAATATCGGGGAAAATCAGTGCAACCAGGCTGAAAAGCCAGGCTACTCCCGCACCTATTCCTATAAGGGTAAACATATTCAGTTTCCAGGTTATTACCGATATCCAGGCGCGCTGAAAGAACATCCAGGTAGCATAGAAAACTACAGGAATGGATAATCCAAACTGGATCCAGTTCCAGTATTTAAGTTCCAGCAAATCAAACATTGGGTTATTGGGAACCATTTCCGTCATTGCGATGACAAAAATGGGTATAGTAAAGGCTGCTGCAATCTTAAACTTTCCGAGCAGCGAATCATAAGTTTTATCTTCTTCTTCCAGAACTGCTCCGGTAGGAACCAGATCCATCCCACAGATTGGGCACGCTCCCGGTTCATTCCTGATAACTTCGGGATGCATAGGACAGGTAAACTGTAACGATCGGTTCTTTTCAGGCTGTTTCACCAGGTCCATTCCGCATACAGGGCAATGCCCCGCTCTTGCATAAGTCTTTTCGCCCTCGCAATGCATCGGACAATAGAATACTTCTCCACCTTGGTTTATATCGTTTTTTTTAGCCGGTGAATTATGCTGGTATGCTGATTCATAATGAACACTATTTATTTGCTCAGGTGTTTTTGAAACCTCTTTTTCATGAGATCCCATCTCAATCCCGTAATTTCCCGCCGCAGATAGTGTCTTTTGCAATTTCTCGGTTGGGACATGTTTTTCGATGCTAATAATGGCTTCAGCCGGCTCCAGGGATACCTTTGCAGAAATGCCATCAATCGAGTTTAGTGCATTTTCAACTTTTGCCCTGCAGCCCTGACAGCTCATTCCGCTTATTCTATAGCGATGTTCCATGTTTTTGATTTTTTAGGATTTAAAATTAATACCGGAGGATAGCAATGTTATTCAATTTTATTCAAGTCACCAGTCCGTCCCCGCCGGGTTCTTAGTCCTGCAAAGCCGGATATATTTATGTTCAGCCGGTACTGAGCAATGTAGGTTAGCGGGACCCACATTTAAAAGCACTCAAGGTTAATTTTTATATAACAAATCTATATAAAGACCTGCAATTAGCTTTATACAATTTTCTTTATGTTTTATATAATTATACGTAGATCAAGAGGAGAAAACTGGATATGGGAATCTTTTCTAGACCAGTTTTTTTAACAGATCAATGTAGGCATTAATCTTTTAAGAGTTATCGTCTCCACTTCCCGGATGAGCAAGCAGGCAAGGTTATACAAACGATTAAGAGATTTAGTGAATTTATCAAACTTTAATATGTCGTAACTTTTAAGAGCATTGTGAGGCAGTTGTAGATTTTGAAAAAGTTTTAACGAATAACGTCAAAGGGTAGTACAGCAGTAAGAAGAAGCATTAATAATAACTTCTAATTGTGGAATTACTTGGCATTGCCTTTACTTCAAGGCCTCATCAACTAACTTCTTTAACTCAACATAGTATTCGTGTCTTCCTTTATTGTTAAGGTAAAAGGCCATTAAAAAGCCAGCCGTTTTCTTTTGGTTATCAATCCAGGGATAACTGCCAAATAAGCCAGGACTGGTAACAGCGTTACTGGGTTTATTGTTTACACTATTTTCCATCACCCATTCACCGTAGCCATAGCCAAAATTTCCTGCTTCGGTGGGTGCGTATACTTTTTTAACTTCGCCAGTTACCCGGTTAATTTGCATTTGGTTCACACTATTTTCTGATAGAATTCTCTTGCCGTTAAAAATGCCTTTATTTATAATCATAGTAAGAAAATTCATGTAATCGTTTGGTGTACTGCTCGCCCCACCGGCAGGCAATGCAACTTTACCTTTCCCGAAATCGGTATTTTTCATATCTAAAGGCTTGGCAATTCTTTCGGCAAACAAGGTTTCGAAGCTTTTGCCACTGATTTTTTCAATCACTGCTCCGGCGATTTGCAATCCGGTATTGCTGTATCTAAAAACCTTTCCTGGTTCGCCCTCCATCGGCAAAGCAGCAATCGTTTGGATGGCCTCATCCATGCTATTGGTTTGTCGCATTTCGCTTAAACTCTCTTTTAAATCAGGCGCCTTTATGGCTGTCATATGCGACAAACATTGGCTTATTGTAATGTTTCCTTTGCCCGATTTCGATAAAACCGGAAGATATTTGCCAACCGTATCGCTAAGTTTCAGGCTACCTTCATCAACAAAAGTCATAACCAAAGCAGCACTAAGCCATTTACTACAACTGGCAATCTGCTGTCTGGTTGTAGCGGTGTAATCGCTGAAATCGGCAGTTTTGCCTTGTCTCCTGGCTAAGATTGTACCCACCATTTTCTGTTTTGCAGAAAGTTCGCTCACGCCTTTGCTATATAAAATTTTCCCGTCTTTATAGAGTACGAGGTAAACTCTGCCGCCCATTACATCGGCGTGTTCCTGTAGCCAGGTATCGACTTTAGAGAAGTTCTGTGCGTTTAAATTTCCGCAACAAAATAAAATCAGGATACTAAAAATCAACTTCTTCATATTTTTAATTACAATTTCCAATTCTGGGGTTAACTGTACTGCCGCACTGAAATTCATATCGGCTTTGTGCATATTTAGGCACCGGATTATCGCTTACTTCTAACGGTGGCAAAACTTCATTTTTATATCCAGGCATGGTTATTTGTGCTGTTGAACCATTTCCTAAAGCCTCATTTTTTGCCGCTTCATTGCCATTAAAACTATAATCCATCATGGCATCGAGCAGGCGGTAAATGGCATAATAATCATAAGCATCATACGCTGTTCTTGTGTTTGGCATGGTGTGTTCCGTGTGGTAAGTGTAACCTGCAATTGTGGCCGATTTTATGTAGATGAAATCTTTTTCTGCCGCGGCAATGCTGATGTTTTTAAAGATGTCTATTGCTAAACGGTGGTCGTTAACAGTGTCTTCATCATAAACCTGGGCAATCATTTTTGTATTGGCAGGAAAATTCTGAAGTTGTGCATTGGTAATCTGATAGCTGTACCAGGGTGCCATGGTGAAAAGGAAACGGGCATTTTTCCCCCAGCCATAATCGGTGAACGCTTTATAAGCAAGGGCAATTGAAGCACCTCCACCAAAAGAATGCCCCATAAAGCCAACGCGGGTATTGTCGATGAGATTCGGATAGTCTGTTGCTGCCTTTAAAAAGCCTGTCCAGAGTGTATTATATCTATCATCTATACTAACTCCGGTTGTTGGATAGGGAACAAAAACCACTACAAAACCTTTTTTTGCAATGAACTCGAAAAGGCCCTTTGCATAATTTTTATCTTCCCCGCCATAAGGATGTGAATAGAAAATAGTTCCTTTGGGTGAGGTAATCCCGGCAGGATAGAAAATAGTTACATTGGTTCCGGAATAGGTTGGGTTTGCAAAATTGATCTCTGCAACCTTGTAAATGCCATCAGCTCCATATCCAGATGCAGGTCGAGAAATTGGCCCATCTAAATCATCATCTATAGGTTCTGTTGATGGCGAATCGCCTCCTTTAGCACAGCCTGATAAAATCAATAGTAAAAAGCAAAGTCTGAGTAAATTTTTCATCTGTATAAATTTGTTTTTAATTGTGATGAAGCTATCAGATTTTTTCATACCACAGTGTGGTTTGAAAAATCATGATGGTTTCATATTACATTTTATCTTTTAGTGTGCTTTTTAATGCCTCTTGAAACTTTTCGTATTGCTGATATTGGCTGGCTGTAAATACCTTTTTTAGCTCCTCATCCTTCGCCTTCTGTAAAGACATGGCTTGTTTAAAGCGTGCTATTTTACTATCGGTGCTTTTTATAACCGGTTCGAACTTTTTAGCATAGTTTAAGTTTATAACTTCAATTTTAGTTTGCTGTTCGGCGGTTAGGTTGAGCTTACTCTTCATCATTTCAGTTTGAAATTTAGCCCGCTCTTCGGGCGTTTTATTCTTTAAATCATTTGCTTTATTTTGAGCAAACGCCGAGGTTAAACCGGAAACTGATAAGGCCAATAAAGCAACAAACAAATTTGTGATTTTAGGGGTTTTCATGATTTGATTTCTACTGATTTAAAAATATGAAAATTGCTTAAGATTAGTGATGAACAACAACTGCCCTTCTTCTCAACGTAGGTTTTACCACTACAATTGGTGCGGGTTTTACTACGACAACGCTTGCAACAGGCCTGACATTCACTGGGCGGGTATGTACAATGATTCTTTTAGCAGGTGTTCTTACAACTATTCTGCTTTGGGCATTTGCGGGCAGTGCAGCCCAGAACGCGATACTGATAATTAAAATGAACTTTTTCATCATGTGTTTTTTATTAAATAGACGGATTAATTTAATGCATGTTTCTGCTTTTCGGTTGAAACAGAAAGATTCGGGGTTGAATTGTTATTGCCGGGGGTTGAACTTATTGGCTTAAACCAGTTGATAAAGCCTTGAGCCACCAGGCGGAAGGGATTATAACTTAAAAAACCGGTAGTCAGGCCATACCGTACTTTTTCTGTTTCCGGTTGATAAGTGCCAAATAGCTTATCCCAGATAATTAAGACACCACCAAAGTTTTTATCGATGTAAATCGGGTTGCTTCCATGGTGAACCCGGTGCGATGACGGTGTATCCATTACGTGCTCAACCAGGCCTAATTTTCCAACTGCTTCAGTGTGTAGAAAAAATTGGTAAGTAAGGTTAAGCGCATAAGAAATCACAATAAAATCGGTAGGTAAACCAAATAATGCAGCCGGGATAAAAAACAAGGGACTAACAATTGCTGAAAACCAGTTAAGGCGGTAGGCTGCCGTTAAATTCATGTGCATGGCCGAATGGTGGACCAAATGAAATGCCCAAAGCGGTTTCCAGATGTGTGAAAAGCGATGAAACCAATAATAGATAAAATCTGCAGTGATAAATGTTAAACCGAAAACCCAGGCATTGTGCGGCAATTTAACGGGTATAAGATTTGCAAAGAAACCCAGAATTGTTAATTGATAACCTGCAAATATGAATTTTGAAAACTGAAAACCTGCAAAAATAGCGAGGTTGGAAAAAGTTTCCTTAACATCATAAGTGCCTTTTTCTTTCTTCCAGCTCCAGATGATTTCGGCAAGAATTAACACAAAAAGGAATAATAGGATGTAAATGCGATATGGGCCGATGTGATTTTTCATTTTTATCTAAACTAAATGCTGCCTTGTTAAGACAGGATAAAGTTGAATAAAAATGAATTTGGATGCGGCCTAAAAACAGGTGAAGCTGAAAAACAAAGGGGTGAAACGATTTAAGTGTTCATCCATTTTTTAAACTCAGGCACACGGGCTTTGCTGATCAGGATTTGCGCTTCTGCTATTGGTTTTACTTTAACCAACAATCTTCCATTGAAATAAAATTCAACTTCGGTTATAGCCTGGCGGTTGATCAGAAACTGGCGGTTTGCACGGAAAAAAGTATCTGGCTCAAGCTGCTGTTCCAGTTGTTCCATAGTAAAGTCCATTACAAATTGCCTGTCGTCGTTTGTTCTGGCGTAAACGATTTCATTAGCCGTATAAAACCATGAAATTTTAGCCGTTTCTACAGGTATCAGTTTATCACGGTAATGAATAAGGAAAGATTTTTTGTAAGATTTTGAAAGGTTGCCAATTTGTGCGGCCAAATCTGCAAATACAGGCAAAACATGAGGTGTAGCACTACCTATCCATCTTTTGTATTTGTTAACAGCATTGGCAATTTCTTCCTCGTCAAAAGGTTTTAAGATATAATCGATACCATTGTTTCTGAAAGCCGTGATGGCGTAATCGTTATATGCGGTTACAAAAATTACAGGTTTATCGATGGCGATTCGTTTGAAAATATCAAAAGACAATCCATCGGCGAGCCTGATATCCATAAAAATTAAATCGTACATGTTTTCATTGCCGGCAAACCAGGTAGTTGCTTCTTCAACTGTACTTAATACTGAAACAATATCAATATCATGCGCTATTTCTCCCAATAAGTGAATGAGGTTCCTTGAGGTAACGGCCTCATCTTCTACAACAACAGTACGGATGGTTTTCATGCTTTTAAAGGGATTTTTACCAGAAATCCGTTTTGGCTTTTGCTTATTTCGATTTCTTGTTTCACCATAATCTTAAAACGTTCGTTCAGGTTTGCAAGTCCCATTCCGTTGCTGCTTTCGGGTGTTGGAATTTCGTTGAGGTTATTGCGCAGAACCAGGAGGTCATCATCCATATACAACTTTACATTTAAGGGCTTTGTTAGGGTTGCTGCGTTGTGTTTCACCGCATTTTCTAATAAAGGCTGTAAAGTCAAATGGGGTAATTTATAATTCAGCACTTCAGCGGGAATATTAATTTCCATTTTAAAGGCATTTTCCAAACGCATGGTGATGAGCCGGGCGAATGCCTTTAGCATCGTTAATTCATCACTAAGTGTTACCAGATTATTTTTGGAACGATTTAAAGCGTAGCGAAAAACGGTAGATAAATCGCGGACATATTTTTGTGCCAAGGCAGGGTTTTCCCTTATTACACCTGAGAGGCTACTTAAAGAATTGAATAAAAAATGTGGGTTCATCTGTTCTTTCAAAAGCTCCAGTTCTGTTTGCATGTAGGCCATTTTGAGCTGCTCGTTTTCTACTTCTTTATTTTTAGAGGAACGGACAAGCAGGACAATTTTAATCAGAATACCAGTTAAGATACTACTCAAGAATAATCGCACGAAGTTGCCTGCTAGGTAAACCTTCGGCAATTGTGGCGTAAAAAATAATTTGTTTTGAAGCACGCCTCCTACAAAGACAGCAAAAAAGAATATTAATGCATTTGAAATAACATACAGACTAATTTTATTTTTTTCACGATAAATACTAAGCTTTGAAGATGGATTCAGGTTTAATTGGAATATTAGTCCACAGAAGAGCAGATTGAATAAAAACTGATATAGCAGTTCTAAAGGATTAAAATGCCAGTATTGCGCCAAAATTCCCTTCTCGCGTAAAGCCAGTAGCTTCGGTGTATTTACCAATAAGGCGATTAACAGCGAACTATACCAGGAAATTCGTCGCTCATTTTTATCCATCGTTTAAACTTATGAAAAAAAAATATGAAACAGTTTTCAATCATGGCGAAGCTGACAGATTTGGCGGTCAGTTGACTAAAATATGCTTTGTCCTTATTTTTCTACGCCTGATGGAACGGTCTGATGCGGGTTTTGCTTTAAAGCTTTGGCGTTCTTCAATCGCTTCAAATAATTTGCCCATTAAATAATATCGTTTATGTAAAAACGGTGAAACGGCGTCGAGGAATACCCAGTTAATTTATTTTCCAATTATTTTTGCCGGGTAATAGTCTATAAATTAAGTACCAATCGGTATATTTGAATGTTGTCTATCAATTTTGTGACTGAAAGAATAACCAGTTGAGCGGAATACCGCAAGTAATTGATGACTTTAACTAAACCTAACAAACCTGTTGCTTCTGTGAAAACTCTCTTTGTGGGGCATTTAATAAATTAATCTTTAAATGGATTTTCTTGACGATGAAAAAGAATTATTAACTGCCTTGAAAGGCGGTGATGTAGCTGCTTTTGAAGTCCTTTATAAACATTACAGCAAATTGATATTCAGGAAATTAGTTAAGATGATAAAACATATTCCATTGGCTGAAGAGTTGACGCAGGACGTTTTTGTTAAGATTTGGGATAAGAGATTGGTTATTGATATTGATAAACCATTTAATTATTACATTTTTACTATTGCCAACCATACAGTTAGTGATTTTTATCGTAAAGCTGCCAGAGATCAACGTCTTCAGGATGAAATCCTATCGGCTAGCGCTCAGCTATACAACCCGACTGAGGAGTTATTATTTTATAAGGAAAGTGAAATTGTGCTGAACAGGGCAATTGAAGATTTACCTCCGCAACAAAGACTGGTTTTTAAACTATGCAAGATCGAAGGAAAATCATATGAAGAAGTGGCAGATCAGCTTAATATATCTACGTCAACAGTGAGTAATCATATTGTGAAAGCTACAAAGACAATAAAGAAAGCTTTTTTTGGATCAATACATGGCTTTTTGGCGCTGGCGATTTGTCTTTTTTTAGATAAAGGGTAAAAAAATAAGTTTTTTTTAAAATGGAGTAGAGGAAGTCTGTTTTGTAAACGTATTATCTATGTAAAGCGATAATATTGGAACATAAAAATCAAAATCTGCACAGTATCTATTCAAAATTTTTGGATAATCGTTCGTCTGCGAAAGAAATTTCTGAACTTTTGCAGGAAATGGGGCATATCTCTGACGGTGAACTTGAGCAGATGGTGGCTGAATTCATGGATGAACGGGAACCTCATCCTGTCCCGGGTGAAGAAGAAAGCCTGGATAGGATTTTGCGCTCCATACGTAACCTTCGTTTATCTGAGCCCTCAAATTATAAGATTTCATTCAAAATATACCGTAGATGGATTGCAGCGGCAGTCGTTTTGTTGGTGCCAGCCCTGGTTTTTTTCATGTTTTCACAAAGGGCTAAAAATGCCGGACACATCGAAATCGCCGCGGGGTCAGTTGATATTACGCCGGGAAGAGACAGAGCTACGCTAAAACTTGCCAACGGAACTGAAGTCTATCTGGATACCCTTCATGCCGGTCAGGACAAAATCAAACAGTATGGCGCTAGTATTTCAAAACAGGGAAATGGAGAATTGGTCTATATGAAACTGGGTGACACCGAAACAGATGTAGTTGGATACAATACCATTAGCACGCCCAGAGGTGGTAGATACAAAGTATTGCTCCCCGACAGTACCCAGGTCTGGCTCAATGCATCTTCGTCGATCACTTACCCAACATCTTTTGCCCATGCAGATGCCAGGTTGATCAAATTAGAGGGGGAAGCTTATTTCGCAGTTAAGAAGGTGTCGGACGGAAAAGGTAAGTTACAGCCATTTATAGTTAGCACCGATAGGCAAAAAGTTACGGTACTTGGTACGCATTTCAATGTAAATGCTTATGCCGATGAGTCAAGCGTCAGGACTACACTGCTCGAAGGTAAGGTACAGGTAAACAATGATGCCATTCTCCGTCCGGGACAACAGGCAATAAGCTTAAATAAGACCCTTGAGGTTAGGGATGTTGACACTACCGCTTTTGTGGATTGGAAAAATAATGAGTTTAACCTTAAAACTAGCGATTTCAGGACTACAATGAGGAAAATTGCAAGATGGTACGATGTAGAAATTATATATGATCAATCTGCACCCAGCACAGTAAAGCTAGGCGGATGGATCTCAAGAGATAAAAATATATCGTCAGTTTTGAAATTAATTCAAAAAACTGGCGGCGTTCACTTTAAGCTTGAAGGAAGGAGGGTAACCGTAACAAAATAAAACGATTAAAATTGAGCTTAAAATTAAAAACCAGAGGTGGTGGAACACCCCTGGCGTAGAATGATTTTAAGCCTTCAGAACTATTGAGAATCTTCAACTTAAACCAAACAAATGTACAAAATTTTTACTACCAATATGGGTGGCCTTCCGGGGCATGTCCAACAAATTCGCCGTATTATGCGTTTAGTTACCATCTTTATATTTGGCATCATGATGCAGGTAACCGCTTCTACATCTGCTCAGAAAATCACATTGATTCAGCGGAATGCGGATTTAGAATCTGTATTTAAATCAATCAGGGCGCAAAGCGGATATGATTTCGTATTTGATATGCGAATGATGGAGAAAGCTAAACCAGTTACTGTTAAACTTCAGGGGGTAAGTGTTGCAGAGGCCTTGAAAGCCTGTTTTGCCAATCAAAATTTAACATACGCTATAGAAGATAAAACCGTAATCGTACAGGAACGTAATTTGATTAATCAGATTTCGGACTATTTTCAGGATACCGAAGTGGTTGGGACGGTTTTAGATGAGCAGGGTAAACCTCTGCCTGGGGTAATAGTAAAATTGAAAGGAACCAATCGTACGATTATTGCAGGGAACAACGGCCGCTTTTTCATTTCTTCAAAGGATGAAAATCCCATCCTGATATTTAGCTATGTAGGTTATAAAACTAAGGAATTGCCAGCTCAGGCTAAAATGGAAGTGAGAATGGAGCTTGATCCGGCCAAACTTGATGAAGTGATGGTCATTGGCTATGGCACAACAACCAAAAGACTAAGCACAGGATCTCAAGTAGGCATTAGTGCGGCAGATATTGAAAGACAACCGGTAACCAATGCACTACAGACTTTGCAGGGCAGATTGGCCGGAGTAACCATTACACAAACCAATGGACTACCTGGTGCCGCTATCAACATTCAGATAAGAGGAGTTAATTCTGTTGGAAAAGTAAACCGCCCTTTTTATGTAATTGACGGAGTACCGTTCCTTTCCGAGCCTATCAGCGCTGCGGCTACGGGCACAGCAGCCCTGTCTGCAGAGGGTAATACCAGCCCGATGAATATCATCAACCCTTCTGATATTGAAAGCATAGAAGTGCTAAAAGATGCCGATGCTACGGCAATTTACGGCTCACGGGGCGCAAATGGAGTAATCCTTATCACCACTAAAAAGGGGAGGGCTGGAAAAACCCAGTTTTCTGTAAACGCTAATACCGGTATGTCTAAAGTAGCAAACTATGTGGAGTTGTTAAGTACAACAGAATATATGGCATTAAGAAGAAAGGCGTTTGCTAACAACCCCGCGGCTGTTCCAGGCGCTTTTGATGCCGACTTAACATGGGATCCTAATCTCGATCAGAATTTCCCCAAAATTTTACTTGGAAACACGGCCCGCACCCATGATATTACTTCCAGTATTTCTGGAGGAGATGTACGTACTAATTTCTATTTGAGCGGAACATTCCACAAAGAAACCAATATTTATCCTGGAGAGCAATCGTATCAAAGAGGAGGTGCACATTTGAATTTTAATCACTCCTCTGTAGATCAGCGCTTTGCTTTGTCGGTTTCATCGATGTACTCAGCCGATAAGAATGATATTGCGATCACAGAGATTGGCAACTACGCTTACAACCTGCCACCAAACTTTCCTTTGTACAATCCAGATGGCTCATTATATTGGGCATCTGGTTTTAACAACCCATTAGGCTTTCTTTTGCAAAGTAATGATGCCAGGGGTAGTAACTTTCTAACTAACCTTAACCTGAAGTATACGGTATTAAAAGGATTGGATGTGAAGGCATCTTTGGGTTACAGTAAAACAGATATGAGGACCACGGCTGTTCGTCCGTTAAGTTCACTAAACAATTTGGGCGCTAATCCGCCAACAACAGGCTCTGTAATAGAATCATATGTTTATACGAACAATTATATCTTTGAGCCGCAGGTAACTTATAAAACGGCGCTTTGGAAAGGCAACCTGGAAGCCCTGGCTGGCGGATCATGGCAGTTTAAACAGTCGAAACAACCCTATAGTGTTAACGCCAGGGATTTTCCGTCTGATGAATTTTTATCTAACATCGGATCGGCAGCAACAAGGACAATTACGAGTGGCTCAAGCGACTTTAAATACGCTTCGGTATTCGGTCGTGTGAATTATAACATTCAGAATAAATATATCGCTAATGTATCATTTAGACGTGATGGCTCTTCCAGATTTGGACCTGACAATCGTTTTGGGAACTTTGGCTCTGTTGGCGGTGCATGGATTTTTTCTGAAGAGCGTTTCCTGAAAAATAAGCTGAGCTGGTTCAGTTTCGGTAAATTAAGGGGTAGTTATGGTGTTGTTGGTAATGATGAGATAGGCAACTACCAATATTATGATAGCTACTCCTCTTCCCCTTATGTATACAACGGCTATGTTGGCCTTCAACCTTCCAGGATTGCAAACAATGAATTTAGGTGGGAAGAAACTAAGAAACTGGAAGTTGCGTTGGAATTAGGCTTTCTAGATGATAGATTATCCTTAACGGCAGCAGCTTATAGAAATCGTACCGGAAACCAATTATTGGAATTTCCGATAAGTCCTCAAACTGGTTTTCCCAGCTATCAGGCCAATCTTCCTGCCAATGTTCAAAATAGTGGTTTAGAATTTTCTTTGAGCAGTACAAACATCAGGAAGAAAGATTTTAAATGGACTTCTACCTTCAATATCTCCAAAAATAGCAATAAGCTTTTATCGTATCCTGATATAGATAAAACCAGTTATTTTACCAGATATGTTGTAGGAAGACCTTTAGCCTCGTTTTATACATTAAAATATACAGGAATAAATCCAACAACTGGATTACCAGATTTTGCAGATTTGAACGGGAACGGTGTATTGAGTACGGGCTTTTTAGATACGGGTCGTGGAGATCAATACTATGTAGGTACAAGTTATCCTGATTATTTCGGTGGCTTAACAAATTCACTTACTTACAAAGGCATTAATCTTGATTTTACTTTTCAGTTTGTGAAGCAAAAAAGTAAAAATATGTTTGCAGCGACTTTTTATCCTCCTGGTTTTCCTTATAATGCATCGGCTTCGGTGATGCGGGATTATATCGCACTAGGATCTCAGGATAAATTGGTCACCCAGGATGCCAGAAGCACTCAGGGATCTGCTGCTTACTCAGCCTTTTTAAATTATTCTGCTTCGGATGCCAACATAGTGGATGCATCCTTCATCAAGCTGAAAAACGTTAGCCTCTCTTATTCCCTACCGGCCAGTTTGCTTTCAAAAATAAAGGCGCAAAGCATAAGATTTTACGTTCAGGGACAGAATTTATTTACGATCACCAATTACGATGGTTATGATCCTGAGTCGCAAGGCGCTGCAACTCCACCACTTCGAACCATTACTGCAGGTTTACAATGTACATTTTAAATATAAAGAGAATGAAAGCTAGCGTATATACCAAATATATTATTGGCCTGGTGGCCATATTCCTTATGGGATGCGAGAAAATGATTGAAATCAAACCCCCGTTAAACGAAACTCCATCGGCGGCAATATTTACCCAAGACAGAACAGCGCTATCCGCACTATCAGGGATGTATGGGCAACTCGCACAGATCACCTTTCAAACAACTGGTTTACCCATTAATACTTCGCTAATGGCAGATGACCTCAGGTATCTGGCATCTGTTGTAAATTTACAAGAGTTCAATGCAAATACTTATGTTGCATTAACAGCATCTACCGAACCATTTACCGGTCTTTATCAGGTTATTTACCGTGCCAACGCAATTATTGAAGGCTTAACAAAGTACTCAGGTACATCAGTAGCGGTAAGCAAACAGATGATGGCAGAAGCAAAGTTAATGCGTGCCTATTGCTATTTTATTATGGCCAACTTTTATGGAGCTGTGCCATTGGTACTGCAAACAGATGTAAATACTACTGCTTACCAATCCCGCGAAACGGTTGCCAATATCTACAGGCAAATTATTACAGATCTTAATGAAGCAAAGGCTAATCTTCTTGCAGACTATTCATTTACCAAGGGAGATAGAATTGGGGTAGATAAGTTTACAGCAGCAGCATTATTGGCCAGGGTTTACCTTTATACGGAGAACTATCCACTGGCCGAAAGCAATGCTACAGAAGTTATTCAAGCTGCCAATTTATATAGTATGGTACCCACAGCTACCATGGGAACAGCGCTATTTGTGAAAAACAGTACAGAAAGCATTTGGCAGCTTCCTCAACCATTACAGGCAACAAACCAGTATACAACCGAAACAGCCTCTTTTCTTCCGAGTTCCAATACCCTGACAGCATTAAACTTTCAGTTACGCCCTACTTTTCTTGATATTTTCACAGGAACAGCAGATAGACGACGTAGTTTGTGGATGAGGGATCTGACCATTGGAGGAAGCGTTTACGTCGTTCCAGCCAAGTTCAAGTACCGCACCCAGGCAGAGGCTGTGGCTGCCAATGTTACCGAATCTCAAATCATTTTACGTTTGGCCGAACAGTATTTAATCCGTGCCGAGGCAAGGGTGAAAATTAATTCCAATATAAACGGTGCCCTTAGTGATCTGAACGTGACCAGGCAAAGAGCGGGTTTAGGAGCACTAACGGCAACTGATCCAACCATTTTATTGCAGGAGATTGCTTTGGAATACAGAAAGGAATTTTTCTGCGAACAGGCATTTCGCTGGTTTAACCTCAAAAGAACGGGGCAGGCAGATGCCGTGTTAAGCGCATTAAAGCCGTCCTGGAAGCCAGAAGCTAAATTCTATCCCATTGCACAATCTATCCTTAATACTAACCCAAACTTGTTACAATAGTCTGGAAATAAAAATAATATGAATACTAAATTTTTTAAAAACACGCCCAGGCTATCGAGTTTGGGAGTAATAACGTTTTGCCTTATTTTGTGCATTAGCTCTTGCGTATTGGTTAAGAAAAAGCCAGGTAAAACTCAAACAGCTAGCAGCACAGTTGCACCAAAACCTAAGGCCGATAGCGTTAAAAATGCACTGAAGCCCTACCGGGATATCATTACCAGTAAAGCCGTTTCACAAAAAGGCTTAATGACGGTACATAAAATTGCAGAAAAGTACTTTTTTGAAATTCCTAAGAAGCTTCTTAAAAAAGATATTCTTGTGGTAACCCGGTTAAGTGGTTCTACACCAGGAGCTGGTAATTTTGGTGGAGAGGAAATTAGCCGGAGAATGATTTATTGGGAGCAAGGACCAGACAACAGGCTTTTCTTGAGAGTTGCAGCGCAAGTGAGCGTAGCAGACTCTGCAGATATGATTTCAAAGGCAGTAAGCAATTCAAATATCAATCCCATTCTGGCCTCATTTCCAATTAAGGCATTGGGCAAGGATTCTGCATCAATCGTAATTGAAGTAACCGATTTATTATTAAGCGAGAACCCGCTGGTAACTTTTAATCCTGATAGTAAGAAAAATTACGGGATGGGTGCACCAGCAGCAGATCGCTCGTATGTAAAGAGCGTGAAGTCTTTTCCAATTAACACAGAAATCAGAACCATTAGAACTTATAATTCTACCGGAGGCAACTTACCTGCAGCCGTTATTGCCGGAGCGATTACCTTGGAAATCAATGCTTCATTTTTATTGCTGCCCGAAACGCCAATGGCTAAACGTTATGCTGACCCGAGAGTAGGATATTTCGTGAATAGCTGCAAAAAATTTACTGACGATCAACAGTCGGTTAAAGATGAGGTATTTGTGAATCGTTGGCGATTGGAAGTTAAAGAAGAAGATCTGGCTAAGTACAAAAGCGGCGAGTTGGTAGAGCCTAAAAAACAGATTATTTACTACATAGATCCGGCTACGCCTAAAAAATGGAGACCTTATCTGATTGCGGGTATCAACGATTGGCAGAAGGCATTTGAGCAGGCAGGTTTTAAAAACGCGATCATCGGTAAGGAGTGGCCGGAAAGCGATACTACCATGAGCCTCGAAGACGCCCGGTATTCTGTGGTAAGGTATTTTGCTTCGTCAAACGCTAATGCCTACGGACCAAACGTATCTGATCCAAGGAGTGGCGAAATATTAGAAAGCCACATTGGATGGTACCACAACGTAATGACATTGGTGCACGACTGGTACATGATCCAGTGTGCTGCGGTAGATCCCCGTGCCAGGAAAAATAAATTCGATGATGAATTGATGGGCCAGCTCATCCGTTTTGTTTCCTCTCATGAGGTAGGGCATACGCTTGGCTTGAGACACAACATGGGTGCCAGTAGCTCAGTACCTGTAGAAAAGCTCAGAGATAAGGCCTGGGTAGAAGCCAATGGACACACCCCATCGATTATGGATTATGCCCGTTTCAATTATGTCGCACAGCCCGAAGATGGGATTTCTGAAAAAGGTCTTTTTCCACGCATTAATGACTACGATAAGTGGGCAGTAGAATGGGGTTATAAGGCTTTCCCGGCAACAGGAGCAGCAAAGGACGAGCAGAAGATACTTAATGTTATTACCAGAGAGCGTTTGGCGAAGAATAAGAGGTTGTGGTTTTCTGGAGAAGGAAGGGATTATGATCCAAGATCTCAGTCAGAAGATTTGGGCGATGATCCCATTAAAGCAAGTTTATATGGTATAAAAAACCTGAAACGCATTGTTCCAAATTTAGATGCCTGGACCCGTGAAGAAGGCGAAGATTACACTCAGCTTACAACGATGTACAAAGCAACTGTTGCACAGTTAGGCCGCTACGCAAACCATGTGTTAAAGAACCTCGGGGGTGTGATGGTAACTGAAAAGTTATCAGATCAACCTGGTGCAATTTATCAACCGGTTAGTCTTGTTAAGCAAAAAGAGTCTATAAAGTTTTTTAACGAACAGATTTTTAAAACACCAACCTGGTTGTTAGATAAAAATATCCTTAACAAGATTGAACCAGGGTATAGCGGTAACAGCGTTCAGCGTATTCAGCAGGAAACTGTAGCGATGGTTACCTCGCAATCCAGGTTATACCGGATGATGATCAATCAGAGAGATTATGGTAAGGGTGCTTATTCACCTTCCGAATGGTTGACGGATTTGAAAAAAGGCATTTTTACTGAACTATACACAGGTGCTCCAACTGATGAGTATAGAAGGGCATTGCAAAAAATGTATGTAGGCAGTATTATCACGATGTACAATAAACGTTTCGCACTTCAAGGCTCAATCGATAATATTTTAGCAGCTGTTACCCCAACTGATGTACTACTTTATTCAAACGTGAAGGCATTGGCATTTGCGCACTTAAGGGAATTGAGAAAAGATATTGGCAGCGGTATTCCTAAAGCTAAAGATAAGGATACCAGGATACATTTAGCGTACCTGAAGCAGATGTTGGATAAAATCATCAACGAATCTTCAATTCCAGGCTTAAATTATTAGTTCGCTTTTTAAATAGGTAGTTATAATGTGGAACGCAGATGGTGGATGCCTCTGCGTTTTCATTTACTTAATCAAAAATGTATGAAAACAACATTAAAGTCACTCATCATAATCGCAATTTTTCTTTTCTCTAACCCAGAGCTACTTTTGGCAACGAAAATGCCGGCAGATACCGCTTTACTGATACTGAAAAATGTAAACGTGCTCGATATCAATAAAGGTCGATATAGGAAAGGAAGGAATGTTGCAATTTCCCAGGGCAAAATCCTGAGTATAGATTATGGCCGGAAGAACTGGAAAAATGCGAAGGTGGTGGATCTCTCCGGAAAATATCTTATTCCAGGATTGATAGACGGCCACGTTCACGTCACTGCGCAAACTAAAAACAACATAGAAAATACCTACAGTCATTTAAATTACTACCTGCAACATGGGGTAACCTCGGTGAGAGATGCCTCTGGCGATGGTGCATCACTGCTCGAAGCACAGCGTGCGATTAACAGCGGTAAGCGTCAGGGAGCCAGCGTATATTTTGCAGCGGTGATGGCCGGTGATTGGTTCTATAACAGGGGTATTAATCTCCATAAAGAACCCTATGAGCCATGGCGACAGTTGGTTACCGAAAACACCAATTTGGATAGCGCCATGAAAGAGGCAAAGGCTTGTGGGGCAACAGGCGTTAAATTATATCATTCATTTGATAAAGTGCTGTTGCCAAAAGTTGTTGCTGCCGCAAAACAACACGGGCTTAAAACCTGGGGGCACGTAATGATGTACCCGGCAAATCCAATGGATGTGGCTTCTTCCCGTATGGAAGTGCTTTCGCATGTATTTATGTTAGAAAACCTGCTTACAGACACCCTCTTTTTCAAAAGAAAAATGCCACTTAGTTACAAAGATAGTGTGATCAATACTTTAGATATAAAGCCATTCTCCGATATTATGAGGGCCAATAATAGCATACTCGATGCTACACTTTGCGTTTCTGAGGAGCGCGATCCCTGGATTTTCACATTGTTGAAAAAGATCTATAAAGAAGGTGTGGCCATAAATGCGGGAACCGACCAGATTGTAGACTTAAAAAGTGCTCATCCCAGATTGCTGGATGAGTTAAGTTCCTTTGTAGATAAGTGCGGTTTTAGCACCATAGATGCCTTGAGGTCCGCAACTGTTGTTTCTGCCCGGGTAATTGGCCAGGAAAAAAACATCGGAACAATTGAAAACGGTAAGATGGCGGATCTACTGGTGCTGAACGGCGATCCTTTAAATGACATTAAGGAGCTAAGCGCTATCCATATGGTCATCAAATCAGGAAAGATAGTCGATATAAAGTAGCAGTTGCAAACTGTTTAAGAGCATATATAAATCCATTATAAAAATTGATATGAAAAATATTACGCTAAAAGCAACCAGAATAATACCTGGTCTAATTATTTGTTGCAGTATTCTTGTTTTTGCACTAACGACTACTGCTTTCAGAACCGCGGGCTACGTGATTGAGGGAGAAATGATAGCGCCCAATGGCACCAAAGTTTCGTTGAGTTACGAATATTCGGGCAAAAGATTTGCAGATTCAGCACTGGTCAAAGACAACAGAATATTACTTAAAGGTAGCCTGCCCGAAGTTTTGCAATGTACATTAAGTAACTCCGTTAACCAGCAGTTGAAGATTGTTCTATTAGACAATGAGACTATAAATCTACGTGGTAACGTTGCCAAATTTTACTATTCGGAAGTCTCCGGCGCAAAGGAAGATGTGCTTTTCAATACGTTTAATAAGAAAAAACTAGCGATAACCGGTGAATACCGAGACCAGTTGAAGGCAACTTCAACCGATTTTTATGATAAAAACAGCCGTGTCTATCTAGATTTTCACCGTAAGATCGATAGCCTGACATTATCGTTCGTAAAAGAATATCCTAATGCTGCTGCTGCCAGCCTGGCGATTATCGGTAGCCACATGAACAGTACCGATGTCTTAAGGGCGGAAGCTTGTTACGCACAATTGTCCGAACGTGCAAAACGGAGCTATTATGCGAAACGTATCAAAGCTTTTATCGATGCGTCTAAAGGCATTGCCGTTGGTAAACAGGCACCTGATTTTGTATTGAGAGACATCAACGGTAAAAAATTTGACCTTAAAGATTACAGGGGGAAATATATGTTTATAGATTTTTGGGCAAGCTGGTGTAAGCCATGTCGTGAGGAGCATCCTTTGCTCAGACAGTTAAATACAGTATATCAAGGCAAGAATATTGTTTTCGTAAGCATCTCCATGGACACCAATGAAAAGAATTGGCGTCAGGCAGTAGCTGATGATGGCTTAAGTTGGGTGCAACTCAATGATCCGCTTGCATTGAAGGGGCCTTTGGCCGAAGCCTATTCGGTAATGGCATTACCTTCTAATCTTATTTTGGATCCTAAAGGAAAGATCTTAGCAACTAAGCTCAGAGGGCAGCACTTGAGTGATTTCCTGCAAAATCTATTTAAGACGAACAATTAGTGGGTGATAAGCTTGCAAAGTCGGAGAGCCTGTCTTTTGCAAGCTTTATCTTCAGGAAATGCAAATGCGTCCTAAAATATAATTTTTTCATTATTTGTAATTCCCAGCTCTCCTCCATTTTCCATTGGCACCCTCTCTAGCGCCATGCGAACTGGTTTAGCTATACCGAATAATCCTGAGGGAAACTGGTCAATTCCCGTATCCAAAATACCCAGACTGATCTGTTGAGCTTTGTAGCCAGCATCCAAAAAAAATACCGAAGAAATACTGAAATCTGGGAGTCAATGGATTTAGCCTTGACTCCCTTAATTTAGGATAGTTGGCCATCTTTCTAGCAAGGGAATTGACGACCTGCCCGCCATTCCAATAATTTGATGCGTTATTAGCAGTTTAGTTGAGGTCAATTTTGATTGCTATTTAGGTGATAAATAGGCTAATTTCGGAGGCATTAACCGTTTTATTCATGGATTAAGTCTTTTCTGGCTGTGAAGTTTGATCAATTTTGTGGAAAATTCCACTTAAAATAGATAAGATAGCTATTTTTTTAAGTAGATTGATTATAAACAGGTCGTTATTGTTGTAAAGATGGGGTAATTGTGTTATTCGTGCCTTTTTGTATATCAAAATCCTTATTCTTGCTTAAATTTTTGCATACGATTGTTGTTGTAGAGGGTTTAGTCAATAAATTACTGTTTGCTAATCTAATTTTGATTCAATGTCACCAAAGCCCCTTCCAGATGAGGAAAAAATACTAAGTAGAATTTCTGCAGGGGATCAGAGTGCTTTTAAATTGGTATACGATCACTATCAGCAAATGGTATTTTCAAGAGCACTATATTTATTGAAATCTGAAAGTCATGCGGAAGAGGTTCTCCAGGACGTAATGCTTAAACTATGGCTAAGCGCTTCAAATCTCAAAGAAAATAGCAACCTGGCTGCATTTTTAACTACCCTCACCCGTAACCGAAGCTTTCAGTTACTGAGAAGGAAGGTTTTGGAGTCAAAAGCAGAAGTAGAGATGGGGAAACAATGGAGGGAATACCACAATGAAACAGAAGAAAACATCCTGTTATCTGATGTGAGGAAAAAACTTCATGATGGCGTAAACTCACTGCCACCTCAACAGAAACTGGTTTATGAACTTTGCCGAAATCAGGGTTACAAGTATGAGCAGGCTGCAGATATCATGAATTTAAGCGTCGAAACGGTTAAAGCTTATATGAAACTCGCGCTCCGTTTCCTTCGTGCCTATCTGAAAAATAATACCGATGCGGTAATTATTGCCATTATTTTTAAATTGTTGTAATTTATTTTTATTTCTATACCCCCATAATCTGTTCTCGCGGATTGATATAAAAAAGGGGTGACAATTTCTCTCTGTAATTATGGATTTCCAAGATAAACACATCATTACGTTATATCAAAAATTTTGCAATCAAACAGCATCAGTGGAAGAGCTGGCTGAATTCAGCGAATTTTTAAAACATGATGCTGCCGAAAAACGATTGTTCGATCTTTTAGAAATGGATTATGAGTTAAGTGATATCCATCTTCGTGAAATCGACGACCTTCGGGCAACGCAGATTTACCAGGAAATCATATCAAGGCGGCAACCTTTGAGAAAGGTTTTTTCCCTTACCTCAAGAATCGCTATTGCCGCTTCATTGGTGATTATTGCGGTCTCAGCCCTGCTATATTATCATTTTGTTGATTCTCAAAAGCAACAGCTTACTTATATTTCCACCGCTACGGATATTCCTCCCGGAAGAGTAGGTGCAACGCTCACGCTTGCTGATGGAAGTACCATCAAACTTGGTGCTGCGTCTGCCGGCGTGATAGCCAGGGAACCTGGACTTCTGATCTCAAGGAACAGTAAAGGAGAGGTTGTTTACGAGATCGTTGATAAAGAAAGCGATCATTTAGCCGGGAATAATACCCTGGCAACAAACAAAGGGGAAACCTATCGGTTAAAACTTCCCGATGGCTCGTTAGTGTGGCTGAACGCCGCCTCATCACTTACCTACAACACAGCCTTTAACGCCAATAAACAAAGAATGGTTAAACTGGAGGGGGAAGCGTATTTCGAGGTTGCCAAAGATGATGAGAAGCCTTTCATTGTAAAATCGCAACATCAGGAAGTGAGGGTGCTGGGTACCCATTTTAATGTTAAAGCCTATCCCGACGATCGCCTCGAGACCACCACGCTTGCTGAGGGAAGTGTAAAAGTTTCGTATCAGGCGGCGGCCTGGAATAAGGATACCCAAATCCACTACAACGACGAAATTAAGCTAAGTCCTGGACAACAGTCTATATTAAAAAATGACCAGATCATGGTTTCAAATGTTAATCTCGAAAACGCTTTAGCCTGGAAAGACGGGAATTTCATATTTAACGGGGTCGGTATCAAGGATATCATGCAGGATATTGCCCGGTGGTATGCCATTGAGGTAATTTATGAAGGTGAAGCGCCGATAGGGAAATTCTCCGGCAACGTTTCAAGATCGAAAAACGTCAGCCAGATTTTAATGGCTTTAGAATCAACCAGATTAGTTCACTTTAGAATTGAAGGGAGGAAAGTATTCGTAACTAAATAACTATAAAAAAGCCAGATTCCGCTAAAGGAACCTGGCAAAGTTTGACGATAGTCAGCAGAAAATAATCAACTAAACCAACAGTTTACCTTCGCCGTGGAAAGTAGAGGTAAAACTGAAAAACAAACTTTAAACTAAATGTATATAAAATATACCAAACAAACAGGTATACCGTCTGCCGTATACACTAAAATTTTGCTTATTATGCGAATAACCATCGTGATTTTAATAGCAACATTGATGCAGGTCTCCGCTTCGGGGTTTGCTCAGAAGATATCATTGTCTGAAAAAAATGCATCAATCTTTCAAGTATTTGCCAAGATAAAGCAACAGAGCGGTTACGACTTTGTTGCAGATGATAATCTTTTAAAATCACTTAAACCCATCAGCATAAACGTTCAAAAAACCGAACTGACTGATGTTTTGGATCTTTTGTTCAAGGACGAATTGCTTGAATATACGGTTCAGAATAAAATTGTTGTGGTATCCAGAAAAACACCCTCTTTGCTTGATAGAGTTACCTCATTTTTCAAGGATGTTGATTTGAAAGGCCTCATCTTAAATGAAAAAGGAGAGCCTATGCCGGGTGCAAGTATTCTTGTTCAACAGACCAAAAGACTCTACCTCTCTGATGAATCCGGTTCCTTCAACATACGTGGACTCAAGGGTAAGGAAACGCTGATTTTTAGCTTTATAGGCTATCAATCAGATACCATATCATTAAAGAACAGAACCAGCCTGGTGGTAAATTTAAAACCAGTTTCCGCTGATCTTTCGGAGGTGAAAATTGTAAGCACAGGTTATCAAAATCTGAACAGGGATCGTGCTACTGGTTCATTCGGGATTGTTACTGCAAAAGATATCGCTCAATACCCTACCATAAGTTTGCTTGAGCGGCTACAGGGCCTGGTTCCAGGAGTAGACATATCTACCAAGACCGAAGCCGGTAAAAGCCGTAATGGTACGATTAATATCCGTGGTATTTCTACCATTATCAGTGATTATGGCCAGGTGAGCACCGAACCGCTTTTGGTTATTGACGGTTTCCCGTCTCAGGTTTCTATAGCCAACGGTGCACTGGATTTGATGAATCCTAACGATATTCAGCAGATTACGTTTTTGAAAGATGCGGCGGCTTCCGCTATTTGGGGGATAAAGGCTGCAAATGGGGTAATTGTAGTTACCACAAAAAAGGGTAAACCAAATACTGCACCGTCAATTAATTTCTCGACCACCTTTAGTACAAGTGCTAAACCTAAACTCAATTATGGCTCGACCATGTCAGTCGCAGATTATATCGATCTGGAAAAGGACATGATCGATATGAATCTGATCAGTGACCCCTTCCCGATACAATCAGGAACATTTCCGGGAAACAATAGTCAGGCTCAGGCGATCATTTTTCGTCAGAAACGAGGGGAGATAACAGAAAGTCAGATGAATATGGAGTTGGCTGATTTAGCTAATATCGATAATCAAGATCAAATTTCCAGATACCTCTTACAGCGACCCCAAACGCAACAGTACAACTTATCACTCACAGGCGGAGGGGTAAACAGTTCCTATTATATGTCGGGTTACTATTATAACGAAGATAGGCTCTATAAAAGCAACAAAAATAAAGGATACGCATTTAATATGGGTTCAGTTTCATCGTTATTCAAAGGTATTTTAACCATAAATGCTAACCTAAGCTACAATAATACCTCAGATGTTTTAAATGCTGCAGCAGTTCGTGCCATGAGCCAGACCTCCCTGGGGATGCGCCCTTATGATGCATTGGTCAATGCCGATGGCAGTACGAAATATTACGATGTGTTCAGTACCCCATTGGTAGCCAGAAACTTCGAAAGTAAAGGATACCTTCCTTTCCGATATTCTGCCATCGATGAACTCAACTACAATAATACCGTAAACAACACGAACAATATTGCGCTGAACCTCGATGTTACCGGCAAGATCACGCCCTGGTTAAGTGTTTCTCTCTCAGGAAACCTTGGTCGTTATTTTAATGAAAGAGAAAACTATCAGGAACCGGAAAGTTACGAAAGTCGCATAATGATCAATAGGGCTACCAGCGTAAACGCAGCCGGGGCACTTGTTTACGGTATTCCCAATGGAGGTCGCCTGAGCCTGGCCAACGCCCTGGGTAGAAGTTATAACCTCCGTGGTCAGGTAAGTATCAACAAATCTTGGAGCGATAAACATGAACTTAATGTGCTGATGGGCAATGAAATTAGAGAAAATTTCAGTAAATCGAGTAATGAACTTCGCTATGGCTATGATAAGTCTATTAATGCTTTCAGATCAGTTAACCCCAGCGTAAGCTATCTGGATATCTATGGTCAGCGTCCTAGTATCGGAGCAACATCTTCACCTGTAGTCGAATCGACCACCAGAGCACTATCTTATTACGCAAGTGGTTCATATACCTTTAACAGTAAGTACACCGTTTCCGGAAGTGCAAGGTTTGATGATCTGAATCTTTTAGGTGTCGAACGCAGAAAACGTGCAATCCCGCTTTGGTCTGCCGGTTTGAGCTGGAACATGAAAAAGGAAATGATTTTGAAGGACCTGAACTGGCTTACCAACCTTTCAACCCGCTTTACCTACGGCTTTACCGGAAATGCACCTCAGGGTTATGCCCCGGTAACTGTTATTTCTCTCCTCGGAACCGATTTTGAATCATCTTTACCCTACGCTGTAATTGACAGACCTGCAAGAGAAAACCTGGCTTGGGAAAAAACACGGATGATTAATTACGGTCTCCAGCTTGGCCTTTTCAACGGCCGTGTTTCGGCGACGGTAGATTATTACCTGAAAAAAACAACAGATATTTTTTTCCAATTGCCGATTAATGGCACATATGGTTTTACCCAAACTATTTTTAATGCAGCGAAGTTAGATGGAAAGGGTGTTGATTTAGGACTGAGCTTTATTCCGGTACAATCAAAAAATGTGAGTTGGAACAATACCATTAATATTTCTTACAATACCAATAAGGTACATGATGAGCGCTTTAACTTGCCTATAGGTGATTTGGGAAGAAATCAAATTTATGATGGCTATCCTCAGGATTATTTATTCTCCTATAAATTTGCAGGTTTGGATAATACCGGGCAAACGCTGATTGAGGATCCCAAGGTTCCAGGAAGAATACTAAGAGTTGATGAGTTTCAGTACTTCGATATTATGGAATATTCTGGCCGGACGGCTTCGCCTTATTATGGTGCTTATAGCAGTAATATTTCCTATAAACAATTCAGCCTTGGTTTTCAATTCCAGTACGCCTTTGGCGGAGTTTTCAGAAAACCTTCGGTAACTGAAAATTCAGTATATGTTAGCCGTGCAGGTGATTTAGGCATGCGGTGGCGCAAACCTGGAGACGAATTGTTTACGAATGTTCCAACCATCAACACTGATTTTAACCAGGGATACTATTACGGTACCAGCATCACCCGGTATTCAGAGTCTGATTACCTGATCAGAAGCCGTAGTAATATCAAACTTCAACAGATTAGCCTAAGCTATGCGCTACCACAAAAACTGTTAAAACCCATCGGGGTAAAGATGTTGACAGTCTCGGCTGTATGCCGTAACCTCGGACTGATCTGGACTGCAAATAAAGAAAAGATTGATCCTGATTATGTCTATAACACAGGAAATACCTTTCAGCTTGCACCTGTTAGAAGTTATTCGTTTCAACTTAATTTAAGCTTATAATGTATAAAACAGCATCAACATATACCTTTAAAATAGTAATGGTTACTGTTTTAACTTTTGCACTCTTTTCCTGCCGGAAATACGTAGAAAATGTGCCTGTACAGGGACAGCGGGTATTGGTTTACACCCAGGATTATCGTTTATTGCTCAATAACAGAAACAACCAGGAAGTTGGGGCAGGAAATACGGCCATTTTAAGCTGTGATGATGTCGAACTTTCCGATCCGGAAGTGCAGATCTCACTAGCGAACAATACAACCAATTCAGCTATTTACGGATGGAAAAATCCTTTCTATTTTGGTGAAACCGACGATTTTGACTGGAATTTTATGTACAACGCCATATACGTTTACAATACCGTGCTAAAAGGTGTTTTAGAAAGCAAGGGCGGTAGCCCGGACCAGCGAAATGCGCTGTATGCCGAGGCATTAATCAACAGGGCGTTTACATTTTTTACTTTAACGAATTTGTATGGTAAACAATATGATGCAGCAACTGCTGCTACAGATCCAGCTATTCCCTTACTGTTGTCACCAGAACTGTTTGTGAAACTTAATAGGGCATCGGTGAGGGAGGTCTACGATCAAATCATCAAAGATCTTAAAGAAGCCTTACCGCTTATTCCGGTAGTTCAGGCCAGTACTGTTCAACCTAACCGGGCCGCTGCCTATGCATTGTTGGCGAAAGTCTACCTGAATATGCGCGATTTCGAGGCGGCCAAAACTGCTGCGGAACAATCACTTTCATTGAACAGCTCGCTTTATGACTATAATACGTTTTTGACGACCAATATTCTTCCAACGCAATATACCGACAAGCAGGTTTTACTCCGGAAAGTTCCCAGAAGTAGTTTTTATCCATTACAGTTAAGCCCATCCTTATTGAATCTGCTCGATGAAAAAGACCTGCGTTATGAACTTTTCACCAGACCAGGTTCAAACTTTTACCCTGCTTTTCATGGAACGGGCTTTTGGTCGAGAGATAATTATAACGATAAATCTCCGGTAGGCCTTACCGTTAATGAAACCTGGCTTATACGGGCAGAATGCTTAGCCCGTACAGGGAAGAGCGATGAGGCACTTACAATGATAAACGACTTGCGAAAAATGAGATTCCGCCCGGCAGATTATCAAGCTGTAACGGCAACTTCAGATCAGGAAGCCTTGCAAAGGGTTGTGGAAGAGCGCCGGCGAGAATTTTTCGGAACGGGACTGCGCTGGTTCGATCAAAAGCGGCTAAATAAAGATGCAGCATTTGCGAAGTCTGTTACCCGCATGATCGGCAATGTGACCTACACACTTGAACCTAACAGCAATGCTTATGTTTTCCAGTTCGCTGAAAAACTTGTTGCTCAAAACCCAGAAATGGTTCAAAACCCCAAATAAACTCTGATATCCCACTATTGGTAAGGCTAATCTATTATTAATAGTGGGATTGGTACGCCTAAAAATTTATAAAATATGGAAAAAAGTATAGTAAAGATTGAAAACCTGTCTCATCGCTATAGTAACACCTGGGCCATACGCGACATTAATATAGAAATCAATGATTTTGGTATCGTTGGGTTATTAGGATCGAATGGTGCCGGCAAATCAACTACAATGAACATTCTTTGCGGGTCAATCAATCAAACAGAAGGCAATGTATTTATCAACGGTATAAATTTCAGGGAAGATCCCAAACGGGCGAAAATGGAAATCGGTTTCCTTCCGCAAAATCCTCCGTTATACCTTGACCTAACGGTTGATGAATACCTTCACTATTGCGCAGCACTGCGCAATATGTATGGCCAGCCTGGCAAAGATGCAGTTGCAGAGGCGAAGGAGCGCTGCGGCATCAGCCATTTCGGCGGCCGACTGCTCAAAAATCTTTCAGGTGGATACAGACAGCGCGTGGGGATTGCCCAGGCAATTGTACATAAACCTAATGTACTGGTTTTGGATGAGCCCACCAATGGTTTGGATCCCAATCAGATTATTGAGGTTCGATCGCTTATCAAGGACATTGCGAAAGATAGGGTAGTCATATTTTCATCACACATTCTGTCAGAAGTACAGCTGCTCTGTAAGGATATCAAAATGATCGAAAACGGAAAGATAGTGTTTTCAGATACAATGGATGCGTTCAACAACTATGTGGAACCGCATAGCATGCTGGTCTCTTTTCAGAACATGCCTCTGGTAGCTGAGCTCGAAGCGATCCCCGGGATACTTAAGGCCGACATTCTTAACGGGAAATTAGTCCGCCTGTTTTTCAGTGGCGACGCGGAGATTACAGAGACCATTATTTCCGAAAGTGTTCGGAGCGGTTGGCGCCTGCAGGAAATCTCTCTTGAAAAAAACTCGGTAGAAGAAATATTCAAACAACTTTCACAACATTAATTTCACATCATTTTCTTAATGAAAACAATCCTTCAAATTGCAAAAACAGAACTTAAAATGCTGTTTTATTCTCCTATTGCATGGTTTCTTATTATCGTTTTCATGGTTCAATGTGGCCTGGGCTACATGGCTACGCTGAAATCTATCGCCCAGATGCAGGCGGATGGATATAAAATTCCTTTTAGCGTAGTCGGACAGGCCGTATTTGGCTCCAATGGACTATTTGCCTCGGTAATGAGGAATCTTTACTTATATCTTCCACTTTTAACAATGGGTTTAATCAGTAAAGAAATGAGCAGTGGTACCATCAAATTATTGTATTCCTCACCTATCCGTATACGAGACATTGTATTGGGCAAATTCAGCGCCATGGTAATCATGAGCGTGCTCATGCTTGGGGTAGTAACCATATTTCTATCCATCAGCTATTTCACAGCAGATTCACCAGATATCGGAATGTTGTTGAGCGCTTTATTAGGCCTGTTTTTACTGCTATGTGCGTATTCTGCTATAGGTCTGTTTATGTCCTCCCTAACAACATATCAAATTGTAGCTGCCGTTAGTACCTTTGTCATTTTCGGTATTTTGTACAACATTGCCGACTTGTGGAAGGGCATACCGTTTATAAGGGATATTACCTTCTTTCTCTCGGTATCCGGAAGAACAGACTGGATGCTGGTAGGCTTAATTACCAGTAACGGCATTATTTATTTTCTTGCCATTGTATTCCTTTTTCTCACCATTACTATTTATAAGCTAAAATTTAGCATGCAAACGGTCTCGCCTATGGTAAAAGCAGGACATTATATTTCAATCATTGCAATAACGCTTCTTATTGGTTACATCAGTTCCATTCCACAACTGATTATTTATGCGGATGTAACGGAAAATAAATCTAATACACTAAAGCCGGATACGCAGAAAATAATTAAAGAACTTGGTGATGAACCGCTGGAAATAACGGGATACACGAACCTGCTGGGCGGTTACATGGAAGATGGAAATCCGGAATCCTATCAAAAAAACATCAATGCATGGGCACCTTATGTGCGCTTCAAACATAATATTAAATTAAAAAGTGTGATGTATTACGATACCCTGGCACAAGGCGGGGATATCATGAAAGGGAACAAAGGAAAAACCCTTGCTCAGGTAGTGGAGAAGATTGCCCAGACAAGAGAAATGAATATAAAGCAGTTTTTAACACCTGAGCAGATTCGAAAAGAAGTCGATCTTTCCAAAGAGCCCAATTTTTATATCATGCAACTCAAGTATAAAGAGAGAAAGACCTTCCTCCGGGTGTATCCTGATAATGAGCACTGGCCATCGGAAACGGAAATATCAGCGGCATTTAAAAGACTCCTTAGCGCAAAAATGCCTAAAATACTTTTTGCTACCGGAGAGTTGGAAAGAAATATCAATAAAATAGGCGACCGTGAATACCAGGCATTAACAAACCTGAAGGTTTTCAGGCAGTCTTTGCTTAATCAGGGCTTCGATGTAGACACCATCTCCCTTGCCATCACGCCGGTTCCAAAGGATATATCAGTGTTGGTTATGGCAGATCCCAAAGTTGGCCTGAGTGCCCCTGCTGCTAAAAATTTGCAGGCGTATATTAATGGCGGTGGTAATTTGCTCGTTACTGGAGAGCCCAATAAACAGGATGTTTTAAATCCAATAATCAAACAGTTTGGTATTCAGTTGATGGATGGAGCCATCGTTCAGCAAAGCAAACAATTGGAGCCAGATTTGGCTACCCCAAACTTAACCGGTGCGGCAACGAAACTCTTTATGCCCCTGGAACAGGCGCACAAGGATAGCATAGTGGTTTCGATGCCATTGGCTACAGCCCTGTCTATCGAAAATACGAAATGGTACAAAACCCAGCCTTTGTTGGTAACAAACCCAAAAAGCAGCTGGCTTAAAAGAGAAAGGTTTCTGACTGACTCAGCCACCGTGCAATTTGAGCCACAGAAAGGTGATTTGCAAAAAGCTTTTCCATTGGCAGTCAGTTTAACCCGAAAAATTGCTCAAAAAGAGCAGCGAATCATTGTTATCGGCGATGCAGACCTGATGTCAAATAAGGAATTGAACAGGTTCAATCTCCGTACAGCAAATTTCGTTTTCAATATCGGTGTGTTTAGCTGGCTGAGCTATGGCGAATTCCCTATCAGCAGCTTCAGACCGGCACCAAAAGACACGGTATTACTGGTAGATAAAGATCAAATCTACCTGCTTAAATTGATTTTTGTATGGATCATCCCTGGCTTGCTACTCGCGTGCGGAAGTATCATACTGATCAGAAGAAAAAGAAAATAAGATATTCTAATATGCCTTTAATTACAGATCAACAGACGATTAACGACCTCAACCTGTTTGGAAGACAGGGGAGTAATTCAATTTACGAAATTTTTAATAGTACCCGGACACATGGCGGATCAATTATTCTGGAAGAGATGTTCCTTAATCCGATCGGTGATTTTGATAAAATAAATCAGCGCAGCCAGATCATCCGGTATTTTGCTGGTCGTGCTGAAAAGTTCCCAATATCTACTGAACTGCTCAGTGCGATAGAATCATATATCAATAATACAGATTCGAGGAGTAAGTTATCGGAATACGATCAGTCGGTAACAAAGCGGCTGGGTAATTTCGTAGCACCCGATGCACAGACAACGACTATCTATAGGGGCATCTCAGCTATCCTGCTGTTTGTTCGGGAATTTAAGCTGTTTGTGGATGCTCTTGACCTGGCAACCGATCATCCGTACAGTTCAGAGAAAAATAATATTCAGCGAATTTTATCATCTGAAGAATTTGCTGATCTGCCTTTCAAGGCTGAGGGCTACAAGCCTACAGGCCAGGAGTTTATATCATATGATGAATTATTCAGGTTTGTCAACAGGGATGCCATATTAACACTATTACAATGCCTTTACAGACTTGATGTTTATTATTCAATTGCTAAAGTGGCAAAGGAAAGGAAATTTGTTTTCCCAACGGCTTTACCAGGGGGCAATTCCTTTATAAGAATTGACGGTGTTTATCATCCTCAGCTCCAGCGTGCGGTTCCGAATTCCATAGTGATGAGCGATGAACAGAATGTCGTTTTTCTCACTGGTGCAAACATGGCAGGAAAATCAACTTTCATGAAATCTTTGAGCATCGCGATATTTTTGGCCCATATGGGATTTCCGGTACCAGCAGCAAAAATGGAATTCACCGTTCTGGATGGAATATATACCACCATTAATCTGCCAGACAACCTGGGAATGGGTGCGAGCCATTTTTATGTAGAGGTGCTCCGTGCAAAAAAGATTGCATCCGAACTGAAACTGGGAAAAAAACTTTTTGTGCTTTTTGATGAAATGTTTAGAGGAACAAATGTGAAAGATGCCTGTGAAGCCACTATAGCCTTTACTGCCGCTTTTGCCCGTAAACAGGGGAGCCTGTTTGTGATCTCTACACACATTATTGAAGCCGGAGAAGTGTTAAAGGAACAAAGCGGAAAGATAAAGTTTGTATTTCTGCCAACAACAATGGAAGGAACCAATCCGATATATACTTATACCCTGCAATCCGGTTTAACCGCAGACAGGCATGGTATGATTATTATCAATAATGAAGGCATCCTGGATATCTTAAATGCCGGACTGGCCAAATCAAATGCTGAAGACATATGAGTTTAATCGTTGACAAACAAACGCAGGATGATCTAAACCTGCTCGGTAAATATACACCCGGATCTATTTTCAGCCTGTTCAATAAAACCAAAACCGATGGGGGGGAACAGCTCTTGCAGACGATGTTCCTAAACCCATTGACAAGTGCTGCAGCTATCAATGCACGGCGGGATATTTTCCATTATTTCCAGGAGAAAGATTTCACGTTTCAGCTTGAAAGGGCAGACTTCCAATCAACTGAAAACTACCTGGCAATCGAAAGTCCAAAAATGTTCATTGTTGCCGTATTTAACTCCTTTCTTAAAAAAGGCCAGTCGGTATTAACCCGCGATGAACGTTATGGTCAACTCGTAGCTGGGTTGAATTCAACAATCAAAGTGCTGAAATACGCCCAGGAGCTTTCAGTTCTTCTAAATGATCATTCGAATACCCCATTTGACCAGGATAAAGAAAGGCTCAAAGAAATATTAGATGACCCTCTTTTGAGAAAATTAATTGCTCAACATACCAATGAAGAATTCGCGCCGTATCAGCTTGCGGTTTATGACCACCTCCTCAAGCAGACATTGAAAGGTTCCCTCAATAAACTTTTGAAAATCATGTATTCAATCGATGTTTACGCCAACGTAGGCAAACTCGGAAAGATGATGGGCTGTTGTTACGCAGAGGCTATGGAGAAAGAGGAAAATGTATTAAACATTACCGGGCTGAGACATCCGGCCTTACGCAATGGTGTAAGTAACGACTTAAGGTTCGGCCATGATGCAAATTTACTCTTTCTCACCGGTGCAAACATGGCGGGTAAATCAACCTTAATGAAATCTCTTGGTATTGCAATCTACCTGGCGCATATGGGGTTTCCAATTGCTGCCAATCAGGTCATCTTTTCGGTACGCGATGGATTATATACCTCAATAAATGTTTCCGACAACCTTCAAACTGGCTACAGCCATTTCTATGCCGAGGTTTTGCGGGTGAAAAGTGCTGCTGAGCAAGTGGCAAGTGGAAAATGTTTCGTAGTCCTTTTTGATGAACTGTTTAAAGGTACAAATGTTAAAGATGCTTATGATGCAACGCTGGCTGTTACCGAAGCGTTCGCGAAATATAAAGCGTCTGCATTTATCGTTTCTACACACATTATCGAAGTTGGAGAAGCCTTAAAAGGAAATTTATCAGTGCAATTTGCTTATATGCCGACGGTTATGGACGGAAATAAGCCCACCTATCCTTACAAATTAACTCCGGGAATTACCAGCGACAGACAGGGTATGATCATCATTGAAAATGAGGGTATCCTGGAACTGCTAAAGAATTAAGATATGAATAAAAAGAATAAAAGTCTCATCCTGCTGAAGTTACAAACCCTATGTGTGATCGCGTTATTTTGTGGTACATGCGCAGCGCAGAAAAAGATGAGCCGAGCCGAGGCAGACAGGCTTGCAACGCAACAGTGGAACACAGAAAAGCAAAAATTAATGCCCGCTGCCCGGAAGGTGTGGAGTGAGGGTGTAATAAAGTTTCAACAATACCAGATGGCCATTGCCTATAAGGTTTTTGGAACAAAACCAGTTGGCGGGAGAAGTTTATATATTTCGCTGCATGGTGGTGGTAACGCTCCGGTGGCAGTAAATGATCAGCAATGGGAGAATCAACGTACACTGTACAATATCAAAGAAGGATTGGTTATTGTGCCCAGGGCACCAACGAACACCTGGAACCTCTGGCATGAAGATCATATTGATAATTTCATCGATTCGCTAATCCGCTACAGTGTGATAATGGAAGATGTAAATCCCGATAAGGTTTATATTCTTGGTTATTCAGCGGGAGGAGATGGGGTATTTCAATTGGCTCCCCGCATGGCCGATCGTTTTGCAGCCGCATCGATGATGGCCGGCCATCCCGGCGATGCTGATATGCGTAACCTGCGTAACCTGCCGTTTTCAATATTCATTGGCGGTTTAGATTCCGCATATAACAGAAACAAGCTCGCTATCAAATACAACAAGAAGCTTGATAGTTTGAGCGACCTGGATGCTAAAGGCTATGAGCACGAATTTCACCTCTATCCTGATAAGCCCCATTGGCTTGATCATCAAGATACCATCGCCATCCCGTGGATGGCAGATTATAAGAGAAATACTTTTCCGGATAAGGTGGTTTGGGTACAGGATAACCGGTTGCAGCACCGCTTCTATTGGTTATCGGCTCCTCTTGTATCCTCAAAAGCTGGCGATGTAGCCGAAGTTAGCCGTAAAGGCAACCAGATTACCATATTACATAATACCTTTAATTTGCTTGAAATTAACCTGAATGATGATCTTGTAAACCTTGATCAGCCAGTCACCGTTATTGCTAACGGCAAAGTTCTTTTTCACAAAAAAGTAAACCGCAGCTTTAAAGCGATTGAACGTTCGGTAAAGGAATACCAGGACCCCCGATTCATATTCACTGCAAAGCTCATACTAAGCAATAATAAGGTAAGTGAAGTTTACCCCTTAAAATCTAAATAGCATAAAAGATGACTAATTTAAAATGGAGCGCGACCTTACTCTTCGCGCTTATTTTTTCAAATGTATCGGGCCAGCAGAATCTTAAAAGCAAAAGGATTGAAAATCTTATTTCCAATGGTGTGAGCACGGCAATGCCCTTTAGTGTGTATATTATAGCATGGGACACCGTGAAAAATAATAGGCCCGATGGAATATATGAAACAGATGGTTTTAGTGGTGTTATTGTTTCCGCGCAGGGGCATATCCTAACCGCTGCACATGCAATTAAAGCTAATCAGGTTTACCAGGTTACATTTGTTGATGGTAGAAAATACACAGCTCTCCCCTTAGGTCGTATAGGAATTGATGAAAAAAATGCAGTGTACGATATGGCCATGATCAAAATAACCAAAGAAGAAAAATTTGATTATGCACAAATGGCCGCTGGCAGCGAAATGGTTTTAAATCAGCCAGTCATCAGCATTTCCTATCCCGCATCATTCCTCAAGTCAACACCTAACGTGCGTTATGGTAGAATATCTAATACAGATACAGGGAATGGTTTTATTCAGTCGTCAGCAAAAATGGAGCCTGGTGATTCCGGTGGTCCATTGTTTGATCTCAAAGGCAGGCTCATAGGTATACACAGTCGCATCAAAGAGGATGAATCGCAAAATTTTGATATTCCTGTGGATTCTTTTTTGAAATACTGGACCCCTCTTAACAAACCTATAGATTATCAGAAAGTGCCTTTGGCAGATTCTTTGCCGGAGACAATCAACCCTTCACTCATGCAGCCGTTTCCTTCGATAGACTCGCTAATAGGAATTACTTCAAAACAGGAGAAAAGCGTGGCGGTGGTTATGAGTAATGATGGTGATCAAATAAAAAAAATATTGGGTACCTGGGTCCGTGTTAAAAATGAAACTTATCTCATCAGTAAAAGTTCGATGGTTGCAGCCAATCCCCGGATTTTAGTGGAGGGGAAAATTTTTGAACCCACTGTCATCAACAGGGATCGAAGAAACGATTTGATATTGCTGAAGCTAAGCCTGAAAATCAGTTACGGAATACAGTTAGGTGCTAAACCACCCAAACGCTTTGGAGGAGAAGACCACCCCGGCAAAATGCTAATATCTGTGCTTCCAGCCCAATTGAAAAAGATAGGCGTTTTTAGTGGATTGCCAGTAACGGTTCCTTTGAGCAACAGTATCGGATATCTGGATGTCGGTGCCAAATATCAAGACGGAAAAATTTTAATTACTGAAATACCACAAAATAAAGCCATAACCACGAAATTAAAACGGGATGATCATATCTCAGCGGTCAATGGAAAACCAATTGTCAAACCTGAGGATTTTATCAATGCCTTTACCTCATATTATGCAGGTGATGTCGTAAAACTTGACATCATCCGGAATGGCCTGCTCTTAACCGTCGAAACTTATTTGGAAGGTCAGCCCATGCTGAACCACGCATCCTATGCGTATGCCGGGGGAAGAAGTGAGCGCTCTGATGGATTTGATCATGTCCTGATCAGCGATGCGGCAATAGAAAGTGCTGAATGTGGAAGTCCGGTATTTGAGCGGTCCGGTAGGTTTTGCGGGATTAATATTGCCAGGCACAGCAGAACATCCGTCTTGATTATGCCGGCCGAAAGCATTCGTGGATTTATACTTCAATCGCTTCAAAAGAATTACTGAACAATTGACAATTCATTTGAAAGTGACCAAAAATAAATTCGTATGGATGGCAATCATATTCTGCTTTTCTCTTATCACCTTGGTGTATGTTTTTCCTAAAAGCCGGCAGGTGCTTAACCTCAATATAATACCATTACAGGCATGGCTCGCCGCAATTTTTGCAGGCACAACGCCGCTGATACTGGTTCAATTTTACAAATTGATTTTAGGTAAAAAGCATCAAAAATAATCCATACAGTACAATTAGTGCTTACAAATAAACCACGAACGGGCTATATCAATTACCTGTTGAATAACATACTTACTCAGTCTTGATCTTCTATTTTAGGATCAACATCTCTATTAAACATGACCACTATCATTTCCTGGCCCAGTATAGTTGAGGATATTTGATTAAACATACCAGATTAGAATGATATAGACTTGATATGTAGTTTCTTATTCGTCTTAAGTCTTGATTTTTATTGTCAGATCTATATAAACTTAGCTAAAAACCTATCGAACCATTATCCATGAAGCTCAAAACAATACATGTTTAAAGCTTAAATCCAAAATACCATGCAAGAAATTTCAGAAATAGAAATCGATAAAATACATCAATACTGGCAAGCGGTAAATTACTTATCTGCTGGTCAGATTTATTTACAGGCCAATCCGTTATTGCGTAACCTGCTTACACCAGATGACATTAAACCCAGGTTGCTTGGCCACTGGGGCACCTCGCCTGGCTTAAACCTTATTTATGTCCACCTGAACAGATTGATAAAAGATACAAATGCGGATATGCTGTATGTGTGCGGACCTGGTCACGGTGCACCTGCCATCGTGGCCAATACCTATCTGGAAGGTACATATACCGAACTTTTTCCCGAGGTAACAATGGATGAGGAAGGTATGCTTAAACTTTTTAGGCAGTTTTCTACTCCCGGAGGAATTCCCAGTCATGTAAGTGCCCACACGCCGGGATCAATCAATGAGGGCGGTGAATTGGGCTATTCCTTGATGCATGCTTTCGGCGCTGTATTTGATAACCCAAACCTGATTGCCGCCTGCGTAATCGGAGATGGAGAGGCTGAAACAGGTCCTCTGGCAGCAAGCTGGAATTCGGTTGCTTTTTTAAATCCTGCAAGAGATGGTGCGGTGTTGCCCATACTTCACCTAAACGGATACAAAATAGCAAGTCCTACCATATTTTCCCGCATGGATGATACCGCTTTAAGTGAACTATTCAAAGGATACGGATATGAGGTGTTTTTTGTTGAAGGAGAATACCCGCACAATGTTCACCGTCAGCTGTCTTCCACACTGGATATCGTTTATGATAAGATCAGAAATATCCAGTACAATGCCAGGGCTGAAGGTATAACCCACCAAAGAAAATGGCCTATGATTATTTTAAGAACGCCGAAGGGGTGGACCGGACCCAAATCCTGGAATAATCTGCCTATCGAGGGATCGTTCCGTTCGCATCAGGTTCCGTTGGCCGGAGTTAAGGAGAACCCTGAGAAATTGCAGGCCCTTGAGGTATGGATGCGCAGCTACGAGCCTGAAAAGCTCTTTGATGAGCACGGTACACTAAACGCTGACCTCCGCAACCTCTCGCCCGTTGGGGATAAAAGAATGAGCGCATTACCTTATGCAAACGGGGGAATATTGTTAAAGGATCTTATTCTGCCAGACTTCAAACACTACGGAATCAAAGTAGCGCATCCGGGAACAATCCAGGCAGAAAGCACCCGGAATCTAGGTAAGTTTTTGCGTGAAATATTTACCATGAATGCAGCCAATAAGAATTTTAGATTGTTCTGTCCCGATGAAACGAACTCAAATAGATTAGAAGCTGTTTTTCAGGTTACTGACCGATGCTTCATGGAGAAAATTATCGATACTGATGATAAATTATCTCCGGATGGCAGGGTAATGGAAGTTTTGAGCGAGCACCTTTGCGAGGGCTGGCTGGAAGGTTATCTGTTAACGGGCAGGCATGGCCTGTTTCCTTGTTATGAAGCTTTCGTAACCATCGTCGATTCTATGGTTAGCCAGCATGCAAAATGGCTGAAGACCACTCTGGAAATCCCATGGCGTAAGCCAATAGCTTCGTTAAACTATCTGTTAACCTCTCATGTATGGAGGCAGGATAATAATGGTTATAGTCATCAGGGGCCAGGATTTATTGATACGGTGGTCAATAAAAAAAGCAGTGTAATCAGGATCTATTTACCACCCGATGCCAATACGCTGTTATCGGTAATGGATCATTGCCTGAAAAGTAAAAACTATGTTAATGTTGTGGTTGCAGGTAAACAGCCTGAGCTGCAGTGGTTAGGGATGGAGGAAGCTGTAGCGCATTGTGAAAAAGGGGCATCTGTTTGGGAATGGGCTGGAAATGATCTTGGCGAAGCTGAGGTGATTCTGGCATGCGCCGGAGACGTACCCACCCAGGAAACGATCGCAGCCGCCGAAATTCTCCGCACACACCTGCCTGAGCTTCGGGTAAGGGTTGTTAATGTGGTTGATTTAATGGCCCTTTCTCCAAGAGCATACCATGCGCATGGATTAAGTGATGAATATTTTGAAGACCTGTTTACCGATGCTGCCCCGGTGATTTTCGCATTCCATGGTTACGTCCGTATTATTCATGATCTGGTTCATGGACGGCCCGATCCCGCACGGTTTCATGTTCGGGGCTTTATGGAGGAAGGAACAACCACCACACCATTTGATATGGTGGTATTAAATCAGATGAGCCGGTATCATTTAGCTATGGAAGCGGTTAAACGCGTTCCCCGGTTCCAGCAACAGGCTGATGAATTCATCCGTTTTTGTGAGGACAAATTAGCCAGCCATAAAGAATACATAGGTGTACATCTTGATGATATGCCAGAAATAAAAAACTGGAGATTCAACAGGCGCGGATAAAATAAACAAAATATGATGATGAGAAGGAGCAAATTTGGCCCATTAATAATGGAAATTATAATGAAAAAGAAGAATAAAAAATTAGCGGAGGAGGTTAGACTGGCGATCACGACCGACTCCCTTATCGGTGTAGAGAAAATAGAGGTTTCGGTGGAACATGGTTTGGTGACCCTTAAAGGATCAGTGGATAGCTACGCCAAAAAACTTGCTGCAGAACATGTCGCAAAATCTGTGAAGGGGGTGAAAAATGTTATTCAGAAAATAGAAGTCAGGTTTTCATTTAAAAGCAACCTGATTGTTTACATGGGCGCAAACCTGGCCTTGGATAGTAAGCATGCTTATAAAAATGACAATGACCAACCTATGCATCTCATAGGTCCGCTGCATCCGGATTTGCACTTTGAAAGGAGTGCTAATGAAATCTGGTGAAAAGGGAAATGATAAGAAGGAAAATGGAATCGGCTTATCCCGGCAATATTTACTTTTTAGATTGGGTATATTGAACTGGATATCCAGCCGGTATTTATTTGTAGCGCTTTCCAAAAACATGATGCGCTGGCCATATCTGCCCTTGGGAAGGTTTATCAAAAAAATCTTTCAAAAATGGGGAACAATTTAGTGCGGACAGGTTCATTGGTTTGGTTTTTGTAGAATACTTTTAAGGAACTTATTATTTGATCCTGAATATATAAACAGGTTCTTCTTAACAATTTCTTAATTCTCCAATAAAATAATCCACGAACAAAACGTTTTCTATGACCAGAACCGAGTACTTTGGGTACAGCACTGATGTAGCATATCAGACCAGTGTAGCCTATTTTTCAATGGAGTTTGCCATTGATCAATCCCTTAAAATTTATAGCGGAGGCTTGGGTTTTCTCTCCGGATCCCATCTTCGGAGTGCATTCGAATTGAAAAAAAATTTGTTAGGCATCGGCATGCTCTGGAAATACGGTTATTACGACCAGGTAAGGGATAAGGATAACAATATGGTTCCGGCCTTCATTCAGAAAGATTATTCGTTTCTGGAAGATACAGGGATTGTTCTCTCTGTTCCGGTACATAGTGCTACCGTTAAAGTCAAAGCATTTTTATTGCGGCCTGCCACATTTGGCACCGCACCTTTATTTTTGCTGAGTACCGATCTTCCTGAAAATGATGAAGTAAGCAGGAGCATTACTCACCGGTTATACGACCCAAACGAGGCCACCCGGATTGCGCAGTCAATCATTCTGGGGATTGGTGGAGGGATGCTGTTAGATCAGCTCAACTTGCAGCCAGATTATTATCATATGAACGAAGGGCATGCGGTGCCACTTAATTTTTATCTGTATTCAAAATATCAAAATCTCGAAGAGATTAAAAAAAGAATGCGTTTTACAACCCATACCCCTGAGCTTGCAGGTAATGAAGAACATGATTTTTCGTTGTTAAAAGAGATGTCGTTCTTTTACCATATGCAGGAACATGAAGTTAAATTTGTGCTGGGAATGGAGGGAGAGAAGTTTAATTATACGCTGGCAGCATTGAAGTTTTCTGGCAAAGCAAACGCTGTTTCTAAACTTCATGGTGAAGTTGCCCGCAAAATGTGGGGAGGTTATGATGGCATATGTGAGATTGTTTCCATAACCAATGCACAGAATCAAAAGTACTGGCAGGATAAGGCTATCGCTCAGCACGTAAATGAGCATAATCAACAGGCGTTTTTAACACGGAAAAAGGAATTAAAATTACGCTTGTTTCGGCAAGTGGCCGATCAGACAGGAAAGCTATTTGATGAAAATGTGCTCACCCTGGTATGGGCCAGGCGTTTTGCCGGATACAAACGGGCAGATCTGCTGATGCGCGACTGGACGCGTTTCGAGATGTTATTAAAGCATTCAAAACATCCTATACAGCTCATTTGGGCAGGAAAACCCTATCCGGAAGATACTGGCGCAAACCAAATCTTCAATCAGATTATTGATAAAACAAAGGCGTTCCCTAATTGTGCCGTTTTGGTAGGTTACGAACTCGGTTTATCCTCACTTCTAAAAAAGGGAGCCGATGTGTGGCTTAATAATCCAAAAATGTACCGGGAAGCTTCAGGAACCAGCGGCATGACAGCGGCTATGAATGGCGCTATCAACCTTTCTATTCCGGATGGATGGATTCCTGAGTTTGCGCTAAATGGAGAAAACTGTTTTCTTATTGAGCCTGCAGAAGGTTCGCTATCCGAAGAGGAAAGAGATAAAAAAGAGAATGCCAGCTTAATGGATGCGCTGGAAAAAACGGTCTTGCCTACTTACTACGATAATCCGTCAAAATGGTTTAATATGGTTCAAAGCGCTATAAAAGGTGTTATCCCTGAATTCGAGTCAGCGAGAATGGCAGAAGCCTATTATAAGCAGATGTACCGTCAGGCCGATTAAAAAATTACGTTATTTTTGATTTTTCTGTGCTAAACCCCATCGCTGGCGCACGCGTGCCGCGTGTGCATGTTTGCTAGAGCGGAAATATGAGGTTAGTTAAAAATCCCTTTAAACAAAAAAACAAATGTATTAATACAACCCTTGCACTTAGATATCCTAAAAAGATATAAATTTTGAACTTTAATGTCAAAAAGTTACTTTAGAGCGCATTACGAATTCTTTTGTTCCTGAAGACTTAAACCAAATAAATGATTAATGTACATTTCGAATGTGAAATTTTAAGAGCTAGCAGGAATAGGCTATTGCGATTAATTGAAACAAGTAATAACGAAATATTATTTAAAATTCCAGAGGGTTTTAATAATAACATAATCTGGCAAATAGGACATTGCATCACTTCTCAACAGCGGCATATGTATATGCGTAGTGGATTACCAATGTATATATCTAAACAATTCATGGAGTCCTTTAAAATTGGATCGTCTCCTCGTTCCTGGGAAATTAATCCAGATGTTAATGAGGTGAAACATTTATTGATTGATACCGTTAACCACCTTGAATCAGATCTGGAATCCAGCTTATTTGTCAACTATGAGCCCTTTGACTTACCTATCGGATTTCGAGTAAAAAATCATGTGGAGGCCCTGCAAGCTGCTAACTATCACGAAGCGGAGCATAGTGGGCAGATTTTGACTTATTTAAAGCTGCTTGTCAAAGAATGAAGTACATTACCTCAAACTACGGCCAAAAGTAGAAATATAGCTTTTTTAGATCACGATGTGAACGTTTGAAACCTATTCGTTTTATCGCAACCGGCGTTATACAAAATCAGCAAGGTTATTTATATTCACAAAATATTTACCAAGCTTTTCGCCTTAATGAAAAAACTGTTAACATTGATTGCCCTGTTTATCCTGGCGCAAAACGCAACAGCACAAAAAAATGCGCTGAGAAAGATTGCTGATAGCATTAATGCAGAGGGGGAAGCGCTTTATCGTTCTGAATGGGCTTCAGGTTATAGCACACAGATTTTCAGTTCCGGTTATGGCGGGAAGAAGCAATTATCCGGGGGATATTTTTCTTATGAGACGGGAAAAGAAATGACCACGATCTTTTTTTCTAAAAATAACGATCCGGTAGTGCTAGCGACAGTTAAGTTCGGCCATAAGTTAGACTCATCTAAATATAGTATAGACACCATAACAAGAAAATTTACCGGAGTAGAAAAAGACTTGTATGCAATCCGGTCAAAAGCTGCACAGGCTGTTTTAAACGACACGCTTTTTAAAATTTATGAAAATACCAGTTTAAATCTTGTCCCGATCATAAAAAATGGGGCAAAAAAAGTATATGTCATCACTGCGCAAACAGCACCGGATGAAGTGTTATTAGGAAATGATTACCTGATTAATTTTGACAAAGACAATAATATCATTAAAAAGACAAAGCTCCATAACAATCTTATTCCCCTGGGAACCGGTGGTATAGACACGATAGAAGCATCCTCACATCAACACTTAGGTGAAACAAGTCCTTATATTACCGCGACAGATGTTTGTGCATTTAGATTATGGAAGGGAAAGACCACCTGGGTGATCAGCTTCATTGTCTCGGCCGGATATGTATCTGCATGGCACTTTCGCGATGAATTTTTAGAAATTCTAACCCAGGCCGAATTCGAAAAAATAATGAAAAACAAATAGCTAAGGTATTTACGCTTTCATTATGGTCATAGCATCTCACTAAGGCCCTTGCAAAATCACTTTAGAACAAAAAAGCCCATCTTTCGATGAGCTTTTAATCAGTAGGGACGAGGCGGATCTTGTCAACCTTTTATGACCATTGTGAAGCTATACTTCATTTTGAGAAATCTGTAATTACCAAAATTGAAGGTCAATATCGAAAGAAGCAGTAGTAGCTGGAACAGCTACTCATTTTCAACCTTATCTTTTCCAAATTTAAAACCTCTTTGTACGCTTTAATGCTGTCCCGCCCTAGGTGGATTAATGTTTTAGCGTCAACGATAGTTACCAGAAAGAGCGGTTTAGCCTTTAACCAGGCGGCAGCGCCTAGTGCCGTGGGCCTGCTGGTCAAAAGAACCATAGCATATTAATAAAACGTTATATTTTTTCTGCGCCTGTTGGTTTCATGCTATAAATTAAATTGCTGTGAAATGCAGCCATCGGCCTTTCCACTACAATATTGTGACTTTTGGATACATCTGCTTCTGGAAGGCTTCCTAGCTTTGCAATACGAAAACAATTAAAATGCAAAACGGAATTAAAAATTGGACAGCATCGCAGATTCCTCAAAAGGAAAGTGGTTTAGCTGTAATTACTGGTAGCACCGAAGGTATTGGATACGAAGATGTATTAGCGTTATCATCCTCAGGATGGAGTGTCATAATGATGGGGCGTAACGCTCAAAAAGGGGTTGAGTCGATTGCTAAAATTCATCGGATTAACCCGAAGGCAAAAGTAAGTTTTGAAAAAATAGACCTTGCAGATCTATCCTCGATTAAGGACTTTGCTTCGAGAATGACTTCAAAAGGGCAAGCCATCGATCTTCTAATCAATAACGCCGGTGTAATGACACCACCAAAACGCCTTGAAACTACTGATGGTTTTGAGTTACAGTTCGGCACAAATCATATCGGTCACTTTGCATTGACAGCACAACTTCTTCCATTATTAAGTAAATCGCCTGGTGCTCGCGTAGTTACTCTTTCAAGTATAGCAAGCCGTGAAGGAGTAATCAATTTTGATGACTTACAGTCAAAATCTTCTTATGCTCCGGGGAAAGCATACAGCCAGTCAAAACTTGCAAACCTGATGTTTGCTTTAGAACTCCAGCGACAAAGTGAAAAGCACGGTTGGGGAATCGTGAGTATCGCTGCTCATCCAGGTGTTTCTCGAACAAATCTACTTATTACAGGTGCAGGGCGATGGAGTGCCGCAGGAATAGCGAGAACTTTTCTTCCGTTTTTATTCCAGCCATCTGCACAAGGAGCCTTGCCAACATTATATGCAGCCACCGCTCCGGAGGCTAAAGGAGGTTGGTATTACGGACCAAACAAACTGATGGAGACCAGGGGATATCCAGCTATAGCAAAAACACCTGCACAGGCAGAGGATGTAAATGCTTGTTTAAAATTATGGAAGATATCGCAAGAGTTAGCTGAAGTGAAATTTTAGCACCTTTAATATCAAGCTTCTATCTGAAGTGTATGGATACTTCAAATTTTCAATGTCTGAATTAAAAAATAAAACAAAATGAAATTAATGAGTGCTATATTGATTGCTGTAGTTGTCTTTTCATCCTGTAGTGCCAATAAAACGCTGTATATCAGCAACAAAACAGGTAATGCTATCACACTCCTGATGGATAGCTCCTATAGGGACACATACCCAATCGCTTTTACCGATTCTCTGAATGGCTTAAGAATAGAAAATAAAAAAGTGTTCGATTACGGCAAGGGCAAATGGACAAAGGCTGATAAAAGCAATTTAGAGCAGGTGCTAAAGCATACAAAAATGATGAAAGACGGAAGCAAAACAACTATCGATATGCCCAACAAGACAAAAGTGTCGCATATAAGTTTCAACGTTGAAGAACTTTGGATAAATATTAAATAACATTTTTCAATAAATGAGATGAGTACGATTCAAAACAATGACCCGTTACCAATTGGTTTAACGAAATTGTCAAACGGATTGCCACCAGTAGAATTTTATCCAAATTACAGCTAAGTAAATTAACTTTAGGGCCATGAAAAATAAAAAACCACATAGGATAAAAACCATTGCAGAACTGCACAAGCCTGGGGCTATGACAAACCACAGCATCCACATATCAGTATTTTAAATCTGTAAGGTTTAGCTGGCAATACCGATATCACCACTGTATTATTCGACTTTTACATGGTATCTGTGAAGCGGGCTGTGAGAAACTTTTTTATGTCAGCAGAAATATCATTTTGACGAAGGAATTTTAGCTTTTCTTGCCCCGGGTCAATACTGCGTAGTGAAGACAATGGTTTATCAATTAATTTGCATGGCTGGATGCTATTTATCCATCCCGACTTTTTATGGACACCTCACTAGCAAAAAAAATAAAGCAGTATGAATATTTTGGTTACAAAACTAAACGAAGCCTTGTTTCTCTCCGACAAAGAAGAAACTGTTCATCAACGGAATTGTAAACAATATAAGTAGCCAGTATAGCTCCAACATTGACAAGTTTAGCCAGGATATGATTATTCCAGGCCTTGAAACACTAACGAACTGCGCGGAGTGCTTCTATGAACGCCAATTTATTACCCGCAGAATAATTAATCACGACATTTTGAGCCATCTTGAGGATGTACTGGCAGCCGTGTATCAATAGCGAAGACCTGTGCTTACAAGGATTGCCCAGTGTTCATGATATTGCAGATATCGTGAATATGTCAACTAAGTATTTAAGCAGTTTGCTAAAGCAATTTATCAGTAAAACCACCCACATTGATTCATGAAAAACTAATCAAAAAATTAAAGGCCGCATCAGGAAGAAGAATAACACTTATAAGTATAATTTCATTCCATGACTTTCAACTGAATTCCCCAACACTTATAAAAATTGGTGCATAGACAAGAATTTCCGAACAGGTTTTACATTGATATAAGCTTTCGTAAATTGCACTTTTAAAAAGGCAACAATGCCAATTGGGTGTTTTTGTCCTGCTAATGACGTGTCGTTGAAGCTAAGCAAAAATGGGACAACACATAGGATCAACTTAGGTTGGGTCCAGGCTATATGATAAACAATAGCACGACGAGACAGATCACTCCAAACTAAAATTTGTTGTCATCATTGGCGCAGTTATCACTGCAAATAGTGGTTTTTTATTATCCGGTCAAGATGAGAGGTCTCAAAAGTACTTTTCCAACACTGCCTGGATAATTTTTGATTTTAAGATTTAGGTTCCCTAATAATTTCACATTTTTTATTTCTATCACTTTCCGTCAGTTCCTTCAATTTTAACGTCACAGTGCTTGGAATCATCGTTTGTTATGGGATGATTATCTGGAATGGCAATAGTTAAAAGAATATTCTGGAATTAAGGTGTTAAAAAATACGCCAGCGATTGATCTGTCACCTGACTAGCAAGCGATAGCAAGACATACTGACGACTTTCATTTGTTAATTTAAGGGCAATGATGTATTTTTCCTTTACCTTTATAAATACACAGTCATATAACGAATAGTTTAAGTGAAAGAAACGGTGATAAAAGATGAAATTTACTGGATAGAATCCTTTAAAGCTGGTGCATCTGAAGCACTCGCTCATTTTTTTGACCTGCATTACAAAGCGCTGTGTTTTTTCGTAGAAGGTATTATTGGGGATATGGCAGAAGTTGAAGATATTGTCGCCGACTGCTACCTCAAACTCTGGAAAGGAAATAAACAAATTGAATCCACTCAAAATATCAAAGGTTTTTTATATGTCAGCTGCCGTAATGGCTGCATGGACTATTTCAGAAAATTGAAAGTTAAAACAGCTGCGCAAGAAGAAGCCTTTAGGCAACTCAATCAACAACAAGGGCAACTTTTTTACGAGGTCGTGAAAACAGATGTGATGGAGATCCTCGCCCTGGAGCTTGAATCCCTGCCAGATCTGCAAAGGCAAATTATTAAACTGTTGTATTTTGAACAAAAAAAAACGGATGAGATTGCAGAGATGCTGGGATTATCTGTAAAAACGGTTAGAAATTACAAAGCGCTGGCTGTAGAAAGCATGAAGAATTCAATTTTAAAAAAGGGATTAAGCGATGCTTTGTATATTGCCGTCTTATTTTTTCTTTCCCGCCTGAATTAGTTCAGATTCTGCTGATACTTTGCTATATTATCTTCTATTTCCTCTTAAAAATTAAAGAAAAATTTATTTATCAAAAAAAACAGATTTTTTTTAGGGCGTTTTAATGGTGAACTCGTATTATACTTAGATTCGCTTATTATTAGGTGCGCGATCGCCAAACTAACCGTATGTTTGAATTAGAATTCTATATTTCAAAGCTGATAAGCCTGCGTATTAAAAACGAGCTTACTCCGGAACAGGAACAGGAACTGAATGCCTGGTTAGTTAAAGATGTAAATAATGCGCTGTTTTTCGAACGGCTCTGTAATGATCAGCAATTCCAGCGCGATTTTAGTAAATATCTTGCTAAAGACAAGGATTCTGTCTGGAAAAAGGTAATGATCGGATTAGGAGAGCCCTTAGTCATTTCAAAGAGACCCAAACTAAAATTAAAAACCTATTTAAGCGTGGCTGCTGCAGTTATCGCACTCATTTGTACAGGAATCTGGATATTATATCCTAAACTCTTTACGCATTCTGAACAAAACGTAACAGTATCAGAAAATATCATCAAGCCCGGAACATTCGGTGCAACTTTGACCTTATCGGATGGCAAAAAGATTCGGCTAGGTGGTGCTAAAAAGGAAACCTTGGCTGAAGAGGCAGGGGTAATCATCTCAAAATCTCAGGACGGACAACTTTTATATAAAATAAATGACGATGGCAGTAGCGAAGGGGCTACCAATACGCTGTCTACTGACTATGGACAAACCTATATTGTAGTCTTGCCTGATCAAACAAAAATATGGCTGAATTCGGCTTCTACACTTACTTACCATACCAATTTTAATAAAGGAAACAGTCGTGAAGTGAAATTAGCAGGGGAAGCTTATTTTGAGGTTAGTAAAGATAAAGCGCGGCCGTTTTCGGTAATGACCAGTAATCAGCAGATAAAAGTATTAGGTACCCATTTCAATGTGAGCAGTTACGCTGATGATCAGGAAGAGAAAACAACGCTGTTAGAGGGTAGCATACGAATAACCGCTGCAAATAGTGCAGAGATTTTAGTGCCTGGCCAACAGGGGCAATTGGTAAATGGTCGTATTAAAGTTTCTTACGTTGATACTGAACCTGCCGTTGCGTGGAAAAACAATGAGTTTTTGTTTGATGCTGAAGACATTGAAGATGTGATGAAGTTAATTAAACGCTGGTACAACGTTGATGTCATTTACAATGGGCCTAAACCTGTCAAACGATTCACCGGAGGCATATCTCGCTTTGATATGGTATCCAAAGTGCTCGACGTTATCGAGTCTACAGGTGCTGCACATTTTGTAGTAAAGGGAAGAACAATTTATGTATCAAAATAAACCAACCAAAATTTAAACTATAAAACCAATTCTATGATCAGAGAACTACAAAACTAAACAAAAAACAAAACCAGAAGTACCTGCGGCACTCCTGGTCAAGTTTGGAACCATTTAAAACTCAACTTAAACTCGCAGCACACTGTCGTCGAAAAGAGATGTGCTGCTCAACCAAACCAACACTAATGTATCAAAATCTTTGGAAATTTGATATACCTAAACGGCTATATCCTAAAATTTTTCTGACTATGCGTTTAACTATCATTCTACTGATAGCATTTTTAATGCAGGTAAGTGCTTCGACACTTGCGCAAAAAATAACGCTCTCCAAATCTAATGTATCTTTGAAGTCTGTTTTTCATGACTTAAAGTCGCAAAGCGGATTTAATTTTTTCTGTACTGAAGACCTGCTGGAGTCTGCCACGCCAGTAACGATCAAGGTAAATAACGTGGAGCTGGAGGAGGTGTTAAAGATGATTTTGTCCGAACATCGCCTGAGCTACAAAATTCGCGACAAAACTGTAATTGTAACAGAAGACCTTACCGTAAAACAACAGATAATTACGGGTTTCGTTGGCGACCGCAAAAATGGGAAGCCTTTGCCGATGGTTACTGTATCTGTAAAAGGTATGAAAGCATTGGTTCAAACCGACAAAAACGGGAAATTTGCACTGAGTATTCCTGAAGGTGCAAAAACGCTTGAATTTAGGTTTATAGGCTATAAAACCGTTGAAATTCCCCTCAATGCCAACACCAGTTATACGGTATACATGGATGAAGAGGAAATCAACCTTAACGAAACCATAATTACTGGTATTGTAGAAAGAAAAGCAGGTAATTTTACCGGAGCAATAAAAACGATGAGTGGCGCCCAGCTAAAGCAGATTAGTTCCAACAATGTTTTTGCCGCAATTTCTGCCTTGGATCCATCATTCCGTGTAATTCCCAATAATACTTTAGGTGGAAACATTAACCAGTTGCCTGACATTCAAATGCGAGGTACTAACTCTTTTCCTAATATCACCGGTGAGTTAGCCGCAAACCCCAATTTGCCCTTGATCATATTAGATGGATTTGAGGTGAATTTACAGCGTATTGTCGATCTGGATATGAATCTGATCGCCAGTATAACCTTATTAAAAGATGCTTCAGCAACGGCAATTTATGGTTCAAGGGGTGCAAATGGTGTGATGGTGGTGACCACAATAGTTCCAAAGGCCGGAAAGTTACAGGTGACTTTTAATGATGACTTTAGATTTACCACTCCAGATCTTTCTGTTTATAACCTGTTGAATTCTGCTGAAAAGTTAGATTTTGAACAACGTGCCGGTGTTTACACCGGAGGAAGCGGACAGCAGCAGTATAAGTATGATGCACTCTATAATGAAAGATTCAAAGCCATGAAAAGTGGGGTGAATACGGATTGGTTACGCATACCGGTGCAGAATGGCTATAGCAACCGCAGTTCTTTATACTTATCCGGAGGTGATGAATCGATCAGATATGGCTTGCAATTCTCCGGTGATTTTCAATCAGGAGTAATGAAGGGACAGAACAGAAAAAATTATTCAGGGCAGTTTGATCTCAATTATAATATTAAAAAATTCCAATTCAGAAACTCCATTCGTATTTTCCAAAATTACGCAAATGAATCTCCATATGGCGACTTTAGCAAATATGTTGGTCTCAATCCCTATTGGTATCCGTTCGATCAAAATGGTGGCACAAAGAAGTTGTTAGAGAATTTTACGGTAGACAATACCTTGTTTCAGCAGTCTAATCCTTTATACGATGCAAGCTTAAATTCAATCAATAAAAATCAGTATTTCGGAATCTCAAATAATCTCCAGATCCGGTATATGCCGAAACGTTCATTTTATATAGAGACCAGTTTAAGCCTGAATAAACAAAATGGATCTTCTGATCAGTTTTATTCAGCCCAGGACAGCAGGTTCTTAAATGTTACAGACCTGAGTCAGCGGGGAAGTTACACTGCTCAAAACCAGAATATCTTAGGTTATGAAAGTTTGACAACTGCTAACTTAAATGTAGAGTTTGGCCCACATCAGGTTTTTTCTACGGTAGGTTTAAATGTTTCCAGCAGTAGCAGCAATTTTTATTCAGTTGTTGCTGAGGGGTTTCCGTATGATCGCCTGGACAATCTTTTATTTGCGGCGCAATACCAGGCCAACAGCAAGCCAACAGGGGATGAGAGCACTGTGCGTAGGGTAGGCGTGGTTTACACCGGAAATTATACCTATGACAATCGTTTCCTTGCAGATGTTTCACTAAGGAGGGATGGCTCTTCTCAGTATGGATCGGATAAAAAGTTTGGGACATTCTGGTCTGCTGGTTTAGGTTGGAATATCCACAATGAAAGCTTCTTTAAAAAAGGTGATTTTGTCAATCGTCTGAAGCTTCGGGGAGGTTTTGGTTCAACCGGATCGCTGAATATTCCTGCATATAATGCGCAATCCAGATATAATTTTGGTGTAGGCACAACTTACTTTGGTAGTCTGGGGGCAACGCTACTGGGATTAGGAAATGATATGCTCAGTTGGCAAAACGTTTATAAGACAAATATCGGAATGGATGTCGTTTTGCTGAAACAGCGCTTTGATTTGGTTTTTGATTTTTACCGTGAAAATACGCGTAATGCACTAACGCAGATTTCTTTGGCGCCGTCTTCCGGATTCTCCAGTTTCTCAGAAAATCTTGGGCAGATTCAAAATACAGGTTTTGAGTTTTCTGCAAGATATAAGATCATGCAAAATAATGCACAGGGATTACTTTGGTCGGTTAATGTAAACGGTTTTACGAATAAGAATATCTTAAAGGAACTATCCAATAAGTTAAAGGCCTCCAATGATAAATTAGACGCAGCAAACTCGGCGCAACTTAAACCAAATGTACTTTTTAAGGAAGGTGAATCTTTGCAAACGATTTATGTAGTGAGGTCTTTAGGTGTAGATCCGGCAACCGGGGCAGAGGTTTTTTTAACAAAAGATGGACAAAAAACCTTTGAATGGAATGCTGCCGATAAAGTGCCTTATGGGATCAGTCAGCCAAAATGGAACGGAAATTTTGGATCTAACCTGATGTATAAAGGCTTTGAAGTTAACGTGATATTTAATTACCAGTATGGTGGGCAGTTATATAACCAAACACTCATCGATCGTGTGGAATCTGTTGATCCAAGACTTAATGTTGATCGCCGGGCTTATGATTTAGGTTGGGCAAAACCAGGAGATATCTCACAGTTTACCCGTATTGGTTTGTCGAAAGCTGATACCAAGCTGACCTCAAGATTTGTGCAGGATGATAATAGTCTTACGCTAAGCTCTGCTTCTTTGGGCTATAACTTTTACAGGCTGGCATTTCTGAAGAAAATTGGTTTGAGAAGTTTGCTGGTTACTGCGATTACAAATGATGTATTCCGTGCGAGTTCTATAGCCATTGAGCGCGGTACGTCCAATCCATTTGCAAGAACTTATTCACTGTCTTTGAGAGCTGGATTTTAAAATTGAAAATCATGAAAAATAAAATATTATTAATTATTTGCCTGTTTTCTGTCTTAGCATTATCAGGTTGTAAAAAATACCTGGAGGTATATCCGAAGTCGAGTATTGCAGAGAACGAATTATTTGAATCCGAAATAGGTTTTCAACAAGCAATTACAGGCATTTATTCCCAGATGGCATCCCGGAATTTATATGGCGACAACCTCACTATGGGGTTTGTTTCTGCCTTAGCACAAAACTATGCGGTATCGGGATCTGGCGTTCGGTTTGTCGACTCCCGTGCAGTAAATCTTGGTTCTGCTGAAGTGCAAAATTTTTCGGCCGCGATCTGGTCCACTGCATATTCCGCAATTGCGGGTGCCAATAAAGTCATTTTAAACTGTGATAAACGTAGAAACTTATTGTCTGATCAAAGTTACGCAATGTTCAGGGGTGAATCACTCGCGTTACGGGCCTGTCTTCACTTTGACCTGCTCAGACTTTTTGGCCCTGTATATACTTTAGGGACATCTTTAAAAGCAATTCCCTATAAAACGACGGTGGACCAGAATCCGGTACCACCTTCAACAACTGCCGAAGTTATTCAGTTTATATTAAAGGATTTGCAAGAGGCGGAAGCTTTGATGAAAATGAAAGATCCAATACTTTCAGGAGGCTTAAGCAGGCAGATCAATTTAAATTACTATGCAGTTAAGGCTTTACAAGCGCGGGTTCTGTTGTATTCCGGTAATAATACTGACGCATATGCTGCTGCTAAAACAGTTGTCGACTCGGAGCTTTTTCCTTTCATTGGTTCCTATCAGATAAGTACTACAGCCGGTCAGAAAGATCGCCTTTACCTTCAGGAGCAAGTTTTCTGCATCCGTGTACGCGACATAAAAAATTGGGTAGATCCTGGTTATTTTAGGTCCAATGGAGGTACAACATCGAGGTTGACACGCTCATCTTCAGATTTTAATAATTTATTTCAGACTGCCTCTGGAGGCAGTACTGATTTTAGGTATGTGTATGGGATAGAGACTGACAATGGTACTGCTTTTCCTTCGAAATATTGGCAAACTTATCAGTTCAATACATTAGATTCCAATCGTCTGGATCAATACGTGCCTGCCATTCGTATTTCTGAGATGTATTATATCATGGCTGAGACTGCTCCGACTGTACAGGAAGGAATCACTTTGTTGAATACCGTGCGCGGAAATCGCGGGCTTCGTGATTTATCGTTATCGATTGACAGAACTACCCTGCAAAATGAAATACTTAGAGAGTATCAGAAGGAGTTTTATGCTGAGGGGCAGTTGTGGTATTATTATAAACGTAAGGTGACTGCAAAACCTCAATTTATTGCATCCTCGATTACGATGAATGCAGATCGGTATAAGTTGCCGATTCCTCAGGCAGAACTCGAATTTAATCCAAATTATTAGTCCTAAATTATTATAAAATGAAATACTTATTATTATTAATCGGCATTCTGCTCTTTGCGTCCTGCAAAAAAGATGAAATCCCTTTTTATTCGGGAGAGGCCGGGGTTTCCTTTTATTTAACTTCAAATGAAAGCGATAGCCTGAGTTATTCTTTCGCTTATTCGTTCATTGAAAAACAAAAAGATACCGTATTTCTCAAGGTGAGGATACTTGGTGCGCCGGCTGATCACCCCAGAAAAATGACAGTAGTTGCTGCTAATGGCACAACTGCGAGGAAAGGTGTCGACTTTGATCTGCCTGACTTTGTAATTCCGGCAGGTGCAATGACGGCACTTTATCCTGTAATTGTTTACAATACTCCGGAGATGAAAACCAAAACATTTAGGCTGATTGCGGAAATAGTGGGAAATCAGGATTTTAAACCAGGTGCAACAGGCGAGGAAACCGGTAGTGTTAACGAAAATTATCCTGGTACGATAAGCCTTTTGAAAATAAAAATTGATATCAATAATCAGCTCACGGAACCTAGTTATTGGGATGACGTGGCGTGGGCATTCGGGAGCTTCAGTGTCACTAAGTTTAAGTATATGATCGGGGTAACGGGACTTACAGATTTCTCATATGAGGCTATCGGCGACGAAGGTTCTTATAATTTGCCCGTAAAACTGACTAATGCACTTGATGCGTATGAGCTGATTAACGGGCCATTGATTGACGAGTTTGGACAGCGGGTTACATTTAATTAATAATATATTATGAGAAGACATATCATAGAGGCGTGTGCAATGTTGTTTATCGCTACATTGTGTTTAGGCTGCCAAAAAGAAAATATAGCTGATTTTACTGTATTAAACGAAATCAGCATCAAAACAGATATAACAGATTATGAAGTCACGCAGTTTGATACACTTAAAGTTAATCCTGTGCTGACTGAATCGAAACCTAACGGTGATACTTTTACCTATCAATGGAAAATGTATTCCTATTTTTCCGGACCAAATGATGGTACTATCATATCAAGAGAGAAAAATTTGAATGCTCAAATTGGGCTTGCTCCTGGTACTTATTACATTCAGTATAAGGTAACGAACGCCAATACCGGAGTCTCCTCTTTTATGCTTTACAATGCTGTAGTAAATGGTAAATTTTATGAAGGATGGTTAGTTTCCGGAAACAAGGCTGGAAAGGCTCAGTTTTCATTCATTCGAAGTGACGATGCACTTTTCTTATCGCCGTCTGAGGACTTTTACAAGGTAAGTTATCCGGGTAAAGCATTAAAAGCATTCGCCGGGATCGGGAGAGATTTGTCGTTAATTTATTTCTTTACTGATCAAGGTGCTTATCGTATCAATGCAAACGACTTTTCGCAGTTGAGTGGAACTAATGGTGTTTTGCCCGGTGCTCAGAACTTTAGCTCAAACATTATGTATGGCAATAACCAGGGTCTTTACGATCAATACATTGTGAAGGATGGAGGTTTATATGCCGGGTTTGGGCCAACTTTCTATGTAGCTGAAATACTCAAACCATTTTCTGAAAGGTTTTCCGGCGATTATCAACTTTTTCCTGGTGTGATATCTTCGAAAGCTGACTTAACTTATTTTTATGACAACAAGTACAGGCATTTTATGAGTTCGGAAGCATTGACGAGAACGCTTGAGGTTGCTATAGGCAGTAACAACGCTACATACAATCTTGGAAATGTAGGCAAAACCATGTTGTTTATGGACTACGGATCACAGTCCTATAATCAGGATGAGTTCTATTTTTTAATGAAAGATGATGCAAATGTTCGGTATCTGTATTCATTAAAAGGGACTACCCCTGGAATTGCACAAGTTATAGGAAACAGTCCCGGAATCGAAAATGTAAGTGCGATGGCCACTTCGAGCTTGTTGAAGCAGATGTATTACGCAACCTCAAATAGCATTTATCTCTATGACATACTGGCTAACAGTTCGCGTTTGGTATACCAATTCCCGGCAGGTTATACCATTGCAGATATCGAATTGCTAAGAAGCACATCCAAAAGAATGGCCGTAGCTGTAAACCAAGGGGTAAATGGTGAAGTGTATTATTTTGATCTTGATAATACTGGCGATTTCACAGGCAATACCTATAAAAAGAAATTCACCGGGTTCGGGGAAATTGTTCATTTGAGCTATAGAAAAAGATAACCAATTAAAAACGCCCCTCAAGAACATTGCTGGGCAACATGATCCAGGTCGGAAAGAGGTGGACATCTAAAATTAAGGGTTCACCTACCACCTGGTGATACCATTTCGTCTATTGTAATTTAAAAGAAATATGAAAATTAAAGCAATGCTGTTCCCTATATTAATGCTGTTGGCATTTACAGGCAACGCTCAAAAAACAGCAAAAAAAGGATATGTGATTAAGGGTAGGATAGATGGCTTGGGTGCAAGCCAACAGTATGTTTATCTATCTTCAATTGTTACCAGGCAAGGCTTACACACAGATTCTGTGAAGCTGAATAACGGAGCTTTTACATTCAAAGGGACAGTTGATGAGCCATGTATGACTTTCATCTACACCAAAATACCCGGCCAGAAGTATCCGGCTGTAATTGATGTTTTTTTGGAAAATTCAGATATTACGGTTCAGGCAACAGTAGATCCGACGGTCCACAAGTATATGAGAAATGCAAAAGTTGAAGGTTCAGCGGTACATAAAGAATATGAATTTTTCGCTAATGATGCCATAGAACGTTCCGGAAGGGCTAGAATTTATAAGGAATATAAGGCTGCAGAAAAACTTAGAGACACCGCGCAGATGAAGGTCTTGTCGAAGGCCAATATGGAGGCTATGGATGCTTATATGAAGTACCAGAAGGAATGGCTGGCTAGTCATCCAAACAGTTTTGTTACACTCAATTTTATGAGCTCGACTGTACCGGAGGATGAGGCAGGATTAAATAAATTCGAAGCGCAATTGAACGGATTACAACCAAAGATACGCACATCTTATCTGGCAAAACAGATCTATGAAAAAGTAACGGAACAGAGAAGAAGGAACAAGATTGGTCCGGGAGCAATGGCTGCAGATTTTACCCAACCCGACATTGATGGTAAACCAGTCAAATTATCAGATTATCGTGGTAAATATGTTTTTGTAGATTTTTGGGCCAGCTGGTGTATTCCATGCCGTAATGAAAATTCAAATGTGCTAAAGGCTTATAACGAATTTCATTCTAAAGGGTTGGAAATCCTTGCGGTATCGTTGGACGACAAACGCGAGGCCTGGTTAAAAGCTATTGAACAAGATAAATTGCCATGGAAACAGGTTTCTGACTTAAAAGGACCGGATAATGCCGCAGGTACGGAATACTTAATTAAAACGATACCAGCAAATTTTCTGATTGATCCCAATGGCAAAATTGTCGCATCTGGATTAAGAGGAAAAAACCTGCACGAAGAACTGAAAAAGATTTTTACGAATTAAGTAGTAGATCTGTATATATAACCTGGGTTGTGCTCAGGCCGAGGCGACAACCTCGCTATCCATAGCGTTCCGTGGGAGTTCTATGGATTAGCCGATAAAAAAGATTCTCCGACTCGATTATATAAAATCCCCTTTAAACAAAAAAAGCCCATCTTTCGATGGGCTTTTAATCAGTAGAGGAAGCTTGTCAAAGTCTAGCCTCTATGATGACGTGCAAGATGTGCTTTATAAGGCCAATGCGCTGGAAAATCCAGACTTTTATAAATGAGCATGATAGTACCGACATTTTCAGCTTGGTATGTTTCTTATTGAAATAGACGGGGCTACAATTGAACTCTTGATACCACTTTAACCTTTTTTAAAGATTATCTACTGATCAATGATAAGTTACGTCCTTTTAAGGACTCAGAGTATTAGTGACACTGTATACCTTTAGATTTATAACTTTAAATTAACCTAATGGAAAAAGCCACACGAAAAGATACCGGTACATACCCTCTGAGCATACCCTCAAAATCAGTCTTTTTTGGTTTGATCTAAGGTTTTTCTTATGTCGTTCAGAAAATCAAATATTGGAAAGGCATCACCTTGATTGGTAAGCGCAATTACCGTGTTGCCGTTTTTTATATCTCTCCAAAATAAGCTTCTGAAACCGGCTAATCCGCCGGTATGCTGGGCGATCATATGCCCGCCAGTCTTTTCAATAAACCAACCGGCTCCATATTTAGAATGGGTGCCATCTGGCAATACCGGTGTTTGATATAATCGTGCCGTACTTTTTTCCGATAATAATTGATTGGTTATTAATCCCTTGTCTAGTTTAAAAAGGTCTTCTGCCGTAGCATAAATGCCCCCGTCTCCTGTCGTCAGTAGGGAATAATCATCTATTTGCTGGTCTTTGTTATACCCAATAGCCTTATCCGGTATGTTTGTGCCTGACTCATAAACTATGGTGTGATACATCTGTAAAGGATCGAAGATGTTTTTTTTCAGAAATTCGGCATAGGTGATTTTGGAAACCCTTTCAATGATCAATGACAAAATAATATAGCCGGAATTGCTGTACTGAAATTTTGTTCCGGATTCAAATGCCAAGCCGTCCTGACCATGAAGCCAATCCACCACATCGTTATTGGTCAGACCTTTCTTATGGAGTATATTTTCATAATCCCTTATTCCGGAGGTATGATTGAGTAATTGCTTTATGGTAATATTACTGGCATAATCAGGAAGATTGTTAATAAACGTTGCTGCTTTATCATCGAACGAAAGCAGCCCTTTTTCTGCCAATAGAGAGATGGCGATAGCTGTCATTGATTTACTTAACGATGCAATATAAAATGGCGTCTCTTTTTTCAGTACCCTTTTACTTTTTAAATCCCCATAACCGAAAACGGTATCGACCAAAACTTTATCATGCTTAGCGATCAATATGCTACCGTTAAATTTTCCATTTTGATAATAGTGATCAACAACTTCCATCGGGGTTTGACCTGTAGTTTGACATCCCGTGAGGAGGAGTACTATGAAGGAGATGAGTAAATAGAATGGTTTCATATTTTAATAAAAATAAGCGTTTTTTTTGAGCTGTGTTATTTTTTGCCCTCAATGGCCTGAAGACGCCCGGCCGCGTTCTTGTTTTCAGGGCTTAGCTCGATAGCTTTCCGATAATGAACGGCGGCCTGCGTCAGATCACCTTTCTCCCGGTAGCAATCTGCAATGAGCTCATAGCCGTATGACAGGTCCGCTGGCTTCGCTTGCAATTGCACGGCAGTCTGAAATATCCTTATGGCATCGTCATTTTTATACCTGCGTTGCAAGTACTTGCCTGTACTGATCAGGTCACCGATCTCAAAACTAAAGTCGTACTGTTCCTGTTTACTAGCTTTTAGCTCGCGGTAATAGTTCAACCCATCATTTACATCATGGAGCATCCGGTCCCGGACGGTCAGATACAGTGACTTTTTTGGCACTGTAAAGTCTTCGTGATGCAAGATGTTTAATATGGTGGTTTTTAACGGCCATACCTTCATCTGCTGATTATTGGTCATCATGACGATAGTAATCTCCTCCGGCAGATTGGTATAAAAAGCTGCTTCATAATTATAATTTGATCCCTGATGCTGATGCCAGATCAGCTGGTCGCCATCGTAGCCGGTCGTTCCCAGGCTGCTCTCACCGCCGGGAAAACTTTCCGCCAGGAGTTTAATGGATTTCGCGCTGATGATCTTTCCCGCGTGCAGCGCCCTCGTCCATTGGTACAGGTCACGGATAGGTAGCCTTACCCAGCCGCTTACCCCTTGGGGATAAGAGGTCGCATGCCCAGTTTCGTCAAATGCCTTTGCCATACCGGAGGCATAAACAGGATAATCTAACAAAGAGGCTTTCATACCCGCTGGCAGCAATAGGTTCTTATGAATGAATTCAGCGTAGCTTAAGCCGGTCACTTTTTCGATGATACGCCGTTGTAACACTACGTTCGCATGATTGTAAATATATACTGTGCCGGGCGTTCCTGCCAGTGCCAGTAGTTTGTTCAGGCTTTTATTAACCAGTGCGTCTGTGCTGTCGGCGGCAGGACCAAGTGCCGGGATACCGCTCGTATAATTGATCAGGTGCTTCACCCTGATCGTTTTGGCCCAGGCCGGGAACTCCGGGAAATACCTGGCGAGGCTGTCCTCCAGGGACAGTTTGCCCCGCTCTTGGAGCAGCATGATCGCTACGCCATTGAATTCCTTGCTGATCGAACCGATGTCAAACTTCATGGAAAGGTTCAGCGGTGTGGTTTTACTCCCGTCCGCAGAGCCCAAAGATTTTTCATAAATGATCTTTCCCTTTAAGGACACCAGGATGTTCCCGTTGAAAATGCCTCGTTGGTGCGCTAGCTGCATAACCGAGTCGATCCGGCGTACTTCTGCTTGCTGTGCAAAGCAGGTTAAAATAGTAACGGACAATAAAATTAAACAGATCAGTCGTTTCATATCCAAAGGACGTAGCCGGCGTGGAAAGGTTGCATCATTCACTCCTATATTTTTTCGCATCAGCCTGTTGGACGGTTTCCGTATTCTTTCCACTGCCCGTAGTTTTGATACTTACACCATTCCAGTAACCAGTTCGTGATTATTTTATACCCTGGATGATGTTATTCCTGTGCTGGAATCCCCATTTTTCCATCGCTGTCAATACATCATCCAGGGTTTGGCTATAAGGCGTGAGTTCATACTGGACAGTAACGGGTTTAGTATCGCATACCTTTCGGCTTACCAGTCCGTTCATTTCCATTTCCTGTAATTCCTTGGACAGGATACGCGGGGATATGGCCGCCTCTCTGGATAACTCATTGAATCCTTTTTTGCCGCTCTGAAGCACTGAAATCAATACTAATTTCCATTTTCCGCCCACTATGTCCAGCGTATCGCGTATTGCCATTTTGGCTTTTGCACAACTTTCGATCGTATGATTTGCCATATACTATTCTTTTTGTAAGTACTATCCTTTTTGTAACAGATAACAAATGTATAGTATTTATTCGGAAATTTGTGGCTTAATCAACAATTGATAGTCATCCATGAGAAACAGAAGCATATCAATAATCACTGAAAACCATTGGCACAATGGATTTTTGGGCAATGGGCACAAGGCGATGGCTGTCCTTGATGGTGTCAGCTACAAAGACAGCGATCCTTTTATCCTGTTTATGGATGACGTATTGGACCTGCCCGGCGGAGCGCCAGTTGGGGGAGCACATCCCCACGCTGGATTTGAGACCCTGACTTTGGTGCTGGAAGGTAATGACAGGGAATGGAAAACGGGAAGTTTTGAGCTGATGACGGCTGGAAAGGGAATCGTCCACACCGAGGAGATCACTTCAAAGCAAAAACTGCGTATCTTACAGGTGTGGCTGGTATTACCGCCTGAACAGCGGTATGCCCAGCCTTTTTTGCAAAAAATATTACTCGAAGATGTGCCAACAATTAAGACCGGCGAATATGAAATCCGTGTTTACGGTGGCAGCAGCAACGGTTTGGTCTCTCCTCTGAAAACCCATACACCATTTATCCTGATTGAATTCAGGCTGAAAAAGCTTGCGTTGGTAAATCAGGAAATTCCATTGCAGTATCATGGCCTGGTCTATGTGCTTCAAGGCCGGGTAAAGGTGGGTGACAAAATTATCAGTTCCGGGCAAGCTGGCTGGCTGGAAAGAACAAACGAAAAAGGCAGTGGCCGGCTTACCCTGGAGGCACCGGATGAGGATACGCATTTTGTGCTGTATGCTGGACAGCCACATCATGTTCCGGTTGTCCAGCACGGACCATTCGTAGCCGACTCGATGGAAGAAATCGCTCCGCTGTACCGGAAGTTTAAAGATGGACAGTTCCCGCATTTGAACGACCTGTCAGATGAACAGAAGGTTACATATCATTCAGATGGGCGCATTGATTCAAAGGCTACCTGACAGGGATGGAATCAGCGATTGATTAGCTGCTGCCAGGAATAATCGATGCCGGTTAACCTCATGTCATAGCGATTTAAATCTCCATTGATTGATCATAGTCCGGATATCCCTTCAGTATGGCCCGCTTTAACCTTTGCTGATTTTCATCTCCCCAGCGTCCGATAGCAGCAAGTACAGGTATCAGCGTCCTGCCGAAATCGGTAAGTGTATACTCAACTTTTGGAGGCATTACCGGGTAGATTGTCCTGGTCACCAGTTCATGTTCCTCCAGTTCTTTTAGCTGGATGTTGATGACACGGCGGCTTGCATCGGGTATTTTACGTTGCAGTTCGCTCGGACGCAGAAAGCTTTCGCTGATGAACCACAATAGCCTGATCTTCCACTTGCCATAAAGCACTTCCGCTACCAGGTCCAGTCCGCAGTTGAGGTTCGGAAAAGTCTTTTTTTCATACATGTATCAAAGATATGTGTAGACCAGCTAACAATCAATAGGGATAAATTATTCCCTATCTGAATCGTAGTTCCCTTATTGCAGGTTATGCAGGTACTATCGAAATTTGTACATCAATATGTTAATTTAAAAATAAATATTATGAACCTACCAAAATTAATATCAGACTTAGTGGAAGCACAGAACATCCACGACGGAGCAGCTTATGCTTCCCTTTTTTCAGACGATGCAGTAGTATTCGACGAAGGAAAGACACATAACGGAAAACAGGAAATCCAGAACTGGATAGAAAAGTCGAACCAGGAATATCAGAGCGTGCTAAAACCGATCAGTTATAATGATAGCGCAAATGGCTCGGTGCTTGAGGCGGAGGTTTCGGGAACATTTCCCGGTAGCCCGGCAGTCCTGCGCTTTAATTTTACGTTTCAGAACGGGCTGGTCGGATCACTAAAAATCACCGGGTAGCTGGTGTTAAAGCGCGTCCGCCTGAACACAATTGCCAATCACCTGACCATAGCAATGCAGCAATGGAAATTGTTCTTCTCCGGCAGCATTGCTATTTTTTTACCATAATCCAAATGTCAATCAAAACAAATACCTGCACCACAATACTGATACTGTTCAGCATACTTTTCATTTCTCCCCTGATCATCAAGGGGCAATCGACAAGCCTTGATCTGAGTGAGCATAAAACAGTTGTTCAAAAAAAGTACGGGCTTGATCCATCTAAGCCACTGACCGCAAGGATCGGGAATACACCGCCCGAAGTAATCCAGAAATTCCGGGATGCTGGGATGTCCCCGACACTTCACAGACTTAGCAAAGCCGACAGTGTTAAGGTCGTCAGGGCCTTTAAAATGCTTCCTCCGTTACATGCCCGTGTCCTGAAGGACCACCTGCTGGGCATCAGTTTTCTGGACAACATGCCCAATACAGCGCTGACTGCAACGATGAACCCGGAGAGCCCATTCCCGGTTTTTACCATCACTTTTAGGGCCGAGATTTTAAAACAGGATGTCTCCCAGTGGCTAACCTGGAAGGAAATGGGCTATTATGAAAAAGATAACCCAAGTTTGCAGGTTTCCATCGATGCAGGCAGGCTTGACGCAATACTTTATGTACTCCTGCACGAGGCGACCCATGTTGTAGATGGCTCCCTTGACCTGCTGGGAATGAATAAAACCAGGGGGACTTTTGACAGGGAGGCAGACCTGAAAAAAAACTTTACACAAGGCATCTGGACCGACCGGACTGAGCTAAATGCAAATCTCGCTGACACCCTCACCTTGCGCAGCCGCTTTCGTGGCGGGGCCAGGCTATTGCCTATACATCTTGCAAGGGAGATCTATGAATCAGCTGCAAAAAAGCCTTTTGTCTCACTATACGCTACCTCCAGCTGGCACGAAGACCTGGCGGAATACCTCACCATCACCCATTTTACCAAAAAACTTAAACAGCCTTTCAGGATCACGATTAAGGATAGGGGCAAAGAGATCTTCAGCTACGAACCGATCAAATCTGCCGCTGTCAGTTGGCGGATTCCCCTTATGCAATATTTTTACGCAAAGGCTGAATAGTTTATGTTTTAACAACACCCATCATATGAATAAGCAAAAAATCCGCATAGGATTCATCGGGCTTAATCCCGACAGCCACTGGGCAGCAGCAGCCCACTTACCCGCATTAAGGTCATTGTCTGATGACTTCGAGATCATTGGAGTGGCCAACCGAAGTTACGAGAGCTCAAAAAAAACAGCACAGTCCTTAAATCTTCCCCTTGCCTTTAAGGATGCGCAATCACTGGTTAGCTCAAGCGAGATTGACCTGGTTGTGGTAACAGTAAAAGTCCCCTATCACTTTGAACTGGTCAGCGCAGCACTGAATGCCGGCAAACATGTTTTTTGCGAATGGCCTTTGGGAAACGGACTAGGGGAAGGCAGGAAACTGGCAGCGTTGGCCAGGCAGAAAGGTGTTATTGCTGCAATCGGAACACAGATGCGCTACGCGCCGGAGGTGGCCTACCTGAAGCAGCTTATAGCAGATGGCTATGTAGGTAAGGTATTATCCACTACGTTGATTGGTGCCGGTGGTAGCTGGGGAAATGAAACAGAAGCGGATCTTTATTACCTCCATGATCAGGCTAATGGAGCAACAATGCAAGCCATACCTTTAGCCCATACGCTGGTGGGCCTAACGGAAGTATTGGGTAACATTGAAGAGTTGTCGGCCCGGATGCTGACCCAGTTTGACCAGGTCAGGTTGACCGATACAGGAGCGTTAAAGCCTAAAAATACCCAGGATCAGATATTGATACATGGTACACTCAAAAGCGGTGCTGCCTTATCTGTGCATTATCGTGGTGGCATAACAAGGGGAACTAACTTACTATGGGAGATTAACGGTACAGACGGTGACTTGCAGGTAACCGGCGAAAATGGTCATGGCCAAATTGTTCAGCTGGCTATTAAAGGCGCGAGAGGAGAAGAAAAAAAATTGGAAACACTTACCCCGCCTGCCGGTGTCTACAGCGGATGGCCGTCTTTTTCAGGCGCCCGGAATGTTGGCCATCTGTATGCCTTGATCGCTGAAGATATCCGTACGGGTTCAAGAAAAACGCCGGATTTCGAAGATGGTGTTGCGCTTCATGAATTGGTTGACCGTATTGAGAAATCGTCGCAAGAGAAAAAAGAAGCGTGGGTGAGGAGTGATAGTGATAAAAAAGTCGAACCTTAATTAATTGATAATCATATATATGAGCCGATTTTGCAGGTTGGGTTAACTCAAAAACAGGATCGAACTCTTAATTGCCTTATTTTCAATGAATAACAGGTTTATGTCTGTTTTTTCTTTTCATAAGAAAATTTCATAAAAAGAAAAAGCCTTGAAATTGAGCTCCTTTCAAAGAAAAGGTTCGACTTTCAAGGCTTTTTGCCGTTTTGGTAGCCGTTACTGGACAAATTTCAAACTTTTTCTTGCCTGATTTACAGGAATTGGCGAAAGTTGCAAATTATTTTAAAACTTAAATGATCGTTACTGGACAAGTTTCGAACTGAAATTATTAGGTAATGATCAGTTCCAGAACTTTATTCTCACTGAGATCTGGATTTCCATTGAACTTTTTCTGGCTATCCATGAAGGTGAAATTTTTGTATTTCAAAATTGGTATGAGATTCGGTGAATCCTTGTAGGGTTAAGCATGTTTTTGTCGATCATTTACGAACACCGCGAAGCGGTTATCAACTTTGAGAAGATTTCAAAAATAAGATCAAAGGGATATATATCCTTCTTTGCAGTATACATGCTAATTTAAGAAACTATACTGATACAATATCATTCGAGCTTCGATCCGATTGGATATTTTGCTAAAGTGGTTCTTCGTCACTTTTGGTGAAGAATTCCATGTCCGATTCTAATATAATAGTTTTCAAGCTTAAGAGCATTCATTCTCCAGCAGGAAATCTAATCAAATAGTGTATCATTTTATAGATTTTCACCAAGCGGGAGTAAGAGGGAAAGGAAAAAAAGAAAAGGATCAGAAAAAGTCGAAAGAGATATCTGACAAAAATAGTGATGAGGCTAGATTCTCGATGTAATACCATTGAAATTGATTAGCACAAAGATCGATTCAATTTGCTTGGTAAGTCCCTATTTAACTGGCCTGGAAAATAGTTTAATCAGAACGAGTTATGTCTTGTTTTTTCGGTGAACTTTATTATTTTTGTAGAAATAACTCATAAAGATATATGTTGTTGCAATTTAAAGTATCCAACTTTCGGTCCATCGGCGAGGAACAAGCGCTAAGCCTTGGCCCATCCGAAAACCAAAAAGAATATCCCGAGAATATATTGACCCAAGGAAATTACAATGCCCTTGGCCTTATTGGCATATATGGGCCTAATGGGAGTGGAAAAAGTAATGTATTGAAAGCTTTTGCCAGGTTTTTTCAAATGATAAAAAAATCAAGCAAGGGTTCTTCATCGGATAAGCTGAACTACGACCCATTCTTATTGAGAAAAGGTTGGGAAACAAAGCCTACCTGTTTTGAGATCGTTTTTATCCTCAAGGAGAAGCGATACCGTTACGGTTTTAGTTACAATGAAAGAGATATTCTTGAAGAGTATCTATTTAGAAAAACTCTATCTAGAGAAGTTTCTATCTTTCAGCGTTCAGGTGATACCATCGATGTATCCTCTTCGCTCAAGGCGAATGCCAAGATCATTGATGCCAGCATTGAGGCCACTCGGGATAATGGTTTGTTTTTATCTGCAATGGATAGCTTGAACATTAAAGAGGCCAATGATATCTTCAAAATGCTTAAAAATACGATATACATTGACGGCAACAAAACTTCGTACTTGGGGACCATGCCTGCTGTATGGGAAGACGGTGCTATCCAGAAGATGGTGAAGAAACACTTCACGCGTTTGCAGTTGGGGCCAGTAGATTTGAAGGCGGAAGCACAAGAATCTGTGGGTGAAGAAGACAAAAGATATAAGATTTTTGCAGAACATATCTATTTCGATGAAAATGGGCAGGATAGTGGCAAGACTAGGTCTTGGGATTTTTTAAAAAGGGAGTCCAGTGGAACAATCAAGGCACTGGAACTTGCCAGCCCAATCCTGATCGCACTGGCAATCGGCGGCATTTTAACTATCGACGAAATAGAGGCCAATATGCACCCTTTACTCACCCTGGATACAATCAACCTGTTCTTGAGCAAGGATACCAACCCTAAAGGCGCGCAGCTCATTTTTACCACACATGATACCAACCTGCTCAGTTACTCCAAACTGCGCAGGGACCAGATCTATTTCGCAGAGAAGAACAGGTGGAACTCTACTGAGCTTTATTCCCTTTCTGATTTCGTGTATCTCAATGAAGACGGTACGAAGGCAGGAAAGGAAAGACCGGATTCAGATAAGGAGAAACGATACATCGAAGGTCGCTATGGTGCGATCCCGGTATTGGGCCGCATGACCTATCAGGACCTTGAAGAAAAATTAAATCAGGAAAATGGCTAAGAGAGGAAAACTCAGTAAAGAATTCGAGACCATCGATGAGGTAGTCAGGCCCGAACGCCTACGACACTACCAATACCTGATTCTGATCGTTTGTGAAGATGAACTTACGGAAAAATTATATTTCGAGAGTTTCAAAAACAGGATACCAAAAGAGACCATATTCCTAACTACCGTTGGTACTGGGCTTGATCCACTAGGTGTGGTGGAACGCTCTTTGGAAAAGCGCCAAGAGCTGGCTAAAATGTGCAGGCGTGAGGTTGACAGGGTCTGGGTTGTCTTTGATAAAGATGATGCAGATAAAGAGCCTGGCAAGGTTAAACGTTTTGAGCAGGCTCTTTTAACGGTCGAGCAGCATCAACTCAAGTTGGCCTTCAGCAACGAGGTCTTTGAACTTTGGCTACTGTTGCACCTGGTAGCGGTCGATCCCGACAAGGCAATGCCACGGGTCGAAATTTATGAAAGACTACAGGCGGAAATCCGCACCAAACCTGGGCATGAGAACTTTACTTATGAACATGGGAATAAAGAAGTCTTGGAAAAAATCAGTGTTTTGGGAGATGAGACCTTGGCAATCGCAAGAGCGGCCGCGCTTGTCCTTCACCATGCTGACAAGCCACATCTTGAATGCAACCCCAAAACCCTGGTCCACCTTCTTATCTCCGACCTGTATGATTGGATAAACTACTACAGTTACACTGGCTAAGGTTTTGGGATGGAATAATCTCTAAACCACAGCCCCTGCCTAATCAAACTGGCAATATTGGTTGAGATGTAAAAAACTGGGGATTTCAGGTAGAGTGGTTCTTCGTCACTTTTGGCGAAAATCTATAAATGATACAACATTTGATTAAATCCCTGACTGGATATCTATAGATAATGACCAAAGCATTCCAGTTCAAAGTGTGTGCCCAACTTTAATTCCATAATTGGAGAAAGATTGATAGGAATGGATGACAATCCGATATATGAACTTTTTTTGAGTTTAGTGGATAAGACCTTAAATATTACGCTTTCGAGATTTTTGGATTAATTCGTTTGGTGTTCCCGGTTATACTTGTTATTCTTTTACCTTGATTTTTTATTAGATAAGCTTAGTTTTTTCTTGACAAAAAATGCGAATACCGATTTCAATCTAGCTGTTGATTATTATTAGTAGATTTGAGTTTAACCATCTCAATTTATGTCTAAATCATTAGCTAGATTCACGATTTTAAAGAATCGGAACAAAACAATTACTTTGATTCTTGAAAAAGAAGAAAAAGAGACTGAACCTAAACTGACTTCGCTTGAGATTTCGTATAGTGATGCCACTAAAGATGTTTATATATCTGATGCTGATGGTTTTGCTATGCATTTCGTAGATTCGGTGCCTTTATTACCATCGATTACTTTGATTGCATTTGCCGAAAAACTCAAACGCGATCATTATAAAAACCTTTTACAAGGAAAGTATAATGAAATTGAACATTTGGTTGTTTTGTCCGGCGCTGGCTCATCTGTTGGTGTTGGCGAAGGAAACGTTGGACTTACTATGGCTGGTCTATGGAACAAAATGGAAGAGATCGATTTAGCGTGCCTAACAAGACTTATCAAAGAAACAAACTATGCAAAGTTGAAAAAGGACGGTTCTTTTGATTCCGATAAGATTGTAAAGGATTTAGAAGCGCTTCTTTCGGTCGCAGGCATGAAGAATAAGGTCGAAGAAATTGAACAGCTTTCCAAAGATATACTAATTGCGCGTCAGATTATTGCTAAATATTGTGATCTGAAGCTGACAGAGAATGCACCACACATTGATTTTTTAAATAAGGCTATTCTTAGACCCCAAAAATTTCCAAGGGTTAAGATCTTTACACTGAACTATGATACACTCTTTGAACAATCTGCTGCCAAGGAGAGGTTTACCGTTATTGACGGTTTCACGTTTTCAACTCCGAGAACTTTCAATGGAAAGTATTTTGATTATGATATAATTGAAACAAAACACAATAGACAGGATAAAAAAGACAGTACAATTGCGAAGCTATTCTATCTCTTTAAAATGCATGGTTCTTTAAATTGGAAAAAAACCGATATTGATATAGAGCAGTCTGACGGGGAAATCGATACTGAAAAAAGGGTTATGATATTTCCTCAAGACAGCAAGTATGAACATTCTTATGAACAGCCGTATTTTGAGATGATGGCGAGATTTCAGCAGGCCCTAAGAATTGAAAATACTCTTCTAATTACTATTGGGTTTAGTTTCTTGGATAAGCATATTTCCTCCGTAATTTTAGAGACTCTTAAACAAAATCCTTCCTTACACCTAATCGCACTAACCTTTCCGGAAGTCGTCTATGAAGATAAGACTATCAAATTGATCTTCATAGGATTGCCGACCTTCAAAGTCGCATTACAATGGTTGCTGAGACTTTTGCCGACTTTGCCAAAAATTTTCCTGAGAATATTGCGCACAAAAGGACTGATCTATTAGAAGAATTGAATTATAGCCTAAAACAGCTAAGACAAGAAAAAAATGCATAATCAGCTTTCGAGTCCATATTCTGACAATAGTTTTGTTGGGTATGTAACTTTGGTATCCCCTGCTATCACGAATGTGCATTTTCCATCTTCTATATTGCTTAAAAAATTCTATAAGGCAGACGAAGGGTTTCACGCGCTTACAGGAAAGTATATTATTGTTGAAGGCAGCGGTAATGGATTTTTAGGAAAGATAATTGAAATCGCTCTTCCAGAAAATGAAAGGTTAAATTTAACAGAATCAAGGTATGATCGTGAAGCTTTTCATCCGACTGGTAAGGTAGAAATTCTATTATGTTTTGATAATTATCAACTTAAGGCAAAGAAGGGGCTGGATCAGCTGCCTCCCGTAGGTGCGAAGGTATATCTCTGTTCCAATGAGTTTTTAAGCTCGCTTTTAACCGACTTTGGAAGCAGTGCGGGTGCATTAATTCCAGATACGCTGATACAGTTGGCTACTCTTCCGCATGATTCTGAAAGCATAATAAATGTTTCTGCTCAAGCCCTTTTCGGTAGGCATTGTGCTGTAGTTGGAACCACTGGTGGAGGAAAGAGCTGGACGGTAGCTAAGCTTTTGCAGGAGGTGCTAAGCAATGAGGGGAAAGCAATACTGATTGACGCAACTGGAGAATATAAAAGCTTAAATAGGCATCCGAAGGTCGCTTTTCTTGAATTCAATTCCCTTGAGGAGGACAACGGCGTTTTTTTTAACTACAGGCAATTACGCGATACAGATATGTATGCCTTGTTTCGTCCAACTGGTCAGGCGCAGATCCCGAAATTGCAAGAAGCTATGAGGAGCCTGCGCCTTTTAAATATTTTGAGCTCGAAAAAACCAAAAACTGCCAATGACGATTTTATTGTTAATCCAACAAATGGTTTTTGGTCGGCCCATGCAGGCAGGACTTTTCCCTTACTTGTGAAAAAGGAGAATTTAAGGAATAAAATTACAATAGCTTTCAAAGAGAACATTGGGGTATTTAGTGCTGAATGTAATTTCGACATAAACGCCCTGCCTTATCAGATTGTAAATGAGTGTATAAAAGACTTTGATAGTGGTGAGGGGAACTATGGCAAAGCTGATACGAATGCAGCAGGTTTTTGTCAATCGATGATTTCAAGAATTTTAGTAACATTGGGCAGTGATGCTTTTAAAAAAACTTTTGGATTTACAGCAGATACGGTTTCCAAAAATGAGTTTACCCATAGTGTTGGAAAATTTTTAGAGCCGGAGGCTGAGAAAGATGTATTAATTATATCTGTTGCTAATATTCCCTCAGAGAATAAATTAAGGGAAATATTAGTTAATGCTATTGGAAGATTTCTTTTAGAAAAGGCATTAAACGGTGATTTTAGGTCTGAAATTGATGGGGATCGTAAGAAAAGTGTTCTGTTGTTTTTAGATGAAGCACATCTGTTCTTAGATAAGAGAATAAAAGATGAATATTCGATCGAGGTAGACTTGGATGCATATGACCGGATAGCGAAAGAGTGTCGTAAGTATGGATTATTCCTTGTTCTATCAACCCAGATGCCACGGGATATCCCCAAGGGGGTATTAAGTCAAATGGGAACTTTTATAGTGCACAGATTAATTAACCAGCAAGATAGGGAGGCAATCGAGTACGCGTGCTCTGAAGCCAATAGATCTGCTCTGTCCTTTCTTCCGATATTGAGTTCTGGAGAGGCCATGTTGACCGGTGTTGATTTTCCTATGCCGATAGTACTTAAAATTATGGAGCCTGAGATAAAGCCAAAGTCGGTAACACCAAGGGTGTTTTAATAAAAATATGTAGATTCGTTTACGACACTTCCTGATTTTGCATTTTTATTATTGACGGTCAGGTGAATAAGAGGGTACTGTTCCATAATGTTCTATCGCTCGCAACGCGTAAATGACGTTTATTCCTTGTTGCCTTATTTTGAGATTGGTTTTATTTATTGTTCATTTTCTGGGGCCAATCTATTCATAGATATTTTCAAAGTCTACATATTTACCCAGGGAAAATGAACAAACAATATTTAAATAGGGTAAACTTGATTCACTTTCTCATTTAATACTGAAACGAGCTTTAGAAATCTCGGAGGACTAGCCGCTCTATGAAGTTTTTCCGGAGTTAACTTATCGGCTTTTCGATATTTGGAATGAGCATGACCAGAAAGAATTTGTCAAATACGTGAAAACTATAGTTAAAAAATATCCAGATGGATACCTTAGGATTTTATTTCTTGATTTCAAAAATTCCATAGTAGTTTAGGACCTTAGCCAAATTACACAAACATCGATGCTAAGCAATATAATTATATATCTGGGCTAATTGATCCAAAACTTCTATATAAAAAATCCTTTCGAATTTTATAATAGTTGAACTATAAGATGGAGAAATACTATGGGAGGCACATAGTGGACCATTTCAGACTGACCTTAATTTGGTAAAGCAATTCATGTATTGGTTTAAACGGAAAACTGAATAGAAAATCGAATTTGTCCAGGCAAAGTAAGAAATTTAATTATCTAGAAAGTATGTGTTTCTTTTCACAATAGTCGAATGCAGTTAAAAAAAACCAGAAAGGATTTGGCCTTAATATACGATCATTTGGGTTCTCACCGTAAGAACAACTTACGTAGGTTATACCTCCATTCCAGCTATCGTTATTACTATCCTTTCTATAATTTATCTTGGCCTCAAACCCACGATCCATAGTGAAGTTTTCCTGACGTATTTCTTGATGGTTGTCCACTCTCTTTTTGTTAAATACAATCTGCTCATCGACTATAAAGGGTAAGGTAGTATTGATTAAATAATTTTCAAGTGAGGAATCATCAAAGTTATACTCTCTGTTACTAAAGTCTGAAATAAAATTTTCACTGCATCTTTCAAATGCATTTTTGAGCTCAGAAAAAGATGGAAAAAATTGTTTTAGATTATTTGCCAAAACCAAAAATTCAAAGAAATTGCAATCATAGGAACGGCGATTGTGTACTTGAAATTGCGTATGAGGTAGCGAATATTCTCCAGCCCGGTCGAAATTTCTGATTTTAATAATATTTCTTTTTATCATATATTCTAAGATATACCGAAATACATTATAGTGATCAGAATATTGGTTGTATGTACTCAAGTAAGCACTGTCCATCCGCCCAATTACCCCATCTTTTACGAGTCTCATTTTCGGCTTCATTAGTTCATCAATCTTTTCTGCCAGGTACTTGGCATTATTGAACTCAAAAGGTTTAACAGAGTAAAACTTATCTATATATCCTGTGAAATCTGCCTTTGAACCATATCGATGCCTAAACATATCTCCGAGACTTTGATGGTCACACACGAGAATGACTTTATCGAATCCAAACTTGTTGCGCTCTTGTTGGCTATCGTAATGGGCAGTGAAGATGTTAATCAGTCTGAAAATGTGGTCGGGGTCCAGACGATCGAGATCATCAAGGATAAGAACAACAGGTTTTCCGCTTTTTCTATTTTTAATCCGGCCAATGAAATCCTTGATCATTTCTGTGATACCATCACTTTCCCTGATTGAGCCTTTTTGGTTTTTCATCCCAGCAATGTAATTGGCTACCTTATCAATCTCATCCTTTGATAATTCATTTACATAGGCGTTATATTTTTCCGCCATTCCCTTGACCCCCTGCATTACTCCCATAAGACCATCAGAACCTGGATTAACTGCAGAGAGTATCTTTTTTCCGAGAGAAAAGAAATCCAGTTTATGCATGATGAAACTGTGTATCATTAAAAATAAATTGAAGTCAACGTCTTGAAGTTCAAGCTCATCCTCGAAGTTAGTAATTAGAGCATTCAGTATATCATATTTGATTAATTCGAGGATGTCCTGATTGTTGGCTACAGGATAGTCTACTGGAAATAGGCTAATCGAAACATACTCATTCTGAGTAAAAAAATCTCTAAGAAAAAAGGATTTTCCTGCTCCAAATGGTGCAGAGAATAATATTCTCTTATTTTCTTGTATGTCGAGATGAGTCTTAAAATGTTCTTTAACGGTTTTTGATTCAATCAGGATTTTTGTAGAGTCTGTCATCGCATTAATTTATTATTGAGTATCAAAGTTAAGTTTTTCTAATTCTTGTGCGTTCACAAAATTTAATCTTGCTCAGCAAACTTTCAGCTCTGATGATTACAACAAAATAAAATATCCTTTCAAAAAATGGGAATACAGCTATACTTCGATCCGCTGCGGCTTATTTAATTACCTAAAGAAATCCTTTAACCACTCGGGTGTTTTGCAAGATGTATTTTTGTATACACAAAAAAATCTTGCGCCCGTGAGGTCGGGTATTTCCTCGGAACTCGGAAATACTTAAAACACTAATAAATCATCCAAAAATTCTGCAATATCTAATTGGCAATGTATTCTAAAAAATAATAATCTAAGTATTCTAAAGGGAGGACGTGTTTGAACACTACTAATATGCGAGATTTATATCGATAAATAAGAGATCCCTAGTGCAGAGGAAGAAAGCTAAAAATAAAAATGCTTTTAGTCACCCTGTAATTATAGGGTAGTAGCGAAAATCTTTTCAAAGTCGGAAGTTATCTAGGTTTCGAGCAAAATTAACATCATAGTAGTTAAAGGCCTGACTAGGTTCCTGCTATCCTCTACGGATTAGCCAATAAAAAAGAGTCTCCGACTCGGCTTAGATAAAATGAAATAGCTTTAAACAAAAAAAGCCCATCTTTCGATGAGCTTTTAATCAGTAGCGGGGAGCAGGATCGAACTGCCGACCTCAGGGTTATGAATCCTGCGCTCTAACCATCTGAGCTACCCCGCCGGGCTTAATATTTACTATATAACGTAAATATTGATGTGGTTATTTTTAAGAGTTGCAAATATAGAATAAATATACATTCTATTAAAAAGAAATGTGAAAAATCCTTTAAAGCCTTATTGCTCAGTAAATTTGATTGTTATTTGCCGGCCATTAAAAAGGTTTCCATCCTTAAAATCACCTGATTTTTGGCTTAGGTTGCACTGCCGATTGCTAAATTTACCGATGTATCAAGATTGCTTTTGCAAAAATAGAATGGAATTGTCCGATATTGATCTGCTCATAAAAGAACTCATGAGCTTGACTAATTATTGCCCTGTTCCTCTTCGTTGTCTGCTAGCTCTTCTTCTAAATTTGGAAAGGTTAAGGTTTTCATAAAACTATCCTGATTGGTATAAAAAGTACAGTTAGCGGGCAGTTTAAAGAAATTCGGTGTTAAATCGGTGATCAACCTTGTTGTAACATACATATTCAGTTGGGTAATATTTTTTACCAATTTTCCTGTTGATGCATCGTACTCTGGTTGTTTGAAATTGCTTTTAAGTACCAATCCATTGAGTAGCCTAGAGAAAAAACAAAATGCTTTGGGGCCTTTAATATTTGGGGCAACAAATAAGGTTGTTCGTAAGGTGTCGTATGGTACAATGGCCTTTTCTTCATTAATAAAAGCGTTTACATAATTGATCAACACTTTTTTGCATGCAATCTGTCCAATTAATGTATCCTGTTTAAAGAATATGGTATCTACACTGAAATATTTATTACTCGTATCTCGTGTATATGTGGCATTTTCATAGATCGATGCCATGTCGACATATTTAGTATTAATGGCGTTGTACTTTCCACTATCATTTGTAGTAAACAGGTATTCATTAGTGTCCCTTTCCGCTTTAATCATCGACCAAATTCCGTCCAATTTATAGCCTTCATTGGCAACTGTTAGCTTCAAAATTTCTTTGTCCTGATAGTAGTACGCAAATTCATAATTCTTTTGCGCCTGGCTTTTATTTAAGCAGAAAAGTAGAGAGAGCATTAAAAAATATTTCATGATGTAATTGATTGTTTATGGATTAAACATCGGGATTTTTTTAATAGTTACTAACTGGATGGATGTTAAATAAGATCTGTAATCAATTATGAGGCATTTGTTGGCGGTGGGCATTTAATGCTGATTAACCTACTCGCATTCGTCATACTGAATTTATTTCAGGATCTATTCATAGGTGAAAAATCAGTTTCATTATTCGATAAAGAACAACTGAGCTAGCGTTTGGCGCGTGGATTAAGGTTGTTAAAACAATTGGCAGTTCTGCGTTTCTTAATCACATAAGATATATAAGGTTCATATAAGCGCAATCAATACTTTACGTTTGGCGATCGGCGTTTGGCGTGGATTGAGCGATTAACAGGATCAGTTTGTAGTCCGGAGTCCAGAGTCGTTAGTCCTTAGTCGATTAATTCCAATGAACTAATGACTAATGAACCAGTGAACCAATGATAGTCCGAAGTCAATAGTCCTTAGTCGATTAACCGATTAACCTCAATAATCAAAGAACGAATGACAAATGAACCAATGACCAATGACAAATGAACTAGTAAACCACCACCTGAATCCAATAAAAATTATATTGTTGCAGATATAGAATAAATTACCTTTCTTTAGAAAAATAATATTAAAAAATAGTCCGGAAATTATCCTGGTAGTGTACTAACATGGCAGAAAAGAAAAAATTTACACTAGAGTACGAAGTTAGATCGTCACCAAGAATATTGTATAGTTTTATAAGTGAACCAAACGGCTTATCGCAATGGTTTGCGGACGATGTGAATTTCCGCGATCAGGTATATACTTTTACCTGGGATGATGAGCAGCAAAAAGCAAAACTGGTTTCCATTAAAGAAAATAAACTCGTTAAATTTAAGTGGCTGGATGATGAACCTCAATGTTATTTTGAGATGGAAATTGTACAGGACGAACTAACCAATGATGTTGCCCTCTCGATTACTGATTTTACAACCGATGAACTTCTTGCAGAGAAAAAATTAATCTGGGATAACCAGATCGATTATCTGATTAGCGTTTTGGGTGCATAAATTACCTTCGTATTGTTTACCTTTGTAGGGTGAAAAAAATACATCTTCTATTAATAAAAGCATTTGTGAAGCCATTCATAGCAACATTTTTTGTTATGATGTTTATTCTGTTGATGTTTTTTCTGTTTAAATGGATTGATGATTTAATTGGAAAAGGTTTCGAATGGTACACCATTCTGGAGCTGATGTATTATGCCTCGGCCGCCAACGTATCCATGGCGCTGCCACTATCGGTATTGCTTTCTTCGATCATGACTTTTGGTACACTTGGCGAAAATTATGAGCTGGTGGCCATTAAATCGGCGGGGATTTCTTTACAGAAAGCCATGCGCCCGCTGTTTGTGGTGATTTTGATGCTCACCATAGCCTCCTTCTTTTTTGCCAACTACATGCTGCCCAAAGCCAACCTCAAATTTGGCTCGCTGCTGTACGATGTCAGGAACAAAAAACTTTCATTTTTAATCAAACCAGGGGTTTTTAACAATGCCATTCCGGGTTATGCCATCCGTGTCGATTCGAAAGAGGAAGACGGTACATTGCACAATATCATGATTTACGATCACCGTGAAAATAACGGGATTCCGAAAGTAATTCTGGCCAGAGAAGGTAAAATGAATAAAACCTCCGATGGTAAGTTTTTGGTACTTTACCTTAAAAATGGTGTGCAGTATGAAGAGCAATCTTCGAAAAACGGGATGTACAACCCACGGCAGATTTTTACGCGGAACCGTTTTAAAGAAACCTCGCCGCGTTTCGATATGTCGTCTTTTGATCCCAATACCACCGATCCGAATGCTTTCGGAAACAGTACGCCCATGTTGAACCTGAAAGGGATTGTTAAAAAGCGCGACTCGCTGACCAAGCAATTGGATACGATGAAAATGCAGACCATTGCCAACCTCACCAGCAACTTTAAGCAGTTTAATGTAACTAAAGGTTATAGCAAAGTAAAAGCCGCACCGAAAGCGATTGATGATGTAATACTGAAGAATATCCCGAACGGATCGCGGAAACTGGCCCTCGATAATGCAAATAATACGGTGGCGAATATTATGCAGCACGTACCCAACTGGGGGCCGCGCCAAACCGATTTAACCGGCGAGATTATTTTTACCACAGTAGAATACCAGCGTAAATTTACCCTGGCTGCATCCTGTATCCTCTTGTTTTTTATTGGTGCGCCATTGGGTGCCATCATTAGAAAAGGGGGTATGGGCTTACCAGTGGTGGTAGCCATTTGTTTCTTCCTGGTGTACCACATTATTACCACGGTGGCCGAAAAATCGGCACGCGAAGGTAATTTAAACCCGATATTCGGGATGTGGATCGCCGTAATTGTTTTATCGCCGCTGGCGGCCTTTTTAACCTATAAAGCTACCGTAGATTCGGCCCTGTTTGATGTAAATTACTACAAACAGCTCTTCGTTCAGCTGTTTAAAAAGAAGAAAAAATAGGCGCCTTTTCCTTTACTTACAGATGATATTTTAATCCAAATATTGCTCAATAAGGTTGTACATTTGTACGGGTTATTGTTTGTGGTAAAAACTGATTTTAATACGCTTTACACACCATTTGCCCCATAATGTTTATAACATGCAAACAAAATTAAACACAATAGAAGAGGCCATCGCAGATATAAAAGCTGGTAAAGTGATTATTGTTGTAGATGACGAGAATAGAGAGAACGAAGGTGATTTTTTAACGGCAGCAGAAAATGCAACGCCCGAGATCATCAATTTTATGGCTACTTACGGCCGTGGTTTAATCTGTGCGCCCTTAACAGAAGAACGTTGTAAAGAGTTAAACCTGAACCTGATGGTGGGTAAAAATACAGCCGCTTACGAAACTAATTTCACGGTTTCAGTAGATCTGGTTGGACACGGTTGTACCACAGGGATCTCTGCAAGCGACCGCTCCAAAACCATGCTGGCCCTGGTTAATCCTAAAACCAATCCTGAAGAGCTGGGCAGACCAGGACATATTTTCCCTTTAATCGCTAAAGATGGCGGCGTAATCCGCCGTGCAGGTCATACAGAAGCTGCGGTAGATTTGGCGCGTTTAGCGGGCATGAAACCTGCAGGTTTATTGGTAGAGATTTTAAAAGAAGATGGCGAAATGGCCAGACTTCCTGATTTATTTAAAATTGCCGAACAGCACCAGTTAAAAATTATATCAATAGAAGATTTAATCGCTTACCGTTTAACCATAGATAGTTTGATTAAACAAGAGGTGAGCATCGACTTACCTACGGCTTGGGGCGATTTTAAAATGACGGCTTATACGCAGTTAGATAACAATGCCACCCATTTAGCCATTTCTAAAGGCGAATGGAATGCCAACGAACCGATTTTAGCACGTGTACACAGCTCTTGTGTAACGGGCGATATCTTTGGGTCGTGCCGTTGCGATTGCGGTCCGCAGTTGCACAAAGCATTAGAAATGATCGAAAAAGAAGGTAAAGGTATAGTGGTATACATGAACCAGGAGGGTAGAGGTATCGGGCTGATCAATAAATTACGTTCGTACAACTTACAGGATGCCGGTTTCGACACAGTAGAAGCGAACATTAAATTAGGCTTTAAAGGCGACGAACGTGATTATGGTGTGGGTGCGCAGATCCTGCGATCGGAAGGGGTAACTAAAATGCGTTTAATGAGTAATAACCCAACCAAAAGAGCCGGTTTAATTGGTTATGGCTTGGAAGTGGTGGAAAACATCCCGATCGAAATTGCCAGTAACGTACATAACGAACGTTATTTAACCACCAAAAGAGATAAAATGGGCCATTCGATTATGAAAGGATAGGTTTTGAGTTTGGAGTGGGGCGTTTAGCGTTTGGAGATTCCTGCGCTGTGCCCGGCTCATTATACGAACTAAAATAGTTTAAGACCAACAATTGAACAGGTGCTCAATTGTTGGTTTTTTTGTTTAGTTCAAAATCGGGTGTCATCCCAGGGCGTTCGTCTTCCAATTAATTAAAGACTAGAATGCAATAGGCATTAAGATTCCCGCCTGCGCGGGAATGACGACCGCTATAATCCGGGTTAATTTCTTATTTATGCGTCAATCTGCGGTATGTGTCATTCCGGTGGGACACCAGCCGATAGGTAAAATATAGTCCACAGATCTCTCCACTACGCGTTGCTCCGGTCGAGATGACGCCGATTTTTAGAATCTGTCATTGATAGCCAGGCTGACAACACCTATGCTTAATTTAATGACATTGCCCGCCCCTCGCCTGGACCAATGACCAATGACCAATAAACCATTGACTAATGAACTTACCTCCGTTGGTTCCCCTTACTCTGATTGATAATCGCTTCTTTATTGATCGATTTATTCGTTTTAACAGGCGCCTGGCTTTGTTTCCGCTTTAAATTCCGACGGTAAGCACCAGAAATTTTCTGAATAAACTCCTTAAACGTAACAAACTGCTGGGTATATACCAAACCAAAAGAGGTTACGTTTGCCGTTGAGCTAATCCCGCTGTTTAGGAATATACTTTGCTGCGTAGGTGGTTTATTTGCGGCCTTAATGGTTAAGCTTCCATCTTTTTTAATTAAGAAAAGGGCCTCAACCTCTCTGCCTACGTTGTCTTTAGAGAAATCGATAACCGTAAAATCGTTCACACTGTTCCGGTCTACAATACCTGCATTGATAATTAAACGATCGCTAAAGAATTTAAACGATGCATTGGCCTCGCTCAGCGAGCGTACGTTCAGATCGACAAAGTTTAAGTTTAATGAAGAAAGTACGTTGTTAAACTGGTTAAATACCAACTCGGTAGCTGTACTGGCTGCGGTAGAACTGAGCTGGTTCCCGATCGATTCTCCTCCGTTTCCAGGGGCAAAACTTCTTCTGATAATTAAACTGAAAGCCTGCAGGTTCAGGTTGTTCTGATCACTGAAATAGGTTTGCAGCTCTTCTTTGATAGAAGGCTGGGCAGGGAAATTGATATCAAGTTTAATATCTGGTTTTAAGAGTAAACCTGTTAGGCCCATCTCAACCTCGGTATTTACCCTTTGGTTGGCATTACTACTGGCATCGCGGTTGGCTGCTTTGTAAAGGTCGTTTAAACTCGCCCTCAAAGCATATACTGCCTTTAAGTTAATCTGTGCAGCCGTAGGGTTACCCGTCCAGCGGATGGTACCACCTTGCCTGATCTCGAATTTTTTATTGATGACCTCCTGGGCCGTAAAATCGAAACTTCCGGTCTCGATGATATAATCGCCCGACATTTCGAAGTCGCCGAAACTGTTGATGTTTAAGTTCAGCTCGGCATTACCCTTGCCACTTAAATTACCCAGGGTAGTAAATATATTCGCCGTGGTATTCGGGTCGATGGTTAATTTGAAGGTTAGGGTGAGGCCATCAAAGTTGGTTTTTTTCTTAACCAGAACGGTCGAATCGCGGCTTACAAAATTAATAAAATCTTTATCCGATATGGTTTCTGAACTGTTTAAAGGCAGGTTAAATACGGTTCCTTTCTCCGTTTTCGCCTTAATATCGATTTTCATTTTATTGGTAGGCCCGGTAAATGTAAATACACCTGTGCCATAAGCACGGCCGTAGTATACCGAATTGTCTTTCGCGGTAGTGTTTAAGGCCATTAAACTGTTTGCATTTACCGTTACTTTTAATGTAGGGTAGTTAATGTCGTTTAAATCAACAGTGCCGCGTGCAGTAGCCTCATGCCCTTCCAGGTCCTTAAGCTCAAAATCGCCGAGTTCAACTACGCTGTTCTTTATTTCCACATCATCGGTAATTACATAAGTGGTTTTAAGGTAGTTTACCATGAGCTGGCCTTTATCTAGCGCTACAGTTCCGTTAATTTCTGGCTTTTCGAATTTTCCCTTTACCGTTAAGTCGGCAGAGATGTTCCCTTTTAAATTCGATACCAGTTGTTTAACGAAAGGTTCAAGGATGGTAAGCTTGCTTTCATCCATTTTTACAGCAAGGTCGATTTCTTTTTCTTTTAGATCGAGATTTCCGGTCAGCTTAAAAGTCTCCGAATCGTCGGCCATGATGCGGGTAAATACATTGATTTTTTTGCTCTCGTTGCTGTACGATGAGGTATCAGTTAAAGTACCGATATAGATATCGTTAAAATTTAACGAATCGATCTTTAAATCGTCGGTTACCCTTGGTGCTTTTAATATGCCGTACAGATCGGTTGTGCCGTTCAGGTTTCCGCCCAGTTTAACACCAAAGCCTTTGGTAAAAGGGTTGAGGGTTTTTAAGTTGAAATCTTTAAAGCCCACACTGATTAAATCTTTAGGGTCTTCCGAAATTAGCCCATCAATAATAACCTGCTGCTTTCCGTTGGTTAAATCGAAATTACTGATCTCGGTTTTGCCATTGTTGAGCACGATGCGTACCTTCTCCTGGATGCGCCACTCTTCATTGTTGATTTTTAAGATAGAAGGCAATACGCTTAGCCTTGCCGTGGTATCCTGGTTTTTGGTAAATTCTACTAAACCGTTTAAATCGAGCTGATTGTCCTCTTCGGCGTTCGACATTTTTACGTTGAAAGCCAAACTGTCGTTCCGCAGGATGTTGGAAATGTTTACATCTTTAATAAACAAACTGTCGTTAATCTGCACCCGGTCGGAAGTTACAATCAGTTGAAGTTGTTGTGTGGTGGTATTTTCATCGAGGATGATGTTGTTTACCACAATACCATTGTACTTTAGTTTCTTAACAAAGCCGTTCAGCGTTGCGGTATTGTTGCGCGAATCGAAATCGCCGGTTACCGTAGCGCCTTCTTCTAATTCTAAACCCGGTGCAAATATCTGCGCCAGCGGTTCGAACTTTTTAACCTTCAGGTTAAACTGAAAAATCTGGTGGTTGTATTTGATAATATCGGCCTTTAACGAAGGGATATACGTTTTGGCGATGGCTTTGTAATACGAAACAATAGAATTTAAATCGTACTCGCCTTTAATACTGGCATCTAAAATATCTGACCGGATATCGAGTACGCGGCTGGCGCCCGTTCCTGCGGCAATTAACTGTACCGAATCTACACTATAGATACCCTTCGGATTTTGCAGCCTGATTTGTTCTATTAATAATTTTCCGGAAATATTGTTCAGGTTGGTGCCCGAGAAATTGGTGGTAAATTTAGCATCAACCTGCAACGAATCTTTCAGGAGTTTTAAGGCCTTTAATCTTGCTTTAGAAATAGTGGCATTAAAGTTAAATACCGGCAATTTAGGATTCAGGTTTACCCCGCCGTCAAAAACCAGTTTAACGTTACGGTCGTTAATGCTCAGCTTGCCATCGAAATACTTTTTGTTAAAAGTTCCGTCAATCTTCACATTGTGGTAACGGTAATTATTAAAGTCGATATAGTCTACATTGCCGTTTATCTTCTCGGTTAATTCTTTAAGCTCGGTGCCGCGGCCCTTAACATATAGCGAGGAGCTGATCCGGCCAAGGCTTTTTTCGTCAATCAGGTTGCCCAGGTTAAAATCGTAGGTTTTTACGTTCCCGGTATAAGACGGAACATCGTTTTTATCGATTTTCATGTTCACATCCGAAACAATACGGCCAAGTTTGGTTTTAAATTCGCCGTAGGCAATAAAGTCGTTCTGGAAACCGGTGAAACTTCCGTTAAAGTTAATGTTGCCGAATTTATTTACAATTACGGGAACAATTTTCTTTTTGCTGTTGGTAATGCCTGCCAGCACTTCCTCCAGATCGGTTTTATTTGTTCCCGCCATTTCTATGTTGAGGTCCATAAAGGTCTCTTTCCATTTTGGCAGTCCCTTTAAAATAAAATCGCCTTTAATATGTGTGGCCCTTCCGGTTTTTAACGATAGTTTTTTGGCTTTAAGGTTGTTTACTAAACCCGTAATCTGGCCATCAACATCCAGATCAAGTTTCATGGTGTTCATTTCCGGCGCAAAAAACGCAACGTCTCTTGAGCTGATGTGGCTATCTTTAAAAATGGCCTTCATCCGCACATTATCTACATAATGGTTAAAGTCTTTATAACTTTTAAACCGCATCTGGTAGTAATCGGTTAAACGGCTCTGATTGGTTTCGAGCAATAGGTTTTTCAGTTCGATGGCATTACTGTCTATCGTGGTTTGGGCTGTTAAGTTTTTAAGGTAAAACCCACTACGCTCTTTAAAAGTGAGGTTTTTAATATTGGTTTTAATCAGATGGTTTTTGGTATCGAGCCCTTCAAAAATTCCGCTCAACTCCTTAACACTTACGTTTTCGAAGTTTACACTTTTACCCTGGGTAGTATCTTTTGCCCTGTAGTTGATATACCTGAAGGCAAATTTATTTAGGATAATGCGGCCAATATTAATATCGTATGGTTTGCTTTTCTTTTTCTTTACAGTAGGTTTACCAGAATCGAAGTAGTTTATAATGAAATCGAGATTAGAAGACTTATCTTTGAAATCCTTTAGGAAAAACTGCCCATTGTTAATTGAACGGTATTGATATCAATGATCTTTTTATCAATGGATAATTGATTAATATCGACCATAAACTGTGGTGTGCTCAGTAAGGTGTCTTTTTGCAAATCTAAAACCAATAAATCTTCGAGTACAATAGATTTAAATGGCTTGATGTAGAGACTCTTGATGGATACGGTGGTTTTAAGCTCTTTAGATAAATATGCGGCAGCTTTCTGCGCAAAATAAGTTTGAACAGGCTTAAATTGTAGCGAAAAAATAATAAGCGCAAGCAGCAAGATTATTGATGCGATTACCCAAAGGAGTATTTTAAATAGTTTTTTAATAATTTTGCAGCTTAAATATTAATAATTTGTCTGTTATACTTGCTATCGAGTCTTCTTGCGATGATACATCCGTTGCTATTTGTAACAACGGCAAAATTACTGCCAATGTTATTGCAAACCAAACAATTCATCAAAATTATGGTGGAGTTATACCTGAATTAGCTTCAAGGGTACATCAACAAAATATTGTGCCTGCCGTACAACAAGCTTTAATTAATGCTAAAGTTACAAAACAGGACATTAATGCCGTAGCTTTTACACGTGGCCCCGGTCTTTTAGGATCGTTGCTGGTTGGTGTTTCTTTCGCAAAATCTTTTGCATTAGCATTAAATATACCTTTAATTTCTGTCAATCACATGCATGCGCATATCTTAGCGCACTTTATTGATGATCCTAAGCCAGGTTTCCCGTTTATCTGTTTAACGGTTTCGGGCGGGCACACACAGATTGTGCTGGTAAAAGATTACTTTGACATGGAAATAATTGGCGAAACATTAGACGATGCTGCGGGCGAGGCTTTTGATAAAACCGCTAAATTACTGGCGCTGCCTTATCCTGGTGGACCCCTGATCGATAAACATGCGCAGCATGGAAATCCGTTGGCCTTTAAATTTGCAGAGCCGCAGATTGCCGATCTGAATTTTAGCTTTAGCGGTTTTAAAACTTCTATCCTGTATTTTATCAGGAAACAGGAAAAAGAGCAGCCTGATTTTATTGCCGAAAATTTAGATGATATTTGCGCATCGGTTCAACATAGCATTGTGCAGATTTTGCTGAATAAGTTAAAGAAAGCGGCAAAACAATATGGAATTAATGAAATTGCAATTGCAGGAGGTGTTTCGGCGAACTCTGGTTTAAGAAATGGATTACAGCAAACTGCGGATGAACTGGGCTGGAAGATTTATATCCCCGCTTTTCAATACTGTACAGATAATGCGGGTATGATTGCCATTGCGGGCTACCAGAAATACCTGAAAAAGGATTTCGTAGGGCAGGATGTTTCGCCAATGGCGCGGATGGAGTTTTAATTTTGGTTCATTGGTTCATTGGGCATTGGTTCATTGGGCATTGGTCAATAGTTTATGGTTAATTGCCTGGAGTAGTTAACTGTTAACTGTAAACTGGCAACTGAAAACTGGTTAATTCCCTCGTTCGTCATCCGATAGCTATCGGATGCGAGGAACGAAGCAATCTTAAACAGTGGTTAATGCAATGTACCTCTGTGTTTCTGTGCTTCCGTGGCAAAAAACTGTAAACCGCCAATTGAAAACTGGCAATGAGAATTATTTAAATTGAATTTATATATATGACTGGAGCATCGTTAATATTTTGGATTGTTTGCGCGATACCGCTAATCGGTATTTTATATTGGTTGATCAGAAATGACAAAAACAAGCTAAAAGGAAGCTGGGGCGTAATTATCCTGGGGGCTTTGGTTATTGCTGCACTTTTGGTAATTGTATATGTAACCAAAGATTTTAGCGCCATTTTTAGTCAGAACTAATAACCGTGTCTTTCAATAGAGGTCTGCGCTATAAAATATGATAACGTATAAAGCAAAACGCCCTGCTAAAATTTAATTTAGCAGGGCGTTTTAATGTTATTGAATTAAGACGGGCTTATTTCTCAGCCAGTTTATCGCCGGTTACTTCGGCTTTGATTTTAATTTCTAATTCTTCTGCCAGTTCAGGGTTGTCGCTCAACAATTGTTTTACGGCATCTCTACCCTGGCCAAGTTTGGTATCTCCGTAAGAGAACCATGATCCTGCTTTCTTGATGATGCCAAAATCAACACCTAAGTCGATAATCTCACCGTTTTTAGAAATACCTTCGCCGAACATCACATCAAATTCTGCAATACGGAAAGGCGGCGCCACTTTATTTTTAACAATTTTTACTTTCACACGGTTACCGGAAACTTCGTCAGAATCTTTGATCTGCGAAATACGACGGATATCTAAACGTACCGATGCATAAAATTTCAATGCATTACCACCGGTTGTGGTTTCAGGGTTGCCGAACATTACTCCAATTTTATCACGTAACTGGTTAATGAAAATACAGCAACATCCGGTTTTCGAAATTGTTCCGGTTAATTTACGTAGTGCCTGACTCATTAAACGGGCATGTAAACCCATTTTACTGTCGCCCATTTCGCCTTCAATTTCACTTTTAGGAACCAAAGCGGCAACAGAGTCGATTACAATTACATCAATAGCACCCGAACGGATTAAGTTATCGGCAATTTCCAATGCCTGCTCCCCATTATCGGGTTGAGAGATTAAAAGGTTATCGGTATCTACACCTAGCTTTTTCGCATAAAACTGATCAAAGGCATGCTCTGCATCGATAAAAGCAGCAATACCACCTTTTTTCTGTGCTTCGGCAATAATATGTGTAGCTAAAGTTGTTTTACCAGAAGATTCCGGGCCATAGATTTCAATTACACGGCCTTTTGGAATACCGCCAATACCTAAAGCAATATCTAAACTGATTGATCCTGTAGAAATAAAATCTATCGGTTCGATGGCAGAATCGCCGAGTTTCATGATGGTACCTTTACCGTATGATTTCTCTAGCTTATCTAAAGTAAGTTGTAGGGCTTTTAATTTATCTGGATTTGCAGTGCTCATTTCTTTTTTCATTGATTGCGTAAATATAATCGTTTATCGGCTAATATGCTTAAATGTTGATATTTATAATGCTAATATATTTAGCTAAGGTAAATGTTTTTTAGCTAATGTCAATAGTAAAGTAAAAATAATTTTTTAAGCTTTTAATTTATCCCTTTCGTTTTGTGCGGTTAAACGTTCGAAGTACCTGCACATGTAGGTAATTTCGCAAACATCACATTTGGGGCTTCTGGCTACGCAAACGTAACGTCCGTGCAGAATAAGCCAGTGGTGTGCAATGTGGATATCGTGTTCGGGAAGGTTTTTAACTAAATCTTTTTCAACTGCCAAGGGGGTTTTACCATTGGTTAAACCCAAACGGTTGGCCACACGGAAAACGTGGGTATCAACCGCCATGGCCGGTGCATTGTAAATTACCGAGGCAATTACATTGGCGGTTTTGCGGCCAACACCCGGCATTTTCTGTAAGTCGTCAATGCCTGATGGCACCACATCGTTAAATTCGTTAAGCAGCATATTGGCCATACCCACCAGGTGTTTCGCCTTATTGTTGGGGTAACTGATGCTTCTGATATAGTCGAAAACAATATCGGGAGTAGCTTCGGCCAGCGCTTTAGCATTAGGGAAGCGTTGAAAAAGTGCAGGGGTTACCATATTTACCCTTTTATCGGTGCACTGTGCAGAAAGGATTACCGCCACTAAAAGCTGATAAGGATTATTATAATGTAACTCGGTTTCTGCATCAGGCTGCTTGGCCGAAAAATGTTCTACAAAAAGTTTGTAGCGTTCTTTTTTAAGCATGTGCAAATATAGGAGATAAATGTTCATTGGTTCAATAGTCATTGATTCAATAGTCATTGGTTTTGAGGCTTCATTATTGAGTGATGAATTGTTTAATCCACCCCCAAGCGCTTAACGCCAAACCCATGGCCCGACCGCAGGGCGATAATTATATAAACATTTCCGGTAAAAGTATAACATCCGGAAAGGCCATTCCGCTAGCTTTGTTTAAAATTTAAACACACAATGAAAACCTTATTTAAATTATTTACGATCCAGGTTATTGTACTAATTATGGCTGGCAGTGTATCAGCACAGGAAAAAGCAGCAGCGGTTAACCCTTTACAGGCTTATTACGAAGTTAAAGATGCCTTAATTAGCAGCAATGCAAGCATTGCTGGCACCAAGGCTACTGCATTAATTAATGCGATAAAAGCCAACGAAAAAACCAACGCTTCGAAAGTATTACGCGATAAAATATTATTTGATGCCGAGCACATTGCCGAGAGTAAAGATATCGAACACCAAAGAGATCATTTTACTTCTTTATCAACCGATTTTTATGCCTTGGTAAAAGCGGTAAAACTTAACGATAAGCCTGTTTATTATGCTTATTGTCCGATGAAGAAAAGCTATTGGTTAAGCGAAGGCGAGGCGATAAAAAATCCATATTACGGCAATAAAATGTTAACTTGTGGCAAGGTTGCCGAAGTACTTAAATAAAACACACGCTACAAAATGAAGTTTATTTTAGTTTGTTGCCTTAGTATTTTGCTCAGTAGTTTTGCTTTTGGCCAACATCAGCACAACGAGGTAAAAGCAGCTGACCCCAAAAAAGCTCCCCAGAAAGCAAGTGATGCAGAAACTTTAGGCAACAACAAGCTGCCAAGGGTTGTGCGTTATGATTTATATGTTGCCGATACAACCGTAACTTTTGGCGGGAAAGCTAAAAGAGCCATTGCGGTGAATGGGCAAATACCCATGCCAACACTAACCTTTACCGAGGGCGATACGGCAGAAATACATGTGCACAACAGGCTAAAAGAGTCAACCTCATTACATTGGCACGGGCTGTTTCTCCCTAATCAATATGATGGGGTTCCTTATTTGACCCAAATGCCTATTGAACCCAATAAAACCCATGTTTACCGTTTTCCTATTATACAGAACGGTACCCATTGGTACCATAGCCATTCGGGCTTGCAGGAGCAGATTGGAATGTACGGCGCAATGATCTTAAATAAAAGGAAAGAGCCCGCTATACCTACAGTACCTGTTGTTTTAAGTGAGTGGACAAATATGATGCCCCATGAAGTTGACAGACGGTTACACAATGCCAATGATTGGTTCGCGATAAAAAAAGGCACTACACAAAGTTACGCCGAAGCCATAAAAGGCGGACATTTCAAAACCAAACTCACCAACGAGCTGAAACGGATGACCGCCATGGATGTGAGCGATGTGTATTACGAAGCTTTTTTAGTAAACGGAAAAAATCAGTACCAGGTACCCAACAACCTCAAAGCAGGCGATAAGGTAAGGTTGCGTATTGCTAACGGAGGAGCATCTACTTATTTTTGGCTCACTTATGCGGGTGGTAAAATAACGGTAGTGGCTAATGATGGTAACGATGTAACGCCGGTAGAGGTAGACCGGCTGATTATTGCCGTTTCCGAAACCTATGACGTAATCGTAACCATTCCTGAAAATAAAAGTTATGAGTTTTTGTTCACGCCCGAAGACCGTACCAAATCTGCTTCCTTATGGCTTGGTAATGGAGAAAAGGTGCCAGCTCAGAAATTGCCCAAACTGAAATATTTCGAAGGCATGAAAATGATGAACGAAATGATGGATATGAACGGTAATCTGGTACAGATGGAAGGCATGAAAATGCAGAACCAGGTAATGGATATGAATACCGTAATGTATGCTGAACTGGATGATGCCGGGGCAGATACGGTTGTTGCTGATGCACATAAGGGCCATGATATGGGTAACGGTAAAGGCGTAAAAGGCCCCATGACAACATTGAATTATGATATGCTGCGCTCGCCTGAAAAAATGATTTTGCCTAAAGCCCCAACCCGTGAAATGGAGTTTCAGTTAACGGGCAATATGAACCGTTATGTTTGGACTTTGGATAATAAAACCATCTCTGAAGAAGACAAAATCCTCATCAAAAAGGGCGAAAACCTGCGGATCATTTTATATAACAACAGTATGATGCGCCACCCTATGCACCTGCACGGGCATGATTTTAGGGTAATTAATGGTCAGGGCGATTACGCCCCTTTAAAAAATGTACTCGATATCATGCCCATGGAGCGCGATACTATCGAGTTTAGCGCTTCAGAAAGCGGCGATTGGTTTTTTCACTGCCATATTTTATACCACATGATGAGTGGGATGGGTAAAATTTTCAGCTATGAAAACTCACCGTTAAACCCCGAAATCCCAAACCCTAAGCTGGCACAGCGAAAACTTTTTGCCGACGATAGAATGTTTCATTTTATGGCCGAAAACGATTTTGCCAGCAACGGGAACGACGGTATGGCCATGTTGGCAAATACGCGTTGGAGTATTGGTGCCGAGTGGCGTTTAGGTTACAATAAAATGCATGGCTTTGAAACCGAAACCCATATTGGCCGGTATGTAGATCGGATGCAGTGGCTAATGCCTTTTGTGGGGTTCGATTGGCGCTACCGGAAAATGGAAACTGGTGAACCCGAAACCAATATTTTTGGCCAGAAAAGCACAAAGGATAAAAGAAGTATGTTTAGTGTAGGGCTTGCCTACACCTTGCCCATGTTGGTAATAGCGCAGGCAGAAGTGTACCACGATGGTAATGTTCGTTTGCAGTTGATGCGGGAAGATATACCGGTTTCCAAACGTTTAAGGGCAAGCTTTATGGTAAACAGTGATAAAGAATTTATGGGCGGACTTAAATTTATTACCACTAAATACATGGGTATTTCTGCGCACTATGATAGCGATATGGGGTTCGGTGCTGGTTTAACACTTAATTATTGATCTAACCATTAGTAATCTCCCTCAGCAACTTGTCGCATTCGGCAAAGGCATTATACAGATATTTATTGCGGTGTTTTTCTCCCTGACCGCTAAAAGAAACCGATTTCATAATCAGGCCCTGCATCCATTGTTTGGTTTGTTTGCAGTAGGCCTGGTCTTCGGTTCTTAAATAATTAAAGGTATTAAACCTGTTGTAGCAGGCCATGCGGTCTTTAAAATCGACCAGGTAAGCGATGCTTCCCAATACATCGCAGTTGTACCAGTTAAAGGTATGGTTAGGGTCGATGGTTTTTTTGCTGCTAATGGCATACATATTCATATCGGTAAGGCAATACCTTACCTGCTCTACAATTTTCACAGCCAGCTCGGTATCGGTAAGGTGTCCGGCTTCGAATGCATACCTGATCTGTTCGAGTGTGCCTGTTACAGTATCTTTAGACCATATTTCGGTGCTTGGTATTTCCAGATAAGTGGCATGCAGCTCTTGCGAAATTTTAATAATTTCATCAGATAGGAAGGAAGAGCTAAAGGGCGTTTCGAGGTTATTGGCGCTGTTTGCCCAGAAGAAGAGTTTAAAACTGGTGAGTTCGGGGTATTTGAAAAAATGAAATAAAGGAATATCGTCGGTTGTAATGGTGATGTGTTTCTTGTTGCTGTTTTTGATGGCTTTAATATTGTCCAATAGGTTCCGGAGATAGCCAATCATATCTAGATCTTCATTTACACTTAAGTAACTAAAAGTAACCGATAACGATTGTTTCGGGCTATACAGAAACGGGACATCAAAACAATCAGAAAGCTTGATGATTTGCTGGAAAGTAAGGTTGCTATCGCCCCTGATTTTCTTATAGGCCTCATTCGTGCTTATTCCTAATTCTTCAGCTACACTCAGCGCCAGGTTCTGGTATTCGGGCAAGGCTGATCTGATGGCCTGAAAAAATAATGCTTGTTGATTATCCATAAAGATTAATTTATAGGTTGAATTTAGCGAAAATATATCATCGAATAAGTTTTTTAGATTGCTAAGTTATTTGAATTTAATTTTTAGGAGTGTTTGGTTGTTGCGGTAATCCTTAAGATTCAATTATGGGGCTTAGTTTAATCTTATAAGATAATTTGCTTTTTTTTAACTGTCGATCTTTAGGTATATACTTAATCCAAAACATCATGAAAAGTAAAATTATACTCATAACACAAATTGCTCTTTCGCTTGCAGTAAAAGGGTACAGTCAGGTTAGGAAAAATCATTTCCCAGCAGCAACATTTCATCAATCAAACGCAAAAATAACCGGAATTTCCTTTGGCATTTTCACTGGATTATCAGAAAAGGATACTAACGTAATGACCAATGGGCTGAGATTAGAACTCGTAGGTACCGGGTTGTTATTGCCGCTCGCACCACATGGGCCTGTGTATAAAGATGAAAATCTTATCCCATTGAGGGATGTGATGTTTACGGAGAAGATCAATGGCTTAAACCTTTCGGGTTCAGGTACCATCGGTAATGATTGTATAGTAAATGGGTTAACGGTAGGTGCTGTTGGCCAATACCTATATGCGATGAATGGGATTTCTATTTCAATTGTGTGCATTGTAGTTGAAAAACAAAATGGCCTGCAGCTTTCGGCATTTAACGATGTTCATAAAGGAAATGGAATGCAAACGGGTATTGGTAACAGTGCAGTTTATTACAGAGGCATTCAGCTTGGGTTATTAGGCAATAAGGCAGTAAAAAGCCGTGGTTTGCAGGTTGCACTATTTAACGAAAGCAAAGATCTAAAAGGTGTACAGATAGGCCTATGGAACACCAACCAGAAGAGAAAATTACCCCTTATCAATTGGAACTTTAAGGGGTAAGCTGTGAGGTAGTGATTAGTTTGTGCAGTTTTTTGCTGTTTTATGGTGGCTCAAGCTGCTAATCGTTTAAAAGAATCAATAAATATCAAGATGAACAAATTAAGATTTATAAAAGATGAAGGCTCTGAATTCTACAAAGAACTGGACGAGCAGATAGAACAATATTTTATCCAAACCGGAATGAAAAAGACGGGAAACACAAAAATGTTTTTCAAGATCTTCCTTTACTTCGGTTTGGACATCCTGTTTTACGCCTTAATGATTACCAGTCATTCGGTATTTGCGTTCTATGCATTTTACCTGCTGATGGGACTTTCAGTTTTGTTAACTGCTTTTAATGTTTCGCACGATGCCGCCCATGGTGTGGCGGTTAAAAGTAAGTTCTGGAACCGGTTGTTGTTTTCGTTGAGTTTTAACCTGCAGGGCAATAATGCATACGTGTGGGGCAAGAACCATAACGAATCGCACCATTTATACACCAATATAGAAGGTAGTGATATTGATGTGCTGAACAATCCGCTGTTTAGGATGACCGAATCTCAGCCTTTAAAAGGGTACCATCGGTATCAGTTTATATATGCGCCATTTCTATACCTCTTTTACTCTATTAACTGGTTCTTTTTTAGGGAAACCCTGATGTTGTTCAATTTATCAAGCCGTACCATTAAAATAGAGATTCCCAGCATTGAAGTGGTAAAGCTGGTGGTATATAAACTCTTGTATATAGGATATATGATCATTTTGCCTATTTGCCTGTTGCCTTTCGGTTGGGGAGTAGTTCTGGGGGTTTTCCTGCTGAACCATTTTATTATTTCTCTGCTGTTTGTAGCGGTATTAGGCGTTGCACATTTATCAGATTATGTATCTCATCCTGTGCCTGATGAAGATAATAAATTGAATATGAGCTGGCCCAAACTGCAGTTGCTTACTTCTATAGATTATCATGCAGAAAGTAAATTTCTTAACTGGACACTTGGCGGCTTTAATGCCCATGCGGTACACCACCTGCTTCCGAACGTTTGCCATGTGCACTACCCTGACATTATTCCGGTTTTTAAAGCGCTGGCTAAAAAGCACAAGCTTACTTATATGGAAATGTCGTACGGCGAATCTTTAGCCTCACATTTCAGGTTTTTGAAAATGATGGGCAAAAGTGAACACTTAATCCCGATGCGATATGAAGGATAAACATATTTATGTAGCGGCTGATAGTCAGTTGTTAAAAGCGATATACAAACGCGTTAGTGAAGAAGTAGTAGCTAATAAATTTGCTTTTATGCGGATAATAGCGCTTAAATTCCTTGTGTATTTCTTGCTCACCTTATTGGCCTATTTAGCTTTATACCGTACGGTTAACCCAATTGGTTTTATTGGCTGTTTTATGGTATATGGTTTTATTGCATTGCTCTTTGCCTTTAACTTTTCGCACGATTTTTCGCACAATACCATTTTTAAAAGCAAGCGGTTTAACCATATCTGCTTTGTGGCTATTTATACATTGGTTGGTGCGCATGCCGAAGCCTGGAAACTTCGCCATGTTAATTCACATCATTATGCGCCAAATGTAGAAGACTATGATTCGGACCTTAAAATATCGAAGTTGATCCGTGTGGTGCCGGATAGCAAATATTATTGGTTTCATGCGTACCAATACCTGTATGCACCATTAGCTTATACTACCTATTCGCTGTTCTGGATTTTTATTAAAGATTTTGTGATTCTTTTTGGTGATGATGGCTTTGCGGTTAAAAAAGGCTTTAAATATTATTTGTCTTTTGCGCTTCAAAAATCGATCTATATTGGTTTATTGCTGGTGCTACCCTTACTTTTTTCTGGTCAGCAATGGTACGTGGTAGCATTTGGTTTTTTGATGATGCATTTAAGCCAATCGCTGTTTTTGCTGTTTACATTTTTTATGACACATCATGTTGAGGAAACGCAGTACCCTCAAGCAGATGCACAGGGTTATATTAATGCTTCGTGGCTGATGAACCAGGTAAAAAGCTCGAACGATATGCATCCTTTTAGTAAAACGGCAAACTTTATTTTGGGTGGTTTTAATAATCATATCGCCCATCATCTATTCCCGCACTACCATCATGTGTATTATCCGCAGATCAGTAAAATATTATACGAAATGTTAAATGAGAATGGGATAACACCCAATTGTACCAGTTATTTGGGTGGGATAAAATCTCATTTAAAGCTGCTTAAAAGAATGGGAGTTGCTGCATAGTCCTCATGCTCATCTAAATTAAACATGATGAAATATTTATTGATATGTTTTTGTTTGCTACTGTTTATAGATGCATCAGCACAGCAGGATACCTTACACCAAAAAAGGAAAATCTATTTCGGCCTTGGCTTTAGCCTGGGTGGCGGAGGAAACAGACAGGTGTATGGAGATGCAGATTTTTACCTGCAGAAAAGAAGTAATTATATTTCGCTTAAAACATCAGCCGTAGAACGTATCAGGTTTTTTTATTTTGGCGGCTTACCAGAGCCCCATGTTTCTGATGTCGGTATTTTAGTAGGCAAAAGTTATACTTTTAACCGTTACCATTATTTTAAGTTTGGCGCTGGGGTTTCTTTGGTTGATCGGGTAAGGCCTGGTGCATTCCTGTATAACGATTGTGACAGGCCCGGCGGATGCCTTTTCAGTAATAATGTATATGAAACGATCAGAAGAAAAACGGTCGGTTTGCCGCTCGAAATGAAATATGGACTGTACCTGGATAGAACAGCGGCTGTTACTGCCGGTTTTTCGGCAAACCTGAACAATCTGCAATCTTTCTATGGGATATCACTTGGTCTGGTAGTAGGCCGGTTGAAAGATAAAGTAGGTCGCAGGTATTAGGCATGATAGCTTTAACAAGGTAAGCCTGTTTTTAGTACGGTGGGTTTTATGCTTAGCACTGAGCTTTCATTTTAAGCCTGATGGTAACGTTTCCGATATTTCATCGGGATAAGTGTACCGCAGGACTAATCATTTTTGCTTGCACTAACCTTTGTTTTCCGAACAAAACAAAAAGGAATTAGTGAAAAGAGGTAACTGGCACTTTAACTTCTTCAGTTACGCCCTGATTACTTTTAATTAACCAGAAGGCAAAAAAAGCACCAACCAAAGCCATGGCTGCACCAACATAGGCTGGCGAAGTATAATCGAAGCCATAAACCAGTGGAAGCCCGCCGAAGAATGCGCCTAAAGCATTGCCGATATTAAAACTCGCCTGACTTGCAGATGCGGCCAGCATTTCGGAGCCTTTGGCACTCTGGATCATTAACATCTGTATTGGAGCAGCCAATGCAAAAGATACGGCGCCGGTAACAAAAGTCATAATTAATGCCAATGGCTGACTTGCGGATACGAAGTGAACGATGGTTAAGGTAACAACCATGGTGAGCAATAAGGCTGCAGACGCTTTTGCCGGTGAAAATTTATCCGCCAATCGGCCGCCAATATAATTGCCGAACATCATGCCCACACCTGCCAGCATTAATATATAGGTTACTGCATTTGGCGAAAAACCTGCAACATCTGTCATTAAAGGAGCGATATAACTGTACCAGGTAAATAAGCCACCCGTTCCAATCGAGATCATAAAAATGATGATCCATGCTTCTCTTTTTTTGAAAAAACTGAGTTCTGCTTTTAAATCGCGGTTTTTGGTGGCTTCTAGCGCCGGTAGCCATAATTTTAAACTTAGCAAAGTAACCAGGCCAACAAATACAACAACGGCAAAAGATATTCGCCAAGAGAAATTATGGCCAATAAAGGTGCCCAGCGGTACCCCAATAATATTGGCGATGGTTAGGCCCATAAACATAAGTGATACAGCCTGCGCTGCTTTCCCTTTTTCGGCTATTCTGCTGGCTACTACCGATCCTACACCAAAAAATGCACCGTGTGGTAAACCCGAAAGCAACCGGGCAATAAACAGGGTATTAAAAGTAGGGGCGAACGCAGAGAAAGCATTAAATACAGTGAACATGATCATCAAGGCAATCAATATCATTTTTGGCGGATATTTACCAGCAATCATGATCAATAAAGGTGCGCCGATTACTACACCCAAAGCGTATGCGGAAATGAGATGCCCTGCCTGCGGAATGGTTACTGCTAAATCTTTTGAGATATCGGGGAGCAGGCCCATCATAACGAATTCTGTTATTCCGATGCCTAAACCGCCTAAAGTGAGTGGGAGCAAGTTCTTGTTCATAGCGTACTTAGTGTTAGATTTACACTATGCAAAGGTAGGGCTTTTTGTTTTAGGGGATTGTAAAAATTAGGCCATTTATGGAGGGGAGGAAAGAGTAGGATGGGAGCTGTAGGATTTCATTGCCAAATTGTTTCATTATTGGGTAGTCAATAGTATATTGTCAAATGGATGATAGCCAGTTGGTAACGATGCTTGGAAGTAGTTGTAAGGTAACAAGGCGGCATCAATTATAAGCCGGTAGCCGGTTTGCAGTTACCAATGAACCAATGGCAAATGAACTATTGAACGCATAAAATAAAAAAGCTTGTCCCACCCTGTGGAACAAGCTTTTTGGCTCATGTAAAGATTTTCTACTTTGCGCTGCTGTAAGCTAAAATCTTGTTGATGGTTTCATCTTGAGGATTTTTAGCCAGTCTATCTAACTTACCTTTGATTTGATCATAAAATAAGTCGATTTCTGCGTCAGATTCAATATCAGTTCTAGGCTGAAACATGTTAGGTGTAGGTAAATTTACATTTGTTTTTGATGTAGAGGTTTTTGTCATAAGCAAAAAATGTGATAAGTTTTATAAACTTAACGATAGTTCAGATGCTTTATTTCAACCCCTAAAAAATTTTATGTAACATTTTTACTACCCTTTGTAGGTCATCTCCTTTGTTTTAAGCATTTTACGCAAATTACTCAATGCATAACGCATGCGGCCTAGTGCTGTATTGATGCTTACATCGGTTAAATCTGCTATCTCTTTAAAACTTAAATCAGCGTAATGGCGCATCAGGAGCACTTCTTTCTGCTCATCAGGCAATAAATGGATCATTGCTTTCAAATCTTTATGGGTCTGGTCGCGAAGCATTTTATCTTCTGCACTTTCGTCATAAAAGTGTAGCATATTGAATACATCCATTCCATCAGCACTGGTGATGATTGGTGTTCTCTTTTCTTTTCTGAAATAATCGATAACCAAGTTATGGGCAATACGCATTACCCAAGGCAAAAACTTGCCTTCTTCGTTATATCTTCCCGACCGCAGGGTATTAATTACTTTTATAAAAGCATCCTGAAAAATATCCTCCGCCAGATATTGGTCTTTAACCAATAAGTAGATAGAGGTATAAATTTTACTTTTATGTCTTCTTAAAAGTTCCTGCAATCCATTCTCGTTCCCAGTAATATATACCTTTACCAGGTCCTGATCATTATATGATTGTAAATTCATAGGTTTACCTACACTAAATCCCGTACTATTTGCTAAAAATTAATTTGTAGATGTTTAATTTCTATAGCTGCTCTCCTATGTTTTTTGAATGTGTTAGTTTGGTTTTGAGGTTGTTAATGTTCAAAGAAAGTTATTTTTTTATCAAAAAACAAAAAATAAAATGTTAAAAAATAAATTAACCATCTCAGTACCCTATTTTTGTATGTTCTTAAAACCCTAACAACATTCTGGGGTTATACATTTATATTCGTTATCATACATGAGCAAAAAAGAGGCCGAAAAAGATCCGCATAAAAATATTATCATAAAAGGTGCCCGTGTGCATAACCTAAAAAACATCGATGTTGCCATTCCAAAAAATAAACTTGTGGTGGTAACAGGTATGTCTGGTTCGGGGAAATCTTCGCTTGCATTTGATACTTTATATGCAGAGGGGCAACGCCGATATGTAGAAAGTTTATCTTCTTATGCCCGCCAGTTTATGGGGCGGATGAATAAACGCGATGTTGATTATATTAAAGGTATTGCTCCGGCAATTGCTATCGAACAAAAGGTTATTACTTCCAACCCACGTTCTACCGTTGGTACCTCGACCGAAATTTACGATTACCTTAAACTGCTTTTCTCGCGTATAGGAAAAACCATTTCACCTGTTTCGGGCAAAGAAGTGAAAAAGGATTCGGTAAGTACGGTAGTAGATTATGTAAATGCCATGCCCGAGGATACAACAGTTACTATTTTTTGTCCGCTATACCCACACAATAACCGTACGATTAAGGAAGAACTGGCTATTTTATTACAGAAAGGATTTTTACGTGTTCTGATTAACGATAAAATAGAAAAAATAGAAACGGTTTTAGATGATGCTGATTTTAAAGATGCAGAACTTACAGATGATAAAACCGTTCAGATCCTGATCGACCGTATTGTAACCAACCAGGAGGAAGAAACATTAAGCCGATTGGCCGATTCGGCACAGACTGCTTTTTTTGAAGGTAAGGGCGATTGTTATGTGGAAGCCCAGGGCACAACGAAACATTTTAGCGATCGGTTTGAACTGGATGGAATAAAATTTGAAGAACCTACGCCAAACTTTTTCTCTTTCAATAATCCTTATGGTGCGTGTAAACGTTGTGAAGGTTATGGAAATGTAATCGGCATAGATGAAGACCTGGTTATTCCTGATAAGAGCAAAAGTATTTACGATAATGCCATTGCCCCCTGGCGTGGCGAAAAAATGAATGTATGGTTGCAGAATTTTATTAAAGCTGCACCAAAATTCGATTTCCCGATTCACCGACCTTATAGTGCCTTAACAGAAACAGAGCAACGCTTGCTTTGGACAGGAAATAAATACTTTGCAGGCCTGGATGCTTTTTTCAAAGAACTGGAAGAGCAGACCTACAAAATTCAGTACCGCGTAATGTTATCCCGTTACCGGGGTAAAACCACCTGTCCTGATTGTAAAGGCTCGCGTTTGCGTAAGGATGCATCTTATGTAAAGATTGCTGAAAAATCGATCATTGATGTGGTGCTGATGCCGCTGGCAAAAGCGCTGGTTTTCTTTAACGAGCTGAAGTTGAATGCCAATGATACCAAAATTGCCAAACGTTTATTGGCAGAGATTGATAACCGTTTCCTTTATTTAAATAATGTGGGCTTAGGTTACCTTACCTTAAACCGTTTATCGAATACACTTTCGGGTGGAGAATCGCAAAGGATTAACCTGGCAACTTCATTGGGTAGTAGTTTGGTGGGGTCTATTTACGTTTTGGACGAACCGAGCATTGGTTTGCACCCGCGTGATACCAATAAACTGATCGAAGTGTTGATCTCGCTCCGTAATGTAGGCAATACCGTTTTGGTGGTAGAGCACGAAGAAGAAATGATGCGTGCAGCCGATTACATTATCGATATCGGTCCTGAGGCCGGTACCCATGGTGGTAATTTGGTTTTCAGTGGTAATTACGAGGAGATTTTAAAAGATAAAAATAGCTTAACGGGCCGCTACTTGTCGGGAATAGAAAAAATTGCCATTCCGGATAAACGCCGTAAGTGGAAAGATCACATCCTGATTAAAGGGGCAAGGGAAAACAATCTTCAGCATATTGATGTAAAGTTTCCGCTAGGTGTTTTTACTGCAGTAAGTGGTGTTTCTGGATCAGGTAAAACCAGTTTGGTTAAAAAAATCCTATATCCTGCACTGCAAAAGGCAATTGGAAACTACGCAGGCGAGCAAACGGGTGCTTATGACGGCATTTTTGGTAATTACGATCTGGTAAGTGCTGTAGAAATGGTTGATCAGAACCCGATTGGCCGTTCGAGCCGTTCCAATCCGGTTACTTATGTAAAAGCCTGGGATGATATCCGTGCGCTGTTTTCGGGTCTGGCATCGGCAAAAGCTGCGGGCTTAAAACCAGCTGCTTTCTCTTTCAACGTAGAAGGTGGCCGTTGCGATGTTTGCCAGGGTGAGGGAGAGGTGAAGATCGAAATGCAGTTTATGGCCGATATTTACCTGCCTTGCGAAGCCTGTAACGGTAAACGTTTTAAGCAGCAGGTTTTAGATGTAACCTATAAAGAGAAAAACGTATCCGAAATTTTGGATATGACCATTGAAGAGGCGGTAGAATTTTTTAAGGATGAACAAAAGATCCTCAATAAATTAAACCCATTGGTTGATGTAGGCCTGGGCTATGTACATTTAGGTCAATCTTCCAATACCTTATCGGGTGGTGAGGCGCAGCGGATTAAACTCGCTTCGTTTTTGATTAAAGGAAATAATGCCAATAAAACCCTGTTTATCTTTGATGAGCCAACAACCGGTCTGCATTTCCATGATATTAAAAAACTGTTAAAAGCGCTGAATACCTTGATTGAACAGGGTAATACTATTTTGGTGATCGAACATAATATGGACATGATCAAATGTGCCGATTGGGTAATCGATATTGGCCCTGAAGGGGGTGATGGCGGCGGTCAGGTGGTATTTGAAGGTATACCCGAAGATTTAGCCAAGGTAGAAAAATCGTACACCGGAAAATATTTGGCATCGCATTTAAATTTAAATCCATAATTTCGGCAATGCTTTTTCTAACGTTTTTCATCGGTATCATTCTCAATGCCATGGGCTATATTCCCCCAGGTAATATTAATCTCACCGTAGCACAGCTTGCTATTAACAAGGGCATGCGGCAGGTTTGGTACTTTATTCTTTCCTTCTCTTGTGTAGAAGTGTTTTTTACCTTTGGTATGATGCGTTTTGCCCGCTGGGCCATGAGCGATATCAATCCGAACGAGGCTGTAAGCGAGGTGCGCTTAAGTACCTTAGTCGATTGTTTTATGATCGTGATGTTTTTGGTGATGGGTACCATTACCTGGAAAAACCGGAAAAAAGTACCTAAAACAAGTAATGCCAAAGAGGATAAACGTAGTGGAAGCGTTTTATACGGATTAATTTTAGGGGTGCTAAACCCTGTTCAGATTCCGTTCTGGCTGTTTTTTGGCAATTATGTAATTTTACATCAATGGATCAAAACGGATTACCTTTCATTAGTGATTTTTAGTTTGGGCTCGGGCGTTGGTTCTACACTCGCACTTTACTTATATGCGCATTTTGCAACCTATATTCAGGAAAAGTTTGCGTTAAGCAGCTTAATTATAAATAAATCGATAGCGATATTTTTGTTTGCATTAGCAGCTTATATGGTGATAAAACAGGCGATTATTATTCTATAACATTGTTTGCCTGCGAAATAGAAAGAATCTTCTTAAATAAGTTGAAGGTCCTTCGACAGGCTCAGGATGACATCCGTTTGGGTCTTTTACCAAAAATAAATAATCGCTCCTTTTTAATTATCAGTCTGAACTTGTCGAAGATCCAAGGTAAGATACCGTAGGTTAATGATCTCTAGCCTAATCCAAGGTCTGTGTCTCCACAGACCTTTTATTTTTCGTTCTTTCACTGCAAATCATTGTTTTTCGTTCTGTGAGAACACAGTCTGGGGATAAGCTTAGGAAGATTATGCATAATTTCTGTTATAAAATTGATACACAGATACGCTTCGGTTAACCTAATCATAACATTAAATTTATGTTTAAGAAGCCTGATCAAGCTAATATTGGGCTTTGATACAAAACATATCTTATCCTTATGTCTAACAGACGATTTTTTCTGAAAAATAGTTTGGCTGCTGCTGTAGTGGCCAGTATTTCTCCGGTTCTTTCTTCATTTGCTGAAGAACACACCTCAACTGCCAGATCGGGCAAAGCTCCTAAGTTGCGTTTTGCCATCGCATCCGATGGACATTATGGTCAGCCTGGAACGGATTACAAACTGCACCATGAGAATATTGTGAAGTGGTTAAATGAATCGCATGATAAAAATCCACTCAATTTTGTGATTATTAACGGAGATCTTGTACACGATCGTCCAGAACTATTGTCAGAAGTAAAAAAAGAATATTACGATAAACTTAAAGTTCCTTTTTACGCCATCCCGGGTAACCACGATCATGCCGACGCGAAGATCTGGAAATCGGTTTTTGGTTACGAGGATAACTTTTCTTTCGAAAAAAATGGAGTAGGTTTTGTTTTGGCCAATACTTCTGATACCAAAGGCACTTATTTGTGCCCTAACAACGATTTTTTAAAACAGGAGCTCGATAAGTTTAAAAACCTGAAAACTGTTTTCGTGGTGTTGCACATTCCCCCTCATTTCTGGGTGCCCGAAAGCCCTTTTGTAGACTGTCCGGATACGATTAAACTGCTGCATGGTTATGCAAATGTAAAAGCGGTATTTCATGGGCACGACCACAGCCTTGATGCTGTTTTTTATACCGATAAATTGCCGCACTTTTTCGATGCACATATTGGCGGAAACTGGGGCACAGCCTATAAAGGTTACCGGATTGTAGAGGTTGATGAAAATGATAAGATCCAAACTTATCAGGTAAACGCAAGTCAATCGCCGTTATTAAATGAAACCAAATTTTAATTGATAGATCATCGCAATGAAAAAGACATTTTTGATGCTCATTTTTGCTGGTGCCGTTTTAAACTGTGCAGCACAAAAAATAAATGAGACTGCACCTGAAATCAGAACAGGAACTGATGCCGCTCAGCCCTTTCTGTTTTCTCTGAATACCTTAACCGCAGAAAATCCCCGTTGGAATATTCATTATTCAGGAAGTTATGGCGAAAGAACCAATGGACAGTTCGGTTATGACGGCTTAGGGCAACAGTTTGGTGTTAAAGGATATTTAGGCAGTAGGTTAACCTTGTATGCCACCGCAGCAATCGGTTTTGCCAATTCAGGAGGTGTAACCTCTGCGCAACAGGCTGAAGTGATCAGGGATTTAGTGGGTGGTAAAGGCATCACTGGCTTTAGGTTAGGTGCTGGTTTAGGCTTAAGCAGAGATTGGTCGAGTATTGGTTCTGCGATTAGCCGGATTACCGCTTCGTTCGATCAGACAAACTGGCGAATGGCAGGTAACCTTCGTTTCGAAAAAGCTTTCGATAAAACCAGGGATAAGCTCGATTTTATAAGCAGTTTCGGGTATCAGCATCGTGTTTCTAACGTTTTATACCTTGGCTTCGAAGCCTTAGGTCAAGATTTAGAAGGCTTTTGGGAAAAGGATGAAGCAGAAGGTGGCGCAAAGGTAATGATCGGACCATCAATCAATCTGGAACCAAACCATTCGAAACTTTCATTCTCTCTTTCTGGCGGACCTGTTTTTTATGCAACCCGTAGTCAGGTAATCCCATCGGAGGCTATCCGCGAAATCGGTTCCGTAGCTTCAGGCAATGGCTATACCATCAGGGCCCTGGTTAATTTTAATCTTCATCGCTAAGGTGGTACTAAATCAATTTAAGAAAATGAAAAAATCATACCTATTTATATTATTCGGTTTCCTGTTTATCCAAAAAGGATTTGCACAATGGCCTGGCAAAAATGAAAGTACCCAGCAGATTTTATTGCCGAATGGGTGGAAACTGAGTCCGGCTGGACATTCACTGCAATTGGGCGATTTGCCTTTAAATATGCAGTTGAGCGCTTCGGGTAAATATCTCGCCATCACCAATAACGGGCAAAGCACCCAGTCGCTGCAATTGCTTGATGCCAAAACAGAAAAGATTATAGATGAAAAAGTGCTAAGTAAATCCTGGTACGGCATTGCTTTTAGTAAAGACGAAAAGCACCTGTATGCCTCAGGCGGTAACGACAACTGGATTTTAGATTTTAATATCCAGAATGATAAATTAGGTAAAAGCGATACCATCAAATTGGGCCCCATTTGGCCAAAAGGAAAAATCAGCCCAGCGGGGATCGTAGTAAACAAAAACAACAGTAAGTTGTATACGGTAACCAAAGAAGACAGCAGTTTATACATTATCAACCCCACAGAAAAGCAGATCCTGAAAAAAATCCAGCTACCTGCAATTGCCTACAGTTGTGTTTTATCTGCAGATGAAAGTAAATTATACGTTTCGCTCTGGGGTGGCAAATCTGTTGCGGTTATCGATTTGGCTTCGGAAAGCATTTCACAGCGCATTCCTGTTGGCGATCATCCAAACGAACTATTGCTTAATAAAAAAGGAAATATTTTATTCGTAGCCAATGCGAACGATAATACCGTTTCGGTAATTAATACTTTAAACAATAAGGTAATCGAAACCATTGCTACTACCCTTTATGCCACACAGTTAACAGGTTCTACCACTAATGGTTTGGCTTTGAGTGCCAACGAAAAAACTTTGTATATCGCCAATGCAGATAACAACTGTTTGGCTGTTTTTGACGTGAGCAAACCTGGACTAAGCTTAAGCCAGGGCTTTATTCCGGTAGGCTGGTACCCAACAAGTGTAAAGGTTCTGGGTTCGAAAATTCTGGTTACCAACGGTAAAGGGAATACGCCTATGGCGAACCCTCAGGGGCCACAACCCATTTCTAAAGTCGACAATAGTGGTTATCACATGGGTAGTACGGCCAATAGCCGGTTGCAATATATTGCGGGTTTGTTTAAAGGAACCTTATCTTTTATTGATGCACCAAAACCTGAGCAGTTAAAAGCATATACCAAACAGGTTTATGCCAATACGCCCTTTAGCGATAAGCGGACGATTATGGCCGATGGCGAAGCTGGAAACCCTATTCCGCGTAAACAGGGAGAGAAATCGCCCATTAAACATGTTTTTTATATCATTAAAGAGAACAGAACCTACGATCAGGTGCTTGGCGATATGCCAAAAGGAAACGGCGATTCTACATTAACATTGTTTGGTAGGAAAATTACACCTAATCAGCATGCTTTTGCCGAAAACTATGTACTGCTTGATAATTTCTATGTTGACGCAGAGGTAAGTGCCGATGGACACAACTGGAGCATGGCCGCTTATGCTACAGATGTAGTTGAGAAAACCTGGCCAACCAGTTATGGTGCTCGCGGCGGCAGCACGACCTTTGAAGGCGGCCGACCGGTTACCTATCCTAAAGGTGGTTTTATCTGGGATTACTGTCAGAGAGCGGGGGTAAGCTACCGCAGTTACGGTGAGTTTGGCGATTATGGCAAAGCGAATATTAAATCGCTGCAAGGCCATATGTGCACCGCTTCGCCAGGTTTTAATATGGATATTAAAGACCAGGTTCGGGTTGATGCCTGGCAGCATGATTTCGATTCGCTATTGGTTGCAGGTGTTGTACCTCAGTTTAATACTTTAAGAATATCTAACGATCATACCAGCGGGCAAAAGAAAGGTAAATACTCACCACAGGCCGCAGTTGCCGATAACGATTTAGCCGTAGGCCGTATTTTGGAGCATTTATCGCATAGCTCGATCTGGAAAGAATCGGTTGTTTTTATATTGGAAGACGACGCGCAGAACGGACCAGATCATGTTGATGCACACCGTTCGCCAGCTTATGTGGTTGGACCATACGTAAAAAGGAATACACCTGTTCATACGATGTATTCTACTTCCGGTTTTTTAAGAACAATGGAACTTATTTTAGGTTTGCCGCCAATGAGCCAGTATGATGCTGCTGCCATGCCACTGTACGAATGTTTTACCGCTACGCCTGATTTTACACCTTATAATGTGATTCAGCCACTTATTGATTTAGATACGCGGAATGTGGCGGTGAATGAGAGCAGCAGACGTTCTGAACTGTTCAATTTTGCAAAGGAAGATTCGGCACCGGATTTAGATTTAAACGAGGTGGTGTGGAAATCGGTTAAAGGCGAGCAATCAGTAATGCCAGCACCAAAACGGAGTGCTTTTGTGATTTTGGAGAAGAAGAAAAAAGATGATGATGATTAGGTCATGATCCTCCTGAAACGCAATGAAATGGATAAATTTTTTCTATGGATCTAGGTGGTCTGTGGGGACACAGACCACGGGGATGGGTTAGGTCATGATCCTATTTTAAACAAAAAGGCAATTTTCAATTGGAAATTGCCTTTTTTAAATTGATCGTCATTGCGAGGCACGAAGCAATCTTACAACGATCGCTATGCTAAAGCATTAGGATTGCTTCGTGCCTCGCAATGACGGATTTTTTGAGCTATTTATCCTTACAATTTCCAGTCAGGTCTTTCGAAATGGCAGGTATAACCGTAAGGGTTTTTCTGTAAATAATCCTGGTGTTCTTCTTCAGCATTCCAGAAATCGGTTTCAGGTACCACCTCCGTTACAATTTTGCCAGGCCATTTGCCAGACGCATCTAACTCGGTAATTAATGCATTGGCAGTGTTTTTCTGTTCTTCACTATTATAAAAAATAGCTGAACGGTACGAGGTGCCCACATCATTTCCCTGTCTGTTGCGTGTGCTTGGATCATGGATCTGGAAGAAGTATTCCAATAATTTACGGTAGGTTAAAACAGTTGGATCAAAGATAACTTCAATGGCTTCGGCATGTGTACCATGGTTCCGGTAGGTGGCATTTGGAACATCACCACCGGTATAACCTACCACAGTAGAGGTAACACCCGGGTAATGACGGAGCAGTTCTTCTACTCCCCAAAAGCAGCCGCCTGCAAGAATGGCTTTTTCAGTATTCATATATCTTCCTTTTTTTTATTAATAAAGATACGGTGAAGATGTGTAAAGGGAAAGTAAAGAAGGGTAGTTGTAAGTTATTGACAAATTTAGGCAACCACAAGCTTATGCTTTGGAGCGCAAGGCTTCTGCAATACACTTAATTTCTTCCCGTCTTCCGCTTTTACGCTTCGCTTCCTCGTACCTCGTCGCTGCAGGGTAACGCTTCAACCGCGGCTAATGAGGTACTGCAGCTTTTCATTTGTGGGTTTGCAGGAGCACCAACCTTTGTTTATAAACCCGATTGTAATAGAAAGCACGTAGCGAGGAACGAGCACGGACTTGTAATGAAAAGCGGGGCTACCAGCGGCCAAGAACCACAAGCCCTCCATTTCCTAATTCTGAATATACAATTTCGGTCGGTGAGACACCAACCGATAGGACGAAATGCTATTTATTGCTGAGCTTACCGCCAGACGCTACCCGCCAACCGAAAAATCCATAAAACTTACATTGTTTTTGCGCGAAGAACTTACGGCAATCCCTTTATCGGCCTGACCTGTAAAGGTAAAACCTTCCAGTTCATCCGGTTTATCGGTGTCTATTACTTTGATGACAGCTTCCTGACCGTTAGCGAGCGATTTTTCCAGATCAAGAAAGGTCAGTCTCCATTTACGTCCTTCAATCTGGTTCTGGATTAAAACTAAAATACCTTTATCTGCAATCCAGTGTAGATTTTGTACCCATGGTGAGCAGGCAAATTTTTTAAAGAGAATTCCCTTTTCACTTGTTTTATCGGCTTTCGCTAAGGCTTCGGGATTGTATAAACGTACTTCATTGGCTTTATTGCCATAATCGGCCGTTGCAACGAACCATTGGCCTTTGTAATTTACATACTCAGGCCGTGTACCCTGGATACAGGCATCATCTTCAATGCTTTTAATCAGGTTTCCATCTAATTTTCTGGTTTTTAAAAAACCTTCCCAGTTGATGCAATTAATTACCGCTTTCCAAATGGTGCCTTCTGCATTTTGCTTTACCGAATTACCCACAAAAGTTGGTAAGCCTTTGTGATAGGCAATCCCAGTGGGATGTTTGATGATATTTTCGCCTTTAACGGTGAATTTGTATTCCTTGTGCTGATAAATCAAAGAGTCTTTCCGGAGCTGGTATTCGCGCATGATGCCCACTTCTCTATCGCCATAAAGAAAATACCGTCCGTTCTGGTAAGAAATACCCTGACAGGCACCTAACGAATCAATTGTAATTGTTTTTGTGATCTTTTCTTCTGTTTTATTGTATCTGGCCACAAAAAACATCACAATCAGTACTAAAATTGGGTTTAATGTTTTCATAAACTAAGGATCTAAAGGTTCATCAAAATCAATCTGCAACGAAGCTGTATTGATGTAGAATTCTGATTCGGTATCACTTAAACGTTTTCCATTTTTATAAGGAAAATAGCCGAGTTCTTTTTTGCAACGTTCGGGGAGCAGATTGGTGATATTATAACTCTGCGATTTTACGGTACAGGCTAATCCTGGTTTATCTGCGGGCATTCCGTACCTAAACATCAGCCTTGCGCAGTTACGCAGGTTGGTGGTGGTATGGCGGGCATGCGGCTCCATGATAATGGCACTTTCGGGTATCTGAAGGGTTTCCATTAAAAACTTCTTCATTTCGTAGGCTTCGCTGAATTTGGTTTTGTAGGGGTGTACACGTCCACCAGAAACCACGATAAATGGTGCCATGCCTTTCTGGTATTGCAAGGCTGCTAAGCGACAACGGATCATTCCGCCAGGGCTAAGTGCAACATCTTTTTCTTCCGGGCCAGCACCCGGAACCAGGATTACGCTGTAAGGATATTTTTTCCAGTCTGTTTTTTTGATCTGGTTAACCGCGGCAAGGTTTACACCTTTGGCCATCGGCTCGTAATCGGCGGCCTCATTGCGTTCATTTAATTCCAACGCTTCCAATGCAAATAACATGGCAGGTTCGAAAAAGAGCTTAGTATTGCCCTGCAAGGCTAACAATGCACTGGCAGATGTGAGTTCTGCAAACGTTTTGTCAGTTAGACTAAAGCTGATCGAATCTATTTTCGGGTAATTGGGCTTGTTTCCTTCTACGTAAACGCCAATTGCATAATTAATGGCATGGGCATCTTGTTCCCAGGCTTTAATTAAAAGGGTTTTGTGTTGCTCTTTGGCAAACATGGCATAACAACCTGAGGGGATGAGGTGATTTTTTACCAAATTTCCCAATGGATTATTTTCTGTATAAAGCAGTGCTAAACGGTTTCCGATACGGGTTATTTCCTCATTGTTGAATTTTAAAGCTTTTGCATAACAGCTAATATCGGCTTTGCAGGTTTTCACAGCTTCATTTACCTGTGCCGTTTTTGTTTTGTAAATGTTGCTGAATGCTGTATCTGTGCTCAGCATTTTGCGCAGTTCGGGCAATTGCTCAAAAAGTGTAAGCAGGTAATAATTTTTGTACTGTACTTCATTCCTGGTCTTAATTAACTGATAAGACTGGCTTGTTAAATCTTGTGCAGATAAGCCCTGCCAAAAAAGGCATAACACAAAGAAAGTATAAAGGGATTTCATCAAAGTTTTGGAAGCAAATTTAAAGATTGGCCATTAAAGAAACATTAACAAGATGTTATGCTTTAATGGTTATTAAAACGATTTATTATCTACTAATGTAGCTTAATATTAATTTAAAGTGCCAGTTAAAATTGGTGTACAGAGTTAACATAATAGATACATCGTGTTAAAAGTACACCGTTACTTTTGCCGCTGTAGAACGCTCAAAAATTACTTGTTAACCTTAAAGGATAAGCCTATGTAAATGTGAAATCTACACTTCTACTAAAAAACAAATCCCAATTATATTTCAAAACCATTACTAAGAACAAAAAGATGACATCATTTTTTTTAACCGCAAGTATGAAAAGTGCTTGCCGGAAATTGCTTTTGCCTTTAGGCTTACTGGCCATCTGTAATTCCAGTGCAACAGCGATTAATCATGAAGTAACTGCTTCGGGCTTTAATAATAGAGCATTTGCCACGGTAAGCGGAACAGTTACCGACCAAAATAACCAACCCTTACCAGGCGTAAGTGTCTTCGAAAAGAAAACAAAAAAAACAACCGTTACCGATTCCAATGGTAAATATTCCATTAATGTAGAAGAAGGTGCAGTTTTAGTATTTTCTTATATCGGTTACGATAATCATGAAGTTGCGGTAAACGGCCGTCAAAATATTAACGTTGCTTTAAAAGAAAGCAGCAATACCCTAAATGAGGTTGTGGCTATTGGTTACCAGAAGATCAGAAAATCGGATGTAACCGGTGCTATTAGCAGTGTGAAGGCCAGCGAAATGAATTTAACTTCTCCTACTGTTGGCCAGGCATTGGTTGGTAAGGTTGCAGGGGTGCAGGTATCGCAAACCAGTGGTGCACCATATTCGGGTACCAAAATCAGGGTGAGGGGAATCGGTTCGATTAACGCCAGTTCAGATCCCTTATACGTAATTGACGGTTATCCCGCAGGCAACAACGTATCCATCAATCCGGAGGATATCGAAACCATCGACATTTTAAAAGATGCGGCTTCTGCTGCCATTTATGGTTCAAGGGCATCGGGTTGGGTAGTGTTAATTACCACCAAGAGAGGCACTGATGGAAAAGGAAAGTTTGAATATGATGTTCAGGGTGGTATTTCTCAGTTGGCCAAAAAAGTAAAGTTATTAGATGCCAACCAGTTTATCCAGCTTTTAATCGACGGACGTAACAATGCCTATAAAGATTTATGGGTAAACTCAGGGAAAACCTGGAACGATGCCATGTTCGGTGATAACAATACTACCCGTATCGCCAACGTGGGTAATGGCAGTAGTGTAAGTATTCCGGCCGATCTCTATAATTTCAGCACACAACAGGCTATCCCTGCGGCTTATAATACCGACTGGCAGGATGAGCTTTACCGCAATGCGGCTTTCCAACGCCATAACCTTTCATTTTCTGGCGGTACCAAAGATGTAAAATATTTTTTAAGTGGCGGTTACCAGAACAATGATGGAATTGTAACCAACACCAACCAAAAAGTAACCAACTTTAGGGGGAATATTGATGGCAAGGTGAGCGAGCGTTTACGTGTAGGCGCAAATATTTCGTATACCCAGAACGATAACCGCGAGGTGAGAGAAGGTCGTTACGATTTAAGCCCGATGATGTCGGCTTTGATCTACCTGCCTTATCTGCCGGCAAGGGATGCCAATGGAAATCCGATCCAGTTTGGCATGGGGGCTTTAGCCTCTCAATATGGTATTCAAAATCCTGAGAATCCGTTGGCTACAGTTGAACAAGTAAAAATTACCAGAAAGGGTACCAGAAGTACCTATAATGCAAATGCCACTTATAAAATATTGGATGGACTGGATTTTAAAGCCAATTTGGGTACGCAAACCTATAATGAGAAATATGATTTTTATCTGCCAACCAGTTTAAGCAATGGTAATAATCCGCCTTATTCTACTGCTGCGATATCTGCAGCAAATGCCATTGCACAAACGCTTAGTCAGGTAGATCAGCTTGGTGAGTTTACCCTAAACTACAATAAAACCCTTGGTAAACATAAGATTGATGTGCTTGGAGGATATTCTGCTCAAAAAACAACCAGCGATCTGATCCGTATTTCTGCCAGTGGTTTCCAGAACGATAATATTGGTGAAATTACAGATAAAGGCGCTGATGCAGGATTTTTAACTTTAATAACCGATGGATCGAATAAAACAGGTAAAGCCACCAATACCTTACTTTCTTATTTTGGCCGTTTCAGTTATAACTATGCTGGCAAATATTTTTTAACCGGTTCGTTTCGCCGCGATGGTTCATCGAGGTTTGGTCCGTTTAATAAATACGGTAATTTCCCTTCAGTAGCTGCAGGATGGAACCTTTCGGAAGAAGATTTCTACAACAGTTTTCTTGGTGAACAATCTACTGTTAAGTTAAGGGCGAGCTGGGGATTAAGCGGGAATAACAATATTCCGAATTACAGAACCGAGCAGGAAATGAGTGCAACAGGTGGGGTGGTTTTTGGAAACGCAATTTCTACCGCTATCTGGCCAAATGCCATCCAGGATCCAAAATTGGGGTGGGAATCTACTTCGCAATATAATTTTGGTACTGATATCAGCTTGTTCCGCAACCGTGTATCCATTATCGCCAATTATTACCTGAGTTATTCTTACAACCTGTTGTTCAATCAGCCGGTTTCCGGAATTTCAGGTACCTCATCTATCCTGACCAATCTGGCCGACAGTAAAATCCGCAATAAAGGTTTCGATTTACAGTTGGATGGAAGAATTATCCAAAACCAGGATTTTACCTTGGGCTTAAGCGGGAATATTGCCGTTAACCGGAATAAAGTATTAAATATGGGCGGCGCGAGTACCATTTTAACCAATGGCGCCGAGCGTTCATATTTAACGCACATTACACAAGAAGGACAGCCTGTAGGGATGTTCTACGGATTTAAGGTTCTAGGTCGTTTGACGGCAGATAATGTCGGGAAGGTTGCGCCTTCTGCTTCAGCAACCAATCCTGCAAAAATCGGAGATTTATATTTCCAGGATACCAATGGAGATGGAATCGTCAACGATGCAGATAAAACCGTAATCGGTACACCATATCCGAAATTTACCTATGGCTTTGCCTTAAACACCTCTTACAAAACGTTTGATTTAAGGGCATCTTTCAACGGATCGTATGGAAACCAGGTGTTGGATGGTCAGGATTATTACCTTTATAATTTTGAAGGTTCGGGAAATCAGTATGTCGAAGTAGCCGACCGTTACAGAAACGAGTCAAATCCCGGTAGCGGCTTAAACTACCGCGCATCGAGGGCGGGTACGCAGAGCAATAGCACACGTTTATCGTCTTTCTACATTCAGGATGGTTCTTATTTCAGGTGTACCAACATCACCATGGGTTATACTTTCCCAAAATCGCTTGCCAGTACGCTTAAAGTGAATAATATCCGCGTTTATGCCAGTGTAGATAACGCTTTTACCATTACCGATTACAAAGGTTATAACCCAGAGGTTGATTACAGTGGAGGTTCTAACTTAACTCCGGGTGTGGATTATGGTAACTATCCGTTAGCCAGAACCTATAATCTTGGCATTAAATTAACTTTTTAAAATTCAGAACATGAGAAAAAATATTTATATCGTTTTAGCCCTGGCTGTTGTGGTTGGCCTTGGTGCTTGTAAAAAGGATTTTCTGGATCAAAAGAATCCAAATGCAGTAGCGCCTGAAAATTATTTTAAAACAGAAAATGATGTTTTACTGGCCGTAAATGGTGCTTATCAATCGTTGAGAAGCAGCAACACTATGGGTGAGAACAGTGGTTTATTTACCGATGAACGCTCTGACGATACCGGAAGAAATGATAACCAGAGTAATGCGGGTGAACCTTTTCAGTTTAACGATTTTTCCCTGCTGCCAAGTAACTCCTATCTGAAAGCCCATTGGTTAGCCCTTTACAATGCGGTAACCAGAACTAATTTTATTTTATCCAACATTGATAAAGCGAATTTTACCACTCAGGCTAATAAGGCAAATTACGCTGCAGAAGCTAAATTCATAAGGGCCATTATGTATTTCGAACTAGTACGGAAGTGGGGCGCGGTACCGTTGGTAACAAAACAATTATCAACTAATGAAGAGGTGACGCCCTTTGTTTTCCGCGCACCTGAAGCGGATGTTTACAATCAAATTGTAGCCGATTTAAAAGACGGCTTGAACAGTACGTTACCCAACTTTCCGGCAACGGCGAATATCGGAAGAACATCTAAAGCCGCCGTAAATGCCTATCTGGGCAAGGTTTATTTAACCATGGCGGCCACCCTGCCAAACAATAAGGCCGAAAACCTAAGCAATGCCAATACTTACCTTTTGGCGGCCTATAATATGAAAGCTTTTGGGAATCTTTCCGAAATTCCCTATACCGATGTTTTCGACGTAACGAAAAAAACGACCTGTAAAGAATTGATTTTCCAGATTTCTTACAAACAGGGTGATATTAATTACAGCTCAAGCATCGCCGCCAACAACCAGGCGAAAGGCGAAACCATTAATTCGTTAAAGGTTTCTACCGGTATTGGTGGCAATGTGAAGTTAGATCTGATCAACGAATATGAAACGAGTGATTTAAGGAAAGATTTTTCTGTAAAGTTTGCAAATGATGCGACTGTAAAAGATTGGTTTATTACCAAATTCCGCGATGCGAGTGAATTGGCTACGAAAAATGGTTATGGAGGCAACGACTGGATTTTAATGCGTTATGCCGATGTGATTTTGATGCTTGCTGAGGTAAATATGTTGCAGGGCAACGATGCCATAGCTATTCAATATTTGGATATGGTAAGAACAAGAGCAGGTATGCCAGTTTATGCGGTTGCCAAAACAGATGCTACTTATGCGGCTAAATTCCCGACTTTAAAACTGGCCATTTTACACGAGCGTAGGGTAGAGTTTGCTTTCGAACACCAAAGATGGTTCGATTTAATCAGGAATTTTACTGCTGCAGAGTTGGTTACTTACTTAAAAGCGAAACCACAGTCGGCATATGGAATTGCCAAGCTGGCTAACGTAACCACAAAAGACAGGTATTATCCTATTCCTTTTGATGAGGTGAAATTAGATCCGGTTAAAATGTACCAGAATCCGGGATACTAAGCGGGTTGGAAATATATAAGCAAAGCGGGCTGATCATTGATCGGACCGCTTTTTTAGTTTTCATTGACAGATTCTTAATAAGGGTCGTCATCTCGACTGGAGTGCAACGGAATGGAGAGATCTTTGAAGCAAATATTGAAACGAATTTAAAAGATTTCTCCACTACGGTCGAAATGACGATACTTCGAGATCATTTATCTCCCTAAACCCACTGTCATTTATATTGATTTTTATACAATAAATTATCCCTTAGGACGACAATTTTATAAACAAACTCCTATATGGCTTTTTAAAATCCGAGAAAATCTGCTGATCTGCGGAACCCTTTTTTATACTCCCGCTGATTTAAGATGATAAACGCAGAATCGGATTGGCAGTTTACAATGGCTAGGTTTATGCTTGCAGTTGATGGAATTATAACAGCAGTTGATAGTTCTATCAGCGCAGTGAATAACTTTATACTTGCAATGACTAGGTTTATGCTTGCGGATGACGGAATTATGAAAGCAGTTAATAGTTCTAAGTTTGCAGTTAACAGTTCTATCAACGCAGTGAGCAACATTATACTCGCAGTTCGTAGGTTTATGCTTGCGGTTAACAGTTCTATCAACGCAGTGAACAACTTTATACTCGCAGTTCGTAGGTTTATCCTTGCAGTTAACAGTTCTATCAACGCAGTTAACAACTTTATCGGAGAGGTAGGTAACTTTATTAACGCAGTTAACAACATTATACTAGCAGTTGCTAGTTTTATACCTGCTAAGCAATTCTATGCTTCAATAAGTGGCGTAAATGATTTTTTAAAAATCCGCGAAAATCTGCTGATCTGCGGGAGCCCTTTTTTATTTATTCCCGCTGATTAAAGATGATGACGCAGATCCAGTTTGGGAATCTCTCTCATATTTGTAATTCACTCTAAATTTGTCACGTTGAGCCCGTCGAAACGCTTTGTAAGATATTTAACAAGATCCTTCGACAAGCTCAGGATGACATTTTTTAATACAAACTCGAACTGAAAACTGTTCTGCTAAATAATATTCCGTGTAATTTTTCCTTTTATAATGTAAAGTGCCTGGATGTTTTTTTTACGGATTATGGTATCGCCTTTAAAATTGGGATTTGAAGAACGGAGGATTAGTTTGGTATTATCGGTGTGCTGAAAAATTAGCTTTATGGTACGTAAGCTGTTACTATCTTCATCCGTCATCACCACATAAGCTTCGCCCCACTGTAGAATTTCGTAATTGGTAATTTCTTTTATGGCGATAATTTCGCCTGCGGCATATTTAGGGTACATGCTATCGCCATAAACGGGTAAATAGGCTGTACAATCGTTAAAAGGGAGGTAATTTACCAGGTATTCTGCCCGTTGTTCTTCTACCAGGAAATCTTTAGCATCCGATAGGCTCATATCGAAATAGGGAACGCCCTCTTTGCTTTCGTTAACGCCTGGCTTCTTTTTAAAAAAGGGTTCGCCCGTTCCATTTTCAAGCCATGTTAAATTTACGTCGAATTTAAGCTCGAGTTTATCTTTAATAGCGTTTGATACATTAACCCTTTCTCTTAAAATATCCGATAAAGAGCCCTGTTTAATATTCAATGCGGTAGCAAAATCTTTTTGGGTTTTAAAATACAATAAATCCATTAATGACTTTAAGCGCTGATTCTCATTCATAGTAGTATGTTAATAAGTTTTGTGTATAAAATATAGTTAAACTTATTTTATTTTGCTAAATTCGTTAGCTAAGATAATAATTTAAAACTATACGCTATGGAAGGGAACTCAAATTTTAAAAAAGAAACGATAGCATTTATTGATGCCATTGAAAGCTTTTTTTTATCAGATGGTGTAGGCCATCATTTAAATTTTTTAAAAAACTGGTTAAACCCATCTCAAAACGAATTCGATTATTCGCCGCAAAAGCATCCTGCAAAGCTATTGGGGTTTTATGAAAAACTGGTGCCGCTGTTCGATTATTCGGATTTAATTTTTAACCGGATTGAAGCTGATACTGCTTTTGTAAAAGCGATTGAGCTAGATGAATGTAATCTGGAACGCGAATCGGTTGTACTTGATTATTGCCCGAAGTTGTTGAGCAAGAGCGAAATGAAAAACCCAAAATTTACTTTTTTAGATATTTTTATCTTCTTTGAATCGGATAGCTATAAGATGGTTTACAAGGAATGGTTACTGGCCGGATTGGAAAATAAGCTCGATCTGGATTGGGATCAGTATGTTGCTGCGTTTTACGAGAATACCATGAAAATGCTGGAGGCCTGTTGGCTCATCCACGAAAGGCTAATCACTAAAAATAGTTTTAAAAGTATCGATCGCTATTACCATATGGCCATGTTCGAAAGTACATCGCCTTTGGCTTTCAATCAGGAATTATTTGATGATCCGTTTAAGGCAATTGAATTTTTCTTTAGTTTGGATAACCTTGCGGGGCATAAAATATACCTGAAAAAATGGTATAAAATGGCCTTATCAGAAGCGCACCGTTTAGGTGATGTTGCCGATTATTTTTTTCTGTATAACCAGTTTACGAAATTGCTTAATGCTGGTTATTTAATTGCAAACAAAAAACTAATTTATCAGCAAGCCTTGCCTGAAGGGTTAATTACTGAAGATCGTTTTATTACAACCGAAGTGTATAACAAAGGCCTTTGTGAAGTAAATACGCTGGTGCCCGAACACATAGAAAATCCTTATCGCTTTGTAACGTCTTTTTTCATTCCTGAAAAAATTAAACAGTTGCGCCTGGGCCTTTTAGAGTGGCTGTATGCCGCATTTAGTACCGGGAGCAGCATTAAACTGATGGATAAAGAATTTTTATTTGAACAGTATGAAGCCATGCTGATGATCATGGAAGCTTTTTTTCTGATGATCGGTAATCCTTCACTAAGTGATGATATTAAAGATGAAAGGCGGTATTATGCGGAATAAATGCTTAAACCTTAGCCATAGTGCCATAAAAGAAGAAACCGTAATACACTTATTAAAGCGCATTACAGCTGCGGTACCTATTCAATATATTTATTTCCACAATAATTTTTTTGCAGATAAAGTGGTGCGAGAAATGCTGATTATGGTTTCGTTTAAACATGTGCGTATTTTAAACGAATTAACGCCGGTATTAAATATTGTATTTAATGGGCAAACGGAATTTAGTTATCGGGTTTTCCATGTGCATGAAGTTGAGCAGGCTTTGCTAGCCGGGAGTTTGTTTTTTTATTATGCTACTGCAGCTCAAAATTGTTTATTTACTAAATCTGGAAGTTTTCTTGAATGTGGTGCACCTGAGTTCATTGCAGATCGGGTTAGCCGCGCCTATCAACACGAAACAAGTAAGGCCAACAAATTTTTATCTGGAGCCAATTTCTATTTTAAAGAACAAAATTTTGAGCATTGTGCTTTTATGCTGCACCAGGTTTTCGATTTAATGTACCGCGCCGTTGAAATTTTGGTAATGGGAAAAGATAAAAAAACACATCGCATTAAAGCCCATCAATTGTATGTTAAAGCCTATATTAAACCGCTTTCTGAGCTATTTAGCGACGATGAAGAAGAAATTTGTCTTTTACATCAGCTTGATGAAGCTTACCTGGCTGTTCGCTATGAAAATAATTATGCAATTAGTGAGCCCGACGTGATATGCTTGTTTGAAAAAGTAGATGTATTGTATCATGCTGCAGAACAGGTTTATCAGGCCATTATGAACAATCATTTCGATCAGCAGGTTGCCGAAATCCGTGTTGGCTAATCATTGCTCATAAACTCACTCGGCGTTTTGCCGAAATGTTTTTTAAACTCCGAACTAAAATATTTCCGATCGTTAAAACCTACTGAATAAGCAATTTCAGCAATATTGCCTGAACCTTGTTTAAGTAATTGGGCTGCTCTTTTTATCCGCAGCGATTTAATAAAGTCGTTTACCGAAAGATCGGTCAGTGCCCTTATTTTTTTATAGAGTACAGGCTGGCTCATGCCAATTTCTGAAGATAGGGTTGGCACATCAAAATCAGGATCGGCAATCCGGTCTTCGATAAGCTGAATAACTTTATTCAAAAAGTTTTGTTCCGTAGTGTTAATCACCAGGTTTTTAGGCTCCAGTGTAATTACCTGCGCAAATTTTTGTTTAATGGTTTCCCTGGCGTTTAACAGGTTTTGGATGTTAAGTTGGAGTATTTTTAAGTTAAATGGTTTCATAATATAGGCATCGGCACCATTTTCGAAACCGTTTACCTGATGTACATAAGCAGATCTTGCCGTTAATAAAACGACAGGGATATGGCTGGTTCTTTCATCAGTTTTAAGTTTTCTGCATAATTCCAGGCCATCCATCACTGGCATCATTACATCGCTGATAATTAAATCGGGAATCAGCTCTAAAGCACAATCTAAGCCTTTAGCCCCGTTTTCGCTTTCGTAAATCTGGTATGAGGGGCTTAAAGCCTGTTTAATAAAGGCTCTTACATCTTCGTTGTCTTCTACTAGTAAAATACTGCGTTTCTCTTTTTCTACAGTTGGTACCGCATCAGCAAGTTCCTCTACCAGTGATGCTGTTTCTGGTAAAGTGGGTATATTATAGTTTGCCGCATCATCATAATAAACATAATCAGCTATAAAATCATTAGTATTAAAATGTTGTTTTCCTATTTTTAAACTTACGGTAAAAATCGTATGGCCAAAGGCTTTGTCGTTTTTAGGTATGCTTTCGAAACTGATCTGGCCATGATGGAGTTCTACAATGCTTTTAGAGAACGATAAGCCTAAACCTGTACCAATGGTTGTAGTGGCATTGGCCTGATAAAAATTGGTGAATAGGTTGGCCTGGTTCTCTAAAGGAATACCCTTGCCATTATCAGATATCTTAATATGGAGCAATTGTTTTTCTGTTTCTATTTTCAGGCTAATTTTTCCATTAACAGGTGTAAACTTAAAGGCATTAGAAAGTAAGTTGAAGAGTACTTTTTCCATTTGAACTTTATCAAAATAAAGCTCAATTTCTGCGTGTTCGGTTTCAAACTGATAATCGATATTTTTAGCAATGGCCATGTTCTGAAAAGCCAGAAATATTTCCCTGCAAAATTTTACCACGTTGCCAGGACTCACATGTAATGCCATTTTTCCACTTTCGGCCTTTCTAAAGTCGAGCAGTTCGGTAACCAGGTTCATTAAACGGTCGGCATTATTTTTTATTGGTTGCAGATCCCGGGTCAGGGCGGGATCATCTTTTGCATTTTCGATCAATTTATCTAAGGGGCCCAGAATGAGGGTTAAAGGTGTACGTATTTCGTGAGAAATATTAGTAAAGAACTCAAGCTTGTGTTCGTTAATCTCTTTTTCTTTTTTTAATACAGCTTTTATTAATAAATAGCGGATAAATACAATGGAAATGGCTGCAAAAGCGCAAAAGTAAAACAGGTAGGCCCACCAGGTTCTATAAAATGGCGGATTTACCGTAATATCGATTTTACGGATATTTGAACTTGGAATGCCATCATTATTAACCCCTCTAACCATAAAAGTGTAGTTGCGCGGAGGAAGATTGGTATAAGCAGCCGTTGGGACATCTACATCGTTCCAGTTTTTTTCGAAACCGTCTAATTTATAGGAATAGCGGTTTTTTTCAGGTTTAATAAAGTTCAGTAAGGCAAAACTTAAACTAAATGTATTTTGATGGTTAGAAAAAACGAGCTTATCCTTTAAGCTAATATTTTCATCGAGCAGGCGGTCCTCAGCATTAATTTTTACTGGTTTGTTATCAACTTTTAAACCGGTTATTACCATGACTGCGGCCTTATTATTGGTTTGTATGCGGTTAGGAAAAAAGCTGATAAAGCCATTATAACCACCAAAAAACATTTCGCCATTGCTGCTTTTAAAAAAGGCATTGGTATTAAATTCGTTTCCCGGCAAGCCATCGGCAACGGTATAGTTTTTAAAGGTTTTGTGCTCCCTGTTAAACATGCATAAGCCGTTGGCAGTACTTATCCATAGATTCCCATTGTCATCTTCTAAAAGGCCCAGCACATTATCGTTCGGTAAACCATTTTTTACCGTGTAGTAAATTACTTTGTTCTTTTTTTGATCGTACTGCACTAACCCTCTGTTGTTGGTGCAGATATAAACCTCTTTATTTTTTGTTTCTGCAATGCCGTTTACATAATAATCTAAAGGTTTTTTGGTTTTTGCATCGCATAAGGTGTAAAACTCTTTTTTATCAATGTTGTAAATGCTAAATCCGCTTGTGGTGCCGAAGTAAACGCGATCGGTTACCGTTAAAGCTTTAACTATTGGTAAATTCGGAAAAATTGAAGGCAGCTGAAAGTTGTAAAATCTGGTTTTTTCAGGATTGGAAATTTTGACGCCGTTACGTTGAGTGGCTACATATAGGTGTGCATTTTTATCTTCGGCCACTGCAGTAATTTCATCGGGTACATCTTCCTGTTTCGCACTAAAGTCGAAACGCTTAAAAGTATGGTTCTTGCCGTCGTAAAGATTAAGTCCGCCGGAGTGCGTACCTATCCAGAGTTTACCGGTTTTATCGAGTATTATTTTTTTAATGAGGTTGGATTTAATCGAATTGCTGCGGCCATCGTTTTTAAAAGCGGTGAATGTTTTTGTTAGCCTGTTGAAATAATTTAATCCACCGCCTTCGGTTCCGATCCAGAGATTTTTATGTTCATCTTCGGCAAAGGCACTTACCACATTATTGTTAATGCTTGAGGTATTTTTATTGGTGCTATAAATGTTAAATGCTGTGGTATACGGATAGTTGATATTAACACCACCAAAATAAGTGCCCACCCAGATGGAACCGTTCTGATCTTTATATAATCGATGTACCGAATTCTGCGACAGGCTTTTTTTGTTGTCGGGATCGTACTGTAAGTTGGTACAGTTAAAATTTTGGGTGTCCATTATGCTAATCCCATCCAATGTACCTATCCATAATTTGCCTGCATCGTCTAAAACCATGGTGCGGATGGTGTTGTTTACAAGCGAATACTGTTGACTATCTGAATGTTTAAAATTTTTAAAGGTATTGGTTGAAGGGTTATACAGGTTTAAACCATTATCCTGCGTGCTGAACCACAGTTTGTGCTGGCTATCTTCAATTATACCCGTGATATAATTTTCGCTGATATCGCCAGCTTTACCCTTATTCTTAAAAACAGCCGTTTCGTAAGCGCCATTTTTAACAGTTATTTTTAATAAGCCACTGGATGTTCCAACCCAGATATTTCCTTCGTGATCCTGCTTTATGGTTCTGATGTTATGGTATATTTTATCCTTAAAAAAAACCTTAATCTTTTTAAGGTTCCCGTTTACAATTAAGTTTAATCCGTTAAGTGTGCCAAGCCATACATTTCCATTTTTATCTTCGGTAATGCAGTTAACCATATTATTGCTAATGCCTTTAGGGCTGGCGGTAATGCGCTCAAAATTATCCGTTTTTTCATTATACTTATTTAAACCTGCATCGGTACCTACCCATAAATTTTGATGCGAATCTGATAAAAGACTTACGACATAATTATGCGATATGGAAAGGGAGTCGGCCGCTGAAAATTGGTACACTTTAATGTTATACCCATCGTAACGGTTTAAGCCATTTCGGGTACCGAACCACATAAATCCTTTTTTATCCTGGCAGATGGCCAGTACCGAAGTTTGTGATAAGCCCTTCTCTATACCAAGGTGGTCGAACAAAATTGGTTGTTGACATTTTCCTGGTGTTACAAATCCTAAAAACAGGGCTGCACAGCACAAAAATTTCAGGAAAGCTTTAGGCATGAGATAATTGGTTATAGTTGTTATTGGCAATCTAAATTATGGTTTAAAAGCATTTTTGCCAAATATTTAGAATATTACCCCTAAATGTTTAGAAAATTATACCCCTTCGAAATGGGCTATGCTATAAGTTTGTTCTGCGGGGAATGCTTTTTAAAGCTAAACCTAACAAACAGACCTAATAACCAATTTAACCAACAATTATGAGTAAACTCTACATCCCGGGGAGAACAGGCATGCCATTGCATGCATATCTTTTCCCTAAGCTTTTATTATTACTCACTTTCTTACTACTTAGCAATGTTATTGTTTTTGCCCAAAGTAAAACCATTATTGGTGTAGTTACGGATGAAAGTAAAGAAACAGTGCCCGGCGTATCGGTTAGCGTAAAGGGGAGTAAAACCACTACACAAACAGATGCTGATGGCCGGTTTAAAATTCAGGCGTTGGCAACAGATCAACTGGTGTTTAACTATGTGGGTTATGCTTCGCAAACCGTAACTGTAGGTACGCGTAGCACGGTTAACGTAGTGTTAAAATCTTCTATTACGGGTTTGAGCGATGTGGTGGTTGTGGGCTATGGCACTACCAAAAGGGCCGACCTTACGGGTGCTGTAGGTTCGGTGAATATGAAAGATCTGGAACAGGCTCCTGTCAAATCATTCGATCAGGCGCTGGCCGGCCGTGTGGCAGGGGTACAGGTCTCAACCAGTGATGGCCAGCCAGGTGCAACAGCAAACATTGTGATCCGCGGGGCTGGATCCATCTCACAAGACAACTCACCATTGTACGTTATCGATGGCTTCCCTTCTGAAGATGCCAATGCAAACTCCATCAACCCATCTGATATTGAAAGCATAGATGTATTAAAAGATGCTTCGGCAACTGCCATTTATGGTGCGCGTGGATCTAACGGGGTAGTGCTTATTACCACCAAAAGGGGCAAGGCGGGCAAACCACAACTTAGTTATAATGCTTATTACGGTACGCAAAAATCGCCAGAAAAAATTCCGGTGATGAATGCCTTTGAGTTTGTGAAATATGTAAAAGAACTGAATCCTGTTTTTGCTGATTCTGTGTATTTAAAGAATGGCGTTACCGTAAATGATTACCAGAATGTATCGAGCCTGGATATGCAGGATTATATTTTTCAGAACGGGCAGAACCAAAACCATGATATTGCCTTAAGGGGCGGAAACGATAAAACAACCTACTCTATTTCCGGTAACTACAATAACCAGAAAGGAATTGTAAAGTATAGTGGTTTTAAGCGTTACCAGGGACGTTTTGTACTCGACCAAACCGTTACCGATAAATTAAAAGCAGGTGTAAACGTAAATTATGCCTATAGTGAAACTTTCGGGACACCAATTTCTGCCACCAATTTTTATGCCTCTTCGGTACTGTTGTATTCTGTTTGGGGCTATCGTCCTGCTGCGGCAATTTCTGGCAGAGACCAGAATACCGATTTGCTTGATTCGTTTTACGACCCTACAAATGAGCTGGCCAATAACCAGGATTATCGTGTAAACCCGTTAATCAGTTTAGAAAACCAGAAAACCATGTATAAAGCCACTACCATGGTGGCCAATGGTTATGCTGAATATGCTTTTACACCAAAACTAAAATTAAGGGTGGCTGCAGGGATTACCAATGCCAATACGGAAACTAATATTTTTAATAACTCCCTAACACAATCGGGCAGTAAATGGAACTCATCAGGTCCGAACGGAACTTATGCCACCAGTCCGGCTTTTAACTGGTTAAATGACAATACCCTAACTTATAAAAACACCTTCAATAAAGACCACAACTTAACTGTTTTGGCGGGTTATTCTGCACAGCGGAGCAAAAGTTCTTACCGCTCGATTTATGCCTCGCAAATTACCAATGAAAGTTTAGGTATAGATGCGCTTGATTTAGTGCCAGCTGCAAATACCGTGGTTAATTCGCGTAGTTCAGTTTGGACCCTGCAATCGTTTTTAGGCAGGTTGAATTATGATTTTAAAGGCAAATATTTATTAACGGCCAGTTTCAGGGCAGATGGCTCGTCGAAATTTTCTCCGGGCAAGCGTTGGGGTTATTTTCCTTCGGCATCGGCCGGATGGCGCTTTAGTCAGGAATCTTTCTTAAAGGGGGCCACCTGGTTATCTGATGGTAAACTGCGGATCGGTTATGGCGAATCTGGCAATAACCGCGTTGGCGATTTTGCTTACTTGCCACAACTCAACCTGGGCAATACACAATACTGGTATTCATTTAATGGTAAACCTGTAGCCATTGGCTCGGTAATCACCGCATCAGGCAATTATGATCTGCAATGGGAAACGAATACCCAAACCAATATCGGTTTGGACCTGAGCTTTTTTAAAAACCGCCTTGGGTTAACTGCTGATGTTTATAAGCGGGTAACCAACGATTTATTGCTGAATGCACAGCTGCCTTATGCAAGTGGCGTACAAAGCGGAACCGGATTTAAAAATATCGGTAGTTTAGAAAACCGCGGTTTGGAGATTACCCTGAACAGCACAAATATTCAGACTAAAAATTTCCGATGGACGAGTAATTTCAACATCAGCTTTAACAAGAATAAAATTCTGGAATTAACTGAAGGACAAAACTCTTTACTTGCTGGTTCCGGAACTTTTTTTAATACCACTTATACTAGTTTATCGCCATACATATCTGTTAAAGGCCGTTCGGTTGGTGAGATGTATGGACTAATTTTCGATGGTGTTTACCAATACAGTGATTTTGATAAAATGCCAAATGGTTCATTTTTGCTTAAGCCAAATGTAACCACCAACGGTTCTACCAGAACATCTATACAGCCGGGTGATATTAAATACAAAGATTTAAACGGCGATTTGGTGGTAAACAATAACGATTATACCATCATTGGCAGGGGGCTGCCTATTCACACGGGCGGTTTTAGCAATAACTTTAGTTACAAAAACTGGGATCTGGGCATCTTCTTACAATGGTCGTACGGTAATAATATCATCAATGCCAACCGTTATGTTTTTGAAGGTGGTATTGTAACCAATCCAAACCTGAACCAGTATGCTTCGTTCCAAAACCGTTGGACACCAGGTAACCAGAACAATGATTTATTTAGGGCGGGTGGAATGGCTGCTGCAAATTACTCATCCAGAGTGGTAGAGGATGGATCATACCTGCGTTTAAAAACCGTTCAGCTGGGTTATAATTTCGCTAACAAAATGCTTAAAAGTATTGGTATGTCGAAACTGCGTTTAAATGCATCGGCTCAAAACCTGTTAACCCTTACTGGTTATTCGGGCCTGGATCCGGAAGCTTCATCACGGCCGAGCAACCTTACCCCAGGGTTTGATTATGGCACTTACCCACAGTCGTTCACGATAACCTTTGGTTTAAACGCAACATTTTAATCACCATTAAAAAATAAGACAATGAAAAATAAATATATTCTGGCTTTTTTATTTGTGATGGCGTTATCATCATCATGCAAAAAATTCTTAGATACTGAACCAACAGATTTTTACAGCCCATCTAATTATTATGAAACGGCAGATCAGTTGCAGGTAGCACTTAATGGTATATATAGTAATATGATGTACGAGCGGATGTACGGGCAGGTATTGAACTTTAATTTTGTAAGCGCAACAGACGAAATGTTGCCAAACAGACCTGTAAACGGCGAGGCACGTGGCCTTTATTATTCTTATGATGCCGGGCATGCTTATGTGGCCGATGTTTGGCGCTGGCCGTATTTGGGTATTAATAATGCCAATGTGCTGATTGATAATATTAATAAGCCAACAATGGATGAAAAACAGCGGGGTTACATTAAAGGGCAAGCGTTGTTTTTAAGGGCTTACAATTATTTTATCCTCACCACTAATTTTGGTGCGGTACCCATTATTCTGCATAGTCCTGGTATTGCCGAAACCAATATTCCGGCATCACCTCAGGCAGCGGTTTATGCACAGATTGTGGCCGATTTAAAAGAAGCTGAAACTTTATTGCAAGGCAGAACAGCCACAGGCCTTGGTTATAACGATCAGGTAACCATAACGGCTGTACAAGCCATGTTGGCGCGCGTTTACCTGTATTGGGCAGGTTATCCAACCAATGATGCCACAAAATATGCCGATGCAGTTGCGTATGCTGATAAAGTAATCAATTCTGGCTTGCATGGCTTAAATCCGGATTATAAGCAGGTTTTTATCAATTTATGCCAGGATAAGTATGATGTAAAGGAAGATATTTTAGAATGGGGATCGGCAGGTGCAGCCGCCGGCGTAACCAATAAAACCGGTAACGATATCGGAAACTTTGTGGGTATCCAATCGGCTATTCTTACCGTTAACGGAACTTTCGACCCTGCCTCTTATTCGGCCGTTGGCTGGGTACAAACCACCAAAAAGTTATTTGATAGTTATGAAGTGGAGCCCACCAGCACCTTGGTAAACAAAGCATCGTTAGATACCAGAAGAGATTGGAATTGTGCTGATTTTATCTGGACGGTAAATACAACCAGCGGTGTAAGGAGTAAAACAGAAAAGCCAAATCCATGGCAAATGATGTGTGGGAAATTCCGTCGCGAATATTGTCCGGAAACCTCGAGGAATTTGGGTACTTATAACATCAACTGGCCTGTAATCCGTTATTCGGATGTGTTATTGATGAAAGCAGAAGCCGAAAATCAGGTTAATGGCCCAACGGCAGCGGCCTACGATGCCATTAACCAGGTAAGAAAAAGGGCTTACGGAACGACGTATGGCAACATTGTGAAAAATATTACAGTGGTTAACGGAGGTTCGGGTTATAGTGCTGCTAATCCACCGGCGGTAACCATTAGCGGTGGTGGTGGCTCGGGAGCAACGGCTGTTGCTGTAGTATCTACGGGTGGAGTAGTAACCGGCATTAAGTTAACCAGCAGAGGAAACCTAACAGCTGCAGGGCCCTATTTTACTAATGCACCAACGGTAAGCATTGCTGCGCCAACCAGTGGTGTAACCGCTACCGCTACAGCAAGCATTACCAATGGAAGTGAATACCTGTTAACACCAGGGCTAAACAAAGCCGATTTTCAACTCGCTATCAGGGATGAGCGCATGCGTGAATTGTGCTTCGAAGCTTACCGTAAAGCCGATCTTATCCGTTGGGGTAACTTTGTGGGTGATATGCAAACCTTTGCTAACTATGCAGTAGCTAACGGGGTTTCGGCAACAACAGGAAACGCCGTTGGTTATAGCGGAATTACCGGGATTACCCAACGACATGTACTGCTCCCCAAACCAACTTACGAGTTAAACTTAAACAAGGCTTTAACTCAAAATCCAGGATATTAATTAACCTCAAAATGGAAAAGAAGATGAAATATCTATTCAATATAGGTGCGCTTGTAGTTTTGTTTTTTACAGCATGCAAGAAAGACCTCACAACTGATGCCCCAACTGCAGGCATTAATCTGATCAATGCGCGTGCTACAATTGGCGATACCCTGGTTTTTAAACTGGGCGATACCTGTAAGTTTGCGCTCGATGGTTACGCCGATAACATTGCTTTTTGGGGCGGTACCACAGGCAATAAATACGAATATCGCGATAGGGCAATGGCACAGGGCATACCCACATTGTCTTTCACAAGCACTGCCCAGTTTGGCACACAAACTAATACTTTACAGGTTTTGGCTACCAATAAGCTGCCTTCAAGAGATTCGGCAACGGTTGTAAATGCAGCCTGGACAAACATTACTGCCCGGACACCTCTGGCTACCAGTGCTACCGCAGTAAATACAGGCAATGTTGATCTGGCTGACCTGGTAAGTGGTGTAAACGATTCGCTTTTTATTGCTTTTAAATATTCGGGCGTAACAGGCTCAACGCAACGCACCTGGACCATTACTAACTATACTGTAAACAATGTATTGGGGGATTACAGCTATAATTTGGGCTCGCTAGCAAATGATAATGCTTACTGGACACGTTATGGCAACGTTTGGACACCGGCAAGTGCGCGATGGGTAGCCACTACAACTGCACTTACCATTGTTGGTGGCGCGGCAACGCTTCCAACAAATACCAGTTGGATTGTGAGTAAGGCTTTGTATGTTGGGCGGGTGTCGCCTGATATTGCAACTGCTACAGTAAAAAATATTACGGCATCTGCTACCACATCATATGCTTATAAATATACTGCCGTGGGTAAATACAGGGCAACTTTTGTGGCTTATAATGTTAATCCCAACGAGCGTAAAACAACGACAAAGGAATTTAATATTAAGGTTATCCTTTAATAACAAGCACAGCTGCTTAACTAATCTTAACGCAGGTCGTGTTTACATCCTACTTTTATGAATAAACAAGTATTAATCCCGTTGTTTTGTATGGTTGCCCTTAACTGTTTTGCGCAAAGCGATGGCATAAAACGAAAATTGATCTGGAGTGATGAATTTGATTATACAGGCTTGCCTGATGCTAAAAAATGGACTTACGAACAAGGGTTTGTACGCAATAAAGAACCACAGTTTTATACAAAGAACAGATTGGAAAACGCCAGGGTAGAAAATGGAAACCTGGTGATAGAAGCAAAAAAGGAAGAATTTGAAGGTGCACATTTTACCTCGGCTAGTGTAATAACCTTAGGGAAGCAGCATTTTAAATACGGCCGGATAGAGGTTAGGGCAAAAGTATGTAAGGGGGTTGGTGCATGGCCGGCCATTTGGATGCTGGGTACCAACCGCGGGCCGGTAAAATGGCCCAATTGTGGCGAAATTGATATTCTGGAATTTGTGGGAAAAGATTCTACACAGGTTTACGGAACGGTACATTATACAGATTCTACCAATAACTATAAATACCAGGGGGAAAAACCAGTGGTTGGCAGGCCTTGGCAAGACTTCCATGTGTACGCCATTAACTGGGATCAGGATAAAATTGAGTTCTATTATGATGATTTAAAATATATGGTATTTGATATTAAGAAAGCAGATAACGCAGTGGATAATCCTTTTAGGAAAGAATTTTATCTGCTGCTTAACCTGGCACTTGGCAGGCAGGGAACTTTGGGCGGGCCTTTAAAGGAAGAGATTTTACCATTGAAATATGAGGTTGATTATGTAAGGATTTATAAATCTCCTTTAAACAGTAAAAAATGATGGTTAGCATGAAAAATAGCGGATTGAAAATATGGTTATCAGTAATTTTTGTTTGTTTAAGCTGCCTTTTTGCACGGGCACAACAAAAAACCTATGCCACTATTATGGAGCGCATCAATCAGGATCTGCAAGTAGGGATAAATGATGGTGTGCTAACGAAAAGGATAACTAAAAACTTACCTGCACTTAAGTCAGATGGAAGCTGGACCGATATTAACTATGCAGACGCACAATACGATCCGCTAAACAGGATAAAAGATATGGCAAGTGCTTATATCCGTCCATCAAATAAGCTGTATCAAAATGTTGAGTTATATGGCGCGATTGTTAAATCTTTGCAGCATTGGCTGGATAAAAATCCGAAGAACAAAAACTGGTGGTACAATGATATTTTTTATCCCCAGGCCATTGGCCAAACGTTGATTTTGATGCGGAATGCGAAAACGCAACTTCCTGTGGAGTTGGAAAAGGCATTGATCAATAGAATGATCAGAAAGTTAAAAACCGGCGATGGTGCCAATACCTCTGATGAGGCTTTGCATTATCTGTACCGTGCCTGTTTAACACAAAACAAGGCAACATTAGATTCGGCTGCTAAATACCTGTTCGAACCTATTGCCATTGCAGATGGAAAAGAAGGCATTCAGGTGGATGGTAGTTATTACCAGCATGGAAAACAACAGGCCATTGCCAGTTATGGGCGAGTGTTTGCCGGTAATTCGGTTAATGCAGCATTCTATTTAAGAGAAACGGAATATGCCTTGCCGAGAGCTCAGTTGACCATTTTAGTCAATTACCTTAAAAATACTTTTTTGAGGACGGTAAGAGGATCGTTTTACGATTTTAATGTACGTGGACGGGGCATTAGCCGTAAAGATTCTTTAAGTAGCGGGATGGGCGGAATGGTAGGAAAGATTAAACTGTTTGATCCCGAAAATGCCGCCTATTGGGATGCATCAGCATTAAGAACAGCACGGAAAAAATCTGTTGATTATGGGATAACAGCTTCACATAGCCAATATTGGAAAAGTGGTTACACGCTGCATCTTCGCAAAGCGTATACTTTCAGCATACAAACGGCTTCAATCCGAACCTTACGGACAGAACGCGGCAACAACGAAAACATATTGGGGAAATTTCTCCCCGATGGGGCGACCAATATCCAGCGCAGTGGATCGGAATATGCCAACCTGATGCCCGTTTGGGAATGGGATAAAATCCCGGGAACCACCAACAGAGATTATCCTGATGATAATGGGGCAACAGTATTAAAGGAATGGGGAATTCCGGGTACAACCAAATTTGTTGGGGGAGTTAGCGATGGTATTTATGGTGTTTCATGTTATGATTTAAATTACGACAGTGTTCAGGCGAAAAAAGCATGGTTCTTTTTTGACCGGGAAGTGGTTTGTTTAGGCGCTGGGATTAACAGCAACGCTAAAGAAAATATTGCCACCACGATCAACCAGGTATGGTTGCGTGGCGAGGTGTTTTCTTCAAATGGTGCACAGAAAAATGGGACAAGCGAACTCTGGGCAATCCACGATAGTATTGGGTATATTTTTCCCCAGGGTGGGAATTTAGAAATCAGCAGCAAAGCACAAACCGGAAGCTGGCACCGCATCAACCATTTTCAAAGTAAAACCGAGTTGAAGCATAATGTATTTAAAATCTGGTTAAATCATGGTCAAAATCCACAAAATGCCAGCTATCAATATATTGTTGTGCCCGGAATAGATGTGGCGGGTTTGAAGAAGTACAATCGCTCAATGATCCAGATATTAGAAAACACTGCCGAAATACAGGCAGTAAAACATACCGGTTTAGATATGCTGCAGGCTGTTTTTTATAAACCAGGAACGTTATCATCTGGTGGTTTATCGGTGCGGGTAGACCAGGCCTGTACGGTTTACATTAAAGATTTAAATGGTAAAACCCCCACTTTATATATTGCAGATCCGGCGCAGGAAAATGCAGGCATTCAGGTGTTTTTAAAACTGCCGGGCATGTTAAAACCCCAAAACATAAATTGTAATCTACCTGCTGGTGCACTTTCTGGTGCTACTGCAACTTTTAAAATTAAAGAATAATACACATACTATTAATTATGAAAAAAATCAATCTCGCTGTCGCATTGCTGTTTTTAAGCAGTTCAGTTTCTTTTGCTCAAACTGCAAAAAAACCTATGGACCAGTTAATTAACGATGAATTTAAATTCGCCCTTGATCAGTATAAAGTGCTGGGCAAAAATATACCTGAAGGAAAAACACCTCAGACTTTCGAGAAGGGAAAACCTGTGAATTATGATATCAAATGGTGGTGCAGCGGCTTTTATTCTGGTAGTTTGTGGTATATATATGAACAGACTAAAAATGTGGAAATTAAACAGGAAGCCGAAAAAGCTTTAAAAGTGATTGAGCCAAATCAGACTTATACCGGAAACCATGATTTGGGTTTTATGATGTTCTGTAGCTTTGGTAATGCTTACCGTTTAACGGGTAAACCAGAATACAAGGCTGTGATTCAACGTTCTGCAGAATCTTTGGCAACGCGGTACCGCCCGGTGGTAAAATCGATCCAATCATGGAACAAAAGCAAACTGTGGGAGTGTCCGGTAATTATTGATAATATGATGAACCTGGAAATGATGAACTGGGTAAGCGATAATGGCGGCGATAAAAAGTATAAAGAAATATCGGTTATACATGCAAACACAGCTTTAAAAAACCATTTCCGTCCCGATTTCAGTTCTTTTCACGTAGTTGATTATAATCCTGAAACTGGAGCTGTAATTAGGAAAGCCACCTGGCAGGGGGCTGCAAACTGTTCTGCATGGGCACGCGGACAAGGTTGGGCTTTGTATGGTTATACCATGATGTACCGTTTCACCAAAGATCCGGTTTATTTAAAACAGGCCAAAGGTATTGCACACTTTATATTGAACCATCCAAATTTACCTGCCGATAAAATTCCTTTCTGGGATTTCGATGCACAGGGTATTCCTTTTGCCAAACGCGATGCCTCTGCAGGTGCACTGATGGCTTCTGCACTGTTAGAGCTTGGACAATATACTTCAGGTAGCGAAAAAAACGAATTTAAATCTGCAGCAGAAACGATGATTTATTCGCTTTCGAGCAGTGCTTATCATGCTAAATTAGGTGAAAACGGTGGCTTTTTGTTGATGCATAGCACCGGTGCTTACCCATTAAACAGCGAAATAGATGTACCTTTAATTTATGCCGATTACTACTATCTGGAAGCCTTAGCCAGGTATAAAAAATGGTATTTGTAGCAATTGATTAAACGTGTTTTTTAGCAAAATTGGTCCCAAATGCATATTTAGTTCTTTATTTTATAGAAATGAACGTTCAGTGATGCTTCTGGAGCGGCAGTCCCGTTATTCGCTTTATCCCGATAGAAAACCTGTGAAACAAGCAAGTACACCAAAGTATAACATAAACGCGTGCTTAAATCGGGATGCACGCTACTACCGGGTTTATGAACAGTGGTGTGTGCAAAGACTGCCAAAAATTAATATTTGTCAACTAAGCAATTAACCGATAATAGTAATGACTGCCGTGCCACCTAGACCCGATTGAAGTGGACATCCTGATCCTTCATCAGGATAAAACGGAAAGCGGGAAGAGGCCTGAATTGTAGTACAGAAACCTGCTCTCCAAATAACATAAAACTAAACATTAATGCCACTTACATTATTAAAGAAACTATAATGAAATATAAACTGATTTTTTCTGCACTGCTGATTTTCTCGCAGCTTGCAAATGCACAAAAGAAACCAACAACTGGTACCGAAGACCGTGCTTTTTGGGTTAAAAGCTTAAACCGCATTGCCTACCCGGTGATCCACAACCTGGCCAATGAAACCTTAAAAAAGAACATGCCATTAGAAAAAGCCCCTGGCTATGGCTTAAATGCGGCTAAAGTGACATATCTTGAGGCATTGGGACGAACCATTGCAGGTGTTGCACCGTGGCTGGCTTTACCAGATGATGATTCTGCTGAGGGTAAACTAAGAAAAACCATGCGTACCGAGCTTTTAAAAGCGCTGGCCAATTCAGTAAACCCTGCAAGCCCTGATTATATCAGTTACCGTTCTGAAAGCCAGCCTATTGTTGATGCTGCTTATGTTGCACATGCTTTTTTGCGTGCGCCAAAAGCACTCTGGGAGCCGCTTGATGAAACCACCAAAAAAAGATTTATAGAAGAATTTAAATCGCTACGTACCAGAAGCGGCGCCTACAATAACTGGTTATTGTTTTCGGGCTTAACCGAAGGGTTTTTATTGAGCATTGGTGAACAGTACGATCCTGCCCGTGTTCAATTCTCGATTAATAAAATGAAAGAATGGTATGTAGGCGATAGCTGGTACAGTGATGGCGAAAAATTTAGCATGGATTATTACAATTCATATGTGATCCATCCCATGCTGGTTGATCTTTTAAAGGTATTGGTCGATAAAAAAAGGGCATCTCAAGCCGATTATGACATCGCTTTGAAAAGAATGGTACGTTATTCAGAATATTTGGAAAGGATTATCTCACCAGAAGGTACTTATCCAGCCTATGGCCGTTCCATTACTTACCGCACAGCTGCATTTCAGGCTTTGGCGCAAACAGCGCTAATGGAGAAACTGCCAGAATATGTAAAACCATCACAAGTGCGTGGTGGCTTAACCGCGGTAATGCATAAACTATACGATGGAAACCAGAATTTTGATGATAAAGGATGGTTGGTTCTTGGCTTTAACGGTCATCAACCAGAAGTGGCTGATACCTACACGTCTACCGGAAGTTTATACATGGCTACCTTGGGCTTTTTAACCTTGGGTTTACCTGCCGATAATAAATTTTGGACAGATTCAGCTGCGCCGTGGACCAGTTTAAAAGCCTGGAGCGGAGAAACCATAAAAAAGGATTATAAAGTTGAGTATTAATACAAATAATAAGTATCGTATAAATATATTTGCGGATAGGATCTGATATCGGTTCAGGTCCGATCGCAAAACTCAATTTTTAACCAATGAACAAATTCGAAAGCCGTTACGCGCAAAGCCCTAAAGAGGTTAAACAAATGGATACCGCAGCTTTGCGGGATAATTTCTTGATCGAAAACGTATTTGAGGCCAACCAGGTAAACCTAACTTTATCTCATTTTGATAGATATATTGTTGGTGGTGCAATGCCCGTTGATCAGAAAATAGCACTTCCAAACCCTGATGATTTAAAAGCGACCTACTTTTTAGAACGTAGGGAACTGGGTATTATCAATGTTGGTGGAAAAGCAATCGTTACTGCCGACGGCGAAAAATACGAATTGGATTATAAAGAGGCTTTATATATTGGTAAGGGTACAAAAGAAGTATTTTTTGAATCTGCCACACCAGGTGAGGCGGCTAAATTATACATCAATTCTGCCCCCGCACACCACACTTATCCAAACAAAAAGGTAAGCAAGGCCGAAGCAGAAATCGTAGAATTAGGCACACCTGAAACTGCAAACCATAGAATAATAAATAAGTTGTTGGTGAACAGTGTTTTGCCAACCTGCCAATTGCAGATGGGCATGACCGAGTTAAAATCAGGAAGTGTTTGGAATACCATGCCGGCACATACGCACGATAGAAGGATGGAAGCTTATTTCTATTTCGAAGTTCCGAAAGGACAGAGCGTTTGCCACTTTATGGGGCAGCCACAAGAAACCCGTCATATTTGGATGCAAAGTGACCAGGCGGTTATTTCTCCAAACTGGTCTATCCACTCGGGTGCTGGTACAAGCAACTATACCTTTATTTGGGGTATGGCCGGAGAAAACTTAGATTATGGCGATATGGATCATTGTGCCATTACCGAACTGAAATAAATTTACGCTCATCATCTCGACTGGAGCACAGTCCCGAACTTTCGGGAGAGAGATCTTTTTAAATGATCAATAGAATAAAAACATGTCAAACATATTCAATTTAGCAGGTAAAACTGCATTAGTTACCGGTTGCAAAAGAGGAATAGGAAAAGCGATGGCTTTAGCTTTAGCCGAAGCGGGTGCCGATGTTATTGGTGTTTCTGCAAGTCTTGAACTGCAAGGTAGCGCTATAGAAAAGGAAATTTTAGCACTGGGCAGAAAGTTTTATGCTTACCAGTGCGATTTTGGTAAACGCGAAAGTACCCTGGCTTTTGCAGCTCAGGTAAAGGCCGATCATCCGGTTATCGATATTTTGGTAAATAATGCCGGAACGATTTTACGTCAGCCAATTGCTGAACATTCCGATGAATATTGGGATGAGGTGATTGCTGTTAACCAAACTGCCCCATTTATTTTAACCCGCGAAATCGGAAGGGAAATGATTGCTAGAGGTAGCGGAAAAGTAATTTTTACCGCATCCTTACTGTCATTCCAGGGCGGAATTACTGTTCCAGGTTATGCAGCAAGTAAAGGTGCAATCGCATCTTTAACCAAAGCTTTTGCTAACGAATGGGCATCAAAAGGCGTAAACGTAAATGCTATTGCACCTGGTTATATTGCAACTGATAATACTTCAGCTTTAAGGGAGGATCAGGATAGAAGCACTTCTATTTTATCGCGTATCCCTGCCGGAAGATGGGGAACACCAGAAGATTTTAAAGGACCAACATTATTTTTGGCATCATCGGCCAGCGATTATGTTCATGGTACAATTTTGACCGTTGATGGCGGTTGGATGGGGCGATAGGCTAGTCCTTAGTCTGGAATCTTTAGTCCTTAGTCGATGATTCAAGGGGGATAAACCTCGCAGGTTTTTAAAACCTGCGAGGTTTATTTATGCATCTTGGACTCCAAACGCTTAACGCCAAACTTTTTAAAACCTGCGAGGTTTTTATACGCCCAGGACTAAAGACTTTGGACTAAGGACTGTGGACTGTGGACTTAATACAGATTGTATATCTCCTTAATATCCTTCAAAATCTTTTCGAAATCGATCTTCAGGTCAATTAACCGGCCAGTGTGGATATCAAAAACCCAGCCGTGAACGGTTAATCCGCGATTAACGATAGCTTCCTGAACTGCTGCTGTTTTTAACAGGTTTACACACTGCTCCTGAACATTGAGCTCTACCAATCTGTTATAACGAAGGCTTTCATCTTCAATTGCATTCAGCTCGTCTTTATGGATACGGTATACATCGCGGATATTTCTTAACCAAGGGTTTAATATGCCCAGATCGGCTGGTTGCATGGCTGCTTTAACGCCACCGCAATTGTAATGGCCACAAACCACAATATGGTTTACTTTTAAATGGCGCACGGCGTAGTTTAAAACTGTCATCACATTTAAATCTACGTTGTTTACCAGATTGGCCACATTTCGGTGCACAAAAGCCTGCCCTGGTTGTATACCCATTAAATCTTCTGCCGTAACACGACTATCTGAACAGCCGATGTACAAAAACTCAGGGCTTTGGCCTTTCGATAATTCAGTGAAATAATCAGGATTAATGGCCAGTTTCTCGGCGATCCATTTTTCGTTGTTCTTAAAAACTTCTTCTACATTCATGCTTTTGCTTTAAATAGAATTTGGAATATATAAATTATAATGAGTGCTAAACGAGGTGTTTAAATTGCCATAAAACTAAAAAAAGATTTCCTGATTTCGGCAAGTTCTTCGTCTTTCCTTTTGTTAGCTTAACTAACAAATTTTGCCCTTAAATGTTTAGTGATTTGACAGATATTGAGGAAGAAAACCAGCAACAAATAATATAAATGTGATAAAGGCGATTAAAAATAAAAAAGGTTTAATGCCAGCGGTGCTGCCATTCTTTAGCATCAGTTGCCTAACCAAGCTTGAAGTGAGCAATGATACGCAAATTAAAAATACGAAAGCAAGCGCTAAGCCAACACCAATTCCAAATATTTCTGTCTCTTTCCTGGTGTAAAATACGTTGAAAAAATCAGACAGGAAAAGTAAGTTCCAGATCACCACTATGCCAACGGCAACTGGAATTTTAATCGGAAAACCAGTTTGAGCCTGAAGCTGGCTGATCTCCAGGTCAATATGATTTGGGGTAGGCTTGGTATAATTAAGAAAACCAGTTTGTATAATTTCTGCCATCCGCTCTTCTGCATTTCCCAGAAAGGTAAAGAAGATGTCTTTATTATATTTTTCAACACGGTGGCTAATTCTGATTGAACTACCTAATATAGAAGTGTGGGGAGTAATGGCGATAATATCTGAGCGTTTAAAAACAAAATTCCCCCTGATGGATGCACTAAGTTCGAGTTTAAATTCGCTTACTTTTAAAGTAGCAAAAGGCCAGGTTGCCTTAAAGCCGCCTATTCTAACGCCACCTGTTTCTTCAAATGTATTCATTTATCGAGCAATTAATCTGTTCGAATATATCCCATTTAATCTGATTTTTTATAGTTCCCGATTAAATTTATCTGAAGAAAAATAAAAGCCAATATCAATCACCGTTATTGTTTAACGCGGATTAATATTGACTTTAAAAATGTTTTTAACTGGCAACAGCTACCGCATTCTTGTTAATGTGGTTAGGCAGTTCTTCAAGTGTGTATAAGTTAACCAACGATTCTCTTAATACGTTTTTAGCGTCGTACCACACGTTTTCCTGGGTAAAATGACAAACGCCATTACTTAGCTCGGTAATAATTGCACCAATTAAAGTTGCAAAATGATTTTCGAAAACATCGCCCGAATGGTATTTTAAAGAAAATACTTTGTTATAATTTTGAAGCTGAGTTTCAACCTCTGCACTCAGTTTTATAGGTTTTGCAACCTTTCTTTTTTTCTTTTTAAATACTCCCAGTATCTTTTGTACTAAACTCTGTTTAATGATTTTTTCTTTAAAAAGCTTTTTCTTGTACTCCTTAAGCTCGAATGATTTAAGGGATACACTAAAATTTAGTTTTAGGTTATTTTCGTTAAATATTTCCAAACTTGGTTTGTCCCATTTAAATACGATTGGCAAGTTTCCATTCGGGTTTCTAAATGAGAAAGAGGAGTTAATATCCAGAACATTTTCATGTTCATTCAAACGTTTTAAAATTGTTGGGATAAGATCGTCTGTTAAGGAATTGGTGTAGATGTTTATATAAGCACTCATGTTTAATTAAGATTAGCTGAATCAATTATCGCCAATGGGCAATTGCCATAGGCTTTATTTAAATGATAATTAAGGATATCATTACATTGCAGAATGATCCATTCTAAATAGATACACTCCTCAATATCGATTAACTTGGAAATCTTAAGGTGAATTGGTGGTTGTAGTTTTTCATTTGTATATATGGTTATTTGTGTGTCGTCACATGCGCAAAAACAGTACTTGATTTTTTTTCTACATAAACGGGTCGAATTAGCGAAACGTTACAGCTAATTTTAAAATATCTTCAAAGCAATAATTATACCACAAATACGTTGACTATTTTAATCTTTCCAACAGCTTTTTCATGTTGGTTAGTTGTAGGATGTTTTTAAATTCGGGCGTATCAAAACCACCTTTATCTATCACTTGCTTTAAGCTTCTGTTAAAGCTTCTTACGGAAATACCCAGATAGGCAGCCATGTCTTCTTTGGAGATGGAAATATGCTCATCGGCCTGTAGTTTGAGCAATTTTAAAAGTGCATATTCCAAGGTATATAGCTGTTGAAATGAAGCCCGTGTACTGGTTTGTATAATTCTGGTAGACAATTCCTGGAGTAAGATTGTAGTAAATTCGCTACTTTTATTAATCAGGGAAAGGAAAAGATAGTCAGGAATAACATAAGCGGTAACATCGCTTATCGCGGCTACATTGCACAAGCAATCAATCTTTTTTAAAGCTTCTAATTCGCCAACCACTTCGCCTTTACCTAAAAACTCGATAATAAAATCCTTGCCGTTTTCCTCAGAAATAAAACATTTGCTAATCCCATCTTTAATGATGTAGATGTTGTTTATTTTTTCTCCCTGTTCAATAAATCTATAACCCGCTTTAAAGTTTTTAAGTGTAATGGTTCTCCCTTCACTTTCGGTACAAAAACGTTCGATAAAGGATAAGAAAGTAAGATTGGTTCGTAGCATATTTTTCAGTCAAGACAAATGTCCTTTTTTAGCAGTCCTGGTTGCGTTACTTTTGTCGCATTAAAAGTAAGCATAACAATGAAAAATCAAATTACGGTAATTGCTTTTGATGCCGATGATACCCTTTGGGTAAATGAACCTTATTTCCGCGAAACGGAAGAACAGTTTGCAGGTCTTTTAGAAGATTTTATGCCTCATCATAGCATTTTGGCAGAACTTTACAAAACTGAGATTGCCAATTTACCACTTTACGGCTACGGGATTAAAGGTTTTGTTTTGAGCATGATCGAAACAGTTTTAAGAATAACCGAAGGTAAAATAGATCCAATTGTGATTAGTAAAGCGATAGCACTTGGACAGGAAATGCTCAATAAACCAGTCGAACTGCTTGATGGGGTAGAAGAGGTACTTAAAGCCCTGCACGGAAAATACAGATTAGTGGTTGCAACCAAAGGTGACCTGCTCGATCAACAGCGTAAGCTCACCAAATCAGGACTTGATCATTATTTTCACCATATCGAAATTATGAGCGATAAACAGGAAAAAGATTATCAAAAACTGATCAAACACCTGGATTGTAAACCTGAGGAGTTTTTGATGTTGGGCAACTCCTTAAAATCGGATGTTTTACCCGTACTGAATATTGGCGGACATGCTGTTCACATCCCCTTCCATACCACATGGGTACATGAGAGTATCGATCATACCATTGAACATGTAAATTTTTATCAGATGGAGAGTCTATCTGAGATTTTACCAAAATTAATTGAATGAAAGAAAAAATAGATATAAACACCTGGATCAGAAAAGATCATTTTAAATTTTTTAGCGCCTTTGAAGAACCTTTCTTTGGCGTAACCGTGGAGGTAGACTGTACTGCTACCTACGAAGAAGCAAAACAACATAACGTTTCTTTTTTCCTGCTTTATCTGCACAAATCGCTGGTAGCCGCAAATCAGATAGCGCCTTTTAGTTACCGCATTATTGATGGCGAAGTTTGGAAGTATGATCGCGTGAATGCCGCAGCTACCATCAACAGACCGAATGGCACATTTGGATTTGGTTACATGGATTTCTACCATGATTTTGAAGATTTTAGAACAGCAGCCAATATGGAGATCGAAAAGGTACAGGCCAGCACGGGTTTAATCCCTTCCTCATCAGGCGAAAATGTAATCCACTATTCGGCATTGCCATGGTTAAATTTCACTTCCTTATCACATGCCCGCAATTTTTCTTATCAGGACAGCTGCCCTAAAATATCTTTTGGCAAAATTAGGGATGAAAACGGAAGAAAAATAATGTCGGTTTCTATCCATGTAAACCATGCTTTGATGGATGGTTATCACGTTGCGCAATTTGTAGATGCCTATCAGGGGTTATTAAACAAAAAAGAAGTTAACGAATATATCTAATTCAAAACTTTAAGGAATTAAACCTAAAGGATATTTAATGTTCGGTTAATATTAGGAATTTATTTTCGGCGATGTTTATAGCTGCCGTTATTATTCCTTTCTATCTTTTGGCTATTATAGCCATGTGTTATATGGATACCGTTTTTAAGGCGGTTATGTTTTTTGTGCTGTTACTTATTGCCACATTTGTACTTTTTCTGTTCATCAATTATCCTATGCAATCGGTTTTTACCGTAATCTGTTTAATGGCCATGTTTGCTTTTAAACCTAAAGATTAATTAAAAAGTGAATTATGATTTGCATTCGAGAAAGTATTTGCTATTTTTGCTGCTCAGGCAGGAAGCTTGTTTCAATTACTGAATGATTATTTAATTTTTTGGTTATTGAATATTTAAAATTGGGGGATTAGCTCATTTGGCTAGAGCGCTTCGCTGGCAGTGAAGAGGTGATCGGTTCGAATCCGATATTCTCCACAGGTATCCATAACACTGACTTATAGGCAGTGTTTTAATGAGTTAAATGGCGTCTACTCGGCCAAAACTCAGCCACAGAAAAAAGAGAGGTCAAATAATCTGGCATTCTCCACAAAAAACCATCAAATAACTAGAGATAAGTTGTTTGATGGTTTTAAAAATCCAATCTCCGATAAAATTCACCCGCGAAATAGAACTTTGAGTTCTATGGAAATTCCGGACTTGCCCTATACCATTCCAAGATTATTTAAAGGAAAAAAGATTGAATCTGTTCCTAAAGGGAGCACGTGGGCTAAAGAAGAAGCCCTCCAGAGCTGGTATGTCGAATTTTTTTTTCACAATCCACAGACTGGTCAGATGGAAAGGTTCAGGCCGACCAAGAACCTTAACCGGATAAAAGATCCACACGAAAAGCTTAAGCATTTTACACGGTTGTGCGAAGCTTATACAGTGGCATTGGAAGGTGGCTAGAATCCGCTTGATGAAAGATCGAATGAGGAACTCAAAAAACAAATCAGTTCGATAAACCTGTTGCAGGCTAAAGTATTGTTTGAACAATACCATATCGCAAAAGGCACCAGGGAGAAACCCGCAGATCTTACTTTTCCAAGGTTAACCAGTTCATCAGTTACTACGGGGAGGATAAAAAAGCAACCGATATCACGGATTATGAAATTACAGGTTTTCTCAATACAATGGAAAGAAATGAGAAATGGGTTAGTGTGACCTATAACAGTGCCAGAATCATTCTCAATAAATATTTCAGGTAATTAAAGGTTAGCAAATATATTCCTGTTAATCCGTTTGCCGATACGGAGACCAAAACTAAAATCAAAACCGAATCGCATCAGATATTTTCCGATTACGACTTTGAAACACTTTTTTTACATCATCCTTCTAGGAAGCTGAGAAATATAGCGCAAACGTTTGTCTTATTCAAAAGTCATTAAGTGTATTTTATAACCTTGTATATTATGATTTATAAAAGATTTAAAATGTATTTATATCATTTATATGCTACATATGTGTGTTTACATGCTTGTAAGATATACGCAAACGTTTGCGTGATTTTTTTTGCTAATTAATAAGATCATTGCTCTACCTTCAGAAATTAATTCTAACCTAACGAATATGAAAAAAATAAAATTGCTCCGTCAGGGCAGGGGCGGTCATCATCCTTCAATTTTTAATGAAATGGTCAGTCGCAATATGCTGGTTAGCTATGCAATTCCGGATCTTAACAAGATGCGTTGAGAGAGAATATCGCAGCAATACTCAAATTAACGAATTTTTAAGAAGGTAGCCGTTTAGTTATCTCTTGATGCTTACCATGAGCCTATAAAAGGGGCAATATGTAAACACAACGATACATTCCGATTAAAGGGATCTATAGTAGCTTGGAGCTTTCATCAAGAGTTAATGGTTTTTGTAAATAAAATATGTGTAGATTTTGCAGGTATTTGAATATGGACAGACCTACCCAAAGAAGGTAAAGACAAATGACGAGTTAGTAACAACTTATATCTCGCTATCGATAATGAATGCAATTATTTTTATCTACTTTCCTTGATGCTTAAAAAATTAATACTCTTCACACTTTTTTTATACAGCTTTTCGGTCCTAGGTCAGGTCCAAAAGAAAACTGTAAAAGGTAATGTAGCTGATGTATCTTCAAATATAGGCCTGTATAATACTTCAGTTGTACTGCTAAGTACCGAAGGCCATTTTATTCTAGCTGATACAAGGGCGGATGCGGAAGGCAATTATGAGCTAAAAAATATTGAGAGCGATCATTATTTATTATTATTTACGCGTCCTGGCTATGTTGATTTCAGTAAGGCTATAGATCTTAAGAATATCTCTGAAAAAAATTTAATAGTTGATGGGATTAAACTATACAGAAAAGCTGTTTTATTGGAGGAGGTTATTATTAAAGCAAAAGTTAGCGCAATTAAGATCATTGGCGATACTGTTGAATTTGCCGCAGACAGCTTTAAAGTTCAGCCTAATGCTTCCGTGGAGGACTTGCTCAGGCAGTTACCCAATATACAGATCGATCAGAACGGAAAGATTACCGCCCAAGGGAAACAGGTAAAAAGAGTATTAGTAGATGGAGAGGAGTTTTTTGGAGGTGATCCGTTATTGGTTACCAGAAATCTTCGGGCCGATATGATAGACAAAGTACAGGTTTATGATAAGAAATCTGATGCATCTGAATTTTCGGGAGTGAATGATGGTCTAAAGGATAAGACAATTAATCTTAAATTAAAGGAAAATAAGAAACAAGGGTATTTCGGGAAAGCAACGGCTGGTGTTGGCAATAAAGGCTTCTACAATGGGCAAGGGATGGTCAATCTATTTCAAACTAATCGAAAACTGTCAGCCTATATAACGAGAAGTAATATCGGACAGTCTGGATTAGCAAAAGAAGACAAAGAAAGGATTGGCAGTGACGAGGAAGGAAACGGCAGTTATACTGGGAAGGGTATTCCAATAATCACCTCAGCTGGTGTACATTATGATGAGAGATGGGGTGAGAACAAGAAAAATATTAATGGTAATGCAAAAATCTTTAACAGTATCGTCGATGAATCAAATGAAACGATAACAGAATATACCCTTCCAATGGAAGTCTTAAGGACAAATAACAATGTGAACAGTAGGAATGTGGAGTTCAGCAATAAATATAATGTCACCTTTAAGGATAACCATAGTAAAAGCACAGCTTTCAAAGCATATATTGATTTCAATTTCTTAAAAAGAAATTCAGATTATACTTCGGAGACTGAAAGCAACAATGCGAAATATTTGATATTACAAAACAATGAAAATAGAGTAACTGACAATGTGTTCAAGAATATCAATTTAAATTTAGAATTACAGAAAAAATTCAAGAAGCAAGGAAGAACCATTTCTTCCTACCTAAACAGCAGTTATTATACCAATCGTTCAACAGGTAATACAACTTCAACCAACAAATTTTTTAACCAGTCTGGTGGGACAGATAGTTTAAATTTACTTAACTTGAATAAAGAAGTGGTTTCTGACAATAAGTCGTTGAATCTAAATACCATATATTCCGAGCCAGTCTCAAAGAATTTATCCATGTCGTTGAATTATCTTTTGGGCTCTGGCCAGTTAAGTGACGACAGGGAGTCGATTGATGCTATTCAGCAAGGTGTAATAAGTGAAAGATTCAGTAGTAACCTGACAAATACAAACCTAGATAATAAGTTCGGTATAAACTTCAATTATAACCGAAAGAAATTATTCTTCAATTTTGGTGGCAACTATAGTCTAAATCGTTTACGAATAGATGACATTCGTGAGAATAACATTTTTGTGAGAAATTTCAACATTTGGGAATCCCGAGCCAAGTTGACTTACAGGTTCAGTGACTATAAGTTCTTTGAAATAAATTATACTGGCAACCCTAACAAACCTACAGCGAGTCAACTGCTTCCTGCTCGCTACAATAACTCTTTAACAGTAACCACTCTTCCAAACCTTGAATTAAACACCAGTTCCTCAAATAAATTTGATTTTGCATATACTCGGTTCGCCGTTCAAACAGAGACCACTTTCAATGTCAATACAAGTTACATGACAACTTCAAATCCCATTGTACTTTCGACAAATATCAGCCCTACAGGGGTGTATATATATCAGTATGAAAATTTGCCTGGAAAAACAAATAACAACCTTTCAATGGATGTTCTTTATGGGACAAAACTAAAAAAAAATGATGCCAGAATATACTCTGGAGTAACAAGTTCAATGATTAAGACATTCACCAAGACCAATGGGGCTTTAAATCAGTTAAATGCCAATAATTATAGTATATATTTTGGCATCAACAAGGTAAAACAAAAAAAATACACCTTGAACTTAAGTAGTTCTGCCACCTACTATGAAAATATTTTTTCTTTGCAAGACTTAAAAAATAACTTTTTGAGTATTTATTCAAGAGCCAGCGTTGATGTTTTTGTTGGCAAAATACAGCTTCATACTGATGGGGCACATCAATGGCAACAGAAAATCAGAGATACGGATAAGAATTTCAATGTTTTCATTTGGAATGCTTGGTTGGGGAAATCCTTCACAAAGACAGATGAATTATTAATTAAGATATCCTGTAACGATATTCTAGGAGAAAATACTGGTTTTTACAGATCTGCTACCAACAATTATTTTACCCAGAATACTTATAGAGCCATCCAACGTTTTTTTCTAGTGTCGGCAACATGGAATTTTAACAGACTTAATGACAGAACAACTACGAAATAATGAGAGCTTATTTAATCATCATCATCCTTTTCCTGAGCATCCGCTCTTATGCGCAAGACTTTAGTTTTTTAACTTCAGGTAAAATAGAATTTGAAAGAAGAATAAATACCTATCCTATCTATGAAGGGTTATTGCTTGACAATAAAAATATTAAAAAAGAAAATTTACAAAAGTCCCTTAATGATTTTAAAAGTGCTAATTCCCAGTTCAATACAGCAAGTTTTAGCCTAACCTTTGATAAGACTAAAAGCCTTTATCAGCCTGAATTAATAGATAAAAAGAGTTTTCTAAGCGGGGCTGCATTTGACAATATTGTTTTTAATGAGTTTGAGAAAAATCAGTTTAGCGCACAAAAAAACCTTTTTGGGGAAGCTCTTTCAGTCAGAGACACTCTTGGAAAAATAAAATGGAGATTAACTGACGAAGTCAGGGAGATAGCAGGCTTTCATTGTAGGAGAGCAAACGCTTCATTGGCAGATTCTGTTTATGTAGTAGCATTTTACACGGACCAGATTCCTGTGAAGTCAGGGCCGGAAATGTTTCAGGGCCTGCCAGGGATGATCCTGAGTGTATCACTTCCTTACGAACATATCACTTGGCAGGCCACAAAAGTATCTGCGGATAGCCAGGTAGCCAGCGAATTAGAAAAAAAAATAATTATCAAAACGCCCATGACTAAAACAGAGTATTTTGATAAATTTCAAAAAACCTTGAATCAATTTAACCTGACTTCGAAGTGGTTTAAAAGTTTCCTAACCTATTAACTGAATCTATTGGCATAGCGATGAAAAACTTAAGTAAATTGATAAAAGAAACCAAAGAAATAAAACCGATGCCCAAGAGCAAAATAACCTTAGGGCTGCTTGAGTTCGGATATTCGGATGCTATCTCTAATCCGATGTCGGTTATCGAGAATGTAATCAATTACTGTGAGCTAGCGGATCAATTAAACTTCAATCAGTTTTGGCTAACTGAACATCATAACTTTTATAGCCATAGTCCTTGGTCCAGCCCAGAGATTCTGCTACCTATCTTACTCTGCAGAACCGAAAAAATTAGGATAGGCAGCGGTGGTGTATTGATAAACTATCATTCCCCTTACCGGGTTGCGCTGAACTTTCGACTCCTTGAGAACATATTCCCTAATAGGGTCGATCTCGGCTTTTCGAATGGTCACCCTCAAAAAAATATCTCCGAATTATTGAAGCAAAAAAAAATCCGAACACTTCCAGAGGATTATTTTCCCAATATCAAGATGATATCAGAACTTTTTCATAATGAAGTTGAAAATGTAGTAGATAAAAAAATCCTTATTCCACCATTTAAAGGCATAACACCTGATCTCTATTTACTCAGCTCATCTTTCAAAAACCTCAATAAGGCTGTCGAGTTAAAGTTGAATCTTTGCAAATCCCTTTTTCAAAATGCTGATAGTATAAATGAGGAATTGGATCTGTTAGATAAGTACCGAGAAGGCTTCTATTCAAAACATGGCGTTCAACCAAAAATTAGTTTATCCGCTTCATTCATCTGTTCGAAAACTGATCGTTTGGCTAAGAGGATATTTGAAAAAAGGCGCGATGAAACTGTGTTTAACCAGCAAATTGGCTCTTCGTCGTTTATTCATGATAACATTGCTGCGATGAGTGAAAAATTCTCGATAAAAAACTTCATTCTGACTGATCTTTCAAACAATTTCAAGGTGAAAATGGAGGGCGCTGAATTACTTTCGAAAGAGTTTAATCTATAATAAATTTTAAAAAATATAAGAGACTCCTTTGTCTAGTATGAAAAGACATAAATGAATTAGGATTGATGAATGTATTCAAGAGTTTGTGCTAATTAAATGTCCTAGAATATATAGAATATTTTTAGCTAATTATGTGTTAAAGTGTTTTTAATGAGCGGATTACGTTTTTATTTTTTTTGAGTATTTTATTCTAGAAAAGCGATAATTAATAATATTAATAGCGTAACAATTATTTGACAAATAATGTCTACATGTCAGACATAATTCACGGTATTTTAATTATATTTGGTAATAAGGGGGTGAAGCAAAAACCTTATAAACAAATATTTAAAATACATTTTTATGAAAAAAAAATTAATTCTAGACAAAAAAACGATTACTCAACTTTCTGAGAAAGAACAATCGAAAATTTTAGGTGGAGAAGCATGGACTACCTCTTTTGGAAGCTGCACTGGTGGGCTTTGCTGCTCTCCGCAACCTACTCTTTCTCAGTTGCATTTATGTACAAGCGATAATCTTCCGAATGGCTGTCCAAAAGATCCAACACCGACACCAACGCCGGCCCAATAACAAATAATTAACTTTTAACAATCTAAAAAGCGCTTTGCTCGCCCTCTTTAAAAACAGAACTAACTAATGTACGATCTCAAGGCAGCTTTTGAGTCTTCTCTTATTGCCCTCAGGGCAAGAATCGAAACGATTTCAGGTAGGTTAGTTATCAATCTTACAACCCCGAATCGGATAAAACCTTGCAACAGTATTTAAATGCACTTTTATGAAGAAAAAATTAATTCTCGACAAAAAAACAATCACTCAGCTCTCTGAGAAAGAACAGTCAAAAATTCTTGGAGGAGAAGCTCTTACCACCTCATATGGAAGTTGTACCGGCTTTCTTTGTTGTTCTCCTCCGATTGTTCTAACGCTTGAAATTTGTAATAGTGACCACCTTCCAAATGGTTGCCCTAAGGATCCGACACCAACTCCGACACCGGAACCCTGATTACTCCAGACTATTGATAATCCAAAGGGATGCTTTCGAGCCGTTTTGCCTAACGCATCCAAAAGATGGCGCTGATCAGACATGTAACGTCAATATTTTTATATCTCAATAATCAAAGATTTGAAATCTAATACTGAATAAATTATACTTATGAAAAAAAAATTAATTCTCGATAAAAAAACAATCACTCAGCTCTCTGAGAAAGAACAATCAAAAATTCTAGCAGGGGAAGCCCTTACCACCTCATTTGGAAGCTGTACGGGCTTTCTTTGTTGTTCTCCGCAGCCTACTCTTTCTCAACTAAGTTTGTGCACAAGTGACAATCTTCCAAATGGCTGTCCCAAAGATCCAACTCCGACACCAACGCCGGAGCCTTAAGGCTATCGACTCCAAAGCAGGGCTTTTATCACAACGCATGTAAAAGCCCTTTTTGATTTATTCTTTCTTTAAGGGTTCTAATTAAGTCTGCTATTATAAGTTTCTGTAATGGCCTTCGTTAATTAGTCCAATAAAGAGAGTAATAGAAATTATATGAATTATTTTTTGCCAACAGGCTAGCGAAAATAAAAGTCTTAATCGCAGACTAAATTAAATAATAAGCAAGAATATAGGCGATTGTACAGATCTCGGATGTCAATAATTAGAAGTCTGCAAACATTGGGCATAAACAATAATATTTTTAATCATATTAATATCCAGGGCGTGGCAAAACGTTATACACTTAATATTTAAATTACACTTTTATGAAAAAAAAACTAATTCTCGACAAAAAAACAATTACTCAACTTTCTGAGAAAGAACAGGCAAAAGTGCTCGGTGGAGAAGCCTGGACAACCTCTTTCGGAAGTTGTACAGGCGGGCTTTGCTGCTCTCCACCACCCCAAAATACAGTTGCAACCGTCTGTGATCCAAATGGCTGCCCTCATGATCCGACACCAACGCCAACACCTCCGCCGATCCCGGAAGTATAATAAAATAATTCTAATAATCTAAAAGCGTTTTGCCCGCCCTCTTTAAAGAAATAGAATCACCTATATGAAAAAACTATTGCATTCCTTTCGATTTTTATGTTGCTTTATTATCCTTCTCTCGTTTTCGCTAAACATCTGTGCTCAAGAACCGGATGACGGGCCGGTTGTTTCGGAATTAAACCAAATCCTAAAACCCTTTACGCTAAGTAACCGTGAAGATACGACTGCGATAGTGCCAAAGAATCTGTTAGCAAAAATGTCGATCATAGCACTCGGGGAGGCTACTCACGGTACCAAGGAATTCAATCTTTACAGAAGTGAGATTATAAGAGACCAGATTGTTCATAACAATGTAAAAACTGTTGCCATGGAGACCGACTATTGTTACTCACTTGTGCTTAATGATTATTTGATGAGCGACAAAAAAGATTCTCTATATAAATTTATGTATAAAACAGGGCTGTATGGGATTTACATGACCCAGGAAGTTTACAATATGCTGAAATGGATTAAGGGATATAACTTGACTCAAGACCGAAAGAACAGGGTCAGGGTCTTAGGGATCGATATGCAGCAACCATACATCATTACAAAATCGATACTGGAAAGTTTTACTAACCTCAAAAATATTGACAGCAATGCCTATAACCAACTTAAGACGTATAACAAGCAGTCTACTTCTAATGGTTACAAAATGAGTAAAACCCAGAAGGAAACTTATAAAGCTCTAGCCAATACACTTATGAGTCATGCCAGGCAAGAAGGAAAGGATACACTGAATATTTTCCAGTTTATTAGGCTGTTCGATCAGAGCCTTGACCTCATGGGATCCGCTGGAATGTTTACAAACTATTATCGTAATTTGGATGTGGTCAGAGACAGATATATGGCAGAGAATGTCTTGTGGTTACTCCACAATAATCCCTCTAATGGGAAATTAATTTTATGGGCCCATAACGGTCATATTGCACATGCGAAATTAGAAGGCTCCACTAGAATGGGTTATTATCTTAAAAATTATTTGAAAGATAAATATTATGCAATTGGCTCTGGGTTTGATGAGGGATATGTGAGGATCTTCGATTTTAAAAATACAAGAAAGTATACATCGTTTTCCTATGGCTCATCAGTAAAATTAAATTCGATCGAGTATGTTCTAAAGAAATGTCGGGAGCAGAGTTTCTTTCTGGATGTCCGCGAAATGGCAATGGATGAAAAATTGAGGCCGTTCTTAAAGAAAAATAAGTACACAAGGGTTATCGGTGCCGTTTACATGGATGACCAGAATAAGGATTATCGAGAATACCCGTTGGACGATTGTTATGATGGATTCGTTTTCTTTAAAAAGACAAGTGCGGCTGAAGATATTACCAATAAAAATTAGAATGGAACAATTATTTGAGAACCTAAAAAAAGAGCAACATAAAATATTAAGGTATATATTGAATAATGATGTGGACAAAAAACGAGGATTGGGGTTATATACCGGAATCCCTGGAGATATCTTGTTCCTTGCTCAATGCTATTCGACTAATAAGGATCAGGCAATTTTAGATAGGATTAATGAACTATTGGATTATTGTTTGGAAAACCTTCAGTCAGGTGAATACATCTATCCAATTTTTTCTGCTGGGGTAGCAGGTTTTGGCTGGATCGTCGATTATCTGATCGAAAATGATATAATTGACAAAGATTCTGAGGAGATCTTGGAACTGTTAGACCCTATGTTGTTCCATGAAATGAACTCGCTGCTAGGCCATAAAAATCATGACCTGTTAAATGGAGCGTTAGGGATAGGCATTTATTTCATTAAACGCAGAAAATACGATTATGTAAAAGTACTTATAACATATCTCGATGACAACAAGATCGTTAACAATGATGAGGTCTTATGGGAAGTTGACAAAAAAAATCCTGACAAAAGAGTGGTTTTCGATTTCAGCTTATCCCATGGAGCTGCGGGAATTCTGCATTTTCTTATTAAATGTAATGACTTGGGCATTAGTAAGGCTACTTGCAGAGGGCTTATTGATGGCATCCTATGCTTTTACAAGAACAACCTTCAGGATCAGGAGTCGATCGGTTCTTATTTTCCAAATCTAATTGATGTCGATTCCTATCATCTCGATAAAAAGAACAAGGTAATGAGTAGACTGGCCTGGTGTTATGGCGATCTTGGCATATTGTACACCATATTGAACGCGGCAGAGGCTTACGAAGACAAAATCTTAGAGCAGGATATCTTAAAGAAACTTCTGATAACAAGTGGACGAGTAGAGCAGGAAAAAACCCTTGTTTATGATGCTGGATTCTGTCACGGCTCTTCTGGGAATGCGTTTATATATCATGATCTTTTCTTGAAGACTAAACTACCTGAATTTCAGACTGCCACCGAATATTGGTTAGATAGAACACTTTCGTATAAAAAAGAATCAGAAGAAGGACATCCACATTATGTTTTTATCGGTGGGACTAACTCTGAAGAGCTTGAAAACTGTGATAATCTGTTGGAAGGGCTTATCGGAATTGGAGTTACCTACAATTATGTGTTGAATCCTGAGCTGCCCCGTTTTAAAGACGGTTTAATGCTGGCTTAAACACAACTTATCACCTAAACTATTCATTCTTTAATAATGCTATCCAGACTGAATTTAAAACGACAGTCATCATATTAAGTAAGATTCAATGAAACATCTAAATTTTGTTCTCTTAAGAAGCCCATCATTCAGCTTAAACCAAATTAATAACAAGGCATACTGGAAGTCTGACCTTTTCAATGAAGGCCTCTTCCTATCGTCTAAGGAACTCTATAATGATTTAATAAGCCCTCAGGCAAAAGATCCCAAAAAACAGGCTAGGATAAACCAAAGTTTAGTGAAATATTGGACAAGAACATGCTCCAGATGTACACCGTACGGCACGTTCGCAGGAAATCTTGTTGTGGATCTAAAAGATGAGCCAACAGAATTAACATTACATGATAACAATCTCCACGAACGGAAAGTTCGATTAGATATGGGCAGTCTCTCTTCAATTATAGAGAAGCTACTGACTTTGCCTTCCGTGCGGGAAAATATTACAGTTTTTCCCAACGATAGTCTATACGAGACCGGAGAAGAATTCAGGTACGTTGAATTCGTATTGGATGAAAATGTCCGCGACTATAAGCTCAGTTCCGTTCAAAAAACGGATTATCTTGCCGCAATATTACTCAAATGTAAGGATGGTGCCACCATGAGGGACTTAGCAGAACATCTATCTATTCTTGAGGAGGTGGACTATGATGATGCGATAGAATATGTCACGGATCTTTGGAACTCACAAATAATTATATCAAGTCTCGAACCTAATATTACTGGAGAGGATCCGCTGAAATTTCTAATTGAAAAATTGCAGGGAATTGGGATTCCCGTTTCAATTCTTGAAAAACTAAATAAAATACAAGTACTTATTGACCATCCTAAGCCAGGTGTCAATTATTTACTCGAGATAGAGAATGAACTTGATTTCTTCTCTGTTGATTTGAAAAACAGCATACACGTTGACTTATTTCTTTCAGCAAAAAGTCACAAAATCGAGTTAGGTATCATTGATAACATTTTATTGCAGTTGGATAAATTATTGGTCTTGAAAAAATCAGTAGAGACGTATGACCTGAAAACATTCAAGAATAAATTTAGATCCAAGTACGGTTCTGAGAGTATCCCTTTGGCCTTAGCAATTGATTCTGATATCGGCATAGGTTATTCACATCTTTCGGAAGGAAACCAAGAAGACCCTGGTCTTCTTGATAAACTAAATTTTAGTCAAAATACTTCGTTTCAAAAGGATTATGGTGTGTTTGACTATATTCAAAAATTTGCGTTGATTAAATACAGCGACTGTATTTTAAAGAATAAGAAGATAATAGAAATTACAAATGACGATCTAAAAGAGATTGAAGATCATACTAAAGACCTGAAAGTAGCGAATAGTTTGTATACGATGGGCAGTCTCCATTCACTAAATGGAAAGATTGATAGTGAGAATTTCCTTTATGATCTAAATTTAATCGGTGGGCCATGTGCAGGCAGTCTGCTGGGCAGATTTGCTTATAACAATAAAAGACTACTGAAAGCAATAAAAGAATCTTCGGCTGAAGAGGAAAAGGAATATCCGGATGCTATTTATGCTGAGATCGTACATCTTCCGCAGGCCCGGGTTGGAAATATTGTCCAACGCCCAATATTTAGAAGGTATGAAATTCCCTATTTAGGTAAGTCCGGTATTGATAAGGAATTCCAGATCGAAATCCAGGATTTAAACGTAAGCATTGAAGGCGATCAGGTTGTATTAAGAAGTATAAAACATAATAGAAGGGTGATTCCGCGACTAACCACGGCGCACAATTTTATGATAAAAAGTCTGCCGCTGTATAAATTCCTTTGTGACCTGCAGACACAAGGGAATTCCTATGCAAAATTCTGGGATTGGGGAACCTTGAATATCATGTCGCACCTACCAAGAGTAATGTATAAGAACATTATCATTGTAAAAGAGCAATGGTTAATCAAGAAAACTGAAATAGTTTCGGACGGGAATGGAAAAGTCATTACTCCAAAATTAATCAATGATTTTCTATTAAAAAATGAAATTCCAGACAAGGTTGCCTTTGTTGAAGGAGGAGATGAATTTCTACTCGATCTTTCAGAAACCGATGGAATAAATTTGTTGGTACACTATCTGGAAAAATATAATCAAATATTAATCAAGGAATACCTCTTTACAGAGGAAAACTGTATTGTTCGAAATACAGAAGGGCAACCATTTACCAATGAGATAATAATCCCCATTACCAGAGAAGTTGCACCCCAACCAGATATGCAAAGGCCTGAAATCACTTATCCCAATGAAACAAAGTTCTCACTGGGCTCAGAATGGTTGTACTTCAAGATCTATGCAGGGAATAATTTTATTTACCAGCTTCTTACCGAAATACTACTTCCCTTTCTTGAGAAAAGCGACAAAGTTCTTTTTGAGAAATTCTTCTTTATCAGATATAATGACACCGGAACGCATATACGGTTAAGGTTTTACAATTCTGATCTGGCAAAACAATATGTACTCCAGCAGAAGATCTCTGATCTCTTATCACCCTTCTATATCGCTGGAAAGATCACAAACATATTGATAGACACATATGAGCGAGAAAACAATCGCTATGACAAAGACCTGATTGACCATGCCGAAACAATATTTCATAATGACAGTTTATTTGTGATAAAGCTACTGAGGGAATTTGGCAATGAAAAACTCGATATACCGTTCTATCTTGAATGCCTGCGGTCAATAGACAGGCTCATGGATGACTTTGATTTTGGCCTGAATGATAAACATGAGCTTCTCGATAAGATGCAGCATGCTTTCTTTACTGAATTCAATGGAAGCAAATTTCTACAGAGACAGCTCAATGATAAATACAGGGTGTTCCGGGAAAAAATATTCGGATCCTTCAAAAACGATCCGGATCTTGCCAAGAGCCAGGTCAGCGCAATCCTGCAGGAAAGATCAGAGATCAATGCCATCCCGGTCGTTGAGATATTTAAAGCACTCGACATTGTTCGGCGGAAAGAGACCTTGTTCAAACTTCTGCCAAGCTATATCCATATGTCTGTCAATAGGATGTTCGCATCGAACCAGAGAAAACAAGAACTTTTAATATATCATTTATTGGAGCGACATTATAAATCCGCACTATCAATCAAAAATTCAGTAAAAAAATCTAAATTAATTGATGTTGAACCTTAATAATTTCTATCGATTACTATCTACGATAGATATTTGAGATTCCAATAATACGCATAACCAATACAAAGCTTATGATATTTCTTTCTGCTCAGCCAGATGATCCTTACTTCATCTGGCAACTCGAAATCCAATTGATCAACTTTAAATCATTCGGCATTGGTTATAAAGAAATCCATGTCCTGATTTCTTATGAAGAAAAAAATGGAATAAATAACCTGTATGTCGATTTTTCTTCAAGATTTAAGGAGTACGCACAATTTTATTTTTATCCCGATAGAAGGAAGAAAAAAAAATACGTTTCCTCTATACGGCCTCACATAATAGCTCAACATTTTTTTGCTAACGAGTGTCTTAGCAAGAGTACTGTCTTCTATCACGATTCAGATATCCTCTTTACCCATAAACTACCGGATTTTAATAGATTATGCGCTGACGATATCTGGTATTTTTCCGATGCAAAATCGTACCTGGATTCGAATTACATTAAGAGCAAAGGCGAGATTATTCTAGATGAAATGTGTGGAATTGTAGGGATTGGAAAGCAAACTGTAATTGATAATGATGAAAATGCTGGCGGGGCACAATCGCTCCTGAAAAATGTTGACTATAGGTTTTGGGAGAAAATCGAAGTTGATAGCGAGAATCTTTACGATCATTTATTCGAGAATACCAAAAGATATCGGCGGGAATTTCTAAGCAACAAAAAAACGGGGGATTATGTTCCGATCTCTAGCTGGTGCGCGGATATGTGGGCATTGTTGTGGAACTCAATTAAAGTTGCGCAAGTCAAAATTGATAAGGATCTGGATTTCTGTTGGCCACATCATGATAAAAGTGAATGGTATGAGAAAAAAATCTTCCATAATGCAGGCGTAAATCATTTACAGGACAAAAAATATTTTTATAAAAGCGCGTTTATAAGGAAAGAACCATATGGCTATGATTTTAGTTCAATTTCATCAGAATGCTGCAGTCACAAATATCTTGAAACCATAGAGGATATTTATAACAACAGGATTTATGACCTGACCGATGTAACCTTCCTTATCCCTATAAGGATTGACTCGGATGACCGTCTGGAAAATCTGACGGCAATATTGAGCTACCTGGCTAAATATTTTAGAACGAATGTCATTATTCTCGAAGCGGATAATCAATGTCGGATACCCGCAGAAATCATCACAGAAAATGTCAAACATGTTTTTATAAAGGATGACAATCCTCTTTTTTTAAGAGAAATATTTAATAATAAATTAATCCACATTGCAAAGACAGATATAATTATAAAATACGACTGTGATGTGATAGTTTCGCCGTCACAGCTGAATAGAGCTGTTTTGTCTGTTAGGTATTGTGATTCAGACTTTTGCTATCCTTATGATGGAAGCTGCATCAATGTTTCAGGGGCCCTGAGGTCTTTTTTCCTTAAGAAACTTGACGTGAGGCTTATCTTCAAGTATTCCTTAAGCTATGGTAATTTCTTCTCAGCTTACGGGGGCTGTATGGTCATCAACAGAACAAAATATATTCAATCTGGTATGGACAATGAAGCATTTAATGGTTGGGCACATGAAGATCAGGAGATTTTTAAGAGACTTAAAATCCTTGGGTTTCAAGTCAAGAGGCAAGAAGGTCCATTATTCCACCTTGATCATAAGAGATTGGCGAATTCTAATCACTTTTCACAGGCTGAATTCATGAATAGCCTACAGGAGTATATAAAAGTCTGCAATATGAATAAAACCGAACTAACAAAATACATATCAAACTGGCGTAAATATGACGAACAAACCGTTTAAAGCAAACATTGACCCACTTATTAATGAGATTAGTAAAATTGTCCTGATAAATGCAGGTTTTTGTAATAATAATGGCTTGTATAATGGTAAAAGCGGAGCCGTTAGTTTTTTGTATCACTTGGAAAGCTATAACGGAAATGAGATATATTACAATCTAGCCAACGAACTGGTACTAGAGATCACCTCCGTGCTATATGGTAATGGCCCAGCCAATTCTTTTTCTGATGGATATACAGGAATTGGCTGGACTTATAATTACCTCACTAAAAATGATTTCATCGAAATCCCCAAAGAAAGTGATCCGCTGGAGCTCTTATCGCATGACATCATCAAAAATGCTAAAATTCCCCTTATCGAACAGGAATCAATTGGAGACCTTTTCTATATTTCTTCAAGAATTCTTGATGGAGCTGGTTCCTTCAGTAGTGATAATCTTGAAAATCTACTTGTGCAGGAAAAGTTGATAGCATATGTAGATCGGATTGACAACAATGAGGTTCTTTCAAGAAAAGTAAAAAAGAATGAATTCCTTGATGATCTGTTACGAGACAATGCACGTGAAAACTTATCAAGCAGAATAGAAAAAATATTTCTGTCAGTTGCGGTAGCGAACTACGCTTCCAATACGGGAGTCTTTCCGGCCGTGACGAAGAAATTGATACAAGAATCGATTGTTATTACCCAATCTTATCTTGATTGTATCTACTCAATAACAAATATCGATCATGATTTTGTTCAAGAGAATAGCTTCACTGTTACTAACATGACTTGCAAATTATACCTAAGTCGTCTTAGAGTTGAGGAGCTTGGAATTTCTTCGAATTGCTTAGAGCGATTTCTTGAGGCGATTTCAAGATTGCATGAACTAGGCGAACTTCATTCAATAAAGGACGGAATTGAAAAATTTATCCATTTGGAGATCAATTCTATAATAATATTAATGAATATCAACAATCACGCTAAGGCTGAGCGATTGGCTTCCATTATAGATAAAAAATTGGAAATACTCGTTGCTTTACTTGACAGTTCCGAAATGATAACGGATAGTTTCTCAAGTAATAATGGTTTAAATGTTGGCCTTACGGGACTTTCAGGTCTAGGACTGATGTTATTACAATATAAGCAAGTCTGCTCTGCTGAGTGGAATTCAGCGTTGTTCATTTAAAGAATATTAGAAAATATAATGAAATCTACAGCAATTTTAATACTAGAAAAATCTTCAGACGATTGCCCACTAATCAATTTCTTAAATAAAAATAGGGATAAGTTTAAGAGAATTATTACGGTGGAAATTGGGAAAACCGAAGCAATTCCATTTCCAAAAGAAAAACAAACCTCTAAATTTCTATCTATCAAAGTTCCTTATCCTCAGCTGATCACAGATACAAACATCTTATCAAAAAAAGGATTGAAGGAATATGCGAACAGGGTTCTAGACATCTTGGAAATCGAATCGATAATCAATAACAGTGATCCCTTAAGCTTTTTTTTCTATAATTTCAGTTCCTTTTACCTGGTTGCTGCAATTAGAGCCCGTACAGTTTCCAAAATAATAACTTATGTTGATACTTTTCAATGGGAAGATGAAGAGATCTATGGGGACTACATAGCCAATAAGGACTATCTGAAAAATAGTCTGATGAACAATTATGATCACCTCAAGAGCCCGATTGAGCAGGATATGATGAACTCCTCTGATCTGATCCTTTGTTGTAACGGGGATGTCCACTCTACAATAAAGAAGCTATATGGGGACTTTCTGATCAACTATCTTGATCCTCTCGAATCTACAACCTGTAGCATAACCTCTATGACGACACCACAAAATGTTTTGAAAAAAACTTTAGGATTCGATAGTAATGAAAAGATAATTCTCTTCAATACCACTGGCACAGGTGAGACTGAAATCATCCTATTTTTAGAGAGCTTATTGATGCTACATAACCAAAAAAAGAGCTTTAAAGCTTTGATTACAGGCTATTTTAATATTGATCATCTTGGCGACGAATTTTATTGTTTGATCAATAAAATACTTTTCACCGGGAGGATATCAAGAGAGCGAACACTTGAACTCGCCTCACTGGCCGATGTCTATGTATCGCTCGCAAGAAAAGAAATAAAGAATAACGATCTGTGGGAAATTGCCAGACTAGCTGTCCCAATTATTGCCACCCAACATTCTGTTCCCCAAAGCTTGTTGGAAAAAACTACATTAATACAATTGTTACGGCCATTATTTACAGATGAGAATGTTTGCTTTGAAATAGATTTGCTTAACCAATATATTTCGGAGACTATATCAGCAAAAAGATCAACGGAAACTATTGATAGAGATACTCCAGTTGAAAAAGTAAATGTTTTTAACGTTGACAGTTATTTTGACTTAAATTTTATTAACTAACACTCGTTAGATCCGCTTAAAGACCTAATTTATAATACTGATAGGATACTAATATAGTTGTAACATCAATCCCTATTAAAAAATAATCTGTTATGAACCCTTCCATCAAAATATCTGTGGTGATGCCTAGCTATAATTCTGAGAATTACATTTTGGCCTCAATAGAAAGCATTTTGGGCCAGACTTTTTGCGATTTCGAGTTAATAGTTGTCGATGATGCGTCAACGGATGCTACTGTTGAAATTGTTAGCCAGATGAGAGATAAGCGAATCAAGCTTGTTCAAAAGCAGGTAAACTCTGGTAATTATCCGACCAGAAACATTGGAAATAAATTGGCAAAAGGTTCCTATATTGCTGTGATGGATTCAGACGATATAGCGCTACCAAACAGACTAAACGAACAGTACTTATATATGGAATCAAATCCAAAAGTTGGACTAGTCGGGGCCAACGCAGAGATGATCAACTCCAATAGTGAGAAACTTGGTTACACTGCATTGCCGACGGAGAATCAGCAGATAAAATTATCGCTGTTAAGATCAAATTGCTTTGTTCATTCGACTTTATTTTATCGTAGGAAGGACATGCGTCGACATAACTTTAGCTATAATGAAGAGATAAAGCTATCCAGCGATTATGATTTCATTGTAAATTTCTCAAGAAAGACGGCGATAAGCAATTTAGACGCTACCTTGATAAAATATCGGCTTCATGAGCAACAGCTATCCCATCAAAAACAAATGCAGCAAAGCTACTATGCAGATCAAGTTAGATTAAAGCAGTTGAATAGATTCAGAATAAAATACAGCCCAACTGATCTGGCGCTACATATGAAAATTATGCATGCTATACCTCTCACTGAACCTGAAAGCCGACACGCTTATGTTTGGTGCAACAAACTGATGGAGGCAAATGTGAAATGCAAAATATACAATCACTTAACGTTTTATCATTTTTTGGCAAAAACATTACAGGCCGTTGATAGAAAATAAATGTTGGGCGAAATCTGACAGAACCAAACAAATCTTTGAAAAAAATTGAAAAAGTTTCCCTTTTACAAACAACCCGACCAAATGGATTGTGGACCTACCTGTTTACGGATGGTTGCCAAGCATTATGGACGTAACTATAGCCTGCAGCGTTTACGAGAAATTTCGGGAATAAACCGTGCTGGGGTTTCTTTGCTAGGTATCAGCGAGGCTGCCGAAAAAATCGGTTTTCGTACCACAGCAGCTAGAGTAAACCTGGCAAAATTATTAGAGATGGAATTGCCCTGTATTATCCACTGGCGACAAAATCACTTTGTTGTGTTATTTCAGTCTGGAACGGGTTTATCGGCAAAAAAAAGAAAGTTTGCTGTTGCAGATCCAGCAAAAGGGCTGATTGAGTTTACAGAAGCCGAGTTCCTCAAAAATTGGCTTAGTACAAAGAATGAGGGGTATTCAGAAGGAATTGTTCTTATGCTTTCGCCTAGTCCCGAATTTTATAGTCAAGGAGGTGATCCCGCGAAAAGTCTCGACTTAACCTATATACTAAGCTATCTGTACCAATATAAAAAACTAATCATTCAGCTCTTCGCTGGATTATTAGTTGGGAGTATGCTACAGCTAATCCTGCCGTTCCTAACTCAATCGGTAGTTGATATTGGCATAAATACCCGTAATATCAATTTTATCTATTTAATACTTATCGCTCAAACCATGCTTTTTTTGGGAAGGATGAGTGTAGATTTCATTAGGTCTTGGATATTATTGCATATTAGTACTAGAATTAACATTGCTATCCTTACTGATTTTTTAATCAAGCTTATGAAACTACCCATGAGTTTTTTTGAATCCAAAATGACAGGGGATATCATGCAGCGTATGAATGACCAAGGCCGCATACAGAGCTTCCTCACAGGGTCTTCCCTAAGTACTATCTTTTCATTGTTTAATCTGATCATCTTTGCGTTTGTATTGGCATATTACAATCTCAATATATTTCTTGTTTTTACCGCAAGCTCTGTCATTTATAGTCTCTGGGTGGTCTTTTTCCTGAAAAAGCGAAGAGCATTGGATTTTAAACGATTTGATATTGCGTCAGAAAACCAAAGCGCTGTGGTACAGCTTATTGGTGGTATGCAGGAAATAAAACTAAACAATTGCGAACAACAGAAGCGTTGGGAATGGGAACACATTCAGGCGGATCTTTTCAAATTTAGTGTAAAGAGTCTAGCATTGGGTCAGTACCAGCAACTTGGCACCTTCTTTATTAATGAGTCCAAAAATATACTGATAACTTTTATTGTAGCAAAATCGGTTATAGATGGTCAGTTGACCTTGGGAGGGATGATGGCAGTACAGTATATTGTTGGGCAACTTAACAGCCCCATTGAACAGCTCCTCGGATTTTTGCAGCAGTTTCAGGATGCCAAAATAAGCTTGGAACGCCTCAATGAAATCCATGAGATGACTGATGAAGAACCGATAGAGAAGCATTTTTTAACTGACTTACCTTTAAATAAGAGCATCAGTTTCCAAAACCTAAGCTTCACTTATCCTGGAGCTGGTAATGAACCAGTACTACAAAATATAACCCTACATATTCCTGAGGGTAAGACAACTGCAATAGTGGGAATGAGTGGAAGTGGTAAAACGACAATTTTAAAACTCTTATTGAGGTTTTATGATGCTGAGAAGGGAGATATCAAGGTTGGAAGTACCTATTTAAACCAGATCAGTTATCGGTACTGGCGTGGCAAATGTGGTATAGTTATGCAGGACGGCTTTATTTTTTCGGATACTATTGCCCGTAATATCGCCATAGGTGACGAATATCCCGATATGCCTAAACTATTACATGCAATAAAGGTTGCTAATATTATTGATTTTATTGAAGAGTTACCATTAGGATTGAATACTAAGATTGGGGCCGCAGGAAATGGAATCAGCCAGGGACAGCGACAACGGATGCTTATTGCACGTGCTGTATACAAAAATCCCGAATATATATTTTTTGATGAAGCAACAAATGCACTCGATGCAAACAACGAGAAGGTAATTATGGAAAATTTAGAAACTTTTTTTAAGGGCCGTACAGTCGTCGTTGTGGCGCACAGGTTAAGTACCGTAAAAAATGCTGATAATATTATTGTATTGGATAAAGGTGCAATTATTGAACAGGGCACACATACAGAGCTTACCAAAAATAAAGGTGAATATTATCAATTAGTGAAGAACCAGCTGGAGTTGGGGACATAGAATAATGCTAAACAAATGCTTTATCCTTTCTAAATTAAAATATGCCAGAACAAGAAAATATATTCCATCGCAACAGCGAAGAGATACAGGAAATTATTACAGCAGTACCCTCATGGATTTTACGTCGCGGGGTTACAGTGATTTTTGGGATAATCCTCTCGATCATCGTTATGTCTGCTTTCATACAATATCCAGATATTGTAAAAACCAATCTGCGAATAAATTCCCTAAATGCTCCCAAGCCTGTCTACGCAAAGCAAACCGGAAAAATTGTAGCCCTATTAAAAAAGGAAGGGGTTATGATAAAACAGAACGAAGCACTTGCCTTTATGGAAAGTACAGCAGCACATAAAGATGTTCTAAAGTTACACGATATCTTAAAACAGCTTAATAGCACAGTAATTAGTTCTGGTATTAGTTTGTCAATGCCGCTAAACCTAAATCTGGGGGAGTTGCAAAGTGCATACGAAATTTTTTATCAACAATATCTGCAATACATTTCCACACAAAAAGGCGGCTATTACATAAGCCGTAAAATGTATCTTCAGAAAGACTTAGGGGAGATTAATAAGCTTAAAGAACAGATTATAGCTCAACAGGGAATACAGGAGAAAGAATATGCTAATGTGGAGCAGGAATATCTAGCATATAAAAAATTGTATCAAAAAGGAGTTATATCCGTTAGTGAATTTAAGCAACAGGAGAACAAGTATTTTTCTGCTAAATATCCTATTCAACAAAGTCAAACAGCCATTTTGAATAATAACTCTGATTATGCAACCAAACAAAAAGAAATTTTGGAGCTAGAAAATACGATACAGGTGGAAAAAGTCAAGTTTATGCAGGCACTTGGTAATATGATCACCGAAACTGACGCTTGGCTAAATAAATATGTGCTAAGTGCACCTGTTTCCGGCACCCTTGGATATGCTGGAATTGTACAGGAAAACCAAACGGTAAATAGCAATCAGGAACTGTTTGTAATCAACCCGGCAAACACCAATTTTTTTGGCGAAATACAGATACCCCAATATAATATGGGAAAAATAAGGCAGGGACAACGTACTCTTGTCAAAATGAAAAGTTTTCCTTTTGAGCAATATGGACTAATTCGGGGCAAAATCAGCTATATTTCAGATGTAGCCTTTAAAGACAGTGTCTTTATTGCTAAGATAACCTTTGAGCAATTTGAAAATAAAGATCCACATCACAAGATTTTATTAAAAAACGGAATGCAAGCAGATGCAGAGATAATCACGGAAAATAGTTCCCTTTTACAGCGTTTTTTGAGGAATATTACAAAAATCTTAAACAGCAACTAATTGGAAAAATTATAAAGCATATGTTCCCGTGTCTTAAAAAAGGCTTCTGTGTAGAATTATCAGCAAACATGTCAGATGGTTCTTTTACTGCTAGAAAAGGGAAGTTACTTTCTTCCGAGGAGAGATAGAAGGAGAGGATCAGACTGCCAGAGGCGTTCTAAGTATAAGTCTGATTATCGCTAAAGAGGTAGGTGATATCTTTGACTAATCGAACTAGCCGATGTATGCTAATATGTTTGACTTATTCCAAAGGTGTATAAAGTCCTTTGTAATCCAATCAGGAGTTTATCAATTATCTGTTAACGAAAATATAATTTTATCTCTTTGTATTTCAAGACGTTGTCTTGAAGGCTGCTGCCTCAGATATGGTTATATCCATACTTTTTTCTTGGGCGGTTTAACAATTCAGCCCCTAGATGTAAACAAAGATACTTGTGTCAAAGACTCTTGCTACTACATTTGGATAAAAAAATTACTAGCAAATTTCTAACCAATTATGAGAAAATTTTTAACATGTGCAGCAGTAACCATGCTCTTATTTATCGCATGCAAAAAAGAGCAGCAAGTTGTAACAGATAAAGCCGGAGAGGTAAAAGCCGATTGGACCTCAGATAATAGCTCATCCAATTACACCAGTAAAGCTTATTCTCCTTATACTGGTTTTATAATAATATATGGGGGGAAAATCCTGGTTATCCAGGTATCTGGGTCAATAATGGAAACAATTGAGGCATCTGGTCCAACCATCCAAATACGTCAGGTATAAAAAGAAGTGGGATAACATAAATTGGAGAGGTTTCATGCGACGCCGATCTGTTTTCAAGGAGTTATTTGTTTTGAATTGTGCCTTTGGCTGCAGCAATAATGAGATGGGCTACTTCTTTAGCGTGCGAGATGTAAACTGAATGGCTGGCTCCTTCTATTTCTATAAGGTGGCTTTTTGCACGTTTTGCATACATCCTTTCCAGATCCGGATTAATGATCCGGTCTGACTTGGCTACCATATACCAACTTGGCTTTGTTTTCCAGGCAGGGTTGTGGATAAATGGCATGAAATACGGAATCTGCTGTTGGCGTTTGGGAGTTGGCCATAAAATCAGCCTTTGATGCCGGTAGATCCGCTGAAAAATCGGCTGCGAAGAATTTCGGATCAATATAATCCCAGCCATCCTTTCCCTTGATCAGCGACTTATAAGCCGAAGGATTCATCTTGCCGTTATTTGCCTCCGACTCGCCATCATTAGGGGCATGCGCAGCGATATATACAAGCCGGCCACTTTTGGGTCATTGCCGGCTACTGTAAGAATGGCTCCTCCATAGCTATGGCCAACCAAGATACAGGGTCCGTCCTGCTGATTAATTATTCGCTTTGCCGCTGCAAAATTTTCCTCAAAAGTGGTAAGCGTATGTTGTGTTACACTTACTCTATATCCTTTTTTTGTAAGTATTTCGTAAACCGGCTGCCAGCCAGACCCGTCTACAAAAGCACCGTGAACCAGCACCACATTCCGGACGTGCGTAGTATCCTGCGCTTTTACTGGAATGGAAAATATGAATGATACGAGCAGCAAAAGCAACCAAATTGCTTTTGCCTGATGATGGATATTTAACGTTTTCATAGCTTTTTATTTATAGCCGTTGTTCTCTTTCATTCAGGTTTCTGAATTGTTTTGGAGACTGACCGACCTTGTTTTTAAAAATTTTGGTGAAATGAGAAGGGTGCTCAAAGCCGAGTCCATAAGCAATCTCGCTGATCGCGCTTTCTGTACTCCATAGTAAATGCTTTGCTTTATCAATTAATTTCAAATGGATCTGTTCCTGTGTTGACTTGCCAGTATATTTACTTAATAGGTCGGATAGGTAATTGGCAGATAAATTTAAGTGCGAAGCGAAATACTTTACATCCGGAATACCGGTGTTAATCAGGGAGCCTTGAGTAAAATAATCATTCAAAAGTCTTTCAAATTTTTCAACAATATCATTTCCCGTTTTTATCCTGGTTAAAAACTGACGGTCGTAAAACCTTGAACAGTAAGATAAAAGCAGTTCAAGGTTTGTCAAGATCAAATTATGTGAATGTTTATCAAGGTTGTTTCCGATCTCTTTACCGATGTTGCGCAAACAATCTTCTAAAACATCCCTTTCAGCATCTGAAATATGAAGGCATTCATTGGTGTCATAGCCGAAGAAAGAGTTCTCAGACAGTTTCCGCCCTCTGCTGGTCGCATTTAAAAAATCGGGGTGTATATAAATTGCCCAGCCCTCCACCTTGTTTTCGACTCCTGGGGTTAGCACTTGATCAGGTGCGGTAAACATTAATGAACCGGCTGAAAAATCATAACTGGTCCGACCGTATCTAAACACACCTTCGATCTTTTTACAGGCTATAGAGTATAAGTCAAGCCGGTAGGAGGCTCCAGGTTTTCTGTTCGAGCGGTCAACCTTGGCCAGGTCTATAACGGAAATAAGTGGGTGCAGCGGTTTATTGTAATGAAAAAAACCATGCAGTTCAGCAATTGATCTGATATCTATATAATCCATACAACCAACGTCTAATCCTGATTCAAATTTAGTAAACATACCTGGTATTTGCTGTTTCATATTCATTTCCCATTCGAATAAGGATAGGCATAAGCTCGCTATTATAATTGGTCATATCATTATACCACCGCCCACTTCTATACGCTGGGCATTTACGTACCTGCTGTCATCCGATAATAGCGATGCAACAAAAAGACCTACATCATCAGCTACACCTAGGCGCCCCAGGGCTATGCCGGCTGCAATTTGATGCCTATGGTCCTCATCGCCTTTTCCGCCGCCAAACTCGGTATCGATTGCACCGGGTGCAACACTGTTCACCCGGATATTCCGGTCAGCATATTCCTTGGCAAAGTATCGGGTTAAACCTTCAGTTGCGGCTTTCAGTGCACCGTACACCGCCACGCCTGAAAACGCGAACCGTGCCAGCCCGGAAGAGATGTTAATAATCTGGCCGCCGTCAGCGATGAAGGGAAGCAGCTTTTGCGTCAGAAAGAATACACCTTTAAAATTGACGTTCACCAGTTGGTCAAACAGTTCTTCGGTTGTATCTTTAATAAGTGTTCGTTGAGCTATTCCCGCATTGTTAACGAGATAGTCGAAGCCTTCCCGGTCCCATTCTGTTCTAAGCACTTGCAGTACCTGTTTGCCGAAATTGTTGAACGATCCCGTATCGGCCGAGTTGAGCTGCAATGCAACCGCTTTACCACCATTGTAGTTGATCTCATCAGCCACTGCTTGTCCGTGTTCGGGTTGACTATTGTAAGTGAGGATCACGCCAATGCCGCGTTTTGCTGCATTTAATGCAATGCTTTTTCCTATCCCCCGGCTACCTCCGGTTATCAGGACGATTTTCGATTGTTGATCTGTTGTGTTCATCGTTTTAATTTTTTGATTACACAAAGTTCCACCATCAAATCGCTGCCCGCTTATACATTTAAGGGTAAGAATTATACATTTCTCATATCTGACCGGATAAAGGCTATTGCGTGTAAAAGTGGGATTGAAGAGGCAAAATAAAGTTAGCGGGGCGGATCATTCGTAACATCCTTATAGATAACCACCACTGTTAGCCGTTTTCCACCAGTAAAGGGACTGTGGTTGACAGCGTATTTGCTATTGATAATATAACGAAACAAAAAATTTAAGTTTTATGGTTAGGTATTAAGGTGGGATAGGCGTGTTTATTATCACACACATCTGGCGGTGAAATGGGCATGCCATCCGGCAATGCCCAGATCGTCGTCTTAACTATCACTAAATGCTGGCCACACTTCTACAATGACCAGTATGTCATTATTTATCATGAAAAGCGTTTAATCCGCTTTCTAAGAATTTTTTATAATTTGTTACTTCATAATCAGCGCCTTGTGGTGGTGCCAGTAGTGCTTCTGTTTTAGGATCGAGCAGTACATAAAAAGGCTGTGAGTTAGACTGGAATTTCCTGGCCTGCAGATCACTCCATTTTTTACCAATGGTATTGAGTTTTCTTCCCTCTGGTGTAATTACTACGTCGGCTGGTGCCAGTTCCGATTTATCATCCACATATAACTGGATCAGTACATAATCATCATTGATCATTTTGTACACATCCTTGTCCGGCCAAACATTAGCTTCCATTTTTCTACAGTTTACGCAGGCATGGCCGGTAAAATCGATCAGCACAGGTTTGTTCTGTTTTTTGGCTGCGGTTAAACCTTCGTTATAATCGAAATAGGCATTCAGTTTTAACGGTGCATGGAACTTATCTGCATATTTATGCGGGCCATCTGTTGAAGTTTGTTTTCCTGCCAGTAAGCCAGCAGTGTAGAGGTCAAAATCTTGTGTTTCCTGTGGTGGAAGAAAAGCCGATACACTGCGTAACGGTGCGCCCCACATACCAGGGATTAAGTAAATGGTAAAGGAAAGAACTATTGTTGCCAGAAAAAGCCTTGGTACGGAGATAAATGCCAGCGGGCTATCATGCGAAAACTTCAGTTTACCCAAAAGATAGATGCCCATCATCCCGAAAATGACAATCCACAGGCTTAAGAATATTTCCCTGTCAAACCACTCCCAATGGTAGGCCAGATCTACATTGCTTAAGAATTTTAGCGCAAAAGCGAGTTCCAGAAAACCGAGCACAACCTTAACACTGTTTAGCCAACCGCCAGATTTGGGCAGTTTGTTCATTGCCGATGGAAAGAGTGCAAACAGTGCAAAGGGAATGGCCAGGGCCAGGGAAAAACCGAACATGCCTATTGCAGGTCCTAATAAAGCGCCTGTTGTGGCTGCCTGTACCAGTAGCGTGCCGATGATAGGGCCTGTGCAGGAGAAAGATACCAGAGCCAATGTTCCGGCCATGAAAAACAATCCTGCAATGCCGCCTTTGTCAGAATTGGCATCCATTTTATTTACCCACGAAGAGGGTAGGGTAATTTCGAATGCCCCTAAAAACGAAGCTGCAAAAACAACCAGCAGTAAGAAGAAGAAAAAGTTAAAGATACCATTAGTGGACAGGCTGTTCAGGGCATCAGCACCAAAAATTACCGTTACCAAAAGCCCAAGTACCACATAAATGAGGATGATGAAAAAACCATAGAGTGCCGCACGCCGAAAGGCCCTTCCTTTTTCTGATCCTTTGGTGAAAAAACTTACCGTAAGGGGCAGCATGGGGAAGATGCAGGGCATCAGCAAAGCTGCTAAACCGCCAACAAAACCCGCAATAAAAATTCCCCACAAGGTTTTGTGTTCTTCTTTTGATGGAGCAACTGTTTTTTGAATAGGAGCAGTAGCAGCTATTTTAGCAACAGTATCAGTTGTTTTAATTGTGCTGTCAACCGCTTCTGGCTTAATCTCTGTAAAAGTCAGCTCTTCGGTATTTGTGCTGTCCTGTGCATATCCATTTAAGGATATTGCACAGCAGAACAGCAAACCGAGACAGATTTTCTTTAAGGATATCATATGCTTTTTGCGCTTATTTTACAGGAATGCTAAAATCTACCTGTTCTGGCGGCAAACATTGCTTGTCATCGCATACCATAAACTCTACATTACCTTTAACGACTGCCGTTTTGCCCTTTAGCTTAATTTTTTGCTGAAAGACTACCGATTTTTCAAAATAGCTTACATCCATTTTAAAAGTAGATTCGAATTTGGTTATGGCTTTTGGTTCGATGGTTTTTCCGACCAGGGTATAAGCGCCCGATGCTGGAAAACTAAAGGTTGTTTTAACCGGACCGCCATCTTTAACAAATTGAGAATAAAGGTGCCAACCCTGATCTACGGTGGCCTTAATGAAAACTGTAGCCGTATTTGGCCCGGTTTTTTTTGCTGCGTAACTCCAGGTTAAGGGTTTTAAAATCTGGCTGTATGCACTAAGGCTGATCAGGCATATGGCACAGAATAAAAGGGTGATTTTTTTCATGTTGTGGTTTATTTGTTGATTGTTTTGATTAGTGTAATCTGCTAAAGGCCTGGTAGTCGATAAAATCTACTTCAGGAGCAATATATCCCGCTTTAATAGGTTCTACCTTCATTAGATCAGTACTTAAATATTTTTTGTTGCTATCAGAAAAGATGGTAACTACACAGCTCTCAATTCCCATTTTCTGCTGTTGTTTTATGGCGCCTATTACATTAGCACCTGATGATATGCCTACGGCTAAACCAAGTTTCTCGGCCAGTTTTTGTGCCATCAGTATGGCATCGCCATCGTTTACCTGTACCACTTCATCCAGCTCGTTCAGTTTAACGATTTCAGGGATAAATTCATCAGAAATACCCTGTATCCTATGACTGCCCACTTTATAACCAGTAGTTAGGGTTGGTGATTCTGCAGGCTCCAATGGATGTATCTTAATGGCCGGATTCTGCTTTCTTAAGAAATTTCCTACCCCCATAATAGTGCCCCCGGTTCCTACTCCGGCAACAAAAGCATCGGGCGAAAGGTTTTTCAAACGCAACTGCTCCCAGATTTCTTTACCTGTGGTATGCTCATGTGCTTCAGGGTTGGCGATATTTTCGAACTGCTTAGGCAAGAAAATATTTGGATCACTTGCTGCCATCTGTTCTGCAAGTTTAATGCTGCCTATAAAACCGCCTTCTTCTTTGCTCACCAGAATAACCTCTGCACCTAAACTTTTAATAATATCCATGCGCTCTTTGCTCAACCAATTTGGCATAATGATGGTAACCGGATGCCCCAAAGCTTTACCTATGGCTGCAAATGCAATCCCGGTATTGCCGCTGGTGGCTTCAACAATCCGATCACCAGCTTTAATCTTACCTTCGGCATACGCTTTTTTTAGGGTGTAAAGCGCCATCCGGTCTTTAATGCTGCCAGTTAAGTTGTAATGTTCGCATTTCACATAAATTTTGCCTACACTCCCAAGGTAGGTATAGGTAAGCTCAAGCATTGGTGTGTTACCAACCAGAAGCGATAAATGTTCAAATTTTCCCTCCATGGCAGAAGTCATTTTATTTGCTGTTATTGTGGTCATAACTGTTGATTAAATCGCATAGCAATGGCTATTTTGATTGATTTATATTTCGGTAAAATTCAGTATTATAATTTTTTAAGTCAATACATGTTGTTTTTTACAGAAATTTTCTGCTTTTTTGGCTGTTATTTAATTTTTATTTCAGTTTTAGTTTGATTTTTGAACGTCCATTATATTTTTTTTCAATTATTAACGTTTATGACCCACGGAGATTTAGATCAGGTTGATGTAGAAATACTAAAATTGTTGCAACATGATGCCTCTTTAACCAATAAAGAAGTATCCTTGAAGCTGCATAAATCTATAGCTACTATACATGAACGGATAAGACGATTAAAGGAACAGGGCTATATTAAAAGGATTGTGGCCATTCTCGACCGGAAAAAGATCAATAGAAACCTGATCGCTTTTTCGCATGTGCTGTTGAAGGAGCATACGGCTAAAACCCTGATCGAATTCGAAACCGAGGTTTCTAAGTTTGGCGAGGTAATGGAATGTTTGCAGATGACCGGTGCGCACGATTTTATTCTTCGTATCGCTACTAAGGATATGGATGATTACCACGAATTTCTGCGGAACAAACTCGCTACGCTGCCCAATATCACAACCGTTCAAAGTTATTTTGTACTCTCAGAGCCTAAAAGCGAAACGGCATATCCTATCTGATCCCATTAGGTGGTTTGTGATAAGTTTTTCTGCCCTATGAAAATGTAATCCTGGAAGCTGTTGCCGGCAATCGGGGGTAATGTAATTCTTATCATCAGAAATCATATCGTTAAAACAAACAATTTTCGATAATTAAGGCGGGCAGGTACTTGCAAGGCGGCGATAAGAAAACCAAATCATGATTTCTCCATTCCTGCCACTGAAAATATAAATCCAACGCCATAAACATTGTTGATTTTTACACTTGAAGAAACAGCAAGCAATTTTGGCAAAGTAAAAGCTTCTGAACTGGCAACTTATATTGTAGAAAAAGGGAAACCGCTATTAACGTTGAAAGTTGAGAAACCCTAGTTAACTAAGATAAAAAAAACTTAAATTGAGCGTAGGCTGCAACGATCACTGTAGCCTTGTTTTTATTCTTTTCTATCATATGTGGCCACAGCAGTTTTTTAAACAAAAAAGGCGGTCCGTAAACAGACCGCCTGAACCAAAATATAATTCTTTTTTATTTGCTCAGTGACGTTAGTGCATTTTCCGTGTTTAGGCTGGTTTTTGTATTAGCTGCAACGAATTTATCCATTGTAAGCTTTTGTCCTTTGCCCATTACAAGCATATGGTCGCCAGTTGAACCACTTAAGGTTAAATCGGCATGATCTTCGATTACAGTATATAACCCTTCAGTTTGTGCGTTTAAGTCTAGTGATGCATTTCCGCTTAAAAAAACCTGCAAATATTGTGTATTGATTTTACCCTGTGTTTTCACTTTAGCATTATCCGTTGCATGGATGCGGTAAATATCATTTACATAAATGGTAAGTTTTGCAGTGCTGTTATCCAATGAGGTGATCTCTAAACCATCTCCGCTCTGCACAACCTTAACTTTGCCGGTATTTTCATCTGCATAGCTGATGCCGGTATGTTTTCCATGTATAATAGTGAGCTCTACATTTCCCTTTACTTTAATGCGTTTAAAGCTCAATGCTTTTGAAGCGTGAACGGGTTTGATGGTTTCAGCTGCATTAGCCGATAATACTGATGAAGTAGATAATACCAATGCCAAAGATGATGCGAATAATGTTTTGAATAAAGTTTTCATATGCTTTGAGTTTTAATTTTTATAATGTTTTAATTGATTGTTCTGATATTAAGACGTGCAACCATTAGAAACGTTTCAGCGCAAATCGCAGCATTATACCAGCCTGGGAAGCTAATCGACAAACGCCAGGAATTCAGAGACAAAAAGATAGTTGTCGCTGTGAATTTTTCGGTTTTTCTTTTCTTAGAGATGAAGTGGACTTCTTTTTACTTTACGGATAAGTTTTGAACGCTCCGGAAAGAATTAAAAGATATAAAAGCCCTTGTAGGCTTATGTGATAGTGACCCTTTAATAGCTAAATAGTGGCGGATGATGTAGAATTAATCGTTATTGGCAGAAATATTGCCAAAGTACACGCTTTGTTTGGGGTAATAGTTTTTTTGGCCAATGCATTACAGACTGGGTTCTGGCACAATAATGGCTTCGTGAATAACATATGGCACATAGATACTTTATTTCAGCGATCAATTATCTTCTCAACCAGTTCGTGTTATGTATGGGGGACTGCCGGCAACAGTGGAAATTTCCTCCTGGCTAAGCAAAAAAAGGAAAGGCGCTAAATCTGCCAAAATTTTTGCTCCAGGGTAAACCGGTAGGGTTTAGTGCGGAAGATCAAAATCTTACCAAATTATGGAGATTGAGGGTCGACACATGCAGCACTTTGTGTAAGCCCCGATCATATTTATATTATTAATAGGCAACAAAAAATCCTTATAATTGTTATTAGGAGAAATATGAGTAAAGTATTTACAATTACAGAAGGGCTGGAGAATTTAGGAGCGCTGCGAACGGGCGGACAGGGATCGGTATATAAAGGGAAACGCATCGGTGCAATCTACTCCGCGGTGAAATTAATTCCTACCCCAATATACACCGAGAACCGCGATGATAAAAATTACCGCAATTTTGAAAACGAGGTTGCAAAGTTGCTAAAGGTAAATGAAAATCCCAGTCCGAATGTTGTAAAAATGCTCAGTTTCGGCATAACCGAGAGCGGATCCTTCCCATTTATAGAAATGGAATACATAGATGGACCCGACCTTTGTGAGTTGCTTCAACCCCCTCATCAAAAGATTTTTACAATAAGCGAAGTCATAAAAGTTGCGCAACACCTGGCTGCCGCTCTCGAGCACTGCCATAAACTAGGAGTAAAACACGGCGACGTGAAGAGCAATAACGTTAAATACAATTTGCACACAGCCAACTATGTGTTACTGGATTTTGGGCTCGCCATTATGAGTGAGGAGCAGCGTAGAAGTAGCATCCGGCATGCAGGTGCGGTGGAGTTTATGGCGCCCGAACAAAACGAAGGCAAAATGCTGCCGCAAACCGATGTTTACAGTTATGGCATCATTTTATATGAATTACTCGGAGGCCAGGTTCCTTTTCCTTTGCCTGGAAATAGCGATACAGGACGTAATTCGGTAATGATCGGTCATATGGAAAGCGAAGTGCCTGACGTGATTAACCTGCGCAAGACAAACTTACCCACAAACTGGACCGAGGAACAGAAAACCCGTGAAATGCAGGTTCCGGATTGGCTCTTGAAACTGATCGAGAAATGCCTGCAAAAAGATCCTATACTCAGATACAGCGATGGAATGGCTCTGCATGAAGCGGTGCTTAGTGGAAGCTTATCAGGCAATGCTTTACCTATAGACCATGAAGCTATGGATCTGCTCAAAACGGAGAACGAAACGCTCCGCAAACAGGTATTGGCATTGGAAAGTACAGCGCAGGCCCCTGAAAGAAAAGGTATACTGTTGCCTCATTTTGCATTTGCGTTTATGATCATCTCAATTATTGGATTGATTGCTTACTTGGGCTATTCCCAGTTTCGCAGCGAGCCACAGGCACAGCAAGCTGTCCAACCCATAGATTCGATCCCAGCAGCAGTTGATACCACAGCACAGGAAAGACGGAGAATCGCGAACCGGCGCAAGCTGGCTGAAGCAGCAGCAGCAAAGCGGATGGTGGATAGTGCAATTAACGCGGAGATCAAAAAAGCCAGAGATAAAGCTGCCGATAGCACAGAAGACCTTAACCCTGATACTTCAGTTAGCCCTGTACAGTTTTAATTTTTAAAAAACAATTGCCCTTAACCGCCGCATAGGCACCCTAATTTATGGAAACAAAATCAAATTTCTGGCAGCGTATCGGTATTCAGGATTGGTTTCTAACCGATGAAAACAAAAGCAGTGACCAAAAAGCACCGCAACTCACTCCGGAAACCATCTATAGCTTTATCGTCGATAAATTTAAGGAGTCCATCAGGGAATTATCTTTTGCCGATCGCATCGTTTTTTATCACGAATTCATTATCACCTTCAACGCTGAAGATTACCGTGAATTTATTGATAATAAGCAGGGGATTTTGGGCTTAATCGTACAGGAAACAGTCAAAAAATTCTATGCGATTTTAAGAGAACACAGGCAAGCCGGGAAAAATGTAGAGCCATCCGGCTCAAAATGGGTATTCCGGTTGGTATCACATCCGGATTATGCAAGGGGCGATAAGGGCTTTATCGGAAAACTGCTTCCAGACAACAATCAGAAATCGGAAAATCTACGGGTAACCTTCATTCCCCGACAAACCGGTATTGCGCAGACATTCGATATCAACAACGATATTTTAAAGGGCTTCACTTACTACAGCGAAGGCTATATGGAAATCCCATACGATGCTCAATTGGAATATGTTGATGGTAATACGACCCCGTCCAAGGACCAGGTCGTTCTCGGCCGGCTGGAAGCCATCGTACCCGACAAGCAGTTTTCGGGCAAAAAAATCGAGTTCCTGATTAAAACAGAAGATACCATCGTTTCTGGAAATGATGACGAACGCGAAGATTCCAATATTTTCAAGATCGCCTCAGAATGGGCCAATTCACCACACCTACACATCCGCTACAACAAAACAGACGGTAATTTCTATTTAGCTTCTTTCGGCGAACTTACTACTTTGAACGAGGTTTTGGTACAACGCAGCGAAATTAATTCACCACAATGGGTTGCTTTGCCGCTAAACTCCAGGATGTTGCTCAACGGCATAATCGGTATAAACCTATTTAAGTCCTAACTTATGTCGCAACTGCTATCAATTTCACTGTTATTACTGGTCGTTGCGCTGATGATCGTTCATTTTAAAGACATTAAAAATTCCCGTAATAAAAATGGATAAACACTTTTTTGGCCTTACAGACACCGGCAAATCCAGAGACAACAACGAGGATAGCTTTATTGTTAAGCCCCTTACCAACGATCAGTTGATTTTGGCGGCTGTAATAGATGGTGTGGGTGGCTATCATGGCGGCGAGGTAGCAGCAGGTATTGCAACCGAGCAGATTTCGATGCAATTCTCAGATCGTCCGGCCGATCCAATCTCGCAGATGATCATGGCATTCAGGAATACAAATGAAATGATCATTGCCAAAAAGCAAAAAGAAGCAGATCTTTCTGAAATGGCTTGCGTGGCCACTATGGTCGTTGCGGATATTGAGCACAATCAATTTTATTATGCACACGTTGGCGATACCCGGTTATACCTGCTTCGGGACGGATCGTTGATCAAAATTTCTAAAGATCATTCATTTGTGGGTTTTCTGGAAGATTCGGGCAGATTAGATGAGGCTGCTGCGATGCAGCATCCAAAACGCAATGAAATTAATAAGGCAATAGGATTTAGTGACCAGATTGATACTGATGAGAGCTATATTGAGACCGGTCAGTCTCCTTTCCTTCCGGGCGACCTGCTCGTATTATGCAGTGATGGACTGACCGATATGGTAAACAGGCAGGATATTACCTCCCTGCTTCTCCAGGGCGATACACTTGCAAAAAAAGCAGGTAATCTCATCGCGCTTGCCAACGAAAATGGCGGCCGCGACAACATCACCATTGTACTGGTGCAGAACAACAAAAAGCCTCAACAGGTAACACCTACCAGACCAGACTTTACACAAAAGGTACAGGTAGCAGGAACAGAAAATAATGGGGGCATAGGGTTGCCTGAAAATCCGGAACCAGCCATTCATGCAGCACCTAAAAGAAATTATTGGTTCACTGCGCTGGTTATTTTATGCCTCATCCTGCTTGGCAGTACCGTATTTTTGTACCTGCAGAACCAGGAAGCTACAGATACTGTCTCTACCCTTAATTCATTACCTAAGCAAAAAGTGCGAAACAGCCAGGAGCAGTTACTTCAAGATGCATTTGACCATGCAGTGGGTGACACCCTGGTATTATCCGACTCGATTTTTAAAAGTCCGGTATTAATCAGCGATACTTTACGTTTTCGGAAAGATACCCTGTATGTTATCGCAAAAGGCATTGTGCTGCAAGCTGATAGCGGATACAGAGGTGCAGCCATCACCATGCTGTCCCCATCCAGGCTATTGAAGTTGGACAGCCTGCAGTTTAAAGGCTTCGCTACCGCTATCGCCATTTCAGACCAGGCATTGTTACTCAAAAATGTCACCTTCAGCAATTGTTTAATCCCTGTACAGAATAACATCCATTTCCCTGACGGGAAACCGGCAAATGCAGAATTGATGAAGATTAGTCCGTTAAAAGGTAATACCCCTAAAACCGCAGATTCGAAAAATGGAGCAGAATAAAGGAGCAGTCAAAGCGAGCCGGGCTCAGGAACGGATTTTCATATTAGTCACCGCTACCGTTCTTGTGCTCTTCTTCTACCAGTTATACGCAATCATTCAGCCCAGGTTTGCAGAGGTTGCACCACGTTTGAAAGCGGGTACCATGGTTAACCTGAATGCAGAGAAACCTGCCGAACATATCCGTAACCTGCTTAAAAAAGGTTACTATTTTGAAGATCAGCGGGACATTGACCTGATCGAAAAAACCGTTGCATCTGCAACGCCAAATGCCCAGGAACTGGACAATATCGGCGGATTGAACAAAAGCAGGTACTTTTTACCTGCAGACGAAGCCTATGCTAAAGGGGGGAAATCATTTAAAGCTAGGGTGCTGGCATCACGGGCATTGCTCGGTTATACAGGCGATGATTCGCTTAAATTCGACCAGGAGCGAATTCATCCCCAGCCGTACCCCTCACAGGTTAATCTCGGCATGGGCGAGCATGATATCAGTGGAATAATTGTAGAAAATAAAAAAGCTGTGCCAGGTGTTTTGGTCCGCTTGGAAATGATATTGCCGCAGGACAGTATTTATAACGACGAGCCAACAGAAACCATTAAAAATATAACCGAAAAAGCAAGGGGCATTACAAAGGTCTATACTTTGGATACTGCCGGTAAACGGAAACTAATACAGCTTACCGCTTATACCCGTACTGGTGCTACCGGGGAATTTACTTTTGATAAGTTGCCTGCCAACCAGGCATTTAAGATTTTGCCTTTAAAGCCAGGTTTTCAGTTTGGCGCCTCAAAGGGCGTACAAAATCTTGATGAAAATACCACCTTCACATTTGAACAGCGTCCACATACGATAAAGCTTTTCTCCACCAGGGACTTCAATATCCTTAAAAAGGAAAAATCACTGATCATCAGAACACCTGAAGAATTCAACAAGTGGTTTATGATCATCTGCGGAAGCCTGATCGGTGGATTTTTACTTGTCCACCTCATCCTATCATGGAAATTCAGCACTGTCGATCAGGTTATATTGCCCGTAGTGATGATGCTCACAGGCATATCATTCCTGATGTTGCTGAGTTTGCAGGATCCGCTGCGGGATCGTTTTTTGGCTAAAGATTCGCTCTTATACCTGCTCATGGGTTTTGGGGGCATTTTATTGATGCTGTGCATTAAATTGCGTCGTTTCAATACCGATACCTGGGTTTATCGCCTGCTTTTATTTAAGAATATCCGTTCAGCTGCAAACGGCTGGCCCTGGGCCCTGGCTGCCATTGGATTGCTGGCACTCACTATCTTATTCGGAACCGGACCAGAAGGAAGTGGTGTAAAGGTAAACCTGTTCGGATTTCAGCCCAGTGAAGTGGTGAAGTACCTGATCATTTTTTTTCTTGCAGGATTTTTTGCCGTAAACGAGAAACTGATCAGTGAATATATGAGCTGGAAAAAACGATGGTCATTTTTCTCCTTTGCCCTATTGGCGATACTGTTAACCCTCATGTTATTTCTGATATTGGGAGACCTTGGTCCGGCAATGGTAGTTTGTTTCACCTTTATTATACTATTTTCATTCTCCCGGGGCGATTTTATGTTCATGGCAGGTGCCATCGTGTTGTACGTACTGGCCTCATGGATTTTTGAAAACATATGGATATCCACCGCGATTACCTTGCTTTTGGTAGGTATGCTGATGTTTTTCGGGCGCAGGCAGCTCAGTGAGTCAGCCATCATGGTGCTGGTAATCATGTCGGCTTTTTTAACGATTGATCAGATTCCATACCTGGACCGCATCTTTCCGGGGCCTGTGCAGCGTCTGGGAGATCGCAAAGCAATCTGGCAGGATGCCTGGAACAATGAGGTTTATGGCGGCGACCAAGTGGCCAACGGTTTGTGGGCCATGTCTACAGGCGGCGCAACCGGCCAGGGTGTGGGGCAGGGCTTTGCCAAAACCATTCCCGAAGCACATACCGATATGATCTTACCTTCAATAGGTGAAGAATTTGGATTAACGGGAATATTGTGCATCTTCCTGCTGTTCCTGTTGTACCTTCACCGATCCATTATTATCGGGAGGAGGACCGGATCGCCATTTCTCTTTTATTTAAGTGCAGGGGTCGGCGTATCCACCTTTGTACAGTTCCTGCTCATAGCGGGTGGTTCTACTGGAGCGCTACCGCTATCAGGGGTATCCCTGCCCTTTCAAAGTTACGGGGGATCATCACTTGTACTCAATTTTTTAGCCGCCGGATTTTTGATGTCGGTATCTGCTGTCAGGGGCAGCGAAGTACAGATGCAGTACATCGCCAGGGCGCAGGACAAAAACCTTGTGCCGGCCTTGATTGCAGCTTGTTTGGGCATCCTGCTCTTGGGCGCTAATGTAGCAGGCTATGTGCTGAACAACCGGAAATGGGTAGTACAGCCGGCCCTTGTGGCAGACCGTAGCGGCGCTAGAATGTTCAGTTACAATCCCCGTATCGCAATATTGATGAGCCGTTTAAAAGCCGGAACCATACACGACCGCAAGGGGGTTTTAATGGCAACCAGCAATGTTGATAGTGTGCGGGCGCAACACTTCAAACTTATTGGTGCGGGTATTCCGGATTATAATCTCGATTCTGCGGTACATCAGCGCTTAGACCGGTATTATCCTTTCGAAGAACAATTGTTTTTTTGGACAGGTGATGCAAATTCAGGTGTATTTAACGGAAGTGTTAATGGCTACTTTGCAGATTATGAACATGCGGCCGAACTCCGCGGCTTTAAACTGCCTGTAACAAGCTTTACTGTACTTGCCAAGAGATACAGTGAAAACCGTTTCCTGGCACGGGGCGTAAAGGAAATGACGGTAGTGAAAAAAGATTACGCCGCACTTTCTCCATTACTCCTTGCCGGCATCAGCAGCAAAGAGGTGGAAGATTTTAAAAATAAAAACCGGGATGTACAGTTAACAATTGATGCCGGCCTGCAAACCAGGATCCAAAAGTCAATTGCCAGCGACACTTCATTATCGGATAACCGGGTTTCTGTAGTGATCATGGAAGCAAATTCTGGTGATGTCCTTACTTCGGCCGTATATCCCCTGCCACCCATTCATGATTGGGAACGGTTAACCATGACCAATGCAGAGCAGAACCAGCTTTCGGGGTGGACTACTACCGCTGACCTTGGCTTTACCAATTTTACACAGCCAGGTTCGACCGCCAAGCTGATTACCGCCATGGCATCCTTCAATAAACTGGGTATGGCCGCTGCCGAAAAAAAATACCAGGTAGCCTCCTGGGAGCGTATCCGAACAAAAGGTATCGAACCAGATGAAACGGGATGGATTAATCTGGAACGGGCGGTGGTAAAATCCAACAACGTCTATTTCATCAAACTTGCAAACCAGGAGCAGCTGCAGGAAAATATGGGCGATCTGTACTTAAAAACAGGCATGTTCCTGCATGGTGCCGGAGGGTATTATTACAATAAGCCCAGCGAAAACAAAGCACAGGAAGAAAAGTGGAAACAGCTTTGGCGCAGGACCGAATTCAACACCAAACCAAAGTATGATCCCAACAACATCCGAAAGACCAGGGCAAAGGGAATTTCAGGGATGTCTTGGGGACAGGGCGCACTGATTGCAACCCCGGCGGCAGTGGCAAGAATGGCTGCAGGGATTGCAAATAATGGAAATATGATTGCAAACAGGTTTGTGCTTAAAGTAAGCGATCAGCCACAGGCGATAAAAACTGGTACGAAATTGGTGAACAATCCGGTATACGCCAGGCTGATGCAGGAGTATATGATCAAACAAAGCAGTCCAAAAACGCAAACGCTTGGACTGGCTGTTGCCGGTAAAACAGGTACACCGGAGCGGATCTGGAAGAAACAGCAGATTAATGATGGCTGGTATGTGTTTTTTGCACCGACTGCAACGGACAAAGGCCATATTGTAGTCTGTATACGCATTGAGGCCACCAAAGGATCATCAGACGCTGTACGGTTGGCCGGCAGGCATGTGATCCCGTTTTTGAAAGCGGGCGGTTATATTAAAAGCATTGTGCCTTCAGCCAAAACTGATCAAAATGCAGCTATACCGGAACTTAATGGAAGAGATGAAACATTTTAACTCGAACCATCGGTCAATAGCTCATGTAGCATCACCTCAATGGGGAATGGCGCATGTTTTTTGTTCGATATTTTTTATAACACAGTAGCAAAGCACTAACAAAATATACAGATGAAAATGATATTCGACCTCTTCAAAAGCGCAAGTGGGGAACATCCCGATGATGTGAAAGGAATCAGGCACGCCTTACTACAGTTTGTAAAACAGGAATTACAAAAAGCAGAGGGCGGAGAAGGTGCAAATATTAAAGGTTTGGGTATTTTTATTCACTGCAGCCCTGCTGCGCGCCATGTATATGAAGCTGCCGTGTTTGCTGAGGATCCCGATCAGTTGAAAAATGAGATACAACGCATCAGCGATGACTATTCCCTGGATCTGCCTTCGGGCTGGTCACTCACAGTTGCTTTTGATGAAGCTATTCCGGACGATGCGGTCGAAATGCAAAATCTGCCCGTAGCCCTATTGGTTAAAACCAAAAGTCATTTTGTTAAGCAGGAGGCTAAAGCCTACCTGAAAGCACTTAGCGGCAAAACTTTACAGCCAAGCTATGAGATAACTTCCGCGGGTGGAAAATACAATATCGGCAGAGATGAAAAGGCACAGTCTGACGAAGGTTATTTCCGTACCAACCACATTGCATTTCCATCGGAAAGTGATGATGAACGAAATAAGTACATCAGCAGGCAGCACGCGCATATTGAATGGGACACCAACACAGCCAAATTTTTAATCTTCGCAGATGAAGGCGGGATACCGCCCCGCAATAAGGTTAAACTGCGTTCAGCGCTAACCGAAAAAACGGTAAAACTCCATGCTACGCAGATCGGCCAGGAATTAGCTGAGGGAGATCAGATTATCTTAGGAGAATCGGTCGTATTGGAATTTAGTTTTAAGCCGCAACACCATGAGTAAAATTTTTACCATTGCAGAAGGATTACAAAACCTTGGCGCGTTAAAAACCGGTGGGCAGGGATCTGTTTACAAGGGGATGCGCATGGGACCGGTTTATTCTGCCATTAAGCTTATCCCCACACCAATTTACGTGGAAGATGAAAGCGATAAAAACTACCGGAATTTTCTCAATGAAGTGAATAAGCTACAGCAGGTAAATATTCATCCCAGCCCGAATGTGGTGAAGATACTCAGTTCAGGGATCACCGATAGCGGTTCCTTTCCTTATATAGAAATGGAATACATCGAAGGCCCTGAACTTAGCGAACTGCTATTGCCTCCGCATCAAAAAGTTTTCACCGTTAAAGAACTATTGAAAGTAGCTGAACAATTGGCTGCGGCACTTGCACATTGCCATCAGTTTGGGGTCAAACATGGCGATATTAAAAGCAATAATGTGAAGTACAATACGCAGACTGCCAATTACGTGCTATTGGATTTTGGTTTGGCTATTATGAGTGAAGAGCAGCGAAGGACAAGCATTCGCCATGCCGGGGCAGTAGAATTTATGGCACCAGAACAGCATGAGGGAAAAATGCTGTTACAGACAGACATTTACAGTTACGGTATTATCCTGTATGAACTCCTGGCCGGGCAGGTTCCTTTTCCACTCGCAGGAGGGGGCGATACCGCCCGCAACACGGTCATGATCGCACATCTTGAAAAGGAAATCCCGGATGCCATGTCACTGCGTAAAAGCAATCTGGAAAATAAGTTTCAGTACGATATTCTGCATGCAGAAATGCAGGTACCCCACTGGTTAATCGAGCTGATCGGGCGATGCCTGCAAAAAAATCCAGATGACCGGTATGCCAATGGAATGGAACTGCAGAAAGCAGTTACTGTTGGGCTATTGTCGGCACCACAAGATACCGGGGACACGAAAAACACCATACCCAACGAAGTCTTGCATTATGCCGCCTTATACGGTGAGGCGCAGCAAAAGAACGAAAAGCTTGAAAAAGAGCTCGCAATACTAAAACCTATCGCCCTGAAGGCCGGAATAAAATATAATGGTTCGACCGGTGAATATCACCAGGAAAATTACATCCATGCGCCAAGAAAAACCTTTTTAGGCTATACTGCCGCCTGCACCTTAGTCGTTGCTTTTGTAGTTTATAGCTTAACTAAGGCAGAAAACAATGATATTGCAGCCTTACCGGCAACCTCATACCGATCACCATTTGAAATTGCAAATGAACAGTACAGACATGCGCTGCAAACAGCGAGGGAAGACAGCGTCCGGAAAGCAAAAATGCAAAGGGCCCAGCAAGTAAAAGCAACCGAAAAAGCCAGGAAACAAAACGGTAAAAAGAAGAAGAAGTTTCTGGGTATATTCTGAGAAAGCCGGTTACATCAATCCTCCGAAAATTAAATACTTGGTGGGCCTTTTATTTTATGGAAAGATTAACATAAGATTAAATTTTATGAATCTAAGCCCTGGCATCCTCCTAAATTGCTGATATAGCATAGTAATAGATTCTAACTATTCCATTATAGAATTAAATGATTGTGATTAGTTCTTTCAATTCTCTAAATTTATAATAATCCGGTTAAGTTTTAATAGCGGATCGGATTTCACTAACAAAATAGAATATATATGGAAAAAGAATCGAACGATATTAGCAAGTGCCCGTTTCATAATGGCAGCATGAAAAGTAATGTAGGTGGTGGCGGTACGAGAAATGGCGACTGGTGGCCAAAGCAGTTAAAACTGAGTATTTTGCGTCAACATTCTAATTTATCTAACCCAATGGACGGCGAATTTAGTTATGCCGAAGCTTTTAAAAGTTTAGACTTAGCCGCATTAAAGGCAGATCTTCATGCATTGATGACCGATTCGCAAGATTGGTGGCCGGCAGATTTTGGTCACTATGGAGGTCTATTTATCCGCATGGCATGGCACAGTGCCGGGACCTACAGAGTAGGCGATGGCCGTGGTGGTGCAGGTGCCGGATTACAACGTTTTGCACCGCTGAACAGCTGGCCGGATAATGTGAGCCTTGATAAAGCCCGCAGACTACTTTGGCCGATTAAACAAAAATACGGGCGCAAAATTTCGTGGGCAGATTTAATGATCTTAACAGGAAATATCGCCTTAGAATCGATGGGTTTTAAAACCTTTGGTTTTGCAGGCGGGCGTGAGGATGTTTGGGAAGCAGATGAATCGGTATACTGGGGTTCAGAAACAACCTGGCTGGGTGGCGATCTCCGTTATGCACACGGTTCTGATGGCGCACATAAAGCACATGGCGTAGTGGTTACGGATGACGATGCCGATGGAGATGTTCACTCACGTAATTTAGAAAAACCACTTGCTGCCGTGCAAATGGGATTAATTTATGTAAACCCTGAAGGCCCGGATGGAAACCCAGACCCAATCCTTGCTGCGAAAGATATCCGCGATACTTTTGGCCGCATGGCAATGGATGATGAAGAAACGGTAGCATTAATTGCTGGTGGGCACACCTTTGGTAAAACCCATGGTGCTGCTTCAGCAGATCATGTAGGCAAAGAGCCTGAAGCTGCGGGTATCGAAAGCCAGGGTTTAGGATGGAACAATAGTTACGCTTCTGGCAAAGGTGCTGATACCATTACGAGTGGATTGGAAGTAACCTGGACCACAACACCAACGCAGTGGAGCAATAATTTTTTCGAAAACCTGTTTGGATTTGAATGGGAATTATCAAAAAGCCCTGCAGGTGCACATCAGTGGAAAGCTATAAATGCTGAGGCCATTATTCCTGATGCATTTGACGGATCGAAAAAACATCTGCCAACGATGCTTACCACCGATCTGTCTTTAAGATTCGATCCGGCTTATGAAAAAATATCGAGACGCTTCTTAGAAAACCCAGATCAGTTTGCTGATGCATTTGCAAGGGCATGGTTTAAATTAACCCATCGCGATATGGGACCTTTGGCACGTTACCTGGGGCCAGATGTACCGCAGGAAGAACTGCTTTGGCAAGATCCAATACCTGCGGTTAACCATGCATTGATCAACGAGAGCGATATCGCAACATTAAAGGCAAAAGTATTGGCTTCAGGGCTGAGTGTGGCTGAATTGGTTTCTACTGCATGGGCTTCGGCTTCTACTTTCCGCGGTTCTGATAAGCGCGGTGGTGCCAATGGTGCACGGATCCGTTTGGCTCCTCAAAAAGATTGGGCGGTTAACAATCCTCCACAATTACAAAAAGTATTGGGCGTATTATCGGATATTCAAAGTGAATTTAATGCAGCACAAATTGATGGTAAAAAAGTTTCATTAGCCGATTTAATTGTATTGGCAGGTAATGCTGCAGTTGAAAAAGCTGGCGCTGCTGCCGGACATTCAGTTACGGTTCCTTTTGCACCTGGACGGATGGATGCTTCGCAAGAACAAACAGATGTAGAATCTTTTGGTTATTTAGAGCCCGCAGCTGATGGTTTCCGTAACTACCGTAATTCAAAATCTCCTGTTCCTACGGAAGAATTCCTGATCGATAAAGCCCAGTTGCTTACTTTAACAGCACCTGAATTAACAGTATTAGTTGGTGGTTTACGTGCGTTGGATATAAATTATGATGGTTCGAAAAATGGTGTCTTAACCGGAAAACCTGGCCAGTTAACTAATGACTTTTTTGTAAACCTATTGGATATGGAAACTGCATGGAAAGCTGTGGGAGAAGATAAAGAACTCTATATCGGAAGCAGCCGTTCAACCGGTCAGCCAAAATGGACCGCAACCCGTGCCGATCTGGTATTTGGTTCCAATGCAGAATTAAGAGCAATAGCAGAGGTGTATGCGAGCAACGATGCACAAAGTAAATTTGTGAAAGACTTTGTGGCCACCTGGAATAAAGTAATGAATTTAGATCGTTTTGATTTAAATTAATCAGAAATACAGCGTAACATTTAAAGGCACCGAAAATTTCGGTGCCTTTTTTGTATTATCGTTTTTTCTCATGTTCTGATGCGGATCTCACTTTGCAGTTTGTAAAGGGTAATTCAGCGTAAGACACGTCCATCTTTCAGCAAATGGTTTGTTTTTGGCATTGGAAACCTTTGAAACGTAGTTTGAGCAGCGTCTATTTTCTCCTATAACCTAATAAATAAAAAATATTTTAATATTTTTTATTTATTAAAAACAATTCTCAAACTTATTTGTCTTTTAGTTTCATTAGTTTGTTTGGTTTAGTTTTATTGGTGGATGCTAATAAGACAAAATAATTGGCCTCATAGCAATATGGGGCTTTCTCGTTTATTTACCGCAATAGCCCAACACAACATTTGTAATTGCAAGGCTGGTTCAACGTTACTTATAAGAAATCTGACGTGCATTCTCTTGAAAAAAAACTTAATTTTTTTATCAAATTCTTAAAAATACACTTAAGTAGGTGAGGTATAATGAATTTTAGACTGAGCGATTTTGTGATTTTAATCAAAAAATTCAGCACCTGTAAAAGTAATCATACTGTAATCGGATTTATACGGTAACGTATTTCTAATGATCGAAATAATATTCTTGATTTTGTGATAAAATAGTTAATATTGAATTGATAAATCGATTTATCAATAACCAAGTATGATGATGAGCTTAGGAATATTTGCGCCCTGTGGCGCAGTAAATGTCTGTGTAGTTTATTTGTGTGTAGTTTTTAACACGTTTAAAAATACGATCTCCCATCACACAATTGCTTTTAACTCAAAGCCTTCTGATTAAAGATGATGATTTGCCGTCAATTATTTCTTATTGAATAATTGATAAAACGTTTTAGCTGCTAGCAGTTGAATTATATTATTAACTAACCATTTACTAAACCTAAACCAATGAAAATCAATCTACTAAAGATTTCAGGGCTTTCTGTGCTTTTTTTGCTCAATAGTCCTGCTTTTTCGATGAATCCGGTTGCTGAAAAATCCGAGGGATTTTCCGAGCTAAATATGCCTTTAGTGCATATCCAAAACCGAAAAGTAATTACAGGAACCGTATTAGACGAAAAAAACATGCCTATTCCTGGAGTTGGCATCAAAAACATTTCGTCAGGTAAAACTGCTGTAACTGATGAAGCTGGAAAGTTCAGCATTGAGGCCAACCCAAATGATGTGATCCGTTTCTCTTATGTGGGCTATCAAAATAAAGATGTTACAGTAGGGAATGAAGCGAGTATTAGTGTTAAAATGATGCCTGCCGAGGCCAATAAGTTAGATGAAGTAGTGGTAATTGGTTATGGATCGGTGAAAAAAACAGACCTTACGGGTTCTGTTGGTGTGGTAAAGGCAAGCGAACTTCAGGAACGCCCGTCTTCATCCCTAAACCAGGCACTAGCTGGCCGTATTTCTGGTGTACAGGTAAACACCAACTCAGGTAGGCCCGGCGGACAGACTAATATCAAAATCCGTGGATTTAGTTCAATCAATACGAGTAACAATCCACTTTATGTGGTAGATGGTGTGGCTTTGCCGGTGGGGTCGCAAACACAGAACAGTAATGCTATCGATTACATTAATCCAAGCGATATCGCTTCAGTAGAGGTGTTAAAGGACGCTTCTTCGACGGCCATATACGGTGCGAGGGGTGCAAATGGGGTAATTTTAATCACTACCAAAAAAGGAACAGCCAATGCCCAACGCATTACCTATGATGCAGATTTTGGCATAAACACATTGGCCGCACACCATGTTGAGATGCTCGATGCCTTTGAGTATGTTAAAGTCCAGGATCTGGCTTATGAGAATATTAAAGTTTACGATCCGGTAGGATGGGCAGCGGGAAGTTACGCATCCACACCTGTGCCCAAAGCCGCCAGAATTGCTTTGCCTCAATTTTTCGATAGCAATGGAAATCCATTATATAATACTGATTGGTTAAAAGAATCTACACAGAACAAACTTTCGCAAAATCACCAGCTGGGTTTTACAGGTGGAAACGAAAATAGCACATATGGTGTTTTTGCAGGCTATCGTGATGACCAGGGACTTTTACTAAACTCATATTTAAAACGTTATTCGGGCAGATTTAATTTCGATAGTAAAATTAAACCATGGTTAAAGGTAGGCGGTAATTTGAGCTATAATAACCAGAATGAAAACATTGTTGATCAGGGAACAGGCGGCTTAAATTCAGTCCGTATGATTACAGAAGCATTCCCTTTTCTGCCAATTAAACTGGCAGATGGCAAATGGGGCGATAATAAACTGATTCCGTGGGCTGAAGGAGGCTCCAATCCGGTGCACATCTTAACCGATCAAAAATATGGAATGGTTACCCAAACTGCTTTGGGGAGTATTTACTCTACCATTAGCTTTAGCAAAGATTTAGAGTTCCGTACCCAATTAGGGGCCAATATTGTGAGCCGCAACATTAACGAGTACAATGCCAAACAATTATACGGTATCTCTGATGGACAGAATGGAACGGCGAATGTAACCAATGATCGGGAAACCTTCTGGTCACTGGAAAACTATTTAACCTATAACAAACGTTTTGCAGAATCGCATGCCATTAATGCATTATTGGGTATCTCCTGGCAGGCTACCAACTTCTTTAGCAATACCAGCCATGCGGAGAATTTTGTAACCGATTTTTACGGAAACAATAACATGGGCTCTGGAAGTAAATCGATTACAGTGGGTTCTAGCCGGAACAGATCGGCTTTTAACTCTTATTTTGGAAGGTTAAACTATGCTTTTAAAGATAAATACCTGGTTACTTTTACAGGTAGGGTAGACGGATCATCCAAATTTGGAGAGAACCATAAATTCGCCTTTTTCCCTTCGGCAGCACTGGCCTGGAAAGCTTCAGACGAAGACTTTCTTAAAGGAAACAAAACCATTTCTAATTTGAAATTAAGAACAAGTTATGGTTTAAGTGGTAACTCAGAGCTTCCCGCCTATCAGTCGTTAGCTACATTGGTAAATAATGCTGCCATTATTAACGATAGTAAGGTAACTGGTATCGGTATCGGCCGTTTGGCGAATCCAGACCTGGTGTGGGAAAAAACAGCACAGGTTGATGCGGGTTTAGAATTAGGCTTGTTTAATAACCGCATTAATTTAGAGGCCGATCTTTATTACAGAAAAACAACCGATATGTTATTGGATGCCCCGGTTCCGCGTACCACAGGATACTCGGTGATCAGAAAAAATATCGGGTCTATGCAGAACAAAGGTTTAGATTTAGGGATCAATACGGTAAACGTACAAACAGACAATTTTACCTGGAAAACCAGCTTCAATATCTCACTCAACCGTAACAAGGTGCTCTCTTTGGCCACTCCTGATGATATTTTTGGTGTAGGTAACCCAAATTTCACCAATCAAACGGGGATCATCAGAGTTGGTGAACCCGTGGGTTCATTCTGGGGACTTGTTCGTTTAGGCACCTGGAGCGAGGCTGAAAGGGCAGAAGCAGCCAAATACGTAAGTTACCGGGGAGGTAAAACTTTGCTTCCGGGCGATATTAAATATTTAGATGTAAACGGCGATCATGCCATTACGGATGCCGACCGTCAGATTATCGGTAACGGAACGCCAAAAGGCTGGGGATCGTTTGGTAACTCATTCCGCTATAAAAACTTAGAGCTCATTGTAGAACTTCAATATTCTTATGGCAATGATGTGTTGAATATGACCCATCACTCAGGTGAAGACAGACAGGTACAGGCCAATAGTTTTGCCAGTGTATTAAATGCCTGGACTCCTCAGAACCAGAATACGCCAATTGCCGCAATCAGGGATCAATCTGCCGGATATGTAACCAACGTTGATACCCATTGGTTAGAAGACGGTTCTTTCATCCGTGGAAAAAACCTTTTACTGGGTTATACTTTTGATAAGACACTTGTTGAAAAATTACGCTTAAGCAAACTCCGGGTTTATGCATCTGTTCAGAATTTCTTCCTGGCCACCAAGTATACAGGTAACGACCCTGAGGTAACTACCTATGGAAATGCATTTGCACAAGGTCAAACATTTTTCGACTATCCAAAGCCAACTACTTTCATGGTTGGTTTAAACATTGGATTATAAACATTAACTAAAGAAAGGATATCAACATGAAAATAAACATAAAAAATATCGCTGCTTTGTTGTTGCTAAGCGGCGCTATAATAGGGAACTCGGGATGTAAGAAATTTTTAGATGAAACAGATCCCACCAATCTTTCACCCGATAATTTTTATACCTTACCAGAGCATGCGGAAGCAGGTATTGCTGCTGTTTACGCAGAGATCAGGTTTATTGGAAACGGTGCCGGTATTTATTCCAACAACTGGCAGATGCTTGATGCGCCAACCGGCATTCAATCTACCGAAACCGCACAAAACTCCGATCTGAACAATTTGTATTCATTAATTTATGATGGTACTAACCTGCATGTTAACCAAAACTGGAACGGACTTTATAAAGTAATTGCACAAACCAACCTGGTGCTGGATAAAGTTCCGGGCATTAACCCGATGGACAATGCACAGAAAAAAAGGATTTTAGGAGAGGCAGCTTTCATCAGGGCCTGGGCCTATTTTTACCTGGTGCGTTTATGGGGCGATGTGCCTTTAATTACTAAACCGATTACCAGCCCTAACGATCCTAATTTTTCTCCTTCCCGTACGCCACAAGAACAGGTTTACAAACTAATTGTTGACGACCTGGTTGCTGCAGAAGCGGCTGGCTTGCCTTTTATGGATGCAAGTGGGCGGGTTTCTACAGCAGCAATTAAATCTGAACTGGCGAAAGTATATTTAACCATGGCCGGACAACCGCTTAACAAAGGAGCAGCTTATTATAAATTAGCTGCAGATAAGGCTAAAGAGGTAATCGATTATTCAACGGGGAATCCAGCATCACTTGGCTTATTTCCAAGTTATGGAGCCTTGCATGATGCGAAAAACGATAATAAAGTGGAACATTTATTCGGAATCCAGTACAATGATGCTGCCGGATCTGGTAACCCCTTACAGTCTTCATATCTACCATTGCACCAGCCATTGGTTTCTAAAATTGATGGGATTGGAACTGCTATCCCAACAGCAAGTTTTTATGGTTCGTATGAAGCAGGAGATTTAAGGGCTAAAAACAGAGAAGGTTATTTCTTTACCGATTATTATACAGATGGATTTAAAATGCCGCTGATTAACCGCGGTAAACCTTATGTTTTTAAACACTTCGATCTGATTGCAAATGGAACACTTGGAGTTGAAGGTACCAGCAGGAGCGACCTGAACATTCCACAGATCCGCTATGCCGAAACCTTATTAATTTATGCCGAAGCACAGAACAGGGCAGATGGTAGCCCGAATGTTGCTGCTTATGCTGCAGTAAATGCAGTACGAAAAAGAGCACAATTGGCTGAGCTTGCAGGTTTGAGCCAAACACAGTTTGAAGAAGCTGTTTGGAGAGAGCGCTGGCACGAGCTGTGTTACGAAGGCATTGCTTGGTTTGATATGGTACGTTTGCGCAAAGTGTACAATGAAAGCACCAATGGTTTCGATAATTTTGTTGGTCACATTAACAAAAGTGTAAACCAAGCTTTGCAAACCAAACATTTATTGTTCCCGATTCCTACTCCAGAAATCAAAAATAACCCTAATCTGACTCCAAATCCAGGTTATTAAACAATAGTATTTTATTGCTCTAATGTTTGGTGTTACACCGACTATAAATAATAAAAAACGGATGCCGACATGAGGCATCCGTTTTTTTATCATTGTTTCGACTGAAGCACACCGAATAGAGATCCTTCGTCACCGCTCGGAACATACTAATGCTAAGGAGGTATCTCACATGCTAAAAGGTTTTTATCAGCAATTTTACAGCCTTTAACTATTGTATGGGCAGATTTTACGGTAATTCGTAAATTGAGTTTAAAAAAATAAAAAGCTTGAAGAGGCTTTTTTAATTTATTAGGCTTATTTTTGCGGCAAATTATAGAACCACACAGGTGATAAATTAATGCCTGTGAACCTCGACAATCATTAGAAAACTAATATTTTATCAATGACAAACGACAAAAAAGAAATATTCGAAAGTATAGCACAACGTTTAAAAATTGAAGGTTTTAATGTAGTAAACCGCGATGAAACACGCCCTTGGGGTGGTTTCTTTGTAATAGACGAAGCGCAGGCGCAACAATTTGCCGATACTTATTTTGATGGATTAAATGTTGAAGACCTTAAAATTGGCGGTAAATTAAGCCCAAAAATTTTAATCGTTGCGCCAAATACACGTCTTTCGTGGCAATATCATCACCGCAGAGCCGAAATCTGGCAAGTGGTAACAGGTACTGTTGGCATTAAAACCAGCCAAACTGATGAAGAAGGTGAAGTGAAAAAATATGCTCCAAAAGACCAGATCAAGTTACAACAAGGTGAACGCCACCGTTTAATCGGTTTAGAAGATTGGGGTGTTGTAGCAGAAATATGGCAACATACCGATGCTTCAAACCCATCAGATGAAAGCGATATCGTACGTGTTCAAGACGATTTCGGTAGATAATAAATAATTTAAAAAAGAATCCTGTTCTATGCATCGGAACAGGATTCTTTTTGTCTAAACGCTTAAATTAAAGCGGTTTTTCTACACGGTTAAAAACTAAACGCCCTCAAAATACGTTTATAAAGAATACACCCCATACATGATTATCTTCATTTTTTTCCTTTGCCATTGGTTTTTATCCCTGTTTAGCCAAACCTTTTTCCTTCACCGTTACTCGTCGCACAAGATGTTTAAAATGGAGCTTTTTTGGGAGCGGTTTTTCTATCTGATATTGCTGATCTCGCAAGGTTCATCATTTTTAAACCCCAGGGCTTATGCCATCCTGCACCGGATGCATCATGCTTATAGCGACACTGAAAAAGATCCGCACTCTCCACATTTTTTTAAAGATGTTTTCGGAATGATGATCGCAACAAAAAATATGTACATGAATTATCTGCAATTTAAAGTACAGCCAGAGCCTGCTTTCCAGGGGAATTATCCCGAATGGCCGATTGTTGATAAGATTGGAAATTCATGGGCCTGGAGAATTGCATGCGGACTGTTTTATATCGGCTTTTATGTTGCGTTTGCCAACCACTGGTGGTTGTATTTATTGTTGCCGATCCACTTTTTGATGGGCCCTCTGCATGGGGCAATTGTAAATTGGTGTGGTCATAAATATGGCTATTCTAACCATGATAATGATGATCATAGCAAAAACTCATTGCCTTGGGATTTCTTATTAATGGGCGAGCTTTTTCAGAATAACCACCACAAAAAACCCAACAGTCCTAACTTTGCTACCAAATGGTGGGAATTTGATCCAACCTATCCGGTAATGAAAGTATTGCACTGGATGCGTATTATTAAAATCAGAAAAGTTTAAGGGAAGACTAAAGCTAAGTGCTCCGTCATACTATCCCGAATGTTCGGGATTTATTCTATGGTCTGTGTCCTCACAGACCATTTGTTTTTTTCCTGTTTGGTTCACTAAACTAGCCATAGTTTTTTCACCACGGAAGCACTGAAATCACGGATTACTTGGCCCCCTAAGCATAGTCGAAGGGGTATGTTGGGTTAAGGATAATAAATCCTTTTGGCTTATCTTACCGTATATAGGACAATCAGTTTTTTATAATTAAATTCCCATATTATGATCGGTTTCCTTAAAATTGTTTTCTCTGCTTTGCTGGTTTTTATGTGTTATAAGGTAATCGCTACCTCGTTAGAGAGCAACCTGTTCGATCAATGGGGCTTTCTAGGCAGTATTCCCTGGATGCGCGCCACATTGTGGGATTTTTACGCTAACATCTTCATTATCAATATTTGGATGTTTTATAAAGAAAAAAGCATTATTCTTAAAATCTCTATTACCATTTTGTTCGTATGTTTAGGTAGCATAGCAACTTTGGCTTATGTTTTAGTGTGTTTATTCAAACTAAAGCATGGCGAAGGTGTTAAAGAATTACTTTTAAGGCGTGAGCTGTAGGGTTTAAGGTGTAGGCGTCTTACAGGGAGTTTATTTGTAGCAAAGCTGATTTTGGCTTTTAGCCTTAAACCTTTTACCTTAAATCTTATGCCTCAGAGCCAAAATCTATTTTTTATAGCCCTTATCTCCTTAATTGCCTGCTGTTTTATCATGGCTATGGTTTGGCTCTGGGCAAAGAAAATTAAAAACGCTGGTGTGGTTGATGTTTTTTGGGCATTGAATTTTCCAGTGATTACATTGATTACTTTTCTGCTGTCGGAGGGATTTGACCCGCGAAAAATTTTAATCTGCGGTATGTTTTTACTGGCCGAATTGAGATTGGGTATCCACCTTTGGCAACGTGTTATTGGCCATTTGGATGAAGAAGAGGGAAGATACGAACAGCTCCGTAAAGAGTGGGGCGACAAGGCAAACCGGAACTTCTTTGTGTTTTTTCAGTTTCAAGCGATATCAAATGTTGTGCTAGCTGTCCCGTTTTTTATTATTACAGCTAATCCCTCGCAGTCCATTTCTGTGTTAGAATATATTGGTGCTGCACTTTGGGTAATTGCATTCTTCGGCGAAATGATTGCCGATAGACAGCTTGCAGCATTTAAAAAAGATCCCAGCAATAAAGGCAAAGTATGCGATACCGGATTATGGTACTATAGTCGCCATCCAAACTATTTTTTTGAATGGTTAACGTGGATGGCTTATTTTATTTTTGCTTTGGCTTCTCCTTGGGGATTTCTAGCCCTCGTCAGCCCTGCTATTATTTTGTATTTATTAACCCAGGTTACAGGCGTTCCGAATAATGAAGAGCAAAACTTACGGAGTAAACCTGTAGCTTATAAAAAATACCAACAAACAACAAGTTCCTTTTTTCCATGGTTTAAGAAGGAATAGTCCAAGGTCAGGAGTTTTAAAGACCGAGGTTTTGAAGCCTAATTAAATCTTCAAAATTATTAAAATTAAAAAATGAGCGATCAGAGATTAAGCGTTTTGCCTATAAAATAATAACACCGGATTTCCTACTCCGGACTTTTTGACTTCAAAACCTTAAATCTTTTACCTTATAACCCTCTACCTTAAAATGTGGTACGATAAACTTTTAGAAAACGACAAACTTCCCGATACTGCATTACGTATCGGCATTAGAAAATTATGCAGACAACGCCTGGATGATGAAACTTTGGGTAACGCAGAATTGCAGCAGGAAAAATTTATGGATCTGGTTACCGAGCTGAAACAATCGCCTATCGCGGTAAATACAGCCGATGCCAACGAACAGCATTATGAATTGCCTACATCATTTTTTCAGTATTGTTTAGGTAAGAATCTAAAATATAGTAGCGGTTATTGGAAACCAGGGGTTAAGGATATCGATACTTCAGAGGATGATATGTTGGCCTTAACTTGTAAAAGAGCAGATTTACAGAATGGTCAGAATGTTTTGGAACTGGGCTGTGGCTGGGGATCGCTTTCACTTTATATGTCGGCAAAGTTCCCGCAGAGCACTTTTACTGTGGTATCTAACTCCGTTACGCAGAAAATTTTTATTGATGAAACCGCAAAACAGCGTGGAATTCAGAACTTAACAGTTTTAACTGCCGATATGAATACCTTTACCATTGCCGATACATTTGATCGCGTGGTTTCAGTAGAGATGTTCGAACATATGCGTAATTATAAATTTCTACTAAACAAGGTTGCTTCCTTTATGAAACCTGATGGAAAGCTGTTCGTACACATATTTACGCACAAAACCCTGGCCTATAAATTTGAGGTGATTGACGAAACCGATTGGATGAGCAAATACTTTTTTACCGGGGGGATTATGCCCTCGAATCATCTGTTTTTTTACTTTAATGATGATCTGAAAATCGATAAACATTGGGTGGTAAACGGAACCAATTATGGCAAAACCTCCGAAGCCTGGTTAAGCAATATGGACAAACATAAAAAAGAAATTATGCCTATTTTAGAAAGCACCTACGGTAAAGATCAGGCCGTGAAATGGTGGGTGTACTGGAGGTTATTCTATATGTCGTGCGCCGAACTGTTCAATTACAACAAAGGGAATGAGTGGATGGTGTGCCACTATCTGTTTAACAAGGTTTAACTCGGTGCGTCACCCTGAACTTGATTCAGGGTATTTCTAACAGATGCTGATCCCGAATCTTCGGGACAGCATGACGATTAATTCAAATTTAGCAAAATGAAAACTCTCGCCATCATCGGCTCAGGAATAGCAGGCATGGGTTGTGCCCATAAACTGCAACATCAATATGATATTACGCTTTTCGAAGAGGCCGATTATATTGGTGGACATACCAATACGATAACACTCGAAGAGGACGGTAAACCCATTTATTTGGATAGCGGTTTTATGGTTTTTAACTATCAAACTTATCCAAACCTGACCGAAATGTTTGCGGAAATCGATGCACCGGTAATTAAAACGGATATGTCTTTCAGTGTTCAGTTTCTACCTAAAAAATTAGAGTATAGCGGTTCGAGTTTAAACCATCTTTTTGCTCAAAGAAAAAATCTGTTCAACATTCCATACCTAAAAATGCTTATGCAGATTAACCGTTTCAACAAACAGAGTGTTGAGATTTTGGATCAACCAGAATATCAGGATTATTCCATATGTAAGTTTTTTAAGGAATTTGGTTACAGTGACGATATGCTATGGCAGTACCTGATTCCGATGAGTGCTGCAGTGTGGAGTGCACCAATGGAACAGATTTTGGATTTCCCAGCCGTTACCTTGATCCGTTTCTTTAAAAATCATGGCTTTTTAGGTTTAGATACCCAACATCAATGGTACACCCTGCAAAATGGTAGTCAGGCTTACCGTGAAAAACTGATAGCGCCATTCCGCGACAGGATCAAAATCAATACTAAAATTGTTGCGGTAAAACGTTTAGAGAATGGTAAAGTTGAAGTGGAAAATCAAAAGGGCGAGAAATTCGAATTCGATAAAGTGATAATGGCCAGTCATGCAGACCAGACTTTTGAAATCGTAAAAGATAAAACAGCTTTAGAAACTGAACTCCTTTCTAAATTTAAATACCAGCTAAACAAAGCCGTTGTACATACCGATGAAAAGCAGATGCCCAAAACCAAACTGGCCTGGAGCAGCTGGAATTATCGCGTAGAAAAACAGGGAGAAAAATTATTACCGAGTACCATTTATTGGATGAACAGTTTACAGGGTGTTTCTAAAAAACAAAACTACTTTGTTTCCATTAATCCGACCGAAACCTTAAACCCTGAAAAGATTGTTAGAGAAATAGATTATCATCATCCTTTGTTTGATGTTCCGGCCATGCAGGCTCAGGAACAATTGCACAGGCTAAACGAAACCGGTCCGATATACTATTGCGGAAGTTATTTTAAATATGGTTTTCATGAAGATGCTTATAAAAGTGCGGTTGACCTGTGTAGGGAGCTGTTAGTTTAGTTAGTTCATTACCAGTAAGATAAGTATTGTTTTGATTAGGGGTTTAATTCAGTTTGTCATCCTGAATGCAATGAAGGATCTTTTCTAATGAAGATATCTTTAATTAAAAGATTCTTCGCTGCGCTCAGAATGACAGGATACTCAGAATGAAAATCAATCATAAATTTTGTAAATTGTAATATTAATGCAAATCAACTCATCCATCTATACCGCTAAAGTCATGCACCACCGCCTGGCGCCAAAAAAACATTCCTTTTGGTACAGGGTGTATATGTTCTACATCGATCTGGATGAAATGGAGCTGCTTTCGCAAAAGCTCCGTTGGTTTAGCCTTAATAAATTTAACCTTTTTTCTTTTCGCGATGCCGAACATCTTCAGTTGCCAAAAGAAAATCCTGATCAAACCAAAAATACACGGCAGCATTTAGAAGATTATTTAAAAGAACATGACGTTGATGGCAGCAGGCTTAAAATAAAACTCCTTACCAACCTTAATGTGCTGGGTTACAATTTTAATCCTGTTTCTTTTTATTATTGCCTTGATGAGGAAGGAAATCCAGTATGTTGCGTGGCCGAAATCAGCAATACTTACCGTGAAATGAAACTTTTTTTCTTCGGAAAAGATGAATTGCATGGTGATACCTTTAAAAAAATCACTACCAAATATTTTTATGTTTCACCATTTATCGACCATGACGATTCCTTCGATTTTAACTTAAAAGTGCCGGCTGATAAGCTCGATATTAAAATTAACGACCTGGATAAGAATAGTAAATTGTTTTTTATCAGTACCTTGATGGGAGAGAAAAAGCCATTAACCAATGCCGCTTTGCTGCGATATTTTTTTTCTATGCCCTTAATACCTTTACAGGTAATGGGCATGATCCACTGTCAGGCCTTTAAACTTTGGATAAAAAAAATACCTTTTCATTCAAAAGCCGAAAACCCTGAGTTGCAACGCAACGTATATAAGCCGTATAAACCACAAATAAAATAGATAGAAGAATATGAATACGCTTGCTGCTACCAAAACATCCACAGGTTTTTTCGAAAGAGTGGTGCTCAATGCACTTTCTAAAATGACACTGGGTAAATTAGAACTTTCGCTGCCAGGTGGAGAGATTTGGGTTTTTGGCAATGGCGGACATAAAATTGAAGCAAATATCCAGGTAAATCATCCTGATTTTTTTAAATCAATAGCACTTTATGGTGATATCGGCTTTGGAGAAGGTTATACCTCCGGTTTGTGGGATACCACTAATATTACGAATGTAATTAAGTGGGTAATACTGAATATTGAAAATGCACCTTCTGTTACTGGTAGTAAGGTAAAATCTGTTGCGTTAAACCTTTTTAAGTGGGTGAACAAGATATACCATGTGCGTAGGGCTAATACCCTGGCCGGATCGCAGAAAAATATTTCGGAGCATTACGATCTCAATAATGATTTCTTCGCTACTTTTCTGGATAAAACCATGACTTATTCCAGCGGTTATTTTTCTACTGAGCATTTGAGCTTAGAAGCGTCTCAATATGCCAAGTACGATCGATTAGCTAAACAATTAAAAATTAAAGCGACTGATCACGTTTTGGAAATAGGAAGTGGCTGGGGCGGTAATGCAATTTTTTTAGCCAAAAATTATGGCTGTCGTGTTACTTCGGTTACCATTTCGAAAGAACAACAAAAATTAGCTGTAGAAAGGGTTGAGGCTGAGGGTTTATCTGACAGGGTATCAATCATTATTCAGGATTACCGTAAAATTGAAGGGACCTTTGATAAAATAGTCTCTATCGAAATGCTTGAAGCTGTCGGTCACCAGTACCTGGAAACCTATTTTGAAAAATGTCAGGAGCTCTTAAAGCCTGATGGGATTTTTGCCTTTCAGGTAATTACCTCGCCCGATTGCAGGTATGATAAATTGAGAAGCGGTGTAGACTGGATTCAGAAACACATCTTCCCTGGATCGCTTTTGCCTTCGGTAGCAGCGATAAATAAAGCGATAAATGAAACTGGCGATTTAACGCTTGTCGACTTAAAAGATTTGGGCTTAGATTATGCCAGAACATTACATTTATGGTTTACAGAATTTAATAAGAACCTCGATAAAGTTAAAGCCTTAGGTTTTGACGCAACTTTTATCCGCAAGTGGAATTATTACTTAAACTATTGTGAGGCTGCCTTTGCCATGCGGAATATTAATGTAATGCAAATGGTTTATTCAAGGCCGAATAATATTTCGAGGTAAAGTGTAATGTAAGATGGATGTGGCTGTAAGGTAACCTTTGCATCTTCCGTTTTACATTTTTCCATTCACAATGATTCCTTTTACCGATGAAAGCATAGTGTTTGCCGACTAATTAGAAGAGTTAGGGTAAAAAGTATAGGTTATAATTGTAACAAAATGCAATTTGCGTAGACTAATTACAAAAGACTAACTCTTAACATGAAAAAACTTCTACTACTTACTTTTATCCTTGGATTATTTTTTACCGCGCATGCCCAATTTCCGGGTGGCCTTGGTGGAGGTCCGAAAAAATCTACTGTTACCGGACGTATTACTGCTACTATACTCGATTCATTAACTAAAAAACCAATTGATTATGCAACGGTATCGTTGATTAATGCGAAGGATAATAAATCTGTTAATGGTGGTGTAACCGATGAAAAAGGAAAATTAACCTTACAAAATGTATCGCCTGATTCTTATAAATTAATGATCGGTTTTATGGGCTACAAAACAAAGTCTGTTTTGGTTACCACTACGCCATCAAAACCCGACAATAATATTGGTACAATTTATATTTCATCAACTGAAAATACTTTGGCCGATGTTCAGGTTCAGGGAACTAAAGCAGTTATCGAAAATAAAATCGATAGGATGGTATATAATGCAGAGGCTGATGGTACAAATGCCGGCGGCGATGCAACAGATGTAATGCGTAAGGTGCCGATGCTATCTGTTGATGTTGATGGAAATGTTCAGTTACGTGGTGGTGCCGTTCGTGTTTTGATTAATGGTAAACCATCTGGAACTATGGCCAGTAGCGTTTCTGACGCCTTAAAAATGATTCCTGCTGAACAGATTAAAAGTGTAGAGGTAATTACCAGTCCATCAGCAAAATATGATGCTGAAGGTTCAGGCGGTATCATCAATATTATCACTAAAAAATCGAATGCACAGGGCGTAAGTGGTACGGTAAATGCATCTGCAGGTACACGTCAGAACAATGGTGCATTTAACCTAACTGCAAAAACGGGTCGTTTAAGTGTAAATGCAAGTTTGGGTACAAATTTGGCCTATGCTCAGGATTCGAGAGTCTTATTTGAAAATAGTACGCGCACGGATAGCATTGGCAAAACAACGATAACTAACATTATGCAGGATGGGGTTTCTAAATGGAGCCGTAAAGGGTATAATGGAAGTTTTGGTGTTGATTATGATTTTAATGCCTATAATAACGTAAGCTCCAATATAAAGTACAATAACTTTTCAAACGGTGGCCCCGGAAAAGCAGATTATGTTTTAAATAATGTGCCGTTTAAAAATATCAGTGATATGGATATGGGTTTTAATAACTTCGACTGGAATGTAGACTATAAGCATACCACTAAAAAAGAGGGAGAGGAGTTCACCATGTCTGGCCAATTATCATCAGGAAGAAATACAACGGATTTTCAAAACGAAATTATCGGCAGTTCATTCCCTGCTGTAAATAATAACAATACCGGTAAAAATCAGGAATACACTATACAAACAGACTACACTTATCCGTTTAGCAAATCGACTATTTTAGAGGTAGGTGCGAAGGGTATTTTCAGAAACATCAATAGTGAATTTTCTAATAATGCAAACCAGGATTTTGAGTACAAGCAAGATGTAGCCTCCGCATATGGGGTAATTAGCTTTAAATTAAGTAAAAAATTAAACTTTAAAGGTGGCTTAAGGTCAGAATATACCAGTATCGATTTCAATACTATTAATCCGGGCATTCAGAAAAATAACTACTTCAATATATTTCCAAGCGCGATCATTTCGCAAACACTTAAAGGCAATGCAACTTTGAAATTAAGCTACAACCGTAGGGTACAAAGACCAAGTTTAGCCTATTTGAACCCTTTCCGTAATGAGAGCGATCAGTTTAATATCAGACAAGGAGAGCCAACATTAAGTCCTGAGCTAAGTGATAACCTTGAGCTTGGTTATTCAACCTTTATTAAAGGATCTGTGATCAATGCATCAGTATTTTACCGTCGCACAGGTGGGGTAATCGAAAGTTCTATCACTCCTTTAAAAGAGAACGGATTTGAGAAAACACTATCCACATATATAAATGTGGGAGTGGCACAAACTTATGGAGCGAATGTTTTTGCCTCCTACAATCCAAAGCCAAAATGGACTTTAATGACTAATCTTGGTGTTAATACCTACGAGGTGAGCAATACGCAAACAGGAATAAGTACAGGTACCTTTTTAAACTATAATATCTTTGGCCGTTCTGCATACGGATTTGGTAAAGGTTATAATTTCGAATTGTTTGGTGTAGTAAACTCGCCTAGAAGAACGTATCAAGGTAAAACAGATGCGATGATTTTCTACGGTGCATCATTTAAGAAAGATATCCTGAACAAAAAAGGCTCAATCGGCATCAATACTTTAAATCCATTTACCCGAGATCTGCATATTAAAACCGTAAATAATTCTGTTACAACACTTGGAAATAAAGTAAGTACACTTTATCAGAGCACTAATATTTATTATCCATTACGTTCTTTTGGTGTAAACTTTAGTTATTCATTCGGTAAGCTTAAATTTACGGAGAAGAAAAAGATCAAAAACGACGATGTGAAACAAGATCAGCAACAAGGAGGTATGGGCGGCGTTCAACAATAAAACCCAATCTAAATATATAGTTCAGGCCTCCCGACCAAAATCGGGAGGCTTTTTAGTTTTTCTTTATCCGCTTCAAAATCATCAAGCTTAATGGATTAAAGGAATAACCTGAGATGTTATTCTGCAGCATCACTACAGATTGATCGTAGAACAGCGGAACAACAGGTGCATAATCCATTACCATCTGATCCATTTTACGGTACAGCTCAAAGCGTTTTTCGTTATCAGTTTCATAATAGCTTTTCTCAAACAGCTGATCGAATTCTTTATTATAAAAGGCGGTGTAATTTGGTCCATAAGGGACTTTGTTTTTTGAGTAAAACATGGAAAGGAAATTCTCTCCATCGCCATAATCGGCCAGCCAGGAACCACGGAAGAAGTTTACATTGTTTTTCGACATTAAATCCCTTAAGCTAGCACTTGGGCTTACATCAATTTTAGCTTTAATACCTACAGCAGTAAGCTCGCCCTGAATAAATTCAATCAGGTCTTTGTAAGTTGTGGTTGTATTTAGGGTTACTTCTCCCATACCTTTTCCTTCAGGGAAACCAGCTTCCTCTAAAAGTTTAGCAGCCAGTTTTGGGTTATAAGCGTATCCCCTAACAGCCAAGCTATCAAAACCTGGCATGCCTTTGGGAATGAAACCGGATGTTGCCGCTACGCCAATGCCATTTCTTAAGTATTTAATCAATCGGTCACGGTCTATTGAATAATTAATGGCTTGCCTGATTTTTTTTAAACGCAATGGTGATTTCTTCACAATCGCGAGATTGGTATCAACCAATATACCTACATACTCGGTACACAGGTATGGGCTTTTGGTTAATGTAAATTTTCCTTTGTACTTTGAGGTCATCTTTCCGCTTTTGGTTAGGATATCATCTCGGTAACTACCGTCAACATTATAGTAGAAATCCAGATCCTTTTTCAGGAAACTCATGAAACCACTTTGTTTATCGGTGATGAAGCTGGCTTTTACGGCATCAAGGTAGGGTAGGGGCATCCCTTTGGCATCCTTTTCAAAATAATGCTCGTTTTTTAAAAGCACTAATATTTCACCTTCTTTCCAGTATTTAAATTTAAAAGGGCCGGTGCCAACAGGATGACTTCTGAAATCTTTACCATAATGTTCTACAACTTCCTTGGGTACAACCGAGCAGTATTGTGTAGTGAGTAAACTCATAAACGGCGGGAAAGGACGCACCAGCTTGATCTGGAAAGTAGAATCATTTAACGCGATAAAATTGTGCTTATCCTTCACTTTATCACTAAAAATCCACCCGCCTGATGAGGCTACCTTTGGATCGATTAAACGATAAAAACTATATACAAAATCACTTGCAGTTACTTTGCGCCCTTTACCGTTCTTAAAAATAGGATCATCATGAAAGTAAACATCGTTGCGCAATTTAAAAGTGTAGGTTAAAGCATCTTCCGATACCTGCCAGCTTTTGGCTATACAGGGTAGTGTTTGCAAGGATGAATCGATCTGTACCAAACCATTAAAAATCTGGTTGGTCATCCAGATGGCATTCTGGTTACGCGCAAAGGCGGGATCAATAGAGGTTAAACCCTGATCGAGATTAATATTAAAGACTTTTTTGTCCTGATGATCAGCATTTTCCTTACATGAAAAGAATAAGCTTACACAAAAAAACCAAAATATATAATTAAATGAGCCTCGCATGCGATTAGGAATGTTATTTTTGCACAAATTAATAAATTTAATGCAGATGTCTTTTTTAAACGATTTATTTATCGGCCTCGATGCTGCTCACCAGGAAGAATTACAGGAACGTTTAGATTTAGTGGAGCACAAGATTAAGTTTATGGATAAAATGCCCGTTGCCTGCTTAGATACTAGCAACAATCCGGAATATTTTTTATCAGAAGAAATTTCGCTGGCAGGTGGAATGATAGAGACTGACGTACTAAACGCTGTATTTATTATTTATTATCAACCGGGTAAAACTTTAACCGATTTAATGAGAGAAGTACCTGCGGTATTAAATACCGATTGGCAAGCTGTGCAAAACAACAGAATCATTTTATTGAACGACGATGTTAACCGTGAAAGAACAGCCGAAAATGCCGTTTCGCTAATAGAAGATATCGCAGAAATGTTACACCCGGGGTCTTTTATCTTTGGCCACGAAGGTGATAAATGGATTAGGTTCGGGGCATAGGAGATGTGAGACGTTAGATGTGAGATGTAAGACGGATGAGAAAACTAAAATTCAATGCTCGCACTAATTTTCAAACGAGTGCATAAGTAATTAATACGATTTTATCTTTAGAAACGGTGTTAACTGAATTTTTAATCCGCTGAAAGGATTTGCAACTTTACAACTTCTCAGCTAAAGCATTGCATTTTCTGTCAGATAGAAATATCTGACAGCACGAGAAAACCTTTCAACCCTCTACCTTCCAGTCTTCAGACCTCTCTAATCTGGTACTCTTCTATTTTACGGTAAAGTGTGGTTAAACCGATACCCAGTAATCGCGAGGTTTCTGTTTTATTGCCTTTGGTATGGATGAGTACTTTTTGAATGTGCTGCTTTTCTATCTGTTGTAGGTTATAATCGTTTTCTATCGGTGCAAATTCAAAAAATTCAGGAGGTAAGGCGGTAGCGCTTAAAGTATCTCCATCTGAGAGAATTACCAAACGTTCGATTACATTTTTAAGTTCCCTGATATTTCCTTTCCAACTATGATCACTCAATATTGATAAGATCTTATCATCCATTTTTGGTGCTGATCGGTTTACCTTGTCTGCAAATTCTTTCAGGTAAAACTTAGCCAATGCAGGGATGTCTGCCTTTCGCTCGCGTAGCGGAGGTAAGGTGATGGTAAAAACCGAAAGCCGATAATAAAGATCGGAGCGGAATTTTCCAGAGGCTGCATCGGCCTTTAAATCTTTATTGGTGGCGGCTAAAATCCGAACATTTACCTGTTGCGTTAAGGTATCACCTACTTTGATAAAAGTCTGGCTTTCGAGTACACGCAATAACTTTGCCTGTAAATCGAGGTTCATCTCGCCGATCTCATCCAGTAATAATGTGCCACCGTTAGCCTCTTCCAATAGTCCTTTCTTGTCTTTGTTGGCACCAGTAAAAGCCCCTGCTTTGTATCCGAAGAGTTCGCTTTCCAGTAAATCAGGGCTAAAGCCACTGCAATTTAAGGCCACAAATGGTTTTGCAGCCCTGTGGCTTTCGTAATGGATCGATTGAGCGAAAACTTCTTTCCCAGTTCCAGTTTCGCCCAAGAGTAAAACAGTAGTATCGGTTGCACTTACTTTTTTAGCCAGATCAATCGCTTCCCTTAAAGCTTTTGATTGACCGATTATGGTTTCGAAGCTGTGTTTTTTAGCAATTTTGTTTTCCAGGTCGGAAACCCGCCGTTGCAGATTTGATTTATCCATCGCCTTATACAAAAGCGGAATAATCTTTTCGTTATCATCGCCTTTTACCAGATAATCAAATGCCCCGTTTTTAATCGCCAAAACGCCATCGGCAATGGTGCCGTAAGCAGTAAGATTTATAATTTCGACATAAGATTTTATAGCTTTAATATCCTTAACTAATGCAACTCCGTTAACATCAGGTAGCTTAACATCGCTGATTACAATGCTTACATCATTATTTTTAAGCAATTTAAGGCCTTCTTTCCCAGTGTTGGCCTGCAGGGTTTTAAAGCCCTCTAATTCAATAATCCTGGAAAGTAAACTGCAGATTTTCTTTTCATCATCGATGATGAGCACCATGCCATTCATAGGTAAAATTTATGCTGCAATATTAAGTATAAAAATATCGAAAGATGACGACGCAGATAAAATAAACGGCTTTAGTCTTTAAACCTTAGACTTCAGACTCCCGACTCTGGGCTCTTCTTCCTCGGTCTGTGTCCCCACAGAACGAAAAGATAAATATTGCAAAAGAAAGGAGTGGTCTGTGAGGACACAGACCACGGGTTGGACTTCAGACTCTGGACTCCCGACTTATTTTGTACCTTTTTCGTTTCGGAAGCATTAAAGTAAAAGCTTTTTGAGCATATTTGGTTTTTGCAAAACAAATTCTATGTTTAAGAGACTAACCGCAATATTCATATTTTGCTTTCCGGCTGTTTTTTGTGCTGCTCAGCAAGTGCGCCCAGCCAAATCTTCAGAAATTTATAGAGAGTTAAAGACGTTAAAACACCTTCCAAAGGTTTTATATCTGGCTGCTCATCCCGATGATGAGAATACTGGTTTATTATCCTGGTTGATTAACGATCAAAATGTAGAGACCGCTTATTTGTCGCTTACAAGGGGAGATGGCGGGCAAAACCTTTTAGGCACTGAACAAGGCGCAGCCTTGGGCCTGATCAGAACGCACGAGCTTTTAGAAGCCCGCAGATTGGATGGTGCACAACAATTTTTCACCCGGGCAATCGATTTCGGCTTCTCTAAAAACACCAACGATACTTTTAAGCAGTGGGATGCCGACAGCATTACCGCCGATGTGGTTTGGGTGATCAGAAAATTTAGACCTGATGTGATTATCTGTCGTTTCCCGCCAACTGCTGCTGCGGGCCACGGTCAGCACGCGGCTTCTGCTGTTGTGGCGGAGAAAGCCTTTAAGGCTGCTGCCGATAAAAATATGTTTCCAAACCAGCTTAAATATGTTTCTGTTTGGCAACCAAAAAGATTGTTATGGAACACCTTTAGGTTTGGTTCGGTAAATACCACAGCAGAAAATCAGTTAAAGGCAACCGTTGGGCAATACGATGCACAATTGGGAATGGGTTATGGCGAACTGGCGGGATTAAGCCGAAGTTTACACAAAAGCCAGGGAGCAGGAACACAGTCGGTGGCCGGTGTACGTTCCGATTATTTTACCCATGTTTTGGGCGATCCTGCTAAAAGAACTTTGTTTGATGGGTTAAACCTTAACTGGTCAGACAAAGGTATTGGTGATATTGATGAACTGATTGATATTATACTATTATCTTTCAATTATAATCAACCCGATAAGAGCCTGCACGGATTGTTGATGCTGAGAAAGAAAATTGCCGAACTGCAGGATGCAGCCTTAAGAAAAGATAAACTTGCGGCTATTGATAACATCATTTTAAGCAGTGTAGGTTTTATGGGCGAGGCGGTAACCAACCAACCTGAAGCAATTGCGGGCAATAGTTATAATTTCCGTTTAAACTTAATTTCAAGATCGGCTAGCCCTGTTACCATTGAAAGTGTGAACTGGTTAAACCAGACAGATAATTTAAATAGAAAGCTTGCTAACGATTCGCTGATTACCATTGAACGCAAGATCCAGATTCCTGCAGATGCGGCACTTACTGAACCTTACTGGCTAGCTAAGCCTGCAAAAGATGCAGCAACATTCAGTGTGGCTAATGATACTTTAATCGGACTTCCGGAAATGCAATCGCCAGTTAATGTGCTGTTGTCGCTGAAAATAGAATCGGAAAAATTTGAAATCAGATTACCTTTATCTTATAAAAAATTAGATCCTGTTAAAGGTGATGTTGTAGAAGCCCTCAGGATTATCCCTGCGCTCGATTTAAGTTTTAGCGAACCTGTTTATTTTGCTAAAGAAAAAGAAGCTTTAAATGTTAGCCTTCGCTTAAAAGCCAATAAAAATATTAATTATGGTAAGGTGAGTTTTAAAATCGGCAACCAGGTAGTGAAAACCTTTCAGGGGATTAACCTGGCAGAGAATACGATCAATACGATGAATTTCCTTCTCCCGGTTGAAGATTTAGCAAAAATTAAAACCAGCCAGAATAAATTAGAAGCTGTTTTTTCATCAGAAGCGAATGAATATTCAAAAGGTCAGGTATTAATTCAGTATCCTCATTTGCCAACCCTACAGTATTTTGTTCCGGCCACAACCTGGTTGATTAAGGGAGATGTAAAGGTACTGGCGAAAAAAGTTGGGTATATTGAAGGGGCTGGAGATCTGATCCCTGAGTTTTTAAGGCAGGCAGGTTTGCAGGTTGATGTGCTAACTGAAGCGGATATCCTAAATCCGGTGAAACTGGCAAGTTACGATGCAGTGGTAACCGGAGTAAGAGTAATCAATACTGAAAAAAGAATTAAAAACTGGCAAACTGCTTTACGCGGTTATGTAGAAAACGGTGGAACCATTGTGATGCAGTACAATACCACACAAGATATGGCATTACAGGATTTCGGTATTTATCCGTTTAGTATCAGTGGTAAAAGGGTGACTGAAGAAAATGCAGAAGTTAAATTTTTAAAACCTGAACATAAACTGTTAAACTACCCAAATAAAATTACCGCTGAAGATTTTAAAGGATGGGTGCAGGAACGCGGTGCTTATTTTCCTGATAGATGGGATGCTAAATACGAACCTCTTTTCGAGATGCACGATACCGATGAAGAGCCGCTTCAAGGATCGACCTTATATGCGAAATATGGTAAAGGGAATTTTATTTATACACCTTTAGCTTTTTTCAGGCAATTGCCTGCCGGAAATGTTGGTGCAGCCAGATTGTTTTTTAACTTTTTATCAGCCGGAAAGTGATGAAAAATCAATTCAAAAACTGGAATACCTGGTATATTTTACTTGCTTTGGCCTTGGTATTTCAGCTTGTATTTTATTACCTGTTTACTAAATTCTGGGCATGAGTAATATCGATTGGGCAGTACTGATATTTACTTTGTTTGCTGTGGTGGCCTACGGTGTTTTTATTGGTCGTGGGCAAAAAAGCAATGCTTCTTATTTAAAGGCCGATAATAAAATGCCCTGGTATATTGTGCTACTGGGTATTATGGCAACACAGGCCAGTGCCATTACTTTTTTATCAGCACCAGGGCAGGCTTATGCTGATGGCATGCGTTTCGTACAGTATTATTTTGGCCTTCCACTGGCAATGATTGTCATCTGTATTACTTTCATCCCGATTTTTCAAAGGCTGAATGTATATACAGCCTACGAATACTTAGAGAACCGTTTCGATAAAAAAACAAGGGTTTTAACTTCATTGCTGTTCCTGTTTTCGAGAGGACTATCAACGGGGATCAGCATTTATGCACCAAGTATTATCCTATCGAGCGTTTTAAACTGGAATATTTATTTAACCAATATCCTTACCGGGGGGATTTTATTGATTTATACTTATGTTGGTGGTGCAAAAGCAATTGCACACACACAAAAACTGCAGTTTTTGATCATTTTAGGAACAATGGCCTTTGCCGGATATCTTTTGGTGCAGAATATGCCTAATGGAATCGGGTTTACAGATGCACTTTACCTGGCCGGGAAATCGGGTAAATTAAATGTAATTACCACCGAATTCGATTGGAAGGATAAATATAATATCTGGAGTGGTTTAATCGGAGGCTTTTTCCTTGCGCTTTCATATTTCGGGACAGATCAGAGCCAGGTTGGAAGATACATTACCGCGAAAGACAATACCAACGCTAAAATGGGATTACTGTTGAATGGGTTGGTTAAAATCCCGATGCAGTTCGCCATCCTGCTAATCGGCGCATTATTGTTTGCTTTCTTCTCATTAAAGCCGGCACCGATTTATTTCAATGAACGCTCCTATCAGTATCTAAAAGAAACCCAGCCACAGCAGGCAGCTGCTTTCGAGAAAGAACATAACGCTTTGGCACAGAAATTTAACCAGCAATCAAAAAATATCCTTGTAGAAAAGGAAAAGCAATTGCCATCTTTAAATTCTTCGATAGAAAATTTTAAGTCGACCCAGAAACAGGTGAAAGAACTGCATGGCAGGGTAGAAGAGGCAATCAACAAGTCGAATTACAATGCAGAGAAAACCGATACCAATTATATCTTTCTATACTTTGTAAAAAATACCCTTCCTGTCGGCTTGATCGGCTTGCTTTTCGCGGTCATCTTTTTGGCCAGTTGGGGGTCTATTTCTGCAGCGCTGAATTCGCTTGCTGCCTGTTCATTAAAAGATGTACATCTCATTTTTGGTAAAAAAGAGGTAGACGATGAGACTGAATTGAAATATAGCCGTTTGCACACTTTGGCATGGGGTATTTTTTCGATAGCTGTTGCTATGTTTGCTACACAGATGGGTTCGTTAATCGAAGCTGTTAATGTACTGGGTTCGCTTTTTTATGGGCCAATCCTTGGTATTTTTTTAGTGGCATTTTATTTTAAAAAGATAAACGGACCTATCGTATTTATTGCGGCCATCTTATCCGAAATTGCTGTTGTCGCAGTATATGAATTCGATATTGTTTCATTTCTTTGGCTCAATGTAATCGGCGCAGCAGCAGTAATGATGTTCTCGGTAATTGGCCTGTTGTTTTCTAATCCAAAAACCGTAATGGACAGATAAACTTAATTTTTACGTGCAACAGATATTCGCTTCCCAAGTGCAAAATAAAATTTGATACCTTTATTTTCAACAAAATAGATAACACTAAATATGAACGAAGCTTGGGTAGATAGGTGGAATGACCGATACAGTACCGCTGAGTTTGCTTATGGCGAACAACCGAATAACTATTTAAAAGAGCAGTTGACGCACCTTGAGCCTGGAACAATACTTTTTCCGGCAGAAGGAGAAGGGCGAAATGCTGTTTTTGCAGCTAAACTCGGTTGGAAGGTTTCAGCCTTTGATATCAGTATTGAAGGAATGAATAAAGCACTCCAACTCGCAGAAAACAAGAACGTTAGTATTGATTACCAGGTGGGCGAACTTCAGGAACTGGATTATAAACATGAACAGTTTGATGCCATTGCCTTAATCTACGCACACTTTCCTTCGGCAATTAAATCAGCCTACCACAAAACACTAAGCAATTATTTACGTAAGGGCGGTTTGCTTATCTTCGAAGCGTTTAGCAAGAAACACCTTGATTACATTGCCAAAAACGAAAAAGTTGGTGGACCAAAAGAAATCGATATGCTATTCTCAATTGAGGAAATAAGAACTGATTTCGAAAATTATGAGATTCTGGCGCTGGAAGAAAAGGAAATTGAACTGAATGAAGGTTTGTTTCATAACGGACGGGGCTCGGTAATCAGATTTGTTGGAAGAAAGAGATAAAGCGGTTCTGGTCTATAACTGAGAAATGAATTCAGAAAAATAGTGAAGTTTTGCACAATTTTTTAGACACTAAGATTATAGTTTTTATCAACCGAAAGCCATAAATTCGTAAAATCAAAAACAACAAAAACAGATAAATACAATACTATGAAAACGATGATTAAATCAATCGCTTTGCTATTTACGGCAATTACCATTTCTGTAAGTGCAATAGCACAAGATGCTCAGCCTAAGCCAAGTCCTGCAGCTACAGCAACAGGGAAAGTAAAAGGTGCAACCATTACCATCAACTACAGCAGTCCTGCAGTTAAAGGACGTAAAATCTGGGGAGGTTTAGAAGCCTTCGATAAAGTATGGCGTGCAGGTGCAAACGAGGCTACTACTTTCGAAACCGATAAAGATATTGTAGTTGAAGGTAAACCCTTGGCAGCTGGAAAATACAGCTTCTTTTTAATACCTAAAGAAAGCGGAACCTGGACAGCTATTTTTAACAAAGAACCAAAACAGTGGGGTGCTTACAAATATGAAGAAGCTAAAGATGCTTTACGTGTTGATGTTAAAACCAAAGCTTTAAAAGCTACGCAAGAACGTTTGGTTTATAAAATTACTAAAAGCGGATTCGCTTTAGAATGGGATAAAATTTCTGTTCCGGTTAACATTAAATAATTAGATAAAATTACTTTAGAGCCGTCCATGTTTTACATTAGGACGGCTTTTTTTTGCCTTTTTTGAAACGATTGGATTATAATTCTATTCCCTGGTCTGTGTCTGCACAGACCAATAGACAGCTTTATGTATACAAGCAAAAATACTTAATGGTTATTAGAATTAGGAAATGAGTGGTCTGTGGCTCTTAGGGGCGATCAGTCCCGCCATTCGCTGTAGCTCCGATAGAAGACCTGTGAAACAAGCAAGCACGCCAAAATATAACATAAACTGGTGCTTAATCGGGGGGGCGCTGCTGTCGGGTTTAGGTACAACGGTTTTTGCACCCTGCAACCCAACAAATGAAATGCTGCTGTAGCCACCTAGCCCCGGTTGAAGCGTTACCCTGCAGCAACGAGGCACGAGACAGCGAAGCGTAAAAGCGTAAAACGGGAGGAAACTTCTTGTTTAGTACAGGCTTTGCGCTCCAGATGAAAATTTTTTGCTTGGTCTCGGTTGGCTAAAGCCAACGGTAAAGAGGGATTATTCTATCGGTTGGTGTCTCACCGACCGAAATAAAAACATATTTATCATTTCTTGAATTAGGAAATGAGTAGCTTGTGGTTCTTGGCAGTTTACAGCCCCGCTTTCGCTTATAGTCCTGGCTGCGCTCCGGGCTATTCCGTTCTATCGGGTTTAGGAACAAGGGTTTGTGCATCTTGCAACCCCACAAATGAAATACTGCTATAGGCATTAGCCTTAGTTGAAGCGTTGTTCTGCATGGATTTTCGACCTCCTTTGTAAAGAACGTAAAACATAATACCTACTTCATGTTAAAATACTATTTTAGAACGATTTAAAAACAAACACAAATAATGAAGTTTTCCACTAAATTATTGGCCTTATTGCCGCTTCTTTCATTAAACGTTTTAGCCCAGCAAAAAGCGCAATATTTTTCCGTTAAAACTGCAAAGCCTGTAGATCAAGTGAACGTGTTTTTAGGATCTTCTGCAGATCACGGACAGATGTCGCCAGCAGCATCAGCTCCTTTTAGCATGTTGAGCATCGGCCCTCAGACTTATCCTAAAACGCATACGGGCTATGAATACCTGGCGAAGAAATTTGAAGGCTTTACACACAACCGTTTCGAAGGAGTAGGCTGTCAGGGTTCGGGTGGTAATATTTTCATCAAACCATTTTTAGGCAGTGATCCGGCGAAGTCAGAACTGATCAAGATTGCTGAAAAAGCAAGTCCAGGTTACTATGAAGTAGGCTTTGAAAATAAAATCAAAGCCGGTTTTACCGTATTGGGCAAAGCGGGGAAGCATGCCTACCAATTCCCGAAAGGAGCAAAAGGTTTTTATCTCGATTTAGGTTATGCTTTTAATGGTGCTTTTGTAGCAGAATCGCACGAGGTAAACGGCAATACCATAAGTGGATGGATTACCTCGAAAACAACTTGTGGTGCAGGTAAATACAAGCTGTTTTATTATATGGAAATTGATGATAATATATCATGGAAGGTAATAGACGATCATAAAATGATTGCCATGCTCAAAGGGGAGGTAACTTCGGTAGGAATCAATATTGCACTTTCTTCTGTAAGTGTTGAAGCTGCAAAAGCTTCTATCAATAAAAATCCGTTCAGTACAGTAAAAGAACAAAGCAAAGCCGATTGGAATGTAAATCTTTCTAAAATTGCCGTAAATGGCGATCTGGAAAGTGCAAAGCTATTCTACTCGCTTTTATACCGTACCATGCAGTCGCCTTATGTGATTTCTGAAGCTGACGGTTCATATCGCAATACAAAAGGCGAAATTCAGAAGGATACAGAAATCCGCTACAACGGCTGGGCCATTTGGGACAATTACCGTACACAGTTACCTTTACTTTCGCTAATTGAACAAGATAGATATGCCGGAATGGTGAGTTCTATTGCCGATCTGTATAACTCTGGCAAGAAAGATTATGCCGGACAAAACGAGCCCTCAAATACCGTTCGTTCTGAGCATGCCATTGTGGTTTTGCTTGATGCCTATCGTAAGGGCTATCCGGTAGATTTTAACAAGATTGCCGATTCGTTAGTGAAAGAGGTAAATGGCCTGGATTATAAATCTCCGGATAAGGCATTAGAATCAAGTTACGATAATTGGGCACTCGCAGAAATCTTCAAAATTTTAAAGAATAAAGAAAAATCTGATTTTTATCTCAATAAAGCTTTAGAATATAAGAAATATTGGAACAAGGACTTTAAAGATATGACCAAAAATGATGTCGACCGTATGCAGGCCCGTGGCTTATACCAGGGCACCATCTGGCAGTATCGATGGTTTGTACCTTATGATTTTAAAGGATTGATTGAATTGGACGGGGGAGAGGAATCTTATCTGGCAAAACTTGATGAATTTTTTGAGCGCGATTTATACAACCATGCCAATGAACCAGATTTGCAGGTACCATTGATGTATAATGTCACCAAGTCTGGTTATAAATCGCAGTATTGGATGCATCAATTAGCGGCTGATACGGTAATCCAGAATTATTTTAACGATAACAGCCGCGGAATCGGTAGTTATATCGGTAAAATTTACAGAAACCAGCCACATGCCTATTTGCGTACGATGGATGATGATGCCGGTGCGATGAGTGCCTGGTATGTGTTTGCTGCAAGTGGTTTTTCTCCTGCCTGTGTGGGGTGGCCGATTTATTATTTAAATGTGCCTTTATTTCCTTCACTAAGTTATAACCTGCCTAAAGGAAAAACTTTTACCATCGAAACGGAAAATTTTAGCTTGAAAAACAAATATATCAAAGCTGCGTTCCTCAACGGAAAACCTTTCAAAAAGAACTATATCACCCAAGAGGATATTAATGCCGGAGGCGTATTGAAAATCGTTGCTTCGGCCGTGCCGGTTAAAATTTCGGATACCGAAAACTGGATTTCGAGTCTTGTAAAATAATTTAAAAAAAATACAAAAAACCGCAAACTAATTTCAGATAATCCTGTTGTTCTAGTATAAATTTCAAGATCATGGCACCTTTAAAATTAAGCGAAGAACAGCATGCTACATTAAGCAATAGAAACACATCAGAACAAATTAACGAACAACCTTTAGAACTTCATCCAGAAGCCTATAAAGTGAAAGGCCCATCTCCTGATAAGATGAAGACGGTATCATCTTCATTAAGGAATTATGCCCATGGTTTGTACGGATTGTTGTAAAAGCGCCTCCAATAAAATCTTATCATACCAGATTATATAAAGCAGCCAGGATTTAAAAAACTTGGCTGCTTTTGTTTTGATATGAAGAGGAAGGATCAAAAAGTTAAAATCTATCGGCATTATCACGTTGAGCATCGAAATGCTGTGCCAAGGCTATTTAATTTAGTCCTTCGACAGGCTCAGGATGACAATCTAACATGATGAGACAAAATATAATGCATATCTTACCCTTATGAAACAAAGTGCCGGAATATTGCTTTTCAGAAGAAAAAATCAGCAGATAGAATTTTTTCTGGTTCATCCGGGCGGGCCGTTCTTTGCCAAAAAAGATATTGGCTTTTGGACAGTACCCAAAGGAGAATTAAATGAAGGTGAAGAAGCTTTAACGGCTGCAATCCGCGAATTTAAAGAGGAAACAGGTCAAAGCCTAACCGGCGATTTCATCGAATTAACTCCAGTTGTGCAAAAGGGAGGTAAAAAAGTATGGTGCTGGGCTTTGGAAGGAGATCTTGATCCTTCAACAATTGTTAGCAATACTTTCGAAATAGAATGGCCGCCACGATCGGGTAAAAAGAAAAGTTTTGCCGAAATAGATAAAGCTGAATGGTTTGTTTACTCCGATGCTGTTAAATACATCAATGAAAAGCAGATCGCTTTGCTTGATGAATTAAAATCTAAACTAAGCCGTTAATTCGAAGTGTGAGATTTCTTTTTCGGCACCATTGATGATCATCGAAATCTGGTGATCGCCCAAATGAAATTTACGTGTAGTGATCAGCACGAACTTTTGCTTTCGGATAATGTTTACTGCTGCACCTGCAGGATAAATCCGCTCCGAAATCTTATACACCTTTTTAGTGTTCTGTCCATTTTGCTTTTTATAGTAAATGGCATATTCCAATCTCACTTTCTTTTCGGAAGGATTTTCGTTCAGAATAGAAAACGAAAACTCCAGGCTTTCGCCAATTTTGATCTGAGGTGTTAAGATTTTGAAATCTTTTAATAAAATTCCTGCATCATCTAAGCCATAATGCTTAAGGATATCGGTATGACCTTGTTTAAGTAATGTACGACTGCCGTGTTTAATAATGGCATCTGTTTCGGCGCCCAAACCCGACCAGTTCTTCGCAATATTTAAAACAACCTGAGGATGATCTTTTGCAATATCGTTTAAGCTATTGGCAACGCTCCGCCTTACATATTCAGACGGATCTGTTTTAAGATTTTCCAGTATAGGTAAAATAGATGTCGGATCTTTTTTCAGAAAGGGGATACCCATGGCCCAGGGTAAGCGTGGACGGCTGCCTTCGCTGGCGAGCCTTCTCACTTTATGGCTTTCGTGCAGCGACCATTGCTGCATTTTTAAAATCATCTCATTTTCGTATTTTAAAATAAAAGGGCGAACGGCAAATTCGCAGCTTACAAATTGTGTAACAAATTCGAGCGCTTCAGCAGAGTCTTCGAAATCATCAATACCATATGTTTCAATATAATCAGGTAGAAACATATAGGCGAGGCCATCATCTCCAATACCCTGAATCCTTAGCTGTGCAATTGTTTTTTTAAGCAGCGCTATCGTTTGAGGATAATCTGCTGGTAAAAAATCGTGTAATACTTTCGAGGTATGTTTCATCCGCTCTTTCAATTCTTTTGATTCAAATTCGGGTGTGAAAATCTTTCTGATAAATTTTGCTTTATCGAAACCTGGGATGATAATCGCCAATGCATGAGTTAATCTATCGTAAAAAGCAGGATTATATAAATCTTTAAGTGGGCTGGCCATATTTTTGGTAATTACGGAGATGTTTTTTATTATAATGCAGTAAATTTACTAAAAATATTAGTATTTTTAAGTGGTTCAACAAATAATATTTCATCCTATCATTTTTACGTAGCGATTTAGAATTTCAGCTATTTCTTTGGCACATTTGCTTATTATAAAAATAGCGAAATGAATACAACAAAAATAGGCTGGATCGGGTTAGGGAATATGGGTATCCCGATGGCAGAACAATTGATAAAAGCAGGCTATACGGTTACTGTCTATAACAGGAGCAAGGGCAAAGAAGCTCCACTGAAAGAAATGGGTGCACGGGTTGCCGAAACCCCTAAAGAGCTAACTGCAACTACTGATGTGATAGCGATTATGGTTTCTGATGATGCCGCAATAGAACAGATTTTTAAGGGAGAGGAAGGTCTTTTTAGTGGAGAAACTTTAGGTAGGATCATTATCAACATGAGCACGGTTTCTCCTTCAATTTCAAAAGAAATGGCCAGGCAATGTAAAGCAAAAGGAAACTTTTATTTAGACGCACCGGTTTCAGGAAGTGTGAAGCAGGCAGAAACCGGTCAGTTGGTTATTATGGTCGGTGGCGAAGAAACTACTTTTAATCAGGTAAAACCTATCCTCGAAAAAATGGGCAAACTTGCTAAGCTAGTAGGCGGAAATGGCGCAGGCAACAGCGCAAAACTTGCCATCAATTCGCTTTTGGCTTTATATGCACAGGGCTTGGCTGAAACCGTTTTGTTTGCTAATGAACAAGGGATTAAAACAGGGGATTTGTTAGAATTGATCAATAATGCAGCTATCGGCAATATTTTTACCAAAATTAAGGGTGATGCTATTGTTGCTGATAACTACAAAGCTGCTTTCGCCCTTAAACATATTGTAAAGGATTTGAACCTGGCAAAAGAAGAAGGTATTTCATCGCCATTGGCTAAAACAGCACTGAATACTTTCGAAGCGGCAGCCTCAAAATATGGAGAAGAGGATATTATAGCAGTAGTTAAACAGCTTAAAGGATAAAGCAATCCTTTTTAAACTAAAGTTGATAACCATAGGAGATTTTGGAGCTTTTCCTATGGTTATATATTGATGGGATATTACAAAGTTTCATGTATACGTTATGAAATGAGGTAAGTCGCTATATTTTTAAGCGGGCAGAAGTTTTGTATTTAATGAAAATATCATCAGGAGATATTATTCCCGATGAATAATGGTATTTTCTAATTAGCGCCACTGTTGAATAGATGCGATTTATATCCTGCATTATTCAACAGCATTTTTGTGATTGCCCAACAGAGAAGTTGCTCTTTTTAATCTTAGATCTTAGAAATTATTAAGTACATCCAAACTATATACATTATTTATTTGCAAGTTTTGCTTAGGTGTTAAGCTTAAATCAATATCAAGATAGGAGAGAAGCAGGTCAATAGGGATCTGGTCAAATAATCCAGGATAAATACGTTTAAATAGCGATATTCTGTTTTCAGTATTCTGCATTCTAAATAAGATGTTTCTATTGTTTACATCAGATATGGCAGTTCGAAGAAGGTAAGTATTGAATAACGAATCAAGAACAGGATACCATGCGCAGCCTTCCTCCAGCTCAGATTGGTCTATCAAAAAAACGACGGTATCCTTTATGGCAAAAAGATTGAAGTTGCCGTCTGTTTGTTTAAAACCATTTGGGATATATACACTACCTTTTGTGCCCAACCATATATTGGCCTGTTCGGCCTCTTCATTTACTAAATAGCCGTTAACCAGGCCATCTGCTACAATTATAATGCTACCGTTAGCAGCTGAACTGTTAGGCTTAAAAAGTGTTTTTCCTTTGCGAATACTGAGAAAGGCTGTATGCCTGTACATGAAGCGAATAGCTGCCCTATCTTTCTTCCGATCTAACAGTGGAAGAAATACCTTTAAAAAATATTTGATGTAGTCTACTTCCATGTTGATTAATTAAGTTTTGTGGTTAACATATTGATTGTTTTTTATTAAGTAAATTACATTTACAAACCGATCATGCCCAAAGCTCACATTCATGCCCAAATTAACCGGATATGGTTTCTTATCTGGTTTCAATGGCACTGCACGGTGCTGTGGGGAGGATAATTAGTTAGAAACTATCTGTCCACCCTAAGCATTAGCTTTTTAACATCTTTACACACTCTAAAACGATTTAGTATTTTCGTGTGCGGCGATCGCTTTTTGGTATTATGCTAACCTCACTTAAGATCGGCTACAACTAAATTCTGTATTAAAAATTAATTTTCCTCTGATTTTGATCAATACTTATCTTGATCTTGCTCATCGCCAAAACCAGGTAACAATGTGAAGAAAATGATAAGTTTCATTTGGATATTCAAGATAAGCGTATGCTAATTTTTCATTGTTTTCAAAGCGTTCATATCCAGTATAATAATGTTATTGCCGTCTTTTTCAATTAAGCCCTCTCTTGTGAAATCTCCAAGCACCCTGCTCAGTGTTTCGGTTGCAATGCCTATCAAAGATGCCAGATCATATCTGGGGAGCATAATTCTATTATTCTCTGCAGAATCGTGGTTTAGTTTAGTCAGTTCAATAATTGCTTTTGCTATTCTCTTCCTTACAGAGTAATAGGCGATATTCAGCAGCTTTTCATCACGGTTGTTCAAGCCATGGGCAAGAGCTTTAGCAAAAAAGTTGAACATGTCTGGGTAGTCTGTAATTAAATTCTGGAGATCGGTATATGGGATGGTCAGTATTTCAACACTGTCAATGGCTTCTGCAATTTCCTTATTTTCAGTACCTAATAGTGCGCCCTGAAGTCCGAAATATTCGTGCGGGCCATAAATGCCAGTAATAAATATGTTGCCGGCAGAATCAGCTATATAGGTTTTTATCTTTCCTGATAAAATATAATGTAATCCGAGCGATCTTCTCTCCCCCCTATAATAGAGAACCTGGTTTTTTTTTAAAGATCTGGGCAAATAACCTTCAAATCTTGATCTTAACCAGGATAATTCATCGCCACTTTTATGAATATTCTTTAATTGAGTATGCCGTTTTAAAAATAATTCATGTTGAAACCTTTTTTTTCTGAGCCTTACCTCCACATGATTAAGCAGTTCGCCATCATCAAAAGGAGCCATGAGGTAGCCATCTGCACCCAATTCCATCACTCTGCGGGCAAGGTCATAATCCTGATTGTTCAATACCATAATAAAACTGATGCCCGCAGTTTCCATAAATTTATTAACAACACGCAATACCCCAATTCCGTCCATTTCAGCTACATTTACCTCCGAAATAATTACATCTACCGGATTTTTTCTGAGAATGTCGATTGCTTGCTTACCGCTATTTGTTGATTTTACATTGTATTTCCCGATTGTTAGTATTTCGGTGATTTTTATCCTTAGATCGAAATCCTCAAGTATAATCAAGATTTTAGATCCCTCCATTTAAATTTTATGTTTAATCCTGAAGGCAATAGTTTCCTTTAGATTGGCAAAACAGGTGTTAAGCCTGATTTCCGGACCTTGTTGATACGTTATTTAAAGCTTTTCGATAGACTAAATTAAGGTCTGCGAGAAAAGAAGATAGACAATTGGAATAATAGGGTAGCAAAAAACTTCAGTCGCTGGGCGGAAAAATTATCCTGACGGAAGTGAAGATAATGCTGCAGGCTTTATTAAAAAAATGATACAGTTTTTTAACAAGCATTTTTAAAAAAGGCATTTATTAAAGGTTTTTATAGGGATTAATAGACAAATATCCAATAAAAATCGTTATTATGAGGGATAAAAGGCTTGATAATTATCAAATATATGTTTGATTGTGGTCAATATGGCAAAACAACCGGTTAAATAGTTTCGTTAATGCTGGAAATTAGTTCAAATAACCGTTTTTTAGTCTTTAGGAAGGATAATACTCCTTTGTTGCGCAGGTGAGTAATAAAACTCAAAAGATGTTGTATTACCGATAAAAATAATACTGTTATCTACGGGCGGTGAGTTTAGGTTTTTAAGGATGTTTGTGTGTTTTTTATTGTTTAAACAATTCTGTGCTTCCAGATCGATCCTTCCAAGTACAACAAACGTTGTGATCAGGCAGCAGGTGATGAATAAATGAAATGACAGGTAGCTGAACTGAAACATCCTAACATGAAAAAGAATAATCCATAACAACAGTAAAAGAAAAAGGGCGATGCCGGGCAATACCAATAAGAGCTTAACATCCTGAAAGCTGATGAGAAATGGTAAAAACGTAAATGGCAATATGCCGATCAGAAAGGCAAAATTTCTGGTAAACGGCTGGTTGGTTATATCGTAGATCCAGTAGTGAATGATAAACCCTGCAGTAATGATAAATGGTAGAAAAACTAAAAAAGCGCATTTTTCCCAATGCGAAAGCCCTCTTTGTGATAATAAAAGGTCGGCGAAGCCATCAAGGTTTAAGATCTCGATATTAAACCTGATAAAAAAATAATATTCACCAAAAATGGCCAACAGCACGAGGTAAATTACTGTTAATATCAAATATCTGATAAACAGAATATAGATGGTATCTATTTTATCTGTCATCTTAATTTATATAAGCGATAAAATGCAACCATAAACAAAAATATGCGGACATAGGATAGATTTTGATTCCCAAATTTGCTTAAGCGTTACCTTATTTCCATTGATAAGCATTAAGGCGATTAATGATTGTTGTCAAAGCCGTATTCTATTCGAACATTGTTTATGTTTTTTAGATCTGGTTGGGTAATAAAATTGCCTGGTTCTAAAGATATATTACATAGCTATCAGATGATTTAAATAGTAAATTATTTTTAATTCATTAAAAATCAGATATTTATTTTTTTTAGTGAAAAATAATAAACATAATATTTGTATCGTACGAAATAAATCGTACCTTTAGTTTATGAAACTTAATCAAACTGAAAATAATCTGCCTGAACCTACTAAAGCTGAATTAGAAATTCTTCAGGTATTATGGGAATTCGGTCCATCTACGGTTCGGTTTGTAAACGATAAATTGAACGAACAGCGAGAGGTGAATTATACCTCAACTTTAAAGCAGATGCAGATCTTAACCGAAAAGGGGATATTAAAACGTGATGAAAGCCAAATGAAACATATTTATATTCCTGTTGAGGCTGAGGAGAAAACCAAAGTTCAGTTGTTAGACCGTTTTGTAAATACCCTGTATAAAGGATCTGCTTCACAATTGATGATGCAGCTTCTGGGTAACGAAAAAACCTCTAAACAGGAAATAGAAGAGATAAAGCGGCTATTGGATGGCATGGACTAATTAATAATAACAGATTCTAAAGAACCACAATGATGGAATTTAAGTTAATTAACCTTTTACCCGAAAATTGGCTTCATGCCCTCGGGGCTACTTTGTTCCACTCGCTATGGCTTGGGGTAATATTGGCCTTGCTTGCTGGTTTGGTTATGTTTACTACCCGGAAAGCAAGTGCGGCAATGCGCTATAACCTTCTTACCATATGTTTAGCGTTGTTTGTTGTGGCAATATTTTTTACCTTTTACAAAGAACTGCAAAAGCCTATAGGTTCTATAGCTGATCAGGTTATAATTAATCTCCCAAATGGGGCCACCGATCAGCCCGTAATTGCAAACGTTCAGCATGATATGTATTCGGGACTGAACAAAATGCTTGCTTTATGGAATGCATACGCTTATCAGATTGTACTGATCTGGTTTTTAATTATATGCGGAAAAAGCATCCAGTTAATGGTAGGTTTAAACGGTGTATATCATTTGCGTAAACATAAAACCTATGCTGCGGGTAAAAAGTGGGATGAAAAGTTAGCTATGCTGGCCGAAAAATTAGGTTTAAGTCAACCGGTTAAAATGATGCAGTCGGGTATTGCACAGGCACCAATGGTTGTGGGGCATTTTAAACCCTTAATCCTAATTCCATTAGGTTTGCTTACCGGTCTGTCAAATGCAGAAGTTGAAGCTATTCTTTCTCACGAACTGGCGCATATTAAACGTAAAGATTACCTGGTAAACCTGTTACAAAGTTTTATCGAAATCGTTTTCTTCTTTAACCCAGCGGTACTTTGGGTATCACAATTAATAAAAACAGAACGCGAACATTGCTGTGATGATTTGGCCATTACCTGTGTAAGCGATCGCAAAAACTACGTTCAGGCCCTCATATTCTGTCAGGAATTTAAGCAGCGTGCACCTGCTTATGCCATGGCGATAACGGGTAGGAAAGGTAGCCTGCTGCATAGAGCAAGCAGGATGTTATTCAATACCAATTCAACTTTAAACAAAATGGAAAAGACAATATTAACCATCGCCCTGGTATCGGTTGTGGTTTGCAGCGCCGCCTTTAAAAGTATTGGCAATGCAAAAACAGTTACCAGAAAAAAAATAGCTACTTCAATACAAGTTTTACAGGATACAGCTAAAAAATCTAAACCTGTTGAAGGAAAATCTGCCGATCAATTAGAAAGGGAAATCAATTCGAAAATGGATCGTCAATTGAAACAGTTAAACGAAAAAAACAAGAGCAGAGAAACAGCAGAAGATGTAAAAGCGGGAATTGCTGATCAGAAAGCCAGAAGAGACGATGCCAGAAAGGCAGTAGCGGATGAGAGAATGCGGGAAGAAGACGCCAAAGCTAGAATAGCCGATGAAAAACTCCGAATCGCCGACGAGAAATTAGCTAAAGAAGATGCTAAATTAGCTAAGGAAGACGCAAAATGGGCAAAAGAAGATGCCAAGTGGACAAAGGAAGTTGATAAATGGGCAAAGGAAGACGCTAAATGGGTTCAGGAGAATAAAGGTGGCGATGGTCCACGTGTACCAAGAGCACCACGTCCGCCGCGCCCACCTAGAGCACCAAGGGCACCTCGCGCAGCGTATGCTGTACCTGCGGCACCACCGTTGCCTCCGGTTCCCTCAGCTCCAACTAATCCACCAGTTCCACCTACACCCCCAACGCCGCCTGTATATAACCAAAGAACAAGTACCCGAACAGGTGTGCAGCGTACGGTTACCTCGAAAACTGTAACCAACGGAGATGGACATGATTATACCAACGAAATTAATCAGGAATTGATGAAAGACGGCATTATTACCAGTACTAATAAATTGTCGTACAAACTCAATAAAGACGATTTAATTGTAAATGGTGTAAAACAAAATGCCGACGTTCAGAAAAAGTACAAACAAAAGTTTTTGAAAAATGAAAATCATTCACTGATGTATAATTTCCTGATCGAAAACAATAAAAACTAAGTTCTAAAAGCGCTAATCCAATTCACATCATGAAATTTAAGCTCATGGCTTTTTTAGCCATATGGATGAATATTGCCCTTACCTTTGCTCAAGCCCAAACTCCTCCATCCAGAATTTACGGTCGTGTATTGGATGCCGATGGGAAAAACATAGAATTTGCCACTGCTGCACTGCTTAAAGATTCGGTATTGGTTAAAACAACCTTCACCGAAAAGGATGGGTTGTTTAGTTTCGATAAGCTTGGTTATGGAAAATACCTCATCAAGGTATCGGTTGTAGGTTCGCCTATTTACCAGACCGATACCTTGGTTTTAACTGCCAATAGCGCTGTTATCAATTTGGCTGATATCAAGATTAAAGCTGGAGCAACCAATTTAAAAGAGGTAAATGTTTCGGGGCAAAAGGCTTTTGTAGAACGAAAGATAGACCGTACGGTGGTTAACGTTGATGCTTTGATTTCGAATGCAGGTATAACCGCAATGGATGTGCTGAGTAAATCGCCAGGGGTAAATGTAGATCAGAATGGGGTAATCTCGCTCAAAGGCAAGAGTGGAGTGGCTATTTTTATTGATGATAAACCAACCTATTTATCGGGTGCCGACCTGGATAATTACCTGCGTTCGTTACCTTCCTCTTCGCTTGATCAGATTGAGCTAATGACCAATCCACCCGCCAAATATGACGCTGCAGGAAATGGAGGGGTAATCAATATCAAAACCAAGAAAACCAAAATCGCTGGGTTTAACGGAGGGATTAACCTGAGTTTGAACCAGGGGGAGTTAAGTCGCTCGAACAACAGTTTCAACTTTAATTACCGCAAGGATAAAATCAATATTTTCGGAAACCTGAGTTATAATCTGAACAACAGTTTTACCGATCTCGACCTGAACCGGAAATATAAAAATGACGATGGTAGTGCCAAATCCTACTTTAATCAGAATTCTTATTTCCGCAGGCACGGCAATACTTTTAATTTAAAAACCGGACTTGATTATTATGCTTCCGAGAAAACCACATGGGGTATTGTACTTACCGGAATGAACCGGATTTCGAAACAGGTGAACAACAATACCAGTAATCTGTCTAATGCTTCGATGCAGTTAGATTCGGTTATCAGGGCTGAAAATATCGATCAGATCAAATATCAGAATGCGGGTGTAAATTTAAATTACAGGCACAAATTTAAGCAGGCAGGACGGGAATTGACCTTTGATGCGGATTACCTGCTTTATCGAAATCAAACCGATCAAACTTACTACAACTTCAGTTATCTGCCTAGCGGAACTTTAAAATACCAGGATATTTTAACAGGTAATCTGCCTTCAAATATTGATATTTATACCGCTAAAATGGATTATTCGCATCCACTGGAAAATAAGTGGAAGCTTGATGCAGGTATTAAAACAGCTTATACCAAAACCGATAACATTGCCGATTACTTTAATACGGCAAACGGGAAAACCAGCGCTGATTATGAAAAGAGCAATCACTTTTTATATGAAGAAAATATCAATGCGGCTTACCTGAACATGAGCAGGGAAGGGAAGCGGTTTTCGCTCCAGGCTGGCTTAAGGTATGAAAACACGGTTTCTAACGGACATCAGTTGGGGAATCTGATTAAACCCGATTCGAGTTTTAAAAGAACCTATAACAGTTTGTTCCCAACGTTTTATTTCTCTTATAAACTCGATACCGCAGGAAACAATCAACTGGGACTGAATTATGGAAGAAGGATCGATCGTCCGTATTATCAGGACCTCAATCCATTCTTTTCTCCCCTGGATAAATTTACCTATTATGTTGGTAACCCTTTTTTAAAGCCATCTTTTACACAAAGTATCGAACTTTCTCACACTTATAAAAATAAGATTACCACCACTTTTGGTTACAGCTGGGTGAGGGATGAGGTGAACGAAACCATCGAAATTTTAAACGGTACCTATTACAGCAGGCCGGCAAATGTGGGCAAAACAAGAGTGGCCAATGTTTCGGTAAATGCAGAGATCGACCTCACCAAATGGGTTAAACTGAATGCTTATGTTGAGTATGCCAAAATAGTTTCAAAAACAGATTTCTACACAGGTTTTTTGGTTACTAACGGAAGTTATTTAAGAGCAAACCCGAATTTGCAGTTCAAAATCAGCCCGACCTGGAATGCAGAGCTAAATATGCGTTATCAGAGTAAACTATCTAATGTGCAGTTTTTATTGGGTGAAGTACATGAATTCGGTGCAGCGGTGCAGAAAAAACTTTCAGCAAAAAGTACGTTGAAATTAACTGCTAACGATATTTTCAGAACCCGTGTTTATAATGGTATAATCAACAATCTGGCAAACACAGAAGCAAATTGGGTTAACCGTCAGGATTCGAGATCGGTTGTGGTGAGTTATAGTTATCGTTTTGGGAAGGCATTTTCTTCGCCAGCCAAACACGAATCTTCTGGTGCCGATGCAGAAAAGAACAGGGTGAAGAATTAAGGTTTTAGATAGTTTCGTCATTGCGAGGCACGAAGCAATCTTACAATGATGGGTGAAGGCAGTCATTCAAATGGAAGCTCAAGAATTGTCATCCCGGCCGAAAGCGCATCGAAATGGAGGGATCTATAGCGTTGACCATTTTTTTGGAAAGCAATGTCTGTGGTGCTTCGGTTCCGCTAGTCCCGCCCTTTGCTTAATCCTGATAGAAGGAATCAGGATAACGCTGTCGGTCGGGTTTATTTTACCCTGAATAGAAGCACTGTTTTAAATTTCTAAACCCGGTCGAGGTGGTTTCGATTCTTCATCGAAAAGAATGGAGAGCGGGGCTGTGTTAACCTAAAAGCCGCTGCAATTGCTTTCCAAAAAAAATCTTACCGACTGATCTTTACCTAACCGGGGCAGAATAAATTAGATGGATCTATAGGCTCTTGATAAGAGTTGTCAACTTACCAGCGATATGGCTATTAAAAGTTGACAACTCTATCATTCCCTTATACAAACTGGTTCAATAACAACACGCCAGCAAGGCCTAAAACAGAAACCAAACTTTCCATCATTGTCCAGGTGCGAAAGGTTTCTTTCAGGCTTAGGTTAAAATATTCTTTAAACATCCAGAAACCTGTATCGTTTACATGTGAAAACATCAAACTCCCAGCGCCAACAGATAAAACCATTAACTCTGGTGGTGCTCCGGGCCCAATTAAAGGGAGTACCATACCCGAAGCGGTTAGTGCGGCCACTGTTGCTGAACCCAAGGTTACCCGAAGTGATGCGGTGATTAACCAGGCCAGTAATAATGGCGATAAATTTAGACCGCCAGTAAGTTGTTTTACGGTTTCGCCCATACCACTATCGATCAAAATCTGTTTAAAGGCACCGCCTGCTGCAATAATGAGGATAATCATGGCAATACTCTTAACACCCTCGGCGCACGATTCCATTGCTTTTGTAATGGAAGTTTTCTGAACCGCTAAAGCAATAATAACCGAAATTAATAGGGCGGCGGTAGGATCGGCTAAAAATATAAACAGCGGCTTGCCAATATAATCGAATTTAAAACTATTTCCAATGGTTCCCGCGATGATTAGAAATACCGGTAGCAATGCAGTAATGAAACTCCTTGAAGCAGAAGGAAGGTTTTCTTCTTCGTTGATACTAAAGTGCTGAACAGTTACCGATTGATCCCGTTTGAGAAGCAATCGCGGGAAATAGATTCCGGCAATAACCGCAATTGGTACACTTAAAGTTAAACCATAAATTAACGTTTTACCAATATCGGCATGGAAGATACCTGCTAGTGCAACGGGACCTGGATGAGGCGGTAAAAACCCGTGTGTTACCGAAAGGGCTGTGGCCATTGGGATACCAATATATAATTTTGATAATCCTGTTGTGGCCGAAATGGCAAAAACCAATGGGATTAACACCACGAAACCTGCATTGTAAAATAAAGGAATCCCCACCAATAAACCGGTTAACAGCACGGCCCATTGGATGTTCTTTTTGCCAAAAGCCCCGATTAATATGAAAACGATCTTTTTTGCCGATCCGCTATCTTCAATCAATTTGCCCATCATCGCCCCGAGGGCCAAAACCATTACCATGCTGCCCAATGTGCTGCCTATACCATTGCTGATAGAGGTCATTACCTTTGTGGCAGGCATGCCCAATAAAAGACCCGTAATAATCGCCACAGCAATTAGGGCAATCATTGGGTTGATCTTTTTCAAGATCAGCACAAAAAGCAAGAGGATACCGAAGAGTAAGATAAGTAATGACATTTGGTTAGGGTTTATGGTAATTTATTTTTTAACGGTAATGGTTCTGCCGGTAACGAGATGAAATTCGTAAACCCGGTACAGGCCATCATCACTAATTTCTATATTTTCAACGAGGCCTGTTTTGCTAAAGGTATCGGTTACCATATCGCCGATTTTCACATCCTGAAGAATATCGCTCGGCGTATCACTGTTTAATCTGATCATAATGTAAAAGTATTATAATTTGCCAAAAGCTACATAAAAGAAAAACTTAAACAGGAACTGCTTAATTAAAATCGAATTCAGAACCTATCATTTTAGACCAGTGTATTAAATTTTGATTCGATGTGGTTTCTTGCCTCTTTTTGAAATTCTTCGGGCGTTTGGCCTGTCTGTTTTTTAAAGAAACGGCTAAAATAAGGTCGGTCTGAAAAACCCAGTTCATATGCAATTTCTTTGATGGTATGCGCACTATGGATGATTTTTCTTTTCGCCTCCAGGATGATGCGGTCGTGGATGATCTGCATTCCTGTTTTGTTTAGTTTTTCTTTTAAAATCTGATTTAACCTTTTGGAACTGATGCCGATTTTACCGGCGTAGAAATCGGTATTCCTAACCTGCTGGTAATTGCTTTCGAGTAACATCAAAAATTCGTAAACTCTTTTTTGCTGTACATCGTGGCTGGTAAATTCGTGTTCTTTTACCTGGATCAGTTTTAATAAAAATACCTTCAGCAGTGCTTTGGTAATGATAAAAGTATTACCAGCCTTATGGTATTCATCCTCAATTAATTTGTAAATATTGCTGAGCTCTGCAGCGGTTTCCTGATTTAGCCTTAAACAGGAAAATTCGCCCTGAACATTAAAGATCTTAAACAGATCGAGGAGGAATTCTTTTTCTTCCCCTTCGAGAACAGATCTTTTAAAAGACATTAATACACCGTTTTTACCAGCTTTGTTAAGCTGGTGTACGCGGTAGGGAGGGATGAGGTAAATCCAGTCTCCTTTACTGTCGAATTCTGATACTTGCAGTGCGTGTAAGGGCTCTTCATTTTTTAACCAAACGATTTCGAAGAACTCTTTTCTGCTTGGATCATTAAGATAGCTAGGCGGGCAATTGCTCGGATCGCGGATATAGATAATGGATTTTTCCAGATGTGTTGCTTCGGGTGATAAACTCATGATGGTTAAAGTTAAACACTTAATTTTTTACCGGTTGGATTAACGGATAATTATGGTGGACTATTCGGAAACAGTGCTTTTAATATGGCTAATGGATGACTTTTGCAGTGATATGTTTCCTGATTGTCCCATATAAGTGGCTAAATGTATAACCATGCTTGTAAAGAGCCGTCATACCTTTGGGCAAATAAACAGCGCGTGTAAAATGGATTTAAAAGCACCAGTAGAAAATAAGGATAGCCAGTTAGCAATAGATAGCCTTGATAACCAGCAGCTGGCCTGGGATCTGCAAATGAACCTGGATAAGATTATTGAGGAGAATACCCGATTGGCCAGACAGATGGAATTAGACCAGTTGATCCCTTTTGTATATCACATTCAGCAGGCAAAACGGATTTTTATTACTGCGGCAGGCCGTTCTGGTTTTGCCATGCAATCAGCAGCAATGCGTTTAATGCATCTTGGGCTTACTGTTTATTATGTTGGCGATACCATAAGTCCGGCAATTGAAACTGGCGATTTATTAATCGCTGCCTCGGGTTCAGGATCAACCGGATCGATCGTAAGGGCAGCAGAAAAATCAAAAGCAGTAGGTGCAGAAGTTGTAGCCATTACTACGAATGCAGAATCGTTACTGGCAAAACTGGCCAGCCATGTGGTACTGGTACCAGCGGCAGAAAAAGAAGACCGCAGTGCAAAAATATCTACCCAGCATGCAGGAAGCCTGTTTGAGCAGTTTTTGCTTTTACTTAGTGATGCCGTTTTTCAATCACTTTGGAAACTGAGCGGACAAGCTGCAGAAACGTTATGGAAGAGACACGCCAATCTTGAATAACAATTAATTAATTATAAATAAAATAGAATCATGGCAAAATTACAAGTAGCAATAGATTTATTAACAACTGAAGAAGCCTTAGCATTGGCTGCAAAAGTAGCTCCATACGTAGATATTATTGAATTGGGCACTCCGCTGATCAAGAATATGGGTTCTACAGTAATTACCGCAATGAAAGCTGCACATCCTGATAAACTGGTTTTTGCAGATTTAAAAACTGCAGACGCGGGCGAATTAGAAGCTGATATCGCATTTAAAGCAGGAGCTGATTTGGTTACCGTAATGGGGGCTGCAGGAAATGCAACGATTATTGGTGCTGTTAAAGCGGCAAAAGCACATGGAAAAGGAGTAGTGGTAGATACCATTGGTTATCCTGACCGCGTTAAAAGAGCACAAGAGGTTACCGCATTAGGTGTTGAATTTGTAGAACTACACGCAGGTTTAGATGAACAGTGGACGGCTGGTTACTCTATTCAGGTGCTTATCGATGAGGCTGCAAGAGCTGGAGTTCCGGTTTCTATTGCTGGTGGGGTAAATATTGATAATGTTGCCGCAGTTATACAGGCAGGTGCTATAGTTGCCGTTGCAGGTGCTGCAATTTATGGCGCTGAAGATCCTGCTGCTGCAGCAAAGGCACTTCGCGAAGCAATTGATGCTGTATAGTTATTAGTGGATAATCTGTTAGCATAGGCCCTTGGTTTATGCCAACAGATTATATTTTACGATCCTAATGATAGGGGCTATTTATTAGATTGCCTTACCATAAGTTAATTCTCTGTTCTCAATATCTTTAATGGCGGCTGGTTCAGGATACTTCTTGTGCTTAATACACCGGTAATTACAACAAGCAGAACAATTGAGCCAAATAACAATAAGGTTGGTACAAATGGAGGCACGAAGGTTGCATCGAAAGTAAACTTAGCCAATGCCCAGCTTCCGCTTATCGCTAAAATTAATCCGGCGCCTGCTGCAAAGGCTCCTAAAAAGAAATATTCAATGGCGTTTATGGCTAAAATCTGCTTTCTACTTGCACCCATGGTCCGCAATAAAATACTTTCTTTTATCCGCTGGTTTTTACTGGTTAATACTGAAGATATTAAAACAATCCAACCCGTTACCATACTAAAACCGGCCATAAACTGAATCACAAAACCGATTTTGCTTAACAGCTCATCTAAGAGTTTTAATACCAGATCTAAATCGATGACCGAAACATTTGGAAATTTTTGCACTACTTCTCCCTGAAAACGGGCTGAAACTTCGCCAGATGGTACCCTGGTCATCAACACATGAAACTGTGGTGCTTCTTCTAATACGCCTGCCGGAAAAACAACCCTGAAATTGGTCTGCATCCGGCTCCAGTTTACTTCCCTCAAACTTCCAACAACAGTTGGGATCATCATACCCTGCACGTTAAAAAGGATTTTATCATTCAGCTCAACATGAATCTGCTGTGCATAACGCTGATCTAACGAAATATAAACCGTTTCATTGGGTTTTATTTTTCCGGTCCATTTGCCCGCTGTAATTTTCTCCGCTGCGGTTAAAGTATCCTGGTAGGTAGCCCTGATTTCGTTGCGATAAGCCCTTCTGTTATTGGTATCTGCACTGGCTTTCTTCCCGTTAATTTCTTCAATGCGCATGGTAATAACAGGCACCTGGTTCATAAGCGGCAATTTGAAAGCTTTGGTTAAACTGTCCAATCCTTCTTTTTGCGTATTCTGTATATCGAACATCACCATATTGGGCTGGTTGGCGCCTGATGAAAGTGTAACGCGACTCATTAATATCCCCTGAACAAAAAATAAGGTGCAGATAAATGCAGTTGATAAGCCTATTGAAACGGTAAGCATCAAGGTTTGGTTATTCGGCCGGTAAAGGTTAGCAAAGCCCTGTCGCCATAAATAACTGGATGAATTGGGCAAGAGTTTTCGCACCAGGAACATCAACAGTTTAGACAGTACGATCAACAGCACAAAAGCAATGGCAATACTTGCGGTAAAAGCCAGCGTTTGTATCCATGTTTTCATCTGCAAGTGCGTAAAAGCCGTAATAAATACCGCCATAAGCAGATATACCAACCAGGTTAGCGGATCTCTTTTCCCTGTTGCTTTTTCGAAAGATATCCGGATGGCATTTAATGGCGAAATCCTTCTAACGGATAGAAGTGAGGGAAGGGCAAAGAGGATTGAGATGATGAGACCAAGTAACAGCCCCTGACCAACAGCTGGCCACGAAACCTGCATGGTGATCTCTACAGGTAGAAAATCTTTTAATACCAGTGGAAGCAAAAATTGTATACCCGTACCTAAAACTGCCCCTAAAACAGCGGCAATTAAGCCAATGAAAAAGACCTGGATAAGGTAGATTAAAAATGCATGACGTGATTTTAATCCTAAACACCTTAACGTTGCAATCGCGCTTAACTTTTCCTGGATATACACATGGATAGCGCTACCTACACCAACACAACCCAGCAGCAAAGCGATAAAACCAGATAAAGCCAGAAAACGGTTTACATCTTTAAACGATCTTCCGGTCTGTTCTTTTCTCGATTCAACCGTATCGGCATCAAAGCCTTCTTTTTCTAATTTACTGTCCTGCTTTTTTACCCATTCATCTATCTTGGATGGATCATTGTACCTGAAATAAAATTTATTGTTGATCCGGCTTCCAGTTTTAATCAAATTGGTTTTATCGAGGATTTGTAGTGGAATATAAACCGTAGGGGCAATACTTGCACCAATACTGGTTTGGCCCGGGGCTTTGGTTAAAGTGCCCAGTATGTTGAAATTGAGATCGCCGATTTTTACCGAATCGCCAACTTTTGCATTAAACTGTAGCATCAGGGTTTGATCTACCAATGCATTTCTTCCCGATTGAAAATGTTTTGCTGCAGCTAACGGAACGGTTTCTATTGTGCCATAATAAGGGTAATTCCCTTCAAGGGCTTTCATCTGTACCAAACGGCTTCCTCCGCCTTTTTGGAAATAGATCATCGAAGCAAAGGTTTTTTCCTGCGATCGTTCATCGCCAAGTGTATCGAGCATTTTTTGCATCGCTTTGCTTACCCCCTTCCGGCTATCTAAAACCAGATCGGCCCCTGTAAGTTCTTTTGCCTGTGCATCGATATCTTTTTGCAGGTTATCTTTAAACGAGTAAACCGCAACAAGGGCTGCAATACCCAAAACAATAGATGAGATAAAGAGCAGTAAGCGCGCACGGTTTTTTCTGCTATCACGCCAGGCCATTTTAAACAGCCACGAAAACTTAATAGATTGTTTTGGGAGGCTATTCGGCATAAGTTGGGTTTTCGTCTGAAATGATTACGCCGCCTTTAATTTTAATGCTTCTTGCTGTTCTGGCAGCCAATTCAAGATCGTGTGTTACGATGATCAGTGTGGTTCCTGCATCTTTGTTTAAATCAAAAAGTAATTTGATTACTTTTTCACTGGTTTCTGCATCAAGGTTTCCGGTAGGTTCATCTGCAAAAAGAATAGCCGGTTGGTTCGAAAATGCCCTTGCCAGCGAAACGCGCTGTTGCTCACCACCTGATAATTGTACAGGATAGTGATGGGAGCGGTCGGCAAGACCAACTTTATCCAGCAATTCCAGTGCATGTGCACGGATGTTTTTTGCTCCCCTTAATTCCAATGGCACCATTACATTTTCGAGTGCCGTTAAAGTGGGCAACAGTTGGAAGTTCTGAAAAATGAAACCTACATATTGATTTCTGATCGCTGCCCTTTCATCTTCATTCAGTTTCTCTAAGGCAATGCCGTTCAGTTCAACTGTTCCGCTACTGGCTCTGTCCAATCCGGCACATAAACCAAGCAAGGTTGTTTTTCCGCTTCCCGAAGGGCCCGTTATGGCTACCGTTGAGCCTGCTGTTATCGAAAAATTAATGTTATCCAAAACGGTGAGTTCCCGTCCGGCACTTTGATAAATTTTGCTTACATTTCGGATGTTCAATATGCTTTCCAATAGCTGAATTTTTAGGGTTTGCGTATAGATTATGGCCAAACATAACCAGGCGCTGCCTGTTAAGGTAATGGTTTAAACGATAATTAGATATAGATTACTTAGATATGTTACGAAAACGATTAATGGGGCTATTTGTTTTGAGCCTTGTACTACTAAGCTGCGGAAACCGCGAAAATAAAAGCAATACCGGTAAAACTTTAGATTCGACTGACCAAAAAACGGCTGCTGTGGCCACTGAGCAGAAGAATATCCTTTTTTTTGGTACCAGTTTAACCGCAGGTTATGGGCTCGATCCAACTGAAGCTTACCCGGCATTGATCCAAAATCGGATCGATTCTTTACAAATGCCTTACAAAGTAATTAATGGTGGTTTAAGCGGCGAAACTTCTGCTGGCGGAAAAGGGCGGATTGATTGGTTGCTTAAACAGCGTGTGGATGTTTTTGTACTCGAACTTGGCGCAAATGATGGTTTGCGTGGCTTGCCTGTATCGCAAACGATTAAAAACCTTCAGGCGATTATTGATCGGGTTAAAGCTAAATACCCTGATGCTAAAATGGTATTGGCTGGTATGCAGGTTCCACCAAATATGGGTGCAAAATATGCTGCCGACTTTAAAAATATGTTTCCTGATCTGGCAAAGAAAAACCAAATGGCCCTGATCCCGTTTTTATTGGATAAGGTAGGTGGTATTCCTGAATTAAACCAGGCCGATGGTATACACCCAACTGCCGAAGGAGATAAGATTCTTGCCGAAAACGTTTGGGTAGTGCTGAAGGATTTGTTGTAGTTTAAACAGTTTTAATCATAAAGGGGCAGGGTTAATTTCCTCACCCATCTTTAACCGCAGAGGCCACAAAGAGAAAGGCGCAGAGGGTACAGAGTTGTTATGAGGGGCGAAGTCGATCGTCATTCCCGCGCAGGCGGGAATCTTAATGCAGTGGGTTTTAGGTCGATTATCATTCTCATTTCTCCACAGGGATCAGTTTGTGACAAATGAAGGCTATTTTATGGAAGATCTTCCAATGTGCCTAAAAATGCAATAATCTGTTTGATCTCCGGTTTGCTTAAGTTCAGCTTATCGGCAGATAAAGTCTGGTTTTTAATATTGATACCCATGCCAGCGCCACCACCTTGGTTATAAAAATCCATCACCTGCGCTAAGGTTTTATAAACACCATTGTGCATATATGGGCCTGTTTTGGTGATGTTTCTTACGGTCGAAGTTTTAAATGCATGTTTATATTGCGGGTAGGCATAAAGGGCATATCGGCCTAAGTCGGCATCTATTTTAGGTTTTAAAGTATCTGTAGTAGCAGGTACGCCTAAAACTTCTGCCTCACTTTTAATAAAGAGAGGTGCCTGGGTACCATTAAATAAGGGCGCAAAATGACAACTTCCACACTTGGCTTTTCCCATAAAAAGATTAAAACCTTCTTTTTCTTCTTGAGTTAACTGTTTTTTATCTCCCTGCATGTAGCGGTCAAATCGGGAGTTAAACGGAGATAACGAACGGATATAAGATGCCAATGCATGCTGGATTTTCCATGGATCGGCTTTCGTCGTTTTATCTTGATAAGCTTTTTGAAATAAGGTTAGATAATTTTTTGATGAATTGATTCTTGTTGCAGCCTGTGTTAGTGAACCATTCATTTCCTGTTTATGATGAACCACATCAAGCGCCTGATCCTCCAGGGTTCCTGCTTTTAAATCATAAAAAAATCCGCGCTGTAAACCAGCATAAGTTAAAGTTGGTGTATTTCTCAGTAGCGATTGTCCTTTTGATATTCCTGTTGCTTTGGGCAAACCATCGGTAAAAGCGAGTGATTGCTGATGGCAGCTGGCGCAGCTCCGGTTATTTCCATTAGAAAGTACCGCATCATTGAACAAGATTTTTCCTAGTGCAATTTTATCATCGTTGATAAATAACGTGCTGTTGCCTACAAATTTGTTTACATTAAAGGCGTTTACTTGGAACATACTTGTTGCATCGTCACGAAGTGCGCTGCCGCTGGCGGCAGTTGGTATTTTTTTTTCTAAACGAAGTAAATTGATGTGTTTGCTGATCGGATCAAGATATTCAGTTATAAAAGTCAAACGATCGAAATGATCAAAATCGGTATTTTTATCCAGGTAGCTTATCGCTGAAGGTATCAATTTATCTGGCGCATCGTTTTCATACTTTGTCAGTACATTTGCTAATCCCTGTAGTGCCGAAGCCGTTTCAGGTATCGATTGTAAGGCGTTTGGGGTATCAAAACCGGTTATGCCTAAACTGGTAATCCTGAAAATTTCTAAACGGATGGCATCAAATAATTGTGCATCGGTAATCTGGTACTGTTCATTAAAGCGGCTAACACGTTGCAGGTTGAGTTGCATTTTTTTTACCTCATTGCCTAATTCTTTTCTGTTTTCAGTTGTTGGGTCTTCGTAGATAATTTCTTCCATTACCTGAAAGCCTGTTGGATTTTCAATGAGATTTTCGCCCAGTTCAATTTCATCAATTGGTGCGCCATTAAGCAGCACAGAAGTGGAAGGGAAAAAATATTCGATATAATACTCCAGCTGTTTGTACCTAATTCTCGCCTGTAGAAAAGATTGTTTAATTGCTTTTTCATCCCTGTTTTGAACGGCTATCGATAATTTTTTGTCAACAATACTTTGAAATTCAATAAGCTGTTTATCAAAATCTGCTTTTACCAATTCTGCATTTGATCTGTTTTCCGTTTTGCAGAAAATGGATAATAGTGTAGTAAGGGTAATTAGTACAATGAAAAAAACAATTTTTTTAAGGCTAAACATGCTTGGACAGGGGTTGAAATAAATAGAAAAATCCCTTCCAGCGTTTGCCGAAAGGGATAAAGAAATAAAATAGGTTATTTAGAAACGCCGCGAACAATTACCACTTGTCCACCTTCGTTATTATTTACCAATCTTGTTGTACCACCATCAGCATTTTTGTATTTATCGCTTGTCCAGGTGTGCGGGTGTAAATTAACGATGAATGTATCAGGGATACCAGTTAGTGCAGAGATATCGTACATTGCGCCATATTCCCAGCTACTTAATTGTACACTGTTTGATGGGTTGTATTTAGCGTTAAAGGTCGCGTCTGTTCTGCGGTGGTTCATTTGTAACATCGGTTTTAACGATTTTGAAGCCATCGCAAATTGCCAGATGGTTCCATCATGGTCGTTATTTTTGTAGAACGAATCTCCATCTTCCTGGATGTACACATAGTTTTCGGTTACACAAAGGTTATCTGGATTTACAATACTTTTTCCAGGATTGTCATTTCCATCAACGGCAACTTCTAATTTGCCTTTTAATGGGTTATTTGCATCCAATACCAGTTTATATACACGGCCCCACATGGTTTTGCCACTTACTGGCGTAATTTTATCACCCTGGCTAACACCGGTTGCGGTAAAATATACCTCACGTCCGTTTGCTGCACTGCCTTTTCTGTAATCGATATCTTCTACACGGGCTAACATTAGTGCTTTTTTATCGATTGTTTGTTGCTGTAATTGTGCACCTGTACTGCTTTTTACGTTATCAAGCTCTACAAATTCCACATCATAGCTTTGTCCTTTGTCCATATTGGTTTCGATCGGATCATTATTGCTGCGTTTCATCACATATAACTTTCCGTTTTCCAGGTCACCTTGAGTGTTAGATACGTACATGGCCAATTGTCCATCGGTTTCATCCTCACCAATCATGATAACAGTTTTGCCAGCATATGATGCTTTAGGAAGCGGCACTGCATTTTCCGCGCTCCATCTGCCCAATGCGCTAACGGTTCTTTGTTTGTTCTTTTTATCTGCTGCAGCAAGGGGATCGATGGCATGGATCATCGATTCTGCACCGCTTTCTCCGGCAGTTAAGAAAACTGGTTTTGCAAAGCCATGTTCTTCTGGTGTTACCATTGTAGCAGAACACAAACGGGTCATACCGCCATCAGAATCTACAATATATTCTCCTTTTACAGGTTTGAAATTTTTATCTAAGTATACTCTTGATACCGATTGAAGAATTTCATGGTTATTAATCATGATAAAACCTTCGCCTGCTGGATTTTTGATAATTCCTGCTCCATCAGGCTGTGCACCAAATATAAAATTCGGTGATTCTGCCAGTATATCGTCTGAGCTGATCAGTGTGGTAATATTCAGGCTTTCGAAACCTGGCATTGTTTTTACCAATGAAGGGTTTACTGAATAATCTTTAAGCGTAACCGGAGTGGTTTCTGGGTTTTCTGCCTCATTATTCTTTTTACAGGCACTGATCACAACTGCCGAAGTAACGAATGCGGCAACAGCAAGGGCTAATGCCTTTTGCTTTAATAATGTTTTGTTCATAATTTTTGTTTTCCGTTTGAGGCAAAATTACATGGGCTATGTTTCCGGAAATTAAAGTATATGTTAAGCTAAGCTGCGTCTGCTATTTAGAATTGTTCTTTAGATCAACAAATTAGTTAGGACCCGATAAAAATTTCAGTTCCTATTTAACTTACAGTATCTTGCAATGTAAATAATCATCCTGCAATGAAAACGCATCTTGTGAAAATCTTTGTTTTCTTTCTAATGGTCATTGCCTTCGGTTGTGGAGGCAACACTTCAAATAAAAGAAGTATTGTAGTTACTGAAACCCCTGGCAAAAATATGCTTAGCGTAAAAAGCATGCATGATGATCTTTCTGTTTTATGGTCGGTAGTTAAGGAACTGCATCCGGGCTACGGGTTTTATACCTCACCTGCAGATTTGCAAAGGGCCTATGATAAAACTTATTCCTCAATAAAATCGCCACTTTCTGAAGGTCAGTTTATCGATATGATCTACCCGTTCGTATGTGAGTTGAGGTGTGGGCATACCCAATTAAAACATTCAGCACTATTTAAGCCATCGGCAGGTGAAAAGGTTTCCCACCTTCCTTTTAAGGTATTGGTAAGGAACCACCATGTATGGATAACGATGCATCAAACAACTGAGGTGAACACAGGAGATGAAATTATCAATATTAACGGAATCCCCGTTTCGGCAGTAATTGATCATGGTTATGGTTTGTATTGTGGAGATGGTTATGCTGAAACATTTAAAGAACTGTTTCTTAGCGAATACGATGGTTTTGAAGATGCCTGTAATAAATGTTACCATTGGAAAGGACCATATCAGCTTAAACTTCGTACCGCTAATGGGGCAATAAAAAATATAAATGTGAAAGCGGCAGATGGGATAATGGCAGAAGATCCGAAGCTAAAATCAGTCGATAATTTTGCAAACTGGGCTGTTGACAAGGGCATTCCTGATAGTCGGCTGCGGTTTTTTAAAAAAACAGCCACCGCATGGTTTTCGGCACCTCCTTTTGCATACGCAGATACTGTTGTGTATAAAAATGCCTTTGCATCGATCAGGGAAAAAGGAATCAAAAACCTGGTGTTAGATTTAAGGCACAATACAGGTGGAGATATCAGGGTATCTACACAATTGTTATCTTACCTCGCTGATTCCTCTTTTAACATGGTTAAGGACGTGAAATCAAGAGTTGCTGACCTGGCACACAACCGTTTTTCAAAATATTTTGATACAACCGTAACGCAAGGATTTGTGCTGGGCTTTAAAACCGGTGATAAAGAAGGCAACTGGTATCATATTAATGCAACCCCTACATTTGGCCGGATTTATGGGCATTTTCAATTGGCAGAAAAGGATCATTTTAACGGGAATCTGATTGTTCTGATTGATGGCGCTACCTTTTCGTCGGGTGCACTGCTTACGGCTGCTTTAAAAGCACAACGGAAGAATGTTAAATTTATAGGAAGGGAAACAGCAGGCACCGAAGAGGGCTGCAATGGGGTAACACTTCAGAAACTAACCTTGCCCAATACCAAAATTGTAGTCGATTTTCCCTGGATGCGCGTGGTTTCGGTGGCTAAAAACCCAGTTAAAGGGAGAGGTATTATGCCCGATTATGTTGTAAACTACAAACCCGAAGATGTGGTGCGCAATAATGATGTAGATTTAAGAAAGGCGATGAGTTTGGTTAAATGATACGAATTGATTTAGAAATCAGACTCAACGTCTTACTGAACTTTTTTCAGCATCATTTATTAATGAAGACCCTGAAATAAATTCAGGGTGACGACCTTATATATCATTCTTGCCTGAAGCGCTTTAGCGTTCCATCATTGTTAAACTGAATATCGTAGCGCTCGCGGCTGCCGTTAATGGTTGATGGGAACCAGCGCATGCCATTATCCCAAATAGAAATGTAGGCCGTGGTAGTGGGTTTTGCACCTTCAACCTGGGCGGCTTTATCGTTATAAATCTGTATTACTTTTTGCGCATCTGCAAAATTTATTTTACTTAAAGGAAATGTCCTGCGCTCGATATTCCTGGCCTGTACAGGCTTTGGTTCAGACCAATAACCATCTTTGTATTGGTATGCATCTACATATTTAGGGTTTTCGGGATGCTGTAAGGCGAGTTTAATGGAACCATCTTCATAAAAGTGTACAGATTCATATAGCACAATTTCTCTATCACGGTATTGTGGTAGCTGCCTTAGTTTCTCTTCTGCCTGTGCTAATTGTAAAGCACTTAACATCCCTTTTCTAACTTTTGCTGCTGGTTTTTCTGTATTGCTGTTTTTTGACCCTGGCTGAGGCAGGTTCATATCCTTTAAAAATTCATTTACCCTCTTTTGGATTTCCTTGCTACCTGCAGGTGTTTGCTTTTGTTTCAACTGTTCAAGATCATGAGAAAGTTCTTTTGCCTTGTCCTGAAGTTCTGGTGTTTTAACCGTATCGCCGTTTATCACTACAAATTTCTCCTGATAATGCTGTGTCGAAGTGGTGGTAGTTGTTTTAGTGGTTCCGGTATATTCGCCTTCTGATCCGATACGGTTTTCTTTATTGTATTTTTTGGCTAATGAATCGTTTGGATGAAAGGTTTCATCCACACTTTTTGTAATCTGTTTGCAGCTCAAACCGAGCAAGCTAAGCAGTACAATCAGGCTATAAAATTGCTTTATGTTTTTCATCAGAATCCTCCTTCAACTTGATTTAAATCTTTCTCGAAAGCGGCTTGCTGCGGATCCTCTTTGAGGTAAAAAATAGAAACATATTCCTGCCTGGTGATATCCAGATCGAGCAGATTTACAATCCTTTTGATATTTACCCTGTATTTTTGGTAAAACTGATCTGCAAATTCGAGTTCAAAATTGATCATGGGCTGCTCGTTGATGTAGGTTCCGGTTTGGTAAGCCTTTAATAGTCGGGCATTAGTCTGCGTACCTTTAAATTTAATCAGGAACAATTTATCAGGTTTGCCGATAAACTTTCTGAGGATAAAAGTTCCGAAAGCACGGTAAAGTAGCAACGTAAACGCACAGGTTAATAAAGGATGGCCAATACTCATAAAACGCCAGCCCATGCCTTCACTTTCCGAATAATAAGAATAAACATAATAAGCAACAACAATGGCGGTAAAGCTTAGCCAGGCCAGATTAGTAAGAACAATAATCATTTTCTTCATGCTTACTTCTGTAGTGGAAAAGATAAAATAAGGGGCTTTGTTTACTTCTTTATCTAATAGGATACCAACGGTTTTACCAACTTCGTACCGGCGCTCGTAGGGTTTTGAATCGTTTACCTCAGTTTTTTGAGTAATAGTGCTGCCCACCAGGTTTTTAAACTGCAAAGTAAGTTCATAGCTGTCGTAAGCTGCTCCTGATTTCAAGATTTTCGCCGATTTTAATATCTTGGCCTCACGCGGTTCTCCGGTGGTTTTAAGTTTTTCTATGTTCCGTTTGATCAAAAAGGGACGGATTACCCATTTCCGGTAATAACCAATTAACAATACAGTCCATAACAAGATAGATATGGCAAGCAAAGTAAGCGAATACCATGGATTGCTGTCCATCAGGTTGGGCATGTTCTCGCTTCTGATGGAGTAATATAGCAACATGGGGAATGGGATAGCGAAAAAAAACATGTAAATGATCGAGAATATCGAAAGTCCCTTACTGATGTTGTAGTTCATTACTGCTTATTTAATTTTAATATTTTGTATTGTTCAAAACTTTGATCCATTGCGGTACAAAATGCGGTATAGGTTTCATCATTAAAAGGAATAGTAGCCACTCATTGTTTTTGCTCTGCCCATTCAAGGCTTTCGTAATGCTCCAGTTGCCCCAACAAGGCATAAAATTTATTTTCTAAACTTTTGGTAGAGCTTGCCGACAAAAACAATTTGGGTTAGAATGTTAGGTTTCTTGGTTTATCATACGCTATGGTGAATTATTTTTTCAATTTCCATTAAAACTTCTGTTTCAAATTTCTCTTGTCTTATCTGGCTTTTGCGGTTCGTACCAAAAGGTTGACTAATGGCGAAACTTTTACCATATTTATTCTGTTTATGCGATAAGGCATAATGCAGCAGGCCATCTTCTTGTACATGAAGGATAAACACATCTTCAAAAGGCATAATTTTACGGGTAAATAATCCGGGGATCTTTTTATATACCTGTCTTGTGTATTGATCGAAAATATAGGTAACATTAAAATGGAAGATAAAATCATAAAGCGCCGTAAATGCTGATACCAAACCTATGACCATTACGCCCCATTGCGTATCATGGTAAAGATGGAGCATAGGCGTTACTACGAATATTCCTGCAGCAAGGAGCGCAAAAAACAAAATCTTGCCTTTGTAATCGCGTTCAGGCTGAAAACTTAGACGGCCACTTTCTGTTTTTAGGTTATATACTGTCATAATTAGTGTCACGATTTTAATGTTGTGGTAATCCCATTATCGTACTTATTTCATCGCTAAGTCTTTGCAGGGGTTTTGCAGTAAATAAAGTTTGTGCCAATAAAATATGCCTGGTTTTATTGCCCTTTCTCATTACCATAATGGCCTGAATACTTACGGTAATGAAATAGCTTTTTTGTTTTGATATGAGGAAATGGTCAAAATCATCAAAACTATAACTGACCGGAGCGCTGAAGAAAAAACGTTTACGCTGTATCTCACGGTTGTGCTGATCAAAAGCAATAACGCCTGTTGTACGCAAGATGCCCAATAGGCCTATAAGGGCGAAGAAAGTAACATATAAAAATGTTGCCCTGTTGGTGCTGTATATCAATATGGCTATTATGGCGGCAACACAACCAAAAGTAATGGTGTAAAAAAGTCCTTTTTGTACTTTTAGCTTATAAGTATTCCCTTGTTGTTCAAAATGTTTAAATGTTTGCATTTTGTTATTCTATTATAATTGATGTTAAAGAATATGGTTAATTTCTATATTTTCATTTCCCTTGTCATCGGCTTCGAGATATAGCTTCCAGTTTAATTTTTCGGCTACTTTTAAAAAGGTTTTAATGTATAGCTGCTGATCTATGTTTTTTCCTTTGGCACAAACAACAGCAATCAAATTAATAAAAGCTGTTTTCTTTGTAGAAGAAGCAAAATTTCCATCTCTTGCTTCTACTAAAGTAATATCAACCCACGGAAAATGACCAGCGTTGCTCAACGTCTGATGGTTTTTCTGTACAAAACTTCCGGTTTGCAACAGTGTATCCATTACACTTTTGGTCGCTAACTTTTGAGTATGTTGCTGATCACCTTTTATGTTGTAATAGTTGTATCTATCGCCCACATGGTTTGTTTTTTATTTAGCAGCCCATCCACCCTCGGCCAGAATAGCTTCTTCAACCTGATTAATAATGCGTAGCAACATAACATCGAGGGTTTCGTTGGCAAGGCTTTTATGGGTGAGTGGTATTAAATAATCGTCTAATAATGCTGATATCGAATCCTGGTGATAGCGGACGGTGCCAAAGTTTCCGTTACGGTCAAAGTAAAGGTAATCTGCTTCTTCATTACCCCAATCTGTTCTATACAATCCAAAGCATTTGTAATTGTTGTTTAAACTGTGTAACTGTTGGCTGTTCAGGTAATTGTCTTCTTCCAGTTCAGAACGATCATTGGCCCAACAAAATTTTATATAATCGATTAATCCGAGTGAGTTGCAACGGTACCATTTGTTTTTGTGGGATATACTTTCTAATAAATATTTAGGTGTATCAATACTTATGGCAAACATTTCTGAATTATAAGGGGTTAATCCTCCCAGGTGGGTGTATAAAGATGCCAGGTCTGATGGAATAGGGACTTGGAAATAATGCTGTAGCTGGGTAATTTCATCCGCTATAGCCTCAGCTTCAAAAGAAATTTCTTTATACTTTCCAACCCTGCTGTTAAACAGCGCAATTCGATTTTTAATTTCCTGTATCATCGTCCTTTGTTTTTATTCCAGGTTAAAATATTGGCCGAACCATTGATCGAAATTTTCTTTGTGTTTTTGCTGGGCGGTTTTAATCAACTCATTGGGCGTCTCAATCCGATCCAGGTTGTAATCGCCTTTCATCCACTTTAAATATTCAGCCAGATCTTCACTTTCTTCATAGCTTTTCTCATTTTTATAGAAATAGGTTTCCTCAAAATCTACCCAGATTTCGGTATCATAGGTGAGTAGATGCAAAAACTGTTGAATATTTTCTGCCACAATATGAACCCCTCCTTCGTCTCCAAAAACCGCAATAGGCATTTGGTTTAAGCCTTTATTTGTTCCATCGTTCCAGATTGCATAAAACGATCCCGTACCGTTTGCCTGTGCAAAGGGCAGTAACCGGTTTAAAAAGTTTTCATCTTCACTCCAGCTTTTTAAGCCCGATTTATCATCGATTAAAACACCAAAACCCTGGGCATAATTTTCGAAGAAAGAGATGTTATTTTGGAAATAAATCAATTTTTCCAGCTCGCTCGGAACCTCTGCTAGTCCTAAATTTTCTTTAAACTCTATTATGTTTACCATGGTATTTAAAATGATTAAGTCACAGAATGGACGATTGCTAAAAAGGCATCTTTTCTACTGGAATGTTATTGTCCTTGGCGTATATGTCTGCAAGTTTCCACAGCTTATTGTATTTCTCGATAAATGCATCATAGGGCTTGGTATCAAGTTCAGTTAAGGCCTTGTTAATGTTTTCCTCGGGCTCATGTTTATCTATCATTTTGGCTATTTTGAGATGCTCATCCCTGTAACTCGTTAAAACATAGTTGTGCAGTATTATTGAAGCATCCAGCATTGGTTTTGTTTCTGGAGTTGACCGCAGTTTCTTTACTTTCTCCAAATTCTTTTCGGCCCTGGCAATCGAATTTTTCAGGTATTCTTCGCAGCTAGTAACTTTACCGGGACCAGATACACTTTTTTGATATTTTTGATAGCCTTCAAAATAGTTCGTACCAAAGAGAGAGATATCATTGGCATTTAAGGCTGCCTGGTCAAAATATTCTTCGGGGGTATTTACCGTAAGGTTGCATGCGGTGATGGTCGAAACCATCACCATTAGCATGACATTTTTGATGTTGAGGCGCATAAACTTCTTTTTAATATTTACCAACAAATGAAGATTTGTCTTCGAACCATTTACCAATAAGTGGAACAGGTTTTAATGCCCCATTTGCTGCATTGATAATACCCATAATCCATAAGACGATAAATACATATCCGATTAAGCCTAAAAATGATAAACTGGGTATCATGCTAGCAATGATGGTAAGAACCACGCTAAAAATAATATTCACAATAGCCAATCCAAGCGATTGCCTTAAGTGGTATTTAAGTAAAGCATCAGCTTTGTCTTTTCCACTGAAATAAGCTACAAGCCATCCTATAATGGTGATGTAGGAAATGATTGAAAGGGTTTTGTTGTTCATGATGTCTGATTTTAGATTGAAAAATTATTTAGGTCAAATTTGGGGTTAATCATTGTTCTTTAAAAGAATTTGCCGCCTACAGAACATCTACCATATTTTTTAAAAACGTCTACAATACATCTACAGATATTTTTAAGTTGTTGTTTATTAGTGTTTTATGTTTTTTTATTGTTTGTTGCTTTTGTCTACAATTTTACCTAAGCTCCAATCTTTATGCTAATTTTACGATATGAAGCATCTGGTTTTTAAAAACATTTTACTCTTGATTTGGATCGTTATAGGTTGTTATACCACCCAAGCGCAAAGCTTATTGGATAGTACAGCACTGGATAATTTAAGTGAGCAGGATAAACCAGCCTTACTTACACAGTTGGCAGAAAGATATAGGATTAATGCAAACTATGCAGCCGCAATTGCAAAGGCGCAACAAAGTATAAGTTTGGCGATAAAACTCAAAAACTTTACCGAAGCCACAAAAGCATGTGCCATGCTGGTTAATGTTTATGCAAATACGAAGCAGTTTGCTTTGTTGAAAAAAACGAACGATACCACTTTATCTGTTGGACAACAGGCACAACAGCCCATTGCCCTGGCTTATGCTTATTACGCGCAAGCTTTATTTTACAATGCTATTGACAATAACGAATTGGTAACTAAGTATTGCCAGATGGGCCTTAAAATGTTAGAGAAAAAATACGATCCTTATCTTACCGCTAAAATATATTACCAGTTATATGCACTGAATACGAGGTGGGACGATGTGAAAAATGTAAATAGATATGCCCAAAAGGCCACTGAAAGTGCCCTTAAAACTACCGATTATAACCTATTGAGTAACTGTTATATTGCGCTGTCGGTAGCTGCTGATTACAACTTTGTAGCAACTAAAAGAGAATTACAGCGCGACAGCATTATTTACTACTTAAATAAAGTACAAGATCTTTATAAACAGTACCCTCAGTACGTTGCCAGAAAAACATATGCTATGGCTTGCATCAATAGTGCAGATTATTATTTGAAGTACTTCCCTGATACAGATCAGGCTGCGAAGGCAAATGCCATTCGGCATGCGAGCATGGCCAACGAAGTGATGAGAGGAGTGCTAAATGGGGAAGAGGTAAGGGCGAGCAGTTTGGGTATTTTGAGCGAGTATGCCAAAAGAGATAAAAATATGGCCATGACTGAAGGGTATTTGCAGGAGGCTTATAGTATGATGAAAGACCAGCAAGCGCCTTATTATTATACACTGATCAATATTGTAACGGCATTGTCCAGCTTTTATGAGCAAAGTGGCAATTACGGAAAGGCACTTGAGTTTCAGAAAAAAGCAACAGCATACAATAGTAAACTTTTTGATCAGAAGCAGGCTTTGAATGCTCAAAAACTAGAAGTACAGTACGAAGCCGAAAAAAAAAACAATGAGGTGAAGCTGTTAAAGCAGAGCGAAAAATATGCGCAGCAGCAAAAATACCTTTACATTGGTATTGCCATTGCCTCGTTGTTGGGGCTAATATTCATGTTCAGGTCTTACCATTTCAGGTTAAGATATTCGTTACAGCGCGAAAAACAGCTGCACCTGGAAAAACAGGATGCTGAATTGCAGATGAAATTCGAAAAAGAAGAGCAGGCAAGGTTGAAAGCTGAACAGCAATTATTGGAAAGTCAACAACAGCAGTTGCAGAAAGAAGTAATGGCCAGCCAATTGCAACTGGAACATAAAAAAGAGATGCTTTTGCAGATCAAAGAAAAATTTAATGACAACCACAAACTGAATATTAATAAAATCTGGAATGAAGAACTGCTTTTGGACAACGATTTTGAGGAAGCAAAATTTCAGATCCAACAGGTACACCCGGAATTTTTCTCTCTGTTAAATCAAAGGGCACAACAAAAACTCACTGCACTCGATCTGAAACTCTGCGCCTATCTGCACTTGAAGATGGATACCAAAAAAATTGCCCAGCTGATGCATATCGAAGCCAAAAGTGTGCGCATGAGCCGTTACCGTATTAAACAAAAACTGGGGCTTGACAAAGAAGAGGATTTGAATTTATTTTTGCAGAAAATGGCTTAAAGCTTGTGTTTTTCTAAGTGTTTATTAGGGCGAAAAATAGGTTAGTGCAAATGGTTAAGCAACTTGAACTGTTTTTGCACTTCGGCCAATAACTGTTCTTTTTTACTGATTGTTTTGCGCATTTCCAGCCTCTCCTTTGATAATTGCCCCTGCTGGTGTATTGCAGCATCCCGTATTTTTTCAGTATTTTTTTTATTTTGACTGATCTGTTGCTGGGCAATAACTAAGCGGTCAAAAATTTCGAATTCTTTAACAGCCTTATAATAGTTGCTTGTTGCCGATTTTAGTTCATTGCCATATTTAATATCTCCTGTTTTCAGCGCATTTATTTCACTGATGATTTTATCGAATGCCCGTTCCTCTTCGGTTATTGCCTGCTGGGCGCATTTAAAATCACCATCAATCAGGCACTTCAGTTTCTGTTCATTGGGACCGTTTTTGCCCAGCATTATATTGAAAACAACCCGTTCCTTTTGCTCCAGGACTGTTTTTAAATGAACTGCTTTTTTAGATTGGCAAGAGGAAACTATCAAAATCAGCATAACTAAAAGGATATTTCTTGGTATCATAACGGTTTACACAGGATTTCTAAATTATTTTCTGGTCAGATCTGTAATTAATAGTGGATTGTTCTTTTTCAGTTTTTCGATCAGTTCCTGTACAGCACCTATTGTAGGGCTTTTTTTCAAATCTTCTACCTCTGCATTGGTAATGCCAACCAACTGTAAAAAGCTTACTTCGCCATGAGGGGTGTCTATTTTTCCAAGTTCGGGATCTAAGGCAAAAACAAAGCCTGTTATTTCTGTTTCTGTATTTAATCTTATTGGCCCATTTGCTGGGATAAAATGATTTTCTTCAAACCATTTGCCGCTTGAAAATACGTAGCGGGCCAGGTTGTTCATCACGTTTATGGCCCAAATGGGATCATTTTCATCATCTTTAAAAGGCACCAATCTAAATGTAAACTCAAAGCCCCATTTGCTAAATTCGCCGCCAGCTTTCTCTTCGTTATAATACAGTTCGCTCATGCCATAACTGATCATGTGCCGATGAAAGGTTTGGTGGCTGCTGTCATAAATGCTGGCACCATCTATCGGGTCTGTTCCACCGGCTACATAATGGATTCCACACAACGGTGGGTAATGGCGTGCTTCCATACTGCCATATATCTTCTCCAATCGATCATCTATCGCCTGCCATCCAGGTGTATCTTCTGTGGTAAATTGTTGTTTATAAATTTCGGGATTCATCATAATCTTTCACATTTTGGGTGATGTATTTGCTTTTCAAAGATTTTGCCAATTATTCCTGTAACAATTGTTAAGAGATTATCATAATACGTTTTCTGCTATTGGCCGCTGCTTATTGAGAAAATATCGTAGTGCCATCAATAGTCAGCGTTTTTACATAGAAGCTCATCTGTGGAGCGGTGCTGCCGCTGGTAACATAAAAGCTTTCAGACGAAGCCGCAGGCTGCGCATCTGTAAATGTCATTTTACGTGGGTTTTTTATGTCGCTAATGGTTATCATCGTAATCACGCCCGATGTATTTTTAAGCTGCCCTGCCACCCATTTAAGTAAAAATTCGTCAGGGTTCTGACCGAGTTCTATACTAATGCTGCAATTGCCGTTATTAATCAATTTGCCTTCATCCTGGCTATAAAAAGGATTGTTTAATGAATAATTAGCACCATAAAGCTTGTAGCTATGGCTGGTATTGGTGGCCTTATCCGTTAATTTTAATTCAATTTCTGCCTTCGCCTCATTTTGCGCAACTGCATTAAAACTGCATAACAATAATAAGAGGATTAGGGTTTTGTTATACCATTTGGTTTTCATAAGAGATGTTATTAAGTTAATGTTAAGAAGCGAAATTGAATTTTCCTTCGAATATTTTTCCGATGAGTGGAACAGGTTTTTCCAGCTCGTTGTTAGCTGCTATGATACCTAGCAATAACAATACAAATGGAATTAATAAAATGAGATAAAAAATAGCGCTTAAAGATGGAATAATCGCTAAAATAACACTGCTCAAAATGCTTAAAAGAATAGACGTAATGATCAGCCCGAGCGATTGCCCAAGGTGATAATTAACCAGTTTACTTTTTTCTGCTGATTTTCTAAACTCCAGGTAAGAAATGATCCAACCAATCAGTGTAATGTAGGCCACAATAGCCATTGTTTTCTGTTTCATGTAATTAAATTTTTTGGTGAATTGAATAACTCAAAGTTATGGGCGTTTAAACCGTCAGCCAAGAAAAGGCGGGCTACACAGCGACTACCTGTTTTTAAAATAGCGTCTACAAGGAGACTACAAAAGCCGTTTAAACCGCTATATCCCATTTATTTGTTGTAATTCTGCTTTTGTAAAAGTGTTTCTTTCCTATTTTTGAATATGCAGCTACCACTGAAAACTCTATTAAGTCTCTTTATTTGTCTTTTCCTTTTTTTTAAAAGTGCAGAGGCTCAAAAAATCTATCTCGATTCGTTAAACCATTTGCTTGTACAAAAAGGCACAACCAAAGAGCTGCGTGTAAATATATTGTGCAAGCTGGCGAAGGCCAATTTCGAAAAAAACCTTCCACTATCTTTCCAACTGGCCGATCAGGCCCTTCGGGTTAGTGCGGGGCTAAAGGATGGGAAAAGTAAAGCGATGACCTATGCCACCCTGGTACATTTATATGTTTGGAAAAAAGACATGAAAAACGCCTATCAAAGCCTTGATAGTGCCATGTACTATGCAAAGAAAACGAAAGATAGGGTTACCTTAGGTTTTGTATGGTTTAGAAATGGCTGGCTAGACCTTATTAATGATGAGAATGATAAATCTATCACCAAACTCTTTAAAGCACTCGATTTTTTTAAAGGAGAAAATGCTTACGAATATGAGAGTACCATATATCATTACCTGGCCAGCTTTTATGGATATGGGAACAACCCATCTAAACAACAAAAATATGCTGATCTATGTTATCTAACGGCAGTAAAAAGCCAGCAAGTGGATCTGTTGAATAATGCTTATTTTACCATAGGACAAACTTTTTTTGACCGCTTTAAGCTGGATACCACAAAACGTAATCTGCTGGATTCGGCTTTAAAGGTTTACAAAAAATCTCTTTGGCTCTCTAAAAAACAAGAAGGACGTTTGCTTGTATATAGCAATACTGCCGCAGTAGCACTAAATACTGCCAATACCTATTTTCAGTATTTTCCGGCAAGCTATCGCGATAGCGCAGAAAAATATGTGGATGAGGCGATTGAAATTGCCACAAAAACGAATTTACAGGAGATTTTATTAAATTGTTACGGGTTAAAAAGTGAATATTACCTGCGGGATGGTAATTATGATCAGGCTGAAAAAATATTATTAACTGGTTTGGGCAAAACAGAAGATGGAGTGGTTAAAATGCCGCTCACAAAGTCAAGAATATTTCAGGGACTCTCCAATATTGCTGAGAAAAAAGGAGATAAGGCAGCAGCGCTAAATTATTTAAAAGCATACGTTGCGAATTATAAAAAAGCTTTCGACGAAGAGAAAATAAATAACACCGTTAGGATCGAGGCACAATATCAGTCTGAAAAAAAAGAACAGGAAATCGCATATCTCCATCAACAAAGTGCCTACACGAAAAAATTAAATGTTTTCTACATCATTTCGGGGCTTACCGGGATAGTAGCCTTACTTTTCCTGTTAATCTCCTACAACTATAAACTCAAAGCCTCGGTCAGGAAACAGGAGTTGATTGACCAGCAAAAGGGTGCTGCAGAACTAAAAGCACAATTAAAAGAAGCCGAAGCTTTGCAGTTAAAGGCCGAGCAAGCTTTACTTAAAGAACGGCAGGAACGGTTGGAAAAAGAGGTATTAGCAGGTAATTTGCAGATTGAAGAGAAAAATGAGCTGCTGGAACTCATATCGGGCAAGGTAAGCAGTGAGAGCCATCTTTCGCTTGATGAACAGATTAAACGGATTGTGAATCAACAGAAAAAGATGGATAAAGAGTTTGAAGAATATAAAATAGATTTTTTTGACGCCAATCCCGCTTTTTTTGAACGCCTGCAAGAGAAAGCGAACCATACACTTACCCGGCTCGATTTAAAATACTGTTCATATATGTTGATGGGTTTGACCAATAAAGAGGTTTCCATCAGGTTAGGGATAGAGCCGAAAAGCGTGCGCATGAGCCGCTACCGGATTAAACAAAAACTGGGCTTGGGAAAAGACGACGATCTTAACCTGTTTCTTCAGCAAATAGGTCATTAAATTGTGCTTTAGATAATATAGTTGTTTCGTGCTGCAGAGAATCGGAAATATATGGTATGTAAATAATCCTTACAGCAATATGTGCAATGGTATATTTAAGTACCTGGTACAGGTAAATATAATTTAGCCACAGATGTTCCCATTTTCAGGAGATAAAAAGAATGCACACAGATTTTTCATATCTGTGTGCATCTGTGGTTAAAAAAACCAACCTTTAAAATTAGTTCTTTGCCAATGTAGGTTTAGGCTGGTAATAAAATTCTTCTTCTTCGAAAGTATCTTCATCTCTCTTTTCTGTGTGATTAGCAGGTATAAGTTCATCTAATCTTACCATAGGACCGTTTTTAGCCAACTCACTACCGGCAACTTTCGATTTAAAAATTGGCCATAACAATTGTGCATACCATTGGTCGCCTTCGTAATGCGAAATGCCATAAGCCTTAGGGTATTTGCGGGTAATTAAAGCTGTTCCAAAAATAATGTCCCATAAGAAAAACATATTGCCAAAGTTGCCCTTGTAGTAACCCACGCCATCATCTGTTGTGGCTGCATGGTGTGCATGGTGGGTAGCTGGTGTAGAAATTGTTCTTTCTAGTACCCAGGCCAGTGGGTGCAGTATTTTGTATTTGTAAAAAGGTTTATCCCACGGAATGCTCGAGTGGGCAAGGGTGGTAATGGTACCTTTAATTCCTCTTACCACAATGGCAGGTATGCCAAGTCCTAAATATACCAGGGCGGTGGTTAAGTAAGTTTGTGAAAAAAACAGGGTATAAATGGCGTTCTGCCTGCTGGCCATAGCCATGCCCATGTACGATGCAGAATGGTGGGTACGGTGAAAACGCCATAACCACGGAATTTCATGGTGCAGCCTGTGGTACCAATACTGGGTAAGATCATCGGCAATGGCAATAATGATACATCCCCAAAAGAAAGGAACCCACTCAAAGGTATTCTTTAAACCAGGCAGTACGGCTGGTAAAAATTTTAAACCATAGTAGGCCACAACCGGCCTGATTACCAATCTTGGCAGGGTAAAGCATGCTATATCAACAAAACGTTCGTTTTTTGGCCACTTACCTTTATATAAGCCAAAAGAAAATTCGAGTACGCCAATAAAGAATACTAAAAAGGGAAAACCGAAGCCATTCAGGTTTTCTATTATGTTTTTGATAAAATTAATCACTGGTTCCATTGCTTGATGAATTTTTAGGGTTTACAGATTTAGTTTTTTCAGCTTTATGCTGTTGTTTTAACCAGGGCCTATCGCCGGTTATATAAAATGTAACAAACATTAATACGATAGGCAGTACATAAATGAATAAGCTTAAAAAAGCATTTCTAATAATTTTTTGTCGGGTTTTTTCTTCGATTTTCATGGTTCATAGGATTTTAGTTTTTGTTAATGGTTTGTGGCGCTGGCTTATCGCCAAGTAAACGTTGGGTAAGGTAAAGGCCACCAAAAATGATGATAAAGGGGATCAGCGTTACAATAATGCCCACCAATATCTTTTTCCCTAAGATGCTAAAGTCTGATACTGTCATTTTTTTCTTTCTTTTTTAAATTAATAATTAATTATATCCGGGATTTTGTGTGAGTAGCGTATTGAGTTCTCTTTCTGTTTGAGGGATAGGAAACAGGATGTTTTTTGAGGAAACAGCCGATTTTTCGGGAATTTTTTTAAGGGCATCTACATAAATATTACCGCCCTGTCTTACCAGATCGAACCAGCGATGGCCTTCCTGGATAAATTCTTTTCTACGCTCTAAGAAAACAGAATCTCTAAATGCATCTGCAGATAAGCCGGGCGTTAAATCGGCAATTTTTGCCCTGGCCCTTACTTTGTTAATGGCATTGTAGGCTTCGGCGTTTGGCCCGCTGATGTTATTTACCACTTCTGCGTAAAGCAGCAATATATCTGCATATCTGATTACAGGATAGTTTACCCCGCTTTGTGCCTGTGTATTTAAGGGGCTTAAGGTATAATCAACAAATTTGTTGAAGTATGGCGTATAGGCATTTTTAAAAACCACATATTTACCTGTTGCCGCATTGTAAACAGAATCGTAAAAAGTGGTTTCGCGCCTGGTATCTGCAGGAGAAAAAAGTTCGTAAACACTTTTGTTGGCCGGTACATCAATGGGAAAAGTGCCGGTATTAAATGAGGTAAAACTCTGACTAAGATTTTGTACAACATTTTTTGCCCCCAGGTTACTTTCAAACTGTACAGAGAAAATATGCTCGATGCCGTTCTTGGTTGCTTTTTGAAAGACATCTTTATAATTAGGAAACAGCGCATAACCGTAACCACCGTTTATGATGGTATTGAGTTCGCTAAGGGCTTTAGGCCATAATTTCTGCGTAACATATACCTTTGCCAGCAGTGAGTGGGCTGCGCCCGATGTTGCCCTGCCTAAATCGGCTGTGCTGTAGTTTTTTGGTAAACTGGTGGCATCTGTTAAATCGGCAATAATCTGCTGGTAAACTGTTGCAGTAGCACTTCTTTTAACCAATAAATCTTCAATATTTACACTTTTAGGCTCGTGCAGTACCAATGGTACATCGCCGTATAACCTCACCAGGTTAAAATAAAGCAGGCCCCTTATAAATTTGGCTTCGCGCACCAATCTGTTTTTTAAAACGGTATCTGCTGAAACATTGGGCACATTATCAATCGCAATATTGGCCTTATTGATGCCGAAGTACAATTGTTGCCATACTTTTTGTATCCGGCTGTTGGAAGGGATATAGGTTGATACACCTAAAGCCCTCACATCAGGGTTGGTATTGCTCGGACTAAAAATCTGGTTATCACTGGCATTTTCTACCAATAGGTTTAACTGGCGGCCATATAAAGGGAAATCGCCGTTAGGATCGCTGTTTAAAGAGCTATAAACAGCATTAACTGAAGAAATGGCATCAGATTGTGTTTTAAAAAACTGCGAACTTACAATAACCGAACTCGGGTTTTCTTCGAGTTTTTTGCAGGCGGTAGCCGTAAATATTATGATTGTTAATAACCAGATTATAGGATGGGTGATTGTTTTTTTCATCTGTATATTAATTTTATAAAGTGATAGATAGGCCAGCTAAAAAGGTTCTGGTGGACGGGTATGTTCCAAAATCGATTCCCTGTTTGGTATTGTCATTGTCGTAAAAATTTACCTCAGGATCCAGGCCAGTGTATTTTGTAACGGTGAACAGATTTTGAACAGACACATAAAACCTTAAATTTTTAAGCTTGATTTTATTCGCCCACTCTGTTTTAAAGGTGTAGCCCAATGAAACGTTTTTAAGCTTTAGGTATGAGGCATCTTCAATTAGGCGGTCGGTTACCTGTGGTACCGGCGAATTGGTGGCACGTGCAACAGTCGCATCCTGGTGTTGTGGTGTCCAACGGTCTAACAATGTTGCCGATGCGTTTTGGGTAAGGGTAGGGCGCTCCAAACTTTGCTGAAGCAAGTTAAATACCTTGTTACCATAAGAACCCTGAAAAAATACCGACAGATCTATTCCCTTGTAATTAAAAGTATTGTTTAAACTGCCTGTAAACTTTGGCTGTGCACTGCCCAGGCTATGTTTATCGGCAGTGGTAATAATGCCATCCTGGTTGCTATCTACATATTTTGTATCGCCAGCCTGCTGCGGTACGCCTCCAAGCAGCGGTGTGCCATTAGTAAGATCGGCCGTTTTTAAAAGTCCGTTCGTATCATAACCCCAAAAAGTACCAACCGGCAAACCAACCTGTACAATTACGGGCGATACCTGTCCTGTTGGCGCAACGGGGAAAAAGCTTTTTACGTTTTCTCCCAGGCTTAGCACCTTGTTTCGATTGGCACTAAAAATCAATGTGCTTTTCCAGTTAAAAGCGGGTGTTTTTATGTTTTCGCTATTCACAGAAAACTCAATACCGCGGTTAGATACACTTCCTATATTTTTCAGCGCGCTTGCATAGCCGGTGTATAATGGCAATGGCACATTAAGCAGTAAATCGGTTGTTTTCTTGTAATAAGCATCAAAGGCAATGCTTATCCTGTTGTTTAGAAAGCCCAGGTCTAAACCTGCATTATACTGTGTAGTGGTTTCCCATTTCAGGTCCGGATTGGCAATTTGTATGGGCGATATACCGGTAACCAGTTTTCCGCCGAGGTAATAGTTGGTTGGCGACAATAACGAGAGCGAGCTGTACGGCGGTATTTCCGAATTACCTGTTTGGCCCGCACTCAAGCGGATTTTGAGGCTGTTAACTATATTTTGGAGTGGTTTAAAAAATTCTTCATCGTTAACATTCCACGAAACACCTATAGAAGAAAAGAATCCCCATTTATTTTCTTTACCAAGTTTGGAAGAACCGTCGGCCCTTTCGGATAAGGTAATGTTGTAGCGATGCAGGTAAGAATAGTTAATACGTGCAAGAACCGAGTTAAGGCTCGAACTGCGGGCAGCTGAGTTGGGCAGGTTGGCAATACCAGCATAAGATAAATTATCAAACGTGGTTAAATCATTGGGAAACTGTTGCGCAGATGTGGTAAAAGATTTGCCATTTTCGTACTGTGTACTGTAACCCACAAGTGCATTCAAGAAGTGTTTATCCCCGAAAGTATGGTTATACGTAAGGGTGTTTTCGTTCAGCCAGCTTAGTGCATTGCCAGAACCCAGGGCAGCATAGCCTTTGGTAGCATAGCCTGTAGACCCTCCTGCCGGTGAGGCTGTAAAAGATGGGGCATAATATTGCTGATTGGTGTTCAGGATATCGACCCCTGCTGTAACTTTAAGTGTTAGATCTTTTAAAATTTTATACTCGGCTGCAGTATTACCTAATATCCGGTTAAGGGTGTTTTGGTTTATAGTGGCCACTATATCCTGTAGGGGATTGGTTGGCGTTGCATTTAGGGGATTATTGATATTATAGCTACCGTCGGCATTTTTAATTGTGGCAATAGGGCTGGTGAGGATTAAGCTTGCATAGGCATTGCTAAAGTTGATACTATTGTATGCACTGCCCGGTAATTTGTGCTCTATAGATCTGCTCCCGAAAAAATTGGCTGTAACCTTAAATTTTTCTGAAATGTCTTTCTCATAATTAATCCTTGCTGAATATCTTTTATATCCTGAATTTGATATTACACCATCCTGATTAAAGTAATTGCCCGAAATTAAGTACCTCGATTTTTCATCCCCCCCTGAAACAGAAAGCTCTTGATTAAAGATTGGTGCGTTACTTAAAGCCGAACCTTGCCAATCTGATCCTGATCCAAATGCAGCTATCTGTGCATCGTTATAAGTTTTCGATACACCATCACTTGTATTTACATCGTTTATTAACGAAGCCCATTGCGCTCCATTTAGTAAACTGAGCTTTCTGGCTACCGTTTGCGTGCCGTAGTAGGCATTATAATTTACATTGTTTACACCTTTCTTTCCTTTTTTTGTTGTGATGATAATTACACCATTGGCTCCTCTCGATCCGTAAATGGCTGTTGCTGATGCATCCTTTAGCACTTCTACCGATTCGATGTCACTTGGATTAATGGTAGAGAGTGCGTTTGAACTGGTGCCAATGGAACCAACGTTAGCATTGTCGTTATTGTTGTATACAATAAAACCATCTATAACGTAGAGCGGTGCATTACCAAATGAGATGGAATTACCACCCCTGATTCTCACCGTTGCTGTACCGCCCGGTTGCCCGGAGTTTTGTGTTACACCGATACCAGAAACGCCACCTTGTAACATATTATCAAAACTTGCAGCGGGTTGTGCCAGCAGGTTTTTGGAAACCGAACCTACCGATCCGGTAACGTCGCTTTTTTTCTGGCTGCCATACCCCATTACAACAACATCGTTCAGGCTGCTTGCTTTTTCTGCCAATAGAATGGTAATCGGACTTCCATCAACCACAATCTCTTTGGTTTGATAACCGATAAAACTTATTATAAGGGTATAGGGGAATTTTTGTCCGGTGCGGAACGAAAAGCTTCCATCGGGTGCGCTGGTTACGGCATGTGTAGTTCCTTTTATAGCTAAAACTACATTCCCGATAGGCTGTTTAGTTATCGAATCTTTTACTGATCCAATTAAGGTTGAATTAATGATTGGGGTACTTTCATGCTGTGCACTTGCATTTTTGGTAAACATGGCAATTGCAAGAAATACCATCAGCCTGGCGGCTATTTTTTTTCTATGGATAGATTTTTCCATATATTTATACAGTTTTATTTAATGATTTGAATTGTTAGTAAAACTTGATAACCAGAAGTGATTGGCGTTACGCTGGCTATCGAATAATATCCGGCAGGGCTTCCCTGTCGGTTTTGTTTTTTATGGTAGACACTATCTCATTTTGTAAGTGTTTAAAAAAGGCTACACTTCTGCAGTTAGCCTTAGGCCAGTAATTATTTTATAAAAATTAGGGGGTGATGAGCGCTGCTGTATTAGCAACAACAGGAAAGGCACATTCGCATGGAAACAAATTGTAAATGGTGCATTGTAATTTAATTTATCGTTAATATAATTAACATCATTTTGACAAATATATATAAAATTATCATAAAGACTATAAAAACTATAGAATTTATAGTTTTTATGATAAAAGGCCGTTCATACCTAAAATAAAATTTAAGGCTTCACCAAATAAAGATCAGTAAGGAGTAATTATTCTAAGTTTTTTAATCGTGGTGCTGAGGAGGATATTCTAATTTCTTTACGCTCTTTAGGAGAGGAGAGCCTGTAAAACAGCAGCCAATAAGTGATGGCCATAATCAACATACCTAAGAGCGCATTGATTATATCATTCCTTTTCATACTTGCTTCGCTACAAAAAAAATGCCGATGCGCCGATATCAACCCTAATAATTGTTTTTCTTCTTCTTTTTTATTGATTTCTTAATTTTTTAAGAACAATATTACATGTCTGATCTTCGGAAATAAGGGCTTTGACTACAGTTTAAACAAAAAATGCCGCTAATACTATGAAATTATACTTTGAGATACTTAAAGTTTTATTTCTTTGGTACTGCGTTGGGGTTATTGTTATTTTGATTAATATTTTCTGTCCTAAATAATGGTGCCTGATAATCCTTGGCTAAGTAATCTGCCGGAATGGTGGTGGCATTTCCATCCCTGAGCGCTTTATAATGTGGTGACATAATTTCTACTCCAGCCTGGTTAAACTGATCCTGTATGTTTGCATGCAAAGCAGAATAGATTACGGCTTGGCGGTTTGGCGATTTAGTAAAGGCATTTAATCTATAACTTACGTAATAATCGTCAAGGCTGGTTTGAAGCACATATGGCTTCGGTTCAGCATCAACAAGCTCAGTAGCAAGTGCAGCATTAGTGAGCAGTTCGTGCACTTGCCTCCAGGGCACATCATAACCAATAGTTACGGTGGTATGGATAATGAGTCCCTTTTCTTGTGCTTCAATGCTAAAATTTACTGTATGGTTGTTCATTACAGTAGAGTTTGGAATAGAAACAACTTCGTTTTGGATCGTTCGCACTCTTGTAACCAGCAAAGTTTTTTCAATAATATCTCCTGTAACCTCTCCAATTTTTACGCGGTCGCCGATTCTGAAGGCACGCATATAGGTGAGCACCAGGCCCGCAACAACATTGCCTAGCGCACCGGCTGATCCGAAAGTGAAAAGAACACCCATGAAAACCGAAACCCCTTTAAAAACACCCGAATCAGATCCCGGGAGATAAGGAAAAATGACAATAAGCATAAAAGCCAGAATTAACACACGGATAATCTGATAGGTAGGATTGGCCCAATCTTTATAAAAACCTGGTATAGTGAGTTTGCCCCGTTCGATTTCCATTTTGATAAATCTAACAAAGCGGATCACATATCTGAATACCACCAGAAGAACCAATATAGTCATTAGGTCGGGAATATAGTTCCATATCGATATACCGATCTTTTTAAGTGGGCTGAGGATATAGTTCAACAAGTTAACCGATAGATCGCGGGTAAAAGGGAAAATTCCAAAAAGCACAGGAAAGGCCAGGTAAATTACCGCCAGAATAACCCCATAGCGGATGATTTTCAATAATATTGCGATTATGGCCAGCTGACGGCCTGCGTCCAGAAGTTCATAATTTTTAATCTTTAGCCCCTCTTTAAAGCGTCCTTCTGTGGAGAAAAATTTACTTGATATCCTTCTGAAGAGCTTGTTAATAAGGTAGATCAGGCCAACTACCACTGTAATAACCAATATTGTTAATAAAATTTCCCTCAATAGCACTTGCCAACTTGTATCGTGAACATACTTATCGAGGGCGGCGACTATCCGTTTTTTGATTGCTGTAGTATAAAGTGTTCGGTCGCTTCTGGCCCATAGTGCATCCTGATCGGTTATAGAAAGCAGTAGGGTGTTACCATAGAGCAGGTCTGTAGCTTGTTCAGCAGGAATAAGCTTAAGTGAATCGGATGAGAAATTCGCACCGTCGCCAACCCGTTCTAGTCTGTCAGCCACAGCTTTTGCCCTGTCGGTGGCACTAAAACTACCAAGTTTAGCATAAATAAAATAAAGCGTGTCGCCATTAAATACAACCGGTACACCTTTGATGATCTTCCGTAAAGAATCTATCTGACTTATCTGGCGGAAACGGTGAATGGAATCTCTTTTTTTGAGTGATTTTAATTCAGCCATTAAACTTTCCCGCTCTAATTTATCAGTTACCCCTAATGAACTTACACGTTGTTCGAGTTCAGCCCGTTTAAGCGAATCAGAAAGCCGTTCCGCAGAGAGTTGATTCACCTTATTGAACTCTTTTTCTAACCTTCCATTCTTTAGACTGTCTGATTTTAAAGTTGTACTGTCCTGTCCAAAAGCATAAATAGATACAGCAGCATTTAGGAGAAAAATAGATAATGTGAAAAATTTCTTCATGTTAGTTCATCTTAGACCAGTGTAACGAAAATAGCTAAAAATAATGTGGAAATAAGGTGGGGGTGCCGTTAATAGTCTACGTTTCGTCAGCGATATCAAGACTCGTTTAATTACTGTTGTTCCAAAAAAGTAGCATGCCTCTGCACATTATAGCTGCCCATTTTGTCTGAGTAAAAAACATAGTACCGCTCTTTTGAGCATCGCTTTTTGATTTGCTCCATGAGTTAGCTGGCGCTCTGATAGATTCTACTGATGCCTGACTAATTTTATGCACTGTTTAAAATCTGATAAAACATATTATTCAAGGGCCCCTATTTAATTGGCAACTGCAACTTCAGGAAATATTTTTCCAAAACTTTTAAAATGAACCTGCTAATCACTTTGCTGAAAACAAATGGCAATTTTTGGGATATCAAAGCTTAAATTTCGTTATATTTCCATACGCCGGAAATGGTAAGCAAAGTTAGTCCAGGTTGTTTTTCACCATAGCTGAAAACACAAATATATTTTGAATGACAAGACGGACAATCTGTTCCAAAGTACAATGTTGGTAAATCATTTACGGTCAATTCTCCAAAGTGAAGTAAGTTTATGGAGGTTTCGGAGACAATTTTATTTTTTAATAATTCATTTTTAGCTAAAACCTTTTCATTATTGTACAATTGAAAAATCGGAAAGCCTGATTCATAAGGTGTTATTTTAACGATATTTTCATGGCCACAGTTACAACATTTGAATTTTACTTCTGCTGAGTTACTGATCTCTGCATTACTGATGGTGTTTTTGACAACAGAGACCTGTTTTTCAATGATTATTTTTTTTGAAATGGAATACATCTAAATGATTTTATTGTGCAATAACTACGCCCACAGCTCCCGGGTATTTTCCGCTCGGATTTTTCTTAATTGTTACTTTAATATATCCTTCCTGGGCCAATTTATTCCATGTCTTTTGGTAGCCAGTCGCTGGATCTATCGGAATTTTCCACATGGTCTGCTTACCATAGCCCACCTGATTAAACCAGGGAATAATATCTGCTGTTTGGCCTTTGAAAGTTAATGAATTATTTAAAACTTCGATTTCATAATAAAAATCATAAGTATTTTCCGGTTGGTTCAAGGCTCTTTGCCCGAAGGTATACACTGATCCATTGATGATTGGACTGGTAAAACTTCCTCCCAGTGTCGGAGCTCCTGTTCCGCTGTAGGTTCCAATCGCACCACTGTATCTATCGTATTTTTGTCCCATCGTAATTGGTGAATCATCTACTGTATTGAAACCTCCGTTTGCAGGTGGCCACTTCCCGTTTAAATTGTTGTTTGTAAATAGCGTTTCCAGTTCGGCCCACTTTTGTTTCTTGTATAAATTGTAAACCTGATCCCTCATCGTCTGGCTTACGGTGTTTGAAGGATCATAGGTCACAGCCAGTTCGTTTGCGTTTTTGTAGAATTCGGTGGTTACCGTAATTGGTGGTTCTTCTAAAAGTCCATCCTTATCTGAGCGGCAAGCCACAGACAATAATGAAATGTTTAAAAGTAGTAGGTACTTTAATAGTTTTTTCATGGTTGTTAATTTAGTTTAGTAAAATGATGGCTTTTAAAATAGATTAGTAATGAGCGTAAAATAAGACATTAAACTACGTGACTAATCTAATATTTTTTAATGATAAAAAATACAATTGTGTAATAATACTCGCTACATATTGCAGCCAAAGTGGTTTCAAATTCGATTGTCGGGCAGTTGTTCCGGCCGGCTACTGCTGATTGGCGGCAAGATAGCAGAAGGCCGGACCTATTACTGGAAAGCTGTAAATAGTATGAAAATAAACGGTTATGGTGATAAAGCTATTACAGAGGTCATTAACACGATGAATTGATAAAGATAACTGCCAATTTGTTAAATCATCATATTGCCCCCATGCTAGTCCGAGCGGATTGCAATTTAGATAAAACGTGCTGGTGCGGGTTTTTTAACTCGTACCGATGTAAAAAAGCCATAGTTCTAAAATTTAGAAAGTCGCAATCTTAAACTTTCATAATTTCGAAGCATAATAATCATAGATTATCTAAATTGCTGTAAATTAGATAACAGAACAAAATGAGCAGAAAATATAAGTTTTATAACAAAGAGCACTATATTTTGTCAGCTTTGCAACTGTGTATTGGTTTGATATTTTTGTTAGGCTACAATATTTTAACATTTTGATAGAGCGTTTAGATTATTGTAAAAAGAATAAAGGTATGGAAGTTTCTAAGCGCTAATGAAATGAATTATGTAAAAGAAATATTAAACAATCTAAACATTTTAAACGAAATATTAGATGAGATCGGAACCTCTCGATTGTTACTTAATAACGATTTTTCTGTCGATGAAATGTCAATGGAAGATTGGCTTAAAATTAATGTTAAGCAAAATGGGAGGAATAGGATTCCTTTAAGTTTTACATTTACAATGACGGGGTTGGAAATTAGTTTGGATAGGATAGGTGAGGCAATTGACTGGAATAACGAACAGCTCGAAAGATCAGGTAGAATGATAAAGACGGTATTGAAAAATCTCCTTGTAAGCCATATACTTGTGGAGCATTACGGTTCATCAAGAACTCAAATTAGTTTATTCGGACAAGACGGGACGTGTACAAATAATTTTAAGTATCGTGAAGGTTTCTTTTTAAAAGGAAAACGAGAAGATAAACTTTATTTTCCGATCTATTCTTTAGGGAACAATGAAATTATTTGATAATATAGGTATTTCGGCAAAAGTGCAGTATGATGATTCTCCAAGATCCGGAACACAATGGTTTAAAAACTGGTTTTTCCATCTATAGCAAATACGGAGAAGGGAAGGTACTGAACAATTATTTTCTATTGCTGGCCCAACATTTTCCTAAACGCAGAGATGGTCGTTATACCCGAAATCTCAACTTCGGTGAGTTTATACACTATTGGAGCGGAGCATCAGGAGTAAACCTACAGGAAGCAGCTGAAAAGGCAATTTGATGGCCTGTGGAATATGAACTTCAATTTCTCGGTTTACACGATCTTCCTATAATGATTTCGGATCTCTTTCCATCAACAGTAACCCGCATATAAATGGCTAAAGGGCGATTTTGATAGTTTTTTCGCCTCGTCAGATAGAAGAGCAAGCTAAAATTAGTTTTAATAGTACTCACTTTAATGGTTAATAAATCTAACTTCGCAGGCAAATCAAATCAAGATGTTTACTCTTTAAACATCTTGATAGTTAGTATTTTAAGTCGTATTCGGTGAGTATTCTGAATTTCCCTCTGGAACTCACCGAATCTCTCACTTTAACTATCTAGGTGAGTGAATGGAATCGTATCCCAGAAAAGCAAAAAGCCCGCTATCATACGATTTGCGGGCTTTCGAAGCACTTTAAAACTAATTTGGCGGAGAGCGAGGCTCCCGAACCTGAGGCTAAAAAAGGCCTCTATTATGATTTAAAATAACAATTCTGAATCCACTCACCGAATTGCTCACCTTGATTTTTTACTGCAAATGCTATGACGTAAAGGTAGAAATTTTAATTAATTAAAGGAATGCTTAATTCGTGATGTTAATAATACAACCTACTGCTACTGGTCATATAATCTGATAATTTTATTTCGGAAGGAACCGAAGGGAGTCGAATCTTTCGATTTAACTGTTTGTTAATCAGCATTTTGTTGTGTATTTTTGCTTTAAGGCACCAAATACTCACCTCTATATTTTTAAATGCAAATTCTTAAATTTAAAGGTAGCAAAATGATTAAAACCTTCAAAATCATTACGTAAATTGATACCATGGATCCCTCTAATATTTAAAATGAATCAGAGTTTAAAGACTGGGATTTTCTGCATTAGGCAACTCTAAAATATTGATTTGTTATTTTGTATCGCGATACACACGGTTTTTAACAGACATCAATATAGCCAATATTATGGCAGTTACACTTCTGTTTTCTGTTTCGCTGCAGGCAAGAGTTGATAAAGGTATTGCGCATAATTGTATACAGCCATCCGCGAAAATTAGTTCCTTCATCGAATTTTGCGTAAAAACGGAATGCTTTGACTAAAGTATCTTGAGTTAAGTCCTTCGCATCATCTATGTCGTGGGTGAATTTGAAGGCAAATGCGTCAAGCATCTCCCGGTGTTGTCCGATCAGTAGAATAAACTGGGCACTATTCATAATAGGGTTTTTAAAGTAGATCAGCCGAACCGGTTATCGATTGGCGTTAATGCGTTTCATATGTTCACCTGGCGGGGGAAGAACCTGTTGGAATTACCTTTTCTTGCGTGAGGCAAGATGAATAAATGCCTCCATGATCTAAACACATCAGGAATGTTTTTGTTTCAATTACATCTAGAGCTATACAAAACGGTTAAGCCATGCATCAATTTTATTGGATATTATGCTTAAGGATGTTATATCCTGAACATCTTATGAATCGCAATCATGAGTTGGTCCCAGATTTAAACGGTGCAGTTCATCAATTATATGTCCATTTTTGATTGCCATTCTTTTTAGCAAAAAAAGCCGTTGGCCGCTATAAGCGAATTTGCTTCTGATGATAAAGATCCAACATATTAATAAGTCAAGGACGATGTGGATATGAATTGCTAAGTTGTCGATAGAAGAGTATACATCCTTTTGGGATTGCCATGCCCGGACCTTTCGATTACGAGAATGGCATATCACTGATCAGGAGCATGAACAAATATGAATCCCTGTATCTCGTAAATATTAAAGGTTTTTTGGTTAGGCAGCTAGATCTGCTGCCACAAAATATTGTTTTTAGAATTGATGCAGAAGCTTTTCAATATGGAAAAGTTAATGCAGGTTATTTTAAGTAATGTCGGGTTTGTGCAAAAAATAGTCTATTAATTACAAAGATGTTGAAGATTACGACTATAAATTTGTTTTCAATAAATAATGCTAACCAATTTTATGAACCGTAGACAACTAATCCAAAGCCTTGCTATTGGTATTCCCGGAGTTTTACTTTCTAATAAACTTTCCGGATTTCAATCAAATCATGATGGGACAAAAGAGTTTGTAGAGAAGATTCTTGCAGGACCATTTTCTCCAACATGGGAGTCACTCGCTAATTATCAAACCCCTGAATGGTTTAGGGATGCAAAATTTGGCATGTGGGCACACTGGGGTCCTCAATGTCAGCCTGAAGCTGGCGACTGGTATGCCAGGGAAATGTATATGGAAGGGAGTTGGAAGTATAAGTATCATATTGAAAAATATGGGCATCCTTCGAAATTTGGCTTTAAAGATGTAGTCAATGTCTGGAAAGCAGAGAATTGGGATCCCGAATCGCTTGTTTCACTATATAAAGGCGCCGGGGCCAAATATTTTATGGCGTTGGCCAACCACCACGATAATCTGGATCTTTACAAGAGTAAATACCAGAAGAACTGGAATTCTACCAAAGTGGGCCCTAAAAAAGACATCATTGGCGGCTGGGCTGCTGCGGCTAAAAAACATAAACTGCCATTTGGGGTTAGTGTACATGCTGCACATGCATGGAGCTGGTTTGAAACCAGCCAGCGCGCAGATAAAAATGGTCCTATGGCAGGTATTCCATATGATGGGAAGCTTACAAAAGCCGATGGGAAAGGCAAATGGTGGGATGGACTTGATCCGCAGGAACTTTACGCACAGGACCATCAACTGAGCCAAAATAGCCAGAATAATGGAACGATCCACAAGCAATGGGATTGGGGTAATGGTGTTACTCCGCCTACCAGTGCATACATCAACAAGTTTTATAACCGCACTATCGATCTGATCAACAAATATCATCCGGATATGATATATTTTGATGATTCGCAATTGCCTATGTGGCCAATCAGTGATGTAGGATTAAAAATCGCCGCACACCTTTACAACAAAAGCATTAAGGATAAAGGCAAGCTTACCGCGGTAGTTACCGGAAAAATATTGAATGAAACACAGCGCAAGGCTATGGTGTGGGATATAGAACGTGGTCAGAGCAACAAAATTGAACCCCTGCCTTGGCAAACCGATACCTGTATAGGTGGCTGGCATTACGAACGGGGAATTTACAACAGAAATGGTTATAAAACGGCAAAAACGGTCATCCATACCTTAATTGATGTGGTGAGCAAAAATGGTAACCTGATGCTCAATATCCCGGTGCGTGGTGATGGTACAATAGATGAACTCGAGCGTAAAGTTGTTGAAGATATTGGTATATGGATGAAAGCGAACGGAGAAAGTATATACGGTACCCGGCCATGGAAAGTTTTTGGAGAAGGACCTGCACAACAAAAATCACCTGCATTAAGCGCACAAGGATTTAATGAAGGCAAAGGCGTACCTTTTAGCGATAAAGATATCAGGTTTGTCATTAAAGAAAAAGAACTGTTCGCTACTGTTATGGCCTGGCCTGCAGAAGGTTCGGTTCTGATTTCCAGTCTGGCCGAAGGATCATCAGATTATCCCGGAAAAATAAGCAATGTGCAGCTGCTTGCCACCAAAAAAAATCTGCGTTTTGAAAGAAATTCACAGGGATTAAAAGTTTATTTTCCCGCAGATCAGCCAGAGGCTTCATATGCCAATGCCCTTAAAATTACATAAGCCTAAAATAAATAATTGCCTAATGGCTATAGATTGGATCAACCTGTACTGGAGATCCAATCTTTATTCTAAAAGAACTTTGATAGCTGCAATGGCTCCATTTAATTTTTGGTTGCTGCGTCATCTTTGGATAAAGCTGAGTAATTACTATGCGAAAATGTGCTCCAGGCTAACCTCTCTTTTTTTAAAAAAAAATCTCATGGAAAGAGTATAGAAAAACATAGATATTGTCTTTAAACTATTCATCCTTGCCCCGGGCAAGTTTTAAATGGCCCTTCTGGCCGATCGGCCACTGCAGGGTACATATAACCATTAACCGTAGGGTAGATGTAGAATTTACCATTTGCTGCAACAACTTTGCTTGGTGCCCAATATAATTCTTTAACAGCCGATGGAAAATAAGTGCCTTCAAAACTCCATTTAACGAAATCTTTTGATTTCCAGAGTATAGGAGGACCTGAAGATTTGAGGCCTTTGCCATAGCCATCGGTAGTGGCATAACAATAAAATATTCCATTGATCTGTTGGATACTGGCATCAGCGATCATATCAGGAACCAGCGGCTTGCCAAATGGGTTTCTGTTCTGGGCCTTTATTGAAGCTGATATTCCCAGTAGAAAAAAAATGGATAACAGTGTTTTTTTTGTCATTGATATTTATTTGAGTGTTTTAAGTTTAAAAGCATTTGCTTGTTGACAATATTTGGCGACACTTATACTCTTTAGAGTATCAATTGATGTTTTTGTTGTCATTAAGCAGAAGAAAACCATCTATGCGGTTTACAACAATGTACAAACTTTCATTTTATAATGTTTAAGAAACAAATTTTTCAAGTAGTTATCATGATGGCAATAGCGCTGTCATCTAAGTCCCAAAGCCTCCGTCAGCATAAAGATTTTCCGTTCCCCGATAAAATAAGGTACGATGGTGCCTGTTTATACCTAGATGGTAAACAGACTTTTGTTTATAGTGCAGCTTTTCATTACTTCAGAACGCCCAAGGCACTTTGGAGAGACCGTTTTTCCAAAATAAAATCAGCAGGCTTTAATACCGTTGAAACTTATGTTCCCTGGAATTTATCTGAACTCAATATGCCAAAAGGCCTCAATGACTATTCGCAGGTAGATTTAAAAGACTTAACCGAATGGCTTAAAATAGCGCAGGATGAGTTTGGTTTTTATACGGTTGTCCGTCCCGGAGCATTTATTTGTGCAGAATTTGCAGGAGGAGGCTATCCTCGATGGCTGGCTAAGTTCCGCCCTGATGATGTAGCGGGTTTTTGGTTGCGTAGTGCCGACGACCGTTATCTGGATTGGCACGACCACTGGTATAAAGCCGTGTGTAAAGTTGTTCAGAAAGAGCAGATTACCTCAAAACAGAAAGGTAAAAAAGGAATTATCCTGATCCAGATCGAGAACGAGTACAATGCGCACAAGACAACAAATAAGGTTCACGCGCTGCAACGCATGTATAACTGTGTACGCAATGCCGGTATAACAATCCCTGTTTTTACCTGCCTTACAGCCGAGACCCGCGGAAGCAAAGATCCCGTATTATCGCAGGTGTTCGATTGCGACAATTATTATGTTGGGCTTAAAGATGCTATTAATTGTGCGCAGCGCATGGGTGATTTAAAACAACAGCAGCCCGATGCGCCAGGTTTTGTTACAGAATTACAGGGGGGCTGGTTTTCAACAGTAGGAGGCAAACTGAGTGAAGAGCATTATTCCAACGATAAACATTTTTATGCCATCGGAATGATGTCGATTGCAGGAGGCGCTACAGGTGTTTTTCCTTATGTATTTGTCGGAGGTACGCATTTTGCAGGCTGGGGTGCCAGAGGGCAAACTACAACTTACGATTATAATGCAGCCATCCGCGAAAATGGAGCTTTATCTCCAAAGTACTATGCCGCACAGAATTTGGGCAATTTCATCAAAAAGTATGGGCATGAGCTTATTAATTCAAAAGGTGGATTATGCAGCTTTGAAAAGGCCCCAACCGAAATAGTAGGTGCACAACGTATATCTTCAGATGGTACCCGCTTTGTATTTGTACATAACAGTTCTGCTAACCAGAAATATAGTGGTGCTGCAGCCGCTAAAACTGGTAAAAGCAATAATGCGCAACCCATGTACAACATAGACCAGGATGAAAACAAAGTCCTGATCAAAAGTGAAAATAATGCAGATACTGCAATAGGTGCAATGGCAAACTTGTTAATCCATTACGATCTGGGGCCAATGGAAACAAAAGTACTGATCATTCCCCCAGGCGCTGGAGCTGAAAAGGGAACCTGGTGGTCTTATAGTTTGCCAGAAGGAAAAGCAGTATCGCCAATTAGTTTTCGCTTTGAAGCAGTAAAACAGTACAATGAGGACACACAAGGGCCATGGCGTCCGCTCTATGATGGGAAATCACTGCCAGAAATGGAGATAAATGATCTGCGCTACGTACGTTACCGTTCTGATTTCGAACTTAACAAAGAAGAAGTAAGCAAATACACCCGGATGTTGTTTAACACCTATTCGAGAGACATTATAAATATGGAAGTAAACGGCAAAATCGCGCCCCGGTTATTCCCTTCAGAAAAGTGGGTGGCGGAAGTTACCCGCCAACGTGATAAATCATTTACTTTTTTAAAAGAAACCGAATACGATAACCAGTTCGATTTAACCGGCTTGCTGAAAGAAGGCCATAATGAAGTATGGCTTGTTTACGAAAATATAGGGCATGAACATGGATACTTTCCGATGGAAGAATTATGTGGTATCCGTACCGCAGGTCTTTCTGATGGGGTTACAACGATTAATAAGGTTCTAGAATGGGACTATTCCCCTAACCTGTCTGGTATAGAACACCAATTTACGGATGCTGCTTTCGATAGCAAGGGCTGGAAAGTTGTACCATTGGATACCACTTTTCTAATTCCGCGCAAAGGAAATAACATACAGCCAAAAGGAAAACAAAATGCATTGCTCACCTGGTACCGGGCAGAATTTAAACTGCCTGAAAATGCAGGCAAAAGAACCTGGCGCCTACTTATTAATGCTTCCGGTAATGGATTTATCTATATAAATGGTCATAACATTGGCCGCCATTGGGAAGCTGGACCACAAAGAGAATTTTATATCCCCGAATGTTGGCTAAACCTCAAGGCAGGAGAGAAAAACAACATTACGCTGGGCTTAAGGCAAACCGTAAATGGTGCTGTAATAAGGAGTATGGAAATTCAAAACTATGATAACGGAGATAGTTAAACTATTTATCTAATCTATCCGTATGAAAGGGCGCCACAGTTATGCTGCTGGCGCCCTTTGACTTTGCTGGGTTTTGCGGTATGAGAAATGAGTATCGTTAACTTTTTTATTTGTCTAACAATAAATAAAACATTTATATGCTGAAAAAACATAAAGAATCGTTACTTGGTGTTGATATTGGTGGCTCGCATGTTACTACTTCACTGATAGATATGGCCAATACATGCGTGGTACCTAAATCGTATTCAAGAGAAAAGGTTAAAGACAATGGAGTGCCGGAAGAAATTTTGGATGTTTGGATAACCTGTATTAAAAGAAGTATCGATTTGGGAGGGGCTGATGAATCGAATGTGAAAATTGGTATAGCTATGCCTGGCCCTTTTGATTATGAACGCGGAATTTCTTTAATTACAGGTATGAATAAGCTCGAGTCGCTTTACAAAGCCGATATACGCGCATATCTTGGTACAAAATTAGCAATACCAAAAGAAAATATTATTTTCAGAAATGATGCAGAGGCCTTTCTACATGGTGAGGCTCATTGTGGTGCTGTTAAACAGGCGTCAATCGCATTGGGAATAACTTTGGGAACCGGAGTTGGATCAGCAATTCATTCTGCCGGGACTACCCTTGATGCCAATTTAGGCATTTCTCCTTTTAAGGAAGGAATTGTAGAAGATTACTTATCTACCCGGTGGTTTGTTTCGCGATATACCCAACGCAGCGGAAAAGAGATTGCCGATGCCAAACCTGTTTTTGACTCAGCATCATCCAGTGATCCGGTAGCGTTGGATATCATAAGCGAGTTCACATCAAATTTGAGCGAATTTTTATACAATTTCAGTCTTCATGAGCGCCCGGGTGCTATCGTTCTCGGCGGAAATATTGCCAAAGCTTGTCCGTTGTATCTCGATCAGGTTAATGCGAATTTGGTTAATCTTGGAATCGATGCTCCGGTTGTACCATCTGCCTTAGGAGAAGATGCCGCAATGCTAGGTATGGCATATTATTTAAGCGGAAACCGTCCAGATGAAAATGCCATTTTGCATTCAAAGGAAATTGTAAATCTTAATACCCGTTGATTATGAGTCAGATCAATCATCGATTTGATCATTTTTGCTATACATTAGGCTAGTCCGAACAATAAATCACTGATCATATGAAAAAATTCTTCAATATACCCCGTTTATTAATTTGCTTATTTCTATTGATAATTTGCGAAAATAAGTTATTGAGCAATACCGGGAAGCAAACTTTTATTAAGCCAACACTAGAGGCCAATGAAATAACCATAATTCATCCGGCAATGCTGCATACGAAAAGCGATTTTGAATTTATTAAGAGTAAACTTGCTCATAATCTTCAACCTTGGAAATCCGGATTCGATGTATTGGCTGCAAGTGGTTTCGTATCACTCAACTATGTTGCTAACCCACAAATAAAGATCGTTCGAGGAGGCAAAACACGCGAAGAACCAGACCCTGACAATTACAGTAACGCTTATCGCGATGCCGCCGCAGCCTATCAGCTTGGCTTGATGTATAATTTAACCGGAAATACGAAGTATGCAGATAAGGCTGTTGAGATTTTAAATGCATGGGCAATTACCAATAAAAATATAACCGGTAATTCGAACAAGTTTTTGGCCTCAGGTATTTATGGATATCAGTTCGCTAATGCCGCAGAGCTTGTAAGGGGCTATTCAGGTTGGAAGGCAGCTGAATTTAAAACCTTTCAAAACTGGATGTTGAATGTTTGGTATCCGCTGGCCCTGGATTTTTTGCAACGCCATAACGGAACCTGCGCTACTCACTACTGGACAAATTGGGATATCGCTAACATGACAACCATTCTTTCTATCGGTATCTTAACGGATGACAAGAGTAAGATTAATTATGCTGTTGATTATTTTAAAAATGGGATAGGAAACGGAAATATTTTTAAAGCTGTTGTTTACAGGCATAAAGTAGGAGATGAGGATTTAGGCCAGGGGCAGGAATCAGGCAGGGACCAGGGACATGCTACACTCAACATTTCGTTGTATGGTGCTTTTTGTCAAATGGCTTATCATATTGGTATCGACCTTTTTGCTTTCGATAATAACCGGGTATTAGCCCTTGCCGAATATACTGCAAAGTATAATGTTAATGCAACCAATGATGTGCCATTTTTAACCTATAAAAATTGCGATCCGGGTATTGAACATAACGTCGTATCAAGTGGGGGCAGAGGAAACGTACGTCCCTGCTGGGAACTGATTTTTAATCATTACGCGAAGATAAAAGGATTAAAAGCCACATATTCACAGCAATTTGCCAGTAAACTTAAGCCGGAGGGAGGTGGTGGAAACTATGGGCCAAACAGCGGGGGATTTGATCAGCTCGGTTTTGGAACTCTAATGTACTCTCGCTAGTTTTTCCTGGCATGATCAGCTCATCATCAAATTAACTCATCATGAAGATCAATTTATCAGTAAAGCCAATTAAATATTGGCTTGCTATTATGCTAATTGTATCACATTACAGCATTGCCGCCCAATCTATAGGGGGTATCCAGACAGATGCGAGCCGGTTGAGCAATATCTATACTGCGGTACCATTCCTACTTATTACTCCGCAGCCAAGGTCGGCGGCTATGGGGAATGCGGGGGTTGCGCTTGATGCCGATGCTAATGCCAGCACAATCAATACCTCGGGATTGGCATTTCTGCCAGAAGGAGACATCGGTGCCTCGTTTTCATACAGCCCATGGCTCCGGCAGCTTGCTTCCGGCATGAGTATTTCATTGCTTACAAGCTACTACAGATTGAATGAACGTAATACGGTTTCGGCATCATTGAGGTATTTTTCAATCGGTGATGTAAATTTTAGCGACGATAATTTTCAGGATCTCGGTGTTTATAATCCAAGCGAATTTGCCTTCGATATAGGGTATGCATTAAAACTGGGGCCCGGATTTGCCCTTGGAGGTAATCTGCGTTATATCAGCAGTAACTTAATTGGCGGAGGCGCGGTAAACAATGTGCGTACAGGTAAAGCCATGGCAGTAGATGTTTCAGCGCTTGAAAAATCAGAGATCCAACTGGGAGGAGCCCCAGCAATATTGAGTTTTGGAATTGGCCTCTCCAATATAGGTACCAAGATGATTTACGGCAATTCGCTAAAATCTTATTTCCTCCCGGCAAATTTTAAAATAGGCTCTTCACTGAAAATGGGAGAAGGAACAACAAAAGTTAGTTTTGCGCTTGATTTTAATAAATTAATGGCGCCAACCCAACCCATTTATGATGCTGACGGAAATATAGTAAAGGGCAAAGATCCTGATCGTTCTGTGCCTGCAGGTATAATAGGTTCTTTCAGTGATGCACCCGGAGGTTTCAGGGAAGAACTTCAGGAAGTAGGGATATCTGTAGGTGCCGAAGTGAGTTTTAAAGAAGCATTGTACCTGCGTACCGGTTACCTTTATCAAAACCCTCAAAAGGCTGATAATTCTTACTTTACCCTTGGCCTTGGCGTTCGTTACAGCAGTTTAGCCTTCGATTTTTCGTATCTGATCGGGTCGGGTCAGAGTCCTTTAAGAAATACATTAAGGTTTGGTGTACAAGCAAATTTTAATAAGCAGAGATAAACCCGGGGAAATTGAAAATCCCCTAACTGATTATCTAACAGCTTAATCGGAGGAAAAGGTGTTAATTGACCACCTGATGAAAAATAAGCTGCTGAAAAGACATTTTGTAAAAGAGTTAGCATAAGGTTATCATTTTGCCAAAAATTGAAAATAGTGCGAAACTCTTATACTGTTTTTCATTGAGTGGTAACAACAGATAGGGACCTGTTTGCTAATTAGATATGAAATTTCCTCTGGTTTTTAAAAGTATTTTGGACTATCAAACGTGCAGGATTCGGAAGTAAATCCATCTTTAATATCCGTTGATACAAGCATACATTATTAGAATATCAAATTCAGAATCCAAGAATATTTTTCACGGTCCAATTATCTTGAATATTTTGCTCTCGCACTTTTGAGTTCTCCAATATGGCGGGCAATCCAAAGCCAAAGCGGGGTTACCTGGACTAATAGTCCTCTACCTAAAGGCGTTAATTCATATTCTACCCTTGGTGGCACCTCAGGGAAGATACTTCTTGCAACCAGTCCGTCCCGTTCCAGTTCTCGCAGACATTTTGTTAACATTCTCTGACTGATTCCATTAATATGATTTTCCAAATTTGAAAAGCGCATCCTGCCATCAATTCCTAGGGCGTGGACTACAAAAAGTGACCACTTATTCCCAATATGATTCAGGATATCTCGTTTAAGTTCATCCTGATCTTTGTTCAGTACTTTGCAAATGTCATCCCAGGCTTCAGTTATTTCGGCATCTGTCATTAGTTTCTCCATAATTGTTTTTTAAAATCACACTGTTGCTGGCTAAAGGTAAATTTTTATTGCGAGAAAGGGTTTATATCCATGTGGATTATGTAGTGTAAGTCTGCTGTGCTATTAAATATTCTTATTATATTTAAAATAATCTATCTATAATTCAAAAAACTAACATCCATGTAAGTAGCTCACAATGAGGTATCCTATTGTTTAATGGGGCTGAGTAGACTAATTTTGCACAGAAAGGGAACCAATAGCGATAGGCTAAATCAGTGTTTCCATTATTAAATTCTTTATTGTATGAAAACAGAATCAATTTTAGTTTTGGGAGCAGGCGAATTAGGGATGCCTGTTATCCGTCATTTAGCTGAAAAAGCTAGAAACTACACCACTATAACAGTTACAGTTCTGCTCAGGCAAGCAACGATTCATTCCCAAGATGCAGATAAAAAAAAGAATAATGATGCACTCCGGGAATTAGGAATAGAATTACTTGCAGGGGATTTATCTGCTCCATCATCTGAACTTGTCTCAATTTTCAAGAATTATGATGCGGTGGTTTCCTGTACAGGTTATGGAAGCGGTGCAGGTGGTTTTCAGCTAAAATTGGCTAACGCTGTATTAGAGGCTGGAGTCAAAAGATATTTTCCGTGGCAGTTTGGTGTTGATTTTGAAGTTATAGGACGAGGCAGTGCGCAGGATCTTTTTGATGAACAGCTTGATGTCAGGGAATTACTCAGATCACAAACAAGAACAAAATGGGTTATCATATCCACCGGTATGTTTACCAGCTACCTTTTCGAACCATTCTTCGGCGTTTTGGATCTAGAAAAAAAATCAATTAACGCCATTGGTGGATGGGATACTGCAGTTACTGTGACCACACCGGAAGATATTGGAAGGCTGACTGCTGAGATATTTTTTGCAGAACCAGCTATAGAGAACTCAATCGTATATATAGGTGGGGATACAGTTACGTATGGACAATTGGCTGATACCGTTGAGTTACTGTCAGGACAAGAGTTTAAGCGTACGCTCTCTAATATGACCGAGATACAGGCAGATCTTGAGAATGATCCAACAAATTTCATTAAAAAATACCGTTCAATATTTGGAGCTGGTCGGGGTGTTTCCTGGGAATTGGAGAAAACTTTTAATTTTCAAAATGGCATTCCAACAACTTCTGCAGCGCAGTGGGCGAAGGAGAACATTAATTGGAAATCTACAACCAATTAGCATTTTCTGTGTTCTTTACTCCAGGAGAACACAGAAAACCGATTTAATCAAAAATCCCGTAGCATTGCATACACACCATAATCTTGGGTGTCTATATCGTATAAGGGCCTGAGTATAAAATTATTGTTTTGGTTTTTAAGCATAAAGGTATTGTTGCTATGGTCGAACACAGTTAGTTTTTTTAGCAGATCATTTGCGGTACCTTTCAAAACTACTTCTTTTGTTGACTCAAATGCCAATAAAACCGGACCATATGAAACGGATATAACCTGCGGACTGTTTGGCATTTGTTTTATCTGAAAACCATAGTGAAATATAAGTTCTACCTGATCGTTATCTTTCCATATTCTGTTCAGGTTAAGGTATGACCCAGCTTCTGCATTAACAGATAACTTCTTTTTATTGAGGTATACTTCTGTTCCCTGGGCCCAGGATGGGATAAAGAGCTTAAGTGAAAAAACAGCACTCTTTTTAATTTTTACCAGGAGATTTACAAGAGAATCATTTGGCATTTCTCCTTTTTGCTCCAGGCTGATATTTTTCGCTTTCCACTCAACTCTTGAAGGTATATAAAGGTTCACATAAAGAGCCGAATCATTGTGGTAGTAGATCCGGGTATTAAGCTGGGCGAATGCCTCAGTGCAGGAGCCGGTGCAGCAGGCATAATCATTTTCCTTGAGGTATTTTTTGTTCCGCGGCGATCCTAGTGGCAAATGGTAGATAAATGCACCGGTACGATTGCTTTGCGCGGGTAGTACGGCGTTATAAAACATGTTCATATAGGTGTCTGCATACTTGGCATCAGCTGTCCAGGCAAAGAGAGTTGAAGTGAGTTTTTGTGTATTATGCGAAACGCAGCTTTCTGCAATTTCTTTTGTTAGGGTGAAAAGATGCCCTGGTTCACCCCAATGTTCGGCGGTAAGGGAAGTTTTAGTGGTAACATTAGGCCTGGGGCCGCTGCTGGTGCCATTAACATAGGCGTGGCCTTTCATCAATATTTCCCAAAAATTTGTTGCCGCTTCACGGTAACGGATATCACCGGTAGCATCATACCCTTCAGAAAATCCATTAACGAGTACCAGGTGGGTATTGGAATGAAGTCCGGAGAGGATGTCGCGGTTCTGCAGAAGCGGATTGAAAAACCATTGAGGATCGAAAATTTTTGCCAGGGCCAGATGTTTTGGATCCCTGGAAATAGCATATAGTTTATACAAGACTTCGTTCATTGCACCCATCTCGTTCTGGGGATTTGCATCCACCGTATACATCATTCTTTCCTGGGTTTCCCTGGGCAATGCTGCCATCCGCTTATCTACGTATGAAGCCATCCCCAAAAGTATTTCGTAAGCCTTTTTGTTTTGCGTATGGATATAAACATCAAGCATACCCTGCATGATCTTTTGATAAGTATAATATGGTGCCCAAACCCCTGTAAACCTGTTTTCAAGGGTTTTAAAGTCCTTATCCGGAAAGGCACTCAGATAGCCATTACCGAAAGCTTTCTGGCATTTATAAAGCTCATCGATCATGTATTTTAATTTCGATGTAAGTTCAGGCTGATGGTACTTTTCTACCAGGTGGGAAACTGCTGAAAGGTAGTGGCCCACAAAATGCCCGCGGAGGCCAATGCTGGGTGCTTCCCATCCTCCAAGCGGTTTAGCAGTAGAGGGGAGGCCTGCAGTGAGCCTAAAATTATGCAATAATCTATCAGGTTCCTGAGCGTTTAGAAATGAAATATCCAGTTCTTCACGGTGTTTAATCTCTGAAATGCCCAAGCTCACCTCTCGATCGCTAAAAGGCGACACAGTGGCGTTTATAACTACAGGGCCTTGAGAAAAACAATTTAAGGTGGCAAGGATAAAAAGGAAGGATATAAATAAGTTTTTATACATCAGTGTTGAATAATTGTGAATATAGACAATAAATAATGGAATGGATACCCTGTAGCTCATGCACTTGGTCGATAAAAAGCTTAAAGCTTTTTTCCGGAAAGGGAACTAAAATATAGAATTACCTATATTTTGTAAAACAAAAAGCATCATAATTGCATGGATCGCAATCTTTAGCGTGCATAAAAGACTTCCTTCAAGGCTCTTAGCTGTGATGTACGTAGCAGTTTTTTGATAATTTTTAAAAGCTTCGGTCAATGCCTTTGCATTTATTGCCCGGAGTAGTTTTAGGAAATATTTATTTTTTTTATAAATAAATAGAGTATTAAATCTGGTAAGCAGTGTCTATTGGTAAATAGTTTAAAAAACTATAGATGAGTTGTTGAAGAGTTTTTATCTTCACCCTTGTGATCGGAAATATTAAAGAATGAAAATTTAAATTTTCACAATGCTGTATATAATTTGCAATAGTAAATTAAATAGCAGGGAAAAGGATAAAGACCGGCCAAATTGGGAGCAGATAAATTCAGAAGCATTCATCAAACGGAGGCATAACTCACCTCCGAATAAAAAACTAACCAATATAGATCAGTTAAATCTAAAATGTTCAAAAATATCTTTTAGAGCTAACCGTCCTAAAAACTTTTATTATCAACGAACAAACTATGCGTATTATTGTTGTTTTGTGTGTTTTTTTGTTGAGCTTTTTAAATATTGCAATTGCAGTTCAAAAAGTTCAATTTGATTCACTTTCGAATAAAATGCCTTTAGAAGATACTTCGAAAGTCTTGATGAAAAAGCAACCGACCAAATCAAAGGGGCTTCAGAGCATTTCAGTACCTGTAAAATCCAATTTTCCTGCTAATAGCCTACAGCAATATCTAAAAGGAAATGTTGCTGGTTTATTTGCTACCGAGGCCAGTGGCGAGCCAGGTACTTATCAGCATATGTTTATTCATGGTACGTCTACTCCATTGATCACTCAAGAAGACGTTTTAAAAACCCAACCATTAGTGGTTATTGATGGATCGCCTGTTCTTTCAAGCGAAAATCCATATACTTATGATATACAGCGCCCTGATTATAGTTTTAATAGAATTGGCCCTTCAACCAATCTGCTTGCGGGATTAAATATTGCTGATATAGAGTCGGTAGAAGTATTAAAAGACCTGTCTAAAACGGCAATCTACGGACCCCGTGGCGCAAATGGTGTAATTTATATCCGAACAAGGGCTGGGTCAACAACATCAAATATGAGTTTTAACTCTTCTTTTGGTGTTGCCGCAAAACCATCCATTACTACTTTAAACGGGGGCTACGAAGATAGTTTCAGACAACGTTTTTACAGCAGATATGCTAATCCTGCACAGTTACAGTCTTATCCTGGATTTTTGAGGGATTCCATTACGACCAAATACTATGGAGAATCATCCTGGGCGGATGCTTATTATAAAAATGCATTAATGTACAATGCTGATGCTTTAATGTCTGGAGGATCTAAGAGAGCCACCTTTAAATTTAATGTGGGAACACAAAAAAGCTCAGGTAACGCAGATGAAACCTTTTTAAATAAATATTATACGGCTATTGACCTGAATATTATACCAAGAAGCTGGATAGTGGTAAGTGCTAATATAAAAGGTACCAGGTTAGACCGGAACCGGAACAGATATAACAGGGACCGCCTGGCCGAAGTGGGGTATTTACCTGACCTGACAGAGGCTCCGGCACCAAACATTAACAGTTACAATTCTTTTATCGACGAGTTTAAGAAAGGATTTGATAAAAACTATAACAATATTGCGAATGGTTTTTTAAATGTGGCGATTAAGCTGCCATTTGATATTAACTACAATACCCGTTTTGGTGTGAGTTACAATGAAGGGGGAAGAGATCTGTTTTATCCGAGTACGTTATTGGATAATTCGAACTATGCATCCAACTATTTTGGCCTTAGCCAACGCCTGGTTTACGATAATTCACTCAATTACAAAATAGACCTGAAGTCGAAGCACTCCTTTGATTTTTCGGTAGGTAGCTCAATACAATGGGATAAAGACCGGTACACCTATTCTTATGCCTATAAGGGGGTTAGCGACTATTTAAAGGTGAATTTGCTCAAAGCAGGTAATTTTAACTCTAATGGAGCTTTTAAAGACCAGCTAACCTTTAAGTTTCTTGACCAAACCGCAACAAACCTTGTATCTTTTTATACTGCTACAAGCTATAAGTTTAAAGATTTTTACAGTGCAAGTTTATTGCTCAGAACTGATGGTGCATCTAACATGCAACCGGTTCACCGCTGGTTCTTTTCTCCGGTTCTTTCAGGAGCCTGGGACATCAAAAAGCATAAACTCTCCAAGTCTCCGGTAATTTCGGCTTTAACGCTTAGGGCCAGTGTGGGGCGCATAGGTATTGCTCAATTGACCGATCGCATTTCATTGGGAACACAATATGCATCAGAAGCCGGTTGGACAAATGAGCTCAGAATTCCTTCTTACCTTAATACCGCAACGTTGATGAGGTCTTATTTATATGGATACCTGGGGTATGACATACCATGGAGTTATAACGAGCAGTTAAGTACAGGTGCTAGCTTTGGTTTTTTTAAAAACAGGATCGTAGGAGAGCTGAGCTTTTATTCGACAACAACAAAAAACCAGCTGATTAACATTCCGGGTGCTGCAGAGTATGGCTATTCAGGGTTGTTTCAGTCAGGTATGGATATTAATAACAAAGGTGTCGATTTATTCTTATCTGCAGATATTTTAAAATCTGCCTCAAAGAAAGGATTTAACTGGAACTCTTCTATTAATCTGAATTTTAACCGCAATACCTTAAAAACTTTACCGGGAGGTTTATCCGAAATTATTATAGGCGACAGAAAGCTAAAGGTTGGCCAGGCCGTTGATCAGTTTTGGGTGTTAAAAAACAATGGCATATATAACGCCGATGATGAGGTTCCTGTAAACCCAGCTACGGGAAATAAAATGACTTATAAAGGCACCGAATTAAAAGCAGGAGACCCGAAATGGGCAGACATCAATGGTGATTATAATGTAGACGATAAAGACAAGATTTTAACAGGTAATATATTACCTGCAGTTTCGGGAGGTTGGAACAACAGCCTGAAATATAAAAAATGGGACTTGCAAACCAGTTTCTATTTTAATTTAGGTAGAAAAGTGCTGAATCAGAATATGGCCAATCGCTTCAATTTTATTAACCTGGAAGCAGAGAATAGCATCAATTCGGTAAAAGAGTTTACCTTTTGGCAGGAACAGGGCAATGCGGCTTTATACCCCACCTACAACCCCTGGAGCCCGGTTATTCCATACCGGTCAGAGCAGGATCTGTTTTTGGAAAATGCCTCTTTTCTTAAACTTAGGAGCATTAGCCTTGGTTTTGACCTGACCGATAAGTTGCTGGCTTCAAATAAGAAGGCAACAAGATTTAAGTCTTTCTATGTTTTTGTTTCTGCGAGTAATTTATTCACCATAACATCATACTCTGGCCGTGATCCCGAACTGGTTAATACAAGCGGTATTGATACCGGTTACGGACTTTCACTGCCAACAATGTTTGCTGCCGGATTAAAAGTTGATTTTAAATAGTTTTTAGAAATGAGAAGATTAAGTTATATAATGCTCATCAGCCTGTTGCTTCCCTTATTAGGTTGCAAGAAGATTTTAGATGTAGACTCTACACGTGCTATCGGTGATGTAAATATGTGGAACACATTAGAAGATGCAAGGGCCGCATTATTTGGAGTTTATGCACTTAACAGGGCTGCAATGTCTGATAATAACCGGCATGTGATTTACGGAGATATTCGATTGGCCGATTTTGAACCTACTTCGAGGCTTGATCTTAAGGCCATTCATAATAACATGCTGAATGCCGATTATAAGCTAATTAACGACCTTTCAGATTGGCGCCCGTTTTATGCAACCATCAATGCCGCTAATTTATACCTGGAAAGAATCCATGAAGTATATGAAAAGGATAAAAGATTTGTAGAACAAACTTACAATCTAGACAGGGCACAGGTAAAAGCCTTAAGGGCTTTCTCTTATTTTTACATGTGCAGGATATGGGGCGATGTACCCCTTATTTTATCCTCACATGAAGGTAGTTTTACCAACAAGCCTCGCGATCCACAGGATAGGATATTTGCTGTAATAGAGCAGGACCTGCTTGAAGCTGAACCTAAATTACCTTATGCTTATGACGGTAACGATCCTGAACAAACCGGGTTATATTATGGCCAGGGCATTGGAACTTATTACGGATTAGGTTACATGGTTAGTAAACAGGCCGTATGGACCATGCTGGCACATATGTACGCATGGAGAGGGGATTATGCCAATGCGGCCATTTATGCGCAGAAAATTATGGATAAGACCCGTGTTGTAAGCGGGTCTGGAGCCGCTTTGGCAGGTACTTTCCGTAACACCGGTGTCGGTTTCCCAAATGCATTGAGAACATTTATAGGTGCCTGGACCCGTTCATATGGTGTGGAGCAAACGGTTTTATTTGCAGTAGCACGGGGTGAATTTGCAACTTCTGGAGTAATAGAAGAACTCACTGCTGCAGAACCGCTTATACCTAATCGGAAAATACCAGCCATTTATGTGCCGTTAGATAGTTTGTTTTCCATGTATAATGAAGGAAGAGACTCTCGCTTTAGCGTGGACAGTGTGACCAAACAGGTTACTTCATTTGATGGCTTTTTTACCGGTTTTGATAAACCATACCCTGTATTCCGGAAAATATTTGTTACCTGGGACAATTTTGGCACAGTAAGGGAATAAATATAGTTGGTGATTTCGGCTTATTTGCCAGCCCAATCGTTTTCAGCAGATTTACAGAAATGGCACTACTCCTTTCAGAGTGTAGGGCTGCGTTGAATGATAAGGAAGGCGCTATAGCCATCTTGAATCAGGTTAGGGTTAATTATGGCGTGCCAGCTTATGTTAGCGAACGGGATAACGGCCCGCTCGTTGATGCAATCTTTAAAGAAAGACGACGCGAACTGGTTGGTGAAGGCTGGCGATGGTATGATTATGTAAGGTTTAAGAAAATTAAAAATAACGATCCAAAGTTTAACCAGCTCATCCAAAGTGGCGGTATCTACTGGCCAGTTTCCCGTACGTTGATCAGTCAAAATCCAATGTTAACACAATATCCTTATTGGAAATAATATGAAGAGATTTAGTTTTATTATAATAACACTGTGCGTGGTAGCTGGAGTATTATTAAATTCTTGCCAAAAAAACGAGTTAAAAGGTGGTCTTTCAGAAACAGGAAAGGGTTTCTCCGGCAATACTTACGATTATCTGAGGAGTAAACCCGGAATCTTTGATTCGTTATTATTTGTGATTGACCGATTGAAATTGGCCGATGTACTGAAATCAGATTCAGTAACCCTTTTTGCCGTTACAAATACCAGTTTTAGATTGGCATCTGACGATTTAAATGCGCAAAGATTGCGTACAGGTAAAAAGCCTATCTACCTGAAAGATTATAGGTTAGATCAATTGGATAGCCTGATGTGCCGTTATATCCTCAAGGGTGTTTTTTCTTCCAAAAAGTTATCAGTTCTTAATGGAATAAATGTTTTTGCATACAAATATGGATATGAGTTAAATGCCAAGGCAACTGCTTCGTCGGCCATGGGGCAAGTAGGTGCAGGGCCATCATCAATCGTTTACAGCAGTAAAAACAGGACGGAGTTTAAGGCGAACTGGTCATCAGCCATAGCCTATTCTATAGATATACCAACCGGGAATGGCCTGGTACATATCATCGACGATAAGAACTTTTTTGGTTTTGGATATTACAGCAAGCAACCTTCAACACCTTTCCGCGATTTTGCATTCAGATTGCCCGAAACATTCGATGTTGATTCGGAGCCTTTAGAAGCAGAAGATTACGACAATGGAGGCTGTGGTGTAGCCTACCACGATACCAGAAGCCCTTGCAACGAGATTGATGGGAGATACTGGAATGATGGAGGGCAGTATAGGACTGCTGAAGGGGTGGATATGTGGACGCAGCCTGCAGCATATAATAAAGGTATTTTTTACCGGCAGGGGTACAGGATTGCTGCAATGAGGACTGGCGAATGGACAAACTATTCTATTGAGGTACCTGCAGATGGCAATTATGAAATCAAAATACATTACAATGTCCAAAATAGTACGGGCAATCCTCCTGCATACTGCGACCTCCGGCTTGACTGGAAGCTATTGGGCAGGCGTGTAGCGCTACCGATAACCGGTGGAAAGATGGATGAAGTAAAAGCTGGAACCTTTTATTTAACAAAGGGAATTCATTACCTCACTTTTTGTACAATGACCTCAATACCAGATTTAAGTTTCGATGCTTTCGTATTTAAACGCGTTAACTAATGAACCAAACCAATATTAAAACCTCATTGATAATGAAAAAAATTATATTATTTGTAGCAATAGTAGTTTTTTTTCTTTCTTCATGTAAAAAAATATTCAATTTACCTGAAGACAAGCCCTATCTTAGTCAGGATGCGAATTATACCTCTGCACCCATATTAAGACCAATTCTGGGCCGAAATACCTTGTTTAGCTATTTCAAATCGGATAATTCAAGTTTCCCAATAAAGTTTGAAATTATCGATTTTACGAATCTTGATCGATCACCTTCAAATAAATTAAACCTGAAGCGTAATGTTTATGTTTGGAAACAAGCTTACACAGGTAAGGAAACAAGCGTTGAAGAAATAAACGCTAAACGAAGTGTAGAAGAACGTCCCCTTTTTGAAGTTAATTCAGCAGGAGAGTTTATCATGTGGTCATCTGCTACTGATGCAGATTTTAGAAAACCGCAAACAGATACCGCTTATCGGTTCAACGTGAAGGTCAGCAATGGTGGCGGTGAAAGGGTGCTGGGGCCATTGTTCCTGGCTCCTTTAGCTACAAGACCTTACGAACCATCTTATCATCTTAATGAAATTACTGCGGCTCCACGAAAAGAAGTTTCTGGTGCTGTTAAACGGCTGGTTCCTGCTACTTTGGTAAACATGGTTGGCGTAACTACGGGTAACCCCTTAGTTAGGGAAACAGGTGCAGGAACCACCACCTTGAAACAGGATGTTTGGGTGTATTTTAAGCGTAAAGGTGATGGAAATACGCTTACTATCAAATTTTTCGATAAGGATTCGATCGCCATTAATCCTTTAAAATTCAATGGTACAGACTGGCAGAAGCTGATTCATGGATTCAACCCTGTAATTAGCCCAACTTCGGTGAAGTATGATGTAGCCTATCCCATTCCATTAACAAACTTACCCACGCCTTATACCACCACTGATGGGCTTCAGTCATTACTGACCCTTAGTTACAACAGAATTGGTTTTAGTGGCCTTAGGGTGGTTGCAACCATGACCTTGCCTTTTAATATCTATCAAGCTGGCGATTGGGAAATTGTGTTTTTCTTTCATAACGAGAATCCAAAGTTTGAAGATGAATAAAGACATGCAACTTAAAAATCAATTAATATCTGGTTTAGATTTTACTCAAATGAAAATATTTTTTTCCATACTCACGTTCATCTTTTTATTCTCGGTAAAGGACCTTTGTGCTCAAGGTACCATGATTGTGAGTGGTACCGTTAAAGAAAAAGGGACCAATGTTGGCCTGCCAGGTGTAAGTATCACATTGAAAGGACCTCCGGATAGAGCAATTAGCTCAACAAAAGCGGATGGTAGCTTTACGGTAAGCGTACCGGTAAATGCAAGATTAAAATTTACGATAATAGGCTTTGAGCCGAGAGAAGTTACTGCTACCAAAACCCTTAACGTTGTACTAAATCCGGATGTAAGCACTTTGAATGACCTGGTTATACGTGGATTCGTTACCAAAACCCGCGATTTAAGTTCTGGTTCTTCGGTAAAGATTTCTGGCGATGATTTACAGCAGGTTCCTGTTGCAAATGCCGAACAGTTGCTACAAGGTAAGGTGGCAGGGTTAAATATACAGGTGAATACCGGGGCACCTGGTTTTCGGGGCAGTGTATTACTGAGAGGACTTTCGAACGTGGAGGTAAACGCATCCTCTACAGGTAATGATGCGGACGCTTTTCTTAGCCCAACTTCACCATTGTATGTAATTGATGGGGTTCCAACCGATGTCGATCCGGCTACTGCCGATAGTTTTAATTCTTTTGGAGGTGCAAGTCCACTGTCGCTGATCCCACAGGAAGATATCGCCAACATAGAAGTACTCAAAGATGCACAGGCCACCTCATTATATGGGTCTCGCGGGGCTTATGGCGTTATTCTGATCACCACGCGCCGGGGAATGTCAGCTATACCCAGATTGCGTTACACCACCAATTTTTTTATCAGTACTCCTCCAAGGCTTCGTGCTACAATTGGAGGTAAAGCGGAACGCGATTTAAAATTGCAGCAGATTTTCCAGTATGGAGGTTTCAGGGATATCAATTCGTTGTTAAATTCGAGTGCAGCTTTGGTTGATAGTTTAAATCCTTATTATAATAACTCTACAGACTGGCAGGATATCTATTATGGCACTACCTATAATCAAACGCACAATATCGGTGTAGAAGGTGGTGATAAAAGCTTTAATTACAAGACCAATTTTGGCTATTACAAGGAAACAGGCATCCAGGTAAATACCGGAGTAACCCGCTTTACGCTGAGCAATAACTTTGAATATAAACCAAGTTCAAAAATTTCACTTTTCGCTTTGGTTAATGGTAGTATTATGGATCGGAAAAAGGGGAATGGTGTTGGTCTGCTAAATACAGGGATTGCCCGAAGCGCGGCTGCTTCGTCTCTCTTACCAGGGCCTTCATTATTTTTAGCCTCTAACGATGATCTTGCCAATCTTAATGTAGATAACAGCAACCCAACTAAGAACCTAAAGACCAATCTTGAATTTACCTATTACCCTATACCGGGATTAACATTACGTACAACCGGCAGTTATGATATTGTAAATTCGGTTGATTATACTTTTACCCCTGCTATTGCCAACACGCAACAGGCTGCAATACAATATTTCAATGATACCCGCAAAACACTTTATAACAGAAATTTAGTATCGTTTTCCAAAATATTAAAAGGCGGGCATGATTTTACCATATTTGCCTTTAACGAGGTTTATTTTAAAAAATATCAGGCAAACGACCTTAAGCAGGTTGGGCTTTCTTCAGATTATTATCTGGGGCCTTTTGGCTTTGTCAGTGGAGCTTCTTCTACCAGAGGGGCGGGGCTACGGGCCTACAGTAATTTAAGGGCAGTCTCTTTTGCAGGAAGTTTCTCTTACAACTATAAAAGAAAATATGTTCTTGATGCCAGTTACCGGATGGATGCCACATCTTTCAGTGGAGTTGACGATCCATATACCAGGAGCCCTTCTATCGGTCTGAGGTGGAATATGGAAAGAGAAACTTTTTTTAGTGGTTGGAAATGGTTAACATATAGTGCATTACGATTAACCTGGGGTAAAAATATAACACCAACGGGAAACATATTTACGGTTTATGGAACTTATAATCCAAATGGAACCTACAATGGTCAATCAAGAATAACCATCGATCAGGCTTTGATTCCAAATAAAAACCTGGGCTCGGCTGAAGGAACAACATATAACCTGGGTTATGATTTAGGCTTGTTTAATAATAAGGTTCAGCTAGCTTTTGAGTCATACTATCGCGCCATTGATCGCCAGGCCAGAAATTTAGCCCTTCCAAATATGGTAGGATTTGACAATGTTTTAAGCAATGAGGTATCAATCCGCAACTGGGGTAACGAAATTTCCCTTACCCTTCGTCCGCTTCCGTTAAATAGTAAGGTGAACTGGTCTTTTACGATTAATGGGGCAATGAACAGGGACATGTTAACCAGGTTACCTGGCGGGGTTCAACAAATTGTAATTGGTGGTACAGTGCTGCGTGTAGGGCGTAACGCACTTTCAAATTATATCTATGAAAATAAAGGTGTTTATGCGAATCAATCAGATGTTCCTGTAAACCCTGTAACGGGGCTTCCATTGCGCCAGGGAGGTTCAGGCGGTGGTTATTTCCAGGCAGGAGACCCAATTTTCGGTGACCGTAATGGCGATTATATTATTAATGATCAGGATGACCGCTCAGTAATCGGAAATTCGCAGCCTATATATACAGGCGGATTTGCAACAACAGTAAGTTATAAAAATTTCTCTCTTTCATTAAACGGTTCATTCACTATCGACCGCGATATTATGAATACAGCCATTGCCGAAAGATTGGTCATGACTGGAAACCCGTTTGGTACGCAAGCCGTTTTACCATTAACCGGATTGGATTTTTGGACTAAGCCGGGCGACATTGCAAAATATCCGAATCCGTACAACTATACAAGGGCAGTTCTGGTTGCTCCATTCAGAACCAATCAGAGCTTGTTCCAGGAAGATGGTTCTTACTTTAAAATAAATGCTGTTACAGTAGGCTATACGCTTCCAAAGGAATTGGCAAATAAACTTAGGCTTAACAATTTGAGGATCTATTTAACCGGAGATAACCTTGCAACCTTTTCCAGGTACAGCGGACCTAACCCCGAAAATGTAACTGCACTCGGTTTTGATAATTCTGGTGGATATCCTTTGGCAAGAAGGTATACAGTAGGCTTGAATTTGGAACTATAAATCACGAATATGAACATTAAAAATATACGATTTTATTTAATTCTTGCACTTGTGCTAAGCGGTACAGGTTGCAAGAAGTTTCTTGAGGTTGAATCGATAGAAAGGTTCTCCGGAAACCGCTACTGGAAAACCGGGGCTGATGTAGAGGCATTTACCATTGATATTTATGCAAGGCTTTGGGATAAACTCTCTAATTCTTGCTTTTGGCCTGCTGCAGGCGAATTTAGGCTTGGAGAGATTAGATCGAATACAGCAGTTGCGGGAGTAACGAGCTTTCAATCTAATGACCAGAACCGAAGGGTGGTTTATGATTACCTGGCAAAAAACGACATGAAGGCTGTCGTTTACGGAATAGCAGCTAATTCACCATGGTTAACTAACGGTGGGTCGTCCAGAACATTTAACACAGTATTGGCTTTTAATTTTGTGGTCAATACTAATTGGACAGATTTTTACCGTGTTATTCAGGAAGTTAACATCATGTATGAGGAGGTAAACAAAGGCATTCCGGGTTTAAGCGATACCGATAAACAGAAGTATATGGCCGAAGCTGTATTTATCAGGTGCCTAACCTACTTCATTATGGTTAGAATTTATGGAGATGTTGCCTATTATACCGATGCAAATCATTCCACACCACTAGGCAGAGAGAAATTTACCAGTGTGTTGAACAAATGTATCGCCGAACTTGAACCGCTAAAAAATAATCTTCCATGGAAATATGATGATCCGGCGCTAAACGGTGTACGGGCAAACCGAGCTGGAGCAATCTCTCTACTTATGAACATGTATATGTGGAATGCCGGATTTGATGAAGCAAACAAAAACAGTTATTATGAGAAAACAGCAGCTTTAGGAAACGAACTTATCCAGAGTAACCAGCATTCGCTTATTCCCATTGAAGAAACCAGCCGGATATTCCTGGGTGGAACCAGTGAAAGTTTAATTGAATTAAAGGAAAGTTCTGCTTTTGCATCGGGCTCCAATCTTTTTTATAAATCGGCATTTCCTGGCGAGCCCGTTGTTTTAACCAAACATGAAGAAAACGGAACCACAACGCACCTGCATTATAAAAAAGCGTATATCGATTTTTTATTCGGTACAGGAAGTGATTACCGTGCAGACATGATTCAAAACAGGGACCAAGAGAACGGGCGGTTTGCCTTATCTAAATTTGAAGGTCCGGTATCTGTACTGGGCTTCCCTGACTGGGGGCTTGTGCTTTTTAGGTATGCAGATGCCGTATTACTCCAGGCCGAGGCCCTTGCCAACTTAGGAAGAGATGGAGAGGCGACAACTGTGGTCAATATGGTGAGGATGAGGGCTAATGCACCAGCTTTATCTGGTTTAGTAGGCCAGGATTTGCAAGATGAGATATTTAAGGAAAGGGGGCGCGAACTGCTTGGGGAAGGTTACCGTTTTTTCGACCTGGTACGTACAAAACGGATTCTTGATCCGAAATGGAGTTCAAACCCATTATCTCCTGATCAGTTTAACCGAGGAGCATGGACATGGCCGATTGATCCTGCTGCCCGCGATAGAAACCCTTTTATGACATTAAATGATTACTGGTTCTAACAATTTATATCATCACAATGAACTATTTTAAAAAAATATCAATGCCGTGGCTGTTAGTATTATTTTCTTGCTTGCTATTTTTTGCCTGCAAAAAAGATCAATACTATTTTGACGGGGGCAAATCTAATCCTGTTTTCGCCGGAACTGCTTTGGAATACCTAAAGTCAAATCCAAGGAGCTTTGATACGATTGTCAACATCATTAAAATAGCCGGCATGGAACGCCAGTTTAATGAAGATACCCTTACATTTTTCGCCCCCCAGGATTATGCCGTTGCTTTGTTGATCAAACAAGTCAATTCAACCTTATTTACTTACGGAAAAGATACGGTGAAAACCCTTACCGATATAGATGGATTGATTTGGCGCAGGTATCTTTCAAACTATATTTTTAAAGGCGCAAACAGGCTTAACGATTATCCACAAATAGATGTTGGCGCAAAAGCCATATTTCCGGGCCAAAATTATGTAGCTTACAGCGGAGATGTATTTAATATTGGCGTAAGATATGCTGATGCCGGTGGGGTGAAATACACAGGTTACAGGCAATTATTGCTGTCTTACATACCTAATATAACCCAACCTTTAGATAATTGGGTCAGTATCCCCATCACTTCTTCTGATGTACAGCCAAAGCATGCTGTAGTGCATGTATTGAGCACAGATTTTCCGTTTGGAGCTGACCCTCAAAATTTAATCCAGGACGTATTATTAACTAAGTAATTCGAAGTATGTCAGTTTTTAAAATAAAAATTTGGTTTATGGCCTGCAGCCTTTTATTGCTATTGCTAGCTGGCTGTAAGGATGAAGTTAAAGAATTTGAAAACCCCTATACAGGCGGAAAAATGCCTTTGGGATTAAAATTTAACACAGCCAGTGCTATAGAACCTGCGCAAGGCAGTACCAATGATGTGATAACCGTAAGTGTAATTGGAGCCGAACAATATAAAGCTCAACTTCGTTTCCAGTTTAGTGGAGAAGAAGCGGAAATCGTTTCGATTGCAGGCGATGTGGTAAAAGTTAAAGTTCCTGCTGCGGGCAGTTCAGGCTCAACTTCCATACAAATTGGCGATCAGATCTTTTTCGGTCCGCAGTTTAAGGTTTTTGGCAAAATATCGGATGATCCTTATTTCAAGGCAAAAATAGGTGCAAACAACACCATTTACGATGCCTATAAATTGAAAAACGGAAAATATTTGATGGTAGGAGAGTTTACAGATTTTAATGATAAAGGAATTGTTTTGGCTATTAAAAAAATAGCGGAGACTACTTACGAAGGTGAAATTCAACGGACTTTGCAACTGGGTACCGGCGTGGTTAGTGGCTACCTCAGTGCTGTTACTTCAAGCACGAACGATGCCAATATTTTTGTTGCCGGAAATATGTCTGCATTCGATCTTAAAGGGCCCGTTAAAAATATCACAAGACTTAATTCTTTTGGCGCAATTGATATGAAACAAGTTGATAGTTATTCATCAAAAAATGGAGGTGCAGCTTATCCAAAACCTTTTGTTCCTGCTTTTAATGGAGGAACAGACGCTCCAATTAAGCGGCTTTTTCACTTCAACAATGGGATAATTGCCGTAGGCGGATTCAAATATTATATTTCTCATCGATATGATGTTGGGAGAACATTTACCTACACCTCTGGTACTACAACATTAACTGGCTATAGAGATAGCCTTGTTCGCGATTCTATCCCGATCAGGCAGGTAGTACGCTTTAAGCTGGATGGAAGTCTTGACAACACATACCATTTTACGGGAGGAACTACTCTTGAAGGCGGTAACGGTAACATTTTAGATGCCGTGATGCAGGCCGATGGTAAATTGGTATTGGTAGGCGCTTTTTCAAAATTTGATAATAAGGCAGCAGGAGGAATTGTTAGACTTAATCCGGACGGAACTGTTGACGACTCTTTTCAGGTAGGTAAAGGTGCTACAGGTTATATTACCAGCATCAACTGGAACAGCACTACGCAAAGATTTGTACTTACCGGTGTTTTTAGTTCATTTAATAACCGGTCCATTCAGAATATTTTGGTGCTCAAAGCCGATGGTTCAATTGATGATGCCTTTGTTTCTGGAAATTTTGATAGTGGTTATCCGTCGTTTGCACAGCAGTTATCGAACGGCCTCATCATTGTGTCGGGCAATTTTAAAAAATATAACAACGTACGGCGTGCAGGATTTATGATTTTATCGCCACAGGGGGGCTTAGCTCCAGGTTACAATACCTTGGGCGAGTTAACAGGAACAATTAACAGGGTGTTAGAGGAGCGGAATAAAGATAATAAACGAAGCATCGTTTTGCTCGGCTCATTTAGAAAATTCGACTCGCAAGCTGTTCAGAATATCAAAGGTTTAGTGCTTGAGGATTAATTAAAAGTAAATTATGAAAAAGAATTTTACAACGGTAATGGTAAGGCTATTCTGCTTTTGGGCGGTGGCCATTTTGGGGAGTTCTTGCCAAAGTGAATTTGACAAGGTAGCCCCTTTAGTTATAAACGATACCACTTTCAATAATCCTAAGGCAAGGAAAGTTTTGGTCTTGGTTGCCGATGGGTTGCGTGGGGTAGCTTTAAGAGAAGTAGGGCCACCAAATATAACCAGCCTCTTAAAAAAGTCTACCTATTCGTATTACTCCGTTAGTGATGAAGGTTATGATGAGGCCACCACTTGGGCAGACCTTTTTACCGGGGTATCAAAAGCTAAACACGAGGTAACAAGTGCAACACTCGGTAATAATAAGCTGAATTTGTATCCTGCAGTATTTCAGCGTATTAAGGAGGCGAATGCAGATCTCAGGATAGCAACTTTTTCTTACAGCAATGTATTTACAGACAACTTTACAAGCGATGCCTCTGTTAATTCGAGGGCAACTTATAATAGTGATACAGAAATTCAAAATGCTGTTTTGAAGGAATTAGCTGATGATAATGCCGGCGTGGTAGTGGGTATGTACAAAAATGTAAATACGGCCGGCAGCACCAATGCGTACGAGAGTTCAAATCAACAGTACAAAAATGCTATCCTTCAGTTTGATACATATGTTGGCCAGGCCATGGAGGCATTAAAAAATAGAAAAAATTATAGCAAAGAAAATTGGATGGTTATTATTACCTCCAATCGCGGCGGGGCAGCGGCAAGTGTGGTGAATGATAATACTGTATTTTCAAATCCAAAAGCCAATACATTTACGCTTTTTTATAACGATAGGTATCAATCAAAACTAATAGACAAACCATTTACCGGCAATGTGTATGACGGAAACTTCGTCCGCTTTTATTCATCTACAGGAGTAGCATCTGAAGCAGCTCAACAAAGCGGTGCAATCAGGGCCGAACTCAGGTTTGATGACGTTTTAAAATCGTCCCCTGTAAATCCACTGAATTTCGGTAGCAATGGTGATTTTACTATTGAATTAAAGATGCGAAAGAATTTGAATACAATAGGGACTTATGCTCCATCGACTAATAAGAATACTTATATTTATCAATGGCCTTGTTTTTTTGGTAGGAAGATTGCCAAGTTTAACGCTTCTGGTGGTGCGGGCTGGGCATTGTCTTTAGAGCAACTTACCTGGCGTTTTGTATTATCCAAAGGGACAGGGGCTAACGCAGGCAATGAAATTGGGGTAAATGCCGATGCATCTAAAGTTAAAATTCAGGATGGAAACTGGCATGCGCTTGCTATTGTAATCAGAACAGAGGGTACAAAGCGTTTTGTCTCTCTGTATACCGATGGCATTTTCAACACTAAAGCAGAAATCCCTGAGGCGCTCTGGTCATCAATAGATGCTTATAACGCACCCTATACGATAGGTTATATTCCTGATGATACCAAGGATCCGTTTGATGGAAATGTGTCTGATATAAGAATCTGGAGAAAAGCATTGTCTGATGAGACCATCAAGCAATTTTCTTGCGACACCTATGTGAGTAGTTCTCACCCTGAATACAGCTACCTCGCCAGCTACTGGCCTTGCAGAGATGGCGCTGGCGGGAGGTTTAAGAATGAAATATTAACGGAAAATGGTAATTATGATTTTAAAGTACTTAAGGGAGGCACACCTCTTGTAAAGGGTACTGAACTTGCTGGTAGTACTGTGTGGGAAAAAAGCACTTATCTTGTTTGCCCAATTTCTCTTCCCAATATATCTGCCACAGTACCTGGCTCAAAAGACATAACAGCACAGATCTTATCTTGGCTAAGTATTCCCATCAAGGAAAATTGGAATTTGGATGGTCGAGTATTTTTAAACAATTAAGCCTGAACCACATGAATATCCTATACAAAAATTATACTAAAATGGCCATCCTCGCTTGTTCCTTTTTCTTACTTACAGTCTCTTTTCTGTACTCTTGTAAAAGGGAAGGCTTTGTAGATGATGTGAATTCCTCTCCAGGAGTGCTTAAATTTGATTATCCATCGCTCGTTAATGCAGTGAATGTTGGCGATGTTACAAAAGGAGAGGACCGGATTATTTTTCCGGTCCGGGTAGCATTGGAAAACCCTGCAAATTCTACCTTCACCGTTAATCTTCAACCAGAGCCACAGCTGGCAACTTCGCAAACGGTGGCCAATGCTGCAGTGATCAATTTTCCAGATTTTTCAATGCCTCAATCTGTTGAAGTGAGGTTTGGTACAAGAAATGTAACTTTTAATGTGGCTGTTACCGCAAGTGCTATTGAGCGGAATTACGGTAAAAATCTAGTTTTTGCCTTAACGCTTACTAGTCCGTCAAAACCGCAAAAATTGGATGAAAGTAAAAAATCTGTGGTTTTTACATTAAATACTGCAGATATAGCTAAAATAGATGAGTTACATTTTTTATCGTTTACTGCTGCGGCAAGAAACCCAAACCAGGTAGTAACGCAACTCACTTCTCCTAATCTGGCCGCTAATAATGTAAGCTTCGATAATACTGGTTTCTCGATAAAGGCCCAGGTAGATTTAGGTGGAAAAGCCTCCAGGGGTTTTAGAACATCAATTGCCTATAATGCCGACACCTTAAAAACATTGATGGCGAAAGGACTGCTCCCTGCAGGCACCGCTATTCTTACCAAGGCCGCATTGGATCTTACTGATGTCGTTTTAGATGATTATAAGAGTTCAGTTGTGGTTGAAATGAGGGTCAACATCGATAGTATATTTGCAAAGTACCCGTCTAAAGTAGCAGTTGCATTTACCTTATCCAATCCTGAAAAATACCAGGTTAACGCTGCAAAAAGCACACTGGTTTATTTAATAGACCCTCTGCGTATATTTTCGGATATCACCAAAGTGATGAAAAATACCTCACAACCCTTTAAAACCAGCACAATAGACCCAAACCAGGGGAGATGGGGAGTGCTTGCGGGCTGGCTATTTAATTCGCAGGGAAATACCCATCAATCTTATAGCCCAACAAACGAGTTGAACGGTTTGTATGGTTCGTTTGATAACAACAACAGTACCCAGATTGCATTCGAATCTGGTTTTGCCGCTGCTGATGCCGGAAAGCCGGGAGGTTCTCCCACTACGCCCAATATTACAAATGGCAAGATCTATCAAACTGTTTTGTTACCTGCAGGAACCTATAAATTTGATACAAACGTTAGGGGTGGTATAACAACCGATAATACCAAGGGCGCTTATAGTGTTGCTGCAATAGGTACAAACATTCCCGATATTGCAGCTCCAACAACTCCTGCAAACTTTGTAGGAAGGGCAGCCATAAATGGATCAGGAAACAAATCGTTTACCTTTACTCTCAATACCGCTACTACCGTATCAATGGGCTTTGTTGCCACGCTTTCGGGTAACCAGACGGTTAACATATCGGGGGTAACGCTAACACGTACGTTAAATCCTTAGTGTTTATTAGAAAATATCCTTGAATTGGGGGTCAGAATTGTAGTTTAGTTAAAACCTTTGAAATCAGATGAGTTTAAAGCATTCTTTATCACCTGTTAATATTTATGAAATTTACATTTAATTTTTTATGTCAGATTTTTTTGCTTGTTATACTCAGTGCCACCGTTTTCGGTCAGAAAACGGAAAATTGGGGTGCGCAAAAAGATGGTACTTTTTACAACCCAGTTATACCTTCAGATTACAGTGATTTAGATGCTATCCGCGTTGGTGATGATTTTTATGCCATATCGTCAACCATGCAGTTTTCGCCCGGAATGGTCGTATTACATTCTAAAGATTTAGTGAACTGGGAAATTGCGGGGCATGTAGTTGCCGATCTTACCCGGATCAGTCCTAATTTGAACTGGACTAAAATGAACAGTTATGGCAGAGGCATCTGGGCGGGTTCTATCCGATATTATAAAAATAAGTTTTGGGTCTATTTCGGGAGTCCAGACGACGGATTTTTTATGAGCTCGGCAACCGATGCAAAAGGCCCTTGGGAACCGCTTCACCAGGTCTGGAATGTATCGGGATGGGACGATTGTTCTTCTTTCTGCGATGATGACGGACAGCTTTATTTTATAGCCACAAACTTTAAACTGGATCCTAAGACCAATAAAAAATACAATATTCACCTCTTTAAGATGGCTCAGGATGGCAAGAGCCTGCGTATGGATACGGATATGATTATTCATCAATCATCTGGTAGTGAGGCAAATAAATTATATAAGATCAATGGCTTATACTATCATTTTTTTAGCGAAGTAAAAGCAGAAGGCCGTGTAATGATGATGGAAAGATCGCGGAATATTACCGGCCCGTGGGAAATCAAACAGTTAAACCACGTAAACAAGAATACCGATAAGGAACCTAACCAGGGTGGATTAATGCAGTTAAAAAATGGGCAATGGTGGTTTTTTACGCATCACGGCTCTGGCGATTGGGAAGGAAGGGCAGCAAGTTTGCTACCGGTAACGTGGGTAGATGGCTGGCCTATAATCGGTAAGATTGGCGATGATAATATTGGGAACATGGTATGGTCTGGAAAAGCCCCGATTCCCCTTAATCCAAATATAAAAATCCAAACGGACGACGATTTTTCATCAGTGGTACTCCGCCCGCAATGGGAGTGGAATTACCAACCCAGAACTGACAAGTGGTCGCTTTCTGAAAGAAAAGGCTTTCTTCGCCTTAAAGCTTTTCAACCTATAAAACCTGATGATCCGAAAAAAATATTATTAAGGGCCGGTAATACCATTACGCAGCGCAGTATGCGGACCAGGGCTAATGAGGCTACTGTGAAACTGGATATTAGTGGCATGGCCGACGGACAGTTTGCGGGCTTGACTCACTTTTCTACAACATCTTTGAGCATGTTGGGTATTAAACAGCAAGGCGATGAGCGGCTGATGGTGTACAATGCAGATGGACAGGAATCGCCTGGAATAAAAATAAAAGAAAATATAGTTTGGCTGCGGTCCATCTGGGATTACCAAGGCCAAAATCGTTACTTTTATAGTTTAGATGGTAAAGAGTTTTTTCCTATTGGTAATGTTAGTCAGTTAACCTGGGGGAGTTACCGGGGCGACAGGATTGGCATTTTTAATTACAATAAACTTGCAGAGAAAGGCTTTGTGGATATAGATTACTTTAACTACAAATATTCCAAATAAAGAGTAGGTATTTATGGGCTATTGGTCATTCACCCACTTTTAAAATTAAACACACAAATATTATCTATGATTCGTTTTTTATTTTTCCTGACAATTTTTTCCAATTTATGCATTAACTGCTTTGGACAGAAAAATGACTTGCTGTGGTACAATGCACCTGCAAAAAAATGGACTGAAGCTTTGCCCGTTGGAAATGGAATGTTGGGCGCCATGATTTACGGCGATCCGTCTAATGAATTGCTCCAGCTTAACGAGGCAACTTTATGGAGTGGCGGTCCGGTAAAGGCAAATGTAAACCCCAAAGCGCCCGAATACCTGGCGCGTACACGGGATTTGCTTTTGAAAAATGAGAATTACCAGGAGGCAAATACCGAGATAAGGAAAATGCAGGGTGTTTATTCTCAATCTTACCTGCCAATGGCAGACCTTAAGTTGAAGCAAGATATTGGCCCCGGTCAGTTTGAAGGTTATGTAAGAGACCTGTCTATTGATGAAAGTTTGGCTTCTGTTAATTTCAAGGCAAACGGAGTAGCCTACAAGCGCGAGGTTATCGCCACAGCTCCGGGCAAAGCCATTGTTATCCGCTTAAGTGCAGATAAGCCTGGCATGATCAGTTTTTTTGCCAGTGTAAGTAGTCAGCTTAAGGGGGTGATAACTGCAGATGGGAACAATGGGATTATTTTTAAAGGAAAAGCTCCATCGCAGGTTGATCCTAATTACGTGAACTATAACCCCAAGTCAATAAACTATGAAGATGCTGATTGCCGCGGTATGCGGGTAGCCATGCAGCTTAGAGCTATTTTGAAAGGCGGAAGCATTAAGTCAGATACCTCTGGTGTAAATGTGGCAAATGCCGACGAAGTGTTGCTGTTTATTTGTGCTGCCACCAGTTTTAACGGTTTTGATAAGTGCCCTGTAAGTGAAGGGAAAGATGAGATAAAAATTTGCAATAATAATCTTACGGCAGTGATTAAGCGCCCATGGAAGGAGCTGTATACTGAGCATGTAGCCGATTATTCGCGTTATTTTAACCGTGTTAAATTTAAGTTAGGCACCGTAAATGATAATTCAAATGCAAAGCTTCCAACCAATGAACGCCTTATTGAATTTAGTAAAGGTATAACCGACCCGGCATTTGAAACACTTTTGTATCAATATGGAAGATACCTGCTGATTAGTTCTTCGCGACCTAGTGGGCCACCAGCGAATCTCCAGGGGATTTGGAACGCCTCGATGAGACCACCATGGAGTTCCAATTACACCATCAATATTAACACGCAAATGAACTATTGGCCTGCTGCCATCAGTAACTTGGAAGAAATGGAATACCCATTGTTCGAGTTCATCAGCAATTTAGCTGTAACAGGTAAAAGCACAGCGAAAGATTTTTATCACATGAAAGGCTGGGTTGCCCATCATAACAGCGATATCTGGGCTTTAAGTAACCCAGTAGGGAATTTAGGAAAGGGTGACCCTAAATGGGCAAACTGGTACATGGCAGCTCCGTGGCTAAGCCGGCATTTATATGAGCATTATCGCTTTACCCAGGATAAAAACTTTTTGAAAAAGGCTTATCCGGTAATGAAGGGAGCAGCAGAATTTTTATTAGATTATTTGGTAGAAGATAAAAATGGACACCTGGTTACGGCGCCTTCATTCTCACCCGAAAATGAATATTATGACGATAAAGGAAAAAAGGCAAATACTTCTATCGCTACAACCATGGACATGTCGATTGTTCGCGACCATTTCCGCAATTGTATAGAAGCTTCTGAAGCACTAAAAACTGACCCTGAATTCAGAAAATTACTTAAAGCGAAGGTAGCGAAACTATACCCGCTTCATATTGGTAAGGCAGGTAATTTACAGGAGTGGTATCAAGACTGGAAAGATGTAGAGCCGCATCACCGCCATGTAAGCCACCTTTATGGCTTACATCCGGGACGTGAAATATCGCCACTAATCAATGCAGATATCGCTGCCGCCAGTAAAAAGACACTGGAATTACGTGGAGATGAAGGAACTGGCTGGAGCCTTGCCTGGAAAATCAACTTCTGGGCCCGTTTACTCGACGGTGATCATGCTTATAAACTGGTTCGTGATTTAATGCGCGATTTAAGTGTCTCAAAAGGAGGTGGTTTATATCCGAACCTTTTTGATGCACATCCTCCATTTCAAATAGATGGAAATTTTGGTGCAACATCCGGTATTACAGAAATGCTCCTGCAAAGTCAACTCGATGAGTTACATCTTTTACCGGCACTTCCAACATCGTGGGCAAGTGGAAGCGTATCCGGACTAAAAGCCAGAGGTGCTTTTACAGTTGATATGGAATGGGATGCAGGTAAATTAAGGTCGGCATTGATCAGATCTGGAAGTGGAGGCAATTGCGTAATCAGAACCATTTCCCCGGTTCGTATAGATGGCATTAAAACAAAAGTCACTAAATCAACAAATGGATACCTGACAACGTTTTTAACCAGTAAAGGAAAGGTTTATAAAATAAGAGGCTAAGCATGAAAAATCTGGAAATAGTGTTAACTGCAAGGTAATTAATAAGTTAAATTTTGTATTTGTAGGTCTAAATGTAATTTGTTGGCAATGTACCCTTAAATACTACAACTCAGATACCACCGGAAACTTTAGGGTAAAGATAGAAGGAATTATACCTGACGGCAAAATGTCACGCAACATATACCGGTATAGGGTAATAAAATAAACCAATGTTTTTAATCAATTATATTTTTCGAATAAAACATAAACCAACAGATTTATATATGAACATAAATGCATCATCAAAATTTTCCGCGTCTATAATAATATACATACTGATATTTTCCCTTTCAGCTAAGGTTACCTTTGCCCAATCTGGCTTCAAGGCTACCAGGATCTCTAATGGATTGTTGCTCCGTTCGGGAAATAAGACACTTAGGGTAGAATTTGTAGATCCGGCAATTGTTAGGGTAAGAAGTGTTCCAGATGGTGACTTGAAAAGCAATGAGACCGATGTATGTTTACCGCTGTCCGAAAAAAATGTTAAACTTGATTTCACAGGCGGTGGCAATTTTGTAAGCCTTAAGTCCAAACAGCTTGAGGTTAGGGTAATTTTAGCCACGGGAAGTGTAGCATATTATGACAGTAAAGGAAATACGCTTTTAAAAGAGGACCAGCAAAAACCCCGCAATTTTGAGAAGGTCGAACTGCTGAAATCCAATTATAACGACGAAGTGAGTAAGGTCGAGAAAACAGCTAATGGAGATCGGGTTCAGGCTAACATCACCAACAAAGAAAGGGTAGGATCGGCATGGCATGCCGAACAGAACTTTACCTGGCAGCGGGGAGAGGCCTTATACGGTTTGGGTTCCCATCAGGAAAACCTGATGAACTTGAGAGGCACTAGGCAATATCTCTATGAACATAACCTAAAAAAGAGCATGCCAGTTTTAATGTCCGATATGGGGTACGGGCTATTGTTCGATGTGGGGTCGGCCACGATATTCCGGGATGAGCCCGAAAAACATGGCATGGAAATGCTGGCTGTAAATCAGATCGATTACTATTTTATGTACGGACCTGAATTCGACCAGATCATTCACCAATTCCGTACTTTAACCGGCAAGGTAGAAATACCTCCAAAGTTCATGTTCGGTTATATACAGTCGAAAGAACGCTACAAAAATGTCAACGAGCTGGATAGTGTTTTAAACAGGTTCAGAAATGATGCCATTCCGCTGGATGTGATTGTGCAAGACTGGCAATACTGGAGGGGAAATTTATGGGGCTATAAGAGGTTTGATGAGACCAAGTTCCCCGAGCCTGAAAAAATGATCAGTAACATCCACCAAAAAAAAGCACATTTTATGCTATCCATCTGGCCACAGGTAGCTGCAGAGGAAGAAAAGGAGATGTCGGCAAAGGGCTATGTTCTGGGACGTAAAATATACGATGCCTTTAATCCGGCGGCGAGAAAGATGTATTGGGATCGCTATGTGAACAAGAATCTATTTTCAAAAGGGGTTGATTGTTGGTGGGCCGATTCATCAGAACCTGTTGATTATGATTGGTCTGGGAAAGCTAATGATATTGCCAACAATCCCCTTGTCCGTTTTCAAAAGAATGTACAGGTGATGGCCGATCTGCTTGGAGACCTCAGGGTAAATCTATTTTCCTTACACCATGCAATGGGTATCTATGAAAATCAAAGGTTAACTTCAAGTACCAAGCGTGTAGTGAACCTTACAAGAGCATCCTATCCGGGAATGCAGCGGTACGGGACAGTTGTATGGAATGGAGATACCAAAGCAACCTGGAACGATTTTAAGAGCTGGATCTCCGGTGGATTAAACTATATGACCACAGGGTCTCCTTATTGGACAATAGATGCGGGAGCATTCTTTGTTAGATCAAGCAAGACATGGTTCTCGAACGGCGACTTTCCAGATGGTACATCAGATGATGCATACCGGGAATTTTATATCCGGAATTTACAATATGCCTGCTGGTTGCCAGTTATGAGGAGCCATGGTACCGATTTTGCCAGGGAGCCCTGGCAATTTGGTGGGCCAGGAAATGCATTTTATGATGCTATACTTAAACAAATAAAACTTAGATACAGGCTTCTGCCATACACCTACTCAATAGCTGCAATGGTTCATAAAATGGATTATACAATGACCAGAGCATTGCTTTTCGATTTCCGTAAAGATAAAAAGGTGAAGGATATCAAAGATGAGTTCATGTTCGGTAATGCATTTTTAATATGTCCGATAACTGATCCTCAATATTTTGGAAAGGGCTTATCATCGCCAGGCGATAAGACAGTAAAAAGCAGGACAGTATATCTTCCTGAAGGCACATTGTGGACCAATTTTTGGAGTGGGCGGAAATATAAAGGCGGGAAATCTATTGATGCGGACAGCCCCCTAGATTACATTCCTGTTTTCGTTAAAGCGGGTTCAATTGTTCCGTTAGGTCCGAACCAGCAATATGCAGGCGAAAAACCGGATGCGCCTCTTGAGATCAGAATCTATCCAGGCAAAAATGGTACGTTTACCGTTTATGAGGATGACGGCACCACTTATGACTATCAAAAAGGTAAAACAACCAGCTATGACCTATCTTGGAATGATATCCGTCGTGAATTCCGTATTTCCAAAAGTCGGGGATCTTACGATGGAATGGTTACAGCAAGAAAAATGAACATTGTGCTCGTAGAGAAAAATAAAGGCCTCGGCGATGGAGAATTTACTGGAAAGCAGCTGGTTTATGAAGGGATGGAACTGGTAATATCTTTATAACGAAACGATCGTTGTTCTTCCTGATTGCGTAAGTCGATTTAATTCATCGCATAGCAGACATATTTTATTTAAAGATGGATGTAAATCCGGCTTTTTAATTTACGCTTTATTTTCTGCTAGGCCTGCGTTGGAAATAATCAAGATTTTAACGTTGGTAAGTAGAAAAATAAGATAGATTTTGGGATTCCTTAAGCAAGATGCCTCTAAATATGGGCATTTTAATATATCGCTGGTTTGGCATTATGTTCGTGGTTTTGGATTCATTTTTTTTATTTTTACTGGCTATGATCAACCAGCATAATCATACTGATGAGGAACTGATCATAATGTTGAGGGAGAACGAAGTGGTTGCTTTCAAGAAAATTTATACCAGGTATTGGTATGAGTTGTATGTAATTACCAATAAAAGATTGAGGTCTAAAGAGGCTGCAGAAGAGATTATCCAGGATTTCTTCACCACATTATGGATCAATCGGGAAAAAATAAATATCAAGGGATCTTTAAAAGCCTATCTCCATTCCGCTATTCAATTATTGATTATATGGCTAAGGAGGCCACACGGAACAATTACCTCGAATTGCTTTCATTTAATTGCCAGGGAGCAACGAACACCTCTGAAGAAACACGAATAGTGGTCCGGGCCCTTTGTCCTGTAAACCTGTAAGAAAATGGATGAGCACGGGATGATACTGGTCAAGCCGCTCTGGCCTAAGCTGATAGAGCAACCAGTCAATTGTTGGGCATCTCCCCTATAGGTACCATATATTTTTTCTGAATAGCGGCAAAAAGGTGCCAGCCCAGCTCTTCTATAAGAAAACGGCGTCCTACGACATCAGATTGCCCATATAGCCGCGGAATGTCGATGAAGTCTTTGTTTCAATTGATGTGCCTTTGATCTTTTTGAGGGAAGAGAAACTGCTTAACAAAAGAAGTTGCAAAAGGCGATTGCCGGATAGATCCGGAACCCAGCCAAAGTGTTCGGACAGAGCGCTCGAATTAGATAGGAAAATAAAGGTATAACCTATTTCCTGTACCCACACCAGCAGGGACGCATAGGCATCTGCATGTGAGTAATGCCAGTGGATCCTTTTACCTTCAAACTCCTCGGTAAACCAACCTATGCCATAAGGACTTTTTGAGCCGACGTTTAATGTTTGCGGTGTAGTTACCCTGGCATAGTTGGCAGCGGTGATCAATTTGTGATCTTCGTACCTGCTGGTGTACTTGGCCAGGTCTCCAAGGGTAGATAAAATGCCGGTCGCCGGGAGAAAGCCTGTGTCCAGCAATAATTCACCGTATCTTCTTTAAATGCATGTTTTAAAGTGTCATAAATGCATGGGGTGTCAATATGTTTGAACAGGGTATCTTTGCGCGAATCTGGGAGTTCCGCTATCGCATTTTCCATATGCAGGGGTTTAAAGATCCTCTTCTGGAGTTCCAGGGAATAACCATCAGTAAAAGGCGCATAACTGCCGGCTGATTCGAAAACACCATATATAATTGAAGCGGCTTCCATTATAGACAAAGGAATTGCCTGGGCCGTCTTCGGGTGTGTGGCTTAGGAAATGCCTGATGCGAGTGTTGGCATCCACATCATAGAGCCATCCAAAGTATGTATTAATGAACCGGTAGTTCGGCGCCTAATCTTCAAGCGAAGCGTCATGTTCCTGCTCATACTGCATAATCAAGTTTGCCGTAAATGTTTTAGTTACTGAAGCGATCTGAAACAGTTAATCATCCGTCAGTGGTTTTTTCTCCAGATTGGCATAATCTTCTACCTGATGGTAGATTATTTTTCCATTTTTAATCACCCCAACTACCATACCCAGTGATTGTAAATACCGCTGTAATAACTCAAGGTTTTGCCGAACAAATTAAGATCGCCGGTTTGGGTTTTCATAGAGGCCGGTGGCTGTAACTGTAAAAGCCATAAAACAGCAGGATATTGGTATATGGATGAAAGCGAACGGAGAAAGTATATACGGTACCAGGCCATGGAAAGTTTTTGGAGAAGGACCTGCACAACAAAAATCACCTGCATTAAGCGCACAAGGGTTTAATGAAGGCAAAGGCGTACCTTTTAGCGATAAAGACATCAGGTTTGCCGTTAAAGAAAAAGAATTGTTCGCTACGGTTATGGCCTGGCCTGCTGAAGGTTCGGTTCTGATTTCCAGTCTGGCCGAAGGATCATCAGATTATCCCGAAAAAATAAGCAATGTGCACCTGCTTGCCACCAAAGAAAATCTGCGTTTTGAAAGAAATTCACAGGGATTAAAAGTTTATTTTCCCGCAGATCAGCCAGAGGCTTCATACGCCAATGCGCTTAAAATTACATAAGCTTAATGACCTGAACCCGATAATTATTTAATTAAAAACTGTTTTATAAACGCCCCTGATTAGACCAATTCGTCATGCTGAATTTATTTTACAAGTATAAATAGTGTTTGCAATTGCCATGTAGCTATTACATGGTCAACATCTTTTTAGCAATAAAGACCCTGAAATAAATTTATTGTTGTCCGGTTAAAGTCCAGCTTAACAATAAAATCCTACAATTAGAGCTGAAAAAGCTGCTTTTCTATCATTTTTAAAAGGAAAGCCCTCTTATTTTTATGGTTTTCAAAATTCATAATTAAATCCGGCTGTCCGGAGCAAATTAGTACATAATTAGTGTTTCTAAGTTTTAAAGCCTTTATAGCTTCGATATTCGAGAAGAAAATATTTTAATCTTCAAATACTATAACTATTTTGAAGTTGGCTGTCCGGTTAAAAATTATTAAAATATTTTCTCCGGACAACAGTGAAATAAATTCAGGGTGACAACTACTTTAAATCAAAAAACTAATTTAAGCTGCCAAAAACTGATATTAATTATCGAACTCAGGTTATCAACTTGTTGTATGATATTCCGTCATTGCTGAGGCGGGATATGAGCGAGCCGAAGCAATCTATCATATAATTTATTATCAAAAAAGTTTTTTTTAGCTTATTGTTTAAATGGTATTCAAGCTCGCTTCGTGGGTGCTTCGCTCGGCACAAAACCGCTTCTTCAGTTCGCAATGACGAAATTAATACCCAAAACTCACATTAATTACTACGCAAAATGAAATGCCGGAATTGTTCCTATTTAAAAATAACCGATTCTGCTCAAATTAAAAGTTCTTCTGGGCTGGCCTCTCTTTTTTTAAAAAAAAATCTCATGGAAAGAGTATAGAAAAACATAGATATTGTCTTATGTTAAATAAGCGAAAAATTTCACTTGTTTGAACCAATTAACCAAATATCTAACCAATTTCAACTCTACCTTATGAAACTATGTTACGCTATTCATCGGTTTTTGTGATCCTCTCATAAACGCAATGCTGTTTTTGCAAAGGTCGTAAATAACAATAGCCTCTACAATCTTAAATACCACAGCTTTTAACCATTGGTTTAAAGTTAAATAATCTGATAACACACACATTTGATGGTTACCTCAGCGAGACAATGCTGCTTTACCAGTTTCGACCATCGCTCAGTAGGTTTGTCCGTTAAATGTTTTTTGGTAACCCAAAGGTACTAAACTACTTCGCAATAGAATGCCTAAATGATATTGTATGCTCATCTCTACACGGGATGTGGCTTTATGAGCCGTGTGGCGATAGATACTATGATTCAGATTTTAAACTGGCTAGCCATTGCCAAGCCCAATACTTGGAAAGCCTATGGAAGGCTTTGTTTAAATCAATAGATTAACAAATATATAATACATGTATAATTTGTAAAAAGAGAATGTATAGTTTGCTAATTTGTCTATTTAACAAATGAACTTGCTTTGCCTCATCACCAACGCATAAAACTAAAAACTTGCCCGAATAAATTAACAAATGGTCTCATTTAAAACGCATCATGTTCAGCCTACTGTTTGTGACCACCCTCCTGAAGCTATACTGGAAGGTGATGAGCCTTTGGCGCCTTCCAACAGCTATAACCGATCAGGCACTCCTTTTTTAGCGAAGAACCCGTTAAAAGCCTTATGTGTTACCTCAATTTTTTTTACAAGCCCTTAAATAATTAATAACCTAAACCATTAAATATGATGAACAAGTACTTTTTTATCCTGCTTTCATTCATTTTGAGTGTTTGCTTCACTGCACGATCCCAGACCTTCGTGCACCCGGGTATTCCGTTATCTGCTTCCGATCTGAGTACCTTGAAAGCCCATGTGCAAGCTGGGGATTATCCCTGGAAACAGGCTTATGATATCCTGGCTGCCGATGGTAAGTCCCAGCTGAACTACACTTACCAGGCTTTTGCCACGGTTACCCGCAGTCCTGATTTAAACCTTTATCGTTGGAGAAACGATATGACGGCTGCCTTTAATTTATCGTTGATGTGGTATTTTACTGGAAATCAAGACTATGCTGCGAAAGCCAGGGATATTTTAATTGCCTGGGCCACTACCCAAACGGAGTTTGGAGGCCAGCTGGGAAACCTTGACTTAGGCGACTATGCTTATGCTTACGGTGGCGCTGCCTCTATTCTTCGCGGAACTTGGAGCGGCTGGACTGCGGCGAACACAGCCGCGGTGAAAAACCTATTTAACAATGTTTACTGGCCACCTTCGGGCTGTGGCGGTTATGCTTTAGGACCTTCCAATAAAGGCAACCTGAGCTTATCCGCAGGTGTGGTAATCGCCGCCTTTTCTGACGATCCTGCTAAAATGGCCCATATCCTCTACCTTTCGAGATATATTGCCTCTTGCGGACTTAAAAATACTTTGCCCAGTGGCCAGAACGGAGAAAGTTTAAGGGATCAGGGACATGCCCACGGGACATTTAATAACCTGGCCTTCACTGCTGAAGTACTCTATAAACAGGGTATCGACATTTATTCGGAGCTTGAAGACCGGATTATGGCCAATGCCGAATATTTTGCCCGGAAAAATATAAGTTTACCCACCCCATATATCCCTTATGGCACTATTGATGCCTATTATTTAAATGACGTGACAACTCCCTGGGACCAGGGAAGGTTCGGTACTACTTTAGCTCACGGGGCCTACGTAATCCGTAAAAACCAAAGCTCGGTTTACCTGACAAAGCTACTTAATACCACGCCAAGGCGTCTTGACCCGGTAATTACCTGGTTCTATAAGTCGGCAGACAATTCTACGGCTACTGTACCACCGCAAACCGAAACGGTTCCGGTTCCAACAAAAGTAGGGACGGGGGGGCTAACCTCCCTTGATATCGGGGCCACCTCTCCTGCCGGGAGCAGTTCTTACAATAACAATGTGTGGACGGTAAAAGGGAGTGGTGATATGTGGACACATGGGGCAGATGCTTTGCACTTCGTTTATAAGGAAGTGACCGGAAACTGTTCTATCATTGCGAAGGTAGAAACCACCGGAGGTGGTGCCACGAATGCGCGTGCAGGCTTAATGCTCCGTTCTGATCTGACCCCAAATGCAGCGCAAAGGGCCTGGATAGGGATAACTCCTGCGGTGAAAGCCGAATCGTTTATGCATGGATGGTCAGAACTAAGGGGTGGTTCCTATTATGAGAAATCATCCAGGCCTGTAACCGGCATTCCGTATTGGGTAAAAATTGAACGTGTAGGGGAGATGATTGCCACCTATTATTCGCCCGATGGGGTAAGCTGGGCGGCGGCACACGAGGGCAGGTATACAGGCTTTACCGGCACCGCCTACATTGGCCTGGCGGTTTGTTCCAATACCAATGGTGCCTTAAATATTGCTACATTTAGCAATGTGAGTGTTACCGGCGGGCAGGGCGGAGTGCTTACTGCACCCGAAACACCGCTTTCTGTATATGCCTATCCCGGAGATCAGCAGATGCGGATAAGGTGGTTATCCTCCTTTGGCGCAGTGAGTTATACGCTTAAACGGTCGTCTTCTATGAACGGGACCTATTCTACCATAGCCACAGGCCTTTCCGGAAATACGTTCCTGGATAATAATTTATCGAACGGTCAGACCTATTATTATAAGGTTTGTGCGGTAAATACTTCGGGCACCAGTGCCGATTCGCCGGGAGATGGTGCTACTCCGGAGGCGCCACCGGTTCCACAGGTATTAAGTTCAGATGCTTTAAATGGGGTATACCGGATCATAGCTACACATAGCAATAAGGCAGTAGAGGTTAAAAATGGATCAACAGCCGATGGTGCCTTAATAGGACAGAGAACATATACCAATTTAAGCAGCCAGCATTGGAAAATAACACCTGTATCGGGTACCGATTATAAGATCATCAACCTGTTAAGCGGAAAGGCTATAGATGTCGTTTCCAATGCCGTAACCAACAACGCTCTTGTAGAGCAGCGCAGCTATTCGGCAAGTGATGCCGCGCAAGTATGGACGATCAAAGACCGGCTAAATTCAACGTTCAACATTATTGGAAAGCAGAGTGGGAAAGCGCTGGAGGTTCCTGGTTCCAACACTTCAGACGGTGTTTCTATGAGCATCTACAATTGGCTTGATAACCCTAACCAGATCTACAGAATAGAACCGGTTCCTGCTTCCGAAATGTCAACAGCTTACCTGAAAAAACTTGCAGAAGCCATCAAGTTACGCGATACTACAGCAACGAGTGCCACCAATGTACCGGGTAAATTTCCGGTAACAGCCAATGCGCAGTTAAATGATAGTATTACCTATGTCCAGTCTCAATATAATACACAATCTACAGTCATCGAGATAAGCAACTATGTTACCGTACTGGATAATGCGATGAAACGGTACTTAGCCTCCAAGTATTACCAGTTAAATACACTGGCAGATGGATATTACTATATTAAACCCACAACAAGCGATTCCTTATTTACCAGGAACGAGACCAATACTCCTTTATTTGAGGTGGCAAGCACCGACCCATATCTTCAAATCTGGGATATCAGGAAGCAGAGCAACGGCAGGTACAAAATTTCCTGTTTGAGTACACCCCCTGCAGCTTTTAGCAATTATCTGAGCGAGGGTGCACAATTTGGCCGTAATGTTACGCCATTTTCACTTGTATGGAATTCAATGAATTTTTACTTTGATGGAACCTCATATGCCATTCAGCGGGCACAAAACGGTGGAAACGGTTACTGGTATCAAAGCGGCAATAAAATACTTACTGTAGGGGGAAGCGATAATGATCCTACGCCTTATAGCTTTCCTTTCCGTTTTGAGCCGGTAGGACCTATCCCATTAAACCTCAAAGCGGCAGGGGGCGATGGTAAAAACATCCTGGACTGGGATCCTATCCCGAATAAAACGTATGTGGTAAAACGTGCAACGGCATCAGCTGGTCCTTATAATACACTCGCTACGATCAGTACCTCTAAATATACCGATAGTATTGGTGTGAATAACGGAACTACCTATTACTATCACGTTGCTTCGCCAGATAGTTCGGCTTACAGCCCTGTGGTTGCGGCTTCACCTAATGTTGGTCAGCTTATTTACCTCAAATTCGATGAGACAAGCGGGCGTGCCATTGATAGTTGGGGAGCTAAACATGCAACTTTAGCAACTTCGGCAAGCCGGGATAACGGAAAATCCGGAAATGCCCTTAAACTGGATGGTTCGGGGAATGCCTATGCTACCTTACCGGCAGGTATTGTGAGTACTTTAAATGATTTCACTGTATCTACCTGGGTGAAGATGGATGCGCTTTCTACCTGGATGCGCGTATTTGATTTTGGCATTGGTGCAACAACGGTTACACAATATATGTTCCTGACTGTTCAGGGGGGAACGCCTACAGTAGATGGCGTAACTACAAGGACCATTAGCTATAGAATTAAAAATGGGGGAACAGATCAGATCGTTAGTTTTAACTATCCTTTGCAAGTGAATGGCTGGACGCATCTTGCCGTTACCCAATCCGGAAATACGGCCAGCCTGTATATCAACGGCGCTTTGGTAGCCAGTAATACCGGGATCACGATTAAGCCTTCGCAGCTGACGGCTTCCGGTACCACTATCGGCACTACCCTGAATTACCTGGGTAAATCGCAGTTCAATGATCCGCTTTTTAAGGGCTCAATTGATGAGTTTAAGATTTATAATAGGGCCTTAAATGCAGCAGAGATTGCTTCGGCATTCACCAGCCAGTCGATCACGATGAATGCCATTGCCCCTAAACTTATGGGCGATGCAGATTTTGATCCTGCGGCTACTACTACATCCGGACTTCCGGTAACTTATATTAGTTCAGATACCACGGTTGCAAAAATTGTAAATAATAAAGTCCGTGTTCTGACTACCGGAACAACCGCCATTACTGCTTTACAGGCAGGGAATTCGGTTTACTGGCCTGCAATGCCGCAATCAAAAGTATTGTCGGTTGCCATCACCAATAACACCCAGCCCATTGCTGTTAAGGGCAGGCCGTTTACCTATACCATTAGCACTAATGCACTGAGCGATTTTACAGTAACAGGCTTACCTGCCGGTTTAGGCCTAAACGCCTCAAACGGGATCATATCCGGTACCCCAACTGAGTACGGTACATTCCCGTTATTTATCGGCGCTGTTAATGACAGTATCCCTGGAACGCAGAACATTACCTTAACGGTACAGAACAATATGGTCAGCAACGTTATTGTTGCTTCGGGGGATGCGAAAAATGTGGTGGAATGGGATGCTATTCAGGGTTTTAACTTTAATGTGAAACGCTCAACTACACCGGGTGGTCCTTATATAACGTTATCAAATGTAATGACCAATAAGTTTACCGATGCCAGTGTGAGTAATGGAACTACTTATTATTATGTAGTTGCGGCAGTAGATAGTCTGGGTGAGGGTTCTCCCAGCGCAGCAGTAACCGCAAAACCTGCTGCTGGTCAGCTGGTTTACCTTAAGTTCGATGAGGCTAGCGGCACCCGCGCTGTTGACAGCTGGGGAGCTACCCACGGAACATTGGCTGCAACAGCAACCAGGGCGGCGGGGAAAGATGGAACTTCGCTTAAATTGGACGGAACAGGTACTTCTTATGCTACCTTGCCAACAGGAATTGTAAAAACATTATCCGATTTTACCATCTCCAGCTGGGTAAGGATGGATGCACTGTCTACCTGGATGCGCATGTTCGATTTTGGTACAGGCAGCACACAATATATGTTCCTTACCGTTCAGCAGGGAACGCCAACCGTAAATGGCGTAAAACTATCAACCATACGTTATGCGATTAAAAACGGGGGCACAGAGTTAAACGTAAGCTTCAATTATGCCTTTCCTTTAGATACGTGGACACATCTGGCAGTAACCGAGTCAGGAAATACTGCAAAGCTGTATATCAACGGTGCTTTGGTATCAACCAATACCAACCTGAACATTAAACCTTCGCAGCTCACCGCTTCAGGCACTACTACGGGCACTACGCTGAATTACCTGGGTAAATCACAGTTTAATGATCCACTTTTTAAAGGCTCAATTGATGAGTTTAGGATCTATAGCAAGGCATTAAGTGATGCTGAGATAGCCGAAAGTTTAAAAACTGCGCAAACCATTACCTTTAATGCTTTACCAGAAAAGACGGTTACCGATACAAGCTTTAACGCGGGTGCGGTTTCCAGTTCAGGGTTGGCAGTCAGTTATGCCAGCTCAGACACCACAGTTGCAAGAGTTGCTAATAATATAATCCAGATCAAAGCAGCAGGTGTTACCACTCTTACAGCCACCCAGGCCGGCAGTGTAACATATGCGGCTGCAGCGCCTGTAAGCCAGGTATTAACTGTTAATAAAGTTGTACAAACCATCACCTTTAATGCTTTACCAGATAAGTCCGTTACCGATACCAGCTTCAATGCTGGCGCAGTTTCCAGTTCGGGCTTACCGATCAGTTACACTAGTTCAGATACCACTGTGGCAAAGGTTGCCAATAATGTAATACAGATTAAGGGAGCGGGGATTACAACCATTACCGCCATTCAGGAAGGAAATGCAAAATATACAGCCGCAACACCTGTAAGCCAGACTTTAACTGTAAATAAAATTGCACAAACCATTAGTTTTGCCGGCTTACCTGCCAAAAGACTCGGAGATGCTGATGTGACACTAAATGCAACACCAAGTTCTAATTTGCCGGTTAGCTATTCGAGTTCAGACACCACGGTTGCAAAGATCGTAAATGATAAACTGCAGGTAGTGGGTAATGGAACCTCCGTTATCACTGCGCAACAGGTAGGAAACGGAACCTATGCTGCAGCCAATATGACTCAGATCTTTAATGTAGTTCCTTTTAGCATCCAGATCCAATCAATGGATGGGGATGGTGGCCAGCTTACCAACAATGTGATCAGGCCAAATTTCAGCTTGGTAAACCAGGATTCGATCGGGATCAACTACAGTGAGCTTACCATGCGTTACTGGTTTACCGCGGAAAATTATGCCGGGATCAATACCTGGGTTGACTATGCCCAGATGGGAAACAGCAACGTGAAGATGAAATATGTACAATTGCCAGATCCTGCTTCAGGTGCCCTGGGTTATATGGAATATAGCTTTCTATCTGGAGGAAAGTTAAATGGAAACAGTAATAGTGGAGTAATCCGAACCAGGTTTGCAAATCAGGACTGGTCTGATCTTTCAGAAACTGATGATTATTCTTACCAGGCCAATACAGGTAGTTACGGTGTAAATAATCACGTTACCCTTTACCGCAATGGTAAATTGATATTTGGAGCAGAACCAGCTCCGGTACAGGCTTTAACCAAACTGAATGTGCTTTATCAGAATCAAAACTTGACTGCAAACAGCAATACCATAAGTGCTTTTATTGCCATTAAAAATGTAGGCAATAGTACCCTTGATTATAGCGACCTGACCGCCCGTTATTGGTTTAGCAAAGAAGGAACAGCTGGATTGAACATGACAGTAGATTATGCCAAACTGGGGAATAACAAGATTAAAGCACAGTTTACCGAGCTTGGTCCTTCACTGGCCGGTGCCGACACCCACCTGGAATTATCGGTCGATCAGTCAGCAGGAAAACTTTATCCTTTAAGCGGTACCGGAAATATCCAGTTCCGCATCAATAAAAACAACTGGTCAGCCTTTAACGAATCGAATGATCATTCGTATTTACCGAAGGCAGCAATGGATTCCAATGCACACATCACTGTTTATTACAAGGGGCAGCTCGTATACGGAACAGAACCTACATCTGGTTTCGGCCAACCTGGCAATCTTTCAGGTACAGTCTCCCATACAGGTATCATCCAGACAGAGCCTTTAGCCCAGGAGTTATCAACCAGCAATATCATTTATCCGAATCCGGTTAAAGACCAGTCTTTCAAAGTAAGGCTTACCACGGATCTCAGGGATCAAAATATTACGGTAACTGTTAGGGACGTTGTTGGTAGGGTAATGCAGAGCGGCAACTATCGTGCTGCCGACCGTGAACTGCAGGTAGGCTTATCAGGAAATTACCGTTTAGGCGTTTATTTCGTATACCTCAATAAACTGACACCAATTAGATTGATAGTGGACAAATAAAAAAATATCACTAAGGCAAAAGGTTGTTTAAGCAACCTTTTGCCTTTAAAAAGCGTAGCACCCGTTAGAGACGAATACCATATTGGAGTTAATTAAATATGGTAATGAATCTTCTTTACGGTTTTGTTCTAGCATAAATCTGTTGTTATATGACTAATTAGCTTAACCAATTTTATACATAAACTATGAAAACAAAAATGAATCAATTTATGCTTTGCGCTTTAACCATCTTTTGCGGATGCAGCAAGCCTATCGCTGCAGACGATCCGGCAAATTTGGGCACCAGTCTGGTGACCGGAAAACAGATGGCCGCCGCTGCCCTTGGGCGGGTAACTACTGTTGTGTATCCAGGGATGCTCCACTCTGCTGCTGATTTTACCCGAATGACAACTAAGGTAAATGCAGGGGCACAACCCTGGCTTGCTGGAATAAGCTTGTAGCCAATGGACGCTCTGCAGCCACCTACGTGCCGCGGCCAGTTGATACCATTGTACGTGGAAGAGCGGCAAGTGGTAGAGGAGAAAATTACATTCTGGCCTGTCAGGATGCTGCGGCAGCTTATCAAAATGCCTTACGATGCATTTTTTATCGGTTTAATTGATATAAGGATTAACGTTAACAATTAAAACTGACTAGGAAACTCTTTTTGTATTATTATGTTACAAGTTATGATAGTTTGAAATAAATCATTCGTGAACTAGTACATGAGTATTAATATTGTCTATGTTAAAAAGTAACAAGTGTTTTTTGAAAATAGCTCACTAATGATAGGTGTTGATATAAACGAATCCCATGTATTTCTACTGCACCTGCGTGTGATCGCTAAAACTTAGTTTAAGGGTTTGATTTGGGGTATGCCCGATGCGTTTACACTTAATGGCAGCCATAAATATTTTGATTTTTCAAGATCCAGTTTGTTCCATAGGTCTGCCATAAAAATAAATTTGTTGGCTTTTCCGGCAACAGGAAGTACAAAAGTGCTCTGGCCATAATAGGTTTTATCAGCATCTTTACCCAAACAAGGGTTTCCGTAGGCTTTCCACTCACCGAGTATGTCGTTTGCAACAGCATAATTCGCCTCATTAGGAGACCAGCCTGTACAGGCTGATGTGATCAAATAATATTTCTGCTGATATTTAAAAATAGCAGGCGCTTCTCTGCCTAAGCCAATAAGAATCCTTTTTTCGGTTGTGGTATGTTTCAAATAATCGTCTGTTAAAAGCGCAATGTGCATAGTGGCATTGCCTTCTGAAGAATAAAAGTGATAGGCCTTGTCATCGCTATCTACGAATATAGTCATATCACGGGCCATATTGCCATTCGGACGTTCACTACCTAGATATTTGAACAAACCAGTTGGCGAATTGCTTACTGCTACCCCCGATCTTGCGTAAGCATAATCCTCACTGTCGATATGCATCCACATGACAAACTGTTTGTTTTTTTGGTTATAAATTACTTTAGGCCTTTCAATTACTTTAGAAATGTGTAGGTCACTGGTTTTATCTGTTTTATTGGCTGGAAGTACAACGCCCTCAAATTTCCAGCGCTTAAGGTCTTTTGATGAATAACAGGAAACACCCCCAGCATTAACCCTATAGTTTTCCCAGTTAGATCCGGGTACCCTAGATGTTTTTCCGTTTTTTACCTCTCCATACCAGTAATATATGCCTTTATGGTATAAAATGCCACCGCCATGGGCATTAATGGGTTTCCCACTTGTATCATTAAATGTTTGGGGTACTTTTATCTGATCAGATTGACCAAAAGAAAAAAGAGGCTGTAAGAGCAATATTAAGGCAAATAATAAATTTTGCATGTGATAAAAGTTAATGGGGGTTAGAACAATTATGATTAATGTTAACGCTATTTAAGAAAGATCCAATTATAGTATTAAATGCCGTTGTAGAAAGAGGTCAATTCATTTACTTCAGCAACATAATGCTCTTTGGTCAAGCGGAGAGCATTATGTTAAAGTCAAGCTGTCCAGCCATTATTTAATTCTGTATATCAGTTCAAATGGGTTACTTTGTTTCTAGCACCAAGGTAGTTACAATAGGGTCAAGCTGTTTCGCATTCAGCGCAATCTTAATACCATTTTGATCCTGCAAAAATTTCAGTTTTGCCCCTCCGAGTACTATACATGAAATAATGGTCTTTTCGTTTTTGGGAAGTTTGATTTCTGTAGCTTCTTCGGGCATTTTTAGCACATGGATAAAAATCTTTTTCCCTTTGTGTGTCGAGCCATAATAATCATCAACAGGCTCAAACGGCCCTGGACGGGTTCCATAAATTCCATCACCATTTTTAAATAGCCATTGGCCTACTTCTTTCAAACGTTCTACATGTGAAGGTGGGATAACGCCATCGGCATCTGGACCAACGTTTAACAACATGTTGCCTCCGCGATCAACGGTATTCACAAGATAATCGACAATTAGCTTCGTGGGCATCAGGTTTTGAGCCTTATTATACCCCCAGCTTGTTCTGTTTAGGTTAAGGCATTTTTCCCAAGGATAGGATATGATCGGACCTTTTACCGGGGCGTCTCCTTCGTCCGTTTGAAAATCTCCTTCCATTCCGGACCTTGGATTGATAACAACGTCTGCATTATAACTTCTCACCATGGCGTTTAGTTTCAAAGGCTCCCAAAACCAGGCGGCATCTGCATCATTTCCTTTGTGGGCAAGCCAACCACCGTCATACCAAAGAATTTCAATTTTTCCATAATTTTTCATCAGCTCTTCTACCTGTCCATATGTTTGCTTTTTTAATAAAGCAGCATTCTCAGACTTTCCCTTAGGATCAAAGTATCCAGGAAACCGCCAGTCTAATGGAGAATAATAAAGTCCGACATGCAAGCCAGCCCTGCGGCAAGCCGCTGTGTATTCTTTAACGAAATCGCGATGTGCAGCGGTTTCCCAGCTATTAAAATGATTGTAACTGGAAGCACTGTTCCATAATGAAAACCCGTCATGGTGCCTGGCCGTTAATACCATGTACTTCATTCCAGCTTCTTTGGCCGTTTTTGCCCACGCATCAGCACTGAAGGCCTTAGGATTGAATTGATCTGCTAGCCTGGCATAGACATCTGATGGAATTTTTTGATTGAACATTGTCCATTCACCTGTTGCCGGGATGGCATATAAACCCCAGTGGATGAACATACCGAACTTCTGATCTTCCCACCACTTCATCTTTTCGGGGGATAAATTTGATCCGGGACCTTTAACTCCTGTAAATGCATTTTTTATGCTGGAGTGAATGGTCCCTTTTTGCATTGATTTTTTTTCGTCTTCTCCCATTTGGCGACCCATCGCATTTATTGATAAAGTCGTTAATAGTAGGCTGATACCAACAGCAAGGTTTTGGATAAGTTTTCTACGGTACATAATTGGTTAGGATGATGATACAAAAACAAATTTATTGGATTGGTTATCAATATTTTTGTTTTTAATAGACTATTTCATGTATTAATCCGACTTTTTCAATTGTTCTCTGTTCATGTAACGGTAGCTCTATTTCTTCTATGTGGGGCCATTAGATTTTATTCATAACTGTTAGTGGAAAAGCTTGACCTTTTATTCACTTATCTGGTAAGGAAAGATTAATGTGAAATGCCGCAGAAACGGTATCTTAGAAAGATTTCACTTAATAAAAAATGACCTTTGGAAGAGTAACTTCACCGACTATATCCCATTTTCGCAACTGCTTAAAAAAGCGTAACCTTTACTTACTAATATCGTCTGGCCATTTGGTGCAAGAAGCCTAAATTGAAACGCCCCATTTGTCGTTTTGTTATTACAAGTTTAATCCCCTGTAGGGCTGCACTTTTTATCTAAACTAGCGCTTTCAGGATTGAGGGGCTTTTTTGTATTTGACCATCGGGAGCGAAAGGGTGTCGAACCTAGCGGTGTAATTATTTAGAAATCAGTTATTTTGAATACTCCTCTATGGTTTTAGTGCCGAAAACTCACCTCTTTTTTTACTACTATCATTTAACGGTGTAGATAGGGGCTGCTGAAAACTCAAGGTTTTCAAATTTTTATTAAAGTAGTGTCTTTTAAAAGAAAAATAAGCCATATATACCAAAAAATTAACAGTAATCCGTTGTGCTTATTGGTCAAAAATTTATAGCAAAAAATCTAACGCATGCTTTTTGAGCATATCCTATGAAAAATCTTGAGCTAATATTAGTGAAAACCAACATAAATAAATGAAAAAAAATATGTTATGTTTTTTTTAGCAGACCCTAGATAACATCCAATTTTAATAGGAGATTACGCATTTTGCAGCATTGATAAAATTAGTGATTGAGAATTTATCATTTTAATACTAGTGATTATTAACGCTGAATGTGAAGCAAACAAAAAGCCTTTGTCAGTAGCAAAACTCGTATATGTGATTTTTTTAATTTAAATTTATCTAAAGCCTTAGCAATTACTTTATTAATAATATGTATGAAAGCTGATTTTTTTAAAGCACGTAAACTGTTTGACTTTTTCCCTCATATTTACGACATCGGCAATCTTTTCGGTCCGTGGAGACGAAATGCCGATAGCCACTTTCTATTAAAATTCTATAGATTAGAGATCGAAAAGTATGGAGAATACTACGCTTACCACCTCAAACATACATTAGAAAATAACATTGCCGCTGAAGAAGAATTTTTCAAAGAGTTGTGGGAACTCATAGAAACCAGAATCAAACACTTTCGGAACAAGAATCCTCATAGCAGTGACCACGAGCAAAATTTAATTAGAATTGGGAAATTAAAACAATTTCAAGAATTTCTAAATGGAATTGATAAATGGAACGCTAGACCGGCGGCGCTTGTGATTGAAGAAAAAGACCTGATTATTCAAAAGCATCTTAATGAGATAGGTAAATTAAAGCAACAGGTCGCCGAGTTGACCCAATACGAAGTAAAACAAAAAATTAGTATTGAAGATGAACATCTGCCAACTTTGGTAGATCTCCTGCAACAAATGCGTAATCTAAAGTTGCCGTCGGGTAGACTATTGCTTAGATGCGATCACAAGATAACTTACGCCAAAATCATTGCTAAATACTTCAGCCATGGCGAAAAGGACATTCCGGTAGAAACCGCCAGGAATTACTTTGTTGAAAAGGCGGGAGATATTCCATCTAAAGGAACTTTTATTTATCCGGACCAGCAATTGTTTAAAATTGTAAGCATCGAATAGAAAACAGTATCCAGTATATATTTTAGACATGACCAGCGCAATGCACTGGTCATTGTATCTGCCTATTACCATCAGATCTTTGCTAAAGAAATAATTAGTAAGGAGGTAATTTATGCAATTAGAAATCTTAACAGAAGCTGATCTCCAAAAGTTTAAAATTGAACTTTTTGATGAGCTAAAAAAAATGAATGCAGGTGTTTACGTTGCATCTGATCATAGGAAATGGCTACGGAGTGCAGAGGTTCGGCAATTATTAAAAATCTCCGCAGGTACGCTACAAAACCTACGTATCAACCGCACACTGCCATTTAAAAAAGTTGGCAGTATCTGTTATTATGCTTACGCAGATATCGAAAAACTTATGGGAGAGGGAGGGGAAATATGATTGATAGCTTAAAAATTCATCTTGACTTCCTAAAACAGTCAGAAGCTAAAAGAAGTATTCTTCCAAGCCACATCAGCCTCTTCACTGCCCTGGTGATTTGCTGCCAAAAACAGGGGCAGAAGAGTCCATTTAGAATTACGCGTAGAGAGTTGATGTCACTTTCTGCTATCCGCTCATTTAATACCTATCATAAATGTCTCAGGGAACTGGTCAACCAGGGATGGATAGAATATAATCCAAGCTACAATACGATTACTGCCAGCCAAGTCAGCTTTAACAGTGTTGCGCCCAAATAGGTGTTAGATGCATAGCCTTTCATGTGATATGCAATACTGGGATTGGGAGAATCATTTCTCTCGCGTACCTATAATTTTGTTTTCTGTATAGCTATAGAAAGGTTATACATTATGCTGAAAGGTCCTTTTTCATTTTCAGAAAAAGGAGCAAGCCGAAGTGGGGCAAAGCCCTACTTTTCTTGCCTATTTGCGCTGCAAATAGGGTTTTGGTTCTCCTCCGGGGAGAACCGGCCCTGCTATGGGCTATTTAAGACAATATTATGGGAGAATAGCGGATCTCCTGTAAGGATAAAACTAAGTAGTCTACGGGTAAGCAGATAGGTTACACGAATAACAGGCTATATTTTAGGATATAAAGAATAATAACGATGACAGCGCAGACCAAAACCTTTACCAAAACGGTCAGGTTTACCGAAACTACAAATACTAAATTTAACACCCTCGCTTTAAAATTAGGCCGGGATAAGCGAATTGTGTTTGAACAGATGGTAGATTATTTCTACAAGAGTAAGAAAGACCCTTTAGACCTGAATGATGAGCTTTTAAAAAATACCCTCTTGAAAAATCACAATAGTTATATCAGTTTTATCAAGAGCCAGGAAGCTGACCTTTTAATCCCCACCAAAAGAGAGATTGGACGCGTGGTCACCGCTTTAGGTAGGGTGCTTGACGCATTTAATACGGAAGTGCTCAGGCATAATGAATTGCAGATCCAGGGCCTAAAGGTTCTTGAAAACAAACAGGACTTACAGGTGCAGAAGTTTGCAAAGCTTGATTCTCTGATGAAGACTGTTGAGCTAAAAATGGACACCAAAGAGGAACTGAAAGCCAAATTCATGTATATACTGGATAACTATATTCAGGTCAGGGATACCTTCGGGATCACCACACCGGGAATCAAGAGACAGGAGCTTGTGGACACCTGTAAAGCACAGATTAGAAAGCTGTAGGATATGTTTATTAATATTACAGATACCATAACCGCCGATAACAAGGGGAGTAGCGGAGCCTTGGTCAATTATCTGGAAAAGGAAAACAGGATATATAATAAGCTGGAAGAACGCTGGTTTAACCACCATGGAAAAGATTTTGAGCCTTTCGAGGTCAGGAGAACCATTGACGGTAATGTTGCCAAACTTAGTAAAAAAGACCCTAAGTTTTTCCTGATCAATATTAGCCCAAGCCAGAAGGAAATCAAACACCTGATAGACAAACATGGGGAAAATAATTTCAGGGACAAGTTAAAAGACTATGCAGTTAAAGTGATGGATGAATATGCCCGTAACTTTAAACGGGACGGGATTGATAGTAGTAAAGATCTGGTATGGTTTGCTAAACTGGAAAACCATAGATATTACGGGCATAAGGATAAGGAGGTAAAAGACGGAACCAAACGTCGGGGCGAACTCAAAACAGGCAATCAGGTGCATGTGCAGGTGATTGTGAGCCGAAAAGACCTGACCAATAAGATTAAACTCAGCCCGATGAACAACTCACAGGGAAAGAACGAACAGCATTCTAAAAAAGTAGGACAATTTAAACGTACTGCATTTATCCAATCAGGTGAGCGCCTGTTTGATCAGTTTTTTAGATATGAACGGAACCTGAACGAAACAATGGCCTACGCAGTTGCAGAAAAGAACGGGAACCTGAACCAGCGCGAACAACTGGATATGCTCCGGCAAGGATCAGCTACAAATTACCAGTCCCGGTCCATTGCCAGGGAACTGATCAAAGATGTGGCTGAAGGTATGTTTCAAACCTCCACCGATATGCTCGGCACTGTTGGCAAAACCGCAGGTAATTTTCTTGAAATATTGCTTGAGCCCACATTTGTGCCTGCCCAATCTAACCCCGTTGGGAGTATGCGTAAAAAAAGGAAGAAAAAGAAAAGCCAGACCCAAGATCAATCCCATGGCCAAAGCATGTAACTATTAACCTTTAATCAGACAATATGAGCGAAGAACAGCAGCAGATCGAAACGATCCTTAAAACACAAAAAATACATGCGGAAAGAATAAAACTTCTGGAAGCCCGTGTACCTGAGTATCCCAAATTGAGGGTTCCGGATTATACCGGTGATCTGCAAATGGTCAGACAGAGTATTGAGCGCTTTCTGGCAAGTAACCATCAGAAAAATATGGATGACACCATGTTGCAGATCAGAGGGATAGTATCACGCATTCCAAATACGATAAACGTAAAGAACCACCATCATTTCGCTAAAGCGACTAAACGGGTTGTAATAGCTTTTCTGATTCTCATCACCTGCCTTGCATTTACAATTTGGTTGGCTTATTATTTTTATAAACACTGACCCATTATTCTAAACTTGATAAAACATGAGAAATTCCGTAAATTTGAATGTCCCAGATTTTCAGCCGTTAGCGTTAAGCATCTATGTTGATGCAATGGAAACCCCACAGGGTGTACTTGTATTATTCAGTGACTGGCCAAAGCTCAAATCTGCAATAGACCCCAACAGTCCTTTTTATAAACTAATGGCCAAATTAACATTTATTCCCTTTCACGAGCGCACATTGCAGGAAAAATCAGAACTCCTCGATGCCCGTATACGTGAAGTGGAGAAGGCCAATCTGGAAAAGGGTTCTTTCATCACCTATCAAAATGAACTGTGTACAAGTCCTGATCTGTTCGTAAATGAATATTCGGATCGCAGAGAGCTTGTCAGTGTGGATGCCAAAACAGGCATTATTAAGGTGATTGCTAAACTGGACTAAATGAAGCCTTTACAGTTATATGTTTTGAGCGGCCCCAATGGAGCCGGCAAATCAACCCTGTCTGAAACTTTTGTGCCACCGGGTACAGATATATTTGATGGGGATAAGGAACTTGCTATTTTGAAACACAAATATCCAATGACAGATAGCGGAACATTGTATGAGTCGGCAAATGAATATGTGTTTCAGGCAAGAAAAAACAGGGCGATCACTGCCAAAACGGATTTTGCATTTGAAACCAATTTCAGGACCGAAGAAGTAATGAAAACCGTTGCCCAGTTTAAAGAGAAGGGATATCAGATCAACTTAATTTTTATTGGTTTGCCATCGGTACAGGCATCAATAAACAGGGTTAATATGAGGGTTAAGGCTGGCGGACACTTTGTTGATGTAGAAAACGTGAATAAAAATTATACCGGGGGATTGGAAAACCTGATCAAATTCTACGACAGGTTTGATACCGTGGATATCATGCAAAGTAATGTTGGTGAAAATGAATCCTTTAAAATATCTTCTTTAATGACGATAAAACAGGGTATTATTACCGCAAGGGCACAGGATCTGCCTGAATGGGTGAATAAAATACCTGAAGCAATAGAGCTTAAGCACCAACAAAAGATACAGGCGGAGCTGAATTTACAACGGGAAAAACAGGAAAAATTAAGGGAAGCTCAGGAACGAGGGAATAATTTGGGGCCTGGCAGGGGCATTTAGTTATGCATCAGATAATCTGTTGTAACGCCGTTTAAATAACGATTTGAAAGGCATCAAAAGTGATAATTTGTAATAGCCACTACTTAATCTGACAGTTGGTTAGTTCTTACTAATTGTCAGATTGAATTTCTAATTCTGTTTTTTTCTTTTGAGATCGTTAATTTATCCTTTGCTTTCCCCTGAGAGTCTTTGTTGTATTTCCGGCGCTTGCAAAGGACGGTACATTTGAAACCGAATTTTCTTTGAGTATGAGCCCACCGCACATTGCGGCCTGCGGAACCCTCATGCTCAATCCCCCGCTGTTCCCGCTTTTTCGCATATACGCAAAAATTTCCCTGATACCGTATTGTCAATACACAGCAACTATGCAGGGATAATAACTTTAACTTTGTTGCAGAAATTGAACATCCTGTTTACTTAAGAATTCAAGGCGCCATAACGGCTCCTTGAATTCTTCAAAGAAACATCTTAAAGATCGTCGGGTTTAAATCCAATACGCTTCCTCGGGGGATTGGGTTTTTCTTTGCTCTCCAACAATTCGTCGAGGTAACGAAATACTATTTCCATGTTTTTATCTTGATTGGTCAACTTTTTCTTGATTTTTTCGAGCTCTATTCGGAACTCCATATTGTCAGAAAGCAAAAGTCGCATCTTGGTGAAAATTCGCATGATCTGAATGTTCACACTAATTGCCCGATCGCTGGAAAGGATGCCGGAAAGCATCGCGACGCCCGCTTCGGTAAAGACATTGGGTGCCTGGCGCCTTCCTCCCCAGCTTGCTGTTCCATTTTGGAAGAGCAAGTTCTTGAATTCATCATCATTCAACCTAAACATAAAATCCTCCGGAAACCTTTTTATGTTTCTGGATACTGCCTTATTTAAATTTCCTGTTGTTACCATGTAAAGTTCTGCAAGGTCTTCATCCAGCATCACTTTCTGTCCCCTGATCACGTAGACCCGGTTGATGATTACTTCATCAGCTACGTTGGGCATTTTATTACTGTCTTCCATGCTCAGTTAATTTAGTACATAAAACCTTTTGGTTGAAGTTAATAGGCTCATAGTTGGACTTTGCTTTCAATTTGGCCATATCCGCGCTTACTTTAATATCCAGCATTTTTGCATAGTGCTGTGTCGTTTTGATATTTGTGTGTCCCAACATTTTCGATATACTTTCAATTGGTACCCCATTCAGCATTGTAACCGTAGTTGCAAAGGTATGCCTTGCAATGTGAAACGTAATTTGTTTTTTGATGCCACAGATATCGGCTATTTCCTTTAGATAGCTATTCATCTTCTGATTACTGCAGACTGGAAAAATTACTCCAGTTATTTCGCAAATTTGATTGTTCCTGTATCTCTCAATCAACGTGATCGCCGTAGGTAGAAGTGGGATGCGTGAGGGAATATTTGTTTTTTGTCTTTTTATCGAAATCCATTTTTCTCCATCAATCCCCTGGATAATATCATCATGCATGAGCTGTTTCACGTCAATATAGGCAAGCCCTGTAAAGCAGGAGAAGAGGAAAATATCCCGTATCTGTTCCAGCCGATCACTCACCATTGCTTTGCTGGCTATAATACTGATCTCATTTTCGGTAAGATATTCCCGTTCAACTGGTTTAACTTTATGTTTATAATTTAAAAATGGATTAACAGACATCCATTCGTTGGCAAGGCAAATCCTGATAATTTTTCCAAAATTTTTTAAATACTTTACAGCTGAATTATTGTTGCATTTGCGTACAGCTCTCAAATAAAAATCATACTCACTTATAAATTGATGGTTGATTTTCTTTAAGGGTACATCACTCACTTTATATTTCCATTGTAGAAAATTAATTGTGTGCTTGAGGGATGTGCGGTATCTTTCAGCTGTTCCACTGGTATATTCACTACCTACCAGAATTTCAACTTTGCGGTTGTGCTCCTCAAAAACACTAACCAGTGTAATTGGTGTTTCTTCCTTTCCCAAAAATCTGTCGCGGATGATATCGGCTGTGATAATTTCATCTTTCTGGACAAGCTGACGATGGATTTCGTAAATCTTGGTTTTTAGATCGGTCAGATATGCGTTTAGGGTTCGGGACTCTTCCGTTTTTCCGCACGATCTGCCAGCCGAAATACTCCATTTCTCCGGTTCGCAGGAGCGTCCTGTAGTAATTTCGGAACGCCTTCCGTCCACCGTAATCCGCATGTAGATGTCTACAGGGCCGTTTTTGTAACTTTTTCTCTTCTTCAAGTAAAAGAGTAAACTCAAATTAATTTTCATAATGACTCACCTTAAAGTGTAACAAATCTAGCTTTGCAGTCATTAAAAATCAAGATGTATATCTTCGGAACATGTTGAAGATTAGTGTTTTATGTCGTTTCGAGTGCGCACTTTTCAAAATTGAATTTACTCACCGAATTGCTCACCTCAAGTATGCTATTTTATGCATATTTTGGTGCTTCCGAAAATTACAAAAGCCCGCTATCATACGATTTGCGGGCTTTTGTAAGGTTTTGAACCATTTTTGGCGGAGAGCGAGGGATTCGAACCCCCGGACCTGTTACAGTCAACAGTTTTCAAGACTGCCGCATTCGACCACTCTGCCAGCTCTCCGCTGCAAAAGTACGAACTTGGCGCAAATCTGCAAATGATTTCCATTCAAATATTTGCATAAATATTTTAAGTATTGCTAATCATTTAGTTAGCTCGCATAAAAACTTTAAAAAAACCAAATAAATGACCAATAAAGGCCATTTTAGTAGCAATTTTTGGCTTTAGGTTTAAACTAAAGCGCCTGTTTAGGGTAAATTTTTTCCCGATCTACAGATAAAATACCGTTTCCCTCAATTGCAAAACAAACCAGGCCGATTAATACGGAGACCGAAAACCAAAATTCCGAATAGGGTTTAAAAATGCCACCAGAAATATTCACAAAGAATACCGCCCCAATCAGTATTGGTAAATTAACCAGGCAGAATACACGGGTATGCGTGCCCAGGGCAATGGCTAAGCCCCCGATAATGTGTAACATAATAATCAGGTGTGCCAGTAAGCTAATGCTCACAGCTGTGCCCAAGAAAGCGCCCCTCATTAAATTACTAAAGGCTTGCATATTGATGTAAAAATCAATGCCCTTCCAAATTAAAATAAGGCCTAATAAGATTCTAAAATAGTCTAACCATTTTGGGTGATGATGATCGCCCCAGCTTTGGATTTTCTTAAGCATGTTCATAACTTCTATATTTTGGTTATGACAATTTACGGAAAAATTAAGAAAATAACAAGACTTAACTAATTGATTTTAAGGCTTTTTTTATCAACAGTTTTACTGTTTACATAGTCGGTTGGCGACATGCCGAACTGTTTGGCAAAGTTTCTGCCAAAGTGAGACTGAGAGCTATAACCAACCATTTCTGAGATTTCGTAAATTTTTAGTACCCCTTCGTTTAAAAGCTCGGCAGCTTTTTTTAGCCTTGCCAGATTAATCAGCTCGTTCGGACTAAGGTTAGAAATGGATTTAATTTTCCGGTATAAGGTTGGCCGGCTCATATTCATCTTTTCTGCCAGATGCTCTACATCCAGATCCTGATTGCTGATATTCTTGTTGATGGTATCCTGTAATTTTTCTAAAAACAGTTCGTCTGCCTTTGAATAAGCAATACTTTTAAGGTGGAGCAGGGGGGAGCTCGCGAAATATGCTTTGATCTTGTTCCTGTTTTTAATCAGGCTCGAAATCTGTACCTGTAAAAACTCGGGAGAAAAGGGTTTTTCTACATAGGCATCGGCGCCGAGTTCCAATCCTTCAATTTTGGATTGCAATGAATTTTTTGCGGTAAGCAGGATAACGGGGATGTGGCTGAATTCTAAGGTAGATTTTACTTTCGCACAAAATTCGAAACCGTCCATTTCGGGCATCATTACATCGCTAATAATGAGCTGAACAATTTCACGCTGTAATATTTCTAATGCTTCTACACCGTTTCGGGCCTGTAGTACATGGTATTTTTCTTCCAGATCATCTGAAATGAAATCAAGGATATCTTCATTATCATCAACCAGTAACACTACAGATCTTTCCATATCTTCAGTATCTTTTATGGTCAGCGTGCCTACAATTTCTTCCATTTTCCGTTCAGGTTAAATTCTATAAGTTGATGGATAGGCAATTCTAATACAAATATATTAAAATCACGGTCATTAAAATCTAAATAAAGCTCGCCGCTATGCAGTTGAGCAAGCGATTTTGAAATCGATAAACCTATTCCGGTTCCTGCCTTTATTTCTGTTTCTTTGCCCCTAAAAAAAGGTTCAAATATCTTGTCTTTAATGTCAATGGGTATCCTATGCCCGTCGTTTTTTACCCTCACAGCAAACTTGTCGCCTTCCAGTAATGATAAGTTGATCTGTACCGTGGTTTTTCCGTATTTAATGGCGTTGTCAACCAAATTGCTGATCATTTTGTAAAAAGCCTCAACGTCGATATAAGCAAGAAGTTTTTTCTCGGGTAAATGAAGGTTATACTTCATATCTTGCTGTTCTGCGGCGGGCTGAAACTGAAGAAATACATCTTTTAGGATTTCTGAAATATCGGCCTTTACGAAGTTTAATGAAAATTCGCTGGTTTCGGTTTTCCTGAAATCCAGTAACTGATTGGTCAGTTTAAGCAACCTATCGGTGTTTCGCCCCATAATCCGCAAATTCTTTTCTATTGCAGGTATGGCATCGGCCTGTTTAATCAGTTTCTCCATCGGGCCGATAATCAGGGTGAGTGGTGTCCTGATTTCGTGGGCAACATTCGTAAAGAATTCGATTTTCGCCTGATACACTTCTTTTTGTTTTTCATGCTCAAAAACTTCCATCCGCCTGCTGTTTTTTAACGCAATTTTTCGGTGATATCTCCGTACCAGAAAGAAGATAATTCCTCCCGCAGCGATCAGATAAAGCAGGTAGGCAATAGGACTGAGGTAAAAAGGAGGACGGATTTTGATCAGTAACTTCGCATTTTTGGTGCTCCAGGCATTACTCCCTTCAACCAATGCTTTCACCTCAAAAATATAATTGCCAGGGGCAAGTTTGGTAAAATAAACCTTCCTGTTGGTTTTTAAATATTCCCAGTTTTTATAAAGCCCTGTCATTTTATAGGCATACTCCGTCATTTCGGGCGATAGGTAGCTTAAGGCAGCAAAATCGATGCTAAAAGAAGATTGGTTATAATTCAGTTCGATGGTATCGGCATAAACGATCGATTTGTTGGAAATAGAATCTGTCCCGTTTAAACCGATTTCTGAACTGTTGATCTGAAACCCGGTTAAAAATACTGGCGTTTGGTAAGATGTTGCCTTTAAGTTTGCGGGATTGAAGCTGACTAACCCTTTTACGCTCCCAAAATAGGTTCGGCCATCCTCATCCTGATAGGCCGAACTGTAGTTGAACTGATCGGTAAGTAATCCGTTGGCTTTAGTATAGGTTTTGTTTAAACCCGTGGAGGGGTCAAAATGGATAAGTCCTCTTGTGCTGCTCATCCAGAACTTATTTGCGGCATCTTCTTCAATGCGGAAAAGGTAATTACTGGGAAAACCATTTTTTATGCCATAACGCTTAAATTGATGTGTTTTCTGATCGAACCTGCAAAGTCCGCCACCGTCTGTGGTTACCCAAATCTGCCGTTTACTATCTTCAAAAACACTATTTACGGTGTTATGGCTTAAACTTTTCGCATCTGTAGGAATATTTCGGTAGTTCACATAGCCTGATTTGGATAAGTTAAACTGAAATAAACCATCGTTAAAGCTACCTGCCCAGATATTACCCTTGCTGTCTTCAATAACCGAATAGTAAAAAATAAAGGGGAGGCCGGCAATAGGTTCAAAATCATCGCGTTTGCGGTTATAACGGTAAATCCCGTTAATGGTTCCAACTAAAATTTCACCAGAGCGAGTTTTACAAAAAGTAACGATAAAGTTGGTGCGTAAGGCATTTCCAACACCTGCCTGGTAATGTTTAATTACCTTTTCTGTTTTCAGGTCTAAAACATCCAGTCCATGTTCGAAAGTGCCAACCCAGAGTTTGTCGCCATCAACCAGTAAACCATGGATATTGGAATAGGCAATGCTTCCAGGTTTTCCATCGGGTAAAAAGTGTTCAAATATTCCTGTTTTTACATCGAGTTTGTTCAGGCCGGCATCTTCCGTACCGATCCAGAAATTTCCATTGCCATCCTTTGTAATTTCTCTTACGTCACTTCCACTGATCGAGTTTGTGCCTTTTTGCGGAAAGTATTTGGTAAACAGTGAAGTATGGCTCGAATAGTAATTTACACCGCCAAAATAGGTACCTGTCCAAACCCCTCCTTCGCGGTCAAGGCAAATGGTGTAAACGGCATTATCACTTAAAGAATAATCGTTATTGTACTGTTTTTTGATGTGGATAACCGCTCCACTTTCATCATTGTAAATGTAAATGCCCGATTCGGTGGCAATCCAAAACTCATGAGGGCCTGTTTTTTTGATATCACGAACAAAAATTGGTGTTTGGTCGTCGTTTAACCGGAGTATATTTTTCGATGCTAAAGTAACAGGGTTGAAAAGTTTGACACCTTGATTGGTGGTGCCGACCAGTAAATTCCCACTTTCGGTTTCCGCAATTCTGGATACCCAGCCATATTCGGTTTTGGCATTTTTACCATTGATATTAAAACGCTGAAAATTATTCGCTTTGGGATTGTATTTTTCGAGGGTCCCTCTTCCGGTACTGATCCATACGCTACCATCTTTTAAAACCGTTACCAGCGAGGCATCGAAAGGTGCATTATGGGTAAAAGCCTGTACTTTCTTGGTACGCTTTTGATATAGGTATATTTTGAATGAAGATAAGATCCATAAATTTCCACGCTGATCGCTGGCCAGATCTATAATCCGCATCCCTTTGGTTTCTTTAATGATGGTGAAGCTTTCTTTTGCCGGATTGTATTGGTACACGCCGCTGTTTGTACCCACCCAAAGTGTTTGCTCCAGATCGTGGTGAAGTGCATAGATTAAATCGTTGCCTAAACTGCCAGCCCGGTCTGGGTCGTGGCGATAGGTTTTAAAAGAATAACCATCAAAGCGGTTTAAGCCATCTTTTGTGCCAAACCACATAAAACCGTTTCCATCCTGCACACTGCAAAATGCCGTGTTGTTAGAAAGACCGTTTTCTACCTGGTAATGCCTGAAATAATAAGGTTGCGCCCACAGTAGGTGGACAGAAAACAACAGGCATAAAAGGATGAAGAGTTTTTTCAAGATATCTTGGTCAGCTGCATCAAATATATTAAAGAAATGCTTTGCTTTCAGGCTAAATCGAATTTGAGCAGATACGTAGAAAGATTGAGACAGATTGGTTTTGGTATGGGTAAAGAACTCTTTTTCTAAACCTGCAAACTGTCAACTGCGAATTGCTAATTAATCTGGGCGTTCCCTTAATCCCGTGAAATACGGGAAAAGGTCGGGCTTTTCAGGGCTGCGCTTCGCTCCGGTACCGGTGAAGGATCGGTACTGAACCCTTACAATCCCTAACGCAAACCACCCCGCCTTACGGGCACCCCTCCTTAAAAAAAGGAGGGGAGTAATCAACGCCAGAAAGGCAACCCAGCCCAAGTACCACCAAACCTAAGTAATTTAAATCTCCTAAACGTAAAGCTCGGATCCCGACGCTAGGTCCAACAGTTGCTATACATCATTTTAAGAATAGTTTAGGCATTTGCTAACCGACTTTAATAAGGCACAAGTTTTAGCGAAGGACGCTGTCAATCCCAAGTGGCAAGAGGATCAAAAAAACAGGTGCAATGCAGAACAAACGGCACCACCAAACCTGAAACGCAGTGGTTTTGTGTTCATAAACGATAATTCAAAGCCATAAAGGAATTGAACACAAAACAAAGTGCCGCTGTTTTTTTGATGTGCGTGGGGCAGTGAGAAGCCACCTTGTTGGATTGACAAGCGCTTTGGGTACTTTGGCGCTCCAAAGTACCATGCCCCCGCGGCATAGAGCGATAGAAGAATATTATAATTAATTGTGTCCATACGGTAGGATTTTTCATCGGGAGTGGACTTGAAGAGATAGCAGGGCTTTCCTAACCGAAATGTGCCAGCCCCTCATTTCCAAAAAACTGTTGCTTAAGATCCTGAGCTGAACTCAGGATGACGACCGCAGGGAAGAGTCGTCATCCGATAGCTATCGGATGCAAGATTGTTTCCTCGAAAGGTCGATTCCATAGAGAGGTCGTCATTTCGACTGGAACACAGTGGAATGGAGAAATCTTTGGATTATATTAAAAGATCTCTCCACTACGGTCGAGATGACGATACTCAGCGTTGACGACCACCTTAAAGTAACAGCTGTAATACAAATCGAGACAAAATGAAGAAAGATTGATACAAATGAGTATTCCTCCGAAAAGCTAAAAACCGAATCTTTGGATAAGAATTAAATGGAACTAAATCCATTTAGCTCTTTAACTAACCAAATCCCTAACCTAATATGAAAAGAAGTTTATTCTCTTATGGCGGTTTTGTCTGCCTGGATTGGTACCCGCTTCAAAAAATGTTTCTGAAGCGTAAAGTCCTTTCTGCTATTTTTACTTCCATCACCTTAATCTTACTTTCCTTTCAGCTCAGTGCCCAGGAGCAAACAGCTGTTACCGGAACAGTAACCGACGAAAAAGGAGAAACGGTAGTTGGTGCCAGTATTAAAGTTAAGGGTACCAACACAGGAGTAACTACAGATGGAAATGGAAAATTCAAAATTCAGGTAAGCGATAAAAATGCTACCCTGATCTTTATTTATGTGGGATATGCCAATCAGGAAGTTGCATTAGCCGGCCGTACACAAATAAATGTTAGCCTTAAGCCATCTAATAACGATCTGTCAGAGGTTATTGTGGTAGGCTACAACACGCAGAAAAAGGAAGCCATTACGGGCGCCATTTCATCAATCAGCAGCAAAGACCTCGAAAAAGTGCACGGCGGTTCTACGGTAAGTACAGGCCTGGCCGGAAAGCTACCGGGTGTATCTTTCAGGATGCCTGACGGAAGACCTGGGGCGAGTGCCAATATCCAGATCCGTAATATGGGTAATCCGCTTTATGTTATCGATGGTATCCAACAGGATGCCGGCCAGTTTAATAATATTTCACCTAATGATATCGAAAGTATCAGTGTGCTTAAAGATGCATCGGCTGCTATTTATGGTAGCAGGGCATCAAACGGCGTAATTTTGGTTACCACTAAAAGGGGAAAAAACAGTACACGTAATACCTTTAGTGTTGATGCTTACACAGGCTGGCAGAACTGGGTGCGTTTCCCTGAAACTACCGATGCTTACCAGTGGAAAGTAGGGCAGGCTACTGCAGAAATGAACCAGAACGGCGCAACCAGTATTACACAGGCCGAACTCGATAAATGGAAAGCGGGTACGGAATATGGCTACCAAAGCCAAAACTGGAAAGATATTATCATTGCGCCCAATGCACCCCAAACTTCAGTAAACCTAAGTGCTTCAGGTGGAAGTGAGAGGGTAAACTATTACTTTTCTGCTACGCGTTTGGATCAGAAAGGCGTATATGGAACGGCAAGGGAATTCGATTTTAACCGGACCAATATTCAGAGTAATATCGAAGCTAAAATAACCGATCGTTTTAAGGTGGGGATGCTCATCAATGGCCGCATCGAAAGCCGCGATCAGCCAGGCGTACCGGGGGGAGATGATTACTGGGCTGCCCGTTTTGCCTTATTGAGAAACAGGCCCACCGAACAGGCTTATGCCAATGGCAATCCGAATTATCCGAATGATATAGGGCACAATACCGAGCAGTTCGCTGTACAGAGTAAAGCGCTTAGCGGGTATTGGAAATCGGACTGGAGGGTTTTACAGACCAATTTATCAGCCTCTTACGAAACGCCTATAAAAGGCTTGGAAATAAAAGGTTTATATTCTTATTATATCGCCGATAACGTAATCAACGGGCATGAGTATACCTATAATGTATATACCTATCATCCGGAAACGGGTATTTACGAAGAAAAAGTAGGCAGTTCAAACCCATACAGGGAGCGTAGGAACGAAAAGGTATATACCAACACCTATCAGCTTCAGGCCAATTATAACCGCACTTTTGGCAAACATACCGTAGGCGGCGTTTTAGTGGCCGAGCGTTTAGACCGTTTTAGGACCTATACCTTTCAGCATGCTGTACCACAGACTAATATTTTGCCTGTGCTTCAGTTTGCCGATATGGACGGACAGGATTTTGCGGATATACAGGAAGAGCAGGCCCGTATTGGTTACGTGGGCAGGCTAAACTATAACTACGACAATAAATATTACTTGGAGCTTTCGGGTCGTAGAGATGCTTCATGGAAGTTTGCGCCAGATAGGCGCGTTGGTTATTTCCCTTCGGCATCAATTGGATGGAGAATTACGCAAGAGAAATTTATGAAATCGCTTTTGGGCGAAAGCAATATCTTAAACGATCTGAAACTCCGTGCTTCTTATGGGGTATTGGGAGATGATGATGTAGGCATCGATCCTTTTGCTTACATCCCAGGTTATAATTACAACCAGGGCAGTGTGATATTGGATGGAAAAAACATTACCACTTCGAGAGATAAAGGTCCGATTATTAATAACCTGAGCTGGTTTAAAAGCAAAATTACCGATATCGGACTGGATTTTGTGATGTTCGGCAGTAAACTTTCCGGAACAGCAGATTATTTTTATAGAAAACGTTCTGGTTTACCGGCCATTAAAAACGACGTAATCGTTCCGATTGAACTGGGATATCCTTTAAATGTTGAAAACCTGGAGAGCGATGCACAATTTGGAGGTGAATTCTCTTTAAACTACAGAGATAAAATCGGTGAGTTTAACTATAATGTTGGTGGAAACATTTCCATTAGCAGAAAAAAACTTTTAGAAAGATACAAACCACGTTTTGGCAACTCATGGGAGAATTACAGAAGTAATGGTACCGATAGATATGCCGATATTTTTTGGGGTTATGAAGTAACCGGTCAGTTTCAGAGTATCGATGAGATCAATAATTACAAAGTGAACATCGACGGAAAGGGAAACCGCTCTTTATTGCCCGGCGATTTAATTTACAAGGATCAGAACGGCGATGGTGTTATTGATGGTTTAGATGAAAGACCTATTGGTTATACCACTGCAGGGCAGCCGAACATTGGCTTTGGTTTCACCATAGGCGGCTCTTATAAAAACTTCGATTTTACCGCCGATTTTTCTGGTGGTGCCATGTATTCCTGGAACCAGAACTGGGAGCAACGCTGGGCATTCCAGAACGGAGGCGCTTTGCTGCAGAATTTTGCTGATGACAGTTGGCACCGTACTAATCTTTACGACCTGAACAGCCCATGGGTGGCCGGTAAATATCCTGCAATCCGTTTTAACGACCGCGACCATAGTAACAATACCAGAAACTCGACTTTCTGGTTGCACAATGTGAGGTACCTAAGGGCACGTACACTTGAAATTGGTTATACTTTGCCAAAAAGATGGGCAGAAAAAATCAAGATCCAGAATGCAAGGGTATATGTAAACGGGTATAACCTGTTCTCCATCGATAACCTGAAAGAATATGGTGTAGATCCTGAAATTGCAGACGATAATGGACTGCAATATCCACAGAACAAGTTCTTTAACATCGGTCTTAAATTATCGCTATAACATGAAAAAGACTAATCAAATGAAAAAATACATATACACATTTGCTGCCATTGCATGTTTAAGTTTTGCGCAGTCGTGTAAAAAAGATTCCGAATTTTTGGATAAGCAACCTACCAGTACCCTGCCGATTGATGCAGTGTGGAAAGACCCTAACCTGGTACTTACCGTGGTTGGCGATCTGTACGATCGTTTCCCTGATTTTCAACGTATCGAATCATGGTGGTTATTTGCCGATTTTGATGAAGGTTTTGCCTCCGCCAGCGGTGATTATTTTCGCCACCAGAATTTAGAATATGGATACGACGCATGGAGATACTGGGATATAGGCGTTTACAGGCTTGTAAACGACCTGAACCTGTTTATTAAACGCGGGCAGGAAGCTACAGCTTTAAAAGCCGAAGACCGCGACCGTTTTCTTGCTGAGGCACGTTTTATCAGGGCTGGTGTATACTTCGAGATGGTAAAAAGAATGGGCGGTGTTCCGCTGATTACTGTTCCCCTGGCTTATGATTATAGCGGAGATCCAAGTTACCTGCAATACCCAAGGGCAAAAGAATCTGAAATTTACGATTTTGTGATTGCTGAACTGGAAGCTGTTAAAACCATACTTCCGGATAACGCAACCATACAGAGCAGGGCTACAATAGCAGCTGCCCTGGCCATGGAATCGAGAGCTGCGCTTTATGCAGGTTCTATTGCCAAATATAGCAATGCCCAATTAACCCTTCCAGGTGGAGAGGTTGGCATTTCTGCTGCAATGGCTAACGGTTATTTTACCAAAGCTTTAAATGCCGCAAAAGAAATTATCGATGGCGGTAAATATTCGCTTTACAAAAAAAACCCAAACCTATCGGATAATTTTGCCGCCCTTTTTACCGATAAAGGCAGTAATCCGGAGGTAATATTTGCTAAAGATTTTAAATTGAAAACCAATAAAGTTCATGGTTTTACCATCGATAACCAGCCGCGCTCTTCTGCCGAAGAAGCACAGGGTGGAAGGTTAAACCCTTCATTAAATCTGGTGCAGTCTTTCGAAAAACTCGATAATACCTATGCCTCTTTAGCTTCGGTTGATGGCAGTGGAAACCCGGTTTATTATACCAATATCACAGATATTTTTGCTGGCCGCGATGCACGTTTAGCCGGTACTGTAATTCTCCCCGGAACACAGTTTAAAGGTAAAACGGTTGATATATGGGCGGGCTATCAATTAGCCGATGGTACAATTGTAACGGGCGACAATTTTGCGCAGAGTAAAAGCAATGTACTTCCCGGTAACCCAGGTTCGGTGCAGGTGGTGGGCGGTGATGGTCCTGTTGATGGGCTTGAATTCAGCGCACAATCAGGTTTTTACGTGCGTAAATATTTAGATCCTGCTACAGGTTCAGGCCAGATTGGTACCCGGAGCGATGTATGGTGGATCCGCTACCGTTATGCCGAGGTTTTGTTAAATGCTGCCGAAGCCGCTTTTGAGTTGGGCGATGCAGCTACTGCAGCCAATTATATTAAACCGGTAAGAGACCGCGCGGGATTAACCACAGCACTGAGCCCGGCCAATATTACTTTCGACCGTATCGTACACGAACGAAAAGTAGAATTTGCCTTTGAAGGACATCAGCTTTGGGATATGAAACGTTGGAGACTGGCCGATAAAGTATGGAACGGCAATAATATGTCGGCTGCTGATTTTACCAATGCCAGTAATATCGGAAGCGCAACACGTACCAGTACACAGGTGTTTGGTTTGTGGCCATATAAATACTACAACCCGGGTAATGCCAATCACCTGAAGTATATTTTTAAGGTGATTAAACCCAGCCGTGTAACCGCAGCGCATCGCTTCCGTATCGGCAATTACTACTCTTCAATCGGGCAGGATGTACTTAACGGCAACCCGAAAATTATCAGAAACCCTAATCAATAATCAGATATAGACATGAAAAATAGATTTTATTTCATCATAGGGGCAATTATAGCCGTGTTATTCTCCTCTTGTAAAAAGGATAACTACGAAGCACCTGCAACCGATTTTACAGGAAGGATCGTATATAAGGGCGAAGCAATCAATGTGCAGTACGGCCAGGTAAATTTCGAACTTTGGCAATCTGGCTTTGGCAATTATTCCGCACTGAATGTAAACCTTAGCCAGGATGGCAATTTTTCGGCTAAGTTATTTGATGGGAACTACAAACTGGTTTTCTCCCCAAACCAGGGACCGTTTTTGTGGAAAAAAAATGCAGCCGGTAAACAAGATACCATAGCAGTAAATATTAGCGGTAACAAGGTGATGGACATTGAGGTAATGCCATATTATATGATCCGCGGTGCTAGTTTAACAGCAGCATCTGGAAAAGTGAACGGGTTCTGCAAACTGGAAAAAATCATCACTGATGCCAATGCAAAAGATATAGAAAGTGTATCGCTTTATATCAACAAAACACAGTTTGTAGATGGAGGCAATAATATCGGGGTACAAGAACTTAGAGGTGCAGCTCTTGCCGACCTGAATAACTTAAATATGAGTGTAAGTATCCCTACGATTGTACCGACACAAAATTATGTTTTTGCCAGGATAGGAGTTAAAATTGCAGGAGTAGATGACCTGATTTTTACGCCTGTTACTAAAATAAGTTTTTAAAAAAAGGAAGGTATTTTAAATCAAAATAGAATTTGTCACGTTGTCTAAAGGACTCCTACGGAGAGCTTGTCGAAACGCTTTAATCATATATTAAGCAGGTCCTTCGACAAGCTACAATGACAGATTCCTATAGAAAGGTCGTCATTGCGAGAAGGAACGACGAAGCAATCTTTCATGCTAGTGATTCTGCTATAAAGATTGCTTCGTCGGCTGAAAAAGCCTTCTCGCAATGACGATACCTTAGGATGACATGTTATGCTTTTGAATATCCTAATTATCATTACCTTACCCTTAGCAAATCATATTAAATGAAACATCTTTTCGCTTTTTTTTTATGCTTCTTCGCATTTTCTATTTGTAAAAACGTGTTTGCGAAGCAACTAAACGATACCATTTACCTGGCCGATCCAACCATTTTTTTAGATAAAGACATATACTATTTATATGGCACCAGTGGCGATGTAGGCTTTTTGGTTTATGCTTCCAGCGACCTTAAAAACTGGACTAAACCGATCGGAAAAAATAAAGGATTTGCTTTAAAAAAGGGCGATGCCTTCGGGAGCAAGGGGTTTTGGGCCCCGCAGGTATTTAAAAGAGGCAAAACCTATTTTATGGCCTATACTGCAGATGAGCAGATCGCCATTGCGCACAGTAATAGCCCGGCAGGACCTTTTGTCCAGGATGAATTAAAATCTATTTCAGGTACAGGCAAGCAGATCGATCCCTTTGTATTTACCGATACAGATGGAAAAAACTACCTCTACCATGTAAAACTCGATCATGGCAACAGGATTTTTGTAGCAGAACTGAAAAATGATTTTTCTGATGTAATCCCTGAAACAACAAAAGCTTGTTTATCAGGAACAGCACCCTGGGAAAATACAGCGAAAACCGATTGGCCGGTAACCGAAGGACCAACGGTAATCAAAAAAGAAAATCTTTACTATCTTTTTTATTCGGCTAATGATTTCAGAAATCCTGATTATGCCGTGGGTTATGCTACTTCAAGCTCAGCTACCGGTCCCTGGATAAAGTATCAGGGCAACCCAATCATCAGTAAAAAAGTATTGAAAATAAACGGCACGGGGCACGGTGATTTTTTTATCGATAAAAACGGCGCATTACAATATGTTTTCCATACCCATCATTCAAATTATAAAGTATCGCCAAGAGCTACAGCTATAATCAAAGCGGCCTTTATAAAAGACAAAAATGAGCATTTTCGCATGCAGATCGACCCTGAAAGTTTTCGGTTTTTAATGCAAAGTACAGCAAGAATTAATTGATTGCATTTGTAGAAATATTGAGATAAAAATAGGCCGGTTTAAGAAAAGAAATCGCTTGTTTTAAAGATTAACGAATACCATTGATCAAAAACATGAAATACGTAAGCGCTTAAAAATGAATTACTTGAAAATAAGATGTCTGTTTGTTGCATTGTGCCTGTTGCACGTAGCAGGTTTACATGCACAAACATTTACCAATCCTTTACTGCCATCGGGTGCCGATCCTTATAGTTATTATAAAGATGGTTACTACTATTATACCCATACCACCGGAAACCGGGTGGATCTTTGGAAAACCAAAACGCTGGATGGCTTAAAAGATGCGGAGCGGAAAACCATTTGGCGCGCACCTGTCGGAACCCCATACAGTAAAGAAATCTGGGCACCAGAAGTGATGTTTTTAAGGGGCAAATGGTACGCCTACTTTGCAGCTGATGATGGGAGAAATGAAAACCACCGCATGTACGTTTTAGAAAACGCTTCAGCCGATCCGATGAAAGGCGAGTGGGTATTTAAAGGCAAAGTTGCCGACCCGACTGATAAATGGGCCATTGATGGCGACGTGATCGATTTTAAAGGCCAGCTGTATATGATCTGGTCTGGATGGGAGGGAGATGAAAACGGCAAACAGGAAATTTTCATCGCTAAACTTAAAAACCCCTGGACGATAGAAGGTAAACGGGTAAAGATTTCTACGCCTAAATTTAACTGGGAAAAAATCGGGGACCTTGGTGGAGGAGCGCATGTGGATGTAAACGAAGGACCTCAGTTTTTGCCGCACGGTGATAAAATATTTATCATTTATTCGGCCAGTGGCTGTTGGACAGATTTTTATGCCCTGGGTATGCTTTCAGCTTCAGCTAAAAGCAATCTGCTCGACCCTACTTCCTGGACAAAATCCGATCAACCTGTTTTTCAGCAATCGCCAAAAGACGGCGTTTATGCACCTGGCCATAACTCATTTTTTAAATCGCCAGATGGCAAAGAAGATTGGATCCTATATCATGCCAACGATAAACCGGGCCAGGGCTGCGGAGGTTTCCGCTCGCCCCGGGCCCAAAAATTTAACTGGAATGGCGATGGCACACCAAATTTTGGAACTCCGGTAAAAGCAGGATTGAGCTTAACATCACCATCAAACCGCAATTAAAAATAATCAGATATATACCGATATGAATTTAAAAAACTACGCGCTACTTGCTGTCTTGAGCTTTAACATCAGCTTGGGTTTTGCGCAAAAAACAAAAAAAAATACTGAGTCCGCAAAGGTTTGGACAATAGAAAAAGCCAATGCCTGGTACAAAGAGCATAAATGGTTAACGGGTGCCAACTACATTCCTTCCAATGCCATTAACCAGTTGGAAATGTGGCAGGCGGATACTTTTTCACCCGATCTGATCGATAAAGAACTGGGCTGGGCTGAAGGAATCGGTTTTAATACGCTGCGCGTATTCTTGTTCAGCAAAGCCTGGAGTCAGGATCCTGAAGGTTTTAAAAAGAGAATGGATCAATTTTTAACCATCACCCAAAAACATGGCATTAAACCGATGTTTGTCTTTTTCGACGATTGCTGGAATAAAACTTCAGCGATTGGCAAACAGCCCGAGCCTAAAACGGGTATTCACAATTCGGGCTGGTTGCAAGATCCTGGCGATCCGGCTTTTAAAGAAGAAGCCAATTTTCCAGAACTCGAAAAATATGTGAAAGATGTACTTACCCATTTTGCACATGATAAAAGAATTTTACTTTGGGATTTGTACAATGAACCTGGAAATAGCGGAAAGTTAGAAGCCACCATACCTTTGTTAACCAAAACCATAAGCTGGGCACGGTCGGTTAATCCCGATCAGCCGATTTCTATCGGATTGTGGAGCTGGGGTTTCGAAAAGCTTAACGAAATACAACTGGCCAACTCAGATATTGTAACCTACCATAACTATGAGGCACCAGACTGGCACCAAAGAACCATCGATCTGTTAAAAGCCAGCGGCCGGCCATTGATCTGTACCGAATATATGGCCCGATCGCGCAACAGCCGTTTCGCTAACATTTTGCCCATGCTTAAAACTGAAAATGTTGGCGCTATAAACTGGGGTTTTGCTGCGGGTAAAACCAATACCAAATATGCCTGGGATACCCCGCTTGCCGATGGATCTGATCCGATTGAGTGGTTCCACGAAATATTTCAGCCCGATGGCACCCCATACCGCCTGGATGAGGTTAACCTGATTAAAAAACTCAATAACAAATAAATTATTGCCATTAGGGAGATCCGAAGAAGTTCGTGAAAATTATTGTCAGTCTGTCCAAAGGACTCCTACGGAGAGCGGAGTCGAAGACCCTTAGTTGAAGATGGAAATATTTGTCTTTTTAGAGGCTATCATTAACAAATTCCAATAGAATAGTCGTCATCTCGACTGTAGCACAGCGAAATGGAGAGATCTATCTAGACAGATTTCTCGACTGCGTTGCACTTCGCTCGAAATGACGGTAACTATGGGGATTTTTAAGTGTAAATTAATTGCTGTCATTCATATTGACTTTTATGAAACAAATAAGCCCTCAGGATGAAACTATTCTTTGCTTAAATTAAAAACATTGCCAAACCTTAACTTTAACACACAAATTTAAACCAATGAACAAAAAAGTATCCATCCTTTTCTCGCTGCTGGGGCTCTCGCTTTCCCTTTCTGCGCAGCAGCAAGACAAATCGTGGTCGATGGTAAAAGGGAAAATCTCTTCACCATGGGCCCAGGAGGTTAATCCTAAAAATGTATTGCCGGAATATCCCCGCCCACAGTTTGAGCGTACCGGTAACTGGAAAAACCTCAACGGACTTTGGGATTATGCCATTTCCGCAAAATCACAACAGCCTGCAATTAACCAGGGTAAAATCCTTGTGCCTTTCGCGGTAGAGTCTTCACTTTCGGGTGTTGGCAAAACAGTAGGTAAAGATAGCTTGCTCTGGTATAAAACCAGCTTTACCGTGCCTGCAAACATGAAGGGCAAAGAAATTTTGCTGCATTTCGGTGCGGTTGACTGGAGAAGCACCGTGAGCATCAACGGTAAAGTGGTAGGTAAACATGAAGGTGGTTTCGATCCTTTCAGTTTTAATATCACTCCGTTTTTAAACAAGAGTGGAAACCAGACTTTAACCGTAGAAGTTTGGGACCCTACAGATGAGGGACCTCAGCCAAGGGGAAAACAGGTTAAAAAACCAGAAGGAATCTGGTATACCCCGGTAACTGGCATCTGGCAAACGGTGTGGATTGAGGCGGTAAATAAAGCACATATCGATCACATTAAAGTAACGCCGGATATTGATCAGCAAACCGTAACGGTTACCTCATTTTTAACAGGTGCCAGTGCAGGAGACCAGGTTAAGGTTTCGGCATGGGATGGTACTACGAAAGTGGCTGAGCAGACCGCTGATGGCACCGGCGCAATCAGTTTAAAAATTGCTAATCCTAAACTTTGGAATACTAAAAATCCGTTTTTATACGACCTGAAAGTGGAGCTGATCGCTAAAAACAAAAAGGTTGATGAGGTAAAAAGTTATTTTGCCATGCGCAAAACCTCAATAGGTAAAGATCAGAACGGTATTCAGCGTATGCTCTTAAACAATGAATTTGTTTTCCAGTATGGTCCGCTGGATCAGGGTTGGTGGCCAGATGGGCTTTACACCGCACCAACAGATGCCGCTTTAAAGTTCGACATAGATAAAACCAAAGAAATGGGTTTTAATATGATCAGAAAACACATTAAAGTAGAGCCTGCCCGTTGGTATTACTACTGCGATAAAGCCGGTATGCTGGTTTGGCAGGATATGCCAAGCGGCGATCTCGGTAACGGCTGGGAGAACCGCCCTGGTATTTTAGACCATGGATCGGATAAAAACCGAAGTGCCGAATCTGAAGGATATTACAAAAAAGAGTGGAATGCCATTATTGATGCACTTTATAATGTGCCCTCTATTGTGGTATGGACACCTTTCAATGAGGCCTGGGGACAGTTTAAAACAGTAGAAATTGCCAAATGGACAAAAGAGAAAGATCCTTCAAGACTGGTGAATACGGCCAGTGGAGGCAATTTCTATCCGGTAGGCGATATTATCGACCTGCACAATTATCCACATCCGGCTATGCCTAGTCCTGATTATTTTGGAAAAGATTATGCCCTTGTACTGGGCGAATTTGGTGGGCTTGGTCTGCCCATTGATGGCCACGTGTGGCAACAGAAAAACAACTGGGGCTATCAGAGTTTTAAAAACAAAACCGATCTTTTTAATAAATATGCCCAGTTTATGAAACGTTTAGCAGAATTAATCCCATTAGGACTTTCTGCCGGAGTGTATACCCAAACTACCGATGTAGAGGTAGAAACCAATGGCTTGATGACCTACGACAGAAAAGATATCAAATTTTCTGAAGCACAGATGAAAGCTTTGCACGATAAGCTGTACAACATAAATATACCAGTGCGGAAATAATCTCACCTTTTATATTTCAAAGAAGAGGTTGTATCATAAATATAGATTTGTCATCCTGAGCTTGTCGAAGGACCTGTTTAAATACGCTTTAAAGTGTTTCGACAGGCTCAACATGACAGCATCTGGGCTGAAATCGCCTTTATGATACAACTTCAATAATTTTATTATTATAAATGAGTTTTTTTATTTGTCCGCAACCGAAAGGGTACTTTGTGTTGGGCAAGGAAATATGCTAATATTTGTTTACCCCTTTATTACCTATTGTTTACCCTTTCTTGCTACCAAGTTAACCCCAGGGTTACCCCAGGCTTACCTATTCTTTACCTTTTGGTTACCTAAAAGGTAAAGCCAATGCCTGCTTTGGCGCTTTCTTAGGTAAGCCAGGGCCGATGCTGCCCGCCAGCAAGTACCTTTAAGTCGTAATAGTTATATTCGCCTTGTACAGATCGAGAAACTTTAATTCATATGAAAAAAATGTTATCTTCCGCTAGATAATAATCCTGACTGCGGCAATTTTTCCTTAAGTTAACCAGATGAAACCACTCGATTTTTCCATTTTCCCTGTACTCGAAACCGAGCGATTGATCCTTCGCAGGCTTTCGCTGGAAGATGCTCCTGTAATTTATCAGTTGCGTTCGGATGTTGAAGTGGCTGCGCTGACGGGCAAGGCACCCTTCATTCATATTGATGAAGCCATTGCCTACATCAATAAAATTGATCATCTGATCAATAATGATGAATCTATATACTGGGTTGCTTCTTATAAAGGTGATAACGCTATGATTGGAGCAGCCTGCCTATGGAATTTTGACCTCCGGGATGAGACTGTAGAATTGGGATATGAGTTGCTTCCTGAGTTTCAAGGTAAAGGTATAATGGTAGAGATTATTACTCGCATACTCCAATATGCATTTGAGGTAATGGGCATCAAAACGATTGTTGCTTACCCATCCAGTGATAACCCGCCTTCTGTAAAACTACTCGAAAAAATGGGGTTTAAAATTGCATCAAGCGATCATCAAAATACGCATGCAAATGTTCCGGGCATGCTCACATTTATCCTTACAGGTTATCCATAGCAATAAAAGGAAGGTGGTAACCATCTAGGCCCTTGCCAGCCTAAACTCATTGTAACACATTACAATATTGAAGCCAAGAAAGAGTATCGCTTCTGAACTTACCTTTAGTTTATTAATATCTACACCAATGGCTGTAGAAATAACCAACGTAGAGAAAACCAGGATGGCACTTACGAAAATGCTCACAAAAGCCGACCTCAGTAACATCGTTATCCTAAACAGGTTTTTTTGAAAAAAAACTTCAGGCCTACGGATCATTTCCACCAGGTTGATAAAGATAAAAAGACCGATAATGAAAATATATGCATTCATATAGGGCGCTGTATGATCCCACACCAAAAGACCAAAATAACCTTCAGAAATGAAGTATCCGATAATACCCAGGCAGATCAGGCTTTTTAAAACTGTCCAGAATTTTTTGTTCCCAAGCATGAGGTAGAGTTTGGGGTATTTAAGACTGTCAACACGGTCTGCAAAACTTAGTAACCTTAACGAAGGGGGTACAAAGGGGTTAAATACGCCCAGCAGCATGAGCATAATGGTACTCGAAAACTGAAAAACAGCATCACTGATTAATCTGTCCATTTTGGCCTGGTCTAATACAGTATCATCAGCATAGGTAAATATAGACAGGCAGATAAGAACAATAATCACAAAGTGAAATACCACGCCCACATAACTGCTGAAAGCTGTATTGTTAAGCCGCAGATCTTCACTGTGCTGTGTTTTGTCGTCGGCAGATGAGAACCTGGCTGAAAGCGTTTTGAGCGAATCGGCCGTAGCCCTTACCATGAACGCTATGGCGAGGATAAAAATCCCTATCCCAATAATAAAACAGGCGATGCCGGCAGCCTCAAAACTGTACAGGCCTAACAGAAATATAACTAAAGCGATGGAGATGGCTACGTATTTATACTTCACCCGGGTAAAGCCGTGCAGATTTAGCAGGAGTGTATAAAACAGTCCAAATGCACTGCCAATAACAATAGCCATTAATATTTTAGAAATAATAGTTCCACCCATGTTTCCCGATTAAAAAACTTATGCGATGTTAGCAAAAAAAACTGATGGATTGACTTACCGATAAGCCAGTTATCAAATAATTGAGTTTAACGTATTGATAAAGAGATTAAATACCCATGTGTTTATTCGATAAGAGGTTAGTATTCGTGTTTCCAGTCTATAACCTTTACCTCATCGCCAACACGGATAACCCCTGATTGTTGATGAAGCAGGTTCTGGCCGAACATGATTTTTTTACCTATTGTACGGTAGCTGGCCAATGTTCTTAAGGGCTCCTGTCCTTTTTCGCCAGTTTGCTGATCGATGGTAATGAGCACGCATCTGGCACATGGTTTTACTGCCGAAAACAATACCTCACCAATGTGAAAGGTTTTAAAACCATCCTCAACATGTGGCTCCCCGCCGGTAAAAACAAAATTTGGGCGGAAACGGTCCATTCGGATTGGATCATCGAGCTTTTCATTAAGCCCGTCAAGCGACGATTGGCCGATAAGCAGGCAAGGATAACCATCGGCAAAACTCACTATTTCATCATTTGTGGCATAATCCCGATCTACCAATCTTTTTTCAGTTAAAGGCATTTTTACCAATCTAACCTTAAAATTCAGGAAATTAGAAAACCAATCGCTTACGGCTTTATTTACTTCAAGTGCAGTGGCAGTATCGTTCCAGATTACAACAGATAGCGCTTCTCCGGTATCTTCATCCAAAGAAAATGATATGCTTTGCTCAGGTAATGCTTTATGAGAAACGCTTAATTTACCACCCCCAATATTTACTTGTAGCAGTGCCAGTTTAAAATGTTTCCGTTGGGTAATAAAGATGCCTTCCTCATCAACGAGCATCCATCTTCTATCGTATTGCAGTCCTCTTTCTTCGAGCAGTGCTTTTTCAAGCCGTATTCCGCCTAGCGATTTAATGGGATAGATATTGATTTCAGAAAGGACAAGTTTGTTCATGTTATCTTCAATTATAAAATTTCGATGTTCTTCTGCTCAAATGCCTCAAATATCTGCGCATTGATCATGCTTCTGGTCAAATCGGCTTTCGATATATCCTTGCACCAGAAATAAATATTGATGGTACTGTTGAGCTTACTCACCGGGCTGATCATAATAATAGGTTCTTTGCTGATAAAAACATTGCTGTTCGCTACAATAATTTCCCTGATCAGGTTTACCACTTCGGTAGAATTAAAAGGTTTTGCAATCAATAAAGAAATGTCTACCCGCATCTGGTTATTGCTAAGTGTCCAGTTGATGATGTTATTCGATAAAATAGAACCGTTAGGGATAATAATTTCAGCGCCCTCGTCGCTAAGTAAGGTACTGGAGCGTACGCCGATTTCCTTTACCCTTCCTTTTTTATTGCTCAGCTCCACAATGTCGCCTATTCGGATGGTTTTATCAAAAATAAGGATAATACCCGATACAAAATTGCTTACAATATTCTGTAAGCCCAACCCAATTCCCACGCCTAATGCGCCCAGGATAACCGTGATTTTATCAATTGGCAGTCCGGAGGCAGCAACGGCGATTAAAAAGCCACCAATTAATAACACTAAACGGGTTACGAGTAATTTCGAACGCTCTCCTTTGTTATCGTCAAAACTGTCATCACCGGTATCGCCAAAGAAATAAGCAATGTATTTCTGCAAAAAGTTGGCAATCCAGATTATACCCAAAAACAATACAATACCGCCAAAGGTAAAAGAGAAGCTGCCTATGATTCTTTTTTCGGTGAGGATTTCCATTACCGACTGGTATAATCCATTAAAAATATTCAGGTTGGTGGTAAATATCACAAACCAGATTAGGGTAGCACCAATGCCGGTTAGCCTTTTAAGTCCGGCAATTACAGGCTGCCAATCAAAATACTCTGGAAATCCTTTACGGATCCTGCTGCTTTTCATCTGTAACAAAAAGGCCTCTACCAATACTTTGGCCAGGATGGTTAGCGATATGGCATTTAAAAGTGAGCTTACCCCGGTAGAGTAAAAAATCTGCGTAAGGGTAAAGCGGCCAAATAGATTACAAAAGGTGGCAATGATGGCAAAGCCAACATATATAAAACCCGTGGTGAGGATCATTCTGTATCTTTTGGTTTTCTCATCGAGCATTTTCCATACCATAATGCCATAGGCAACAGAACTGGTGGTTAAGAACAGGAGGAGCCAACGCTGGTATCTTGGTGGCATACCCAAAAGGCGTAAGAAAACCGGGGCAAGAAGAAGTACCACAAATATGCACCAGTAGTAAAACAACTTTGAGCCTAGCTTTTTGCGGAAAAATACAGTGAGCAAAATGGCCAGTATAATCTCAACAGCTTCGATGTAAAGTGCGGGCGCCCTCAGATCGAATATTGGGGCCAATGCAAAGAGCATGATAAAAGTAATTAAGTAGGGCTGCGGACTGACCAGTGAAAAACCATCAAGGGTTTCTAAACGGCCACGCTGTTTTACGCTTCTAAAATTGAAGAATACCCAAAGGAAGAATATGGTACAGGTAAAAAGTAATAACAACCGGCTGCTCCTGGTGTACACAAAATAATAGCCCGATATTTCTTGCTCTCCTTTAATAAACCTACGGAAGCCCATGCTTTTATTGGCCGGTCTGTTTACTGTTTCCCACAAATAACGGCGCTCTTTACCAAAAGCTTTAATGCTAACGGCATCGAGCTGACTATCGGTAAGGTACATCAATTCTTTAATATTAATGAGGTTAGAAGAGGTTCTGGCCTGCAGGTTGTTGATGGATAAGGTAGTCGTTTTCAGTAGACTGTCCATCACTATACGCTTCTTCCTTAACTCAGCAAACTGATCTTTAAACATAGTCTGGACCGCAGGTACGGTAAATAATTTAATCAGTACGGTATCTTTACGCAGGTTAAGAATTTCTGTTTTTAGAGCCCGCAACTCCTTTTCATATTCATCCAGGTCTGACAAACAATCTTTATTATTGCTCTGTAATTCTTCCAGCAAGGTTTGATCCATCTGCAGGTTTTGCAGGTTGGGTGATCTGTCGCTTTGCGTTAACCGGCTTTTAAGCAGTGCCAGTGCAGCCTCATCCTGCGTTAAATGTGCTTCTATTGGCTTAAGTTTCTTAAATGAGCCAACGGTAACCGGAACTTTATTTACGGTTTCAAATACCTTTTCCAGGTGCGCAAGATAATCGCCTTTGGTCAATGTAGCAGAATCCGAAAGAATAGATACATCTTGTCCCTTATCTGATAACCTGTCCTTTTGTGCAAATGCACTACCCATAATAATAACGGTAAAAAGCAGGGGTAATAGATTTCGGAATAGTATAGGGAAATTATTTATTGTTATCATTGGATTTAAAGAAGTATTGGGAAATATCCTTTTTAAGGATATATGTTGCCAAAAATAAGGATTAGAATTGATTTTACAGCTGGTGGTTTTGGCTATTTCATTTACAATGAATGTTAAAAATGCGAGCGCATTAATGCCCGAACGAATTTAATGCAAATTAATACTGTTGTTCGATAAAAATTAAATAATTTCAATTCAGCATTTGCTATTTTCAAGTTTAAAAGCATAAAAATGATCTATTGTGAATAATTTTTAACGAAATACAGTTTTGCTTTGTTTTTATCAGGCTTTTCTATTACGGTAACCGCACAGGCCACATGGCGGATTGTGAAAGATTTTGATTCCGCCCTGAAAAATAAATAAAAGCTGCAGAAGATTAACCATAAACAATCGATGAAGAAACAGAATAAAATTATCCTCGGGGTTTTAACGTGCATGATGTTGGTAGCCATTTTGTTGATGTATAAACTGCATTGGTTTGGCGCAGGTATGAAACCTCCGCATGCTGCAAGCAGTAGCTCTGACCATGTTGTTGCGATTGTGCGCGATACACAAGCAGTAACACTTAACCCTAAAACTGAAATTCCGAAAGAAGCGAGGCAGGTCGAATTTTCACAAAGCGGAAACACTATTGAAGATTTTGTTCCCGGATTATATAAAATTGCAATGGATACCAAAGGCCTTTTAAATAATGACGAACTGGAAGATGTAGTTTTAGTGCTCCAGAATAAGACAGACAGTACAGATTTGCGCCCTACCTTAGTTTTGTTGAAGCAGCCGGAAGGTGGGTACCGTTTATACGCCAGCTCCTGGCTGGCCATTGGCGCTGCCTACATTAATGGCGATTACCAGCAATATGACAGTGAAGACATCAGCATAGATCAAAAAAGAAATTTAATTATATCAACTTACGGCAGCGGTCCGGTAGGTAACCGCGAAACCAGGTACCGTTTTATAGACAACGAACTTGTTTTTACTTATATGGAAACGTTTAACGCGGGTGCAGGCCAGCAAACCAGGGTAACCTATGATGTTTTAAACCAAAAGGTAACGGTTGAAGATATTAATACCATGAAAGAGGATATGCCTGCTGCAGTTAGCCATGGTACTTTGCCACAACACCCGCCTTATCTTTTTAAAGAGATTGATCCGACAACGGTTTTCTCAGAATAACGGCAAAACATCGCCAGGCAAGGAGCCTTGTTTTAAAAGCTATTAGCTTGAAATATAAGCCCGTCGTTTAAATTTTAAACAGAGGATGATTGGTTTTATTCCTTTGTGAGGTAGATATTCATCACGCCTCTTGCAGCAATTTGGTTAGTTCCATAAATAAGCGATTGTTTATCCGTTACCTCAGCGCTAATCCGCATGTACTGATCGGTCTGTGCTACAATGCTCCAAGTGGTCTGTGCGGCAAAATTAGGATTGCTAAAAGTGAGGATACGGTTATCTGCATTTCGTCTCAGGATATAATCTGAAAACTTTACCGATGTATTAATATCAGTAGAAACTTTTACCTGTTTATCATCAAATGTCCAATACGATTTTACGGCATCTGCCACGATATGGCTAACTTTGATTCCCGAAGAATTATAAAGCTCGAGGTCATACCCACCTGTCGACCATTTGCCATTCAGGGTTTCATTCGTGGCAGTATCGGTGTCTTTTTTGCAACCCGATATATTGATGATGATACATAACAGCAATAAAATACGTTTCATACCTGGCCTTTAGATGATTGAAGTTAAATAAACCAAAACGAATTCACAAATCTAATATACGCTAACCCGGCTATCTGTAATTGAATTGGCACATTTAAATTTATTTACCTCGGCTTGTAGCAAGTAACGCTATATACACGTTTATACCTTAAATTAACACTAAGCATTAATGAAAAAAATCTTGTCAATTTTGCTCGTATTATTTTGCATCGCCGGATGTAAAAAGGAAAAACAGGGAAATTATTCTGAAACCATAACAAAGGGCGAAAAATGGGGAATAAAGATCGGCAGTTCACATGCTGAAGTATACACCCAACTGCAAAAGGCAGGACCAAGCCTCGACTTTCAGCAGGTGGCAATTTTTGGCCACAAGCCTTACAGTTCGCCAGAAAGCCTTGGCCAGCTTCTTCCTTATTATTATGCGCTCACTATTTATAACAATACCGGGACTTTAGACCGTGTAGTGCTGTTTTTTAGCGGAGATAAAGTACAGCAGATTGCCACAGGCGGCGGCCTCAGCACACCAGTAAGCAAATGGCCGGAAAATGTGGCTGATGATACCGCAATAAAGGTTGATGACCCTGTTTCAGGTTTAACAGCAAAGCTGATCAAAATCCATCAGTTACCAGCCTATGCAGCTTATGGATTTGTACTTTCCGATAAGCCATTAAACAAACCGTACGATCCGGATATGAATAATCATGATGACTGGCAGTTTGGCTTTTCAAACTTTGTAAGTGCAAGCATCAGCGGATCTTCAACAGTAACCCTTCATTTCAAGGCAGGTAAGCTGGAAAGTATAGACCACGATTATCGCGAGGGGCAAATATTTAATTGATTCGAATCTGCTGAAATTAAAAAAACAAGTATCATAAATGGGAGTTTCCCAGCAGCGTTTTACTGCAATTTCACGATTACCTCAAAATGCTTTTAGCAACAACGGAGCTTAGTGAATCAGGTTAAAAATAAAACGAGGACGTATCATAAAGTTGAAATCGCCTCTATGGTACAACCTCGTTTTTGAATATAAATTATACTAGCGATGCATGTGCATCATTTACAGATTTAACATATCCATTAAATTAACGGGTCGGAATCCTGATTGCGGGGATTGTGCCCTGGAAAACTATTCTTATCAAAATGATGGTGACGATAAAAGTTTGCACGGTCAATCTCTACAATTTCATCTTCCATCCGCAACGCCGCCGGACTTCCAATTACGCTGCGGATCTGGTTCTCCAATTCAGGGGTAACCTCACCAATAATATATCTCGGCATTGCCCTGAACTGATCTTGGTGGATATCGGGTAAAATAACTTCTTTTTTATCTTCGCCTAAATTTGCGAGCCCGATGGGTATCAGCACAGCCTTTTCCTCCAAATCTTCGCCCATATCGACAAGCTCCACAATAACATAGCGTATTGCATTTTGCTCGGGATCAAATAGGAGGTCGCGCACTTTTCCAACCGGATCGCCAGCTTCATTTCTTACTGGCCAACCTTTAATGTTTGCCTCGCCGTCTGTTAATTGATAACTACTTTTTGAGAGCTCTTCTAAATTGCTGTATACGATAGTTCCTGAATCCATAATTGCTTTTTTTAAAGGGGCCATTAATAACAATGCCCATTTTTACAACAAGTTTTTCAGGAGATGGTTTTTATGCCAAGACGCCAGAGTATACAAATTGGGCGGCTAGAACAAATATCGTAAAGGAGGTAATTAACGGTAAATATTTGTGATCTAGTGTTTTGTGCTGACATTAAAAGATGTGGGAAGCAACAAAAATATTAATCGAAATATTTTTTTTATCAGGCGGCGAGCATGCTGTTTTATGATTATTTTGTATAATCGTTAAAATAGAATCAGAAGTTAATGAAGAATATAGCCGAATTTAGAATGTCATTAAAAGAAGATAGGCCTGACAGTAACATGTCAGTTCAATTGCGCGCACTTTGGTACGATGCAAAAGGAGATTGGCATACGGCCCATAACCAGGTAGACCACTTAGGCGATGTTGCCTCTGCCCATATCCACGCCTACCTGCACCGCAAAGAAGGCGATATTTGGAATGCCGATTATTGGTATGCTAAAGCAGGAGAGAAAAGGCCACAATTATCATTAGACCAGGAGTGGGAAGAATTGGTACAGCGTTTTTTATCATGATGGGTGTAAATTACCTATCATTTAGCTCCAGTGATAACTAATGGTATGCTGGGGAGATAATATCTGAAACAATATTAATCTCCCAAAATCTCCAGTCCTTTTTATTTCGCAGGCATTTTAAACGAAGGGGGAAGTGACGCTTCATCTGCCGCCCATAATTTATTCGGACGTTTGCCCATTACCAGCTCCAATTTGCCCCCTTTTATTAAATCCTCGTGAGCAAACCACGATTTATTCCATACTTGCCCGTTCAGTTTAGCCGATTGAATGTATTTATTTTCAGGAGAATAGTTTATACAGTTCAGCTCAAACTTTTTGCCATTTCCCAGATCAAGTTTTACGCTGGCAAAAGTGGGACTGCCAATTACATACATGGGCAAGCCTGGGGTTATCGGGTAAAAACCCATCTGCGAAAATACTACAAAAGAAGTAAGGCCACCGCCATCTTCATCGCCTGGGATACCCATTAAATCGTTACGGAACCACTGACTTAATAAACTCCTTACTCTTTTTTGCGTGCGCCAGGGCTGTGCTGCATAATTGTACAAATAAGGAATATGCATAGCAGGTTCATTACCCATAGAAAACTGCCCAACATTACCCGTATGATCAGGCAACTGCGAATAAAAATCAAATCTGCTTTTCCCAAGCGGTGTATTATACATTTTCTCCAGTTCATCAACAAAAGCCTGTTTGCCGCCAATCATATTTACCAAATCGCCCAGGTTGTGCAATACATCCCATCGGTAAAGCCAACCATTGTTTTCGTCGTAAGTTTCTCTCGCACCAAGTCCGCCCGAAAAGCGGTAATCCAGCGGTTTAATAAATTTACCTTCCGCATCTTTCGGATGAAAAAATCGGGTGTCGGGATTAAACACCGTATGGTAGCTGCTACTTTTATCTAAAAAGTATTTGGCTTCGTCGGTTTTACCCAATTGCTGAGCAATATTGCCCAGGCACCATTCATCATAAACCGTACCGAGGGTAACGGCTATCGGTTGACGTTTTTCAAAACCATGAACTTCTGCTGCAGTTTCTTTTTCGCCTTCAGGTAAAGCAGGGAAATAGCCATTATCTTTAAAAAACTGATCTAAAACACCTGCTTTTTTTGAGGACCACGGGGCCAGGGTTTTTTCGGTAATGGCTGCTTTACAATACTGATAAGCTTCATCAAGATTAAAATTCCTCAAACCCTTGTTATAAGCATCAATTACGGTGGCCACGCCATGATTGCTGTTCATCCTCCGGCTATCACCAGTTACCTCCGGAAAAGTTGGCATCCAATGGTTTTTCATCTGTTGTGCCATTCGCAGATAAGAATTAATCATATCGCCTTCCATTTTTGGCTCAATAATCACACGGAGTGGATGTGTTGCCCGGTAGGTATCCCAAATCCAGTCGTCAGTAAAAAATGGCATGCCATTGTCATTGTGCACTTTTCCGTCGAAGGCACTAAAATACCTTCCATCTTCAGATAAGCTGATCATTCTTTCGTAAGTGCGATAAAGGGAAGTGTAAAATATGGTTTTGGCTGTTTCATCAGTGCCTGTTACCATGATCTTTCCGAGCGTGGCATTCCAGATATTCTTTCCTGTCTGCGCCACCTGGTTCAGGTTATAATCCTTGATTTCTCGACGGAGATTGTGTTTTGCCTGTTCTTCACTAATAAATGATATGCCATAACGTGCCTTAATCTGCCTGGTTTGAGCAGGAAATTTTAAAATAAGATGAGCATCACGGCCGGAAGCAGACTGTTCCCTAGAATCAATTTTAGTTTCTTGATGCCTGCCTGATTCAACCGGTGTTAAATCAGTTTCGAAATAGAGGTAAACTTTGGTATTATTGTCTAGTTTCTGAAAACCACTTACCACATTCTGGCTCACCTTTAGCGCCCCGTTCCTGGTGTTTAAAACCAGATAAGCCGGAACATTTGCCTGCGAAAAATTGAGCGCATATATCCCCGATTGGTGCGATGGCGCAAATTGTACATTTATCCCAAAATCATCCAGGTCAACCTCATAATAATAAGGCTTAATCACCTCATTGTCGTAGCCATACGAAATTACGTTACCCACATTTTTGAGGTCGCCCTGAAAAGGACTCAAATTAAAGGCCGAACTGCCCCGATGGCTGGTAACCACAACAGGCAGACCATCTATAGTATTACTGGTAAAATTATCACGCTCCGGATAAACCCGCAATAAGCTGTTAGGTAAATGAACGGTAGGATAAGTGGGTACAAGTAAATGGCTAATGTTACCAATGTATGGGTTAACATAGTCTACGGGTTGTTTTTTAGCTTGTGCATGTGCAAAATTGATACAAGCTATTAGCAAAAATATTGCGCTCAATAAAGAATATGTATATTTTTTCATGTAATGGGTTTCGATTAGATGTGATAAACATAGTACTTGCAAAAACGATATTCAGCCCGCTGATGAATTGCCGACTGTATCATTAATGATGTAAATTTTTTTAATCTAATTAAATAGTAAAACGATTTATCAAATCTAATGGAAAGGATCAGTTTATCAAAAAATCAACAGCAGAAATTCCTTTCCTATTTAGCATGTTGTATTTTATCCGAGTAAAATTACAATGCCTGGTGCCAAAAAATAGGTTACGGCTTAAGCGTGAGAGGTGTATCAACAAAAAAGAGCGATGAATAGATTTCATCGCTCTTCGATTGTTAAATTTCTATTTATTATTTTGCTAATGAAGCAGTTTGTTCTGTACCGGTTACTGGTGAGGTTATTTGTGTTTTCATTGCTGCAAATCTGTCTAGATTCAATTTTGGTGTGCTTCCCATTACTAAGATATGCTCTCCGGTAGCTCCGCTTAATTTTAAATCTGCACGGTCTTCAATTACTGTATATAAACTTTCTGTATCTGAATCGATTTCGGCAACCGCATTTCCTTTTAAGAATAACTGTAGGTATTTAGCATCTAATTTTCCTGCAGTTTTTACTACTGCATTTTCAGATGCCTGTACTCTATAAATGTTGTTTACATAAATAGTAATCTTCGCTGTATTTCTATCTGCCGAACTGATTTTTAATGCATGTCCATCCTGGATCACTTTTACTTTACCAGTATTATCGTCATTGTAGCTTACACTCTCTTTTTCTCCTTGTATCAGCGTAATTTCTACATTTCCGCTTACAATAACCTGGGTGATGTTTTTAGGTGCCGACATTTTGATTGGCTGTTTCTCGCCTGCCATTACACTTGTAGAGAAAATAGCAGAAGTTAAAACGATAGCTGCTAATACTGATTTTGTTAGGGTTTTGATTGAGGTTTTCATAATGCTGTTGTTTATATTTTTAATTAATATTTTGTGATTGTTTTGTAGATAAGACGCCACTATAGGCGAAACGTTGCAGCAGAAAATGCTCAATTATACCAACACAGCTTAATTCTCGACGAACAGGTTTAAAAATCAGGCGAAAAGAAGTTCATTTTATGGATGAATCTATGCCTGTGGTTCAATTTTACAATAGGTCTTAACTTAATGTTCCAGAATTATTCCAATACGCTAAGTAGTTTAAGGCCTTGAAATAAATGGAATTAAAACCATTAACCTGGCCGAAAAGACTGTGGCCATCGTTAAATGGAGGCCATGATGATGGCCCTTAATTAGAAAAAAGAGGAAGTTGGGCTTGATCAGTCAGCAGCTGATAATACTTCAAACAGCTTGATCTGTAAAGCCATTTATCTGCCTGAAAAAGAGAATCTTGAGTAAGTAGTTTAAGGAGATCGGCTAAATCAATATTACCCAAGCTCAGAACTTGGGTTTAAATGGGCAGATATTTGATATTCTGCCCTTTGGGGTTCACTATAATGACTAAAATTTAATCGATAGTTTTTCGGAAACAAGAGCATTGTTTTTGTAGTACTCGAAAAACCAGGTTCCGTTCTTTTTTATAACTACGCCGTTCCCGTTTCCGTTGCTGGAAATGTAACAGTCGTCTACAGAGGTTTTGAGTAAAGTCATTACAATTTTAGGCGTTGCATCTATCAATTGGTAGCCATTGCTTATAGGCTGGGCATACAATAGCCCCTCTTGTTGTTCTGTTTTGGCAACGATTGGCTGATTAACCGGTACAGGTGCTGTTGTAGCCGCTGCGTTTGTCGGGGCAGGTGTTGGGTTGGTAGCCACCGTTGGGTTGCCTGCTACATATTTAAAATCGTTAAAAGATATAAATGCATCTTTCAATGCCAAATTGTAAGAAGTCTCGTATTCTTTCTCTCTGCTTTTGCCTTGCTTGCTTTTTATCACTACAGTGCCCTTACAGTCTTTAAGTAAAAGGGTAAGATTGGTAACGAACATGCTATTGTTTTCCTGCAATTCTACTACCAGGGCCTTGCATCTGTCTGTTGCAATTTCTGCTGGTATTTCCGAATTATCAAAATACACGGTAAATCCCTTCTCCTCAAAAAAAGCCTTGGTAAGGGTATTTAAGCCATACTGATTAATCTGTTTGAGGAAACTAAATTTCTCTGGCACAATGATGTATTTGTAATTGGCAGCATTAGACTGTGCCTGTACTGAAAAAGAGATTGCTAAAAAGAGAATAAAAAAATATCTTTTCATAATGGTTAACGGAACTGGGTAAGATTCTGCACCAATTTATAGAATGAAACGGAGAAAATCAAATTTATCGTTCAGCAACACAGTACGTATCGATCTATTGCGTATTGCTGTCACAGCTGCAGGAGTGGATCATATCTCACCAGTAAAAAAACAATGTTTACACAATCGGTTGCATTAATCGATTCAATTGTTTATTATTATGGCGATTAATGATTATAATCTAATCAGAACACTGCCCCTTGTAGTGTGTGATAAAACCAAATATTCCAGAAAAATGGAGGAGCGCCAACTCATTAAATTAGAAGCCTGGTTTAAACCCCAGCGTATTTCCTGCCTGAAGATTGTAGCCAAAAGGCTAAAGAAACTCCCTGCTTGGACTGTTCTTAAAGAACAACTGGACTAGGTTTTAAAATCTCTTTCCCTATTTCGAATTAAAACAAATTATAACCTAAATCTGAACATATGCTTAACATTCAAACCACCAAACTATTCTGGGCAAGCTGTCTGGCGTTATTGGTTACCTCTCTTTCTTTCGGCATCCGCGCCGGGATCATGAACCAGCTCGGAATTGATTTTCAATTGAGTACCACCCAATTGGGTACCATTACGGCTGCTGCCTTCTGGGGATTTCCGCTGGCTATTGTGGTCGGAGGATTTGTAGTCGATATGATCGGCATGAAACGCTTGCTGGTAATGGCCTTTATCTTCCATCTGGCCGGAATTGTCCTCACCATTTTTGCTCAGGGCTACTGGAGCCTGTTTTTATCTACCCTGTTAATCGGGATTGCCAACGGTACAGTAGAGGCTGCATGTAATCCATTGGTAGCCGCTTTATATCCAGACAATAAAACAACCAAATTAAATCATTTTCACTTATGGTTTCCTGGAGGCATTGTAATCGGCACCTTACTGGTTACCTTGTTTGTTCATCTCGGACTGGGCTGGAAGGTGCAGGTGGCCATGATGATTATTCCTACTTTAATTTACGGATACCTGTTTTCGAAGTTAGATTTTCCCGTTACTGAAAGGGTATCATCTGGTTACTCCAGTTCGGATATGTATAAAGCAGTATTTTCTCCATTGTTTATCTTTATGTTCATCTGTATGTTCGGTACGGCCATTACCGAGTTATTTACCGGTCAATGGATAGGTTTGTTACTGAAAAATGTAACGGATAACGCCATTTTATTGCTCACGCTTACTACCGGGATTATGGTAATTGGCCGGGGTTTTGCCGAACCTGTGGTTCACCGTCTTGCGCCCCAGGGTGTACTGCTCTTATCTGCAATATTTGCTGCAGCCGGACTTTATATGCTGAGCACTTTTACCGGAAATTCTGTTTTCTTCGCTGCAATTATTTTCGGTATAGGTGTTTGTTATTTCTGGCCAACGATGATCGGTTTTGTAGCGGAAAACGTTCCTAAGTCCGGAGCACTTGGACTAAACCTAATGGGGGGGGCAGGGATGTTTGCTGTTTCTATTTATACCATGTTTATGGGGAGCTTTTACGATAACCTGATTGTTAAACATTTACCTGCTGGTGCCCCGCTCGATGCTTATTTAAAAGCTCCGGAAAATTCAGCATCAGCGCAAGCGCTTGCCAATGCCAAAAATCTGGCAGGCCCTGAAATTCTGCAGGCTACACTGATTATCCCTATCATATTGATTGTGGCGTTTGGCGGATTGGTTATCTACCTACGTTCACGAAAAAAGAGCAGGTCTGTTGCTTTGTAACTAAAAGATAATGACTTTATAGACTATCCACCCTAATGCATTAGAATCTGCAGGTTTATGATATTAAATCAATCATAAACTTGCAGATATTTAAGGTTTAATTTTGATCACTGTATGGCGCTTCAATAAATTAATTATAACAAAGAACTGCCCGGTGACAGCTCATATGGTACTTTGCCTGCTTCAAAAATCCTTGTGTTTTCACTTCCCTCTGTAGTGATTTTATCATCTAGTATCCTGATCCAATTGCCTTCGCGCAGGCCTATTACCTTTATGGTATTCTGTGTTAGAAACTCCATAATCCTGGTTTCCCTTGTCTCTCCGTTATGTTTTAACTCCGGATTTGGATCGAGGTAATGGGGATTAAGATTAAAAGGAACAAGTCCCATGCATTCAAAAGAAGGAGGATATACAATAGGCATATCATTGGTGGTTTTCATGTTTATGCCACCGATATTGCTTCCGGCGCTACAGCCCAGATAGGGTTTGCCCAGTTTGATGTTTTCACTTAAATGCTTCATCAGTCTGAGTTCATGAAGTGTTTTTACCAGAAGAAAAGTATTGCCTCCCCCGGTAAAAAAACCTTTAGCGGCATGGATCGCCGCAGCGGGATCATTGAATTCGTGCAGGCCTTTAACGCTGATATTTAGGTTGGAGAAAAAGTCACGGGCCTTAGCAGTATATTCTTCATGCGAAATGCCTCCCGGCCTTGCAAAAGGGATAAATATAATTTCATCTATCCCGGCAAATAGCGTAATGAGCTCATCTTTTAGGTATTCCAGATAATTGCCGCCGAACAGCGTAGAAGTGGATGCAAGGATAACATTCATTTTGGTAAATTTATTTTCCAGTTTTTAAAAGCTTGTTTTGCAAAGTTAAAAAATGCACAGACTTTTGGGTTTAAATAGAAATTCAGTTCGATTTTTAAAACGAGAATAAAATATTTTTTATTGTTCATCTCTCCACTAGGAAAATTATATTTGTTTACAAATATTTATGATCCTCAAAAGAATCATCTTTCTGGAGAATTATTCGTCTATCAATCCCGATTTTTAACATGGAGCTTCTTTTCGATAAGGTCAAAAATAAAATCAGACATCAGGTCTACATCTTTGTTTTATCACGATTTGGCTTTGGTAATAGAGTATCAAAAAGTATATGGGAAAAACAGTTTTGTGGTAAGGATTGGGATTATCTTTACGCTGAAGCTGAAAAAGATCATTATTTAGCTATTGTAGATCTGTTTAAAAAGTATGGATCGGGTAAGATTTTAGATGTTGGCTGCGGACAGGGGGTCCTTTATCATTACCTTAAAGCGACGACAGCGTCACTAAATTATCTGGGAATCGATATATCTGGCAATGCAGTTGAAAAGGCAAAAACTTCATTTTCGGAGGCTAACTTTAAGCAGTTAGATTTCGACTACCAAAAGTTGGAAGGGAAGTTTGATGTAATCATTTTCAATGAAACCTTGTATTATTTCAACAGGCCGTTAAATACCATTCAGAAATGTATAAACCAGAACTTAAATAAGGGTGGGTATTTTATTATTTCCATGTGCGATTTTTTAGGCCATGATGTAATCTGGGAGAAACTCAAAAAGCACTTCAATTTTATCTCTTTTCAAGAGATACTTAATGAAAACAATCAAAAATGGAAAGTGGTGGTATTTAGACCCTGGTAGCCTTTTTTATCCAGAGAATTGGATCGAAGAATGTACGCATAAACTGATAGGACTTACTCAGTTTAAAAGATATGGAGCTTTCGGTATCGCGCGTGTGGATGCCTATCCTACGCAGTGCAAACTGATTCGATCTCCGCTGATAGATCGAAAGTCCAAAAGTATAGCCTGCCTGGCTGACCAGTGTTTTGTAATTTTTGGGAACCTCGCCATAGGGATAGGCAAGGGCAACTATATCTTTCTGCAGAAGTGCTTCGAGTTCATTTTTGGCAGCCAAAATTTCCTGATAAAATACTTCTTCACTGATTTTATTTGCCCTTAGGTGATGTTTGCCATGGCTCGCAATCTCCATGCCGAGATTAGAAAGATAAATGAGCTGTTCGGCATTCATCAAACTGAACCTTGAAAAGCCCTGTTCCGATACATCCCACTTATTAAAACCAGCAATTTCGCCCGTTGGGATAAAAAATACAGCTTTCATATTTCGTTTCAGTAGTTCTGGAATAGCGAATTCAAAAAGTGCAGCCGGGCAATCATCAAAACTCAGGATCACTTCCTTCTGCCGCCTTTGGTGATTATGATCTTTTAACAGTTCAAATGTAGTGGTAGTAAACCCATGCTTTTCAATGGTGTCGAGCAAGAGGATGAACTTTTCTTCACTGATGCTCCAATTTTCCAGGCCTGGGCCGGGAAGATTATTGATATGGTGGAGCATGATAATTGGAATGTTCAAGACTAGTGGATTTCCCTTTTTCTTGTTTTTATGGCAGGGTTGCCTTGATAGATGGAATACGCTTCAAGATCGTTGGTTGCAACACTACCCATGGAAAGTACAGCATGGCTGAATAAATTAAGGCCAGGAGCAACTTTGGCTTCAGCACCGATCCATACGCCATCTTCGATTAAAATTGGTTTAGTAATCAGATCGAAACTGGTTTTGGCATAATTATGATTTCCCGTCATTAGCATGGCGTTCTGCGAGATACAGCAGTTTGCACCAATGCGCACAAGATCTAAATTCTCGATATAACAATCGGCAAGCCAGCTGTAATCACCTATAATAAGCTTCCATGGATATTTGATATGAATGCCGGGTTTAATACGAACTTCTTTCCCGATCCTCGCTCCGTATAACCTCAATAAGAACACAAGTACCGAACTGCTCGGCATAAGCCTGCTTTTAAAAAAGAATACATCGGTAAAGTACCATAAAAACTGTTTCAATAGTGATGCGCCGATCTTAAAATCGCCGGTATTAAAGTTTTTATAGAGCTGAGTTTTGTTCAATGGAATATTAATCTTCTTTTGGTTGATCGTTCTCTCCAACTTCTATTTTGTCCGTTTTCCTGGTGTTTTTCTTGATCCAGAAATACAATAGCGTGAAAATGCAGATATAAACAATAATATTAAAGATCTCGTGGTGGTAGGTAAAGTTTTGCCGTTGGGATTCAAAAAAGCCAAGTAAAACACCTAAACCAGCAATCCGGCAAACATTTAAAATATAGATGGTTAAAATCCCAATAGCCAGCATCTTAAAGGTCGATTTCCACGGTGCTGGGAATGCCAGTACAAAGGCAGCCAAAAAACTCATCACCCCAAGCCCCAAACAAGAATAATTAACGCGGAGGTACGGGCCTGCCACAACCATCACATCCGTTTCGTTATAGATGGCGTAAAAACCAAAGGCTTTGATGATCCATACAGCAGGAACGATTAATGCTGTTCTTAATCCTTGTATATAATTGAAATGTGTACTGATTATTGCGTTATAATATTTTGCGTCTGGGCTAGTTACGCTGTTCATAAACAGGTTTGCCTGGCTGAATAAGATATATAATATAAAAAGCGCTACTATAAATTTTATTGCTTTTCTATTTGCTTGTTTTCTAGCTTCTTTGGCCTGGATTTCGTTCATATCTTCTTCGGATGTACAAAGGTAAGTTTTTCTGATTTAAAGCGGGATGGTTATAATATACTGATTGTACGATTAATTATGATGGGTGTGAGGGTATAGATCATTATTCATTTTGCTTTCGCAAAGCCAGAATTTTTCTATCTACCAGTTTTCTAAACCAGAGCCCCTGTAGATAATGGAATTTTCTGGCGGTTTTATTGTCAAGGATACCGAATTGAAATACCATGCGGTAGCCATAATACAAATAGGGGCGCAATCCCAGCGGCAATTTCCACCAAAGCCTTTTTAGCCAGGCTTTTTTTTCGTCCGGATTGCCCCATATATTTGGTTTTAATGTTTGGGACCGTAGTTTTTTCGTCCGCTCTATTTCTTCCTGAGCAATCAGGGCGCTATATTTTTCATGTTTTTTAAACCAGAAATCGATATTATTTTCTTTAAGATTTTCTTCCAGTAAGTGCCCCTTCTTCCAGATGACGGTTTTGCCTGGAACAATAAAGCGGTGATCCATATTCTCATTCAAATCAGAATAACCGATTCCGGTTCTGAACATCTTCAACAGATAGATAGGGTAGTAGCCCCCATAGCGGATCCAGCTGCCTTGGAAATAGTTTTTTCTGTTAAAATAAATCCCGTTTATACCTTCGAAATCTGTGTGCCTAAATTTTTGAAGTTGGTTGAAAAGTTCTGGCGTAACCAATTGATCGGCATCTAGTCCGATTGTCCATGGCGTTTTAATATTAAAATTTTTCAGCGCAAAATCCCATTGTTTAGGATGATTGATAAAAGCATGGTTTTTTACTTCTACACCATATGTTTTGGCAATATTTAACGTTCCATCGGTACTTCCGCTGTCCAGAATAAAGGTGTTGGCCTGCAGATCTTTGATGGAGGCTAATAAACGGGGAAGATGAACCTCTTCGTTAAAAGTTAAAATGATAAAGCTGAATTCCTGGTTCATTGGGCCAATCTTCTATATAACGCTAGGTATCGTTTAGCCAAAGCTTGATCATTAAAATCTCTCCTGATGATTTCTGGTGCAGATTGCTTCATCTTTTCTCTGGCTTCTTTAGCGCGATACGAGTTTATTAATTTTTCTTTAATATCGTTGGCTTCCAGTGCGCATACCCAGCCCAATTGCTGCTCGCATACATAATCTGATAAACCCACTCGATCGGATATTAAAACAGGTGTTCCAGCACTCAGGCTTTCGACCACCACATTGGCAAAGTTTTCGTTAAAGGAGGCCAGTACCAATAAATCGTGTTTAGCCATTAACCCATATTTGTTCTGATCTGAAACCTGTCCAGTCCAATTGATACGATGATTTAATTTTAGGCTTTGCGCTTTTACCTGTAAACCTGCAACATATTCCTTTTTGCCCGAACCTGCAATAGTCAACTGCCAATCTATATCGAGTAAGGATAGGGCATCGAACAACAGCTCAAGTCCTTTTTTTTCTTCGATACGTGAAAGAAAAATAAGTTTGAAACTTGGTGATTTAAGGTTATTCCAACTTGATACTTGATACTTTATACTTGGTACTTCTGAAGTTAAATTGACTAAATTCGGGATTACTGTAATGCTTCTTGGCGTAATGATCTCAAGGATATCGCGTTTTTCCTGCTCACTGGTGGCGTGGACATGGCAATATTGCAAAAGCTTTTTTCCCATCAGCTTGTGCAGAAGCTTTTTGGAAAATGAACTTCGGTTATGCTGTGAATAAGCTGTAAGCATACCCCTTGGCGAAAGCACCACCTGCACCCCATACCACTTTGCCACCAAACAGCTTAAGACCGAAACGAGGTTCCACCAGGCATGAATGTGAATAATCAATTTGTCATCCTGAATACTTAGCTTGTCATCCTGAGTGTAACGAAGGATCTTTTTCCGTAAATTCCACAACATCCCCGGCGAAAAATGGCTATGATCTTTAGTCCAGCGTTTAAAATAGGCAACTTTTATGCCATCAATTAAAACAGGTTTGCCTATAGTTACATCTAGTTCAGCTGGTCCATTTGCTGTAGTCGTTAAAACCTTTAAGTCAACTTCGCTTTCCGCCTCCCGCTTGTCGCTTAGCGCTGCTATCGCTTCGCAAAGTTTCGCAACGCTTTGTATAGGCCCACCGTAAATATAGGCAGGTTTGTAGGAAGCAGAAACTTGAATGATTTTCACTTAAATTTTAATCTGTTTTAAAAAAGTTTTAAGTGCAAAACGACGGATAAGTTCATAAATCAAAAGGTACATCAGCAAACCACCGATCAGTTTATTAAGCGCAGATTCGAAAAGATAAATTAAAATAAATAAGGGTATAACCATTGCCGTTCCAATCAACTTATCGGGGCTGCTGGTCATTACATATTTATAAACCAAACCTATTAATAAGCCATAGCCAAATAAACTGAAAAACATGCCGGGCATTCCGAAATCAATATAATTTTCGGTCATGTAACCTAAACTGATCGAAGTGCCTTGTTCTGTTCCGGCTACCATCATACCAGAATATTGGCGGGTGGTTTCTGAATCGTCAATTGCCTTTTTGTTTGGAAAAAGAATACGAGGCTGTAATACGCGTCCAACCGCATCGCTCCATAAACGACCATGAGTATGGGGGATTACTCTTGGTACATAATCGATTGTGGCCGAAAAGAAATCAATATATGAGAGGCGGTCTACTGTTTGCTTGAAACCTGAGTTAACTGACTGCTGGTCAACCTTACTTACTATCTCACCAAGTTTTGAAAGTGACTCTCCTGTTGTGCGGATATTATTCTGGGTCATTGCACCACCATTCAAGTATTGACGGTATTCTGGCTTCACATATTGCCAGATGATAATCATATAAATAAGTATTGCAGTAAGTGCTGTCAGTGGCAGGATCTGTTTGAATTTCAGGCTCCTTCCATAGATGATTAGAATACCCCCGAAAATAACCAAGAAATAATCTTTGAAACTAGAGAAGAATCCAGTTAAACTCATTACTACCTCAGCAATAGCTATGATCGCAAAAAGTTTGAATTGTTTAGTATAGAGGCAACTGAGCATGAATATAAAAAATACCATCCACTTAAAATCTGCGAGTTTAGAAATAGGTTGTTGTAGCCCCCCAAAACGAAAAGATCCTTCAGAAATAATAGGGTAGATGATAGCTACGATAAGATAAATCGGTACAATTTTCCTAGAATCATAGGTTAAAGCCAGTTTGTAATATTCAATGTCAGATATTCTAAACTTGCGTATGATTAAAAATATACCTAAAGCTATTGATAGCAATCCTATATTACTAAAATAAAATGCTTTCTCTATATCCCTATAATTTTCAAAGGTGTCTTCAAACTTTAGTCTCTCAAAATTTGCATAAAAAACTTTAATATTGATTGATAGCCATTGCAACATTAAACCCATGAAAAGAAATGGCGATTCATTTTTCTTCCATAGTAAGGGGATTAATAAAAAAGGGATAAGAATAGCAATTATGGTTTCACTTGGATTTTTACTTGTGATAGCGTAAACTAATAACAGAGATAGAAGTATTTTGCCTGTTGGACCAATTTTTTGAAAATTATTCATCCTAACGGTCGAGTACTTTTTTATAAAAATAAATATCCAATTTTATTAATCTCATAATTCGTATTAAAAACCATCTCATACTTATTTTAAATATGTTGTTTTTTCCCTTCAATAACTTCAGTAGTTTGCTGAATTCAACATATTCTTTTCTTAATAGTAAAAATAAAAGGTCATTAAAATACGACGTTAATGTTTTCCATCGCCACCATCGTAAGGCAATTTTTTGCTCTTTATTTGGCAGTAATCCGATTATTTTTTTGTGAATGGCAATGTCTTCCTGTATACGTTGGAAAATGCTTTTATAATTTCTACTAAATTGACCCGCATGTCTCCTAAGATAAATCAATTTTTCCGGGTTCCGCCCAATGTTTGAAATAGAAGCAAGCCTCGTCCACAATTCAAAATCGCCACTAACAACCAAATCTTCATTAAACAGGCCAGCTTTATTAAGATAGCTTCTTTTAAGTGTTACATTTGCAATATTTCCGGCTATACATCCCCAACGAACCGATATATTGGCATACCTAGAAGTAGTAATAATGGTTGGAGTTCCATCTTGCTTATCGTTTGGGATTATTTCCCCTTTTTCATCAATATATTCTGTGTCATGATAACTCATGCTTATGTTATCATGATTTTCATGGAATTTAATACATTCAGTTAAACAATTAGGCTTCATGATATCATCTTGAGACCAAAGGTGAATAAGGGGAGCTTTTGAACTACAAATTAATTTATTTAATGTCCTGAATAAACCTTCATTCTTTGCATTAGATATTACTGTAAAGTTTTCAGGGAAAAGAGATTTTAGTTCTAACAGCTTTGCTAAGCTTAAATCGGTAGATGCATCATCACATGCGATAAACTCATAATCGTTATTCTCTTGTTCTAAGACAGATTTAACAGAATCCGATAGAAACTCTCCACCATTGAAAACAGGAAGGATAACTGCAATTTTTTTAAAAAATGACTTTTCTTCCTTCATTTTTGATTAAGTTCATTTAGTATTACGAGAACTTGTTGATTGTAATTCCAATCAGCAATAATATTTTTAGATCTTTCACCGAATTTTTTATAAATAAAATTTTCAGTTAAAAGTGTTAACTTTTGCTTTAGATCAAATAAATCAGTTGATCTAAAGCAAAAGCCATTATAATTATCTCTGATCAAATCAGTGGAACAACCAACAGCATTCGAAGCAATTACAGAGCGACCTGCTGCCATAGCCTCGTTTATAGCTAACCCCCAGGTTTCATTTGGTCCTTCAGAAGGTAGACAAAATATATCAGACATTTGATAAATCATTGGCATTTGACTCTGATTTTGGAAGTTTAAAAAATGTATCCTATCTGAATGAGTCGAATTTTGACTTTCTTCTTTTAACTGTTTTTCTAAGTAACCATTCCCAACAAAAAGGAGATGTGTGTTTTGTTGACTTAGCACTAAGAATGCTCTTAATAATAATAGAGGATTTTTCTTGGGCTCAAATTTCCCTGCGAATAGAATCAATATGTCAGTTCTTTTGATGCCTAATTCTGCTCGTAAATTTGAAGCTTCCATTTGATGATTAGCTCCAAAACGTTCGTTATCAATTGCGTGAGGCGCATAAACGAGTTGGTCATCTTTTAGTCCATACCTCTTAAAATAAGCCTTATTTGCAGTACCCACATAAAATGCTTTATCAACATGACTATAAATCCAGGTGAGCAAAAACCATCTTAAACTTTTTTTGAACCAGTTTTGATGATCAAGTAAGGTAGAATCACCACGGAACCAGACTGGAATTTTTCCTGTAAAATATCGCATTGCTTTTAGGTGGCTATGATAGGACCAACCAAAAAAAAGAATAGCGTTTGGCGAAAAATGCTCAAGCGACGAAATAAGATCAATATTTTTTACCCCAAAGAACGCGCTATGATCTGGGGTTACTGCCTTATTTTGTAAAAAAGAGTGATTGTAACCATCTAGGAGTGGAATATCCCAATTAAATTCTTTTTGGAAACCCTTGTCGTATTTTATTTCAGATGCTTCTTTTCCCGCCGTATAGAAAACCTCCAGCACACAGGATTTAGCCAGTTGTTGAAATAAAATACTATAATATTGTACAGGATGCGTTAATACAACAGCTAGTCTTTTTTCTTTTATCATTAAATACTTTGGAGATGGAGTTTCACAGATATGATTAGGATTTAGGTTCAAGATATTTTTGCAGAACCAGATCAAATAGATCGCACTGCTTTTTAGTCGTTGCTTTCGCTCTATACTGTTCAAATTCAGTCCAATTGATTTCCAGTTTTGGTAAGTTGCATTCGGCAACTCCCTTTAAGAAAGCATAAATGGTTTCCATCGCAGGTTTGAAATTTAGGATATCAGCTACATATCCAGCATTGCAATTAATCAAAGACTGTGCAGCGCTACTTTCTAAATTAAAAATAGCCAAAATAGGCTTTTCTGTCATGATGTAAGGGTAAATCTTAGAAGCGGTGTATGCTGGTTTTTCATGCCCAGGTATAAAGAGAGCATCTGCATTTTGCAAGTTAAAGATACTTTCATAAAAAGATATTCGATCGGTCTGTTCTGTTACATAATTGGCAACACCTAATTTTTCAGCAACACCAAATAAAGTTTTTTCACCGCTTCCAAGCGGTGCATAACTTGTACCTACAAAATGAAATCTTAGCTTTTCAAAATGCTTTAGATCCCTTTTTAACCCAATCTTGAAACCTTTTAATAGGAGCATCACGGCTTTTTGCATATCGAAACCACCTCTGCCTACATATACAATATGTTTATTGTTAGGATCATTATTGTAAGCAAGCTTTAAATCGTGTTTATGATTCGCTGCAATTTCAAGATCCTGTTTAAAGCCCCCAAAAGTTATCGTAGCAGATGGTTTTTCAGTTAAATGCGGATATCGCAACGTTAAATCATGTGTATAGGCATCAGATACAGAAATTAAGCCATCCACATGCTTCATAGCCAAGGGCTCTAAATATTTATCTAACCGATAGGAGAACCAATATTTTTTAGGACGTTTATATTTTGGTTTATCTTCGTAATAATTGGTAAACCAGGGGTCTTGCATATCAATGATATACGGGATTTTAAATTTCTTTTTCCAGTAAGGGCCTAGGATACAAACAGGAAATTGCGTAGTAGAAAAAAAAATAAGATCAAATTTTTTTCCTTTTAAAAGACGGTTAACATAATTTTTATAAAACCAAAGTGATCTCAATGCAATACTACCCAATCCAAATTTATAGGTGAATTTTTTAGGTAATGCATTTATACGATGGATTTTGATGTTTTCTGGGATAGAATCATTCAATAGATAATCGAAAACGGCATCAGTATGTTTTTCTGCAACGCAAACAAGCTCAACTTCCCAATCAAAATCTTTGTAAAAAGGTAAACTCATCCTAACACGCTGCATATCGGCAGCATTAGATGGAGCAAAGTAAGGGGAGATGATCAGGAGTTTTTTCAATGACTAAAGGTTTTATTTATGACGGCTAGGAATTTTCGACCTTCGTTTTCCCAATTTAATTCTTTAGCAGCTATAATGCGAGAACTAGTTTTAGCTTCGTTTAATAAATCAGGACTTTGGTAATAATATTCAAGAATGTTGGCTAATTCCTTATATCCGTTGATTGGAAATGTTTTTCCAATCAACGGATAATTTACCATAAATGCTCCCTGCGCTGCAGTTTCGGTCGCGATAACGGCTAAACCAGCGGCAATGTATGTAAATAACTTATTAGAAAGCGCAATATTGTTATTTAGGCAGAAACCAGGCTCTAATGCTAGCCCTATATCAAATCCAGTAGCTATCTTAAATATTTCATCTGGCTCAATAGGAGCTATAAAAATCAGTTGTTCAGGGGCTAATTGTTGATCTCTAACTAAATTTTCCAAATACCCCTTAGTGTCAGTATTAACTGATCCCAAAAGTGTTAACGAAATATCTTTATTGCGTAATAACCCCAGAGCTTTAATAACCGTCTGGATTCCGCGATCTTTTCCAATTGTTTGGGAGAACCAAAATAATTTAACCTGTTGTTTTTTTTGTTTTGGTTCAGCAAATCGTATAATGTTATAAGAGTTAGAAAAAACGTTATTGATCACTTTAGGTTTCAAGGCTGGGTATAAAAAATTATATTGTTCAGAAATTAGTGGACTTGCAGCAGTAATATAACTAGCATCTCTTAGATATTTATCTTCAAGATATTTTGCGTATTTATATGTTGTGCTAGTTAAATTATCATTATCTACCTGTCTATGGAAATCTTCCGCATCGAATCCATACTTTGCCTGATTTTTTTTTGCAAGTTTAGCTACTACAGGAAGTGCCGCGAGATTATGGCCGATATACAAATCTACTTTGATGTTTCGTGCTCTAAGATAAAGTAACCAATTTACTCTATTATAATGCCAATCTATAGGGCTGGTCAATTTCAGTAGTTTATGAATAATACGCGTCACAAAATGGAATACAGAACCATGCTTTCCACCAACTCGAATAAAATTTTTATCGTTTTTATTGATCAAATCTGAAGACCATTTATCCTTTTCTCCATAAATTACGGATACATCATAACCAAAGGATTTCAAAGTAGTGTACTCTTTCAGTAACCGAGGATTTTGAGCAGGCGGAAATGGTGAAACTAAAAGTATTTTTTTCACATTTTTAGTTTTGATTTTGCCTCGGTCCAATCAACAAATTCATCGACAATATCGTAGAAACCTTTTTGAGATTCAGGAAAATCATTAAGTTCTATTCTATTAATTATTTCTGGTAAATTGTCATAAAACCCAGATGTTCGATAAGGAGGATGAAGAGACCACAGTCCAGGCTCATCACCCTTAAAGTCAACCCTTAGCATTTGATTTGATTCCAGTTTTGAGCTTAGGATCTCTTCAGGGAGTTTGAAAGGGGGATTTCCTCTAAATATGGCTTTAAGAAAATGAACAATATTTCTGGTCCGGATATTGTCGAGCTTAAAATTTACCAGTCTTTCCTTGTTTACAAGGAACAAACGGGTGCTCATTGATTTAAAAGCAAAATAAAATGGCTTGTTTTTATATTTGGAATATATTTGACCAATCAACTCTCCGTCTGCTTTCGGAGGACCAGCTAATGGATTAATAAATAAAATTTGTTTATCATCATTATACAGTTTCAAAGCCTGTTCAAGCCAATTTTTGCTCATCCCACCAAAAAAAAGATCTGAATCAATATGAAAAACGTAATCGTTTTTTGCTTCATTAATGCCGAAGAAATAGGTGTAAAAAGGCCCTCCTCTCCAGTCTTTGGCAGGGATATTGTTCCGGCTAAAATACCTTTGGGAAATTTCTCTATTTTTAGATTTTGAATAATCAATTTTAATTAATCTGATCTTGATGTTGCTTTTCGAAAAATCAACCAAAAAATCCCACATTTTATTAATATTCAATTCCCAATTGTTGGAAAAATGGCCTTTACTTTTATGAGTGTCATAAGTTAGTAGTATTTCATCTACTTGTTTTTCAAAAACTTTGATTTGGTGCGTTAGTAGGTGTACTGCATGAGGATAATCGGAAGGTGCTAATGAAATTTGGAGCGTGATCATCGTGATTAAATACAAACTAGAAGGCCTTCATTGACCATTATGTTTCCTGGAACAAAATCTACAAATAAATCGATTTTATTCTGATCGTTTTTGACAAAATTTTTTAACACTGCTGCACCGTTTTCTGATAAACTTTTATTGTCTGAATTATCCAGATATATGTAACCACCTTTCTTAACCTTTGTTTTTGCACTAATACAGCACCATTCGCGTGGGCCTCCGTCAATATATATAAGATCGAAATAGTTGTCCGGGAAATCACTAAAATCTGCCATCTCTTTCCCAACCCATTTATACTGTAAATCTATATTGTTAATTTTTCTATCTAAAATTATAGCGCCTAACTTATTATACCAACTTAGGTCAGCTTCAATGCTGACCACTTTTTCTGCCCTTTCTGATAGCCAAATAGTTGACATACCTGCGCCGATTTCTAAAACTTTCCAATCAGATTTAATAACAGCATTCAGTTTGTTTATAGCTGAAAAAGGTATCCAGGGCATTTCTGGATATCGATTGAAATATTTTCTTTTTATTGCTAAATAGAAAACATAAATAAACCTTAAATAGCTTAGTAATGGTGCGCGGTTGCCGTTATGTGTTGTAAAGGTAGTTCTAGTTTGCATATTTTTTTGGATGTTTCAATGTTGTGTTTGCTAATTTTAAATGTTAATATTGCTACTAGCCTGAAAGTTTTTTTATTAGATCCTATCACAATATTTCTTAATTAATACTGTCAATTTCCAACCCAATAGAGCGTTCAGTATTTTAGTTGTCCCGCCGCAAGGAAAGCTTAGATTGCTGCCTCCAAGGCGACTGATGTTTAATTCTGCCTCTATTGATAGGTCTTTTGCAAGACCGTAGTATTCATAAACAAAACCTTTCCACATGTTCGCAGCACATATTCTTGTTGTAACATCTTCTTTCAACTCAAGTAAATAACCGGTGCTTAATTGTAATGCGAGAAAGTAGGACTCAATTGCTTCTCTGGTCGCATGTCCTGAAAGAGCGTTGGCTCCCATTCCCGACCTATAATATAGAATTGCTTTGGATGAAAATTTCACCCCCTTTGCACCCAATATGATTTTAGTAAAAAATTCCATGTCATCCACTAAGCTGAGCTTTTCGTTCCAAAGGCCGACTTTATCAATAATTTGCCGTGGAATGAGGAAAATGCCAGGCTGTGTCATCGTCTGTGCCTCTCGCCAACTGCTACAGATCCAATCTACCGATGTCATATCTTTCCAACATTCCTCCTGGTTTAATCGAAATGTTCGGATATCATTTTCATAAAAACGTCCCCAAGAAGCGCTAATGATACTATCTGGGTATTGAAGTGCAAGACTAAGTTGTGATTCTAACATATTTTCACACATCAAATCATCTGCGTCGAAGAATTTAATAAATTTACCTTTCGATTTATTAAAGCCATAGTTGCGCGCTGCAGAGGCTCCAGAATTTTTTATCGAATAAATTTTAATTTTGTCTGATTTGAAACATTGAGCGATTGATAAACTGTTGTCAATACTTCCATCATCAATAATTATTAATTCCCAATCCTCAAGGGATTGATTAATTACACTGTTGATTGCCTCAGCGATATAGCTTTCAGCATTGTAAAGTGGGATAATAATGGAAATAGCAGGTGTGTTTTTTATAGCCAAATTTTTGCCTTTAAATTCATAGAAATTAATTACTATAGGCTTTTGATTTCAAGAGATTACTATCCTTACTTACAAAAATAAGATCTGTTTGCCAAAGTGCATGATCTAGGGGTCTTCTTATTCTGGTATTGCAAATATCATATGTGACAAAATTATTCTCGAACATATAATCAATAACTTCTTTGATAAGTGGTACGCCTGAATTGCCAATATCTATCAACGAAACTTCTATTAAAATAACCTCAATATTGGGTAAGTACATTGAAGCTCCTTTAATCGCTTCTAATTCATAGCCCTGTATATCAAGCTTTATAAAGTCTATTTGAGGGAATTGATTTTTCTGTGCGAGAAAATTAATTGTGGTTAACTCACGATTGTATTCTGATGGAGATGATTTAGAAAATATATTACTATTAGATTCATTATTTATAAATTTTACCTTCTTCCCAATTTCTTTACCAACGAGTCCAATCTCTAAGCTGATGTTCTTGTTAGTATATTTACTTAGTTGTTCTTTTTTTGATTCCTGGCCTTCGATCATAAGAATTTTAGCTCTTGGGAAAATTTTAAGACAATCCTTAGTCCATTCTCCATTATAAGCCCCGGCATCTACTATGTATTTTGGATTAAAACCTAAGCGTTGTATATTTCTAATACTCCAAAACATATGAGGAACCCCAAGTTTATGCTGGATATCTAGTTTGATAGCGAAAGGAACAAGCTTTCCTAAAATTTTGAATAAGTTCATTGTTATTTAATATATTTCCACGCTTTGGTGAAATACCATTTCTTCGAGATATCTACATAATGATGCAAAATACCCTCTTGATTATCAACCTGCTGTTCTGTTGGGTATACAATGTAGTCTCCTTCTGATCCAATTGAAGAGGTCTCTGTATTGATAATCATAGCTGATAGTGCCTGCTCTAAATAATAACTATTTCCAAAATCATCTTCCAACTTCTTTGCCCATATTTCTATTTTCTCAAAATCTATAGAATGACTGTCAAGGCCAATTATTCCGACGTTTATTCGATCGGCAATATTTTTATCTACTAAGCTTTCCATTGCCTCTTTTGGGAAGCCATAAGAATTTTGAACATCTAAAATATAGAAAGGCTTAGTTGGGTTTTTTAACCAGCTGATTAGCGCCGTTGGTTCGTTCCAAAATAACATGTCCGAGTCAAGTACAAGTTGCCAGCCCTTATTCCAAGAGTGTATATCTACAAGTTTTCTGATATGCTTATATACTTTTCGTTTATGATTTAGATAAGGATATTTTTCTATTGGCAAAATATTTTGGATTTGTTGTTCAATCTGACTTATTGATACAAATTCACTATTAGGTATTTGTTTTTTATAATCTTGGATTGCTCTTTCTGTGAGAGTTCCGTCGTCATAAAAAGTGAAGTATATAGGATGACTACAATTCTTTTGTAATGAGTACGCACAATAAATGGTTTGATGCCAATATTTGGTGCCAGTTAGAAATGATACGTTAAGTGTCGTTAGATCGGTTAATGATTTTTTTATAACAAGCTTTCTTGAAGCTTTAATCATTTCCCTTTCTGCATTCAACATGCGATTATATTCTGACCGTCCGCCAAAATGATCCCATGTCTTAAATAACGATTTAGGATTTCGATATAAAATGTTAATTATTTTTTGGAACATCAAGAATTTAAGTCTTAACTGCTAAGTGCTTCTAATTGTCCAATAACTCCATTAAATTTTATATAATTACTGGGTGATTTCCATGGAGCATGCTTTATTAACGCTTTAATTACTCTAAGCTGTAAAGTGATTTTGTTGAAGCGGTTCCATGGACATTGATTATATTTTATAAGAAAAAGCGTCCATGAATGCATAATCGCTTTATTAAGTTTTCCTAAATAAATTTTGTTTAGCCGTTCTGTTGGGATAATGTGTTTCATACTTAATTTAGGAAAAAAGCCAATATCAAATCCATTTAAAAAAATTTGCATTACAATTTCATTGTCGCCACTTGAAGTTAAGCTGTCGCCTGATCTATCAGCAATTAGCTGTGTGTCGCGTTGTATCTCCTCTAGATATTTATTGAGAGCAATTCTTCTTATGGCCATACCTGCACCAACAGGTGAGAAAAGTGGATAGTCTATTTTATTATTGTTTCTTAACTGAATATTAGCAATCAAAATTTCTTTGCCGAGATTTCGGATCGCTAATAAGCTAAAGAAATCTTTAGTCCAATACGGAGGGATAATTTCAAATTTGCCCTCAATGTTACCACCAATGGCACCCATTTTTGGAAATTCGTTAAAGATAGAAAGACAATTTTCTAAATAATTTTCATCTAAAATATTATCATCATCTACCATGACTATTATTTCACAATTTGTTTGACTGAAGCCTTTTAACCTTGCATGGGTGAGTCCTTGTTTCTCTTCACTTACTATACAGGAATTAGGGTGCCATGATAAATCTGCCTCAACTTTAGGTGAGGAATTGTTGTCAACTATTATGAGTTCCCAAAAAGAAGTATGTAGGCTTTGTTTCTTTAAAGAGTTTAAAGTTTCATTTAAAAACTCATCCTTTGGATTATAAGTAGGGATTATGACGGCTATCAATGCTGGTTTTTTAATATGCTTTTGTAATATGTGATTGAGTCTATAGCCAATTTTTTACTGCTAAATTTTCTTTTAAAAGTTTCTTCGGCGTTTTTTCCCATTGTTTCGCGGAGTAAATTATTTTTTATTAACCTAATATTTTTTTCAGCTAGACTTTTTGAATCATTAGTTTCTGCAAAAAGACCGTTAAATCCGTCCGCAATAATTTCTGATACTCCACCTACATTGCAGCCTATAACTGGCTTGCCGAAGCTCATTGCCTCAATATATATAAGTCCAAATGATTCATATCTTGAAGGAGCAACAAATATATCACATTCAGCATAAGCCTTTTGGACGGATTCATTTTCTAATTCACCTCTAAAGACGACCCGATCATTGATCCATTTTTTGTTTTTTAGCCTAAATGTTTCTTCGTAGGCACCATTTGGATCTAAACCTACTATCTCAAAAACAACTTCATCGCATGTTAGCAATATTATTGGAATTGCATCCATAAGTAAGTCAGACCCCTTTCTATACTCTAACCTTCCAACATAAAGTATTTTTAATTTTTCTTCATCTATTTTACTAATTCGCTCCTTTGGTGAATTAACTCCATGTGGAATTATTGTAAACCTTTTAGCAGATATTCCATAATTCTTTTCTATTTCCAATGCATGATTGTAAGCGTGTGTAACTAGGTTTTTAGCGCGATTTATCATTAGAATTTCTAGTTTTCCAAAAAAAAATAACAATCTAGACTTAAAATGATAATGATCCTTTAGCATTTGTAGATAGGTTGTACTAACCCTAACGACAATAGGGAGAGATGAAAATAAAAGTCCTTGTATGATAGATAAAGAAAAATAACTGCTTGTTTCTAAAATATCTATTCGATAAATATTTTTGATTGAATTTAGTTTCACTCCGATAGTTAAAATCATTTTGAGCTTTAATAATAAATCCAAAACAGCCCAATGATTTTTTAATAATTTTATAATCCAACTCGATAAACAGACCTTATATGTTAAAACTGTAATTCTACCGGAAGTTTGTTTTTCAAATTTGTCGAATTCGTTATCATATTTTGGCCTAACGTGTATAACAATGATATTTTCACCCATGTCTGCCAATTCTCTTGATAAGATGTCGACATGGTTTGCTATACCACTGTTTTTCGTTTTCTGGTCTGGAAAATATGGGGTCAACAATCCAATGTTCATTATTAGATATTACGAAATTTGCACACTACTTTTAGACTCCTTTTTGATAATGAGCTTTTTACCTATTTTAATGAATGGCTCTTCGATAAGGATACTTAATATTTTAGATGTTAAGTATGTAGTAGCTAGGCATATGAATAAAACAATTATGTAGTTTATATAACTGTTTTGAAAAAAAGTAAGGTCAATGAATATTTTACGTAGTAGATAGAATGTCGCATAATGAAATAAGTAGATACCAAAGCTAGCTTCTCCAATTTTGCAGAGAACCTTGTTTACAAAAATATAAGGCTGATACTTTTCTATAAGAAGGCAAAATAATAATATTAAAAAACCAAGTGTAATATGTATTGGAATAATAAATTTAGATAAAGTAAATCCTAACCCACACAAACAAATAATTAGAAACATTAAATTCGGTCTTTCTAGATTTTTATTGTTGATTATATGGTATAGGATAATACCAAAGGCAAATACAGGAAATTGTGAGGGTAAATAAAAATATGCATAGGCAGCATTCAAGTGCATATCGGGTGTTAGCGGGAAATAATTTAAAATTTTATTTAATACAATCATTATATAAAAGGAACCAGTTAGGAGAAAAATCGATTTGTCAATTCTGTTAAAAAAAGCAAATAACAGTGGTATAATTAAATAAAACGACATTTCAATTGAAATGGACCAACCGCCTGGCACAACACTATTTATCCACGAGGGATTCAATTGATGTACGAAAAAAAAATTCGATAGAATATGGCCGATAGTAATATGTTCGCTTGATTGAAGCCATAATCTAGTTTCATTTGTTTCACCCCAAAGTAGATAGAAGCAAATTGCTAAGTAATACATTGGCGCTATTCTAAAAAATCGGCGAATAAAAAAGTTAACTATGTAGTGTTTTTCATATTGCTTCCTGTTTTGATAGGATAGGAACAAAGTAAATGCACTTACTATGTAAAATAATTGTACACCAATAAAAGACTTATTTATCAATTGATTGAAGAATAAATTTGGGCCAGAAGAGACAAACTCTTTTGTATGATGAAAGACAACGAAAATTACCGCGATCCCCCTTAAAGCGTCTACATATTTTAATTTTGCTGAATCTTTTACCATTAAATTAATAATTAATTAAAAGAAGTATTCGTCTGTAGATTCTATTTAGGAAAATCAAATATTTCCATGTTGGAACTGAACCGTGTGCGTCATTACCGCAGATTAACAAATGATCCTTCTCCCATTTTTTTTCAAATGAAAGATTGTAACTTTTAGCCTGTTCATGTATCCTTGCTACCGCGAGAGGTTCTTTTATTAATCTACGTTTGTTGCCCTTTACTAACCTAAGCCATAATTCGTAATCTAGAGCACAACTTAACTCTTCCCATGTGGGTTGGTGGATTGATGATGACCAGAAACAAGACGGTTGTAGAAGTGATGGTATTCTAATAAGCAGGTCAAAAAATGGAGCTGTTTTAATAAGGTTATATTGATTTAGATTTTCATCATAACTATATCCATAGCCATAAATAAAATTGCTCTTAGATTTCAAAAAAGATTCGCTTACTAAGTGAAAGACATTTTTTAAATAATAATCATCGCTATTGATCCATCCATAATAATTTCCTGTTGCTAAACTAAAGCCTAAGTTAATTGCATTACTTTGTCCATTATCTTTTTCAGATTGCCAATAGCTAATCCAAGGGCTATATTTTTCTAAGATTTCTTTTGTATTGTCGGTACTACATCCATCGATAATAATGTACTCAAGGTTAGGGTAATTTTGTAAAAGTACTGATCTTATGGTCTCTTCAATATATTGTCCTTGGTTAAACGAAGGTGTTACGATTGTAAGTTTTGGCCATTGTTTTTTATAACTGTAAATTTCTGGATTTACTTGATCGTCCCAGGGCCATCCAGTTTTTAGGTTATCTACTTCCGGTAGTTCTTTCAGTAGACCTTTAGGGTTATTTTTGATGCGCTTTAATGGCACATTTATGCCTCTTAAAATAAAATTTGAGGTGTACTTTTCTAGACTTGGAAGATTCATATTACGATTGTAAAAGCCCCATGTCAAATTCATGACTGTAATCTATATTGACAAAAATAGAATCCCAAACAAAGATATCTTTAGCTATTTCTATAAAATTATTGCTATTTAAAAGATTTTTGATTTTTAGATATCTTTTATAATCAAAATTATGCTCTACCGAAATGCAACCAATATTTATTTCGCTAAAGTTTATTGTTGACAATATTTCAAATTCGGAGCCTTCTGTATCGACTGAAAGATAGTCTATTTTTGTACAGTTGTTCTGTCTGCATAAATCGTTAAAACTTAATGTTTTAAGCGGGTATTCTTCCTGTTGTTCATTATTTATGTAGTTTTCATCAAGACGTTGTTTAATGCCTGAAAATTCTCCATTTTTGCTTTCGCTGAAATTTACCGTGTGATTTGAATGGCTATATATTGGAGTATTTGAAAAGACTGCCGTTCTTGTTTTAGTAATTGACTCCTTAAATTGTTTCGCTGGCTCACATAATATCCCGTTCCAACCTCTATTTTTTTCTAGAAAAAATGAGTTAGAGAGTGATTGGCCGTCTCCAACACCAATTTCAATGAAAAAACCATTTTCTTTATTATTGAAGATAGTATCCACAAGACAATCTTGCCCTAATTGGGAGTAGTAATTATTCCCATTTTCTAAATAGTTATGTAAATATTTTAGACTTAGATTATTGCCTGACTTCAATAAGTTAGCAAGGGTGTTGAGTTGTAGACTCTTTTCTTGAGCCTTAGAGAACGTATTTGCCGCAATGTTGAAACTATAAATCTCTTTTTGAGTTGCATCTTTTGCGAGCCAAAAAAAGAGTCTAGTTCTCCCCAAGCTTCTGAGTATAATTTTTTTAAATAAATTTTTTAACATTTCGGAGATTGATAGATTAAATCAGATACCTAACAATTAAATGAATTTTCGAAGGCAGTCTGAATTATTTCGGGATTAAATTGTTTTTCAGCTAGTAAATGGGTTTGATTTGCTAATCTTTGCCAGCTATTTTTTTCTGCAATTTTTTCTATTAATAATTTGATGCCATTTAAAGTAATATCTGAGGTAAACAACTCCCAGTTATTTGATTTGGCCCAGTCAGACAAAGCAGTTCCTTCTGCGCTAGTAATTATTATTGGTAGCCCAGTATGAGAATATTCGACAAATTTTGAAGGAAAGCTTGAAATTAACCATGGCATGGCATCCAAGTCATTTGGATATCCACAAAAAATAGCAGAACATGTTGCGCCTAGAAAATTTAATGAATCTATATTATCCTTAAATGAATTAATGATTTCAACGTTTCGATTATTTTCGAAATAATCATTCAGATCTAACTTACTTGAAGATATTATCTTTAATTTTCCATCAAATAAGTTTGCAAGTTCCGCAATCATTTTTAGTAATGGGAGATAACTAGGATATAGCGTTCCCGAGAACCCTATTATGGGATTCAAATACTTATCCGTAAATAGTTTCTTTTCTCGTACAGTTTTACCTTCTGGTATAGGTGGTAAAGTAATGTATTTTAGTATATCTGAATTTGGAATTTTAAGTCTGTTGCTAACAGTCCATATAATATTAGATTGTTGAGTAAGGAATAAATCATATTTAACAAATACTTCTTCGGTTTGGCCAGCCAGTAAATATTTATCGTCATGCAGAAATATTCCCAGTTTACATTTAAAAATTTTTTTCAAAAAAACTGAAAAGCCATTTAAATAGTTTAGATAAAAATATGTTAGAATGAAAAAGGGGGGGTTCTTTACTAAATAATTTCTGATACCTAAATATAAGAGTAGATACCTAAATGTTCTCAATAATTTATGATTAAATCTATAGGGTGGATACCACCATTTTCTGAAAGGAACGAGTAAAACGGTAAATTCTTTCTGCAAGGCAACAAATGAATCATCTTCAAATATATTTTTATAATTTGGTATAACGATATGAACCTTATAGTTGTTTTGCTTTAATCTAATTAGATGGCGATAAAAAATTACATAACTTCCAAATCCTTGTCCTGGAGTGCTTTCTGAAATAAAATAAATGTTTTTCAATTTTATTTAATATATTTTTTCCAAAAATCAAGCTCATACTTATTCCATGCATGACACCCAAACGGAAGATCTTCTGTTTTTTTTATAAATTTTGAGGGATAAGTTTCTATTGAAAATTTCAATGCAGTTTCCTGATCTGGAACTCTGAACCATTTAAAGTTCTTGCATGCAAATATGCCCCAAAATCTATCCTCGTTTTGCTCGAAATTATTGAAGATAAAGAGGGTGTTATTGCTAAAAGTAAGCCCGATTATTGTTTCGATTATAGATTTAAACGATAACTTTTTCATTAAGATATATAGAAAATACCCAGGTTTTTTAATATATGAAAATGTGTTTAAAACTCTTAAATGACTCGATATTTTTCTCAAAGATAACCCTCCGTTACCTACTCCTTCAAATATTAAAGCGTCATTTTTTTTAGTAAACCATGGAGCGCCTACATAGTCATAGTTCTTATTACACCAATATTCTATTTCATTTTTAAAAATCCAACAATCTAACTGATAGATTAGTAGGAAGTCATATTTGTTAAATGTCTTATAAAAGATTCGGCTAATTAGCAATTTATTATAGCCAGCAATATTTTGAAAATATTTTTTATCAAAATAGATGACAGAATAAGTAAAATCTTTTAAAACAACTTGGTAGGCATTTAGATTACACTCTTTAAAAGTAAACAGAGATATAGGATACATACCAAGTATTTTAAAAACTTGGCGTAATGATTTGATTTCAATATCTGATGGCCTACTTTTATATACTGGAATCGCTATTACTACTTTCAAAGTATTTCCTCAATAATTTCTTAAAAGTTTAAAATTTTTTTTATTAAAAAAAAAGGGAAAAGGATGACCCTTCCTACTTTCCAAGTTGTGGAATTAATGTATTTATCAACAATGTGTTGGCCTTTTAAATATTCATAATAGAGATTCGATTCAAAAATGCTCGAGGTTATATTTTTTATTTCGGTATCGGAAGCTAGTGCAATATTATAAGTATGCGTAAATGGTAAATTATAATTTATAGATTTATAATCTCCTTCATATTGAATCAAATCGCTACCGATGTCTTGCTTAACTATTAATGATCCAGAAACACATCTTTGATTTAAAAATATAGTTTTGGTGAAAAAACCTTTAATAAGATTAACAAACTCTTGTTCATAAAGCTCTTTTACGTGGAATGGATTCCTATAATTGGGGATATCGCTATAATATAGCTTATCTGGTGAGGAAATAATGAGTAAGCCATCCTTTTTTAGAACCCTTTTAAATTCTTGAAGCATTTCTAAATGTTTGTCATGATGTTCAATTGTTTCGAAACTCACTATAACATCCATAGATAGATCTTCTAATGGAATATTTGAAGTAGATCCAACCTTATAAACCAATTTATTAGATTTGTATTTAGCGTTAGAGTGTGTGACCGCCTCTTCGGAAATGTCAACACCAACAACATTTTTGGCAAATTTTGACATTAAATATGCCCCATAACCTTCTCCACTAGCTATATCAAGTACGACTTTATCTTGTATGAAAGATTCAGCTATTGCGTACCGATGCAGATGCTCAACCATTATTCCGTCTTCAAGCAGTGTAGTTAGCCTTTCACCAGTAAATTTTAATTTTTGATTGCTATTTAGCATCGTTTTAAATCTTTGTTTTTATTCCCATTGTATCAGGGGTCTTATTAATCCTGGGAATTTTCCCTGTGATAAACCTCTCGCCGTTAAAGTATTGGTAGTTAAATGATCAACAATATTTATTTTTATAATATCTTTTATATGTAGGTGTATTTCGTGTAGCTGATGATTAAATATAGCTACACTGATCGATATGGATCCTTCATTCAAAAAGTTCTTTGGTATCCATGCGATCGTTTGATATCTACCAGTCGAATGTATCGAATTATATAATTTTGACGTAATATTATGTGTGTCAAATAGATTGTTTCCCATGTCATCATGAATATTTAACCCCGTCCACAGTTGAAAGTTGGGCTTCAATACTACGTATTCCAACATGATTCCGATTTCATCTATTACATCATAACTTTTTTTAGAAATATAGTTCTTGTCGAATGTTTTGATAGCGGTTAATTTAACTATGTCATTACCCGGAGCAGCTGTGTCAGGCCATGTTTTTTCAGACTCGATTGATTGACTATTTGTTTGATATTGCAAAACAATCTCGTGAGTATTACCTAGTGCTTTTATCGAACCATTTTGTAACAAAATAGAATTATTGCATAGATTAATAATACTTTGCATATTATGGCTAACAAACAACACCGTTCTTCCCTCTCCCTTACTTACTTCACCCATCTTGCCCAAACACTTTTTCTGGAACTCCGCGTCCCCAACTGCCAATACCTCATCTACAATTAAAATCTCTGATTCCAGGTGTGCAGCAACAGCGAAAGCCAAGCGCACATACATCCCGGATGAGTATCGTTTAACAGGCGTATCCAGATAACGTTCTATACCTGCAAAATCTACAATTTCTTCTAATTTGCGTTGGATTTCCTTTTTTCGCATACCCAGAATGGCGCCGTTCAGAAAAATGTTTTCTCTGCCAGAAAGTTCAGGATGAAAGCCTGTGCCCACTTCTAATAAACTGGCTATTCTACCCTTGCCGCTGATTGTGCCTGTAGTAGGTGCAGTAACTTTACTCAGTATTTTCAGCAGAGTGCTTTTGCCGGCGCCATTGCGGCCAATGATCCCAACAGCATCGCCTTGCTCAATTTCAAAGTTGATATCCTTTAAGCTCCAAACGATATTGCTCTCGCTTTTGGTGTTTTGATTGTTGCTTTCTCCAATGCGTAAAAACGGATCCTCTTTCCCACGGGTCCGGGCATACCAGCGCTCCAGATCGCGGCTGATTGTGCCGGTTCCGATTTGGCCCAGTTGGTAGGCTTTACTTAGATTTTCTACTTTAATTGCAATATTTTTTGACAATGTTTAGCGATTAGGGTTTAGAAGGTTATAAGAAAAAGGTTAGGGTTTAGAGTTTAGTTCTTGAAAAACGTTTAGGGAAGCTGTGAATTTCTCAATGCACTAAGTTTAGTTGTAATAATTTCGATCTTACTCCTTGATGTTAAATAGTCTTGTTCAGAAATATAATCTAAATCCATGGCTGCGATTAAATGATTTAAAGTTTCGAGAGTAGTGGTATAAGCCATATTTGTATAATGCGCTTTGTCTTTCATCGTGATTTTTCCTGACCCTTCAGCTAAACAAGCACCAATGCTGCTTGCTGACCTTTTAATTTGGCTAATCAATCCAAATGTTTCTTCTTTTGCAAACTTAAGTGCTAATTGATAAATGTCTTTTCTAAAGGATCTGGATAGTTGCCAGACTTCTAATTTTTCAAATGAGTAGGTGTGCATATTCCTTATTTTTATAGATGAAATAAATAAGGGATGATTGTTATGAATATATAAATTTTTTACTAAACCTTCTACACCCTAACCCCTAAACCCTCTACACCGTGTCAACAAAATTCCGTTCTACCTTATTGAAAATCACTATTCCAAAAACCAATAATGCGAGTGTAACGCCAGTAGCATAACCCAAACTTCCCCAGGTAAAACTCCCTTCGCCCAGAAATCCGTACCGAAATGTTTCAATAATAGGGGTCATCGGATTATATTTAATGATCCAGGCATATTTTGGATATCTCTCTATTGCAGTAGAGAGGGGATATATCACGGTGGTGGCATACATTAATAATTGTACACCAAATCCTACCAAAAATGCGAGATCACGGTATTTTGTGGTCATAGCCGAAATAATCATCCCGGTGCCCAGGCCCAATAAGGCCATTAAAATTACCACAATGGGAACCAGTGTAATGGCCCACGAAGGCTGAAAACTTGCATCAGCTAAATAATAATAAATAAACATGATCAGAAAAAGGATCATCTGTACGCCAAAGCGTACCAGGTTACTCACCACTATACTCAGTGGCATAATTAAACGGGGGAAATAGACTTTTCCAAAAATCGCGGCATTATCCCTAAAAACAGTTGATGTTTTGGTTAAACAATCTGCGAAATAGTTCCAGGCAGTAATGCCCGCCATATAAAAAAGTGGCTTAGGCAGGCCATCAGTAGATATGGCCGCTAAATTCCCGAAAATAAAGGTAAAGATGATCGTGGTAAATAGGGGTTGAATGAAAAACCACAATGGGCCTAATATGGTCTGTTTATAAAAGGAAACAAAATCTCGCCGAACCAATAACCAAAGCAGATCACGGTACGCCCAAACTTCGTTAAGCTTTAAATCGAATAAAGAAGCTTTAGCCTCAATAGTCCAGGTATGTTCTTCGTTATGCATGGTTGTTTTTATTCATCTGTATCGCCTCATACGGATAGTAAATTCAATACTTTTTCTTGGTACCGTCCGTATCCAAATGTTTCAAAACATAGCTTTTGGATCGCTTTTGCATCATGTCTTTCTTTTTGTAAAGCAGCAATAAGCGCTTCACCAATTGCTCCAGTATCATTTGGGGCAAGCAGGGTGCCCAGTTCGCCATCCATCAGGGCATCCCTACTGCCGTCGGCATTACCACCGAGTACAGTACAGCCGTAAGCAGCAGCTTCAATAAAAACGAGTCCAAATCCCTCTGCCTTGCTCGGCATTACAAATACATCTGCCAATTGATAATGTAAAACAAGTTCATCATCAGGGACAAAGTCCGTAAGTATCACGTTTTTTTGAAGTTTAGATTGGGCTATGAGCTTTTGAATACGCGCTAATTCTGGCCGATCTGCTTTTCCAACCAACAAGTAAACCAAATCCGGATGAACCTTAATGATCTGCGCTAAACATTCGATCACCAGATCGTATCCTTTATATTGTTCTGATGAAGATAAACGGCAAACACTTAACAGTACTTTTTGATTGCTATTAAGACCATATTTTGTGAGGAGAATAGCAGGTTTTGGAACTGGTTCGACTAGCTTAAAATAGGGGTCTAAACAATTATTTAATACCTTGATATTGCTCGCAGCTATTCCGTGATGTAGTATAATCTGATCTGCAGTATATCGGCTTACCGCCCAGATCTCAATTTTATTAAGCATCTGTTTTTTCCAGCCTGCTAAGGCATTCCAGATTTCTATTCCATGAGCAAAGAGTACGATACGAACACCTGGCTTCAATGTTTTGATGGTCCCTGCAAAAAGTAATAAATGCATGTGACTTAAAATAACTACATCTGCTTTTAATCCTGCTCTGATGGCTGCTAAACCGAAAGCTGTTTTTTTGCTGTTATATCCTTTAAATGAACTTCGTGTTACATAAGCCAGGTCGGGCTGATCATCATACATCGACAATACCTGGTAAGACTGGATTTGCCGGTTGGCCTTCAAATCATCAAGGGTCTTCGCAAAAGTTTTGCTCACCTTTTCTATCCCTCCCGTTAAACTGAAAGTATGTAAAGTAAGAAATAGAACTTTTTTGCTTTTCAAATTTGTTTTCCCTAAACCCTAAACCCTAAACCCTAAACCCTAAACCCTAAACCCTAAACCCTGTGAATACCTGATAAATCGCCATCACTTTGCTCCAGTGCAGATCCCCCTGCCTAAAATCATCAAGCATTCCTGAAGCAAATGTATTCTCTCCTGTTTTTATTGAATGGAGGAAATGTTCATTCTTTTTCAACCAATCCTGAAAAGGAAAAGTGAAGCCCATTTTATTGCGGTCCCAGATTGCCCTGGGAAGTATTGCCGAAAAGGCTTCTATCAAAAGCGATTTTGGCCGATCACCGTCAAATTTTAATTTATAATCTGTTGCGGCCAGAGTTGCAAGTAAATCCTGATCTAAAAAAGGAACCCTAACCTCTACACCGTGTTGCATGCTCATAGTATCGGTATCTTTAAGCAATTGGTTTTGCATGTACAGGTTACATTCTAACCAACTGGCTCTTTCGCCATCTTTTAAATGACTGGGAAGAGGGGCTATCAATGCACTTTGAAGTACCTGGTCAACCTCTGCAATTGAGCACGATAACAATCCGGAGATTTCGTCAGGAGTGAATATGCCCCTTAAGAAAAGATACTCACCAACTGTATTACGGTAACTTAAATAATAAGAACGTTTTAACGAAGCTTTTTTTAAGCGCAGGCTTTTTCTGAGAACAAACTGAGGCAGTCTCTTCAAATGTCTAACCCACCCCATCCGTTTAAAAGAAGGATAGCCTCCAAACAGTTCATCTGCACCAATGCCAGATAAAACAGCTTTTAAGCCGTTTTCTTTAGCAAAATAATTAACGAACCACGAATTAATGCCATCAGCAGTGGGTTGATCCATGGCTTTTAAGGCCGCGGGGAAATGTTCGGAGAAGAGCGCTAGCGTGATGGTATATTCCGAATGATTTCCATGGAGCTGTTGAACAACAATATCCTGGAAAACTTTCTCTGAAAATGCTGTTTCTTCAAAATTGATCGATACAGTATTGAGTTTGCTCAATTCAGTAGTCCCGGTTAAAATTTTATCAGCAAGCAATGTCAGAATACTACTGTCGATCCCACCACTTAAGAAAACACCGATTTTGGCATCAGATAAAAGATGCTTTTTAACTGATGCGTATAAACTTTGCTGTACAGCATTTTTAGCCTCTTGGTAATTCGTGATTTCCTTTATAGAGTGCTGTTGGACATAATTTTTGATCTCGAAGGTATCCGATTGATGTTGCCAGATCAGATAATGTCCTTTCGCTAACATCATCACCTCGCTAAAGGTGGTGTAAGGTTCAGGTAAGTGGCCAAAAGCCAGAAAAAGGATTTTCCAATCAGGCTGTTCATTATAAATATAACCGGTCTCAGTAAAGGCCTTAACTTCCGAGGAAAAAACCAGATGTTTTTCGATAGCACGGAAATATAAAGGTTTAATGCCCGATGGGTCGCGCACCAGGTAGCTATGCTGTAGATCAGCATCATATAAACAAAAAGCAAACATGCCTTTAAGCTTGTCGAAACTCTCAACTCCCCATGCGGCATAGCTGGCTAAAATAACTTCGGTATCACTCTCGGTCTTAAACTGAAAGCCTAGGTTTTGAAGTTCTTTTTTCAACAACAGATAATTATAGATCTCACCATTAAAAGAAATCACCAGTTTTCCATTGCGATAAAGCATGGGCTGATGTCCTTTAGGAGATAAATCGATCAGTGCAAGACGCCTATGGCCCATTACAATTCCATCGCTGGCATTGACGTAAAAACCTTCATCATCAGGACCACCATGAGCCATTAGCGTGCACATGCCTTTAACTTCTGTCTGAAGCAGATCTATTGGTCTGCTGCTATCTATAATTCCCGCAATGCGGCACATCTGTAAAAGGTAATGGTCATTTGATATTTCTGGGCTGGACACAGCTTCGCCCCCTCAGTCACATTTTATTTTCAAAAACGGACTGATATTTGCTTTTTATAAGCTGCTGAGCTTAAAACATCAGCTCTATTTAATTAAGGACTAATCTAATCCCTCACGCATCATCCAGTTCTAAATCGGTTCTACAAACGCAACTGAAGTGTTAATTTCAATCGCATAGCCCATATTTTGTAAACGTAAAATAATACGTTGTTTATTCTGTATCGATACCAGTTCGGCCGGGATCCCTTTAAATGGACCTGCTTTAATCAACACCCGTTCACCAGGTTTGATGTCGTACTCAAAAACCTCAAGATCTGCATCAGTAGCGAGCAGAAGTTTAAGATCGTTAATTTGTTGTTCGGGTATAGACGCTATTTGGCTGGAGAAATAGATAAACCGGGCAATGCCGTTGGTCATCAAAACTTCAGCGTATTCTTTGGCCGAAATATACACAAACAGATAAGACTTAATCAAAGCCTCTTCAACTATTTTTTTTCGGTCGCTCCATTGTTTAACCGTCTTTTTTAGCGGGAGATAAGAAGAAATACCCTTTCTCGTTAACTCCTCATGCGCCTTTTTCTCAGCCCTCGAACGCGTACATACCGGATACCACCTGTAATTTTGATCAATCATTAAGCTAATTAATTTCAACAATTAAACCCACATGTATCTTTCCCCACCTTTCTTTCACCAGTTACATACAGTTAACCAATTTAAACAGTTAACCCATTAATCCTATTTCTTTTTCCAAAACATCCACCATTTCCGGTTCTCATCCTCATAATAGCCCGAGCCCGAGTAGCCCGAATAATCAGAATAATAATAAGTGCTGTTACCGCCACCACGGCTATAATCAGTAGTGTAGTAATTAGCGTAGAGGGCATCATCGCCAAAGGCATTCAACACAATAGCCATATTGCTCAATCCATACTCCCGCGATAACCTTTCGGGTATAGCAGCTGCCCGCGTTTGCGAAACGCCTGAGCGGATGACAAATAGATTTACATCCGAATTTCTGATCAATGGAATGGCATCCGAAACCAGGCCTACTGGTGCGGTATCGACCAAAACATAATCATATTCTTTTTCCAGCGTTTTTAATAAATCGCGCATGGCGGCGGTATGCAAAAGCTCAGAAGGATTAGGTGGCACAGGTCCAGATGGAATAAAGTCGATATGGTGTACTTCATCATGTATGAGCACATCTTCCAATTTGTGCTGTCCGGATAAAACAGAACTCAGGCCTCTACGGTTATCGCTTCCAAAAACTTTGTGTAACCTCGATTTACGTAGATCGGCAGCAATTAAGATTACTTTTTTCTCAATTAGCGCTAGCGTTCCAGCCAGGTTTACGGTGACAAATGATTTGCCCTCGCCCGATATCTCCGAGGTAATGCAGATCACCTTGCTTTTTTTATGGCTGGCTAAAAAGCTCAAATTGGTACGTACGGACCTAACCGATTCGGCAAAAACTGATTTGGGTTTAGCAATAGATAAGGCCTGACGGTTATCCTGATCGATGTAATCCGGAAACTTGCGGATTACACCAATAATTGGGGTGTTGGTTAAACCCTCAACAGTTTCCTTATCGTAGATGTAAGGATTTAAAAACCTAACCAATAGGATCAAACCCATGCCAGCGCCTAAGCCAAATAAAATGGCAACGGTATAAACCTTATTCGAATTTGCAGAAATAGAATAGTAAGAAGGGTAAGCTAAATTGACGATGGCCGCGCCAGAAACTGTGGCAGCAGCATTCATTTCGGCTTCTAATTTTTTCTCTGATAAATAAGAACGCACCTTGTTATTTACCTCAAAGTTAGTACTGAGTTTTACAAAGTTTTGTTCTTTAGCCGGAATGGTACTGATGTTTTGGTTAACGCCTGAGATTTGGCTGTCGATATAACGAATGGTCTGTTCGTTATTCCTGCGCATGGCCTGTACATTGCTTCTTATGCTCGCTTTTACGTTGGCAATCTGTTGGTCTATTTGTTTTACGGGTTGTGAATCTGCATTAAACTGATTCAGTTTGAGTATTCTGTTGGCTAATAAGGTATTGAGCTGAGTAACCAAGGCCCCCAGTCCGCTATTTAAATCACCTTCTATATCTAAGCCGATTTCTACCTTCGAGCGGTTGTTGTTTACCTGGTCTTCCAGTTGTTTAATGGCCAGTTGTTTAATGTTGAGTTCTGTTTTTTGTTTTTCGAAATCTGACAATTTACCGATTGTTGTAGAGGTGGCAGATCCAAGATCAACCATCTTGTTTTTAGTTTTATAATTGGCCAGGGTATTACCAGATTTGCCAGCCTCAGTATTGATAAAGCCTAATTGTGTATCGATAAATTGCACAGTCTGTTTAGCTGAACGTTGCCTCTGGATCAGATCGTAGCGCACATACTCTTTCATAATGGCGTTGAGCATATCTGCAGCAAAAACAGGATTTCCATCCGTTAAACTTAAACTCATTACGTTGGTGAAACGCGCAGCCTCTGCTACACTTAAACCCATGGCCCGCCCGATAAAATCTTCTTTGGTATTAAATTTAAAACTATAATCACCTTTTGGAACAATAGATTTAATGCGGAATTGCATATTACCCATATTGAGTACCTCTCCATAACGGTGTACGGTCTGCTTGGCTTTTTCGTTATTGGGATCGCTAATGCTAAAGCTTTTATTATCTATAGCTTCGATGTTATATAAACCCCGACTAAAATTAACTGAATCTTGTTGTATAATTTCGATCTGAAAGGGAATATTTGGATAGAGTTCGGTAGTACGGATACGGCCCTTCAAATAATAAGAGATTTTATAATCAAGATGAGCTATGGCATTGAGTACAACATCATTACTGCGGATCACAAAACTTTCTGCCTGGATTTTATCGGTGTAATTATACACCTGCGTTGGCATTTGGTTATTGGTGCTCACGCTAGGGTTACTATCCTGAAGTTTAAGAGAAGCTCCGGTTTGATAGATAGGTTGCGTATAAAGCACTTTTATCTTGGCAACAACTAATGCAATTGCGATACAGCCAGCTATCCAATACCACCTGCTCCAAAATACCCTGAATATTTTGTAAAAATCAATTTGTTGACTAACAGCCTTAACTTCTAAATCTTCTGCTTTTTCCATTAGCGTGTTACGGTAAAAATTAATACGGCAAGGTTAACTACAACAAGTAAAGGCTGTACAATGTTATTAAAACTCTGAAGTTTTTCACTTAATGCAGAGCCTTTGGTGGGTTGCAGTACAATAATATCGTTATTCTGCAGAATCAGTTTTTTGCTCGCCAGACTATTAATGTCAGTTAAGTTTACATAGATAATTTCAGGGTGGCTGCGGTCGCCTCTAATAATTTTTAAAGTTTTAGGGTCTGCAGTTTTGGTAATACCACCTGCTTCACCTATGATTTCGATTAAACTGGTATTGTCTTTTTCCAATAAAAAATTACCCTGTTTGCCAAATTCGCCCAATAAAGTAACCTTTAAGTTAACAATGGTTAACTCAATAATCGGATCCTTGAGTAGCTTTTGTTTATAACTATCCTGAATCTTTATGGTGGCCTCTCTTCTAGTTAAACCCACAACTTCTACTTTTCCAATGGCAGGTAGATTAACCATGCCATCAGGCTCTACCGGATAAGAGAGAATATTTTGCGAAGTTCCTGACGTGGTATTCGATAGGGTACTGGAACTGCCAGATGCAGTAGCGCCAAATTCGGGATTCTGCACGTTTCTTATTGCTAATTGATCGCTAATCTTGATTTTATAGTAAGCATCGCTTATGCCTTGATCGTTAACAACATAAACCTGTTTAATTGTATCTGTAACGATATCGCTGGGTGCATTGAATAAGCTATGTTGCTTGCGGACTGAGCAGCTGAACAGTATGATCGACGTAAATAAAAAAAGATTGAATTTAAAAATGGGGTGTTTTTGAATCATAATTATTAGAAAGATATACTAACTAAATGGGATGTGTAGGTAAATACAAAAATACTGTTTAAAGATGCTTAAAAAAAATAGTAATTAGAAAAGCATAGCCCTGCCATTAATTAAAAGCATTTACCAAAAACAGTTTTATTAGGTGATTGCAGTATAGATGGTCCTTTTCTTAAGTATTTTATAAGTATATAATGTGCTGATTGTTATGTTTTTATGTGCTGTAGTGCTTCTTTTTTGCTTAGGATCTAGAAATACGATTTAACATGATTAAAGTCAACATAATAAATAATTTTGTATTATTAAGATTACGGATATTAACTATTTTTGTTTAAGTCGTTTTCTTATGAGCAAATTATATACATTTGGATTGATAGTCCTGTTTATGGGTATTTTTAGTAAAAGCTATGCCACTGATGGTTGCTATAGTACTTTTACAAGCCGATTTTATTATATTTCGATAGGAACGAACAACTATAGCGGATCTACATATGCGACCTCGGGTTCGGTGTTATCATGCTCAACATTTACTACCGGATCATATAACCCAAACGCGCCATGCAGTATAGAAGGCTTAAATAGTTCATACTATAGGCAAGCAACAACGAATTTAATTTATCCTTGCCCAATTGATTCCTATATCGTTTTCTTCATGTTAATTACATCATGTTTTGGACTTGCAATGTTAAACAAACACATATAGAGACGCTAAAATTTTAATGTAGATTATCTATAAATTTTGAATGAATTAGTTTCACTCTGCTGATTACTTTATGATGTTAATGGGTTTATATTTAGTGTCTTATGCATGTCTTTGCGATATGAATCCATTTTATGGCAGAGTTTTTTGATACTCATAAGTAGGTACATAAAAGGTATTTTTTGTATAATTATACATCTTTATTAGTGTCTTTTGTTAGGGATTTGTACTTTTGTATAAGTCCTGTCCCTAGTTTTAATGAAGTATCGCATAATAATTTTTGTCTTGGTATTGCTATCGGCATCATATTCCTATGGTGCAATTGTTACAGGATGCCAAGCGACACTTGGGTCCAATACCATATATTATGTGCGTGATGGTTCAATTTTGTTTAACGGTGTCCCCCAGTATCGCAATGATAATTTTACGAATAGGTATACATTGTCTCAGGTCTATTGTTATAGTGGGCTTGGCAACGGACAGGGGTCATGTTATATCAAAGGGTATAGTGGTCCTGGTGACGATTTTGGTACACTGGTTTCATTTTCCACCAGCCCTACCGATTGCCCAATAGATGACTATGCTCCCCTTGCATTGCTTGTTTTAGCCGGAATAGGCTCATTTTCTCTGACACGTTTCAAGTTTAAAAACATTAGATTATCCAGGTTTTATTAAAGTTGTTTTAGTTTCGTTCATTTTGTTCATGACAATTGTCAACACTAGTTGAACGCACTTTTCATGTAAAAAGCATCCGCCAAAATTGATTCAATTTATCAAATCTGCTTTTCAAGCACTTAAAGGCATTTTAAATTTTTAAAAGTTTGATTTTAATCAACAAAAATGCCTTTACGATACTCTTCAGCCTAGTCTACACGTTCGTCATAGAAAAAACAGAATCAACGAGCCATCTTAAATAGCACTGTTTATTTTACGATTTTTGCGAAAAATGTAGTTTTTGTACTACGTTTTTAAGTGAAAAAAGTTAAAAATTTAGATGAATGTAAATGTTGCTAGGGTGCTAATCCTATTCTGTTTTTCCTTATTTGTAAATACAGCATTTTGTGCGAATAAAAGAGGGTGTCTATTGAATGATAACATATATAATGTTCAGCTTGCTGATGTTGGAATATATAGAAATCAATATTACACTCAATATTATGAAAATTTTTCATCTAGTGTAGAGCCAGTAAAAGATTCAGAGGTTGCGTATTACCAAGATCCATCGAAATGTTATATGTGGGGCTACAAACAAGATTTAAGGATAACAGATGCACAAAAAAATGGGTGTATAATTAATGGGAATGAGAGTTTAGGCATTGGTCGGCCCCTAGAGTATGAATTAATTAATTATTGTAATCTCCCTTTGGATGACTATAATGGATTGATTATCGTTTTCTCCAGTATTATTGGCGTTTGTTTTCTACGCAAGAGTTTATTTAATTCGACTGAATTAACTACTACTTAATTGTTTAAAAAAATCTGTGCCCCATTTAACTTTTAAATGATTAGTCTCTGTTGATATTGTTATGTTTAGTACTATGGGAATGGCTACTTACAATGGTGATGCTAGCCAACTTATAGGAGTTTACAGATCCGGTTAGCGACTGAAGAATTACAGTAACCTAAGGTATTAAATATGCTATTACAGTTATATCCATATGCTTCTGCATATTTCGGATGCTAATCCAAATTATCCATGTGCAGACGAGCTAAGTAGTGTACCCGTTGAAGATTATATCCTTTTATCATATGTTCTGCTGGGGTTTTTGGTATCATCATAATTCGTAAAAAAAAAACTCAATTCGTATATAGCCTATAAGCAATTACTCTGGTATTTCTTGTAGTGGTAAGTTTGTATCATTAAGGGCTAAAGTGTTAATATCGCATTGAACAAAACGAACAGGCCTTTTAAGGGCTTTCAAGGGTAAATTTGAATAAATCATCCCCGTGGTTTATGAAAATGTTGAAGCTCTTTTTTATTGTATTTATTTTGTTTGTTCCCTGCAAACTGTTTTCGCAAGTGGTGGGTGAAACTGCGTGCAAATCAAATGTTGATGGGTTAGTATATCGCGATCCTGCATCAGGTTTGGTAAATACTGTGTTAGGCTTATTGCTGGGGCCTGGTTATGGTTCGCAAGTGAGCGGAACATTTAATCAATATGGACCATGTGTATCATATAAACAATATTACTATAAACCTGTAGGTGGGGCTTGTCGAATCTGTGCCACAGGATTTGTTCTTAATGTGGTACTTTTGTGTAATGGTGTGGTAAGTACAGGGACACCCGGTACTTTAGTTGAATATGATATTATAGACTGCAATCTCGACGATTATTCATGGACTCTTGGTGCCGCCGCAGGTCTCTTCGGTATATTCGTAATCAAAAGAAAAAATAAACTATAGATCATCTTGTCGGCTCGAATAGGAAACTATTCGGCATATGTAAAGCTATTCTTATCTTTACCACAGTTAAGCTTAAAAAGCTGCAGAATCGCTGTTTGGTAACCATGAAGATATCCTTGATTACGGTCGTTTATAATGGAGAAACATTCTTGCAAGAGTGTTTTAATTCTGTAATGGCGCAAACCTATCCTGATGTAGAATACCTGGTGATTGACGGGGGATCGACAGACCGGACAGTGAATATTGTTCAGGAGAACCAATCTGCAATTGATTATTTTATTTCAGAAAAAGATAATGGTTTATACGATGCCATTAATAAAGGGATCCAGAGGGCAACAGGAGAGGTGATCGGAATCTTAAATGCCGATGATTTATTTGCACGCCCTGATGTATTGGCATCAGTAGCCAAAGCCTTTATCGATCAGCCGAAAATAGATGGACTTTATGGCGACCTCAATTATATTCATCCTACATCGCATAAGGTAATCAGGACCTGGAAATCAAAGCAAAATACACTTGCAGATGTTACAAAAGGCTGGATGCCCGCACACCCCACGCTGTATTTGAAAAGATCTTTGTTTGAAAAAAATGGCGATTATGCCCTAGATTTGGGTACCGCTGCCGATTACGAATTAATATTACGGTATTTTTATACCCATAAAATAGAAGCGGTTTATCTGGCTATCATAATGGTAAATATGCGCATTGGAGGGGTAAGTAACCAATCTGTGATGAGCAGGGTCTCTGCCTTTGTTAATGATTATAAGGCCTTAAAAAGAAACAGTGTACCACATCCACTTTTGGCCGTGATCAGGAAAAAGCTAAGTAAACTCAGCCAATTTTAAATCTTTTTCGAGGCTGGACCATATAAATCTACGTCACATTTGATTTATGTCATGTTAAACATTTATGATCGCAAATTGTTAAGGGTACATTACTTATATTTGTGTACCAAGTCATCCCGCATTGTTTAAAGATATCCTGAATACCAACCCAAATTATTTCTGCATGGCCATATTTATTTTGGCCTTTTCAGTCGTAATTATTAGTATTCCAAGTATAATCTATACTTCTTTAAAGTATCGTCTTTTTGATAAGAACGACCTGTACCGTAAAAAACATAAACGCAATATTTCACGCTTAGGTGGTTTGGCTATTGTAGGCAGTTTTACCGTATGTATCTTGCTTTTTTCGGCCATTATTAATTTTAAAGAAGCTAATTTTTTAATTGCATCGTGCATCATCCTTGCGGCACTTGGCTTAAAAGATGATGTTTATGGCACCAATACCAGCACAAAATTTATTCTGCAGATCGTGGTCGCCTTTATCCTGGTTTTTTTTGGTGCCTTCCGTCTAACAAGTTTGTACGGTGTATTGGGTATAGGAGATATGGCGCCTTTATGGGGAAGCCTTTTTTCGGTTGCATTAATTATTTTCCTGAATAATGCATTCAATTTAATAGATGGCATTGACGGATTGGCAGGTGGAATCGGCATTTTAACGAGCCTGGTTTTCGGTATTTTGTTTTCTTCGATGGGGCAGGTACCCTATGCATTTATTGCCTTTGCCCTGGCGGGTGCTATAGCAGGCTTTTTAAAGTACAATTGGTTTCCTGCCAAAATATTTATGGGCGATACCGGTGCACTGATCATCGGGCTTATTTCTGCCGCATTAGCGATTAAGTTTATAGAGCTTAATAAGTTTACCGGAGGAAGCAGGCCAGCTTTTTATTCTGCGCCTGCAATAGCGGTAGCCATACTGATCGTACCCATTTTCGACTCATTAAGGGTTTTTACCATCCGTATTTTAAAAGGAGGTTCTCCGTTTAAGGGCGACCGTAACCACATCCACCACCGTTTAGAGCAGTTAGGGTTTAAATCCAACTGGATCGTAATTTCTACTGCTGGGTTTAATCTGGCTACAATAGCTGCCACCATCTTCCTTCAGCATCTTGGGAATTTCGTTTTGATCTTGCTCATTATTGGCCTCTGCATTGCATTTAATACCCTGCTTACCTTAGGCCTGCTTAAAAAGAAAGGGAGGTAAACTTTAATTTTAGCATATTTTCCTGCATTTCAGAAAATTAATTTTACTTTTTTTAGTAAAGCAGGTATTGTTCCTATCGGTTATGGCAGTCCTTCTTTCCGCTTCTATCTTTTTGTGATGGTTAGTGAGAAGTTGTGTGTTAGTGCAGCAAAAAGGATATCCGCTGCAATAAGGTTTATTTAACAAAGGACTGTGGTTCAAAACCATAGCAGGGTATTATCTGTAAAATTAATGGCAGCTTTGTATCGGTTTCCTTGCAGATTAGAAGTACCCAGCCCCGGTCGCAGCGGCATCCCCGGAGCGTAGCGCAGGGATATAGCGAAGAACGGGAACAAGCATTAATAGCTGTACGGGCTCTGCGCTTCAGAAAAAAACTTATTGCTTGAAACAGCAGATGACCTTGTACTCCTGAAATTAATTTTACTTTTTTTAGTAAAGCAGGTATTGTTCCTATCGGTTACGGCAGTCCTTCTTTCCGCTTCTATCTTTTTGTGATGGTTAGTGAGAAGTTGTGTGTTAGTGCAGCAAAAAGGATAT